>Ga0101944_10000117_pt1 | contig 262814 bp, 237 predicted proteins | sample DewCreD2012metaG_FD_75245 | JGI IMG/M metagenome (GOLD analysis project Ga0101944, IMG submission 75245) | Hot spring sediment bacterial and archeal communities from British Columbia, Canada, to study Microbial Dark Matter (Phase II) - Dewar... ...
CTTTAGATGGCGCTAACACGCTCCACTGGCTCTTTGAGACACACGACACCTGGGTCAAAGCGCAGGACTGTCGCTTATTGCTGGATGGCATCCCCGACCCAGCCTTCGGAGCTTTATGGGACATGGGACACACCTACCGCGTTGGAGGTGAGACGCCCGAACAAACCTTCGAAGCGATTGGCGACCGCGTAGGCTATACCCACATTAAAGACGCCATTTTTGATCCCACTCATGAACAGGCGATGGAAGATGGCTGGCGGTATGTTTTCCCCGGCGAGGGACAGCTTCCCCTGGCTGAGTCGATTCGGCTGCTCAAGGCTCATGGATACGACGGCTGGCTGCAGTTCGAACATGAAAAGCGCTGGCACCCCAACCTGCCCGAACCTGAAGTAGCCTTCCCCGCCTTTGTGCGCTGGGTCAGAAATTTGCTTTCATCTCTCTGAAAAGGCGCTTTCTTGACGCACCCATTAATCCAGACACTAAAAGATTTAAAAGGCAATGCTCGCGGCTGTGTGCTGACCGAGCCGTTATGGGGCATCCCTTTTAGTCTCTATGCCCCATACGTATCCCTATATATGCTGGCGCTGGGATTGAGCGACAGCCAGATCGGCTTGATCGTCAGCATTGGACTGGCATTCCAAATCATTTTTGCGCTGCTTAGCGGCGCAATCACCGATAAGCTGGGACGCCGCAAAGCTACTTTCATCTTCGATATCCTGTCCTGGAGCGTGCCCACCTTCATTTGGATGATTGCCCAGAATTTTTACTATTTCCTGGTTGCCGCCATCATCAACAGCGTTTGGCGTGTGACGCACACTTCCTGGACCTGCCTGCTGGTGGAAGATGCCGAGCCCGAACAACTGGTGGATATCTATTCCTGGATTTACATCTCAGGGTTGCTTTCGGCGTTCGTAGCCCCCGTGGCAGGTGTGCTGATTAATTCCTTCACCCTGGTGCCGGCAGTGCGCGGGCTGTATGCCCTGGCATTTATCATGATGACGACCAAGTTCATCGCCACCTACCTGATGACAACCGAAACTCGCCAGGGGTTGATTCGCCTGGAGGAAACCCGCAATCAAAGCCTGTTTTCGCTCTTGGGCGAATACCGCGGCGTCGTCGGGCAAATCTTGAAGACTCCGCAGACCCTTTACACATTGGGCGTGATGCTTATGATGAGCATCACCGCCACCATCAATGGCACCTTTTGGGCGATCCTGGTGACCGAAAAATTGAAGATCGCCCAGGAACACATCGCTTTCTTTGCTTTCACCCGCTCTGCTGCGATGCTGGTCTTCTTTTTCCTGGTCATTCCCCGCATCCGAAATTTGCCATTTCGCAATCCCATGCTCGTCGGCTTGACGGGTTTCATCCTGAACCAGGTGATCTTGATTACCAGCCCTGCCGGGAGCTACCCGCTGCTCCTCTTGGGTACCGTCATCGATGCCTGCAGCTATGCGGCTTTTGGCATCTACCTGGATAAAATGGTCGTCATCACGGTCAACCCTGAGGAACGAGCCCGCATCCTGTCAATCATGTATGTCGTGGTGATTATATTGACCTCCCCCTTTGGTTGGCTGGCTGGCAAGATGTCAGAGCTGAACCGGCTGTTGCCGTTCGCGACCAACATTTTCATCTACCTGATAGCCGCTATTCTGGTTTATCTGTCGATTAAAGTCTCTCCCGAGCAGGAAAGAATTTAATCGACAGGCAAATCATCATAATCGAACCTTCCCAGGTCGATATTCTTCCCTGCTTCGATGTTCACCAAGATCGCCGAGCCGTCCTTGGGATTTAACAATAAGTAAGTATCGATGCCTTCGATTAAAATCAAGCCATACCGTCCAGGTGGAACATTCTTGAAAGCGATGTGTCCACTCTGATCAGAAAGGGCACGAGGCGCGGTAGTTTTATCCAATGCTGTGGATAAATCCATCCCGCTATTGGGATCGACCAGGACATCAGCCAGGAAAAAGGTATAGAAAGCTAACGGTTTTCCTTTGTAATAAATATCAGCTTCCAAGGAACCCATCTCGGGATCTTGTGTTACCTCAATAAATTGAGATGAATAATCTGTCGTGGCTGCCCCGCCGCTTTCTCCCAAAGCGGGGTAAGGGGTCTCCTGAGGCGACACCTCTGGGGATGGCGTGAGCTGGGGCGAGGGGGTCGCCGCGGGCGAAATGCCGTTAGAACAAGCTGCAAAAAAGTATGAAAAGATCACTAATAAAGCGACAAGGCGCTTCATCCAAAAGCCTCCTGGGTTGCACCGAAACAAGTGTAGAGGAGCTTTTCAGCTCCTCTACATTCGGTCTGTCTGTTTTTCTTTGGATTGGTTACGGCTGTACGTTCAGACCTTCGTAGGTCATCATCAGATCGAACAGTCCTGTGCCTGTACCGCGGATGTTGACCACAGCAACGATTTTGGCGTTCGTGTCAATGGTCGTATAAGCGCTACTGGTATAGGCGGTGCATTCTCCAGAGCCAACGTACCCGGGGGCAATCTTATCGCGCTGCAGGTTTTCCCAGGCTTTATAGGATAGTAGTTCACCCGAGGTCGCGGTATAGGAGGTATTGGCGAACGTGCACTTGACATAGGTCGAGCCTGAACCAACATTCATGACCATCAAGGACGAAGCCCACTGGGATGAAGCGCCATTCCGGTCCTGAATCTGCGGGAGGACTACCTTTGGCGTGCCAGCGGTTGGGGCAAGGGCGCCATATGCGCTTGCCAGGCTGCCGCGGTCCTGGTTGACCGTCGCTACCAGCGGCTGGTTGGCTGTGTTGGCGCTTACATAGGCTGAACCTACAAGCGTTGCACCCTTTGTACAGGTGATGGTCACGCCAGCCGGCGGATCGACAATCAGGTTATTGCCAGCGAACGTCTTGGCAGTCTTCGAAGGTACTGTCTGAGTTTCGGTGCAGGTCGAACCATCCGAAGCCTTGACATAGGTCATGGTAACAGTCGTATCCACGTCACCCATGTTGAAGAGCGTGATGGCAGTGCGCCAGCCGGTCGTGTTGGGGTTGTTCGAGTTCATCAGAGGAACGACCGGATTGGTCGAACCAGTGGTAAAACCCGAAGAAACCAGTGCGGAGTTAACAACCGTGCTTTCCTGCGCCACGACAATCGCCAGCGGCTGGGTGCCGGTGACGACCGCAGAGGTGAAAGCCTTTGCGCCCAGGCAGGCAGTCGTTTTCTGGTTGAAGGTAACCATTGCGCCCGGCTTGACGCCATTCGCCGTTGCATCAGAAGTGCCAGCACATGCGGCATAATCAACAGTGATATTCGCATCAGCGTTGCCGGTATTCTGGACCGAGAACCAGGTATTCCACAGGCTGGAACCCCAATCCTTCATCAACACAGGCAGCACCACAGGGGAGCTTCCCTGGCTGACGCCAACATAGGCGCCGCGCCCCTTGTTGTCGCCGCGCAAAGTGCTGACTGCGCCAAGCACCTGGTCCGAAGAAATGATCGCCGAACCTTTGAAGCCCGAAGCTGCCGGGATGGTGGCATAGTCCTTGACGCCGTAGGCTGGAATCGTATCCGTCGTGGAATACACAGGCGTGCCCAATTGATCGTAATAGGTAACGACCACGGTTGCCGAAGAGCCTGACAGGTTTTGCATCGTGATGCCAGATACATACGAGACGAAGGACTGCGCTTTGGCAAGATCAGAGCGGACTCCTAAAATCCCCAAAGCCAGAACAAGGACGAGAAACAGACGTAATATCTTCATGAAGAACCTCCTGTTAGTTTATTTGAATAGATTGTATTCGTGAAATCTTCTAGAATCAATACTACTTTAGGATTATTTTGGTTGCGATTTATCAAAACGATTGAGCCCCAGCGAGATCAATGACCAGGTGATCTCAAAAACGATAATGATCAAGCGGTTAGAGACCGCGATAATGACAGCCAGAGCTGAGGGCAAGATGCTGGAGAGCAGCAAACTAAGACTGACCTCTCCAAACCCAAAAACGCTTGGCGAGAAAAGCAATAACCGGGATAAGACTCCGGTTAGGGCGACGCTCCCAATGAAATACCCCAGGTGTGACAGAGGAATTTCGGAAAAAATTCTGCCAATGGCAAAAAGGAGCAGACCTACAAGATGCCAGATCACGATGTAGAGCGCCGTCCACTGTACCAGCTTGCTGTATTTGATCTCGACAGTCTCTACCTTGAGCTTCTTGAGAAACCAGCGCATCACCCGCGGATGAACCACCGTGATGCTCACCAGGAATACGATGATAAAGCCAATAAAGCTGTATTGCAGCCTGGAAATTAATGGAAGCGCATAAACACAGCACACCAGGATGGCGCCGATGACGGTAATCGCCATCTCTATTGCGCTGGCAAAGGCAACCAACTTTCCAGAAGTATCGTCTTTATAGATTTGGACACGCCACAACACATACCAAAAAGTGCCCGGAAGCCGCTTGCCTAAAGCTGATAGACAGGTTGACCGGAAATGGGTCAGCCAATCCACCTTCGAACCAAGCGTTTGCATGATCTTCGTCCAGGTCAGGGTGTTGAGCAGCAAGATGACGCTATAGACCAAAAACGCAAAACCCAAAGCCACCGGTTGAATACTCCACGGGTATGAATACAACAAGTCCCACTGGGAAAAGACCAGATACCCCAGGATCGCCAACGTCAGGAATGCTGCTACCAGGGTAAATACATTCTTTTTGATGTTGGGTCCAAATATGACAAATTTGAGCGTTGCTTTCAAAGCCTCAGAGATTTTCATCGAAATCGCATTCCCAATTGAACCAAGATCATCGCGGGCGCGCGACGATGACCATCTCACTGCCTCGTAAACCAATGTCCCTAATTGCCAGAAAAATCGTAAGCAACGCCCTGACAGGCAGCCATTTGAGGGTTCGAATAATTAACTTTGCCATGCCAGAATTAACCCCCTTTCCAGTCAGGAAAAATTGAACGCTCTTGATGAAGTTCAGCGTGTTTCCGATGTTGGTTTGCATACCCAAAATTTCGAAACCCGTTTTATCCAGCAGCGCTCTGATCTGATTTCTGCCAAAAACGTAAAAGTGCCGCGGCGCGTCATATCCTGCCCAGTATTTGCCAAACCACTTTGCATCCCAGCTATCCAGGTTTGGCAAGCGCAGAACAACGATGCCTTCCGGGCGAAGGATACGGTGAACGATTCTCATACCAGCAGTGGGGTCAGGAAGATGCTCTAAGACATCCCACATCGTGACGACATCAAAACTATCCTCTTCGAGAACCGCTTGCTCTAATGATTCGGCGAAGACATCCAGCCCAAGTTCATTTCGGAGGTGATCTGCCATCGCCGAATCAGGCTCAATGCCAGCGACCTGCCAGTGGAATCTTTCACGAAAGAAACGCAGGAATTCACCACTCCCACAGCCCACATCCAACAATCTCCCTTGAGAACAATACTTCAGAATAATGCGGGACCTTTTCAATAACCCATGGGAATGAAGGCGATCTTTCAGACCAGGAGACGGCGGATAACCCTGGGCGTATAAATCAGGATATGCCTGGGCATCTAGCAACGGGTGCTGAAAGACCAATCCGCAGCGGCGGCAGCGCACAAAATCAGCCGTCACAGATTTGCGATCAAACCATAGATCGGGAATGGAAAATAAAAAATCGAACCTGGGCGACTGACACAGGTTGCATTCGACATTGGTCATAACTCAATAACTTCTGGCGTAATTGCCCCTCCAGCCATCCCAAAAACCCAGCCAGAGAGGCTTGATGAGCTCAAAACGCGCCTTGACGATATCCGTTATCATCAACCAGGTGCACCGGATAAAGGTGAAGAGGAACATGATCAGCCGGGTGAACCCGCGGGTATAACGATTGTAGAAGCGAATGGTATTGCGGGTGATCAGGTAACGCGTCCTGGGCTTTTGCCGCCCCATTGTCAGGGATATCTTATGCCACATTTTTGCGCGCGTGGCTGCTGCGCCAACAAACCCGGCTTGTTTGGCTCGCCAGGAAAAATCAGCGTCATCACCATAGATTAACTGGGAATCATCGAAAAGACCGATGGTTTCGAACACATCCTTGCGCACCATCATCGCGCAGCCATGAAACAGGTCCATGGGCAAGGTAGCAGGAATTTTCGACGAGAGGCGCTTCCCCCGGAAAGACCGTACACCGATCAACGTTCCCGGAATGACCTTTGCGCCTAAATACCAAATCGTTTCCGGCGATTCGTAGTATAGAATCAACGGACCGAATAATGCCACATCAGGGCGGGCTTTTACGGCTTTTTCGAGCTCAATGATGAAATCCTGGTCAACTTCAGTGTCGTTGTTCATCAACAAAACCCACTCAGCGCCATTTTCCAGAGCCTTAGGGATGCCTAAATTCAAAGCACCCGGATAACCTTTATTGGTCGGAGAAGCGATAATGTTGAGAGATTTCCCAAACTTCGCCATAAAGGTTTCGACCGAATTGTCCATCGAAGCGTTGTCCACGACAAAAATTTGCTCCAAGCCTGCACCAGCGGTATTTAATGACTCGATGCAGCTAATGGTATCGTTTTTGTGATTGTAATTGACGATGATGATTCTCAGTCCGGGAAATTCACCCATCAAATGTCCACCCTCCGCAACTTTCGGTCTAGTTCCATAATCTCCTCATATGTGCCTAAGTCGATGAACTTACCTTGCTTGATCAGCTTTCCCCCGAAAGAGATGCCCTGCGAAATTGCCGCATTCATGATGGTAGCAAAGTCACTCGATTTATTCTGGGAGATGGCTTCATGCAGGAACTCTGTGAAGTTTGGCTTCCAGATGATTGCCCCCCACATGTGCGTGAGCTCGGTTTGGCGAGGTTTATCTACAATTTCTCGAACAACTCCATCTTCTTGAAACCTGACCATGCCAAATTTTTGTGGTGTCTTGGTCGAAAAGAGGCACAGGACAACATCGTGGTTATCGAGTAACGGTAAACCCTGCTCAAAGACATTCTTCGGCTGCATGATGGTGTCCGGCATGCCGAAAAAGACCTGCTTATCACGGGTCAGGTGATAAGCAGCATCGAGCGCATGCGCCAAGCCGGGTGATGTTGAGCCGGATGCATTCTCGGTTATTTCTTGAACAACGTAAGTGAAATTGCACCCAAAACGGATGCCGCTGCCAAAATAGCCGATCAATTGGTGCTTGGTTTCATTGACAATAAAAACGATATGGTTGACCCCTGCGGTAACCATCTGATCGACGATGAATTGCGAGACCGGCTTATAACGATTATTGCGGATGACCGGGTAAAGCTCTTTAGGGTATGGGAGGCTTAAGCGTAACCCTTTCCCGGCTGCTGGGACTAACCCAATCCATTGAGAGGACACACTGTTTTCTCCGAAGTGACCAAAGTGGGTGTATTATAATCGACTTTCATGAACCTTCTTTTTACCGCCGGACGAGAGTTAAGCTACCCGCGCAACGCGATGCTGTACGAGCTGCTCCAGGAACAGTTCCAGGTCAAATTCATTGGGCGCCGCTCTGGCAGAAGAAACCTACTGCTTCAAAGCGCCTGGAACGCGTTCAAGTGCACGCCCTACCTGAGGTCCAAAGAAGTTCTTCTGAGTGTCGTCGGTTTCTATGGTCATTTGATCATGCTTTGGGCGGGGCGAGCTGCCAGGCAGCCCATCCTGTTCGATGCCTTCATTTCTACTTATGATACATTATGCTTTGATCGCAAGGTCATTTCACCCAACTCGCCAGCAGGAAGATTGGCAAAATGGCTCGATGAGCAGGCATGCCGCCTGGCTGACCGAGTGCTCGTGGACACGCAAGCGCAAGCAGACTTTTTTCATGATACGCTTGGTGTACCGCGTGAAAAATTGGATGTACTGTACGTCGGCTGCGATGAAAAGATATTCTACCCTCGATCAACCACCTTCGATGAGAACCTGGTTCTATTCTATGGAGAGTTCTTGCCGTTACACAATATCGAAGTTATCCTGCAAGCAGCTCAACTGGTGATGAGCGATGGCATTCACTTCCAAATTATTGGACCGTTTGGAAAACACATCAAGCAAAAACAGCTCAATCAAGCACATCTGACCAACGTGGAATTCATCCCGCCAGTGCCATTGGAGCAACTGCCATCGTACATCAGCCGGGCGGCAATTTGCCTGGGTGGACACTTCGGCGCGAGCGAGAAAGCCGGGCGCGTGATTGCCGGAAAGACTTTCCAGTGCATTGCCATGGGCAAACCCACCATCGTTGGCGATAACCCAGCCAACCGCGAGCTGCTCGTTCCTGGAAAAGATGCCTGGTTCTGTAAGATGAACGATGCCCAGGCGTTATCTGAGGCGATCAAATCCCTTTGGCAGGATAAACCATTACAATCCTACCTGGGGAAAAATGCCCGAGAAGCGTTCCTGCAAAAAGCCAGCAAGCCGATTTTGAGACGCAAGTTGAAAGCCATCCTGCAGAAAATATCAATTTGATCTCGCCTCAACGATCAAGCGTTCTCCGCAGCGCAAGCTTGTGAGCAGGATGTTCGCCAATTGACGCATCCTGCGCAAGATGGGATTGCTGACCAGCGTACCGATTAAGTGGCGACGTTCCTTTTGCCGTTTTTGGCGGTCCTCAAAGGTACGGCGGGTGGAAAAGATGCTTTTGAGAGCCAGTATGTCGATATCAAAGGTATCAATTTTGACTGGTGTGAAATGATGACGGTTCAGCAGTCGGGTCAGAGTGGCAGGGGTAAATAAAGAGGGGTGATCCTCCGGCTCGACAGCGAACCAACGCGAACGTAACAGCCGCGAGGTGAGCGCTTCCAGGTTGGGCGTGACAATCAAAAGCCCTCCTGCAGGTCTCAAGAAACGACGGATGTCCACAAATAGTGAATTTAAATCCACGATATGCTCAATGACATCGAACATAGTGATGACATCAAATGTGTAAGGCTCAGCCTCCAGCTCTGAAAGCTGACATTGAAAAGCTTTCAAGCCATGTTCTTTTGCGACCTGCACTGAGGGACTGATATCCACGCCATAGACATCCCAGCCTCTATCTCGGGCAGCATCCATGAATCCCCCTATACCACAACCAACATCAAGGAGCCTTCCCGTTTGCCGATACCTGGCAATCGAATCCAGGAAACCACCAAAGGCAACAGCCTGGAAATCCCTGGAATAATGCTGCCTCAATTTTTCAGGGTTGGTGTGATGGGCTGAAGACCAAAGAACCGACCGATCCGCTAATTGATCGAATTCAGGCAGGGGATCAACGCTGACCAGTCCACACTCTTGGCATTGGACATACTTACCTGCGGGTAAATCATAGTATAGATAAGCCAATTGACTCTCACAGAGCTGGCATGGCGAGGAGCGACAATATGGAGGTTTTCTTAAAATCATCACAGCGCCTGCCTTCCGCGTTGAGCGTCCAACACATGCTGGTATAGCTGGTAAGTTTCGGTCATCATCTTTTCAACGGAGAATTGATTGACCGTTTCATAACCATTTCTTACGAATTTTTCCTGTAGATCCTTCCGTTGTATCAGAGTGGTGATGGCATCAGCCAAAGCCCGGGCATCCTGAGCAGGACACAACAGACCATTCTGACCATCCTGGACGATCTCTGGTATGCCGCCCACCCTGGAGGCTATCACCGGAACGCCACAAGCCATTGCCTCCAGGAGCACAATGCCCAGCGCCTCCGTCAATGCCGGCAGAACCAGGAGCGTCGCCTGCTGATAAAGCGCAGCAAGCTGCTTTCTGGATTGCCCTCCTAAGAACTGGAAGGATTTCTGAACCCCGCGCTCACGGCACAGCTTTTCAAGTGCAGGGATCGCCGGATCGCTTCCTGCGATGACGAAGGCAGCATCAGGAAAAGCTGCAATCACCTGGGGGGCTGCTCGAATCAGAATTCGGATACCTTTCCTTTGTAGATTTGAGCCAACCATGAGAATCAAGGATCGGTCATGAGCTTGAAGCTGCCTCGCCTGGAGAACATCTTTGAAATGACTGGCTTCTATGCTCTTGTATATCATAAAGACCTTAGGGGAAGCTGCCGGGTACTGTCGCTTGAGCACGTCTTCGGTATAGCGGCTGTTAGCGATGATGGCATCCAATTTGGGTAGAAAAGTCCTTTCAAACCCGTGCACCCAGTGATAATATCCCCACCTGAGCAGCCCATCGTTGTAGTTAGAGAGATAAAACGTTAGCGGTCGTAATTCAGCCGCATACGTATCATTCACGTTGCCGATGCGAGGCGAATGAGTCCTGCAGAAAAAGGAATCGCGTGCATCGGTAAAATGAACCAGGTCAAAACGTTCTTCTTTTTCGAGCCGCTGGAGACAACGGGCAAACTGGAGACTCATGGACATCCAACGCGCCTGGCTAGAGGCAAAAACGGGTCGGTTGACCCCAACAAACCTGAAACCTGAGGGGACATCAGGCTGCTGTGTCGTCAAGGAAATGGCAACGACTTCATGACCATCCCGAACTAAATGTGCAATCAAGTTTTGAGCATGGATGCCTGGACCACTGAGCACCTTTCCCAGTTGTCCTGTGACGACGCAAATTTTCAATTTGGGAAGTTCCACCATAAGATTTTGCATCGAGACCAAGCAGGCTCAAGCGGTTAAAAGCCTCGGCTTACCTGGTTTCTTCCTCATCCTTCAAAGTCAGTTCGACTTTGCGCATCCTGAGGAGAATCTCCTCGATCATTTTCCTGTTGAATGCGATCAGATCAGCCACCAAACCGATCATCAGGGTCTGGAAACCGACGATGGATAAAATCGCTGCCAGGATTAGCGATTGAATCTTCCCACCCCCTTCTCCCAGCAAGAAGAAGTACAAGAACCGCAGCCCCAGTCCCACTCCCAACAGGAGGATGAATGTGCCTATGGTAATGAACACGCGCAGAGGGCGGTACATGGCATAAGCACGGATGATAGTGATGGTGGAATTCTGAATGTAGTCAAGAAGTCCGCGCATCAAGCGGGAAGGGCGCAAAGGAGGATTGGTGCGTACGGGCACGAAGGCTACCCTCGTGTGGTTATTGCCTGCCTGGATGAGCGTTTCGAGGGTATAGGAATAATCGCTCAGCACCGTCGTGCGCAACGCCACATCCCTGGTCATCGCACGAAAACCGCTGGTGGCATCAGGAATGTCCAATCCGGCTACCTGCGACATCACTCGGCTGCCCAGGGTCTGCAAGCGGCGTTTGAGCGGAGAAAAGCTTTTCAATGTGGCGACGCCACGGTCTCCCACTACCATTTCTGCCGAGCCCAACAGGATCGGGCGCACCAGCCGGGGGATATCCGCGGCATCATACTGATTATCGGCGTCAGTATTGACGATCACATCTGCGCCAAGCCGCAGGCAGGCATCCAAGCCGGTGCGAAAAGCTGACGCCAAACCAGCGTGATGCGGCATTTTGACCAGGTGATGCGCTCCCGCCGCGCGGGCAGCTTCGAGGGTCCGGTCGCTACTGCCATCATCAACGACCAGGTATTCAACCTGGTCGAAGCCCTCCACCTGCCGCGGCAAAAGGCTCAGGGTGTGCGCAATTGTTGCTTCTTCATTGTAACAAGGGATTTGGATGATTAACTTCATGAGATTCAGACATCACAAGTGAGCTAAATAAGTATATCATCTTCTGCATGGCGCAGTTCGTTAAAAATGCTCAGGCAATTGGCGCCATCCACCAACTGCCTGAGTGTAACTTTTTTCGGACAGGCTGACCTTAGTCACCCTTTACCAAAGTCCCCGCACCATCAACAACAGACCAAAGATGATCAAAGGAATACCCAGGATAGCCCCAACCACTGTGATGGTCAGGATAACACCGAGGATCAAGAAAGCCAGTCCAAGGAGGACCGCCACCAGCCGTCCGGTCAGCCCCACGATCGATACGACCAGGTTCCATAAGGCGGCAAAGGGAACGAGGTACCAGGGAGTCTTTTTCAAATCAATCATGATTCACCTCCAGAAATACTCTGTCACATAATATACGCATTGTCAAGATAAATGTTTCATGAATATCCCCCTTTCTACCATGTATTTAATATGCGTGTAATCTTTCATCGATATAATTAATACAAATTTGGTCGGTTTTCTAATGAAAACAGGTAATCGTTATGCAAAAAATACACCCCTCTGAAATAACCCCTGAACATATCTACCTCAACCGGCGGGCTTTCATGAAAGGCATCGGCGCACTGACTGCTGGCGCGCTGGCGTTGGCTGCCTGCGGCGGAAAGGACCCTGATGAAGTCCTAGCTGAAAACCCAAGCCTTCTGCCAACAGCCAGCGGGCTAACGGATGAACTGGGCGACCCAGCGAATTCATTCGAAGACATCACGAACTACAACAACTTCTATGAGTTCACCACCGATAAGAATTATGTCGCCAGGCTGGCTGAGGATTTCATCACCTCACCCTGGCAGGTTCAGGTCGGCGGACTGGTCAACCATCCAAAGACCTATGACATCAACGACTTGATGAAATTCGAGCAGGAAGAACGCATTTACCGCCTGCGGTGCGTCGAGGGCTGGTCGATGGTCATTCCCTGGCAGGGCTTTCCGCTTTGGAAGCTTCTGGATGAGGTCGAGCCCACTTCAGAGGCGAACTTCGTGCGCTTCGAAACGCTTTATGATCCAGAACAGATGCCCGGGCAAAAGGACCCCTGGTTTCCCTGGCCTTACGTCGAAGGGCTGCGCCTGGATGAAGCCCGCCATGATCTGACTCTGTTGGCAACTGGCTTGTACGGCAAGCAATTGCTGCCGCAAAATGGCGCGCCGCTCCGGCTGGTTGTCCCCTGGAAGTATGGTTTTAAGAGCATCAAGTCAATCGTCAAAATCGACCTGGTGAAGACGATGCCTGTCTCTTTGTGGATGGCAGCAGCGCCTCATGAGTACGGCTTTTATGCCAATGTCAATCCCAATGTGCCGCACCCGCGCTGGTCACAAGCCACCGAACGACGCATAGGCGAATTGAGCCGGAGACCCACCCTGATGTTCAATGGCTATGAAGAGGAAGTCGCTTATTTATACGAGGGCATGGACTTGCGCGAGAATTACTAACCAATGCGCCTCACTCGTTGCTTATGCAGGCAAATATGCAATCCTCTAAATCGAGCCGGTTGTACCTGTTTAACCAGGTTTTAAACAGGCGTTTGCTTCAGAGGTGGCTTAAGCCCCTTACTCACCTGGGCGCGCTATTGCCTTTGGCAGTGTTGATTTGGGACGCCTTGACCAACAACCTGACGATCAACCCTATCCAGGCGGCGACACAGCGCACCGGCAGAATAGCGCTGACGATACTGCTGCTTTCGCTCTCATGTACGCCATTGGCATCGGTTTTGGGATTTAAGGAAGCGCTCAAGCTCAGGCGACCTTTAGGATTGTATGCCTTCCTATATGCCAGTCTCCACTTCTTGATTTTCTTTGGCTTAGATTATGGCTTGAATCTCCAGTTGGTTGCTGCTGAGCTGAGGGAAAAACGCTATATCATTGCCGGATTTTCGGCTGGTGTGATCCTGGCGCTGCTGGCATCGACATCATTCCAATATTGGATGAAGCGCCTGGGGAAAAACTGGAAGCGTCTGCACCGTCTGGTTTACCTGGCAGGGTTGCTTGCAGTCGTCCATTACGCCTGGGCAGTCAAAGCCGATATCCGCCTGCCGCTATTGTATGGAGCAATTCTCATTTTGCTGCTGCTGATGCGTCTCTCTGTGATCAAACGCACTGCCTCAATCTTGTGGCAGAAACTCGTTCGACGAGTCAATCAAACGTAAAGCCTCCAGTAGCATTCGTAATTTCTCTTTCAGCAACGCACTGCCTGGTTTTTTCAGGTATACTAAGCGCACATAACCTAGTTTAATGCAAGCAATCAATCCAGCTAAGGATGTCACTGAGGTGGAAGAACAATTGATTCAAGCCAGGCAGCTTGTTTCAAGGCTGGAGAGGCTTTCAGCAGACTCCACCTGGGCGCGGCGCGCCAGCGGCTACCGTGCATCTCTGCTCAAGGCGATCGATGCACTCGATCGGGCGCGCAGTTGTTCGCAATCTTACCCAGTGGTCGCCCAAGATATCGAACATTTACGCCAGCTCATCGAAACAGGTTACCGGATTCTTGACCGCGCGGCGCGCGAAATGATCAAGGGACGAAAATCTTTACATTGACTCAAGGATTTGCCATGTCGCTCATCTCTGAAATCTATGAACAAGCAGATATCCTGCAAAACCTTTTGAAAGATCAAAAAGCCATCATCGAGAAAATCAGTCAAGAGCTGAACCATGCATTGCCCAAATTTATCTTCATCGCCGCGCGCGGCACCTCAGATAACGCTGGACGCTACGCCAATTACGTGTGGGGGTCGTTGAATCAATTGCCGGTTGCGCTGGCAACCCCTTCTCTGTTTACCCTTTACCAGCAGCCGCCCCGCCTGGAAGACGCCCTGGTTGTAGGCATCTCACAATCGGGACAATCCCCAGATATCGTCACTGTTCTGGAAGAAGGAAAGCGCCAGGGCTGCCGTACACTGGCTATCACCAACGCCCCCAATTCCCCGCTGGCGAACGCGGCGGATTGGGTTATCGATATCCAGGCTGGCGTAGAGAAAGCCGTCGCAGCAACCAAAACGTACACTGCTGAACTTATGGCAATCGCCATGCTTGCAGCTTCTCTGCGCCAGGATCAGGCGTTATGGAATGACCTGGCGCGCATCCCAGAATGGGTACGGCACGCCTTGACGCTTGAAGGGCAAATCAACCGCCTGGCAGAACGTTACCGGTATATGGAGCGATGTGTGGTGTTGGGACGGGGATACAATTACGCCACCGCTTTTGAGTGGTCCTTGAAACTCAAAGAGCTGACCTACATCGTTGCTGAGCCTTATTCCACGGCAGACTTCATGCACGGACCCATTGCCATCATCGAGGCAGGTTTTCCGGTTTTGGCGATTGTCCCGAGCGGCAAGGTTTACCAAAACTTATACGCCTTGCTGGACAAGCTGCGTAACGATAAATCTGCCGAACTGGTGGTGATCTCTGACCAGCCCGAGGCGTTAGCTCTGGCGCAGTCTCCCATGCCCTTGCCCGTCGGCATTCCAGAGTGGCTTTCCCCGCTGATCGCCATTGTGCCGGCGCAGTTGTTTGCTCACGCCCTGACGTTAGTCAAAGGGTGGGATACCGAATCGCCGCGCAGCATCCGCAAAGTCACCGAGACGCATTGATCAATGCCTCACAGCAAGCAATATCATCGGATCAACCAGTTGAAAGATGCCGCGCACACGCCAGGTACAGTAAGCATCCATCTCTTCCAATGTGGCGCGGTTATCATAATGCGCCATGCTCTCAAAACTGACACCCGCCGGTCCTAACCTGACTTCTACATGCAGGTGTGGATTGAGGGCATTGCCGCTTTCGCCGACCACCCCAATCCGCTGACCGCAGGCAACTGACTCGCCGACAATCAACTCAGGCTCATTGAGTAAATGGGCATACAAAACATACAACGACCGCCCGTCATTGACGCCTATCTTCCCTAGGACGGAAGGACAGGTCAACGCCGGATCGGGCGAGAACGCCGGCGCAGGCGTGGCTATGCGCAGGGATTGAATGAAGCCTTCAGGCAGTTCATCGAACGTGGACTCAACCAACAAGGCATTGCCATAAGGGAACCGATCACGAATCACGCCCGCCACGCGTCCAGCGAGAATCGCATTCACCGCTCTGCCCGACAGGGCAACCTGGCTGCCCGGCAGTCTATCCGCCAGGTCGACTCCCTGGTGAGGATCATCCGAACCTGGCGAAGGGGGATTAAAGGGATTACTGACCAGATCAGGCAACCGTTCCAATTCGACACCCTCAAGAGGAGAGCAAATGTCCAACTGTGATGACTGGGTCGCGGTTATGGCAACGGTTGGACTCGAAGGTATGAATGACGGTGTGGCGATTGGCGTCAGAGTCGATGTGGGCGTTACCGTAGGCTGGAAACCTTGCGCGATCGTGACATCAGCCGGCTGAACCGATGTTGGTTTTTGACAGGCGATCAAGGCTGAGAACAACCAGAAGCCGGCAAGCGTCCAGACTTTACGCCATTCCAAGCGGTTCCCTTTCCTGCTGAGAAAATTCATACCCTAACAGTGCCAGTTTGCGATCAGTCCCAAAGGCATAACCTCCCAAACCGCCATCTTTCCGGATGACGCGATGGCAGGGGATGATCACCGGCAAATGGTTGCTGCCCACTGCTCTACCAACAGCACGGCTGGCGCGCGGCATGCCGATATATTCAGCCACGTCCTCGTACGTAACCACCGTTCCTGGTGGAATACGCAAAAGAGCCTCCCACACTTTGATTTGGAAATTCGTCCCATGCAGCATGACAGGCAAGGGAAGCGCGCGCTTGCCTGGAAAGAAAATCTGCTCAATAAACAGGCGCGAAGAGGCTGGCGATTCGAGAAGCTGCGCCTTTGGAAACAACGCCTGCAGTCGTTGGAACGCCTCTTCATGCCCGTCGGGCTTCAGGAATGAAAGAGAACAAACGCCGCGTGCGGTATGCGCTAACAGGCATTCACCAAACGGCGTTGGGTGAAAGCCAAATGAAATAGTCAATCCAGCACCCAGGGCTTTGATTTCACCAGGAGTAACCGCTTCACAAGTCACCAACAGGTCATGTAAGCGACCACTCCCCGAAAGCCCGCTCTGATAAGCCACCTGCAAGACATTGGCGGACCTTCTCAGCAGATTCAGCGCATACTCCTTGGTCAGGAATTGTAGAAATCGTTTAGGGCTGATCCCAACCCAGCGGGTGAACAAACGGTGAAAATGTGACTCGCTGTACCCGACGTGGTCAGAAATTTCCTTCAAGCTGGGCTGACGTTGAAAATTTTCCTGCACATATTGAATGGCGCGCGCCACCAGCTCGTAATCCTGTGACAATTGGCTAAGGTCATCCATCGAAGCATCCATGCCTTATAGTATACAGGGTTTCAAGAAGCTGGCGACCCGATTCTTGCTGTCTAGAGTCAAGTCGTATTTTCTGCAATCATGACGTGATCTGGCAAAATCTCCTCAGCGTCACGAATCACACGGAAGGCATAACCGGCTAACCCCACCAGCCCAGAGAAGAATCCAAAGACGAGAAACATCAATGACATGCCAGCACCCGGTCCGCTTCCGGTAACTTGTCCGAAGTAAGACGCCAGGCTGCCCACAGGAAGCATGGCGGGCTCTTAACTCAAAAATAAACTACCGCAAATGACTGAGACCTTCTTCAACGGTCATTTCTCCGCGCTCGATCCGCTCCAATACTTGGCGGCGGCTGAGCTGCCCTGGCTCAATGGGGATTTCAGAAACAGGAATTTCTACCCCCTCCAGGTGTAAATCTCCTGAAACGCTTTTGAAGGTCACCTCCACCCCGCCGCCATTTACTTCCGCCGTTAACCAGCCGGCGCTTTTTTGCTGGCGCTGGATTGGCAAGTGAGTTCGCAGCGCTCCGCTCACCGTGTGCATACTGACAGAAAAACCAGCTTTTTCAGACACCACAAGAAATGCATTGCCAGAAACGCTTTGAAAGGTATAAGGACCCCTGGCTGAGGCAGTGTCCAAATGTATGTTGCCGCTCACAGAGGTCACTTTCGCCTGGCTGTAATCACCGTTCCGCAAGTGAACATCGCCAGAGACGGTGTTTATCTTGATTGCGCCAAAAAGCTGATCTCCGGTGATATTGCCGCTCACCGATGACAATGTCAGTTCCCCTTTAAGATTATTGAGCGTGACATCTCCGCTGACTGTCGAAGACTTCAGGTTCCCATTGACTCCCTGTATTGACAGAGAACTGGAAACCACGGATACCTCCAACTCACAATTTGCAGGAACATGAACATCGTAATCGACTTTGCACGGCTTCGAAAAGTTGAATATAGAAAGGAACCAATCCTGGTACTTCGTTTCAACGACGACGCGACCACCTTCCTCCTGGGACAGGAGAACCTCGGTATGACTGGCATCTCCTGACCCCGTGTGTTTGACGGCGCTGACGATAACCTGCCCTTCGGCGTCCCCTTTGATCGTTACCGTGCCGCGAATATTAGCAAGCTTGAGCCTGGCAGGAGCGGAAACCGTAAAGGTTCGCTCGATTATTTCTTGAGACATTTATCACCTCACTCAATCGATGAAGACTTCGATATGCTCTCCGTCTTCCTCATCGAAAACATCAACGATCTTGCCTTCTAACTGCCCGGCTTTGATTGCCTCGGCAATCTGACCGAAGTTGATATTGGGGGCAAATTGCGTGGCGATGTTCATGCCAGCATCGACCAGCCCTAAAGGTAGATTGACATTTACTTTGACCCGCCCGGTGACCGAGTCGGTCACTCGCACCCGTAACCAGCCAGAAGTTGGACGCTTGGGAGCGGCAGGCGGTTGCGGCTCCTTGCGGCTTTCCCGCAGAGCTGCCAAAAGCTTGGCGCCTTCATCTGCGGTGATTTTCCCCTCCTGAATCATGCGGAGTATTCTCATACGTTCATCTTGTGTAGCCATGTTTGCCTCCTTAAGATTTACCCTATATAAACTTCAACGCGTTCGCCATCGTCATCTTCATTGACCTCGACATAAAACGGCGTATCTGGGTCTGTCCTTTGCAGTGCCAAAATCAGCTCATCCAACCCGCTGTACTCGAAGCCCGGGATTCGCCCGCGAAAGGTACGCACAAACCAGGCAGTGAGCCGAAGGGGCAGCGGCAAGCTAATGGCGATATTACGCGGTCCTTCACCGGGTTTTTGATGGATACGCACATGCAGCCAGCGGGCGGTGCGGCTTGCCCAAGCCAGCGCCATCACCAGGATGCCCAGCGAAAAAGGAAACCAGGTGCAGGCAAACCAGAAGCCCATCCCATTTTCACGCCAGGCAAAGTACATCAGTCCAGCGCTGACTACGGTTATACCCACCCCTACCCACATGGGAAGCCACCAGAAACTTCGCCATTTGGTGAAATCAGGTTTTTCCGATTTACTTTGAGGAAGCTCTTCTGGCTGATGTGTGGTATCCTCGGCATATTCAAATTCCTGCGAGGGCGACTCTGGACTCGGCTCTTCGGTAAAAACTTGCTGCGCACTCTGGGGTGTTTCTTCTTGACTCTCGATCAATACGGTCGAAGCGCCGCCCAGGTCACTTTCAAGTTCGAGGGCAACCGGCATCCTGGATTCCAACGCTTTGATCAGAGCAATTCCTTCATCGACGGAGATCAATCCGTCGTCGATCATCTGAAGAATCCTGGCTCGTTCAAGTTCCGCTTCGTTTGACATTCGCTTAGTCCTTGCCTTCTAATGCAGAAAGCAGCCGTTCAGCTTCTTCCAAGGAAATTTTCTTTTGCTCGAGCATGCGTAAGATCATCAGGCGCTCCTCATCAGATACCTGCACATCTTCTGTCGGAGGCGCTGGCGGAGGAGGCGGAGTCCAGGGTCGCCCTTTCCAAAAAGGAGGCTCCTGACCCTCACGATGATGGGCACGCGCTTCTGCAATGCGAGCCTTGTGCCCCATCCGTTGCTGGGCGGCTGCCATGCGCTTTTCCAGGCGCTCTTGCGCCTGGCGGATTTTTTCCTGCGCTCTGGCTGCTGCCCGTTCAGAAGCCTCGCGCGCCCGGCGCTGGATGCGCTCCATTTGCTCTGGCGATAACCCGGCTGCTCCCATGCTCAGCGTCATGTTCGCCATCTGAGCCTGAATCTGCTGTTCGATCATGTTAAGCTGAGCTTGAATTTGTTGGCTAATCTGTTGTTCGATCATATCCGCCATCCCTTCGAACTCGCCTTCGAAATCGATATTGACATCAGGAATATTGACTTGCGGCAGATGACTGGAAATGAGCAGGTTTCCGTTGGCAGAGAGTTTCAGGCGAGCATCTCCCTCCCCCAGGGTAAGCTGGTAAGGCGCATTGACGTTTTGCACTTCGGAATAACCCGGCAACCGAAGTGTAATCCTTCCAGCATGTTCGATTTGTATATTCACGCTGGCATCATCAGCTAAATTACAGGAAATGTTTCCAAGCGCTGTCACGATGTAATCTTCTCCGGGCGCCGGGTCCAGGCTCAGGCTGGCATTACCATTGACATGGGCTTCAAGACCGCCATCTAACTCGGCAATTTCTAAATTGCCGCGAATGGTCTGCAATTTGCATTCGCCCTGGACATCGCGTAAGGTTGCATTCCCATCAATCAAATTAACGGTTAGATCTCCCATGATATTCTTCGCGGTCAGGTTACCCCGTAAAGTATCCAGGGAAGTATCTGCCACACTACGCAAGGTCAGGTCGCCTGAAACAGAGGTAATTTTCAGGTTACCATCCAACGCTTTGAGTGTAGCATTGCCCAAGACCGCTTCGATGACTACATCTGACTGCCGCGGCACTTTCACGGAGCAGGCTCCAGATGATTTTATGATAAAGGTATCCTCTTCTTGAGTTACTACGACGGCATCGGGATCTGCAGCCTTCACCACCAGTTCAAGCTCATCGACGCCTTTCATGGTTAAGTCACTATTGGCGGTCAGGACAACCTTAGGCGCTGAACTCGTTTCAAAGAATAGTTTTTCCATCGTTACCCCTCACTTTCTTTCAGCAAACGCATAGCTTCTTCGTAACTGATTCTCCCCGCCTCCAGCTCTTCAAGAATTTTCAGGCGTTTCTCCTCTGATACTGCAGAGGCAGCCTCTTCGACACCCGGCTCGTATCCCAGCGTCAGAATCACTTCATTCAATCGGTTACGAATCGTCGGGTAAGAAAGCCCCAGTTCAGTTTCCATGCGGTTGATCTTGCCCTCACAACGCACAAAAGTTTCAACTAAAGCCAGTTGTTCTGGAGAAAGCTTGGCAACAAACCGATCAATAAATGCCAGTTGATCATGTCTTAACTGGGTAAAAACACCCCCGATAAAACGCCCTTCTACATGTGTATCGCACTCCCTGCAATACAAATGAGTCACATACATCTCCCCACCACAGAATGGACAGACGGTTGGTACTTTATTCATCCGTAAACCCTTCCTTTCTGGATTCCACTTACTACATTTGTCCAAGAGTTCATCTTTTTCTAAATACATTATATCAGAACTTAAATTATAGTCAATAGATAAATAAATAATCTTAATAACGAATTTGAAATTATCAATCTCTGATCACATTTCAATAATGACTGACATTATTTTGTCCCCCCTTTGTCAGACGGGTGGATTATTGGAAATTCCAGAAGCGCATCAGGAAGCGTAAACGTATTTCTGGAACAAGCCCAGAACGATTGATCGTGAGAAAAAATCTGCTGTCTATCCCTCATTTCATACGGGCAATTCGGCGGCAAATGCAAATCGTCATCGTTACCGGTATGATCTGACGGTATATAATACAACAAACTATCTACTAACATTTTGGAGGCAAACATGACTCAGCCTGTTCCTGCTCCTTTCGGCTCTTGGAAATCGCCGATCAGCGCGAAAGACGTATTTTCCAATTTTGTCAGAATGAGCAGCCTACAATTCGACGGAAATGGTTTATATTGGCTTGAATTCCGCCCTTCCGGACGCACAACCCTGGTACGTCGAACGCCGGATGGACAAATATCGGACATCACTCCTGCTGACTTTGACGTGCGCACCCGTGTTCACGAGTATGGCGGCGGCGCTTACCTGGCAGCGGGAGCTGAGGTGTACTTTGCCAATTTTGCCGACCAGCACTGGTATCGGCAAAAGCCAGGAGCAGCCCCCCTCCTCCTGACCCAAACCCCAGGCAGGCGCTTTGCCGACGCTGTCGCCGATAAGAGGCGAAACAGGTTGATCGCCGTCCGCGAAGATCACACAACATCATCCCATCAGCCGGTCAACTCCCTGGTGAGCATCGGGCTCGATCATGGCGATGAAACTGAGTTGGTGGCTGGCAATGATTTTTACGCCTCGCCGCGGCTTAGCCCCGATGGGAAACAGCTCACCTGGCTGACATGGAACCATCCCAACATGCCCTGGGATGGTACGGAATTACATGTTGCCGAAGTACTGGCTGACGGTTCGTTGGGTTCATCCGTAAAAATAGCTGGCGGCTTGACCGAATCGATATTCCAGCCTGAATGGTCCCCTGACGGTACGCTTTATTTCGTCTCAGACCGTACTGGCTGGTGGAACCTTTACCGCTGGCAAACTGGCAAGGTAGAAGCGCTTCATCCCATGCAAGCCGAATTCGGCGAACCGCAATGGGTGTTTGACATGCGCACGTATGCTTTTGCATCTGCCGATCAAATCGTTTGCACTTACATTCAGCAGGGGTTAAAACATCTCGCAGTTCTCAACACGCGCTCGCTTGAGTTCAAGAAAATCGAGCTGCCTTATACTGAGATCGATGACATCCAGGCTGATGCCAACTATGCCTATTTCATTGGCGGCGCTGCCAACATTCCAATGGAACTCGTCCGGCTCGACCTGAAAACTGGAGAGAAACAGATCTTGCGGCGCAGCCGTGAAATCGACATTGACCCATCTTATCTTTCAATTGGTCAGCCAATCGAATTTCCAACCGAAGAGGGTTTGACTGCCTTTGGCTTCTTTTACCCGTCTCAAAATCCTGACTATGCCGCCCCCAATGGTGAACTGCCGCCGCTGCTGGTGATGAGCCATGGCGGACCAACCAGCGCCACTTCGAGTGGTTTTCGTTATGGCATTCAGTATTGGACAACCCGCGGCATTGCTGTATTGGATATCAATTACGGCGGCAGCACCGGATATGGCAGGGCTTATCGAGAAAGGCTGAAGGGCAAATGGGGAATCGTCGATGTCGCCGACTGCGTCAACGGCGCACGTTACCTGGCATCGCAAGGTCTGGTCGATGGCAACCGACTGGCAATCACTGGCGGCAGCGCTGGCGGTTATACAACCCTCTGTGCACTCACTTTCCATAAAGTGTTCAAAGCCGGCGCCAGTTATTACGGCGTCAGCGACCTGGAGGCGTTAGCTCAAGACACCCACAAATTCGAGTCCCGCTACCTGGATGGATTGATTGGTCCGTATCCTGAGCGGCGTGACCTCTATCTGGAGCGTTCCCCCATCCACCATGTTCAAAACATCTCCTGCCCGATGATTCTGCTCCAAGGACTAGACGACCCCGTGGTTCCGCCGAACCAGGCTGAGATGATGTATCAAGCAGTCCGGGAGCAAGGGTTGCCCGTCGCGCTGATCACGTTTCCCGGCGAACAACACGGCTTCCGAAAACAAGAGAACAATATACGCGCTTTAGAAGCTGAGTTGTATTTCTACGCAAAGGTCTTCAAATTCGACCTTGCCGAAGATATCCCCCCAATCGAGATTGAAAATATGTAATCAGCAGAAGAATTACTTCCCCTCGCCCAACGAAGCTACCTGCTTGAGCAGACCAAGCACCAATAGCCCCAGTTTGACGCCTTCCCCGGCTCCGAGCTGGGGCGTTGTATCTTCCCGCTCTGCCCTTTTGATAAGCAGGTAAGCTGCCCCCAAACCGGTCAGCACTCCCACAATGCCCCCAATGATAAGGACTTTCAATCTCCAATTCTCTTGTGTTCCGCTCTTCTCTTCAACGGTCATCGTCCCTTATCCTCCTGTTTGCAAGGCAGACACCTTGCCGGTTTCATTTCCGCTTCAATGCGCTAAAGCTGGCGATAAAACCATGGATTTTCAAGACTGGTTCTACCATCTTATCAGCAAGGTCTTTGACCTTCATTTCGATCATTTTGAAGTAATCTTGCACCAGGCGCATGGCGCCAGGTAACACATTGAGCAATTTTGCGACTGCAACCACCATCCCCACGTTTATCGCCAGCAGGAGCAATGAAAGACCGGTTGGCGGAATCAACAGCCAAACGATCGAGGTGTCCGCCCAGCGGCGGAGTTGATCATGCCCGGCGACTCCTGCCCAGATGACCCCAGCCAATAACAATAAGATTATCAAGAAAGTTAACAGGAAGGGGAAGGTAATTTGCCAAAAGACTTCCTTACGGTGCCTGGCATAGGTATCTGGATTTCGTTCTGGCAGGCGGGATGGTTTTCGTATTTCGCTCACGCCTCTATTTTAGCATAAACCGCCCTCAAATGCCTATTCTGCTGCTACGAATACCACCCCAATCATGCCAGCGCCAGAATGGACCGAAAGACCGGGCGTCACATCAACGATCAGGATATTTTCGGGGCAGGGTAACTCACTGCGCAGCCGCGCTTCGAACTCTCTAGCCTCCTGCAGCACATTCACATGCACGATCGCCATCTGCTCAAAAGGCTTGCCGTTGGCAGTTATCTTGACCAGCTCAATGACCCGCCCCCAGGCTTTGCCTCGTGTGCGAACGCGTTCGAGCAAATCGAGCTTGCCATTTCGAATGGTCAAAATAGGCTTGACATCCAACACCGAAGCCAACCCGGCTGCAAGATGACCAACGCGCCCACTCATCGCTAGGTATTTCAAAGTCGACAATGCCGCAAACAAGTGAGTGCGTTTTCCCACCTGCTCCGCGCGTGCGACCACCTCGTCGACCGTTGCCCCCTCCGCAGCCGCCTGCGCCGCAGCTAGCGCCATGAACCCCTGTCCCATCGTCAGGCTGCGTGTGTCAACCACAGTAATATCTCGATCGGGAACCAGTTCCTTAGCGTTGACTGCTGCGGTATAGGTCGCGCTGATTTCACTGCTGACACAAAAACACACCACCGCGTCTGCGCCATTGGCAAACGCCTTCTGATACGCCTCAGCGAAAGCCCCCGGCGATGGGGCTGCTGTGGTCGGCAGTCTTCCTTCGCGGTCAATACGCTCGAACAAGCGGGCATCGTCGATATCGATGCCTGTTTTGAACGATTCCTGACCAAAATTGATGGTAATCGGCACCTGGATGATGCCATAGCGATTCGCTAAATCCATCGGAAGGCTGGAATCAGTATCGGTAACGATGGTCACCTTGGTCATTTATTCCTCCAATATCTTCTCATAAATTGATCTACCCTCACAAGCTACTTAACCCTGTCATTGCCATATCGTTTCATATACTGTGACGAAAAACCGTATGTCAAGCCTAATCCTTCCTCTGCCAGATGCTTGCCATTTCGAGTCCAAAACGACGCCAAACCGTAAATACTTTTATATAATTTTCTTCGAGCCAGGCGCGGACATAGGGAAGATCAACTCCTTCCGGTCCACCAGTCCACCAGCTTTGGCGGATTTGAGCATTGATGTGAATGACCACGTAATTGGGATGAGTGTATAACGACGTTTCAAACCCGTTCTCGATGCGGTAAGCGGGGTTTGGAGCAGTTGCCTGAACGATATGCCATTCCAATAAGTATGCCAGGACGCGCTCACCCGATTGGGCGTGTTCGTTCAACCACTCGAACGCCTGCTGGACGCCGTCAGAAGGCGTCTGAACGATACTTCGATAACCCACAGAGGACCTTCCAGCGATATTTCGCAGTCCTAACCATTGATAACCATTGAGGTTGAAATCTGGATAGCACAGCGCCAGATCCACTCCAAGTGAGGCAACAGCCAGGATTGCCAGCGTCACCGCCAGCCGACGGCGACTGTCCCACAGCCTGAAGAATTGATTCGCAGTCAAAATCGCCAGGATTGGCAGCAACGGAACCATATAGAACGTTTGCGCCAACGGCAGCGCCAATAAACCAGCAAAATAACACAAGGCTAGCAGCATTGGAAAATTAAGCCTTTCATCACGCAAACGGGAAAGACTCAATATCAAGCTGAGCATCATGCCAACGCCAATAACCACGCCAGATTTGAGCACTATGGCAAGCAAATGCAACGCGGCAGCCTCGCCGATAAACGAAAGTGGATGCGGCATCTCATACCTGAAACGCTGCCATAAGCTTCTCAAAATATCAGGGTTGGTCAGGTGCTCTGGCGGGAGCAGCAGAGATGTTGCTAGAGCCATGGCGGTTACCAAGGCAACATCTCGTAACCGCGAAGTCAATTTCTTCCCTTCGCCTGCTTTTACGATTGCAACCCAAGCAGCCGGAAAGATCGCCAGCGTGGTGAACTTGGCGGAAAGTCCTAACCCCAATAACACACCGATCGTCAGGATGCGGCGAACATTGGAGTAAGACTCGGCGCGTGTTTTGACAACCATCAGCCACACGAATAAACAAGCCAGGTAGATGTCGGTTTCGGTGAAGGCGACGCGGGCAAAGGCGAGGAAAAACGGGCTGGTCGCCAGCAAACCAGCAGCCAGCCAGCCCCGGCGGGCGTCAAGATTCAGCAAACCATAACAATAAATTCCAACCAGCGTCAGACCGCCGACGAAGACGCTGACCAGACGAGCGGTCATCAAGTCGGATCGATTTACGATGTGATATACCAGCGCGACGATGAACATCGGAAGGCGAGCCTGGCTTGGGTCGATATCGGAGCCAACCAGCCAGCCGTTTGGTTTGACCAGGTAAGATTGAGCAATCCACAGGTCATTTTGTTCATCCCACGATATTCCTTGCCGCGAAACCGTCGGCAGGATGAGGAGCATGTAAAGCGCCAGGATTAATCCCATGACAACATGGGGAGAAATTCGTCTGGAAGTCATATGATCGAGTCGGTTTTAGAAAAATTTTTTCAGGAATCAACCAGAAACAGAAACCAGCACGATTCCCAAGACGATAAACCCCGTCCCAACCCATTTTTGGATATGCATAGACTCCTTGAAAAACAGGCGGGCAGCCAGCACCTGCACTGCCAGCACAGAAAGCCCCTGGATGATTGGAAAAGCTCGCCCAAGCGGCAATTGCGTCAGCAGATAGGTGTACACCAATACCCCGATGAAGCCCGTCAGGTGCCCACCTGCCTGCCAGGCAACAAACTTAATGAAATTCTTGCTTCCTGCCGAAATTTTCCAGCAGATGTTTGCCACGGTGCTCAAACCCATGTGGGCTAACAGGCTCGCCAGCACAATCAGCATGGCGATTTTCCTCCTGCTGGCAAACTCAAGAAAAATATTCCGCCGGCAATGAACAGGACGCCCAGCCACTGAGCTGGTAAAATCGTCTCATTGAAAAATAGCCTGGCGGCAATCAGGGTAACGCCTACGACAGAAAGACCCTGTGTCAGCGGATAAGCCACATGAAGCGGCAGGTAACGCATCGAAAAGGTGTAAGAAAGTGTACCGGTGAATGCTGACAGGTTGCCCGCCATCTGCCATAAAAGGAAAAGCCACATTCCCTGACTTTCGGCAGAGAGTTTGAAACAGATATTTCCCAACACATTGAAGAAAGTATGTCCCAGGATGAAGACGAAAGGTAAAATTGGAACCTCCTCACGCCAAGCCTCTTTAGGCTTTGGCCGCCTCTTGCAAGAATTATATAACCGAAATATAGTAAGGTATGCCTGAACAACATCAACCTGACTATGTAGAGTTTCCTGCATGCCGATTGCCGGTAACCGCATCGGCAGATGTCGTGGTAATTGGCGGCGGCACAGCCGGCTTTGTAGCTGCCATCGCAGCAGCTCGTACCGGCGCCAGCGTCATCCTGCTCGAGCGTTATGGCTACCTGGGAGGCAGCCTGACCGGCACCTACACCACCAATCCCGGCAACTTTGGAGACCTGGAGGGCAATCAGATCATCAAAGGAATCGGCTGGGAATTCATCGAACGTATGGAAGCTGCTGGCTTTGCCATCGTCAACCGCGACTTGTGGACCGTGCAAACGTTTCCTGAGGCGTCAAAAACCATCGCCCTGGAAATGGCGCTGGAGGCAGGGATCGAAATTTCTTTGCACACCTGGTTCAGCCAGCCGCTCCTGGACGGCGCTCGCCTGAGAGGCGTCGTCATTGAGAGCAAATCTGGACGCGAGGTGGTCCGGGGGAAAGCCTTTGTCGATGCCAGCGGCGACGCCGACCTGGCTTTTCTAAGCGGCGCGCCTTGCGAGAAGCTAAACGCGGAAAACCTTTGGCAAACTTCGGTTGACCTCACCATCTGCAATATAGACGCCAACCAGGTGATCGCCTGGGCAGAACAAAACCCCGACCGCATCACCTGGTTGTCGCAACCCAGGCAATTGGAGCGTCCGGGAATCCGTCCGATGATCAGTTTAATGATCCGTGAGGACACGCCGCCTGATGGTTCCGATATCCTCCACGTGGGACCGGTGCCAACAATCAAGTTGATGATTCATTCCAGCATCGGGCGCGTTCAAGGCTCTGTTGAAATCGACGGCACCGACCGGCGGGAACTGACAAAGGCAGAAATCATCGCCCGCCAGCGGGCAATGAGTCACCTGGATTATTTGAGGAAAACGGTTCCCGGCTTTGAGCAAGCAGTCATCGTCGGCGAATCGCACCTGGGTGTGCGCGAGACACGCCGCATCATCGGAGACTATGTTTTGACTTTGGAAGACCTGCTCCAAAACGCCCGCTTTGCGGATGTAGTCGCTCTCAACTGCCGCGCTTTAGATCAGCATCTCAAGGGTGGAGTGTTCAAGTTTCAAATGCTCCAGGGGCATCATGATATCCCCTTGCGAGCCCTGCTCCCGCAAAAGATCGATAATCTCATCGTGGCTGGGCGCTGTATCTCCAGCGACCACGCCGCCAACGCCTCACTTAGAGGCGCTGCTACCTGCATGGCAACCGGACACGCCGCCGGCGCTGCCGCCGCGTTAACTGCCCTGGCTGATGGACGGACGCGAAACCTGAACATAACCAAATTGCAAAAAACCTTACAAGAGCAAGGGGCTATTTTGAAGATAGAGTAGTCAATGGGAGATTTACTTCTGCCGGACCTGGCTGAACAACTTGCCGGCGAAATCGATCAGTTGTTGTCGCTCTTGTTCAGAAGCGATCGTTTCCCCATCTCCAAAAAAATCAAGATGAATGGTCATCGCGTCTGCCAAGGCTGGATCGCTCAGTTCGTACTCGAAGGGCTGGAGCTGGCTTTGCCTTTCCAATAGCCATTCGAATTGCTCTCCAGCCACTTGCACCTGCCCCAGCTCCGCCAGTTCTTCCCGCTGGCAATTGTAAGCAATTGCCTTGCCGGTGATCGTCACCAACAGGCGGTCACAAAAACCGCCAATTCCGCCTTCCCGCTTCCATTCCAGAAGCAAATCCACATCTTCTGGAACGTCGATGGACTCCTTGGTTTCATCTGCTGGCAAAGCTTCTTGAAGCGCACAGCCAGCCAGGGCTATACTGCATAAACAAAGGTAACACAAGAACCGAAAATGAAACATTCACACCACCTGCCATGTCGAACCTTGGAACTGCTTTGCCACACATTTCAATTGTACACTATACCTGACAATCACAAACTTGCTGGACTATACCGGGCAAGAAAATCAAACCCTTCGCCAAAAATAAACTGAGTGGAGAGGGCTTTCATACTAGCGTTGTGTTCACGACTACACCAACGCACACCCACAAAAGCCCTCCGAGCGCTTTTTGTAGCGGCTGCGCTTATAAACTAGCCAGGCGCGTAAAAATCCAGGCGCCAGGAAAGAACCGAGTCCGAAATCCTGGCGCCTGGGATTGTTCTTAGGCGCCCGTCAGGGGAGCTTTTCGAGGGCACAACGGAAGCCTACAGCGCTGCCATCTTTTTCTGGTTCATACCAATCACGCATTGCCACGCTGGAAAAACCCAAGTTGATCCAAAACGATCCGCCCCTGCCAGATTTGCGCACCGGCGTCACTGCCTGAAGTGGTCCTTTAGGATTCATCCACGCGGAAAGGCTGCTGTAGTAGTCTTTTTGATACCAATCGTAAACCCATTCCCACACATTGCCGGTCATATTGAATAAGCCAAAGGGGCTGGCTCCCAGCGGATAGCCATCCACTGGCGTGGTGTCGCCGATCAGGTTATTCACGTTAGCCAACTGCTGGTCCGGCAATTGATTTCCCCAGGGATATAACCATCCCGTGTTGCCTCGAGCGGCATATTCCCATTCTGCTTCAGTAGGCAGGCGACCACCCGCCCAGCGGCAATATTGATCTGCAGCATACCAGTTGACATAGATCACCGGATAATTATCATAAGTTGGATTGCCATAGTAATTCACCCGACTTTCTGAGGATGTCTTGCGCGGCGGCGAGCAGTAGCCAGCGCTAACGCAGCGGGCATACATGGCGTTGCTGACTTCGGTTTTTGCAATCCAGTATCCATCCAGGCGAACGGTATGAACTGGTATGGCATCATAAAAGCTTTGTTCATTGCAGGTCGGACAATAACCCCTCAAGAAATCCGCCTGCTCTCGGGTCGCCCCCATGTCAAATGAACCAGGCGGGATATAGATCATCGTTGCCCCATCAAGTGAGTTGATGGCTGAACCAGAGTTTTCGGCTTCGGCTGGTGAAGTCGCGGTGGGAAGCGGCTCCGCTGTCTTCGAAGGCTGAACATCAAGTATTACAACTGCGGTTTGTGTCACACTGCTGGTGGCTGACGCTTCGGCAGTGACCATTTGCTGCCCTACCTGTGTTCCCCCGGCGCGGGCAGCTTGCGTCCCTGAGGCGCGCAGAAGCGGGGTTTGTCTTAGCGCTATAAACACCGCCAGGCTGGCAACACATACGATTGCCAGAACGCCCAGCCCCAAAACCAGCCAGCCCCAGGGCTGAGGTCTTTTCGCAGGAATGGCTTTGACCTGCTGCGAAGTGGCAGTCTGCCTGACAGTCGTCTCAACCACATTTTGTTCACGGGTCACTGGCTGAACAGTGGCGCTCTTTTCTGGCGCGCCAATCAGTTTCTCCAACGCAGCGGCAAAAGACGCCATGTCCAGATAGCGGTCGTCAGGTTCCTTCGCCAGGGCTTTCAACAGGACATATTCCAGTTCATCCGGCAGGCTGGGGTTGAAGAGTTTCGGTCGCGGCAATGGGTCAGTGACATGCTTGAGCAGGACGGCTAAAGGTGTATCGGCTTCGTAAGGTCGCCGTCCAACCACAAGTTCATACAAAACGACCGCCAGCGCGTACACATCCGCACGTCCATCAACAACCTTGCCCAGCCCTTGTTCAGGCGCCATATACTCCGGTGTCCCAATGCCCACACCCGTGCCGGTCAACGTCATTCCTTCGGAATCTTCCAGGATCTTGGCAATGCCAAAATCTGAAAGCATCGGCTCTCCGCTGGTGGTAATCAAGATATTGCCGGGTTTGATATCGCGGTGAATGACCTTCTCGCCATGGGCGTAAGAAAGCGCCCTGGCAATGGGCAGCAGCAGGCGCAATGCATCCCGCCAGGGCATGGCAGCGCCGGTGCGCCCTTTCAAAGTCCCCCCTGGAATGTACTCCATGACCAGGTAGGGCGAGCCTTGATATTCCCCGTAATCATACACTTTGACGATATTGGGATGCGAGAGCTGCGCCAGCGCTTTGGCTTCCCTCTCGAAGCGCGCCAGCACTTGATTCAGCATCTCAGGACTGAAAGCTTCACGCCGAATCACCTTGAGCGCCACTTGCCGTTCCAGGCGGGTATCAAAAGCCTTGAACACTGTTGCCATCCCGCCTTCTCCAAGCTGTTCGAGGACATGATACCGCCCAATGGATTGACCGATCATATTCTGCATGGAAACCTTCCCAGGAAAATTATATCAGAGAAGGTTTTTCTCCAGTCGGGATATAATCCCAATAGATTCATCGATTACGCAACGGAGGCAGCTTATGGAATTAAGAACCCTGGTATTCGAAAACTACGGCGACCATAACACCGATCCAACGCTGCAGATTGCCCGCCAGCGAGCGATCGACCTGGGCATCAAGCAGGTGGTCGTGGCATCTTCCCACGGCGGCACTGCAAAAAAGGCATTCAATGTCTTTGCTCCGCTGGGAATCAAAGTCATTGCAGTTTCAATTTGCCATTCCTGGGAGAGCGAAAGCTGGACAATGACAGAAGCAGAAAAAGAGGAGTTGACCAGGCTGGGCGTTATCGTCCATACGGGTATCCATGCGCTTGGCGATGGCGTTGGCGCTGCATTCTCCGAAAAATTTGGCGGTCGCGCTCCAGAAGAAATCGTGCGTGAGACGCTCTACCGCTTTTCACAGGGCATGAAAGTTGCCGTCGAGTGCCTGCTCATGGCGGCTGATGCTGGTTTATTGGACATGAACCAGGAAGTCATCTCGATTGCCGGCACCAGCAGCGGCGCAGATACAGCCATCGTTTGCAAGCCGGCTTACCCCCGCACGTTCCTGGAGCTGGAAATTCGCGAGATTCTTGCCAAGCCGCGCAAACCGTGAACCTGATACCTGTTTGATTCATAGTACTTTTGTACTACCCACCAGGGACAAATACATGGGTGGAATTTGACACTTTTTCCACCCTTCTTCGTTTTAAAACTAAGAGATACGGAGTGCAGCCTAAATCCCTTTAAATTTCATGGAGGAAAAAGATGAACCTGAAACGCAAACCGTTCTACTTAGTAAGCCTGGTCATTGTCGGCTTGCTGCTGACAGCCGTCATCGGAGCCTGGGCAGGTCCTGGCGACGCCCCCTTTACAATCTTCGGAGTACTCAAGGTAACTGGTGATCCGCCAGTTTTTTCCGTTAAAAGCCAGGAAATCGTAGTTTCTGATACGACAATCTGTAAAGACTTTACGCTTGTCATGCCTGCAGAGGTCGATTGTGCTCTGCTCAACGACAAGCCGGTCGAAGTGATTGGATACATCAGCGCGGTGGATACTCAATATTATGCTGTCGAGATAAATACCCGCGCAGAATTCACCTTCTCTGGCGAGTTGAACGCGTTTTCGAATACAGCCTGGGAAATCGGAGAAAATTCCTTTGGCATCGACGTGATGACTGTTTTGCCGCCTTTTTATGCCCTGGGCGACACAGTTCAGGTCATCTTCACAATTGACCTCACCGATGAGAGCTACCTTGCCAAGGAAATTTCAGTCCTCGAAAGCGGCGTTGGGAATACCTATAGCCATCCTGGCGTTTTGAGCGTTGTCGATGACGACACCTGGAAAATCGGCGATTATGAATTCGAAGTATCTGACGATGTAAAGCCGCCGTTTTTTGCTGATGGCGATACAGTTGAAGTGAACTTCAAGATACACGAAGGCATGTACATCGCCCTGGAAGTTACGGTGCTGGACAGCGGCGAAGGGAACTCCTACAGTTACACCGGCGTTTTGGAAATGTTCACCGGCGACCAGTGGACTGTGGATACTTATGAATTCGTCGTCTCCGATGCTGTTAAACCGCCCTTCTTTGCGGAAGGCGACACGGTCGAGGTCATCTTCCACATCGCTGACGGCAGCAATGTTGCCGACCAGGTGACGGTGCTCAACAGCGGGGAAGGCAATGAATATCACTACACCGGAACGTTGATCGCCTTCACCGATACGGATTGGACGGTGGACGATTACACATTCATCCTGGGAGAGGGCATTTCGCTGCCTGCATACTTTGGCGTCAACGATGTCGTATCGGTGACTTTCAAGATTGTGGAAGGCGATTACATGGCGACCGCTGTAGAAGTCATCGAGACCTACGTCCCTCCGAAGACCGAAACAGAACGTTGCATGAACCGCATCAAAGACCATCCAGGCGTACTAAAACTGGCTAAGGAAGTTGGCGAGGATCCTGAAAAGGTTATGGAATACTTCTGCTCGGGTTACGGTTTGGGTGAGATCAAACTGGCGTTCCGCCACGGGGATGACAGCGACTATACCCCTGCCATGCTCCTGGCGCTGCGATCCACCGGCTTGGGATGGGGCGAGCTGAAGAAGATGGCAGCCAGTATGCCCGCCGAAGATGATCAGGAAGATGACGAGCAAGAGACGGATGATACTCAGGAAAGAGTCAGAGAGCAGCACGGCGCTCAAAATCGTCCTGACAAAGATAAGAGTAACCCATCGGTTACCCCGGCTGATGACAACAACGGGAACAATGGGAACGTACCTGACAATTCGAATCCAGGCAAAGGACCCAAGGAAGATAAGTCCAATAACGGGAAAGGACCAGATAAAGATAAAAGCAATAATGGGAAGAACAAATAAGGTTCTGCTCTCTGTTGCCTGAAACTCTAAGCGCCAGCCTGTGGGATACGCACCGCCACAGGCTGGTTTTTTTCCTTGACAATTCTGCATCGCTCCTCTACACTTGTTTCATGCTAGCCCGCGTCTATTCCTGCGCTGTGATCGGCTTGGATGGCGTCATTGTCGAGGTCGAAGTCGACACGACCCAGGGACTTCCCGGCATGGATATCGTCGGGCTGCCCGATGCCGCCGTACAGGAAAGTAAGCAGCGCGTCCAGGCGGCGATCAAGAACTCCGGTTTTGAATACCCTCGCAAGCGTATTGTCGTCAACCTTGCCCCAGCCACCGTACGAAAAGAGGGTCCCGCTTACGATTTACCCATCGCTCTTGGGGTGCTGGCAATGGATCGCCTCATCCCCGCTCCTGCCTTAGAAGGTACGTTGGTGATCGGGGAACTCTCGTTAGATGGCTTGGTGCGTCACGCCCGCGGCGTGCTACCCATGGCAGCAGTTGCCCGCGATCAGGGTTTCAAACGCATCATCGTACCAGAAGTCGATGCTGCCGAAGCAGCGCTCATCCCTGAATTGGAAGTTATCCCCGTCCACTCACTTTCTCATCTATGCGCATTCTTGCGGGGTAAGGAAACCATTCCACCCCAGCCGGCAATCACTCTGGAAGATATTTCCCCCGAAGTGCTCATCGACTTTCGTGATGTCAAAGGGCAGGAGCACGTCAAACGCGCCCTGGAGGTCGCCGCTGCCGGCGCTCACAACGTACTGATGATTGGTCCACCTGGCGCCGGTAAAACGCTGCTGGCGCGCGCCCTACCGGGGATACTGCCGCGCATGACCATCGATGAAGCCCTGGATGTCACCCGCATCTACTCGGTCGCCGATCAGCTTACCGCCGACGTGCCCCTGATTCGAACCCGCCCCTACCGCTCGCCGCACCATACCATCTCACATGCCGGGCTGGTCGGCGGAGGTAACTGGCCTCATCCTGGGGAGATTTCACTGGCTCACCGCGGTGTGCTCTTCCTGGACGAATTTCCTGAATTCGGTCCTCGCGTCCTGGAAGTGCTTCGCCAACCGATCGAAGACAAGATCGTCACCATCTCGCGCGCCCAGGGTTCGCTGACCTTCCCTGCAAACTTTCAACTTGTGGCTGCCATGAACCCCTGCCCCTGCGGCTATTATGGCGACCCGGTCAAGCCCTGCACCTGCTCATCTGCGATGGTCACTAAATATCAAAAGCGCATATCCGGACCTTTGCTGGACCGAATCGACATCCACATCGAAGTGCCTCGCCTCGAGTACGAAAAACTCAGCGACGCACGCCTGGGTGAGCCTTCTGCAGTTATCCGGGCGCGCATCGAAGCCGCCCGCGAAATCCAACGGCAAAGGTTCAAATCCGCCCCTGCCAAAAATGGCGATGCCCTGCCCGGCGACGACAAGATCATCGCTCCGCGTGCAATTATGACCAACGCGGAAATGCATCCCGCCGAAGTGCGTAAATACTGCGAACTGGACGAAGCCGGAAGGGCATTGATGAAAGCTGCCATGAGCCAGCTCCAGCTTTCGGCGCGCGCTTACCACCGCGTGCTCAAGTTAGCTCGCACCATCGCCGATCTGGCAGCCAGCAAGAATATCCTGCCCCAGCACCTGGCTGAAGCGCTGCAGTACCGACCGAAATTACTTGAACTCACCTAACCCGGCGAACCAGAACCCTTTTGAACGCCAGGGTGCTGTTTTTGTGGTTTTTCCCTTTCAGTTATTTCAACGGCTTCCGAACGGTCACGCGGATGATGCGCGTGCAGTAATGCGCGTCATGACGCATATTTTTAATATCCAGGTCAGCCATATCATGCTGGCTGCCAGTCATAATCGTCACTTTTTTGGACGGCGGCAGGCTGAAGTGTGCGCTGCTCAATCCCGCCGTGCGCCAGCCTTCGGTTAAACCTGCCTCGATCAACTCCCAGCGCAAATGCTCACCCCACAGGTTATCCACTTTCATTTTGATTCCTGTGCGTGGAAATTTCCATTCTAACGGTTCAGCGAAGAGCTGAACAAAACCAGGCGGCACGCAGGCGCTGCCGATGACCTCGACGCCGACAATCGGATCATCTTCGACAAACGTGATCGCGCCATAAGGCGGTTCGTCTAGCTCAACGCCATCTTCGTTGAACTCTGCGCCGACGTATGGGTCGGTGCGTCCCAGTTCCACGCAGAAATTCGGATAATTGAAAGGCGCCCAGTATTCACGTACAATGGTCATATATTCTATGACTTGCTGCGGCGTTCCCTGCTCTGCCATGCGGGTAACTTCTAATTCTGGTTCAGTGAAGTAATTGGGCATGGGCTTGCGTTCAGGATTGATGAATACAACTCGATCGATGTGCGGCATTTCTTTTCTCCATTGGGGAATTCCAGATTGTTTAATTCTACCCCACACTTCAGATACCGAGACGATTCTCCCTTGAAACGCCCTTTGGACAGAAACAATAATTCCTTCAAAGCTTCACCTGAACCTGGCGCGAACGGCGAGATAACCCGATGATCGCCAACAAATCGTAAAACGAAACACAGAGAGCAAGAAAATCTTGCTCTCTGTGTTTACAGGTACAAACTCTGTCTAGGATGGTTATTTGCGTGTGCTAAACTTGAACAGCGTGTAAAGCGGGCAGAACGAAATGGCGCTGGTTGCCACAAAAACGACTGCCAATACTAACAAGATGACGCCCAAAGTTCCGCTGACTGTGCCTGTGAAATACAGAACTGCAAAAACTACAGCCAGTGCCAGCCGGATGATACGATCGAGATTACCCATATTTGGTTTCATTTTTCTTTTCTCCTTAGATTGAATTCTTGTGTACTAATTTGTTAGATTACCTTTGCAATAAAAGGTTACATTTTCCATTACTTGGCTTCCATAGCGGTATCCAGGAGTTTTCTTAACTCCTGCTCAGCTTCCACCCTGGGAACAACCAGCGTAAAATGCCATTCACTGAGCAGTAAATTTCGGGCGCGCTCCAGGGTGGTTGTATCATCATCGTTGAATTTCTTCATCGAACGATGAAACGATAGATCCCTGACAACCTGGCAAATCGACTCGAGCTTGCCGTCTTTCATCTTCTGCTGCAAGTAAGCTTTGCGTTCGAAACGGTCTAAAGACAGGGGCTCCACCGGGCTGCTAAGGATTGCAAACAGCTTCTTGAATTCGCTCCGCGAGGCAGGCAGCCGCAGGCTGGATTGAGTCGCCGGAGTTACAGGCACCCACACCATCAGGTCGCCAATACTGACGACGTAATAACGTTGTTTCACCCCTGATAGCTCTTTTTCTTCGATCTGCACGATTTCCCCCAAGCCATAAATGCGGTGGATGACCTTATCACCAACATGAAATGCCATGTGGGCACCTCTTTCTGCTTTACAAGCGATACAGAAGGCTCAACGCCTGACATAGTATGCAAACAACGATCATTCAACTTTTACCATGGCAAGCGTGCTATGTGATTGGTCGAAATTTAGAGTAATAAACAAAGCTACTGCGACCCATCACTTAAGCAATTCGCCGCTTTGAAGCATTTGTTTGTAAAGAGACTTTCGGCGAATTGGATATAACAGACATCGGTCCCCAGGTTGAAATTACCCGGTGGACCGATGTCATCAGAGAACGCTAATCAGGGTTTAATAGCGGCGAGGGCTGTATCCGCCGCGGCGTTGTGGGCGTTCTTCGCGAGGCTTAGCAATGTTGACTTTGATGACGCGATCATCGACGCGCTTCTCATTGAACATGCTGATCGCCTTCTCTGCCTCAACCTGACTGCCCATGGTCACAAAGGCAAAGCCTTTGGGTCTCCCCGTGTCTCGATCTTTGATCATATCCACCGCGACCACCGTTCCAGCTTCCGCCAGCATGGTACGCAGTTGATCTTCTGTCGTTTCGTAAGACAGGTTTCCAATATAAAGCTTGTTGTCCATTTCTTTCATACTCCAAAATTGAATCGCAGATCGAGTAACAAAATTGCCGCCAGTCTTAACGGACGGCGGCTCACTGAAACGCAAATCTGTTAATAAGAACCATAGTATACCACAGATTTGCAAATTGTGAGGAATTTCATAGACATTTTTAGCACATTTGCCGCAAACTGGGTCAATAAATTCCCCATCTTGCCAGTCAGCCCTATTATAATTAGTTTATGAACCCATATCAGTCGAAATTTAATAAATTTTGTGTATGGCATTGTGAAGTTATCTTGATCTTTGGTCTCACGGCGTGGCTGGTATCTTCTTGCAACTTACCCGTAAGTACCAGCAGCCGGCTCGACTCAACCGAAACGGCAGCCATGGCGGTCAATCCATCTCCAACCATCCCTTCACCTGCGCTAACATCAACACCTAGCGCAACGATGACGGAGACGCCCATCCCAACCGCAAGCCCTTCACAAACAAGCACGGTTACCTCGTCTCCCTCCCCCACGAACACCCAAACAGCAACTGCCACTCTGACGCCATCACCCACAGAAACAGTCACCCCCAGCCTGACCCCTACCTACGCCATCCTGCGCGGAAAAGTACTTGAGCAAGCTAACTGCCGGTATGGACCAGGCGCAGCCTACCTGTACAAGTATGGCGTCTATCCAGGTTCTAACCTGGAGATCATTGGGCGAAATGAACTGGGCGATTGGGTGTTAATTCAGGCAATTGGCGGCAGCAATTCCTGCTGGGTCAAAGCCAGCCTTTTGCAGATCAAAGGCGAAATTATGAGCCTGGCGCCAACAGGCTTTACCTTGCCCCGCTCTCCATACTACGGTCCTCCCACGGGCGTGTCTGCCGTCCGCAATGGCAACCAGGTCACCATCACATGGATTGGAATTACCTTGCGCGCTGGGGACGATTCTTTACAGGTTCCTTACGTGGTCGAAGCCTGGGTTTGCCAGGATGGAAAATACCTCTTCATCCCGGTTGGTTCTTATGTTGAGCAGGTCACAATTATAGATGAACCGGGTTGTTCTCAGCCGTCCCACGGTCGGCTTACTGCAGCCGAAAAACATGGTTATACTGCGTATGTCGAGATTCCATGGCCCTAAGCGGAGATACAAGCTGTCACATCATCAATCTTTTCCAGGAGGTTCCACATGAAAGTCCTTGTCACTGGCTGCAGCGGCAGGCTTGCCCCGTTTGTCATCCAGGAATTGCTCGATGCTGGTCATGAGGTCGTCCTGTTCTCGCGTAAGCCCGTTGACCCTCGTTTTGCGCGCCTCACCCTGATCCTGGGAGACATCAATAACTTCGAAGATTGCCAGCGCGCTCTCCAGGGAGGCATCCAGGCTGTCCAGCACCTCGCCGCACAGACCTATCCCGTTGATCACCCCCATGAGCGCGCTCTGGCTGAAACTCAGGGCATTCCCTTCGATGCCACCATACGCTCGAATATACTGGGGTTATATTACTTGCTGCAAGCAGCGCTGCAAGCCGGCGTCGAAATCTTTGTCATGACTGGCAGCAATTGCGCATTGGGACACGGGTTTCGTATCAGCCAGCGCCCGTTTCCCTTCTTTTACCTGCCGGTCGAGGAACATCACCCCTCCGATGTCGAAGACTCATATTCTTTCACAAAGCTCGCCGGCGAGGAGCTGCTCGCATCATATACCCGCGCTTATGGTATGCGCACCTATGCGATACGTGCGGCAGGAATTTGCGATGAGGACAGGCGAAGGAACATCGCTCACCACGTAAAGCCTGTTAACGCGTGGAGCGAATGGCTTTGGTGCTGGGTCGGCAGCGAGGATGTCGCCTCGGCGCACCGCCTGCTCATGGAAAAGGCGCACGAGATCGAACCTCACGGCGTTTATTTCTGCAATGCTGACGACACTACCCTGCTTGAACCCTCGTTAGAAGTCCTCCAGCGCTATAAGCCCGAGCTGCTTCCCCTTGTGCGTGACCTGCCCGGTCATGCCTCATTCATATCTAACCAACATCTCAAGGAAACCATCGGCTGGCAGCACACCACATCCTGGCGGGAATTCCTGTAAATATCCCATGTCCTCTGGCGCACGTTTAATTTCTCAGGATAATCCAATATTTACGCAAAGTATGGCGTCCCCATCGGCAGCCATTTTGGGGGAGCGAGATTTGAAACTTCCTCATGCGCTGCCCCCTCAAATCTCAGGAAAACACGCCAGGATGCCGAAATTTCATGTCGGGGAACAGGCTGATCATACAGTTATCTTCAGGCTGGATTATTCGCCCTTCTTTTGCTTCCGCCAACGAAGGTAAAGCGCAGGAAGGCTGTAACGATCCAAAAATCGCCCAAGTCGTTTTCCCATGCCTAAAAAACGGGCTGTTTCTTCTTGACTGGGCGCCTGGTTCGTGCGTATCAAGCGAATATATTGCTTCAATTCTGGAACAAGCGCAAACCAATACAAGCCATTTGCCAACAAGATATATCCCAGGTGCCAGGGGTCGCCTGTCCTCAACCAAAGCCAGGGAATCATCAGGATATAGCCGGTCCAATGCATCACCATCAAGTTGCCAACCAGCGCTCCGGTCAGCATACCGACGACATTTAGAATAAATAAACCTATCGGATCAACCGCCAACAGACTGCCCAAGATGGGCGACTCTCCCCGTCCGCCTTTGAAGCCGTGGAAAATTGGAAAATTATGCCCCAGAATCACTGCAGAGGCGGCAATAAGAAAGTAAGGCATTTCGGGAAATAAGAGGCGGAAGAGCAATGTCGGCAAAAAAGCCTTCAACATATCTAAAACTGAAGTCAAGCATCCCATTTTATTGCCGGCATAATAACGCACCGAAGTCGCACTGACCGACCGAAAAACAAAGACCTCATTCGTATTGGGTACCGGTTCCACGACCCTGGTAATATCAGCCTGAGGGGCAACGATGCGGATGATGAGGCGAGCAAACGAGATGGAACCCAGCAAGTATCCCGTGATAAGTGCAATGATCGCAATAGAGATATCCATGATAACAGTCCAATTATTTCATACCAAATAAGTCATTTTGTAAATAACGATCGCAACAGCCACAAGCGATCGGTCATCTTTTTCATCCCTCGCCAGCGCGGTGAGGAGTTGTATAATCCTTCTATGTATGCTCTATAGCTTCCTTCCCGATGCATGCGCAGCATCAGCCGGATTTCAGGAATGACCGACAACACAAAAATCAGGTTGATCACCAATGAGTAAATCAAACCAGGCATCCCTAAGCGCCAAGCCATCCACGGCGCCATCAACCATAACCACGAGATGTAGGCAATCATTGGGTTGCCAAGCAACACCATCCCCAGAACCATACCGCTAAAAACGCACACCACTGCCCCAACCCAATCCAGAAGGATGAAGCTGCCAAAGATCACAGAAAAACCCCTGCCGCCTTTAAAGTGGTAGAAAACAGGAAAATTATGTCCCAATAGACCGGCGATCGAGCCCACGAGATGATAATGCTCACCAGGATAAAGCCAACGCAGAACCGCCATCGGAACGACAACTTTGAGCATATCCAGCAAGGCGATTGCCATTCCCCAACGCGCCCCGAGCACCATAGAGGCGGCGTTTGCGCCAACAATGCCAACATCGGCAGTTTGAGACGAATCCTTTAGCTGAACTTGCAGCGTTGTCAAATCCACATCCGGAGCAAGCAGACGGGTGATGATGCGGGCAAACGAAATCGATCCGAAGAGGTATCCCAACAAAACAGATAACAGGATGGTCATGGTATCCATATGAAAGCCTGGGAAAAGATATGTCTAACCAGGAATTACCTCTCTTGATGCTCTGCTCGCTGTAAAACCTGGCGTAAAACGGCGATTTGCTCAGCATCCATGCCAAGCCCATCCACATGGTCGCTAAAAATCAACTGACCCAAGCCCGAATACCGCCAAAGCTTGAGATCTTCTTCCAAGGGCGAACCGATGATGTCTTCACGCACGATCATTCCATCTGCCATCACAACTACGCGGTCGGTCATCCGTGCTACAGAAGGGTCATGTGTCACGATCAAAAAGGTGCTGCGTTGAGTCCGGTTAAGCTCTCGCAACAACTTGATCAGTTCATTTCCTGCAACACTGTCGAGATTCCCAGTCGGCTCATCCGCCAGTATCAGGTGAGGGTCGTTTGCCAATGCGCGCGCCACCGCCACACGCTGACGCTGCCCCCCCGAAAGCTGCGCGGGCAAATGGCGCATCCGATCTCCTAACCCAACAAGCTCGAGCAATTGTGCGCTGCGCTTGTGTCGCTGCCGGCTTCCCCAATAACCCATCATTGGCACTTCGACATTCTCTTGTGCAGTCAGGGTGGGAATCAAGTTGTGCAATTGGAAAACGAACCCAACAGTCTTTGCCCTGAAACTGTCCAAATTGCGCACTTTCGCCAAATCCTGACCATTGATCAAAACCTGCCCGCTGGTAGGTTTATCCAGTGCGCCAAGCATATTCAACAGGGTGCTTTTGCCGCTCCCGCTGGGACCCATCACGGCAACCAGCTCACCAGACTTGACCTTTAGGTTCACTTTGTTCAAGGCGTAGATGGCTTGTTCACCCGAGCCATACACGCGGGTCAAATCCCTTGTTTCGACCAGCCACTCGTGTTCATCGCTCATACTTGCCGCCTTATCTGCGAGGTTGAATATCCACAAAAGCGCTCATTCCCCAGCGCAAACCAGGAGGCGTTTCATCCATTGCAATAATGACACGATAATTGACGCCCACTCCCGGCGATGCTTTGTTGGCAATCGAGATAACCCGACCGGAAATCATCGTCTCAGGTAAAGCATCAAAACTGACCGTCACCGGGTCAGCGACTGAAATTTGAACCATATCAATCTCATTCAGGTCCGTCGTTTCGATCCACAAGTTTTCTAAATCGGCGAGAATCATAACTGGCACGCCTGGTGTAATCCATTCCCCCACCCGTAGATTCACTTCACTGACCGTCCCCGCAAATGGCGCGCGTAAAGTCAGGTCATTCAAGACGGCTTGAGCCGCCTCCAAATTGGCTTTTGCGCTGTTCAGCCTTCTAGCAGCCTGCAATAAGTCACTCGCCGTGGGTCCGTTACGGTATTTTTCCCAATCACGGCGGGCTTTATCACGATTGGCTTCAGCCAAATCCAATGCCAGGCTGAGCTGCAAACGGGTCACTGCCAGATCGTAATCTTCCTTAGCTGCGTCCAGGTCTTCTTTACGCTGCCTGCGAACTGAATTGCTGGCGGGCTCATCTTGATACACCGCAAAGGCTTCCTGGGCGCGCTGGTATGTTTCGAGCGCCTGGTCATAAGCTTCTAATGGATCGAGACTTTCCTGGCTCTCAGGTAAATCCAGGTTCTCCAACTGATACTGCAAATCCCGGATTTGGCTTATCGCATTACTCAAGGCTTGCTCAGCCTGCAGCGCTAGCGACTGCGCCTGCTCATCCAGGTTGTCCAGGGCTTGCTGCGCCGCTTCAACTTCCAATTCTCTCGCTTGAATAGCTGCCATGATTTCAGAAGATGGATTTTGGGGATCACCGCCAGCCAGACGTACTAACGGCTGCCCAGCCTGGACATATTCACCTTCTGTAACCAAAATTTCAGCTACAACCCCGGCAGCTTTCACGCTCAAATTGGCGTACTTTTGCGGGACAATCACTCCAGTAGCGCTCACCACGGTGGCAGCGCCGGCTGTTTCTGTCTGTTGCTGTTCTTCGGGAGCTTGATCTTTCTCTGTCATCCCGCATGAGCTTAGCAAAAACGCCACTAAAAAAGCCAGCCAAAAACATTTTTGAATGGACTTACAAGATCCCAATCGAATTTTCAAAGCTTTTCCCTTTCTTTTTTATTCGTATCTTAGCGCTTCCGTTGGCTGCAATCGAGTTGCTCGATAAGCCGGGTAGAAACCTCCGATCAAGCCCAATAACAACGCCACCAGGGATGCCCGGATAAAAATATCCAAAGACCAGATGGGATCAATCGCCTGCCCCATTCCCGGCATTGCCTGCATCAAACGCGCCAATAAGAACGCTACCCCTACGCCAACGCCTCCGCCCAACACGCCCAACAAAAGCGCCTCGCGCAGAATCAACCCAAGGATGCGTTTCTTTCTCCACCCAACGGCTCTCAATACGCCAATTTCCCGGGTTCGTTCTAAGACCGCCATCAACATCGTATTGAAAACCGCCAGCCCTCCAACAAAGATGGATAAGATTGAGATGCCGCCCATCAACACGTTAGTGTATTGCATATCGGGCAGTTGCTCGATAAAATCGCCAGTCAAATCCGCAAGGACGGAAGGAATGCCTTGATTGATTTGCTCAACCAACTGGGCAGCGACTGCAGGGTTTTTCACGTTGACCGCCAACATCGATACCTTGCGCGGCTGCCCAAGGATTGCCTGAGCATCTCGTAGCGTTACCACTCCGCCAATTTCCTCCCAGGAAACGCCCGTCTCAAAAATGCCGACAACTTTAAACCGTTTGCCACTCAGCTCGATCATGTCACCGACACTTTTTTTCAGGGAATTTGCCATGATCCTGCCCAAGATGATCTGGCGGTTGCCGCTCAGGCTGCTGCCTTCCACAATAGGAAAACGTTCAATGGCTGCTTCGCTAAGCGAATATCCTTGCAGCATGAATAAACTGCCTTGTTCTGGCAGGGTAATAGCCGTAAAAACCATGCGGCTGACCTGTTTCACACCCGCCAGGATGGCAATCCGGCTGGCGACCCGCTCATCAATCGAACTCAAATTGGATGCGGCAACATCCCGTTCTCGCACCATGATCTCGGCGCCTGAGCCGGTGGTAATCTGCGCCATTGCAGAAGCCATGCCGCGCACGATGCCTTCCAAAGCCATAATGGCACCCACCGTGATGCCAATAGCACTCAAGGTCAACAACGTGCGTGTTGTTCTCTGCCACAAGCTCTGCACCGCCATCCCGCCTACCGGAAGGCGCCGCAACCCTGACCCCGTGGCTCCACCTTCGTAGCGCAAGGCTTCCACTGGCTGCATGCGAGAGGCGCGCCAGGCTGGATAAGCCCCTCCAATCAACCCCATCGGAAATACCACTGCCAAAGCTCGTGAAACGTGATTCAGGTTTACCTGGCTCACGATATTTTCCAATAAAGGCGAGAGCAGCCCCAAGGCGCGCAACGCTAAAACCCCCAAGCCAACACCCATGACTCCGCCCACTAAGCTGATGAGTAAAGACTCTCCCAGGATCATACGCTGCACGCGAGCGCTGCTCCAGCCCACGGCTCGCAGCACACCAATCTCGCGCGTCCGCTCCACGACCGACATCAATTGCGCATTCATCATCCCCACGGCGCCCAGGATAATAGCCAGCCCTGCGATGCCGACGACATAGGCGCGTAGAACACCGACCATCGATTCTTTGCTGGCGTATGTATCGGTGCTACTCAAAGCCAGGTCAGGCCATAACCTCGCTATCCTCTTTTCAAGCTGGGAACGTAGTTTTGGGTCTTTGAGCTGGATATAAAATAAGCTGACGCTGTTTGGGCGCTCGAATTGGATTTGGGCATCCTCCAGGCTGATAATCACTCCCCGGTCTTCAAAGGCGTCGCCCGTCTGGTAAATTCCCACAATTCTAAACAAGCTATTCCCCAAGCGCAGGGAATCACCGGGTTTCTTGCCAAGCGCCTGGGCTGCAGCCGAGCCAATTAATAAGGGCTTGACGTGTAGCCTGGCAACTTCAGCGCTATTCAAGGCGCTCCCTGACACAATCTGGTATCGCTCCAGTAAATAACTGTCGCCAGGATACCCAAATACAAAGAAAAATGGGTTTTCAACTGTTTGAACCACCCCCTGAATCATGCCGCTGACCTGCGCTACCTCTGGCATTCCTGCCAGTTGGCCGCCAATTTTTTCATCAATGGCGCTCGAAGTCAGTGAGAACGCATCGGGCTGGGTCAAGAGCAAGTCCGATTTGCTGCCTGCCATCATCGAAGAATAGCCATTTTCGAGCAAATTCGCCATCACCCCCAGGGCAATGATGGCTGCCACGCCAATCGCAATGCCCAAAATTGTCAGGAAGGTCCTGGCTTTACGGCGTAGAAGGTTCTTTAAGATCATAGAGCGCCGTGAACAAAAACCTCGCCTTTAAATCCATCCACGGTGACCAGCATCCCATCCGACAGGCGCATTGCGCCTGCCACGGAGACGACCGCAGGAATCTGGTATTCGCGGGCGACAATCGAGCTGTGCGACAACATGCCTCCCGACTCGGCGATGACCGCTCCCGCACGGGTAAATAATGGCGCCCAGCTCACATCGGAATAAGGGATAACCAATACATCCCCGGCAGCCATTTTCCCAAAATCCGCCACGCTCCGAATCACCTTTGCAGGACCCTGGTAATAGCCGCGTGAAGTGGGAATGCCGCGCAGGATGTATTCTTCCTGGTCTGGATGTTGCAGAGGAGGAAGCTCATCGCCAAAAATGACCTCTGGTAAAACGGCATCCCGGCAATTTAAGATCTCAGCCTTACGAGCAATCACCCTGGGGTCCACACCATCTGGACCCTCGCTTTGTTCAGATATTATCCGGCTTTGCACAATGTCCTTGATTTCTTTCCATTCGAGATAGAAGATATCATCCGGAACTTCTAGCTTCCCACTCGCTGCCAGGCGCTTTCCTAATTCCAGAAAATAAACACGGAAGAGACCATAACCATAGGTATAGAGTGAACTGACCTTTTCGCGATACAAGCGAAACTTCCGCGCCGTCTGATAGACGGGTTTCATGAAAACCTTCCGGAAACCGCTCACCGCCAAGCTATCCCAGTTGATATCCTTCTTCACATCCTGCGAGCCTGATTCTGGTTGATCGTGCATCCACTTCATACTCTGCCAGGCTGCATCCCGAGAATCTGATTGTTGCAGGGCTATCTGTTTTATCATCTCCAACACCAGTTCAGGAGTCTCACGCCAGGGCACCGCCGAAAAATCGTTGCCGCTGTCGCTAAGGTGTCCAAATCGATTGATGAATCCCAACACCCGGTTTTGAAACTCAGAGATACCTGACAACAAACAAAACTCAGTAAAAGTACTGGAAGCTATCGCCTGACGACAGCTTTCATCCAACCGGCTATATTCATTGGCAAGTAAACCCAGATGATGATTGGGATCATAGTCACGGATTTCTTCCATACCAGACATCAGATCAAAGCGAGCATAATCGATGCCAATACGACTCAATTGGCGACGAAGTATCATATTCGCCATCCCCATTACCAGGGGAACGATGATATTGTAATACGTGGTCTTTTGGTTGATTGCGAAAAGCTCATCGATAGCTAACAACAGCTCTTCTTCACACAATTGATCGGCTGGCTTTGCGGTCAGGCTTCTCAACTGGTGTTGAATCTCTGGTATCGCCGCTTCGACCTGACTGGATAATCTCAGCCTGCGTAATAGGAACCCTACCACCCGAGGAAATAAAAGTACTGTCTTAAAGGTCATTTTGAAACGAGGTTTTGCATCATCCCCCTGCATTCCCAATAATATTTCCAGGGTTTCGCGCGGCAAACCCAGCCAGGTAAAGATTCGTCCAATGACCCCCATGTTGAAATAAACGCGGTAAGCAAAGGTTTTAGCCAGTTCTTCGGGGGTTAGATCATTGGGACCAATCAGCTCGGTAAACAGCTTGATCCAGAGCGTATTGACCAATGGGATGTTCACCGACCAGATCAATGGTTTAATAATTCCAGGAAACATTTCCCGTGAGATGCGGCAGGAATAAATATTGATGCTTTCCAGGCGGGTAATGGGGCGAAGCTGCACCCAATATAACTCACTTCCATCGAAAACCCATTCCAAATCAACAGGCGCTTTGTACTCGCGGCTTATCTGGAGCGTTTCTTCAACGACTCGATGAATGAGCTGATCATCGATATCGCAGCTTGATGGTCTTGTGGTCCACTTGCCTAAATGATAAACCCAACGCGCCGGAGTGACGCCCCCCTGAACCAGGCGGTCTCCGCTGCCATGGACGGCTTCGACAATCACCTCACTCAAACCCGTTATCGGATTTTTACTAAACACCACGCCAGAAATGAGCGGCTCAACCATTTCTTGGATGATGATTGCTAACTGAAGGTCTTCAATGTTTTTACCAGAATGCCGGGCATATCCTTCAAGCGCCACAGACTCGTCCGCCTGAAAAATTTCCTGAATGCCCTGCATGATCGCATCTACTCCCCTTAAATTCAGGATCGTCTTGAACTGACCGGCAAAGGAATGCTGAGCGCTATCTTCCAGGTTCGCTGAAGAACGCACTGCATAACTGCGCTGCGAATCTATCACGCTGGATAAGGAAATTCTCAGACGATCATTTAGCGACTGTAAACCCAGGGTCTTATAGTGTCGATATGCAGCGTAGGGTATGACGTACGTAAGCGGAATTTTCCTGCCGTGACGATGAAGCCAAAGCAGGTTACGGGCTTTTTCACCTATGAATTCAGGGTTTCTAAGCCCATTCAAAGCCAGGATTTTAATCAATTCCATAATTCACCCCTGATGAAATGCTCCAGAACTCTTTTGAAAACTGCAACAAACCAAAATGAATAAGCCTGAAATCAGGTCTAAAGCTTCCGCTATAGAATAAACTCTATTATAAACTATCCCGTTTCCCTTACCAGAGTAAAAAAATCGGCTTTTCAGTTCGGGTTGTTACTAACAAATTCGTAAGAAAATTTTTCCGTTAAATATGGGAAGATTAAGCTATTAGAATGGACAAGAGGATTACCCATTATGAAACGCACAAGCCTGCCCATGTTATTGATTGCCGTATGTTTCACCTTATTCGGATTTAGGGAGGTCTCAGCCTTCAAAACGCTTGAATCAGAGGATGACCAGGGTGAACTAAACCATTACACCTACCTGCCTATTATGTCTTCTGTGATGGCAATTCAAGAACCAATCTTGAAATGGTCGAATGGGGGTTGCTTCGCCTCCTGGTGCCAGACTGGATGGTACGCCTCGCCAGCGGTGTACAACGTGGATGCCGACCCTCAGTTAGAAATCATTGCGGGCAGCTATGACCTTGTCGCCCTCGACGGCGCCAGCGGCGCCTTAGAATGGCGTGCTTCCAGCAGCAACCGGGTCTGGCCCGGCATCGCCCTGGCTCACTTGAGCGGTGATGGCAATCCGGAGATCATCGTTGGGCGCAGCGGCGATCAATTGAGCGTCTATACCCTCCAAGGAGCTATCATCTGGACGCGTAACCCATTTGGCGCTGGCGAATTGCGCACCCTGGCAGTCGCCGATTTGGATAACAATGGCACATTCGAGATCATCGTTGGTCGCGCCAGCGGAGGGGCAACCAAACAGGTCAACGTCTTCGATGCGGCTGGCAACGTCCGTCCTGGCTTTCCCGCCAGGCGGGATGGCGAGGCAGGTTACGGCTGGGGGATGTATAACCAGAACATCGCAATTGCAGACCTGAATGGGGATGGGCATAAAGAGATTATCGCTCCAACAGATACCCATTACATCACCGCTCTTGATAAAGATGGCAACCAGCTCCCAGTCCATCCCATGTATGGCGCATCTAAAGTGTGGAGCCAGGTGGGAGTTCACGTCAGCCACGCCGTCGACCTGCGCGGTTACGCCAATTGCGGTGTTGAACACCGTCCGAACTTTGCCGACTCGGCGCCGGTCATCTCGGACCTGGATGGCAACGGAATTTTAGAGATCATCGTCATCGGAAACGTGTACAACTGTGGAACCAATCCCTATACCAGCCTCTACCAGATGCCCTTTATCTTCAGGAGCGATCGAACCCGCTGGACAGGGAGCGGTTTTGACTGGACTTACATTCCCCTGCCCGATGCCATGTCTGCGCCGCTGAGCGAGGATTATAACCTCATCGAAACAGCGGTCCCAAATCCCGCGATCGCCGACCTGGATGGTGATGGAGTCAAGGAAATCCTCTTTCCCTCCTATGATGGACGCCTGCATGCATTCTGGCTCGATAAAACCGAATATGGAAACTGGCCATTCAAGGTCACGAAACCGTCCGAAGGATTCATCCGATTTGCATCGGAACCGGTCATCGCTGACCTCAATCGTGATGGTAAAGCAGAGGTCATTTTTGCTTCCTGGGTGCAAAAAGGCACCAATCGCACCGGAAAATTGCACCTCCTGGATAATCAGGGTAGAATCCTGTTTGAATTAGAACTTCCGTCAGCCAGGAATGGCAATTGGAACGGCGCTCTCGCCGCTCCGACCCTGGCGAACATCGACCTCGATGCAGACCTGGAGTTGATTCTGCAAACCGCTCATTCGGGTGTGGTTGTCTATGATTTACCGAACACCGAAAATGCCGTTATCCTCTGGGGCACCGGGCGCGGCAGCTATTTGCGAAACGGCTCAAAGTAACCTGACATTTCTCACATCAGGCAGGAGGTAAAAATGAACCTGGCATATTACTTGAAGCTTTACCTGGCAACTTTGGCGGCTTTCCTGATTATCGACTTGATTTGGCTTGGGTTGATTGCCCGCAGCTTATATCAAAAATTCCTGGGCGGTCTGTTATCCCCGCAAACCAATTGGATCGCTGCCATCATTTTTTACCTGCTGTTCATCGTTGGAATTCTGGTTTTTGCGGTTGTGCCGGGGCTACAAGCAGGTTCGTTGACAAAGGCTGTCCTGTTAGGCGCATTCTTTGGGTTGATTACCTACGCCACCTATGATTTAACTAACCTGGCGACACTAAAAGGTTGGCCTGTGGCAATTACCCTGATCGACATCACTTGGGGGACAATCCTGTCAGCTTGCGTTGCGTTCATCAGTTTCATCTTCGGTCGCTGGTTAGGTTGAAGTACAATGTATAGGCAAAGTCGATACATGCCAAGCAGATATTCGAAGTGTTCACCATTCAGGATGGCTGTTCACCTTATATCTGGCGTAAAACATCTCATCCCCAGGCTTCTGCAGAGGAGCCTTGGGGGCATTTTACTGCTGTCACTGGCTGCTTGTAACCTGCCCGTGGCTTTACTTACCACACCCACCGCTATGCCCTCGCCCAGCCCATCGATTACCTCCACGATAACAATCACCCCCAGCCCGATACCAACCGACACAGCAACGCCAACCGCCACAAGCACCATCACTGTCACGCCCTCCCGCACCTCTACAGCAACGATCACCCTCACGCCGTCAATAACCTCGAGCCCAAGCATTACGCCTACCACAACCCCCTCCCTGACGCCGACTTATGATTTTCCAGATGTAACCGTCAAAATGCAGGCGCACTGCCGTTACGGACCAGCTACCGGCTACCTACATGCCGCTGACCTTTACCCGGGTGATCATGGCACGGTGCGCGGGCGGAATAATTCGGGCACCTGGCTGTACATCAAGTTCGATAAATTGAACTATTTTTGCTGGGCGGCAGCTTCGGTCTTGGAGGTAGTTGGCAATGTCATGCTGATTTACCCCACAGAACGCAAACTGCCGAAGTCTGTCCTCTACCAGGCGCCTGGCAACGTTCAGGCTGTGCGCAATCACACATCCGTCATGGTGACCTGGGATCGGGTCAACATGACCGAAGACGATGACCGCGGTTATATGATCGAAGCCAATGTCTGCCAGGGAGGCAGATATATCTTTCTGGTGATTGCCACGAACAACACCTTTTACGAATTCACCGATGAAGCCGGCTGTTCCCTGCCTTCTAATGGTTTACTTTACACGGTCGAGAAACACGGATATACCGACCCGGTTGCCATTCCCTGGCCTGCGCCTTAAGTCTCTCCAGGTTCTATGCCGACCAATCTTCCGCCGGATTACTTTCGAATAGAGGAGCGCTTCCGCCAGGCGGATACTGTCCAGGAAAAGATCGAGCTGCTCAAGGAGATGATGAGCGTTGTGCCCAAGCACAAAGGCACAGAGCATCTCATGGCAGATCTGCGGCGGCGGCTTGCCCGGTTAAATGCCGAAGCTTTAAGCCGAAAAGGCGGATCGAAACATGACTCGGCATTTCGCGTACCCAAAGCTGGCGCGGGACAGGTAGTGCTGGCGGGTCCAGCAGGGACAGGAAAATCATCGCTCCTCAAGGCGCTGACATCCCATGAAAATCGATTGACAGACACGTATTCCCCAACCTTCGAGCCTGAGCCGATGATGATGCCATTCGAAAACATTCAATTTCAACTGGTGGACACGCCGCCGCTCAACCGTGAGTACATCGAACCCAGGTTAAAAGAGTTGATTCGCAAAGCGGATATGGTTTTGGTGGTTGTCGATTTGCTTCAGGATCCAATTCTACAATTAGAAGAGACGATAAAACTGCTCGAAGACTTTCGCGTCGTTGCGCTTGAACGAAAAGAGCGTTATACTGATCCCTACCGATTGACCTTCTTGCCGTTTTTGATCCTGGTCAACAAGTGTGATCATGAGGAAGAGCAGGAGTTATACTCGATTTTCTGTGAACTGTCGGAAGAGACCTGGGATTGCCTCCCCGTTTCGGCATTGACTTTTTACAATTTGGAGCATCTAAAGAAAGAAATTTATCGAAAACTGGACATTCTGAGGGTGTACACCAAAGCGCCAGGCAAAGACCCCGACTTGGGAACGCCATTCGTTTGTCGCCGGGGAAATACTTTAGAAGACTTGGCTGGTATGATTCACAAAGATTTTCTAACGAATTTGAAATACGCTCGTGTATGGGGAAAAGCCGTTTATGACGGTCAAATGGTCAATAGAAGTTACATCCTGCAAGATGGGGATGTGGTTGAAATTCACATCTAAGGAGCATAGCCAATGAAAAACATTTCGATTATTCCACAACCGGTCAAGATAGAGCTGACAGGCGGTGAATTTCTCTTTACTCCGGAGACGAGCATCGTTGCCGCCGGTGACGCCGCAGGGGTAGCTGCCTACCTCGCAGAAGTGTTGCAGCCTGCGCTGGGACATAAATCGGTGATTTCGCCTGCCGCTGCCAAGCCTGACCAGCCCGTGATTCACCTTTCCATTGACTCCGAGTTATCCAGACTGGGCAAGGAAGGTTATCTGCTCAGCATCAACCCCCAACAAGTGGACATCAAAGCCCCAGCGCCGGCGGGATTATTCTATGGGGTCCAGACCCTGCGGCAGCTCTTGCCTCCCGAAATTTTTGCCGATAAACCCGCTGAAACCATAACCTGGTCTGTGCCTTGCCTGGAAATCGAAGACTACCCGCGCTTTGGCTGGCGCGGCGCTATGCTCGATGTGTGCCGGCACTTCATGCCCCTGGAGTTCATCTACAAATTCATCGACTTATTGGCTTTGCATAAGATGAATTCCTTCCATTGGCATCTGACCGAAGATCAAGGCTGGCGCATCGAAATCAAGAAATATCCCAAGCTAACTGAAGTCGGCGCCTGGCGGCGTGAAACCATGGTTGGACGGTTGGAATGGGGACAAACGGAATTCAAGTTCGACGGAATCCCGCACGGCGGTTTCTACAGCCAGGATCAAATCCGGCAGGTCGTTGATTATGCTAAAAGTCGCTTCATCAACGTCTTGCCAGAAATCGAGATGCCGGGTCACTCACAAGCAGCCATTGCCTCCTACCCGGAATTGGGGAACACCGGCAAACAAATCGAAGTCAGTTGCGGTTGGGGCATCCATGAGGATGTGTTCAATGTCGAAGAATCCACCATCTTGTTCTTACAGGATGTGCTCACAGAAGTCATGGAGCTTTTCCCCAGCACCTTTATTCACGTCGGCGGTGATGAGTGCCCCAAGACCCATTGGAAAAACAGCCCGGCGGCGCAAAAGCGAATGAAAGACCTTGGACTCAAGGATGAAGATGAATTACAAAGTTACTTCATCAGGCGGATGGATACATTCCTGACTGCCCACGGCAGAAGGCTGGTGGGATGGGATGAAATCCTGGAGGGCGGGCTGGCGCCGGGAGCCACGGTCATGTCGTGGCGGGGAGAAGAGGGCGGCATCACGGCTGCCAACGCCGACCACGATGTCGTCATGGCGCCCACCCAATACACTTACCTGGATTATTACCAATCCCAAGATACCGATAAAGAACCCCTGGCGATCGGAGGTTTCCTGCCGCTGGAGAGGGTCTATCAGTACGACCCTGTGCCACAAGGCATCCAGCCCGACAAGGTCAAGCACGTTTTGGGCACCCAGGCGCAGCTCTGGACCGAGTATATGCCTAACCCGGCTCATGTCGAATACATGGCATTTCCACGCTTGAGCGCACTTTCAGAAGTAGCCTGGACGCCTCTTGATCGCAAGGATTACTCACAATTCATTCAAAGGCTGCGCGCTCACCTGAGCCGCCTGGATGCGCTCAAGGTCAATTACCGTAAGCTGGATTGAGCGCCGGCAATGTAGAGAAATTGATTACCTCTTATGATCCAGGGTAACAGGAAACCAAAAAGCCTGTATCTGTTGGATGCAGGTTCGTTTGAATTGATCTACAGCCCGGAAGTCAGAGCTGAGCTTCGCTCACTGCTGGAGATATATGCGCCGCCCCAATCCGCAATGACCATTGCAGAAAATCCCGGCATTTTATCCGAGGTGGAGGTGATTCTATCGGGTTGGGGAATGATGCCCCTAGACGAGGCTTTCCTCAAAGCAGCGCCTGATTTGAAAGCAGTCTTTTACGGAGCTGGGTCGATTCGCTATTTCATGACCGAAGCAGCCTGGGAACGCGGCATTGTGGTCGTCAGCGCTTATGCTGCCAATGCCATTCCAGTGATCGAATTTACGCTCTCGCAGATTTTGTTTTCGCTAAAGCGCGGCTGGCATCTTGCCCTCAGCATCAAGAGAGAAGGCTGCTATCCTCCCTACGAAACCTTGCCTGGAGGCTATGGCAGCACGGTGGGCTTGATCTCGCTGGGGATGATCGGACGGGGTGTGGCAGAAAAGCTCAAGCAATTCGATGTCAAGGTGATTGCCTATGACCCTTATGTCACCCCTGATGCGGCATCGGCGTTGAACGTGGAATTATGTTCGCTGGAGGAAGTTTTTCAACGCTCTGATGTCGTTTCTCTGCACACTCCCTGGTTGAAAGAGACAGAAGGAATGATCACCGGAGCATTATTTCGCATGATGAAACCCAAAGCGTATTTCATCAACACAGCCCGGGGCGCAGTGGTCAATGAGAAGGAAATGATTCAAGTTTTACAGGAACGAGAGGACTTGTTTGCGGTTCTGGATGTAACCCATCCAGAACCGCCCGAGCCAGGGTCGCTCTTATACACCTTGCCCAACGTGATTTTGACCCCTCACATCGCTGGCGCGCAGGGGCGCGAGTGTTACCGTCTTGGAGAGCTGGTGCTAGCCGAGGTCAAGCGTTACCTTGCCGGTGAGCCATTGCAATGGTCTATCTCGCGCCAGCAAGCCGCCTTGCTGGCATAATATGAGCCGGCACCCGATGAACGAGTTCTATGCAAACGGTGACATTATCCTTGCCAGGTTTCAATCGATGTGATGGCTTTTTCAATCAAACAGGCAGGTCACCTTGAACGCCGCCGCGCGAAGCTTTTGGGATGGCGTCAGGGCTGAGACGCCGCTCATCGTGGGCGTATTCCCTTTCGGGATGATCTATGGCGTTTTGGCGCTGGAAGCTGGTTTACCGCCAGCTTCGGCTCAGGCTATGTCGGCGGTCGTGTTTGCTGGTTCCGCCCAATTCATCACGACTCAGATGGTACAGTCAGCTATGCCTGTTTTGATAACGGTGCTGACAATTGCCATCGTCAACCTGCGCCATGCCCTCTACAGCGCATCACTGGCGCCTTATCTAACTGAACTTCCCCTGAAATGGAAGCTCCTCCTTGCCTACTTGCTGACCGACGAAGCTTATGCAGTGACCATTTCACATTATCGGTTAGAAAGCGATATGGAAAGCAAGCATTGGTTCTTCCTGGGGTCTGGGTTGGCGCTTTGGACCAGTTGGCAGACTAGCACCTCATTCGGAATATTGCTGGGCGCACTGATTCCAGAAAGCTGGTCGTTGGAATTCACACTGCCGCTGACCTTCATCGCACTGGTAGTTCCCTTGCTGAAGGACCGTCCCACCCTGGCTTCGGCGCTAACGGCAGGAGTCGTTGCAGTCCTGACCTACCAATTTCCCTTGAAATTAGGACTGGTGATAGCTGCCTTGAGCGGGATCCTTGCAGGGCTTTGGCTGGAAGGAAAACGCCGATGAGCATCTGGATGTTGATCATCCTGGGGGGCTTGGTGACTTACTTCACCAGACTCTCGTTCATCGCCCTTTATGGCAAAATTCGATTTCCAGACTGGCTTCACAGGAGTTTGAAGTATGTACCATGCGCTGTTTTGACTGCCATTATCTTGCCAGAAATTTTGTTCTCGAGCGGTCACCTCGATCTATCCATAGGAAATGTTCGCCTCGTGGCAGGCAGCCTGGCGGTCCTCATTGCCTTCCTGACTCGCAACACAATGATCACCATATCCTCCGGCATGATCATTCTATGGCTTTTGGAATTTCTACGATAAGGTTATAATAGGAGCGTTGAAGTCTTTTTTATAGCTTATCAGGTAACGAGACAAGTGCACTCACAACTCCCTCAAGATAGAAAGGCAGAATGATATGGACGAATTTCCTCGCACCATGGTTGGCGGCGTCAGTTTACCCCGGTTGATCATCGGGTCGAACTGGTTCTTAGGGTATTCTCACACCAGCCTGGCAAAAGACAAGTTCATCAAGCAACTTCAAACGCGCGACCGCATTGCCGAGATTCTCAAGGTGTTCTTAGCCAGCGGCATCGACGCCGTCATGGGACCGCCATCGGACTTGCTCGAATATGCCATCCAGGAAGCGGAGCAAAGCAGCGGAAAAGGAATCATCCGCATTATTACGCCCATCTTCAATGTGATACCGGGAGGGGATCCGGAAAACGAACCCGAGAAAATGCTCGACTATTGCACAAGGCTGAAAGCTACTTTTTGCATGCCTCATCAGTGCGTTACTGACGCCCTGGTTGATCGCACCAGCGGGGTGATTCGTGATATCGATAAATATACCCGCATGATTCGCGAGCGCGGCATGATTCCTGGTCTATCGACCCACATGCCAGAAACTGTGATCTATGCCGACCGCAATAAGGTGGATGTTGAAACTTACATCCAAATTTACAATGCGGCAGGTTTCTTGATGCAAGTCGAAGCAGACTGGATCATGCGCATCATCCATCAAGCGGAGAAGCCCGTGATGACCATCAAACCGTTGGCAGCAGGACGCTTACTGCCGGTGGTTGGATTAGCCTTTGTTTGGAGCACCATCCGCCCGCAGGACATGGTCACCATCGGAACGACCACGCCAGATGAAGCCAGGGAAGTGATAGATATTTCGCTGGACTTACTCCAGGGGCAGCTTCCGGAGTTCGAACTCCAAAAGACGCGCAGCAAACGATCGCTGGAATAACCCTGCTGCGCCAAAGCCATTCAACACAGGAAAAGCAATGAGCTTCCTGATCAGGTAAGGAATAAATTTCTTCTTCAGGGTAAGCCTGCTCACTCATGCGATCCTTCTCTATGCCCTGCCCGCGCTGCAAAAAACTGATCAGCGCCAATACCCCTCAATGCATCCATTGTGGTCTAAAGAGACCTGGCTTCTACGCCAGGTCTCCTTTGTTGAGCGAGTTGATACAAGAGAGCCTGTCCTTTGTCAATGGCATCATTGTCTTGTGCTTTCTGCTCTATGTTTTAGCCCTCAGTCTCGATCTGCCCAAGGCGCTCGCCTTTGGCGGTGTTTTTACGACTCTTTCACCCTCCGGAGAGGCGCTTTATAAGATTGGCATGGGTGGGGCGCGCGCGCTACAGGCAGGTCGATGGTGGACGCTGATCACCACCACTTACCTCCACGGCAGCATTCTGCATATCCTTTTCAATATGCTCTGGCTGCGCAGGCTTGGACCCTGGGTGGAGGAATTATTCGGGGCGTCGCGCTTTTTCCTGATTTATACTTTTTCCGGGCTTGCCGGAGCAATATTATCCGCCTTGATAGGCACCAGCTACTTCGTAGGCGCATCCGGAGCTATTTTCGGACTGTTTGGCGCGTTAATCTACTACGGTCGCCACCGGGGAGGCACCTTTGGGTCTGCCATTTTCCGCCAGATATTGATCTGGGCTGGATTCGGGTTTTTCTTGGGTTTTTTGATGCCCGGCGTTGATAATTGGGGTCATCTGGGCGGGTTCCTGGGAGGTATCCTGATGGCAGCACTGCTGGGTTACCAGGAGAAGAAACGCCAGGCATTGGGACATCACATTTTAGCTGTGGTTGCCCTGGCAGTTGTTTTGGTCTGCTTCCTCATGATGCTGGTTTTCTTCTTCGTTCGTTGAAGCCAATTCACCGCTGAAAACGATCGTTACTTTTCTAAAATCCTGGTCAATTCCCTCATCACCAGAGACGTGCGTTCGTCCCTCAGGAGCGGCAGCCGGGCGCGCACGCGGTGTAACTGATGCAGGTCGACATTTGCCAGGACCAATTCCTCCTCGTGATAGGGTCCCCTGACCAAAAGGTCGCCATAAGGATCGAAGAGCGTTGAACCGCCCCAAAAATTCAAACCGTCCTCAAATCCAACGCGGTTCGTGTGGGCGACAAACGCGGTAAACAAGCTGGCATAGGCTTGATTGATGTGTTCTACCCAGCGCGCCGACTCCAGTTGCGCTTCCTTTGTCAACCCTCTGCCTGGAGAGGCAGAAGTAAACAGGAGTAAATCTGCCCCATCCAGCCAGAGCAAATAAGGCGGAGAAGCGTGCCAGAAATCCTCACAAATCAAGATACCCACCCGACCAAAACGCGTCTCGAAGGCTCTGATGGAATCTCCCCAGGCAAAGAACCTCCCCTCATCGAATAAGCCATAGGTTGGAAGGTACACTTTGTGATGCACATGAAGCACCTTTCCTTGAGAAAGGTAAGCAGAGGCAATATAAAACCGGTTGCGCGGGTCTTCATCCACGAAGCCAACCACCAGGTCGATATTTTGGCTGGCTTGCAGCAAAGGTTTGAACACAGGGTCTGAAGCTTCTGCTCGATGCGCTACAGAATATGCCAGGTCCTGCAACACATAACCGGTCAATGATAATTCTGGAAAGATCAACAAATCCGCGCCAGCCGCTTGCGCTTCTTTGGCAATCTGCAAGTGCTTTTCGAGATTAGCTGAGACATCCCCCAGGCGGGTTTTTATTTGTGCTAATGCCAGTGTCAGTTTCATAATGATATTTTAACGGTTATTTTGCGCTCTGTTAGGTTTTACATACAAACCTAATAATCCCATGGAAACGACGAGCAAACCTGCTGAACCCCAGCTTTCCAACCTCAAGTGTTGAAAATAAAACGCCGGGTCAGCGCGTAAAAATGATAAACTCAACAGCTCAAAAGACAGTCCTGCCAAGCCTAAAACGGCTATCAAGCCGGGAGCCCTGCGCCGCTTGCCTTTCTGCAGCATTTCGAGAGCCATCAGCAACAAGATGATCAAAATTGCCCCAACCATTTGCGTTGGGAATCTTGAATAATAATAACCTAATTCATCACGGACAGGCATCCCCCACCAGGCGTCATTCGCCAAGGGACCATAGGCGCATCCTGAAAGCCAGCAGTTTACCCATCCAGCCAGGGTGAGAGATCCCGCCAGATAAACCAAACGATCGACCACACTCAAAAAGGACCGCCGCCCTGACCACATCAAGATCAAGCAGCTCAAAAAACCTCCCCAGACCGCCCCCATGCCGGAGACGCCTCCCATCCATACCTGAGGGATTTCGCCTATATGCTGCCGGAAATAAGCCCAATGTAATATAACATAGACCATTCGGCCAGCCAGCAAACTCCCGAACATCAACCCTAATGAAATATTGACTAAATAGGATGCAGCCCTTGTACTGAGACCCCTGGCGCTCCAAAACAGCCCAGCAATGATAGCAATCCCCAAAATCAAAGAAGTCATACCGTAGAATATTACCATGAAGCGATGAGACTTTTTGTCAACTCCGGCGTATTTATGAGTGAATAGAGTATAATGATTTCCGAAGAAGGGAGCACACCTTATGAGCCCCATTGATTTCCTGCTCAATCCGAACGTTGCATATCTGCTTTTGGTTACAGGGACGCTCCTCGTCATCCTGGCGATTTTCAATCCTGGCACAGGGCTGCTCGAACTAGGGGCACTCTTCATTTTGGTCCTGGCAGGATATGGTATGTACAACTTGCCCATCAATTTATGGGCATTGATTTTACTCATCGCCGGAGTGATTCCTTTCCTGCTGGCGCTCATCAAATCCCGTCGATTTATCTTCTTAATCATTGCCATCCTGTCGAATATCATTGGCGCCAGCTTTCTCTTTCAAGGCGAGAGTTGGTGGCAGCCTGCCGTCAATCCCATCCTGGCGTTGATCGTTTCCCTGTTGACCGGCGGATACCTGTGGATTGCCATCACAAAATTTTTGGAGGTGGACCGTAGACGACCAGCACACGATACCAGCTCACTCATTGGAGTCATCGGAGAGGCAAAAACATCCATTTTGGATGAAGGGTCTGTCCAGGTGGCAGGCGAATTGTGGAGCGCCCGCAGCTCTCAGGCGATTCCCGCAGGCGCAGCCATACGTGTCGTCAATAAAGAAGGTTTCACTCTGATCGTGGAACCGGTATCGGATCAGCTTCAGGCTTAACAATCAATTTCTATTTTACGGAGGATAAAATGTCTACACCGTTAGGGAGTTTCCTGCTCTGCCTGATTGGAGCAATTCTGGTTGCAGCCGTGGCTTTCGTCGGCAGCGCCATCCGGATTATCCCGGAATATCGGAGAATCGTAGTGTTCAGACTGGGTCGCTGCGTCGGCAGTAAAGGACCCGGCGTCGTGTTCTTGATTCCCATCATCGACCGCGGCGTCCTGGTTGACTTGCGGGAACAGGTACGCGAAATTCCACACCAGACATCGATTACGAAGGACAACGCACCTATTTCCATCGACTTCCTATGGTATTACAAAGTCCTTAACCCCGACGACAGTGTGTTGCAGGTCGGTAATTTCGAAGCTGCTGCACAAGGTATGGCGACTACGACGCTGCGCGCGGTCATCGGCGGCATTAACCTGGACGAGGTGCTGTCAGAACGAGAGCACATCAATAACACACTGCGCACTCGCCTGGATGAAGTGACCGAACGCTGGGGCGTCAAGGTGACCAACGTTGAAATCCGCGAGATCATTCCGCCCAGGGAAGTGCAGGAAGCCATGAACCGGCAGATGTCTGCAGAACGTATCCGCCGGGCAGTCGTCACCGAGTCTACCGGCACACGAGAGGCGGCGGTCAACGTGGCAGATGGCGAGCGCCAGGCAGCCATCCTGCGAGCAGAAGGCGAAAAGCAGAGCGCCATCTTGCGCGCGGAGGGCGAACGGCAAGCTCAGTTGCTGCGCGCGGAAGGTTTTGCTAATGCTCTGGAGCGAATCTTCAGCGTGGCGCAGACGGTAGATCAAAAGACGATGACGCTGCAATACTTCGAAACGCTTAAGACGCTCGGCGCTGGCGCATCAACCAAGTTCATCCTTCCCATGGAGTTCACCAGCCTGCTGGGGAATTTCATCCGAGGCGAAGAGAAATCATAAGCCTTCCCGACCGGCAAGCCTGACCGGCAAACCTCACCCCTTTTCTAAGAGACAGCAAAAGGGGGTGAGGCAGCTTAACGACTTTGAGTAATTCTGGCACTCTTTCCGGCAATCAAATCGACATCATGCCAGCGAGTTGGCGCGATTTAAACGCGCTGCGGCAGCTCGAGAAGATCTGCTTTCCGGCGGACGCCTGGCCGCTTTGGGATTTGATTGGGGTATTGACTTTCCCTAACGTGGTCAGGCTTAAAGCGGTCATAGGAGACCGCATGGTTGGGTTCATTGCAAGTGATGTGCGCGGGGCAGAAAATATCTCGTGGATCGCGACGGTGGGCGTGCTGCCAGAATTCCGCAGGCAAGGCATCGGCAGGCGGCTGATCGAAGCGTGCGAAGAGCGATTGCCCACAGCGGCTATCCGGTTATGCGTGCGCGCCTCCAACCAGGAGGCAATTTCACTTTACCACAAATTGGGGTATCGCCCCATTGGGACCTGGCAACGGTATTATCAAGATGGCGAAGACGCGCTGGTGATGGAGAAAATCCGCCTATTGCCAGGCAGATAGGCTATAATGAGCGGCATGACGCTCGCCAAATTGGAACCTTATCTCTGGATCGATAAACCGGAAGAGCTGCAGACGCTGGCAACCAGGCTGAAGCGTGAACACATCCTGGCAATCGATACAGAATCGAACAGCCTGTATGCATACCGTGAGCGGGTATGTTTGGTGCAAATTTCAACCACAGAACGGGATTACCTGATCGATTCGCTGGCGATTCAAGACATGGAGCCTTTGCGCCCAATCTTTGCCGACGACCAGATCGAGAAAGTCTTCCACGCGGCAGAATACGACCTGATTTGCCTGCGACGGGATTTTGGGTTCGAGTTTTCGAATCTGTTCGATACGATGCTGGCAGCGCGCATTGCTGGGTGGCAGCGCTTTGGACTTGGAGATATTCTTCAGGCAGAGTTTGGCATCCTCCTGGACAAACGGTTTCAACGTGCTGACTGGGGTCAAAGACCCTTGCCCAAGGCATTGAAAGATTATGCCCGGCTGGACAGTCACTACCTAATAAGGCTTCGCCACCGGTTGCGCCAGGAGTTAGAGGAAAAGGGGCGTTGGGAGCTGGCTTTGGAGGACTTTCGACGGTTATGCAAGTCTGGAGAAGTAAATTCGGAACCAACCGAGGCTGATATTTGCCGGGTGAACGGCGGCGGTGAATTACCGCCCAGGAAATACACGGTTCTGAAAGCGCTTTGTCAATATCGCGACCGCCTTGCCCGACAGATGGATCGACCTTTGTTCAAGGTCATTGGCGATAAGACACTCCTGGCAATAGCAGAAGCCTGCCCAACGAACCTGGAAGAACTTGAAAGCGCGCCCGGAATGAGCCGAGGGCAAATCAAACGTTATGGGGAAGGATTGCTCAGCGCCGTCCAGGCTGGATTGAACGCGCCTTTGGCGCATTTGGAGCGTTCCCCCCGCCCAGATTCAGCTTTTTTGAAACGGCTGGATGTTTTACGCGCCTGGCGCAAGGAAACTGCCAGGCAGATGGGCGTTGAATCGGATGTTGTCCTCCCCCGCGACCTGTTGCACGCCCTGGCTGAGACGGGACCCACAGAAAAAGAAGCGCTGGCGAATTTGCTCAGAGATGTTCCGTGGAGACTTAATCAGTTTGGCGATGAACTCCTAAAGCTAATGAGGGAGAGCCACAAGCAGTTATAGATGCGCCATGACAACCTCCTGATATATCTTTACATAGAGTAAAAATTGTGAGAATTCGATTTCTAGGCGCAGCACAAACGGTTACCGGTTCACAACATTTACTGGAGGTGAATGGTTATAAACTGTTGTTAGAATGTGGCTTGTACCAGGGTCGTCGTAAAGATTTTTACGAACGCAATGCCAATTTCTCATTCGATCCTGGAAAGATAGACGCCGTCATCCTTTCACATGCCCACATCGATCACAGCGGCAATCTGCCCAACCTGGTCAAACAAGGTTACCGCGGCGCAATTTATGCGACCCCCGCGACGGCGCACCTGGCGAATATTATGCTGCTGGATGCAGGGCATATCCAGGAAGCGGATGCAGCGTTTACCACAAAACGCCGGCGCCTGGCGGGAGAACCGCCCATCGAACCCCTGTATACGCAAGAAGATGCTGCACACGTTGCGCAATATTTCGTCCCAACAACATACCATAATGAATTTGAGCCAATTCCAGGGGTCTTGGCGCGTTTTGTTGACGCTGGACATATCCTGGGCTCAGCAGCGGTTTCACTGTTCATAGAGGAAAGGGGACGAAAATTCCGGTTGTGGTTCTCCGGGGATATCGGGCGGCGCAACCTGCCGTTGATTCGCGATCCAGAGCTGCCCGAAGAAGCGGATTACCTGGTCATGGAGTGTACTTACGGCGACAAACCGCACCGCGACCCACAAATGGCATATGAAGAACTCCGCGACGTCGTCAAAAAGACCGTCGAACGCGGCGGCAAGGTGATCATCCCGGCATTTGCCGTGGGACGAACGCAGGAGCTGGTCTATGATCTGCAGTTGATGTTCGACCGACGGGAGCTGCCCCGTGTGCCCGTTTTCGTGGACAGCCCCCTGGCAGTGAACACCTCGGCGGTCTTCCAGGCGCACCCGGAATGCTTCGACAATGAGACGTTACAGTTCATAAGCGAGGAAAAACATCGCACTGCGTTGGGCTTTGATTTGCTGACTTATACACGGTCGGTGGAGGAATCCAAAGCGCTGAATGAACGCCATGAACCGATGATTATTATTTCTGCTTCAGGGATGGCGGAAACCGGGCGGATATTGCACCACTTGCGGCACAATATCGAAAATCCACTGAACACCATTCTGATCGTCTCCTGGCAGGCGCCGGATACGCTGGGACGCCGCCTGGCAGACCGGGAAACGGTGGTCAAGATTTTTGGCGAGACTTTTGTGCGCAAGGCAGATGTGGCAACCATTGGAGGGCTTTCGGCGCATGCGGGGCAAGATTTGTTAGTGGAATACGCCCTGCGGCTAAAAGGGAAGGTGAAGGAGATCTTCCTGGTGCACGGCGAGCAGAAAGCTGCCAATGCATTGCAGGACAAGCTGCAAGAAGCCGGAATGAAAAAGGCAGCTTATCCAGCGCTGGGCGAATCAGCCGAGTTAAACGATTAAAAGTTGCCGCCCAAAGCCAGCGAGTTTGCAACGCCATGGCAACAGGCAAAAAGACATGAGGGAATCGTCAATTATCTTGGAGCTGAGCGATTAAACGGCGATAATCTGGCGACTGGGCGTATTGTTTCAATTGTTCCATGCGCTTCACGATCAATGGGTGAGTAGCCAGCAGCTCACCGAGGTTGGACAGGAGATCATCATCCTGGGCTTCGATCCGCTGCAATGCCCTTTGAAATGCTTCGGGCGAGGCACCTGCCGCCCCAGCTTCAAGTTTGACCAGCGCAGAAAGCGCTTTAGAGGGTTTGCCGCAAGCCAATAGCCCTGCCCGATCGGCAGAAAATTCGCAAGCCCGATTCCACCACCGCAACGCCAGAATGAGTAAATACGAAGCCGAATAAGGCGCTGGTATGCCAGCCATGCCACCAACCAGCGAGTTCAGCCAGGTATGCCCCAATGCCACATGCCCCAGCTCATGACCAATGACGAACTGGAGTTCATCCCGATCCATCACCTTTAGAAGAGCATCATACAGCACAAGTGCTTTGGGTGAGCTAAGCCCAAAGGTGTAAGCATTGAGTGTTCGGCTGGGAACGATAAAGGCATTCACTGGTTCGACTCGCAGTCGCTGCCGCGCCTGGGCAATGATATGCGCCAAACCTGGTAAGGTTGAGGGGGTAACCGGCATTGCCCTTTCGATCAAAACACGGTGATGCCTCTGGCTGGCAAAAAAAGACAGCAATAGCACTGCTATTACAAAGACAACACTCAGGCAGACGGTCGCGGCAGCAGTAAACGCAATAATGGCGAGCACCAGACCGATAGTCAGCCACAAGATCAGCGATTCATATGGATATCGATATGCAGTCATCCCGCTTCGAATTATAGCCTGCAACGCCAGGAATTGTTACCCTCTGTCGATTAAGGCGCCAGGGGATAACCTGCCTGCTGCCAGGCTGCAAAGCCGCCCAGCAAGGGCGTTACTTTTTGAAAACCGTTTTCAAGGAGGATTTTCGCCGCACGGGCGCTGGATTCTTCTGCCGGTCAGGTGCAGTACGTAATGATCCAGGTTGCCGGGTTCAATTCGTTCAGGCGTTGTTCGATTTCATTCAAGGGCAATGAGAGGGCGCCGCGGATATGACTCAACGCATAAGCTTCAGCGCTGCGCACATCCACAAAGACAGCGGTGCTGGCATCCCAGGCAGCTTTGGCTTCGTCCAGTTTCACCCTGGGAATTTCCGCAGCGTCGCCTACGTAAACGGTGGGCGATGGCGCAGCGCTTCGCTGGCTCTGATTTGCCCACAAGATGCCAGCCAAAATTAACAGGAGTCCTCCACCGGCAATAAACCACAGGGGAGCAGCTTGTTGAGGCTTTTTTCGTGATACGAGAGGTTTTCGAGTTCTTGTCATAAGATGTGCTGGCAAATATAACCTAAAAACTCCAAATTTACCACCCTTATATTTTTTTCACCCTGGGGTAATTTTCATCATCTCGACACTTTTTCACCATTCGCTCGTTTAAGTAACTGACGGAGAAAGCCATTTACAGGTTTTCATGTCTGAAATAGCGACTACGCCTTTCGATATCCTGCAGCAGGCACAATCTGGCGACATGGTCCAGGTGGGCGCGCTTTATGAACATTACCACCTGGGAGTGTACCGCTACCTTTTCTATTTGCTGGGCGATCAGCACCTGGCAGAAGATCTGACTTCCGAAGTATTCCTGCGCATGATTCGGTCCTTGCCACAATACCGATTGCAGGGTGCGTCATTTCGCGCCTGGCTTTACCGCATTGCTCGGAATCTGGCTGTGGACCACATTCGAAAGGTGAAACAATACCAGCAAGTTTCGGTCGAAGAAAACCTGCCCGCGGCGATGTTTGATCCCCTCAGCCAGGTTGAACAGGAGCTAGATAGCGAGCGCCTCAAACTCTGCCTGGCGCAATTGAGTTCTGAGCAGAGAGAAGTGGTTATTTTGCGGTTTGTCGTTGGGTTACCAATTTCTGAAGTCGCCAATGCCCTTAATAAAAGCCTGGACGCCATCAAAGGGCTGCAGCGACGCGGTTTGACCGCGCTGAGGGCTATGCTGATTGATTTGGAGGTGGAGAATGAGTGACCTGGATGATTTATTGCAGCGCAAGCTGCAGGCGCTCGAGGAGGGGGCTACGGTCGAGCAAAGCCTGGCAGATTTGCCCGCCGAGGGCGACAACCTGACGCCTTTGATCCGCCTGGCGGCTGCCATCCGCGCCATGGCTCACCCAGAGCCCTCGCCAACAGCCGCCCAGGCTGGGCGGAATGCGCTCCTGACCGCCGCCTCGAAGAAAACAATTTGGAAACGTACCTTTTCCAGGTCCACCGGCTGGTTAGCGCCAGCTTTTGCCAGCGCAGCGCTTCTTTTCACCTGCCTGTTCATCTCAATTCTTAGCATTGCCGCCTGGCAACTAAGCGTCAAGACGAGAACCTATGCCACCCTGGTTGATTTCGAGGGAGTAGTGGAAGTATCAATCCCTGGCGGGAAAACCAGCCCGCAACAGGCTGCGATGAACCAGCGACTCCAGGCAGGGACACAAATCCGCACCAGAGAAGAATCACGAGCATCGCTTCGTTTTCCAGATGGCAGCCTGACGATACTGGATGCCAGGACAACAGTCACAATCAGCCGCTTGCAGCGCAGCCTGGGGGGGGAGATACAGGTAGCCCTGGATCAAGAGCTTGGAGCGTCCTACCACCAGGTTATCCCGTTCAATGGAAAACGAAGCAGCTTCCTCGTTCAAACGCCATCCGGCGTAGCTGAGGTTCATGGCACGCGCTTTCTAGTCATTGTCGAAGCTGGCGGAGAAACATTTTATACTGCCGAGACTGGCAAAATCACGGTTTCATCGGCAGGGAAGACAGTGACCTTGCTTGCTGGTCAGGGGTGTTCAGTTCAAGAGGGCATGGCGCCAGAACAGCCCGCTTTCACCTTTGCCCTGAACGACAAGCTGGAAGCAGCTCAATCAGGCGCCTTGCGCATTGGAGGCGTATTAATCGAGATTGCCGCTCCAGGCGAACGCGCGCTGGCGCTTGAACCAGGCGTCGAGGTGTTGGCATTGGGAAGGATTCAGCCCAACGGCGCCTGGGTTGCAGACGTGATCCTGCCCTCCGGCTATGAGAATGAAAAGACTTACTTTAATGGAATCATCGACTCAATTCGACCAACCGAGGAGGCTAGCTCAGCCAACGGCCAAATTTGGACAATCAATGGACGCCAATTATTGGTCAACGAGGTGACCGAGCTAAAAGGAAATTTCAAGCCAGGGGTCGCTGTCAAAGTACGGTACATCATCCTGCTTTCAGGCGAGTGGCTGGCGCTGGAAATCGAGCGCCTGGATCAAGACGAAGTTCTTGAGTTTACCACGCAGGTTGCAGCCAAAACCATAACGGAGCCGAAAGCCACGCGACCATCGGAAACGATGCCTCAATGCAAGAAGGAGAACCAGCCCAAAGCCGAAAAACTAGCCCGGCAATACCAAGTCGCTTATGAGGAAATCATCGGGTGGTTCTGCCAGGGATTTGGCTTCGGAGAGATTGACCTGGCATACACCCTCAGCAATCGGAACGCCGTGCCGGTATCCGAAATTTTTGCGCTGCGTCACGCCGGATTGGGTTGGGGAGAAATCAAACTGCGCTTGCGGCTGACTGCCACTCCCACCCTGCCTGCTGCTAAAACGCCCACTGCTGCCCCATCTGCCACACGAACGCCAACCATCACCCTGGAGGGCGATTACACTCCGACGGTAACGACGACCCCCTTTCAAACCGCTACGGCTGCCATTGAACAAACAGCAACCGCTGCAGCCGCTGCAACTGAAACGGGCATAACGCAATCAAGCCCCACCCCTATGACTGCTTTCTGCACAGGCGCTGACCCGCAGCCCACCGGCTGGCGACTGGCGGAACGATATGCTGTTTCTTATGCTGAGATCATGGGATGGTTCTGCCAGGGACACGGCTTTGGGGAAATCGACCTGGCATATCGTCTTAGCCGCCAAAACGAAACACCCGTAGAAAACATCTTTGCTTTACGCCAGTCCGGGATGGGATGGGGTGAGATCAAGCAGATGTTTGGGAAAGGGAAACCTTGATTTTCCACTTTACCTTGTGGAATCTGGAAAATAGACTAGAATTATCTTCAAGGATACCCTTTACCCCAACTTGGAGGCAACATGAATTACGCACCCCCACCCCCGCAGGGCTATTATCCCGCCCCGCGCACCAGCACAACGGCAATCATCAGTTTGATCTCGGGCATTGCCGGATGGACAGTGTTGCCAGTCATTGGACCGATCATCGCGGTGATCACCGGTCACATGGCAAAAGGCGAAATCAAAAACAGTATGGGGCAGGTCAGCGGCGATGGACTAGCAACCGCCGGACTTGTCTTGGGCTATATTCAACTGATTCTGGGGATTTGCGGCTGCATCGCCTTCGTCGCGTTGATGGCGATGGGCGTCACTATTCCTTTCTTGAGCGAGTTCAATTTCTAGAGGCTATTGCTGCGGACTCCAGGCTGAAAAATTATCGAAGAAAACCTTAAAGCCGCCTGCTGGAACGCCATCGTAGGTGGCAGCGAAGATGCCCACCGTGCCTTCAAGAGGGACCGCTTCGTCAATAATTTCCACTTCTAGCTGGTCATTGATATATAGGGTAATAGCTTCGCCGAGGCAACTCACCTGAATATGGTTGAGGTCGCCGCTTCCAGGTTTTAGGTTACTGGCGGTGATCCATTCGGGGCTTGAAAGCGTCACTAAATCCCCATTTTCATATTTGCCCACGTAAACTGCCTGCGTCGAGGCATCGACCTCTACGAAATGAAAGTTATTAGAATCAACGTAATAACAGATGGCGCCATAAGAACCAAAGGTATTCGCGGTGTAATCCTCAGCAGCATATACATCGAACTCGACATGATTGGCAGCAAAATCGATTGGCGGCAATACCCAATAAAGCGATTGCGCCTCTTCGATAGTGATGAAATAGGCGTTGTTTTCATATCCCCAGGAAGCTGAGCCATCATCACCGACCTCCCAACCCGTCGAGGTATCGGTGAAATCATCAAAGAAAGGTTCCGTCCCTGAAGGTTGTTGGGGGAAAACGTCACTCGGATCAGGAAGCTCTATCGTCGGCTGGGCAGTAACAAAAGGAACTTCGATCGTTTGGCTGATCTCATTGAACTTCTCTTCTATCACCGAACCAGCCACACGAAACAGGATAAACCCAAGGACTGCCAGGCAAAGGCACAAGAAAAGGAGCACCAGGGCAATGATCAAGCAGGTATTTACGCCGCTGCGGCGCGGAGGAGGAGAGTATGGCTGCGGCGGGACGTATGCTTGCGGAGGAGAAGGCGGGATAACAGGCTGGGGTGAGGGCGCTTGATAAGATGGCGGCTGGGCTGGCGTTGAATATTGTGGAGGAGGCGGAGTTGGCTGCCCCGCAGGGGCGCCACACTGTTCACAAAACTTGCTCCCAGGAGCAAGTCGTGCACCGCAGTTTTGACAGGTAGAGGGGGATTGGTCCATGGATGCCTTTCAAATTGGGTTCAGGTGAGGCGAGTTCCGCAATGATTACAGAACTTAGCGCCTGCAGTGTAAGGATTTCCGCAGCGGGGACAACGTAAAGAAACGGCTGGAGAAGGTTGAGAAGACAAAGAGGCAGGGCGTCCGATCAAGGTTGCGCCCTCAAAAGATTCGCTTGATGGACCGACCAGGCGCAAAGAACTGTCGCCAATCAGGATCAAATCGCCATTCTTGAGCATGACCGGGCGGTCAATCCGGACGCCATTGACAAAGGTCCCATTCGAGCTGTTCAGGTCTTGAATCCAGACGGAACCCTGGCGCAACTCGAAGCGGGCATGTTGCCGGGATACCTTGGGCGACTGCAATTTGACCTCATTTTCAGGATTGCGCCCAACTGTCAATGCCGTCTGGATGGGAAATTCCAAACCGGTGCCAGGTCCTTCGGTGACCACCAGTTTCCAGGGTTCATTCGCTGCCGAAACGGCTGACCCTTCTCCCACAGATTCCAACAAACTATCGGGAGGCGGGGTCAGTAAAGGTTCAATCTGGCTGGCTCGTTCGATCCATTGCTCGACCCAATCCAGCGCTAACTGGCGGCGGCTCAACTGTCGCAAACGCATTACAGAGGAGGCAGTTAGCTCTGCCTGCAATAAACGCCCATTGCCAAATAACAGTGAGCCGGTGAGGGGAAAACGACCTGCCATCGTTTGCAGCGAGAAAGACACCGCGCAAAGATCCGGATCATTCCAGGTGTCATAAAAAGGACGCGCCCGCTCGCCGATGACAAGCGCTGAATCCTCTGAGGCGCGTAAGATTCCCAAATCGAGCAAAAGCTGCAGATGCTCCGGCAGCCTGGCTTTAGGTGCGCCAGTGGCATCCAATATGCCCAGACTCTGGTAGATATCCAGCCAGGCAGCGGCATCTTCTCCGGCTTGGAGGAGGGCAATCCGCGAGAAACTCGCTTCACCAGGAGTTTCTGCCAGCACCTCTTGAAGCGCCTGGAGCTGGCACGCCGCAACCAGGAGCGCAAAAGCCTCTACCGGCAGATTCAACTCGAATTCCCTGCTGTGACTGACCTGGAACCAATCAGGGACGATCCAATCAGGCAGGTCAAAAATCCGAGCAGGCGCATGGAAGGTCAGTTTTTCGCCTTCAGGCATGAATTGAACCGCTTCATTTTTCAGTAGAGCAAAATGAGTGAAAGTCAACCTGCCGTTGCGTCTCAAGGCGACTGTCAGCGTGGCAGGATTCAGAGAAAGCGCCGTCAAACCTTCCAGGAAGCCAGGCTGCGCTTCACCCACTCGGCTGACTGTCAGGTAGCCCCTGGCTTCCAGGCGCGTAAGAATGTCGGGAATGTCAGGGAGAACTTCGGGCGCTTTGAACCCGCTCAACCAGCCTGCCAGCGATGAACCACTCTCTATGGGGAGCATCAGGGCAGTCGCTAACGCCCAAGCTTCAGTAGTCGATAATTTGAAGGTATCCATCATAGGTATTTCATGAACTTTCGGGCGCGCCGCGAGCCTTCTTCACGGCTGATCTTTCCGTCTTTTACCATTTGGGAAATCTTTTTGATGAAGCGTACCGCTTGATCTTTAGAGGCAAATTCTGCGTCAGCGGCATCGAGACCATAGATGTTCTCGGCATACTCTTTGGTCACATCATGCCACTTTTGTTCACCCGCTCGGATGGTATTTTCGATATTGACCCCTGTCAGGTCGCCCATCACTTGATCGACAATGCCAACAACCGGGTTCTTGGTCAAGATGGTGCAAATGACTTTATTAGCTCCCTCGACGTAATAGGCGCCAGCTTTTTCCCAACCGGTGTAGCCGCGCTGAGCGATGATATCCTGGGCTTTATTATAAGCGTCGATGCCATCCATGATCTTGCCAGCGATATCCAGACGGTTGCCCCATTTACCCCCCGGATTCATACGGTTGCGGGTCGCCTCAATATATCTCTCAGCCGTTTGCTCATTGGGGAAGTAATGCCACATGCGGCTGGCAATCTTCCATTTTTCGATCGACTCAGGGGTGAATTTATATTTATCGAACAGGCTGTAAACTTTTCCGGTGTAATCTACCACCTGTTTCATGCGGTCGAACCAGCCTGGTTCTTGCGGCGAGACGGGTGGGGACTGAGCATCGGAGGGAGGTGGAACCGATGGCTGCTGAATTGGCGGCGGTTGAACCGGGGGAGTCTGAACAGGCGGCTGCTGTACGACCAACGGAGGCTGTCCAGGAGGAGTTTGAACCGGCGGCTGCTGCACAATTACCGGAGGCTGCCCAGGAGGCGGTTGCAACGTTGAAGGAGGCTTCAATCCAACCAACTGGTTCATAAGGATGTTAACCAACACAGTGGTAAGCGTGCCTGTTAACCCAACTGTGACTGCTATGGCAGGACGAAAGCCAGGAGTGCGCATGCAATCAGCGGCATTGAGCGGGTCCCGGGTGCAATCATCTGCCAAAGCTGTAGCCGGGAACAACAAGACGGTGAGAACCAGCCAGAAAAGCGATATGACCTGGAGAGAGAGTTTGGCTTTCATAAGCTTATCCCCTCCTGGTCAATACGGCTGCTGCCAACGTACTCACCAGGGCAGTAAAATTCAAGCTGGAATAACCAGAAGACTGAATCAGCGAGCAGCCACAGCCCAGCACCACCGGTAAGCCAAGCACGATACCGTACCGCAGGGCAGTTGGAATAGGTTGAATGATGGCATCCAGGGGTTTCAAAAGGGCATCAATGGGTTTGCGAAAAATCCATAGAATCAGCGGGACACCCACAATGATGGCTGGCGTTATAAAATCGACGCCTCGTAAACCTTCTCCCTTGAAGGTCCCCAAGAAGGTGTACAGGAACCAAAGCCCGCCGCACGCAACTGCAGGCAGCAAAACCAGGATTGGCGAGGCAGCAAGCAACGCCCGCAAGCCGCCGGAAGAAGCCGGCGCTGCCCTGGCAGGCTGCACGACTGGCGGCGCCGCTGAAGCAACTGACGGTTGCATGGCAGCTACCCACTGGCGCCCGTCGAAGCGCAGCAATCCGCCAGTGCGAGGGTCCACCGTCCACCAGACGCCTGCCCTATCTTGAACGCGAAGACGGGCGACTTCTGCCATGTACTGTTCAAGAGAAATTTGACGCATCTGGTAGCTCGTCTGCAACCCGCGAAACCGGATCATCATTTGATTAACATTCGAATCAGGCATCATCTCTGTTCTCTATAAGGGGGAAAGTGTCAGGATAGTCAGCTAAGATGTTTCTTGAGGTGAATTGCACTGAATAATTTTATCATGATACCCATGTGATTACTTCCGCACGTCATCGGTACATATTTTTCAAAAGTGTGAATCTCTTGGCATCCGTTGCCATAATTAGCCTGTGTGATGTGTGGAAACCCTCAAGGAAGGTTCTTCAGAAAAGACTGGATACGGGTAATACCATTCTCAGTGCCCAACCATAAACTGCCGCCGGAGTCTTCCAGCATTGCCTTGACCTCCCACCCGCTCAAACCTTGCCTGGGGGTGAAGATCTTCCATCCACCCTGGTAGAAACGCGCTACGCCGTCATACTCCGAACCAAACCAAAGCCCGCCCTGAGAGTCCACCATCAGGGAGCGCACCTTGGCTCCTGCCAGCCCATCCTCCTGGGTCAGGATTTGCCATTCAACCCCGTCAAAGCGGTTAGCGCCCCCTTGAGACGAAAAGCCCGTCCCGAACCAGAGATTGCCGGCTTGATCTTCGATAATGGCATTTACCATGGGGTGAGCAAGACCGTCCTGAGGTGTAAAGATTCGCCAGGTGACGCCGTCGAAAACGGTCAAGCCGCCTTCCAATGTATAGCCATTGCCAAACCAGATGTTACCCTGGCGATCTGGAAAAATGACCGATACCGCCGGGTTTGCCAATCCATCCTTAGTTGAGAAAACCTGCCATTGACCCTTTGAAAAACGTGCAACCCCCTTGGGCGACCCAACCCAAAGCTCATCATCCGGAGTTACTGCGACAGCCAGAATCTGATCGTCAGGCAAGCCATCTGCAATGTTAAAGGTTTTCCAGCTTACGCCATCAAAAACAGAAACCCCTCCGCCATGCCCCACCCAAAGCTGGTTGCCAGCCTGGGCGACTGCCAGGGCAGTAACTCCTTTCAGAGGCGGAATGGGGAATCCCAAGCTGGCTGGCTCTTGCCAGGCGGTGGATACGTTTTCATCTAACCTGAAGCAGTACAACCCATCTTTCCCGCCAGCCCAGATCGCCCCACGGTACTCTGCTAACGCCATCACATCATAAGGTGGTCGGAAAACCTGCCACCCCGGCGGCGTCGAAGGGCGCGGATACAGTTTCCAAACAGCCCATCCCAGCAAAGCCACAGCCCCAAACCCAACCAGGAACTGCAGGGCTGCTACCCCATGGACTCGAAAACGTGAGCTGAACCTCACGCTTTGCCCTCCGTAAACGCAGAGCGGCTTTGATTGTTCTTGCTCAAACGCAGAATCTTCCCTTTAAAGAAGTCCGCCTCTTCTACATCATGCGTTACATAGATCAGGTTGACGGTGTGCCGAAAAGCTGCCTGGATGACCTCCAATAGCTTTTCTTTCAGCGCTGCGTCCAGGTTCACCAGAGGTTCATCAAACAGTAAAAAGGGAGGCTTGGGCGCCAGGGCGCGCGCCAAGCCAACGCGGCGCGCTTCCCCTCCGGACAACTGATGAGGGAATCGCTTCTCCAAACCGGTCAATTCGAGCAGCGTCAAAAGCTCTGCCAGGCGCTGTCGTTGCTCAGTTGCAAGCGCTTTGGTCATCCCAAAGAGGATATTCTGAGCAACGGTCATGTGCGGGAACAACGCCGGCGTTTGAAATGCCATCCCAATGCCGCGCAAATGAGGCGGCAGACCCCAGCCAGGTTTAGAAGCCAGCTTGCCACCCAGCCAGACCTCCCCATCATCGGGTAATTCCAATCCCGCAACCAGGCGCAACAGAGTGGTTTTTCCGCTGCCCGAAGGTCCAAAGATGGTCAAAATTTCCCCATCTGCCAGCTCGAAATTCACCTCGTTGAGCGCAGGGGCATCAGGCAGGACTTTTTTGACCCCGCGTACAACGATCATGGTTCGACCCCTGTCCCCTGGGCTGATCTGGCAGTCAACAACCGGTTCACCAGACCGCTGGCGCCCAGCCCCAAGAGCAGTAGCATCAGGCTCAAAGCCGCTACTGCCTGAGGGGAACCATAATGCAGATAATTATAGATGCGCAGGGTAAGTGTAGCGAAACCTGGCGGGACAACCATCAGGCTGGCAGCCAGTTCACTGGCGGAGAGGATGGCGACAAAGCATGCTGCTGCCAGCCAGGTAGGGCTTTTCAAAGGCGCATGTACCCGCCGCCAACCGTGAAGTGAGTTTCGCTGAAATACTTGCGCCGCTTCGAACAAAAATGCATCCTGCCGGTGAGAAGCTGATAAGAGCATCAAAGCTGCCAGCGGGGCAAACCGCCCCACGTGCGCCAGGAGCATCCCCCAGCCGGAGGAAAAAATATCACTTAACAGGGGGCGATTCCATACCAGGAGATGCCCGATACCAAACAACGAACCCGGGACAGCCAGGGGCAACAAGGTCACCAGCCACCAGAACGCGCTGCGGGAAAGCGGCTGCCTGAGGCGGTCGGCGACGACCTGCGCCAGCAGCAAACACAGCAGCCCTGCAAACAGCATCAGTTGAAAAGTGAATGCAATCTCCCGAGCGCTGGATTTCAAAGTCATCCAGGCAGCCGGTCCCCGAATCGTAAGGGCAGCCAATGAGACCACTGGCGCCAGTAAACCTGTGATCACGACACCAACCGCTGCCCATTGAAACCGCGCCAGCCAGGAGGACCAAAAGATGGGAACCGAAAAGCGCTGATGATAGTTTGCCGACTGGACGAAAGCGGTTCGCAATCGGCTGACCGAAGAACCAACCAGCGCCAGCGAGATGAACATGAGCGGCAAAGCGCTGATCAAAGCCCTGGCAGGCTGGTGATGGGCGCTGAATCCAGCAAAAACTTCGAGGGCATATACGTTGCAATCGAATAAATAGGGAACGCTGTAATCCATAAAACTGAAGATAAAAATGATCGCGCCGCTCACCCACAGCCACGGCGCTGCAAGCGGCAGCGCCACCAGCCGCAGCACTTCGCCATCGCCTCGGCTCAAACGACCAGCTTCCCATAACGCCGGGTTGACTTGTGCAAGCCCTACCTGGGTCAATAACGCAGCAACGGGCAGCCAGGCAATCAGTTGCACCCACCCTACACCAAACCAGCCGCGAGTGAGAAACCCTGAAAAAGAAGCCAGGGGCAACAACCGGCTGACGCCTGAAAAGATCGTCATCCAGGTGAGCGCGTGCAAGTAAGGAGGCAGCATAAACAGGGTCAGCAAAATCCAATATAACAAACGGGAAAGCCTGCCAGGATGCGTCCACAAGAAAAGCCCCAGTAAAAACCCAATGGTCATGCCGGCGACCGAAACAACCCCGGCAAGCGCCAGGCTATTCCAAAGTAATCCCAGGCGCCTTGCCGAAAAAAGGCTCATCAGCTCCTGCTGCCAACCTGAATCGTATGATGACAGCGACCCAACAATGACAGCCAGCAGAGGACCAGCGACCAGCAAAAGATAAACGGACAACAACATGCCACGCAGGAAGCGGAAAGGCGCCTGATACAAAAGCCATGAGAAGAACGGCTTGTTCACCATATCAGCGGATGAACACTTCTCCAAGCTCAGTCTTGGCGCGCTCAATTTGCTGGTACACCTGCTCAAGGCTGACAGGCATGGGCTTGACCTCGATTCCGGCAAAACATTCTGGCTCTATTGGCAGCCGCCGCAAGGGGAATGATAACCAGCCCGATTGGACCAGTTGTGTTTCGACTTCCCGACTAAGCAGGTAATCCACCAACTTGCGCCCGGCTTCCAGGTGAGGACCACCCTTCACCAAAGCAACCGTGTTTGGAATGACCAAAGTGCCTAAGCCTTCCGGCTGCTGATCCGGAAAGATGACTTTTACCGGATAATTCTGTTGGACGGCAACACAGGAATCATCCGTATCGGTCAACCCAAATAACCATTGTCCATTGGCAACCCGGTCACGCACAACGGCATTACCATCTGCCAAGCCAACCTGGCGGGCAGCAAGCGCTTCGAAGAAGGTCCGCGCCTGTTCTTCACCCAATAACGCATAGAGGGCAGCCGCATGGGTCGCTGTGGTGCCAAAGAGAGGGTAAGCCAGCCCGATTCGATCTGATGGATAGGCGGGGTCAAGCAAGCTATAGATCGAATCAGGCATGGGCACATCCCCCAGCACTTCAGTATTGACCAAAATAACACGCGCCCGACCGCCAAAGCCGGTCCAGTAACCATCGGGATCTTTAAACTCGGCAGGGATTTCAGCGGCAGCAGGTGATACATAGGCGGTCAGGATACCTTCCTGCTTTAGCAAAATCGTTTGGGCGAACTCTCCGCTCCAAAAGACATCCGCCTGGGGATTGGATTTTTCCGCCAGGAGGCGGTTCACTAAACCTGTGGTCTTCGCCGCTTCAACGTCATAAACCGGCAAGGGGCGGATACCGGTTTGCTTCTCAAATTCAGCCAGGATAGGCTCGGCGTACACCTGGTCGACCGAGACGTAGATAACGACTTCCTGCGGTTTCCCCGAAGAGCAGCCAACACAGAATAGGAGGCAGAAAAGAAACAAATAAAAGGACACAGATCTGAAGAAAATGAGCCTGACAGAATTCGCAGGCTTATATGAAATCGGTAAGGAAATTTTGATATTTTGATGCACGATGGGTTACCTCTATCAAATGGAATGAGAGCTATCCCTGGTGGGCAGATAAGGCATGGCTGGACCAGGAATGCCCAACCGTTCGGCTAGAGCCGCGCGCATGGCTACGCGGTCGTCCCAGGGATACTCGGTTGTACCAAAACACATGGATTGTTCATGACCCTTGCCGCAGGCAATCACCACATCGCCCGCTCGCGCCAGGGCAACTGCCCTGCGGAGCGCCTCTCCCCGGTCCGGCTCGCGCCAGAATGTTTTTTCTTCGACAGCCCCCTGCGACTTCGCTCCCTGCGCCATTTCCTCCAGGATGGCATCCAGCGACTCAGTTCGGGGGTCTTCTGCGGTCAGGATAAAAAGGTCTGCCAATTGGGCAGCCGTCTCTGCCATCATCCGGCGCTTCAGGCGATCACGCAAGCCCGCCGAACCAAACACAGCAATCACCCTGCCCTGGCTAAGCTGGCGGCAGGTTTTCAGCGCCTGTCGCAGCGCGTTGGGGGTATGGGCAAAGTCCACCAAAGCGGTAAAATCCTGACCCAAGTTGATGATTTCCATCCGCCCAGGGACGCCCGGAAACGCCATCATCCCCTGTTGAACAGCTTGCGGTGAGATGCCCAGGGCAACTGCTGTGGCGCCAAAGGCAGCAAGACAATTTGCTACATTATAGTGACCCCATAGGTTGGTTCGGATGGGAAAGCTCCCCTGGGAAGAATGAATCGTAAAAAGCAGTCCCTGCGCCGGTTGACTCACACCGGTTACGGTTATGCTGCTTTCTGCCGGCTGGAATATGCTCTCACCATAGGTTATCATCCTGACGCCCTCTAAAGCAGCGACCAATGGTTCTAATTCAGAAAATGACCCATCATCGCGATTTAAGACTGCTGCACGGGGATTGCCTTGCGCCTTAGGGGCTGTTTCCGTCAACATTTGAAATAAACGTGCTTTAGCTTGGAGGTAAGCTGCATAACTTCCGTGATAATCCAGGTGTTCATGCGTGATATTCGTAACTACGGCAACATCGAATTCACAGGCATCCACGCGGTTCTGCGCCAAGCCGTGCGAGGTGGCTTCAAGGACAACATGGGTCAATCCGGCAGAAACCATTTGCGCCAGGTATTGCTGCACATCTTCGGCGCCAGGCGTGGTGACATGAAACCCCGTATCGACCACCTGAGAGCCGATGACGGCATTCACCGTGGAAATTAATCCAGCCCTCAAGCCGGCAGCCAGCAGGATGTGATAAATCAGGTTCGCAGTGGTCGTCTTGCCGTCTGTGCCAGTCACGCCAATGACGGTCATCCTGCGGGCGGGATAGCCGTGAAAAGCTGCCGCGAGATGCGCCAGCGCCCGGCGGGAGTCTTCCACTTGGATGTAGGGCACCGGCAAGCTCATGGGTGGGAGCGCGCCGACAACCGCCGCCGCGCCGCCCCCAACCGCCTGTGGGATATAACGATGACCATCGGTCGATTCTCCTGGAACAGCCACAAACAGAGAACCCGAAACGACGCGCCGCGAATCACTTGTCACCCCACTGACCTGCACGTCAGAAATGGGAGACAGGATCGGTACCGGAAAATCATCAAACAGACGAGAGAGCAGCATGGGGAATATTGTAATCGATGACAGCGCTATTTTTTACTTCGCAGCAGCTCTCTTATCTGGCGCGTTCAACGCTTATCGAACGGCTGCGCAAGTTTTTCGAAACCAGGCCAATGCCGCCAGCGCGCCTGCCGCGGCAACGATGGGCGCCACGCTTTCACATGCTGGTAAGCGGCGATCAGGTTTTCCGGAGGGACTTCAACCCCGCTCACGTTGCTGGTGAACAAAAACATCCCCTTGCCGCCATCGGTAGCATCCAGGAAGTAATCGACCTCATAGCGCACATCTTCGACGGAGCCAAATGGCAGCGTACGCGAAACGCTCAAGCCGGTGAAGAACAATAATTCTTCGCCAAGACGGCTACGTTTTTGTTTCAGGTCATACAGATCAATACCCAGCTCATATTGAAAGCCCTGTAAACCGCTGAAACCTATGGCGAGGAAATCATCCACCACCGGTCGGACATCGCCATCGCAATGATGAACCAATCGTATGCCAGCATCGACAAGTGGTTCGATGATCATCTGGACTGTTGGAAAGTAATAGCGGCGTAAGAAGGCTGGCGAAACCATCGGACCTTGGTTGTTGCAGACATCTTCGCCGCAAAACATCAACGGGACGAGATCATATTCCCGGTAAAGCCTGACCAGTATCTTTGCCCGTTCGCGCGAATGGAGGCTTTTTGCCCAGTAAATTTTTCCAACGGCTTCAGGATACAATGCACACGCCTGCCAAAAGGCGATATAACCATATTCGCTATACAGGGGAAAGTGACCGCCTATCTCCCAAAAGTTCGGCACCGGCTCGATGCCTCGCCAGGCAGAAAAAGCCTTGTCGAAGTAATTACGGTAGCGTTTCTCCTCAGACGCCTGATCAAAGTCTGCAAGAATTTCTCGCTCAGAATCGGGGATGGCATTTGCCCGCTGCAGAATGGCTTCGGGCTCAATGCCAGTAAACTGTGATTCAGCAACCAATCCGGTGCGCATCTCATCCAAATGGCGCGGAATCACGGGTTGAACCATGCCGTCCACCTCCAGCCGAAGGTTTGCCAGCACAACTCCCGCCTCTGGCTCTGCCAGGAAAGCCTCTGGGGTGATTCCAGCTATTTGCGCCATGTTACGGACGCCAAGCATCCACCCCCCCAGCGAGGGGATGCGGTCAACCTCCAAGCCCAGGGCTTGACGACGCAAACGATCTTTTTTCGTAAGCTCGACAGACATAAATGAACCGATGTCGAATAATTAAGAATTAATAGTTAATGCACTTGCCTGGAAGGTTCAAACTTGTTTCAACTTTTCGTTTTATGGTATACAATTACATAAATAAACCCAATAAGAATCATTCACAGGAGGATTTTATGACAAGCGTAATCGAAATCGAAGGGGTAGGAGAAGTATACCAGAAGAAGCTGGCTGCGGTAGGTCTAGCGAATATCGAAGCATTGCTGGAAAAAGGCGCCACCCCAAAAGGGCGCGAAGAAATCGCTGAACAGACCGGCATCAGCTCTGCGCTCATCCTGCGGTGGGTAAATTTTGCTGACCTTTTCCGCATCAAGGGCATTGGCAGTGAATACTCCCAACTGCTGGAAGCCGCTGGTGTGGATACAGTCCCTGAGCTGGCACAGCGCAATCCTGAGCATTTGTTAGAAAAGATGACGGCAGTCAATGCTGAGAAGAAGCTGATTCGCAGGCTGCCCGTGTTATCACAAGTGCAAAGTTGGGTCGAGCAGGCAAAAGCGCTGCCACGATTGGTCACTTACTAGAAACAGCCTTTGAACGACACGTCTGGCGTTTACCCAAAGCCAGACGTTTTTTTATTAACTTCGCTGTCAAAATACAATGGGGCAGCTCGGTGAAGGGTCAGCGGTGGACAAAGCCAGGCAGTCAAGGTAAAATGAATAAGACAATTGCGCTCTAATTTCCCTTTATTTTGAAATGCTTTCCATTTCGAAAGGGGGACAGGTGCCAGAGATAAAGGCTGCGCTGCTACTGCTTCGTAGCAGGAAAGGCATAACATAAACAATGGGAAATTGGGAAAAACTCCACTTCAACGCCACCATCATTGACTTGCACGCGCACCCATCCTTCAACGTTTCGTTGTTCAACCGGGCAATTACTTCACGCCTGTACCGCGCACGAAGCGCTTTCGACCCGTTCAGTGTGCGCACCAACGTACCCAAACTGAAAGAGGGCGGCGTGGATGTGATGATGTCTGTGGTCTATGCGCCCGAAAGAGGCATCTTTGATGAATGCCGCATGCTCAGGCTGTTGAACACTTTTATGCGACCTGTGTGGGATAAGATCTATGGACGACCTTATTTCGATGTTACCAGCCAGATGCTGGACGAGATGGAAGAAGAGGTCGCCAAAGCCATTGACCCTCACACGCGCAAACCTCTGGCAAAGTTCGCCCATTCACTTAGAGAACTAGAGGCAATTCTATCTCAGGAAAACGACCGCCCAACAGCCTTTATCCATGCTGTGGAGGGCGGTCACTGTATCGATGGCAAACTAGACAATCTCAAAGCGCTTTTCGATCGCGGCGTTGCTTACCTGACGCTGGCGCATTTCTTTGCCAATGAAATTGCGCCGCCAGTATTCCCCTGGCCCGAATATATCCAAAAGGGCAAATGCTTTCGCAGCGAGCGCGACCTAACGCTGGGGCTTACCCGTTTTGGCGAAGAAGCAGTTGAAATGATGGTCGAGCTGGGCATGTTGATCGATGTTTCTCATTGCACGCCACCGGCGCGCGCCCGGGTATATGAAATTGTGGGCAAGCGAAGACCCATCCTGGCATCGCACGTCGGCGCTTACGAGATCAACCCAAGCCCATATAATCTCAAAGATTGGGAACTGAAAAAGATCGCTGAAAGCGGCGGAGCGGCAGGTGTGATTTTCATGAACTATTGGCTGATGCCTCATGAAACGAAGCGCGGCGTGAACTTTATCACGCGCACTATTGACCATTTTGTCAGGATAGCCGGAGTCGACCACGTTGCCCTGGGCACTGATTTCGATGGCTTCACCGATCCGCCGGACGATCTAAAAGATGCCTCCGAACTGCCCTACCTGACCCAACGCCTGATTGCCGAGGATTTTTCAGAAGAGCAAATCCGCAAGATTCTGGGAGGTAATGCCCTGCGGATGCTGCGCGAGGGATGGGGAAAAGTCAATTAAAACAACAGGCGCAAAGCACACAAGGCGTAAACCTCTGTGTCCTTTGCGCCTGTAAAGCGCGGCTTAAGGCTATACCAGCTTCTGACGCATGCCTTCCAATTGACCAGCGACAGAGGCGTCCAACACCTTACCGCCAGCCTTGATCACCAAACCGCCCAGGATTGACGGATCGACCCTGAACGCCACAGTTGCCTGGCTGCCAATCTTTGACAGGATATCTTTCTTAACCGTCTCTTTTTCTTCAGAGGTTAAGGGTAAAGCGCTGACAACTTCCGCCGAGGCGCCGCTGAGAGAGGCGCCTTCCAGCACAACAACTTTGCCGTTTCTGACGCCAGAGAAGAACTCATCCAGCAGTGCGTGCTGGCGCTTTTCATCCAGAGCTTCGCCGACGAGCTTTTGAGCTGCTGAAATTGAGAGGGCAGCCACCTGGCTGCGCAGCTCGCCAAGGATGCGCTCACGTTCAAATTGCAGCTCAGCCAGGGCAGCTTCACGCTCTTTGCTGGCTTCGGCGGCGGCAGCCGCTTTGACCTCGTTGGCGGCGGCTTCGGCGCGCTCCGTAGCCTCGCGAACGATTTGGGCGGCTTTACTTTGAGCTTCGCTCAAAATACGGCTTGCCTCTTGCTCAGCATTGGCGCGCGCTTCGGCTGCGACGCGGGCATCTTCCAGTCCCTGGGCGATCTTGTTGCGGCGCGTCTCGAGCATGCGCAGGATGGGCTTATACGCCCATGCGTACAACAAAATGACCAGGATGGTAAAGTTCAGCACCTGGAAGATGAAGAACCCTAAATTGATTCCTAGTTTTTCCATAACATACTGCTCCCTGTCAACTCAGGCGGCAAAGATGATGATCAGCGCCACTGCCAGGGCGTAGATAGCCACCGCCTCAGCAAAAGCCATGCCCAGAATCATGTTCGTCTGGATTATGGGAGCTGCATCGGGGTTACGCCCCATCGCCTGCACACCGCCCGCTGCTGCCAGACCAACGCCCACTCCGGCGCCGATGGCGCCCAACATTGCCAGACCCGCACCCAGTAACTTCAAACCGGCTACAAATGCAACTGGATCATTCATATTTGTAAATCCTCCTCCGAAATTTCTTATTAGTGATGTTCGCCGCCAGTGTGACTGACCGTGGCGCCGCTTATAAACATGGTCGAAAGTAAGAAGAAAACGTAAGCCTGGATGATGCCGAAGAAGACTTCGAAAATATACAATCCGGCTGGAACGACGACGGCAGTCAATGCGCCGACTATAGAGAGCAGCAGCGCGCCGGCGAAAATATTGCCGAACAACCGGAAGCCAAACGAGAGAATCTTGGCAAACTCCAGCACAATTTCCAAAAGCCCAACAAGGAAGTTAATTGCCCCAAAAGGACCGCCGCTGACCAGGGCGCGAATCTGGAAAAACTTTTCGAAATAGCCAGGACCGAGCGCCCACACGCCGATAACCTGGGTCATCACCACGGCAACAACGGCAAGGGCGAATGGGAAGTTCAAATCAGTGGCTGAGCCTCGCAGGAAGGGGACGACCTCACAAGCGTGGCATGGTAAAGCGCCCTTTTCTTCACCAGAAGCACTGCTGTGCTCGCCTTCAGCCGTTGCTTTACTTTCCTCGCCATGCTCTTCTACCGGCACTGGCTGCCCTTTATCGATGGTGTACACGGTCAAGCTGCCCACCTTGAGCAAAGCCACTGGCGCATAACCGGTGCCATGATGCATCTCCTTGATTCGCCCAATGCTCTCAAAGCCCGGCACCAACTTGACCATATTGGCAACGAAAACCAGCAAAAATATCGTACCAGTGATTGGCAGGATGCGGCGAGCCCATTTGCCGGCGGCTCCCTCGACGGTATTCCACAAGAATTCAACGATTGCCTCGAAAGCGTTATAAAAGCCCGAGGGCACGAGCTTGCCGCTTTTGCTGAAGCGATAAGCGCCAATCGCCATCAAGATCAATAGGACATCAGTCAGAAGGGTTGCCAGGATGGTATTGGTGATCTCAAAGCCGCCGATCTTCAAACCGGTTGGTTCGCCAGGCAGCACCACCACCGGGCTGATGGGCTTAAGAATGGATGGACCGATGAACGCGCTGTAAATGCCCAGCGCCACCAGCGCCAGTACAATCCATCGTTTTACCCCAAATCGTCTTTTAACCTGTGGTTCACTCACTGAAATCATCCTCCTTAACAGGTTTTTCGCCTGCCTTTTGCGGCGGTTGATTGGCTAACAATCGGTTGACAGAACGGCGGGCAATCTGAAAAGTCAAATACAAAGAAACAGGGGCTGACCCCAGCAGCAGAATCAAGGTAAAAACGGGCTTGGTATCGAAGGTACGGTCGAGCCAGAGACCAGCCACCAGAGAGATGACCACGATGGCAATCGTCAAACAGCCAACTTCACCTCCAATGGCTAACGGGGCGAAACCCATCGTGAACAGGGTCGACCTGGAATGATCCTGAGTAGGCGGGGTCTGGCTCATAAGCGGGCGAATTTTATCACAGGCTTCTTTTAATCGTCAACCATTGTGTACTAATTTTCACCAATTTATCACCTTTTAAGTGCAAGTGCGCTCACCCTCCCCTAGAACATGGCGGCAGCAGCGGTCGTCGCCCAGTTGAACCAGGGTGTGAACAGCGTCCCAATCAAGACAATGCCCACCGACAACACCACCAGGGCAATGCCATAGGGTCGAGAAACCGGGATGGGTTGATTATCTTGTTCAGAGCGATAGAGGTAAACATGCTTGAGCACCACCAGGTAGTAGTACAAGCCGACTATCGAATTGATCACGCCGATGAAAGCCAGCCAGATGTAATCGGATTTGACAGCAGCGGCAAATACGAAAATTTTGGCGACAAACCCTCCCAGCGGGGGCATGCCAGCCAACGACAGGAAAGCCACCAACATCGCCAGCGCCAACGCGGGGGACCGGCGGCTCAAACCGTCATAAGCTGAGATTTCATCACTCCCAGAAACGCGAGATACGGCGGCAACGATGCCAAACGCCGCCAGGTTGGTAACGAAGTAAGCGCCCAGATAAAAGACGACGCTGGCTAAGCCAAGCGACCCTAAGGCAACCACGCCGACCAGGATATAACCGGCGTGTGCGATGGATGAATAAGCCAACAGGCGCTTGATATTCTTTTGGGTCAAGGCAACCAGATTGCCGAGGGTCATCGTCGCAACAGCCAGGGTGGCAATCAGCACCGTCCAATACTCATATGCCGATGGGGTGAAGACCGCCAACAAGACCCTGAGCAGAACTGCAAAACCGGCAGCCTTAGAGGCGGTGGATAGAAAACCTGCCACTGGAGTCGGCGCACCTTCGTACACATCCGGCGCCCAGAAATGGAAGGGCACTGCGGAGATTTTGAAGCCAAAACCAACCAGGATAAGCAGCAGACAGCCCACCAACATAGCAACCGGCAGAGGCGCTCCCGTTGAGTACAAGTTAACGATGCCGTACAGGCTGGTAGTGCCCATCACGCCATATAAGAGGCTAAAGCCGTACAGCATAATGGTGGAAGCCATTGCGCCAAAGAGCAAATATTTGAAGCCCGACTCGGTGGATTTGACATCTTTCCTGAAGAACCCCGCCAAAACATACAAGGGTATAGAAGTTGTTTCGATTGCCAGGTAAAGCATGATGATATCTGCCGCCGAAGCCATCAGGTTCATCCCGATGGTCGAGACGAGCAGCAAGACATAAAATTCACCCCGGCGTCCCAATTCTCCAAAATCCATGGCGAACAGCGATGTAATAGCTGCTCCAAATAAAAAGACCATCTTGAACAGGAATGCCAGCCAATCCTGGCGCACCATGCCGCCAAAAGCCAGAACTGGCGCATCGCCGGGGCGGGCTGCCAGGAGCGAAATAATCATCACGAAAAGCAAGCCGCCAGCTGTGAGCCAGCCTAAATAACGGCGGCGTTCAGGCGTCCAAACGGCATCGAAGGCAAGGACAAATCCTGCCAGGATCAACACAAGAATTTCTGGCAAGATGGCAATGAACATCGAAGGGTTAAAACTTTGTACAGACACTAAGCACCTCCAAACAGGCGCAGGATACTGTTAACGCCCGAGGCTACCATGGGACTCATAATGGAAGGATAAACCCCCACAGTGATCATGATGACACAAAGCAAAGCCAGCGCTACTTTATCCAGCACGGTCACATCCCCAATATGGTGCTCGAATTCTGCAGGCATGGGACCAAAGAATACTTTGCCGATGATTTTGATGATATAGGCTGCGGTGATGACGATCGAGATGGCGGCAATGATGGCGACCAGCGGCATCACCTTCCAAACCCCCATGAAAATTGGAAATTCGGCGATGAAGCCAGACAACCCCGGCATACCCATGGACACCAAACCTCCAATGATAAAAGCAACTGCCACCCAGGGCATCTTCTTGGAGAAGCCGCCGAGCTCATTGATTTCGCGGGTGTGCGCCCGGTCGTAGACCATACCGACGACAGCAAAGAAGAGAGCGGTCATCACGCCGTGCGAGAACATTTGAATACCGGCTCCTAACAAGCCCTCTTTCGTCAAGGTCGAAAAGCCCAGCATCACCAAGCCCATGTGGGAAACCGAGGAGAATCCAATGACGTATTTGAAATCGGTTTGCACCATGGCAATGAAGGCGCCATAAACCACGTTGACGGTCGCCAATGCCAGGATGAGCCATCGCCAGGCAAGGGCGCCTTCAGGCAACAGCATGATACCCACCTTGAGGGCAGCAAAAGCGCCTAATTTCATCAAGACGCCAGCATGGAACATCGATACCGCGGTCGGTGCAGCCACGTGACCATCGGGCGACCAGTTATGGAATGGAAAGATACCGCCAAGCACGGCAAAGCCAAAAAATACAAACGGGAACCAAAAGACCTGGAAATCCCGCGAGAAATTCGCCTGGGCAAGCTGGAACATATCGAATGTGCCCATGCCCGCCTCGAAATACATTGCCAGCGCCCCGACCAGGGAGATCACTGACCCAATGAAGAGGTAGAGGGTCAGCTTCATGGCAGCATATTCGCGCGTCTTGACCCAACCCCAGATGGCAATGAGCAGGTACATGGGGAAGACGGCAATCTCATAGAAGAAGAAAAGCATGAACAAGTCTTGGGCGACGAACACGCCAAATACGCCAGAAGCCAGGATAAACAAGAAGGCAAAGAACTCACGCGGGCGGTCATCAATTCCCCAGGAGATGAGCACGCCGGTGAACATCACAACCCCGGTGAGCAGCACCAGGGGAGCGTTCATACCATCCACCGCAACCGAAAAAGAGATGCCCAACTGCGGCAGCCAGTCATACCGCTCGACAAACTGATAGGTTCCCAGCGCATAATTATATGAAAAGTAAACCCAAGCCGAGAGCAGCAAAGAAACAGAGGCGGCTGCCAGGGCTGTAACCCGAATCTCATTCTTACGGTCTGCGGGCAGCAGCAAGATGAGCAAGCCTGCCAGGATGGGGGTAAAGACAATCACACTCAGGATGGGAAAATCCATGCTTCACCTCATTCTAAAACATTGCATTCATCGTCGCATTGATGACGTTAAGGATCCAACCCGGAAGCACACCGATCCAGAGCATCAATACCATCAAAGGCACCATCACGAATATTTCGCGGGAGTTGATTTCAGAAACATGACCAACCCACTTGACATTTGTAGGACCATGCAGAACATGCTTGATACCTTTGAGAATGTAAGCTCCCGTGAAGAATAGACCAATCATGCTCAAAGCCGTCGGCAGTGTCAGGATCGGCCAGGAGCCCCGCACAACCAGGAATTCCGAGATGAACCCATTCAACCCCGGTAAGCCTAAAGATGCCATCGATGTAAAAATGAGAATGCCGCCATACACGGGGACGAGCGGGAACAAGCCGCCGTAATCTTCCAGGTTGCGGGTATGGGTGCGCTCGTAGATGACCCCCACCAGAAAGAACATGCCAGCAGCCGATAAGCCGTGGTTGAACATCTGCAGCACAGCGCCATTGAGCGCAATGACGGCATCCTGGGTGCCGGCAGCATAAGCGGCAGCAGCGATGCCCAGCACAACAAACCCCATGTGATTGACGGAAGAATAAGCAACAAGCCGTTTGAAATCAGTTTGTCCATACGCTGCCAGGGCGCCAAAGATGATTGCCATCGTTGCCAGGAACGCTAACGCCCCGGCGAAACGCTGCGCTTCGGCAGGATAGAGCGGCAACACCAGGCGCAAAAAGCCATATGCGCCCAGCTTAAGCAGGACTCCTGCCAGAATCATCGATCCGGCGGTGGGGGCTTCGGTATGGGCATCGGGCAGCCAGGTGTGGAATGGCCAGACGGGAACTTTCAATGCGAAGGCAATGACAAACGCCCAAAAGGCGATGGCTTTCACCGTTCCAATCGACAGCCCCAGCGGGACATTCTTCAGTTCGGTGAGGCGAGGCCAAATTTTGAACAACTCCGTCAGGTCATAAGTGCCAGCCGCCACGCCAATCATCTGGATAGCGAGCAACAACCCTAATGAACCAGCCATGGTGTATATCATGAACTTGAAGGAGGCGTAAACGCGGGCCGGGACTTTCCAGGTTTTAGTAATCTCACGTTCGCCTTTTTCGGAGCCCCATTGATTGATCAAGAAGTACATGGGAACCAAGCCAATTTCCCAAAAGACGAAAAAGAGGAGCAAGTCCAGCGCCATGAAAACACCGAGCATGCCAGTTTCGAGCAGCAAGAAGAGAATCATGTAAGACTTGACCCGGTCGGTAATGCTGAACGAAGCCAGCAGCGCCAACGGGGTCAGTAAGGTGGTAAGGAGCACCATGGTCAAGGAGAGTCCATCGATGCCAAGGTGATACGAAGAATTCAACGCCTCGTACCAGATGACCTTCTCCTCAAACTGGAAGCCAGCGCTCCCAGCCTGATAACCAAACCACAAGACCAGGGAAAGCCCCAAAGGAATCAGACTGCCCAGAAAAGCAACCCAGCGCAGCAGCTTCTTCTCCTCCGAAGGCAAGAAGAGGAGCAGCAAGGCGATTGCTGTGGGGGTAAACAAGATCAGGGAAAGTAGATTGCTCAACATAATTGTATCCTCGGGCTACAAGGTAAACAGGAAGTAAACCAACGTAACCAGCGCAAAGATCAATGCTGCCAGCATGTACTGCTGAACTTTTCCGGTTTGGACAACTTTGAGCTCTTTACCAAGTGACTGGGTGACATTGGCAGAACCATCGCCGATAAAGCCATTGATCACGGGCAAGTCAAAGTACTGGCGTAGCCCATCGCCGACCCATGGACCGATGCGGGCAAACAGGTGCAAAAAGCCATCGATCACTTTTCGATCCATGAAAAGATAAGTGAATTGCTCAGCAAGCCAGTAGGCGGGTTCCACCAGGAGGCGTTGGTAAACCTCATCGTGGTACCACTTGTTCTTGAGCCAGATGTAGAGGCGACCCAAAGGCTTAGCCAGCGGGTCCGGCTCGCCAGCTTTGACTCCCTTGTAAGTCCAATAACCCAAACCTAACCCGCCCAATGACACTACGAACGAAGTCAGCAACGGGATAAAGTTAAATTCGACAGCTTTGGGATGATGCGCCAACGTGCTTCCAACAAACTCATGGAACCAGTTAGGAGGCAGGTGCAACCCAAGGAAATCTTCAGGAATGCCCACCCAGCCAAAGGCAATTGCAAAAATAGAGAGCACAACCAGAGGAAACGTCATCGTCCAGGGTGTTTCCTGAGCGTGCTGGGCTTCAACCGTGCGAGGTTCGCCCAGGAAGGTGAGGGTAATCTGGCGGGCAGTATAAAACGCAGTCAACAACGCCGCCAAAGCTAAAACGATGAAGACTGCCCAGTAACCATGCGCAAAGGCATCAGCCAGGATTTCATCCTTAGACCAGAAACCGGCGGTCACCAGCGGAAAACCAGAAAGCGCCAAGCCGCCAATCAGGAAGGTCCAGAAGGTAACCGGCATCTTCTTGCGCAAGCCACCCATGTTGTACATATCTTGCGGGTCAATATGGTGATTGCCGGTGTGCAATACGCCATGCTCCATGCCGTGAATCACCGAACCAGAGCCCAAGAAGAGCAGAGCCTTGAAGAAAGCGTGAGTCACCAGGTGGAAGGCAGCCGCAACGTAAGCGCCGATACCCAGCGCAGCCACCATGTAACCCAACTGCGAGATGGTGGAATATGCCAGCACCCGCTTGACGTCGTTTTGCGCCACAGCGATGGTGGCAGAGAAGAGAGCGGTAAAAGCGCCGATGAATCCCATCACCACCATCGTGGTCGTCAAACCATGTTCAGCGCCGGCAGAAAGCAATGGGAAAACCCGAATGACCAGGTAAACGCCGGCAGACACCATCGTCGCCGCATGAATCATGGCGGAAACCGGAGTAGGACCTTCCATGGCATCGGGCAACCACACGTGCAGCGGCCATTGAGCCGATTTGCCGATGGTGCCGATGAACAACAATAAGCCAATCAAACCTGCAACCGAAAGAAATGGCAGGACGGAAGCCTTCTCTGCCAGGTGAGCGAGCGTCCCTTCGGCAAATACCGTGCGGAAGTTGAGTGAACCGGTCTCAGAGTAAAGATAGGCAATGCCAAGCAGCATGAAGACATCACCCACGCGGGTAGTGATAAACGCCTTGATGGCAGCCGCCCGCGCTGAAGGCTTTTGGAACCAGAAACCGATCAGCAGATAAGAACACAAGCCCATGATTTCCCAGCCAATGAAGAGGGTGAGCAGGTTGTCCGAAAGCACCAGCGTGTACATGCCAAATGCAAACAAGCCGATGAAAGCAAAGAAACGGGAATACATCGGCTCCACCGAAAGCACCTGATGCTGATGACCATGCTCATCCGTCAACGTGGCGCCGTGAGGCGGTAAACCAGGGCGATCATGATCGCCTTTGGGCTGACCATAATTATGGTACCCCACGCTATAGATGAAAATCATCAACACCGTCCAGGCGACAAAAAGGAGAGAGACGGCAGTCAGAGGATCGACTAACACCCCGACAAAAAACGAGGCGTCGCCCATCGGCAGCCATTTTACGGAGGACTCGAAGGGATGTTCGCCCAAATGCTCAACGCCAATTGCCTGGAAGAAAACCACCATGCTGCCAATAAAAGAAAGCAGGGCAGCGCCGACGGCGATGGTATGGCTGAGCCACTTCGAACGGTTTGTCAATAGCACAATCAAGAAAAACGCCAATAGAGGCGGCAGGGGGATGAGCCAGATAATCGTATTTATCGTTTCAGTCGCCATGTTTACTCCAGATTACCATTTCATCAGGTCAATATCATCCGCCACGACGGTTTTCCGGCTGCGGTAAATCGAGATGACCAGCGCCAAACCGACCGCCACCTCGGCAGCAGCGACCGCAAAGACCATGATGGCAAACGCCTGACCGGATATGCCGACAGGATCCAGGTAACGCCAAAACGCAATCAAGTTCACATTCACTGCATTCAACATCAGTTCAATACCCATCAAGATAGCGACGGCATTCCGGCGGGAAAGCACCCCAAACAAGCCGATGCTGAACAAGGCTGCCGCAAAAATTAAGTACCAGGATAAGGGAATCATCAGATCAAGCTCCTCTCATTGCAGGGTTATTTCTTAGCCAATGAGACATAAATAGCGCCAATCATTGCCGCCACCAGCAACACCGATGCCAGCTCAAAGGGTAACAGGTAACCATCGGGGGAGACCAAAGCCAGTCCCAACCGGCTCAGGGTATCTGCATCAGCAGCCAGGGCAGGCAGCGGCGTAGAAAAGCCGGTCCATGAAATCAGCATGATCATCACGCCGGCAAACATCAACGCCGCCAGGATAGCAGCCAACCACCAGCCAGGCGTGTGCTGTGGACCGGAATCGCGCATATCCCGCCGGGTGAGCATGACGGCAAAGATAAAAAGGATGGCAATCGCCCCTATGTAGATCAGCACCTGAGCTACCGTAAAGAAACCAGCGTCTAACAAGACATACAGCACAGCGACGCCAAACAAAGCCAGGATCAGCCACAGCGCAGAATGAACCAGATGCCTGGAGGCGACCACCATCAACGCTGCCAATAGCGTTACAACCGCAGTGATAAGGAAGATGATTTGTATTGCCATGAAGCACTCCTAATCAATCATTCGCCCCGAGGTCACAGCGAGGGGTCTGACAGCGATGTCTTTGGCGCAACAATGGTTGGGCGAGGCTCAGCCACGCGCGGACGTTCACGTTGGGAAGAGCGGCGCAACCAGGCAAACGTCCCCAGCGCAATCAGCAAGTTGACGCCAAAATGAACTAATGCTCGCACCAGCGCTGGATTCACCGCCAAGCCGGGCAGTACAGCCTGCAAAGCCTTTTCCACCAGGGCGGTGGCAATGAGCAACACCAAAGCCACAGGAGTCAGGAACTTCCAGTTGAAATTCAACAAATGGTCAATGCGCACACGGGGCATCGTGATGCGTAACACGATCACAAAGAAATAAATGATGAACGTTTTGACGAAGAAGTAAGCGATGCCCAGAATGGGAAATTGCTCTGCACCGGGACCGCGCCATCCGCCGAAGAAAAGCGTGGCAGTAAGGGCTGAGACCGTGAAGGCATGGAGAAATTCACCCACGTAGAACATGCCAAACTTGAGACCAGAGTATTCCGTCTGGTAGCCAGCCACAAGCTCCGACTCGGCTTCAAGCAGATCGAATGGGGCGCGTCCAATTTCCGCCTGAGAAGAGAGGAAAAACAGCAACGCTGCCAGAGGCGATAGGACCACAAACCAGACATCCTGCGAGCGGACAATGCTATTCACTCCCATGCTCTGCGCCAGGAGAACGGGGACCAACAGCGAGAGAACCAGGGGGATTTCGAACGCAACCAACTGCGAAACGGTGCGGAAAGCGCCGAGCAGGGCGTACTTGTTGTTCGAGGACCACCCAGCCAGGATGATGCTCAAGGTACCAATGGCGCTTACCGCCAAGATATACAGCACGCCAACATTGACCTCTGTGCCTACCACGGTGGGAGCATAGGGGATGACCGCCCAAACCAAAAGCACAGCCATGACCGCCAGGATAGGCGCCAGGTTATACACAATTTTATCGGCGCCATCAGGGGTAATATACTCCTTGGTGAATATTTTGATCATGTCAGGGAAGGTCTGAAAGATTCCCCACGGACCAACGCGGTTGGGACCCAGACGGTCCTGAATACGGGCGTAGAGTTTACGCTCCAGCCAGATGGTGAAGATCACCAGCGCCAAGCTGAAAGTTCCCACAACGCCTGCTCCGATGAATTTGATCACAGCCGTTGCTGCAGCCTCGGTCATTCCCCAGCCGAGCAACAGGGTCATCAGCCAGTTCCCAATGAACGAGATTGGATCACTCAAAAAAGCCATCTACTCACTCCTCATCATGAAGTCTTGCCTCTACCAATAGCTTCACAACGATTCCAATCGATCAAGGCAGAAACTAACCCGGCACAAATAAAAGGCTGAGGGAATTTTCCATCAGCCTCTTGTGCTTGTAAGTCATCGTTTACACCCACTCTAAGACGCCCTTTCGCCAGGCAGCCAGGAGTTCGGCAAACAAGATCACTATAAAAATGATTCCTGAAACAACGCCCAGGAAAGGAAGCTGACCAAAAGCTACTGCCCAGGGGAAGAGAAAGACCAGCTCGACATCGAAAACCAGGAAGGTCAGCGCAAAGACATAATACTGCACTTTAAATTGCACCCAGGTATCTCCTACCGTTTCCATGCCGCATTCGTAGGTCTGAGTCTTGGCAGGGGTGCTGCGTTTTGGCGCAAGCCATCCAGCAATCAGGATGGGCACGCCCGGAAACAATCCAGCGATCAACAAGAACAGACCGATGAACAGCCAGTCATTTAACATGAACACTCCTTGTTGTGAAAGGGATTTCTTTGGCTTGCCGAACCAACCAGCCCGGCTCGCCGACAGGTTTTCCGACCTACAGAATCGAGCTATTTTACCATAACAAAAGTCAAGTTCATTAAAAAACCCATTGTGTTAGAATTTGCTTCATGAGCGAATACACGGCAATTAAAGCAAAACTGGCGCGCGGCTGGAATACCTGGAACACGCGCAGCGTGCTCTCACACGTTCTCCTCCCGCAGGGCTTTGCCATCAACCTGTGCATAAAAGAATATGCTGGGCGGCGATACTTGAAAGAAGCACTCATTGGTCGGCATGGCGAGGAAGATGAACGCATTGTGCCAGGATTGCACGCTTACGATGGCAGTTATAGTGAGCTGAGGCTGCAGTGGCAGGGCATCGAAGTAACAGTGCAATCGGCTACGTCAGGGCAGGACTTGGTGCTGTTGGTCACGCCCCACAAAAGCCAAAAACGACCAGCGCTGCTCATCGCAGAAACGGGACTTTTGTGGAACCGACCTGGAATATTGCAGCAGGATGATAAAGGGATCAAAGCAAGCCTGCCAGGCGGCGAGATCCGCCTGTATGCCACGCAGCCTGCTGACGATGATCCCTACCTCGCAACCCAAACGCCATCGCTGGCGATGAGGCTGACAGGTCCCATCGGCTTGACCACTGGAAAACCGCGCTCACTTGCGGAAATCTATGACATTGTCAGCCAGCAGGAACAAGCTCAGCGGCGGCATAAAGGTAAATTTGGCGAGCTGGCAGAGGTGTATAACGCCATCCAGACCTGCCTTGCCTGGGATACAATCTACGAACCCGAGCATGATCGCGTCGTCTCACCCGTCAGCCGGCTGTGGAATGTTCATTGGGGCGGTTTCGTGCTTTTCGACTGGGATACATACTTTGCAGCCCTGATGTGCGCCCTGGATAACAAAGAACTGGCTTACGCCAACGCCATCGAGATTACCCGCGAAAAGACCGAACGAGGATTCATCCCCAATTTTGGCACGGTGTGCAACCTGAAAAGCCGCGACCGCTCGCAGCCGCCAGTAGGTTCAAGGGTAATCCTGGAGCTGTATAAGCGTTTCGGAGAACGCTGGCTGCTGGAGGAGACTTTTGAAGACTTGTTGACGTGGAACCGGTGGTGGACGAAACACCGCCAGCATGATCACCTGCTTTGCTGGGGATCGGACCCCTACGAACCGCTGGTCGATGCGCAGATAGAGCTTTGGGGACTCAATACATTACAAGGGGCGGCTTTCGAGTCGGGATTGGATAACTCGCCGATGTATGATGATATCCCATTCGATGCAAACAAAAACTTGATGCAACTCGCCGATGTTGGACTTAACGGCATGTACATCATGGACTGCGAAGCGCTGGCAGAAATTGCCGCCGTAATCGGCAGAAAGGGCGAGGCTGAGGAACTGCGCCAGCGCGGAGATACCTTCCGAAGAGCAATGAGCGCCCTGTGGGATGAACGATCGGGCATATTTCTCAACCGGCTGACCGACTCAGGAGAATTCAACCATCGCCTCTCCCCCACGAGTTTCTATGCTCTGCTGGGTCGCGCTGCCACACCGGCGCAGGCTCAACGCATGATTCGAGAGCATTTCTACAACCCCGCAGAATTTTGGGGTGACTGGATCCTGCCCTCGATTGCGCGCAACGACCCCGCCTTCGCCGATCAAAATTACTGGCGCGGGCGCATTTGGGGACCGATGAATTTCCTGGTGTACCTGGGTCTGTTGAATTACGACTTGCCCCAGGCGCGCAAAGACCTGGCAGAAAAATCCCGTGCGCTGCTGATGAAAAACTGGCTGGAGCACGGCTACGTATGCGAAAATTACAGCGCAATCACCGGCGAGGGGGGTGAAATTGCTAACAGTGACCGTTATTATCACTGGGGAGGGCTGTTGGGACTGCCGGCGCTCATCGAAGCAGGATATCTGAACGCTCAGTGAAATTCGACCAAACAGCCATCCGTTTCACCAAGTATCACGCGCTTGGGAATGATTACCTGGTGATTGAACCAGATGATGCCAAGCCAGCCCTGAGCCGGGCGGCTATTCAGCATATCTGCCAGCGTCATACCGGCGTTGGCGCCGATGGGGTGCTGATACTGACGGCGCCTCAGCAGGGAGCCTCCTTTGGAGTAGCTATCTACAATCCTGATGGCAGCCAGGCAGAGAAGAGCGGCAACGGGCTGCGCATTTTCTCCTTATGGCTTTGGCACCGCGGGCTGGTTTCCCATGAACCTTTCAAAATCTGGACTGCAGGCGGGATCGTCAAGGCAGCGGTGTTGCCAGGGGGTAAAGAAGTGAAACTGGAAATGGGACCGGCAAGCTTCAACAGCCGCTTGATACCGGTCAAGGGACCCGAGCGAGACGTGATAAACGAGACCATCGTTGTCGCCGGCATTGAGCTCCGCTACTGCGCGGTGACCCTCGGCAACCCCCATTGTGTGGTGCTTCGAGATTCAGCCAGGCGCGAGGAAGCGCTTGCCTGGGGTCCGCTGATCGAAAATGATGACCGTTTTCCAAATCGTACGAATGTGCAATTCATGGAGGTCATCGACCGAGATAACCTGCGCATCGAAATATGGGAACGCGGGGCAGGTTACACGCTGGCATCGGGCAGCAGCTCATGCGCAGCAGCCGCCGCTGCACACCGGCTGGGACTTTGCAATCATAAGGTAAAAGTACATAATCCAGGCGGTATCCTGTCAGTTGAAATTCTCCCAGATGACCACTTGATACTCAGCGGTCCGGTCAGCCGTGTGGCAGAGGGACTCTATTACCTGCCTGAAAGTCTTTGATGCAATGGTGAAACAAAAAACTCAACCAGCCGCGAAAGCTTAACGATCAGACGTCTTGACTTCGAGCGGTTGGAGACAACTCGATGGTTATGACCAGTTGGGATGATCTCAAGGCGTTGGCGTTGAGGTAAGGGTTTCTGTAGGCGTTGTGGTAGGCTTAAGTGGCGCCATGAACTCTGTCTCAAAGATCGTCTGCTGCTTCTCATCATCGGTATAGATGCGTAAGGTTTGGATCCTGCCAAATTGGGACAGATGACCATAACAATAAAGGCGCTCGGGGTACTTGGGTACTAGGTCGCAAGAGAAATTCTTTTTACCAACCTGAGCGCGGTACACGCCGGACAGAGACTGACCTGTATCCACTGTGATGAAGAAGCTGCCATCTGTGCGGAAACCAAAGCCGTTGATTCGGGCATTCGGAAAAGCAATGATTGGTTGTGATGTCGCCGATGGGGTCGGGGTGGCAACAGGCGACTGAACTGACAGGGTTGCCGTTAGTGTTGCGTTTGAAAGAATGGCAGGTTCTAAGGTTACTAACACCGTCTCTTTAATGATCACAGTGGCTACCAGGATCTGAGGCACCTGACGGGTCACTTCAACGGTGTGGATGATTGTAGCAGGAGCAGCGCAAGCTCCTAGAGTAGTGCTCAAGATGAACAGGATGCTCAGTTGAAGAAAGATTTTTGCTGGCAATCTGGCAGCCATACTGGAGTCCTTTATCCTAACGAACAAACAAAAGATCAACTACCCCAATATTGTACACCTTTAATGCAAACCCTATCAACGGCATCGTTTAGGCTGGTAGACATGATAAAATAACCCAGGGAGGTAGCTATGCCAACAATGACATCACGTGAACGCCTGCTAAAAGCTTTGAACCATCAAACCCCTGATCATATCCCCTGTTGTTTCATGAGTTTCACCATCATGCGAAATCGGCAAAAGGATGACTGGTATGCCGTTGCCAGGGCAGAAAAAGAACTGGGGCTGGATCCCATGCTGTTCATCCCCACAGCGCCGCGATCTCAGCGTCGCAATCACCCGGACCTGAGAGGTTTGCCCGTGCGGTTTCATCCGGAGGTAAAAGTCCGCCAGTGGCGGGAGAAAGTTCCGGGCGATTACGACTTGCTGCACAAGGAGTACACGACGCCGGCAGGCGTGCTTTACACCTACATCAAGCTCAGCGAAGATTGGCCTCATGGCGATCACTTGCCCTTCGTGGACGATTACCAGATTCCCCGTTCCATAAAACCGCTCATCACGCAACCAGAAGACCTGGAAGCATTGCGTTACCTGATGCAGCCGGTTCCAGAAGAAGACGCTGCCGAATACCTGAAAGAGGCACAGGAGGCGCGCGCTTTTGCCGAAGCAGAGGGCGTCCTGCTGGCAGGCGGCTGGGGCGTTGGCATGGACATGGCAAACTGGCTGTGCGGCATGCAAAACCTGATGGCGATGACCATCGAACAGCCAGAATTTGTCGATGAACTCCTGGAACGAATCCACATCTGGAACAAGGGACGCATGCGGGTTGTCCTGCAGGGCGGCGTTGATCTGTATATCCGCCGCGCCTGGTACGAAGGCTGCGATTTCGTCACACCCAGGTTCTACCGGCGGTCGATTCTGCCAAGGCTCAAGAGCGAAGTGGAACTGGCACACGAATACGGCGCTAAATTTGGCTACATTTGTTCCAGCGGCACCAAACCCATGTTGGATTATTACCTGGAAGCAGGTATCGATGTGCTCATCGGCATTGATCCCATCCAGGGAACTCATACGGATATGCCCCTCATGAAAGAAAAGCTGGGCGGCAAGGTCTGCCTGTGGGGAGGCGTCTCGGGGGCAGTGACCGTTGAGCAAGGCTCAGAGAGCGAGGTACGTCAGGCGGTCCGAAATGCCATCCAGGTGCTGGGTCGCGAGGGATTCATCCTGTCGCCGGTGGATAACCTGACGGTCGACGAACCTTTGACCTGGCAGAATATCGAAATCTTCATCGATGAGTGGCGGAAAAACTGGTAGGCGATGCGCTTCGAGGATTTGAACTGGTTTGACGTCGAAAGCTACTTGGAGCGTGATGACCGGCTGATGCTGGTGCTGGGCGCCTGCGAGCAGCACGGTTACTTGAGCTTGCTGACTGACGTAAAAATCCCGTTGGCGCTGGCGGATGTAGCCAGCCAGAAAAGCGGTGTGCTGGTGGCGCCGCCGTTGAACTTTGGCGCGTCGGCTTACTTCCTGGCATACCCCGGTACGCTCAGCCTGCGGGTCAGCACATTGCTAGACCTTGTGGAAGATGTGGTGCGCTCACTTTACCGCCATGGATTTCGTCGGCTGCTCATCTTGAACGGGCACGGCGGCAATGACCCAGCCCGCGGCAGGCTGTATGAAATCCTGGACAGCTTGCCAGGGATGCGCGTGGCGTGGTATGCCTGGTGGCAATCTCATAGCGTTGAGGCAATTGCCCTGCGCCACGAGCTAAAACGCACACATGGCTCCTGGATGGAAGCATTTTCTTTCACCCGGGTCAGCGATCTGCCAACAGAAGTGAAAAACGCTCCGTCGATACCAGGTTTGTTGGGAGCGCAGGAAGCCCGTCAGGTGTATGGCGACGGGTCTTTCGGTGGACCTTACCAGGTTCATGACGAAATTATGCAGGAAATCTTCCAAGCATGCCTGGAAGATGTGCTCCATCTGCTCGAATTCTAGAGTAATCTAGTGTATCTTCCAGGAACGGCGGCATACCAGACGACTGGTATGCCAGGAGTGACAGGCAAAGCAGTTTCCCAGACCAAATTTGAAGCAATCACGCAAGATAGTGAGGTAACCCATGCCATCTAAAGAAATCATCCAGAGCGACCAGGCTCCAAAGCCCATCGGTCCATACTCCATAGCAGTGCGCGCTGGCGACCTGGTTTTCTGCTCAGGTCAGACAGGAATCGACCCTCAAACTGGTGAACTGGTCGCTGGCGGAGTAGCCGCCCAGACCCGCCAGGTGTTGGTCAACCTGCAAGCCGTGCTCGAAGCGGCAGGCGGGTCTTTACAAAATGTAGTTAAAACGACTGTATTCCTCCAGGATATGAAAGATTTCGCCGTCATGAACGGAGTCTATGCAGAATTTTTCTCAGTAGATCCCCCAGCGCGTTCGACAGTGCAGGTTGCGGCGCTGCCCAAGGCGGGGTTGGTCGAGATCGAAGCAATTGCAGTGATTCCCCGCTGAAATGAGCGATTTTCCGTGAGCTATGGCTGGCGAGCTTGTCCTGCTGGTCGATGATGAACCCAATATCATTCAATTGGCGCGCCTCTACCTCGAGCGGGAAGGTTACCGCGTCGAGGCTGCCCTGGACGGTGAAGCTGCGCTACAGGCGGCGGAGCGGCTGCGACCGGCATTGATGGTGCTGGATTTGATGCTGCCCAAATTGGATGGGCTGGAAGTGTGCCGCCGATTGCGCGCGGCAAATAACCCTTTACCAATCTTGATGCTCACCGCACGAGATGAGGATGTCGATAAAATCCTGGGGCTTGAACTCGGCGCAGATGATTACCTGACCAAGCCATTCAACCCGCGGGAGCTTGCTGCGCGGGTAAAAGCTATCCTGCGGCGCACCGCATCCACAAGTAACAGCCATGAGACCCCCATCCATCTGGCTGACCTGACGATCGACCCGCAACGACGGGAGGTGTCCATTCAAGGTGAAATGGTGCCATTGCGCCGCCAGGAATTCAACCTTTTGCTGGCGCTGGCGCAACACCGGGAGCTGGTGCTCAGCCGCGAACGGCTGCTCGAACTCGCCTGGGGATTTGATTACTATGGTCAGACGCGCACGGTGGATGTTCACATCGGACATTTACGGCGCAAAATTGCCCGCAGCCAGGTTCGTATCGAAACGCTGCCCGGCGATGGTTATAAACTGGTGACCGATGGGTAAGTCGCTGCGCACCCGGCTGTGGTTAACCTATGCGGTTTTGATCGCTAACGTAATGTGCCTGTTTTCGATCAGCCTGGGAGTGTATCTCCTGCGCAACCCAGCCGCTCTACGACTGGAAATTGCCAGGCTTGAGATCACAGCCAACCTGCTCCAACGCCTCGAAAAGTCGCTGGAGGCAAACGCTTTAGTTGATTACCAACAACTGGCTGAGCGCGCCGATAAAAACCTGAACGCGCGCATTGTCATTCTAAGTCAGGTAGGTGAGACTTTAGCTGATTCCCGTCAATCCAGCGAACCGCCAGTGCCTGCGTTGAGCCTGCCGCCGCTCTCTTCTGCGCGGTTCACACTTGTCCGTCAATTTCGGGACAGTAATAACCAGGTGTGGTTATACACGCTTCGGCTTCATGACAACGGCAAAGTGTTTATGGTTTGCCTGCCGCGCCCGAGGTTGACATTGGGACAATTGTTTCGTGACGAAGCATGGACGCCGTTCTACCGTTCGGGATTGCTGGCATTGCTGCTTTCACTGGTATTTGCCTGGTATATCTCGCGCTGGATTGTCAAGCCATTGGAAAGGATGAGCGCCGCGGCGCAATCGGTTGCGGCAGGTAAATACGAGCCAATTCCCCTCGAGGGACCGGCGGAAGTCCAGGCTTTAGCGCAATCCTTTAATGAGATGAGCCGTCAAGTGCAGGCAAGCCAGAAATCACAACGGGATTTCGTTGCCAATGTGTCGCATGATCTCAAAACGCCGCTAACCTCAATCCAGGGTTTCGCCCAGGCTATTTTGGATGGCGCAGCCAACACGCCAGAAATGCTGCAGCAAGCTGCCAGGGTCATCTACGACGAGGCTATGCGCATGGCGCGTATGGTTCAAGACCTGCTTGACCTGGCGCGCCTGGATTCGGGCATAGCCGACATGCGTCGCGAAACCATTTACCTGGCGCCTCTCCTGGAAGGACTGATCACTCAGTTTACCCCACAAGCACAAACCGCACAAATCACCTTAGATGTTCACATCCTGCCGCTGCCTCCGGTCATCGGCGATCCTGATCGGTTGAGCCAGGCTGTGGCAAACCTCCTCGATAACGCCATCAAATTTTCTTCCACTGGCGGCAAGGTGTATCTATCCGCTATCTCCAAGGGTAAAGAAGTGGAAATCGCCATCATTGACGAAGGTCCGGGCATTCCGCCCGAGGACATCCCCCGTATCTTTGATCGGTTCTACCAGACGGAAAAATCGCGGACGAAAAGCCGCCGCGGTACAGGACTGGGGCTGGCAATTGCCCGCGAAATTGTGACGGCGCACGGCGGCAGGATTGACGCCTACAACAACTCGAGCGGGCAGCTCCCGCAGGTTGAGGCTCGAAATGCTGAACGCAGGACCGGCAGCACTTTCCTGATCACCCTCCCAGTCTCTGCAGCAGGTGGCGCTGCCACGAACGCCGTAAAAAATCCCCCGGCGAAAGGCGTCAAATGATCTCAGTCTCCATCATTGTGCCATGTTACAATGAGGAAGCCACTATTTATATGCTGCTCGAGTCGATTTACCAGCAAACCTTCCCGCACGCCCAGATGGAGGTCGTCATCGCTGACGGCATGTCCAGCGATCGGACGCGGCAGGAGATCGTTCGCTTCCAGCAGGACTATCCAGATCTGAGGGTTCGCCTGGTGGATAATCCTCAGCGCATCATCCCGGCGGCGCTCAACCGCGCCATCCAGGCGGCGCAAGGCGAGTACCTGGTGCGGCTGGATGCCCATTGCAAACCATTCCCTGACTATGTGAAGCGCTGCCTGGAAGACCTGGCGGCAGAGCGGGGAGACAACGTCGGCGGGGTGTGGGATATCCGTCCCTGGACGAAGCCGGGTGCGTCTGCCTCGTGGGTGGCGCGTGGCATCGCAACAGCCGCGGCGCACCCGCTTGGCGCAGGCGACGCCCAGTACCGTTACACCACAAAGCCGCAGGTGGTGGATACGGTGCCCTTTGGCTCGTTTCGGCGGCAATTATTCGACGCCTTGGGGGGCTTCAACGAGAACCTGCTCACCAACGAAGACTACGAGTTCAATCAACGGTTGCGTCAGGCAGGCGGGGTTATCTGGCTGAATCCCGAGATCCGCTCGATTTACTACGCCCGCCCCACCCTGAAGTCGCTGGCGCGCCAATACTGGCGGTACGGATACTGGAAGGGGCGCATGCTGCTGCTCTATCCCAAGAGCTTACGCTGGCGCCAGGCGCTTCCGCCTGGCTTTGTGCTCAGCCTGCTGTTCCTGCTGGCATTCGCTCCATTTTGGCAGGCAGCCCGCTGGCTGTTAATGGCTCAGATAAGCCTGTACCTGCTCGTCCTGCTGGCAGCCGGGCTTAAGATGGCAATCCAAAAGAAAGACTTCCCATTAATGGTCAGCTTCCCGCTGGCTATTATGTGTATGCACCTCCCATGGGGGGCAGGCTTGCTGTTCAGCCTGGCGCGAGCAATGATCATGAAAATCATTGGCAAAGAAACAATATCTTGAGGACACGATTCGAGATGCCAAAGCTTCAACCAATCCCCTCGCGGTTCATGCTGCGACACAACGAGCGCCGGGCGCTGCTGCTCATTGGCGATATCCTGACTCTGATTGCAGCGCTGGTGATGGGCTTGTTGATTTGGTCCGGCGGGGATGAAACCCTGCGCTTCTCGCTGGATTTCCTGCGAAACACGCCCGCATGGTTTTTCAGCCTGCCGATATTCTGGCTGGTGCTGATTTCATCGCTGTACGATGAGAATCGCGCCGCAGACTGGAGCCAGACGCTGCGCGTCATCACCTTTGTGGCAGTCATCGCACTGGCGTTTTACAGCCTCATCTACTTTTTCAACCCGCCCAAATCGCTGCCCCGGCGCGGGGTGGCAGGCTTCATCGGCTCCGCTCTGGTGTTGAATCTCTTATGGCGCCTGATTTACATCAACGTCTTTACCACACCACAATTCCTGCGGCGGGTGCTGCTGGTGGGGATTGGCGAAACGGGACAAATCATCCTGCGCATTATCACTTCAATGCGCCCGATGCCTTTTGTGATGATCGGGATTATCGACGATGACCCAGAAAAAATTAATACGGAGATCATGGGATTGAAAGTTTTAGGCGGGAATGACCGCTTGCTGGAGATCATCCACCAATACGATGTAACGGACTTGATCGTTGCCATCTCAGGGAAGATGAGCGGCAACATGTTCCAGGCGCTGCTGGATGCTCGCGAAATGGGCGTCGATGTCACGCGCATGCCGGTCGTCTATGAGGAGCTGCTAAAGCGCGTGCCAATCCGCTACCTGGAAGCCGACTGGATCTTGAGGTCCTTCATCGACCAAGTGCGGGTTAACGTCTTTTCGGATTTAAGCAAGAGACTGTTCGATCTCTTGATTGCTTCGATAGGCATCATCGTCTCTCTCCCGTTGTACCCATTGATTGCGCTGGCAATCGTATTGGAAAGCGGCTTTCCCATTATCTACACTCAAATTCGGATGGGCAGAGGGGCTATCCATTATTCCATTTATAAGTTCAGAACCATGCGCCAGGACGCAGAGTCCAATGGGCAGCCGCAATGGGCTGAGGAGAACGACCGGCGCGCCACGCGGGTGGGTTTATTCCTGCGCAAGACTCACCTGGATGAAATTCCGCAATTCTTCAACGTGCTCAAGGGAGAGATGAGCATCGTCGGTCCGCGGGCAGAACGACCCGAACTGGTCGAATGGTTTCAGCAGCACGTCCCCTTTTACCGGGCGCGGCTGCTGGTGCAGCCCGGCATCACCGGCTGGGCGCAGGTCAACCAGCGTTACGCGGCAACGATCGATGAAACAATCGAAAAGCTGGAATACGACCTGTATTACATCAAGCACCGCAGCCTGGCGATGGACCTGCGGGTGCTGTTGCGCACACCGGCAATGATCTTTGGACTCAAGGGGCGGTGAAATGAAGATTCAACGCTTCTTCCGCCAGCGCACGCTGCTGCTGGGAGACCTGTTTCTGATCATTGTCTGCGTCCTGGCAGCCTTTGTGCTGCGCCTGAACTTTGGCTCCCGGCTGGCAGATTTTCGCTATCAAATCCTGACCAATATCGGCATTGCGCTGGTGGTCAAGCCAATTATCTACTCATGGCTGGGACTGTACCGGCGGCTTTGGGCTTACGCCAGCGTCCAGGAAATCAAGCTGATTGCAGTAGCGGTTACGATGGCTTCGGTGGTGATGTTCTTCTTCATCTCGGTCATCCAGGCTCTGCAACTCTTCCCGGAATTTCCCCGTGCGGCGGTTTTCATTGACTGGTTACTGTCGCTGATTGCGGTCGGGGGGCTGCGGTTTTCGCTGCGCATCCTGGCAGAAAGCCAGCCCTTTGGCGGAGGGCAAAGCGGGCGTTTACGCCGGGCGTTGATTGTCGGCGCTGGAGACGCTGGCGCGCTGGTGGCGCGCGAACTGCAAAAGAGTGCTGCCCAGCCATCCCTGGCAGCGCCGCTCACGCCCGTGGGCTTTGCCGATGACGACCCCGCCAAGCAAAGAGGAGAGATCTATGGGGTGCCTGTCATCGGCGCATTGAAGGACCTGCCGCGGCTGGTCGCCGATTACCGCATCCAGGAAGTCATCTTTGCCATTCCCAGCGCTCCCGGGGCAGTGCTGCGCAGCGTGACCGAAGTTTGCCAGCAACGCGGCATTCCGTTACGCACCATGCCCAGCATTCATGAGCTGATCGGCGGCAAGGTGAGCGTTTCGCGGCTGCGCGAAGTGGAGATCACCGACTTGCTGCGCCGCCAGCCGGCGCAAATCGATGACGAGCTGGTCGGCGTCAGCCTGGGGAACAAACGGATTTTGGTCACCGGCGCAGGCGGATCCATCGGGCGAGAACTATGCCGCCAAATTGCCCGCTGGGGACCGGCAACGCTGGTGCTGCTGGGGCATGGCGAGAACAGCCTGTTCGAGACGCTGATTGAGTTGCAAGAAAATTATGCCTCCCTGCCAATCCACACCGTCATCGCAGACGTGCGCGATGCAGACCGCCTGCGGCAAATCTTTCGCGATCACCGACCACAAGTCGTCTTTCACGCCGCCGCGCACAAACACGTTCCCCTGATGGAAAGCAACATCGAGGAGGCAGTGACCAACAACGTCATTGGAACGCTTAACGTGGTCGAGACCGCGCTTGCCTATGACGCTGACCGGTTGGTGTTGATCTCGACCGACAAAGCCGTGCGTCCCTCCAGCGTGATGGGCGCCACCAAGCGGTTGGCTGAGATGATCGTCCTAGACGCCGCCCGGCGGTCAGGGAAAGCCTATGTGGTGGTGCGGTTCGGCAATGTGCTGGGCAGCCGCGGTTCCATCCTGCCCCTTTTCAAGCGTCAAATCGCCCAGGGAGGACCGGTGACGATCACCCATCCAGAGATGCGGCGCTATTTCATGACCATCCCGGAAGCCGTTCACCTGGTGCTGCAGGCGTTCGCGATGGGCAAGGGAGGGGAAACGTTCGTGTTGAAGATGGGCGACCAGATTCGCATCCTGGACCTGGCTGAGGACCTGATTCGCCTGTCAGGGCTGACGCCTTATAAAGACATCGACATCGTCTTCACCGGCATCCGCCCCGGCGAAAAACTGAGCGAAGAGCTTTGGGACGAAGGCGTGATTTATGAGGAAACGGCGCACCCGGATATCGTCTCGCTGCCTGAAGAAGAGCTGCTCAGCCAGGAAGCGCTGCACGCCACGCTGGACGAGTTGAGCCGCCTGGCGCAGCAGGGCGAAACCGAAGCCATCCTGCAATTATTCGATGAACTGATTCCCGGCGCAGCAGTGCGCAGCCAGCCGCCGCCCGATATGACCAGCCTGGTCTGAGCAGAGCACATGCCGGTCGTCTCCATCGCCGAATGGGAGCAATTCATCTCCCAAAATCCAGACGCCCACCTGCTGCAAACGGCAGCCTGGGGGCGGCTGAAGGAACGCTTCGGCTGGGAAAGCGCTCACGTAGTGCACGGCAGGCTGGGGGCGCAAGTGCTCTTTCGGCGCCTGCCGGCGGGTTTGAGCCTGGCATACATTCCAAAGGGACCTGTAGGTCTGGACCAGCTTGACCACCCCGATTGGCGCGGGCTGGCGGAAGACCTGGATGCCCTCTGTCGAGCCAGACGAGTCATCTTCCTGAAAATCGAGCCGGACGCATGGATAAAAACCGGCAAGGATTTCACGAGAGAGATGCTGGGAGAAGCCAAGGAGAAGGGGACTTTATGGTTCGAGGCTTGCCTGCCCGCAGAGGCAGCGCCGCCAGGATTTCAAATCAGCAAGCACAGCATCCAGCCCCGCCGCACGCTGCTCGTTGACTTAGGCGGGTCAGAAGAGGCGCTGTTAAACCGCATGAAGCAAAAGACGCGCTACAACATCCGGCTGGCGCAAAGACATGGGGTGATCGTCAGCTCTTCCGGAGATATCGACCTTTTCTACCGGCTGATGCAATCCACAGGCGAACGCGATCAATTCGGCATCCACAGCCTGGCGTATTACCGTGAATGTTATCATTTATTCCAGCCACTCGGCGGTTGTGATCTGCTGATTGCCTGGCATCAGAACCAGCCGCTGGCAGCCTTAATGGTCTTTTCACAGGGAAAGCGCTCCTGGTACTTTTACGGCGCGTCCTCCAACAGCCAGCGGGAATTAATGCCCACCTACCTGCTCCAATGGGAAGCCATGCGCTGGGCGCGCCGCCAGGGCTGCCTGACTTACGACCTGTGGGGCGTTCCAGACGCCGAGGGGGCAGAACTAGAAGCTCAGTTCACGCAACGCAGCGACGGGTTATGGGGGGTGTACCGCTTCAAACGCGGGTTTGGCGGCGCCCTGCTGCGCGCTGCCGGTCCATGGGACCGCGCTTATCAGCCATGGCTTTACCGGCTATACCAGCTTTGGATGAAACGCAGGACAGTAGATTGATTACACATGGCAGCGTTTAATTTCGGCTGCCCTTTCCGCTTCGTCTCAGCGACAAGATGCCGCCGTTCAAGCCACCCAGCAGCGTGGTGATGACGAAGATCATCCCAACCACGCCGCTGGAACCAAGCACGACAAGCAGAGGCACGGCTGCGCCCAGGCTGCCATAAATGCCATAATTAGGTCCCATGCCGTCATCCGCCATGCGGGCGACCAGCCAGGCAGCCAAAAAAGGGAGGATAAAACAAGCTGCCAGCATGCCAATCTGGATCAAGCCCTGGTTGACGGCGCCCTGATCCAGCATGAAGGCAAACCCTAGCAGCATCACGAGCGCCCAAATGAAATTAAGCCCGATAGCTGATGCCAGCAGCCACCAATTGATGCCTTTCAGACTGAAGAAACGGCTCATTCAAGCTCCTGTTCACATTCGAGTGGTTATTCACCCGCAAAGCCCTTCGGATGGAAGATAACGGTTTTCGGGTAAAATGTCAATATGGGAACCGCAACCTATAACGAGTGGGACGCCATCATCGCCGCGCTGCCTGGAGCGCACTTTTTGCAAACCCAGGAATGGGCGGGCGTCAAGGTGCAGACCGGCTGGCAGCCTCTCTACTTGATATGGCAGGAAGGAGCAACGGGATTTCGCCTGGACAACTGGCATCCAGGAATTTCAACAACATCCGCCATTAAGGCTGCTGCTCTGGTTTTGCAGCGCAGCTTGCCCATTCGGGGATTTGCGGCGCGCTTACGGCTGCTCTATTGCCCCAAGGGACCCTTGCTGGACTGGTCGAATGAAATCTTACGCGAGCAAGTGCTGCAGGACCTGGAACGGTTGGCGCGTGCACGAGGGGCGATTTTCGTCAAAATTGACCCAGATGTTCCAGTCGGCTATGGCGCGCCGGGTAGCCCACAGGAGCGGTCAGATCCATTGGGTAAACAGGTCATCGCAATGTTGAACCGGCGCGGCTGGCTGTTCTCTTCGGAGCAAATCCAATTTCGCAATACCGTCCTGGTCGATCTCACTGGCGAAGAAGAAGACCTGCTCCAGCGGATGAAGCAAAAGACGCGCTACAACATTCGCCTGGCAATGCGCAAGGGAGTCATCGTCCGCCCCGCCGCGCTTGCCGACCTGGAATTGCTCTACCGCATGTACGCCGAAACCGCCGTGCGCGATGGGTTTGTGATTCGACCAGCTTCTTATTATTACGACGCCTGGAAAACCTTTTTTCAGGCAGGAATGGGAGAGGGTTTGATTGCCGAAGTCGAGGGCGAACCGGTTGCTGCGCTGGTGCTTTTCCGCTTTGCCGGAAGGGGCTGGTATGTTTACGGGATGTCCCGCGAACTGCACCGGGACAAGATGCCAAACTACCTGCTGCAATGGGAGGCGATGCGATCACTCCGGGCAGAAGGCTGCCAGGTGTATGACCTTTGGGGAGCGCCCAATGATTTCAGCGAAGGCGACCCGCTGTGGGGCGTTTATCGTTTCAAAGAAGGGCTGGGGGGAGAGGTGCAACGAAATTTGGGCGCATGGGACCTGCCTACGCGCCCGTTCATCTACAGGCTTTATGTGCAGGTCTTGCCCAGATTATTGGCAGTCTGGCGCCGGCATGGAAAGGTAACCATGCAGCGCAGCCTGACCTCGTGATTTCCTGGTGCTGGAGTACTTCATCGCCTCCTGTTTCCGGGTGAAGTGCTGACAAAAATCATATTGACATTTTTTCAGCAAAATGCTATATTGGTTATCGATAACGATTGACTGGGATAAAGGTTTGTCCCGAGTTGTCGCGCTGTGGTCTTCGCTCCCCGCACCTCTTACGCGGCTGGGAGAGCTTCGGTGGTGTGAATTCTATTTACCATGACCAGAGAAGCCTTTCGAAAGACACATATTAACCCAACCCGGCTCATCCAAGATGGATGGGAGTAGGTTGGGCTTTTATTTTAGAAAGGAGGGGCACGGAAAAAAAGTAACAAGTTGCTGATTTCATCGAAACAATTCAACATAATTGACTTACGAAACATAAGGAGAGAGGAATAAAATGAAATCCAAGCTTTGGGTTTTGACCACAATTTTGCTGCTTGCTTCCCTGATGCTGGCTGCTTGCCAGCCCGCTACCCCCGAAACGGTTATCCAAAAAGAAACTGTGGTGGTCAAGGAGCAGGAGCAAGTCGAAGTGACCAAGGTCGTGGTCGAGGAGAAAGTTGTTGAGGTCACCCCCACCCCCGGTCCCAAGGGCGTTGTCAAGATCACCCTCTTTGTTGGCTTCGGCACCGGCACCAGCCCGGAGCAGCAAGCGATTCATAAGCAGCTGCAGGACCTGTACAACAGCACCCACACCGACATTCAAATCGAGTTCCTGACCGTCCCTTGGGGAGAGCGCCTACAAAAGTACTCGACCATGCTGGCTGCCGGTCAACCGCCAGATATTGCCATCCCGATCGGCGTGGGTGGAATCGCTGAGTACTACAAAGGCTGGCTCGACCTGACCCCTTACATCGAAGCCGATGGCTATGACATGAGCCGCTTCTCTGGCGCAACAGTGGATATCCACAATTACCCTGGTCAGGGCGTTCTCGGTTTACCGCTGTGTGTGTATCCTACGGGTATTTACTACAACCAAGACATCTTCGACGAAGCTGGAGTGGATTACCCACCCGCGAAGTACGGCGAGAAATACGCCGATGGCGATCCCTGGACCTATAACAAGCTGGTAGAAATCGCCAAAAAGCTCACCAAGGATGCCAATGGCAACGACGCCAACAGCCCGGCTTTTGACCCGACCAACATCAAGCAGTTCGGCTGGAACGGATGGGACTGGAACAGCCCAATCGATTTCTCGCGCCACTTTGGCGATCTGCCTGGCGGCGGGGTCAGCGAAGATAACACGAAATCGTTGCTGCTAACTCAACAGTACATTGACGCCATTACCTTCTTCAAGGACAACATCTGGACCGACCACATCCGCGCTAACTCCGAACAAGCCGGCGCGTTCTATCAAAGCGCAGGCGACCCGATGGGCAGCGGCATGGTCGGCATGTGGGAAGTGAACACCTGGATGGGGTGGGCTTATCCTTCCTGGAGTGAGAAATTCGCCTGGAATGTGGCTGCAATTCCCGCAGGGCCGAATGGTAAAGTGCTGGTAACTGTTGACGCCGATACGGCGGTCATCCCAGCGGCATCCAAGCATCCGAACGAAGCCTGGGAAGTGATGAAGTGGCTGTTCGAGCCAGAGCAGTACAAGGTTTTGATCAATAACTACAACTGTCTGCCTGCCGACAGTGAACAAGCTAAGACCTGGGTATCCGAAAATGAAGCCAAGTATCCGGGTGTCAATTTCCAGGTCTTTGTCGACGCCTTGGATTACCTCGAACCAGCCCCCAACCACGAAGCCTGGAAACCCAACTACACGAAGATCAATGACGAATTGAATAACATGTTGGGCGCGATTCAGTCTGGAACCAATCTGGATGTGATGGGTCTCTTGACAGCGACGGATGCTGTCGTCCAAAAATTGCTGGATGATTATTGGGCGGCTAATCCATAAGGCTCTTTCGGGTTGAATCCTGGCGCTGACGTATAACACAATGAGATCGGGTTCAATCCTGGAATAGTACCTGGGTGGCGAGGCGCCCCTGCCTCGCCACCCCCATCTTGAGCGAGACAGTTAACGGTAGATTCTCTAAAAAAAAGTGTGTGATTTTGACGTGCTAGTAGATTCAAAGGAGGACAAAATCTGGTGACTGCGACGACGCCTTCTCTGCCTATGAAACAAAAAAAGGTACTCAGCCTCTCGAAGCGCGAGGCGCTTACTGCTTACCTCTTGATCACACCCTGGATCGTTGGTTTCATTATTTTTACATTGGGACCGATGATCGCTTCATTAACCTTTTCATTTACTAATTTCTCGATTACCAAGCCCACGCAATTCCTCGGGCTGGCGAACTTCATACAAATGTTCTTCCAGGACTACCGCTTCTGGCTGTCGTTGCGCGTGACTTTGACTTTCGCGATCTTTGCCATCCCGCTTGGGCTGGTATTTGGCTTGCTCCTGGCGCTGCTGTTGAATGCCAAGGTGCCGGGAATTGCCGTCTGGCGGACAATTTACTATACCCCCTCTGTTGTATCTGGCGTGGCGGTAGCCATCCTGTGGGGCTATCTTTTTAACCCACAGTACGGCGTGATCAACTGGCTGCTCAGCCTGGTAAACATCAAAGGACCAGGGTGGCTTGGATCGCCCGATTGGGCGCTGCCCGCGCTGATCATCATGAGCCTGTGGGGGGTGGGCGGCGGCATGATCATCTACCTGGCTGGCTTGCAAGGAATTCCCACCGCGTTGTACGAGGCGGCGGAGGTAGATGGCGCCAACTCCGTCCAAAAGTTCTTCAAGATCACCCTGCCGCTGATCACGCCGGTGTTGTTCTATAACCTGGTGATCGGCATCATCGGTACCTTCCAGTACTTCACGAATGCTTACGTGATGACTGGCGGCGGACCCGTTGAAAGAACGCTGTTCTACAACCTGTACCTGTATAATAACGCCTTCCGTTATCAGCAATTGGGCTACGCCTCAGCCCTGGCATGGGTCCTTTTCATCATCGTGCTGATTCTGACGATGCTGGTCTTCCGCAGTTCAGCCATGTGGGTTTACTATGAAGGCGAGTTGAAGCGGAGGTAATCTCATGGCAACCGAAACGCTGCAATCCACCACCTACCCAGAGTTATCCCGAATTCGCCTGATCAACCGGAAGAGTTTGAAATTCCAGCGAGCCGTGGGTAAGTTGCTGGCGCTCTTCTTCCTATCCTGTGGCGCAGTGCTGGTGTTGTTGCCCCTGGTATGGATGCTGACCACTTCGCTAAAGGCGCGCGAAAACGCCACCGAGTTTCCTCCCTCCTGGATTCCCCAAGAAAGCATCAAGACCGAGTACAACGGAAGAAATTACTTCATGTACGATATACCGGTGAATGGCGAGGTGCGCCGCATGGGCATGCTCAAGAAGCAGCCTGGCGGGATGGCGATCTTCTTCAACCCCGACAACCCCGAAGAACAGTACACGCTGAAGCTGGAAGACGGTAAAAAAGCGATGAAGACGGTCATCCATTGGGAGAACTACAAGATTGGGCTGACGATGGTGCCGTTCAACCGCTACGTATGGAACACTCTGCTGGTGGTGATTACCACGACCATCGGCGTGATCATCTCGTGTACGCTCGTGGCGTATGGCTTCTCCCGTTTCCGGGCGCGTTGGATCGATGTTTTGTTCTTAATTCTTCTCTCGACGATCATGTTGCCGGCGCAGGTAACGCTGATTCCGCAGTTCGTGCTGTTCCAAAAGATGGGCTGGTATGACACGCTGCTGCCGTTGATCGTGCCATCCTTCTTTGCCAATGCCTGGGACGTTTTCTTGCTGCGCCAGTTCTTCATGTCGGTGCCGTTGGAGATGGACGAAGCCGCGCGCATCGACGGCGCCAACCCGCTGCAAGTGCTGCTATATATCCTGGTACCGCAATCCTGGCCCGCGCTGGCAACTGTCTCGATTTTCCACTTTTTATGGGCGTGGAATGACTTCTTCGGTCCGCTGATTTACTTGCAATCGCAGGACAAATGGACCATTGCGCTGGGGTTGCAGTCATTCTCAGGGCTGTATTCGCAGCAGATCACCTACCTGATGGCAGCCTCTACGGTATCCATGCTGCCCTGCCTGATCATCTTCTTCGTGGCGCAAAAGTTGTTCATCCAGGGTGTTGTGGTCTCTGGTGTGAAAGGATAAAGAAGCTACGAACCGCTCCATCTGGCAGAATAGTGGCTGACTTAGTGAGGTTAACGACTTAACAAGGTGATCTCGCTTACAAGAATAAATGTCATCCACGAATGAAGTGCGCGAATGCACAAATGAATCCTATAAAAAGAAAGATGTGCATGCGAAAGCTGGTTCGTGGATGGTTTTTTTAATGAACGGTGAGTAAAATTAAGGTATGCAGATAAACACACGAGTTCGATGGATCAGGAAAGCTTTTACAATCGCCGCGGTTTTCATCCTGTCGGTTCAAGCCCTGCTGCCTGCACTCCCGGTTAGAGCCAGGCTCGACCCGCCCGTGGCAGCGCTTGGAGACTCCCTGGCGCAATGGGGTTACAAGAGTCCCGAACCTTATTATGCAGATGTGCTGCTGGAGTACCTAGCCAAGGGGTACAGTTCCCCCAAGGGAGTATGGATCGACCTGCCTGGCACGGCATACAGCGCTGCCGAGGAGGCAGAGCTGAGCAGCGTTGATGAGTTGGGCGGACGCGAGGGCCCGATATTGATTTGGCAGGAAACCCTGGAACTGGGATGGGTCGAATGGACCTTCGACGTGCCAGAAACCGGTCTCTACAACCTGGGGATGGAGTATTACCCCATTCCAGGAAAACGCGCCTCGATTCAACGCAGCCTTCAAATTGACGGAAAGTACCCCTTTATCGAAGCTCGGCGCCTCGCCTTCGACCGCACCTGGACGGATGCTCACGCCCCCAAGCAGGACAACCAGGGGAACGACATTCGCCCCGGGCAAAGGGAAGCTCCCCAATGGCGCTTTTCCATCTTTGAAGACGCCCAGGCAATGTACCGCGAACCCTATCTCTTTTACCTCGAAGCTGGACAGCACACCGTCCGCTTGGGCTTAATTCGCGAGCCGGTGGCGATTGCGCGCATTAGCCTGTTTTCGCCTCCAGAGGTGCCAACATACCAGCAAGCCAAAGAGCGCTACCAGGCAGCCGGCTACAAGGAGGTGAAAGATGTCAGCGTCATCCTCCAGGCTGAAGAGGCAGAATTTAAATCCACCCCGACGCTCACCCGCAATTACAGTCCCAACCCCTCGGCATACCCGCCGGCAGAAGGCAGCTTCCGCTTGAACGTTTTCGGCGGCTGGCGCTGGCGGCGACCCTCCGAATGGGCGACCTGGCGCTTTACCATCCCCGAAACGGGGCTTTACAAGATCAGCGTGAAATTCTGGCATGGCGATTGGAGCAAAATGCCGGTTTTCCGCGCCATAAAGATCGACGGTGAATATCCTTTCGATGAGCTGCGCGACTACCCCTTCCCCTATAGCTGGTACTGGCAACTCAACACGCTGGGCGATTCCAAAACCGGAGAGCCTTATCTCTTTTACCTGACAGCCGGCGAGCACACATTGGAGATGCGCTCGGTGGTGGGACCAGCGGCAGAGACGGTGCGCGTGGTCGAAGCCGTGACCCGCGAGATGTCGGAACTGGCGCGCAAAGTCATCCTGCTCACCGGTTCGGAACCAGACGCCTCCATGGAATGGGACATGGAGAAGGAAATGCCCGACCTGGTGCCGCAACTGAAAAGGATGGCTGACCAATTGGAACGGGAAGCCGCCCGCCTGACCGAAATTGCCGGTCAGAAGCCAACCAGCGCCAATACGCTGTTGGAGGTCACCTCACAATTGCGCAACATGGCAGAAAAGCCAGATACCATTCCAAACCGGCTGATTCAGTTGAGCGAAACCCAATCTATGCTGGGCTACTGGGCGCTGGATTTACAGGAAGGCGAATTCGAGGTCGATAGCATCCGCTTCGATGCGCCAGACACGCCCATGCCGCCAGGACATGCCGGCATGCTGGCGCAATGGCGGCTGACTTTCATCAACTTCCTCGCTTCATTCCGCAAGGATTACACGGTCATCGGCAACGTGTACGACCCTGAGAACGAAACGGAAGGAATCGTGCTGGAAGTATGGATGGCGCGCGGCACCGAGTGGGGCAAGATCATGAAGGAGCTGATCGAGGAAACCTTCACGCCGCAAACCGGCATCCGCGTGAACCTGCACCTGGTGCCGCCTGGGTCCCTTTCGGCGGGCGACGCCAGCGTCCTGCTGCTGGCAGCCACGGCGGGCAAAGCACCGGATGTTGCCTGCGCGGTGAATCCCAACCTGCCGGTGGAGTTTGCCATCCGCAACGCACTGGTGCCGATGAGCGAGTTCAGCGACTACGCCGAGGTGGCAAAGCGTTTCCGACCAGGCGCTTTAATCCCTTACACCTACCAGGAAAAGGTGTATGCACTGCCCGAAACGCAGAACTTCTCGATGATGTTCTACCGCACCGACATCCTGGATGCGCTGGGAGTGCAGCCGCCGCAGACCTGGGATGAGCTTTACGACATGCTGTGGATTTTGCAGCAAAACGGACTGGATTTCTATTATCCCCCAGGTCCAGATGGGTTGACTCCTTTCCTGTTCCAGCACGGCGGCGATTACTACACCAAGGATGGCTATAAATCGGCGCTGGACCGCCCCGAAGCGCTGGCGGCGTTTCGCGAGTGGACGGGGTTGTACACCAACTACCGCATCCCGCAATACGCCGACTTTTTCAACCGCTTCAAGACCGGAGAGATGCCCATCGGCATCGCCGATTACTGGACTTACGTGTTACTATCCACCGCAGCGCGGGAATTGATGGGGCGCTGGGAAATGGCGCCCATCCCAGGCACGCGCATGCCAGATGGCTCGATCAACCGGGCAACGGGCGGGTCAGGCAACGCTGTGGTGATCTTCAAACAATCGGAACATCCGCTGGAAGCCTGGGAGTTTGCCAAGTGGTGGACCTCCACAGAAATCCAGCTCCGTTATGGCGTCGAACTGGAGGCGCTGCTGGGGGTAGAAGCCCGCTGGAACACGGCTAACGTCGATGCGCTTCAAGGGATGGCATGGCCGCGGCACGATATCGAAGCCATCACCGAGCAATGGCGCTGGTTCCAGGAGAGACCGGTGGTGCTGGGCGGAGTGAACACGCCAAGACATATTGGCAACGCCTGGAACAAAGTGGTGCTGCAAGGCGCCAACCCGCGCGAGACGCTGGAGGAAGCCATCAAGCAAATCAACCGCGAACTGCGGAAGAAACAGGAAGAATTTGGTATCTTCGTGCCATGAACACGCTTACGGGAGATACTCACAGAGGCTACATCAGTTAGACTTAATAATGTTTGCACTAGAGTTTAAGGAATGACTATGGCTCAAGCCCTACCCAATCGATGGAACGCAGTCAAACGTGCGTGGCGGGAATACCGCACGATGTACCTCTTTATGCTGCCGTTTACCATCTTGTTTATTATCTTTGTGATTGCGCCGGTGATCACAGCCATATACCTGAGTTTCACCTATTACAACATGCTGGAGCCGCCGCGCTGGATCGGGCTTTCAAACTACCGCTTGCTGTTCCTGGAAGACGACATCTTCTTGACAGCTATCAAGAACACGTTGATTTTTGCGGTCATCACCGGTCCATTGAGCTACATGATTTCGTTTACGCTGGCATGGTTGATCAACCGGCTGCGCATGCGCCAGGTGTACACGCTGGCATTCTACGCTCCTTCACTTACCAGCGGCATTGCTATCTCGGTCATGTGGCTGTACTTCTTTGCTAATGACCGTTATGGTCTGATCAACTTTACTTTATTTAACCTGGGAATCATCACCGAACCCATCGCCTGGCTGCAGGAACAGGCGACGATCATGCCGGTCATCATCATCATCTCACTGTGGATGAGCATGGGCACCAGTTTCCTGGTGTTCCTGGCAGGCTTGCAAAGCGTGCCGGCAGAATTATATGAAGCCGGTTTGGTCGATGGAATCTCCAACAGCTTGCAGGAGGTGTTCTACATCACGCTGCCGGTGATGAAACCGCAACTCCTGTTTGGCGCGGTGATGGCAATCGTCAACTCGTTTGCTGTGTTCCAGGTGGCAGCCCAAGTGGCGGGCGTGCCCAGCCCACTCTATGCCGGGCATACCATTGTCGCCCACCTGTACATGCACGGCTTTATCCAGTTCGAAATGGGGTATGCCGCCTCCATCGCAGTGATCCTGTTCATGATCACCTTCATATTGGGGCGGGTATCGATACGATTGTTTAGTGAAAAGGGAGCATCATCTTAATGGCAACCATTGCATCACGCCGCAGAGGGCGCTACATCCAGCTCATCAAACGCACCGCCTCGCCAGGTCAGTATGTCATCATGACCTTCCTGGCGCTGGTAACCATGCTGCCGATCGTTTACATGGTTTCGACGGCATTCAAGCCGTTGGAGGAAATGTTCCTGTATCCACCGCGTTTCCTGGTGAGGCATCCCACCTTACGGAACTTTGCCGAATTGCTGATGGCAATCGACTCCTTCACCGTGCCGGTTGCCCGCTACCTCTTCAACAGCCTGTTGATCGCGTCGGTCACTGCGACGGGCAGCGTCATCTTATCCAGCCTGGCAGCCTATCCTTTAGCCAAGTACCCGCGCATGCCCGGGGCGAAGCTCTACTTTACGATGATCATTTCCGCACTGATGTTTGCTCCCGAGGTAACCCAGATACCGCGCTATTTGATCGTTGACCGGCTGAACCTGATCGACACCTATTTTGGCATGATTCTGCCGGTGCTGGCGGGTTCGTATGGTTTATTCTTGATGAAGCAGTTCATGGAGCAGCTTCCGGTCGAACTGATCGAGGCTGCCAAGGTGGACGGGGCAAGCGAATGGCGCATCTTTTGGCAGATTATCATGCCCCTGGTGCGCCCTGCCTGGATCACGTTGATCATCTTCTCATTCATTGGAACCTGGAATGATTTCTTCACTCCGCTCATCTTCACCCGCAGTGAACAGATGAAGACATTACCCCTGATGATGAGCAACATTGGCGGCGGTCCAGGGGTGGTCGCCCGCTGGGGCGCTGTAGCAGCCGCCAGCATGATGATGACCCTGCCTACCTTAATCATCTTCGTCTTGCTGCAGCATTACGTTATGGAAACCATGGCGTATTCAGGAATTAAGTCATGATCGGTTTTTGCATAAAGAAGTAAAGTAAATGTGATCAAAACAAGATGAAAAAGATGGGTGATACACATATCCAAAAATTCCGCGCTGTCTTGCTGACGCTCACCGTTTTGAGTTTGTTCCTCTCTCAGCCAGCCCGAGCCGATGGACCGCTGGTGCCTGGATATATGATTCGCGATGGACAGCGCATCCCGGCGCCAACCGGTTACATCCTCACTTCTGTGATTAGCGGAAATCTGCAGGAATGCGGTCCTTTGGCAGTCCCCAGCGACTTGTTCCATGACCCTGCCACCGGCAATTTGCTCGTCGCCGACACCGGAAATAACCGGGTGGTGGTATTTACTGAGAGCGGCGAATACCTTTATCAGCTTGGTAATGAACAAGTCTCAATGAAGGGTCCAGAAGGTGTCTTCGTTGACAAAAAAGGTAACATCTGGGTGGCGGACACTGGCAACCAACGAGTCCTGGTTTTCAAACCAGATGGCACGTTAGTGGAGGAACATGTCAAGCCAGATTCGCAATATCTTGAAAATGTCGATTTCACGCCCAGCAAGCTGGTGGTCGATCACCGCGGTTTCATTTACATTGTGACAGGCTCCAAGAATACGCTGGGGGTGGTGGTGATCGATGGCAGCGAAAGATTTCGTGGCTACTTTGGTCGCACCAGAATCAGTTTTAACTTAGGAAGGCTCATTGCCCGGGCGGTAGCAACCAGCGCTCAACGCAAGCGCATGCTGCTGGTTCAGCCAGCCCCTTTGGGAAACCTGCATTTGGATTCTCAGGGCTTCATTTACGCCGTTTCCCCAGTGCTCAAGCGTGATCAAATCCAAAGGCTGAACTCGGTAGGTGTGAACGTGTATGGCGACATCGGGACGCGCACCGGCGCTGGCAAGTTGTGGGATAAGCTCACCGGCAAAGAGGGCATCGTCTTTGGCGAAACCGAAATCCGCTGGGGATGGAATAATGCCATGCGGATGAGCGTACCGGAGACCCAATATCCGGTCTTCATCGACATCGCGGTCGATGAGCTGGGAATCGTTTCAGTGATCGATGAACGCACCAAGCAGGTTTACCAGTTCGATCCGGCCGGCAACCTGCTCACTATCTTCGGCGGCGCTGGCGCCAGCGCCGGGTTCTTCCAACAACCCAAGAGTATCGTCGCCGGTAAAGAAGGATTGTTGTACGTATTGGACAGCGGGCGCGGCAACATTCAGGTCTTTCGCCCTACTGAGCTGACCCGCAGAATCCATCAAGCCAGTTACGAATATTTCCTTGGCAACTACGACCTGGCGGCGACGATCTGGAAAGAAGTGGCGGAACGAAATACAAATTTCACGCTGGCGCACTCGGGCTTAGGCAAAGCCTTGATGATGCAGAAACGTTACGTCGAGGCGATGCAGGAATACTATTACGCCGAAAATACAGGCGGCTACTCAGCAGCTTTTGGCGAATACCGTTACTTGTGGATGCGCGCTAACTTTGCCTGGCTGAGCCTGGGCGTTATCAGCCTGATAGCCGTCACCGGATTGACCTGGCGGCGTAACCAGAGCTGGCTGCAGGCTCTTCTCAACCGGCTGCGCGCCTGGCAGCCGCGCCTGGGCTTGTGGGCTGTGCCGATTTTCCTGGCTCTAGCCATTCTTTCCTGGATGGTGAGCCAGACAATTATCAGCTTCCATTTTCGCACAAGACGTCCAGAGGAAATCCGCTGGTTGATCGAAAGTGTAAAAATCATCGTGCCCTGGTTTAGCTGGAGCCTGTCAGGCTTCATGGTCGGTGAAATCTTCTTTGGGGAAGGGACTTTCCGCAAACTGCTCATTGCCAATGCCTGGGCGCTCTGGCCGCTCATCCTGCTGCCTGTACCGGTGAACCTGCTCACCCACATTATGACCCTGGATGAGAAGGGCATTTTCGACCTGGCATGGTTCCTCATTTGGGGATTGCTGGTGCTTCAGTTTGTCATGGTGATCAAGAACGTGCACAATTTCGAATTTGGGCAGGCAATTTCAGTCTCGTTGCTGACCGTGGTCGGCGTGGTGATCTTGTGGATCCTAGTCGGCTTGGTCTATGCGCTGACCGCAGAAATTTTCCGGTTTATCGGTCAGTTGATCCTGGAGATTTATGTTCGCTTGTACTGACCCATTGCCAGTTTTTCAAGGAACTTGCTTCGAATGAATACTTTAACGACCTGGTTTTTATGGCTTAAGGGAGCGTTATGAAACGTGTAGTGTTTCGAGTTTTCAGCCTGTTGATCATCGCCGCGCTGCTGATGGGCTGCGGGGGGACGCTTTCTGAACAGAGCGCTTCTCTATCGCCGCGCATCAATCCACCGCTGGAATTGCCCGCGGAGACGACGAATTTCCCGACAATTGAGGAACGCCATCCGGAAGTAGAAGCCGAGTATGAGCCGGTAGCAGAAAATGACGTGCTGCGCCTCTATCTCAACCGCACCTCATCTGCCATTATCATCGAAGATAAGCGCAGCAATAAATTGTGGCGCAGCAGCCCTGCGGGACTGAGTGAAGACAAGGGTACGACCAACGTCTGGAAGCGGCAGATTGAAGTGCCCATCCAGGTTGCATTTGTGGACGCCGACCGTTCTCAGCCGAAAAACGTGAAGCCAGGGCAATCGAAGATAACTTACCTTCCAGTGCAGAATGGCGTAAGAGTCGCCTACACGTTTGAGGCAGATGACCTTGCGTTGGACCTCGTTTATAGCCTGGCAGGCGATTGCATGAACGTTGCCTTGCCCAGCGCCTCCATCGTTGAAAGCGGAGTGAACAGCCTGGTATCCCTCGAAATTCTGCCGTTTTTTGGCGCCGTCAAGGATGGTGAAAAGGGTTACATTGTGTATCCCGATGGCAGCGGCGCTTTGATGCGCTTTACGACGCCCCATCCGGTTGAAGTCCAGAAAATCACCGGAATCGTGTATGGCAGCGATGCTTCAGGCGGTCAGGCTACTGGCTCAGCGTCTTCTGGAATCTTCAGGCAACCGCTGCCGATGGCGGTATTCGGACTGGTGCACAATGATGCCGGCTTCGTTGGTATGGTGACCCATGGCGATTTCGACTCGGGAATCGCGCTGGCGCGCGCGGGCAAAGGAATCAGTTACAACCATGTCTGGTCGCAATTCGTCTTTCGCCGCCAGGGTCGTTTCTCGCTAACCGGCGGACAACCTGCCTGGCTTTACCAACCTGACCGCATTCCAGGAGACCGGCAGGTTCGCTACTGCTTCCTGAATGGTAAGGAGGCAACTTACGTTGGCATGGCGACACGCTACCGCGACTTTCTGATCCAAGAACGCGGCGCAAGGCGAATCCAGGAAGAAGCGACCTTGATGCACCTGGGTTTCATGATGGGAACCGAGCGCCGCACCTGGGTCTTACGGGATCTGATTACCATGACCACCTTCGACCAGGCGCGTGAAATCCTGAATGATCTGGCAGCTTCAGGCGTGGAGCGCCTCGATGTGACGCTTTGGCTATGGAACAAAGGCGGTGTCAGCCACAAATATCCGCAGCGATTACCGGTGGATGACCGGCTGGGAGGCGAGGAAGCTCTGAAAACCCTGGCAGAGACGATACATCAACGCAACCAGCGCTTATTCGTACAAGACAATTACTTCACGATTGCGCCCGGCGCAAGAAACGTATTTCCCTACCGCGACGCAGTCCGAGGGGTGGATGGACTGCCATTGGGTAACTCGGAAGATGGTTACCTGCTCAACCCGCAGATAGCACTGGAACGTTTTGCCGCCAGGGATTTACCTAAGATGAAGCCGCTAGGAGTCGACGGGATTGAATTGCTCGAATTTGCATCGATGGCGCTGCCCGATAAGAACAACCAATACACGCTTTCCCGCGAGGGATTTGCCGCCACCTGGATGCAGATTGCAGAGATGTCCCGTCAATTGTTCGGTTCGGTGGCGATGACCGGCAGCAACATTTATGCCGTGCCGCACACAGACCGGCTGGATATGGTGGTCATGGACAGCACGCATTACGATATTTTCGATGAGGAAATACCTTTGCTGCAAATAGCCATCCATGGCTTGGTCCAGTACACCGGAATGCCCTTTAATTTGCTCAGCGATTACCAACGTATGTTCTTACGCTACATGGAATACGGCAGCATGCCTTTCTTTATCATTACCCATGAATCGTCAGCCAAGCTGGCGCGAACCATGGTCAACAACCTGTACAGCTCACAGTATAGCTATTGGAAAGATGAGATCATCCGGCAATACCAGATCATGGAAACCCTGGCGCCTTTAGCGAATGAATTCATCATCGATCATCAAAAATTAGCCGAGGGAATCTTTCAAACGACCTACGAAGATGGCTCACGCATCATCGTCAACTATACGAATACTTCGTTCCAGGCTGGAGATCATGTAATCCCGGCTAAAGATTTCTTATTGTTGAAAGGAGAGTGACCTATGCACCTGACATTGCGTCAGCGTAATGCTTTGAATGGATACATGTTTATCATCCTGTGGCTGGTCGGGATGGTGATCTTTTTCTTGTATCCCTTAATACAAAATATCTCGCTCAGCCTGACAGATGCCTCGTTGAACACCATCCGAGAAGACACGTACAAATACATCGGGCTTGGCAACTATATCGAAGCCTTCACGGTGGATATCGAATTTGTGCCCTATTTGATCGATACCTTCACCAACCTCATCATCGATGTGCCCTTTATCCTGGCGTTCTCATTGGCAGTCGCTTTGCTGGCAACGCAGAAACTTCCCGGCAGTGTGCTGTTTCGGGCAGTATTTTTCCTTCCAGTGGTCATTGGCTCATCCATCGTCATCGGTCGGATGTTTGACCAATTCGGCAGCCAATTGGTACTCTTTCGCGGCGAAAGCGCCCAGGAATTTCTGTACGTTTACCTGGGCAACCAGATGCCGCGCTTTTTAAGCTTCTTGAGCCGATCAGTGTTTGTCCTTTGGCGTTCGGGTGTTCAGGTTTTGATTTTCCTGGCTGGCTTACGAAGCATCGACCCATTGCTCTACGAAGTCGCTCAAGTGGATGGAGCCTCGCCATGGAATCAATTCTGGAAGATTACCCTGCCGATGCTCTCGCCGGTGATCTTAATCAACATTGTATATACAATCATCGACTCGTTCACCGATTACTTTAACATGGTTCTGCGATATATACGGGTCGTGGGTTTTCAGTCAAGCTCGATGCGCATGGGCTATCCCTCGGCGTTAGGTAACATTTACTTCATCCTAATTTTCATCCTGGTGATCATTATCTTCGTCGTAGTGAGCAAGGTAACGTTCTATCGCGGTGAAAGAGGATAGCCTTTTATCAGGGAAAGCAGCGGTTCATTAGCACATAAAGGTAAATTGGTTATGGAAAGTACATTAGAAACACGAATCAAACCCAAGTCAGCCAAAAGGTGGTCGCTCGACCTGGAATGGATGAAAGGACGCCGAGTCAGGAACCGGGTAGTGAGGGCGCTGCTGGTTCTGCTTTTGGCAGATGTGGCTTTTATCTTTCTTTTGCCCATCTTGCGGCTGATATCGACTTCATTCATGGACATCATGGATTTGTATGACCCCACTGTCTATTGGCTGCCGCGCCGCTGGGCATGGGAGAATTACACGCGCGCCTACCAGGCATTACAATACTGGCATGCCTTCAAGAACACGATATTCGTCGCCGGGGGCGCTGCCGTGCTGCAAACCATTTCCTGTGCAATTGCTGGTTATGGTTTTGCCCGTTTCAAATTCCCCGGGCGGGATAAGCTCTTCCTTTTAGTTTTATTCGCTCTGATTGTTCCGCCGCACGCCATCATCGTGCAGCTCTTCATCATGGTTTCAGAATTGAAGTGGCTGGGGACTTATTATCCCTTCTTGATTCCGGCAGCTTTTGGGATGGGACTGCGCGGAGCGCTGTTTATCTTCATCTACCGGCAATTCTTCAAGGGCTTGCCCTGGGAACTGGAAGATGCCGCCATGATCGACGGCGCAGGACCTTTCCGCATCTTCTTCGAGGTGATGCTGCCTCTGGCTCAGCCGGTGATTGTGGTTGTCTTCCTGTTTTCACTGGTGTGGAACTGGAATAACTCTTTGGAGCCAACCATCTACCTCAACAAACCAGAGCAGTTCTTCTTGCCGCAGCGGCTCTCGATCGTCGAATCCGCTCTAGAAACGTTCCAATTGCGCGGAATGTGGGGGACTGGTACGATCATGGCAGCTACATTGCTGGTCATATTACCGCTCATTGTCCTGTATATCTTCACTCAGCGCTACTTCGTGACCAGCATCGAGCGCACCGGCTTAATAGACTGATAGATGAGGAGTAACAATGTCCCACTCGCTTGTGTTTGAACGGATGATCAAAGCCCCTACCTCAGAGGTTTACCATGCCCTGACCAATTCTTCGCGGCTGAGAGAATGGATGTGCGACCTGGCGACCACCGACCCAAAGGTCAATGGCAGGATTTACCTGGCATGGTTCTCGGGATATTATTGCTGTGGACACTTTACCAGCCTGGAAAAGGACCGTACGGTTGCTTACACCTGGTATGGCAAGGGAGAACCGCGCCCTACGCTGGTCGCCATCACGCTCAGTTCGCATGAAGAGGGCACAAAGCTTGTGCTGGAGCACAGCGAGATTGGCGAAGGCGCTGAATGGGAACAGGTGAAGAAGAACTTCACACAAGGCTGGGAAAGTGGTTTGGGCAACCTGGTTTCCATCCTGGAAACCGGCTTGGACCTGCGCATCGTCCGTCGCCCGATGCTGGGCATCTTCCTGGATGATTTTGATGCAGAAATCGCCCAAAAGCTGGGGGTTCCGGTCAGCGAGGGTATTCGCCTGGGCGGCGTCGTGAACGGCATGGGGGCACAGGCTGCGGGATTACAAGTCAATGATGTTTTGGTTCGGATAGGCAATGTAGATATCAAAGATTCCAACGCGCTGGGCTATATCATTGGCGCATACCAGGCGGGCGATGTTGTAGAAGTCGCCTATTACCGTGGCGCTGAGCTTAAATCCGCCTCCATGAAACTCTCTGGAAGACCGCTGCCGCAAATCCCCGCCTCTCCAGCAGAAATGGCAACGATGATCGAAAAAACTTACGCTGAGACCTTGAAAAAGCTTTCGGCGGTGTTGAAGGGTGTCAGTGAAGAAGAAGCTTCATTCAAACCCGCGCCGGACGAATGGAGCGCCAAAGAAGTCCTGGCGCATTTGATTCACAGCGAGCGCGGCTGGCAGAACTCCATTGGAGAGATGGTTGGAGGCTTCGAACCGATCTATGATGACTGGGGAAATCTACCGGCTCGCAATGATGCCACAATAGCTGCCTTCTCGACCACCCGCAAATTGCTGGCTGAGTTAAAAGCTCTCTATATAGAAACCGTGGCGTTAATTGCGAATCTCCCTGAAGTCTTCGTCGAAAGAAAGAGCACTTATTGGCGCCTGGGTTATCAAGCATCGCAGATTGCGATTCACCTGAATAACCATCTCGAACAAATACAGGCTGCCCTGAAAGCCTCGCGGAGATAACCCCACGAATCATGCATAACCCGCCAGTAATCCGGTTGAATATCAAAATCCTGCCGGCTTTGCTGGCGGTTTTTCTTATCATGGAAATCATCGATCCATCGAAAATATGGATGGTCTTGCTGGTCGGATTGGGATTTGCCTGGTTAATCAGCGCTTTATGGGCGCACTCACTGGCGCAGCACCTACGGCTGGAACGCCATATCCGTTATGGCTGGGCGCAGGTCGGCGACCGTCTGGAGGAACGATTCAGCCTGATCAATGATGGAATAGCGCCTGCTTTGTGGCTGGAAATCGCCGATTACTCGACGCTGCCCGACTATCCTGCCAGCAGAGTAACCGGCATTGGGGAGCGTGCGTCCAGTGAATGGCACACCGAGGCGCTATGCACCCGGCGAGGTCTGTACATGCTGGGACCCACCCAATTGAAGAGCGGCGATCCTTTCGGCTTTTACACGGTCAGCCTGAGCCTGCCCCAGTCGCAAATGGTGCTGGTCTTGCCGCCGGTGGTCGCCCTGCCAGGAATCGAGGTGGCGCCGGGAGGTCGCACAGGCTCCGGCAGACCCCGAGTCAACGCGCCGGAGCGCACGGTAAGCGCCAGCAACGTTCGTCAATATGTGCCTGGTGATGAGCTGCACTCGATCCACTGGCGCACGACTGCCCGAAAAGACAATCTTTACGTGCGTATTTTCGACGGCACGCCATCCGGCGACTGGCTCATCTTACTCGACCTGGACAGGCATGTTCAAACCGGCGAAGGATGGGGCTCAACCGAAGAACATGGCGTCATCCTGGCAGCCTCGCTGGCTGTTCAGGGCTTGCGCCAAAGGCATTCGGTGGGATTGGCAGTAAACGGCGGCGAACCCATTTGGCTGCCATCCAAACCAGGCGAAGAACGGCGCTGGGAAATCCTGCGCGCGCTGGCGCTGGTCAAGAGCGGCGAGCACTCGCTGGCTGAATACCTGCGCCAGGTATCGCCCAGCATTCACTCACAGACCAGCCTGGTGGTGATCACGCCCTCCATTCGAAGCGATTGGATGATCGAACTGGTGCCTTTGTTATGGCGGGGCGTTACCCCCACCTTACTGCTACTCGACCCGGCTTCCTTTGGGTCTTCCCAAGAGAAAGACACTGCCCTGGAACCGCGCAATGACCTGGCGCAACTCGTCAACTTGGGCGTCAAATACTACTTGATACCTAAAGAATTGCTCAACCAACCCGGAGCAAGACCAGGACGCAGCGGACAATGGGAATGGCGGGTAACGCCGCGCGGCAGGGCAATTCCGGTCAAGAAGCCGGTTGACCTGGAGTGGAGAGCGCTCAGGTGACCTTGCAGCGGCTGCTCAAACGCATCAATTACCGCCTCTGGCTGGTTTTGTTCCTGCTGGGCGCGGGTATTTCGGGAGCGTTTTATGGATTCAATGATGCCGTGCGAGGACTCAACGAATTGCCATGGGTTGGCATCTTGGGCATAGGGCTGCTGGCAGGCTGGGCTGTCGCCAAAGCTCGTATCCGAACAGCCTGGGCGGCGCTCTTATTCTTGATCTTGGCAATCATCTTCTCTTTTGGTCACTATGGCAGACTCCTGGATGCCTTGCTGAGGCTGGAACGCGCCTGGGTTGTCTCGGTATTGACTTCTATCCAATCCTTGCTAAGATGGGCAATCTCAGGCTTTTTAATTTCATCTCCCAGCATCGAAGCATGGCTCAGGTCGTTGCTGCCCAACCCGGAGCCAGTAAACCTTGCCTGGCGAGAAATCGCTACTTCGATCAACGTCGTAATATTTCATCTCCAGCGCTGGCTGGAAAGCGCCCGACTCGGCGAACGCGCCAGCGACCTGGTTGGCGTTGGTGTTGTTTGGACCTTTCTCTTTACCCTGGGGGCTGCCTGGGCAGTTTACGCCACCCTGCGGTTTACTAATCCCTTCTTAGGCTTGGCGCCCCTGCTCACCGGTCAGGCTTTTGCGTTGAATTACGTGAACGCCAAACCGTACTCACTCCTGGCGGTGATCTTTGCTGGATTGATGGCAACCGCATTTTCGCGGCATTTTGCTGATGAAAAGCGCTGGCAGGAGGAAAAGACCGATTATGCCGATTACCTGACGCAAGACACTGGCTTTACCTCGCTATTTCTGACAGGGTTTATCGTGCTGTTGGCATTCTTCGCCAGCCTTCCCCCGCTGGTAACCATTGAAGATATCGAAAATTTCCTGGAGCGGCTCCGCCGTGAAGAAGGCGGTCAAGAGATTCCTGCTGCGCGCTCGCTGGGATTAGAACCCAGGGCAGAAGCGCGTTCGAACTTTGCTGTTTATCAAGATGGAGGACTGCCTCGCCAGCATTTGCTGGGTTCGGAACCAGAACTCTCACAGCGGGTCGTGATGACCATCCAGGTCGAAGAAGAGCTACAATCGAATGAACCTTCGCGCCTCTATTATTGGCGCGCTTTGACATACGACCAGTACACCGGTTACGGCTGGAGGACCAGCGCGACGCAGGACCGCTTTTACGCCTCTCGGGCGATGGTCTTGACCGTCGCGCCATATCGCGGTCTAGCCGTCACCACCAGGATCAACGCAGTAGGAGATTTGCGCGGATTGCTCTATGCTCCTGGTGAACTGGTCGCCGCCGATCATGGCTTCGAATTATCCACCCGCCCCGTCCCGCAAGCGCCTGAGACATACGCCGGCAATGTCACACTCTTCGCGCCGGATATCTTTGCCGCACGCATCGATGAGCGCAGCTACCGCGTCAGTTCATTGCTGCCCATCGTCAGCGCCAGCGCCTTGAGGAACGCGCAGCCAGAATATCCAAATTGGGTCAAAGAACGTTACCTGGCTCTTCCCACCGATTTATCGGATCGCGTGTTAGGGCTTGTGCTGGAGCTTACCAGGGATTTAGATACGCCTTTCGAAAAAGCACAAGCCATCGAGACTTACTTGCGGACGATTCCTTACTCCCTGGACATTCCAGCCCCCGACCCGTTTGTGGATGTGGTTGATTATTTCCTCTTCGACCTCCAGAAGGGATATTGCGATTATTATGCCACTGCGATGGTTGTCATGGCGCGCGCGGCAGGCGTACCCGCCCGGCTGGCGGTAGGCTATGCCAGTGGAACTTACGATCCCATCAACCGCCGGTTTGTCGTTACAGAGGCAAACGCGCATTCCTGGGTGGAAGTGTACTTCCCCGGCACCGGCTGGGTGGAATTCGAACCCACGGCTGCATTGCCGCGGATAACCTACCAAGAAGAAGACCCCCATGAATCAGCCAGCACGGTCATCCCGGCGCCGCCCAGCCCGTCGGGGCTGCCCTCTGCTCAGGAATTGATCGGTTGGGGTATCATCGCCTTCATTGCTGTGGGGGGAGTGATATTGATTTGGAACACTTATGAAGCAGTCAGGCTGCGTCGTTTAGGCGTTGTGAAGGGCATAACCGCCATCTATCGGCAATTGTATCGGCATAGCCGCCCATTGACAGGGAAATTATCGCCAGGTTTTACCCCATTGGAGTTCAAAGACTTTTTACAGGGCTGCCTTGAAAGAGATTACAACATCCCCGGCTGGAAAAATTCCCTGCCTGCAACGACGAAAACTTTATCGAGCCTGACGGAACTCTATGTACAAGCCATCTACAGCCCCCATCCGCCGAAGTTCACCGATTTGAAACTCGCCTGGCAACAATGGCGACTCTTGCGCCAGTATCTGTGGCTGGCGCGCATTGGGCGCAGGCTGAGATGGGAAAAAAAGAAATCTTGAGATAAAATAGCGGACAATTATTCTTGAGAAGACAGGAGAAGTGAAACGATGGAATACCGCCATCTAGGTCGGACCGGTTTGAAAGTGTCAGAACTATGCCTGGGAACGATGCAATTCGGCTGGACCTGTGACGAGGCGTTGTCTTTCGACATTCTGAGCGCTTCGTTCGATGCTGGAATCAATTTCATCGACACAGCCGATATTTATTCTAAATGGGCAGATGGCAATCCAGGAGGCGTGGCTGAGACGATCATCGGCAAGTGGATGAAAAAGAAGGGAATCCCGCGTCACGAGGTCATCATCGCCACCAAGGTGCGCGGCAGCATGGGAAATGCCCCAAACGACGAAGGGCTATCCCGCGCTCATATCCTGCACGCAGTCGAGGCTTCCCTGAAACGGCTGGATACGGATTATATCGACCTGTACCAGACGCATTGGTATGACGCCGAAACACCCATCGAAGAAACGCTTGCGACGCTTGATGACCTGGCGCGCCAGGGAAAAGTGCGTTATATCGGCTGCTCGAACTACCCCGCCTGGCGCTTGATGCAATCCTTATGGGCGGCAGATCGATTGAACCTGGCGCGCTTCGACAGCCTGCAGCCGCACTATCATCTCTTGAACCGCGTTGAATTTGAGCAAGAGTTGATGGAAGTGTGCCAAAATTATGGGATTGGGGTAATCCCTTACAGCCCTCTGGCAGGCGGTTTTCTGACCGGCAAATACCGCCGCGAAAGTCATGCGGAAAGTGTGCGGCGAGAAGGTCTCCAGCATCTTTTCACGGAGAAAAATTACGCTCTGCTGGATTTATTGGAGCAAATCGGACAGGATAAAGGCGGGTACTCGATCTCGCAGGTTGCCCTGGCATGGCTGTTGACGAATCCGGTGATCACCAGTCCCATCATCGGACCTCGGACCCTGGAGCAACTGAAAGATAACCTGGGAGCAGCCGGACTGCGCCTGACCCAAGAGGAGAAAAAACGCCTGGATGAAGCCACGCGTTGGCGTGAAGACGAGGATTGAGGCGTAACCGGCTCTTATGGAAATACCCACAGACCAGATAAGCTGGCAAGCCGCATATAAACTCCTGACCGGAGCGATTCTCCCGCGTCCAATCGGCTGGATATCGACGATTTCGAGTGAGCAGCGGTATAATCTGGCGCCATTCTCGTTCTTTAACGTTGTGTGCAGCAACCCGCCTCATGTCCTGTTTTGCCCAACCATACGGGCTAAGGACAGCAGACAGAAGGACACCTTGCAAAATGTGCGCGCAACAGGCGAATTTGTCGTCAATATCGTCACCGAGGAGCTGGCAGAGGCAATGAACCTCACTTCGATGGAACTGCCGGCTGAGATGAGCGAGTTCGACCTGGCACGCCTGACGCCGGCGCCAGCCCTTACGGTCAAAGCGCCGCGCGTTGCAGAAAGCCCTGTGCATTTCGAGTGCCGCGCAGTGCAGATCATCGATATTGGAGCTGAACCCGGCTCTGGCAGCGTGGTCATCGGGCGCGTCCTGCACATCCATGTAAAGGACAGCATGCTCATCGGGTCGGATAAAATCGACCTGACCCAATTGAAGCCCATTGGGAGGCTGGCAGGCAACGCTTATTGCCGAGTGACAGACATTTTTGAGCTGGAACGCCCGCGGTCGAGTTAAACCTTGACGAAAATTTAGTAAATTGATAAGATTGGTCAAGTTTTGACCAATAGTGCATAACAACATGGAGAGCTACATGAACGTCATTCAGGAAACAGACCAAATTACATTGACCCAAACAGCCGCCCAGGCGGTAAGTGATTTGCTTGAGAAACGAAATTTACAGGGCTATGCACTACGCGTTTTCATCCAAGGCGGAGGATGCTCCGGATACCAATATGGCATGGCTTTGGATAACCGCATCAGGGATAATGACCTAGTTTTCGAGGGACATGGGATTAAGCTGGTGGTGGACCCAATGTCATTTCCCTATCTCAAAGGTTCTACCGTAGATTATGTCGATGAGTTGATGGGCAGCGGTTTCAAAATCAGCAACCCAAATGCCGTCGCCAGCTGCGGCTGCGGGAGTTCATTCCGCACCGCTGAGTCGGGAGCCTCCGGCTCCGGCGGTGGGTGCGGCTGTCATTAGGCTGAACACTGAAAGTAGAACGAGCCTGGAATTTTGACCTCCAGGCTCGTTTTTTTACCTGCCGCGCAAAAAAGATATCATCATTCCAAACAAGCCAACGACAGCCATTCCAACGATCACCAAACCCATCGGGACGCTGGCGCTCAGTTGACCTACCGGCGCCTCGGTAAAGGTGGGTATGACCAGGGGGGGCGGCGGTGTATAGGTAGGCAGACGAGTCGGCGCCAGTTCAATGATGAATTGGGCAGCTAACGTCGGGTCGATGGTCGGCGTCACCCGCGGGGTGGGCGTAGGAGGCGGCTCGACGATAGGGATATTCCCCTCCAGGCGAACCAGATAAGCATACACCCAGGCAGTTCCGCCGGGCACCCCTGGATATTCGATCTGCACCCAATTGCCGCCAGGCGTCCTTCCCAGCGCAGGCACTCGCTGACCAGCCACCAGAACGCCGACAATCGGGTAAAGCGTATTATCTGGACCAGCGCGCACATTGATCTGATCATACTCAGAGGTGACTATGACAACCGGTCCAACCGGGCTGCTGGTCACGGTGGGAATCGAACCAGTGGGCTGCTGCTGTAATGGACCTGCTTGTACCCTCAAACTTCGCCCGATAAAAACAGAAGCAACCAATAGGAATAACAGGCAAATCACACTGAATAACTTGCGCATATTTTGCTCGGGGCGATTATAATCGATAACCAGCGATAAAGGCTTTCAGGAGAACCCAATCTCGATCTCGACTGGATAACTGAAGGAACGATTTACGGCTTATCCTGCTCTGAAAGTCAAACGGGAGCTATCAGTATGGAACAACGAATCTTTCACGGCGCAATCAAGCCGCAGGACATTGCCAGGGCATTGGCTGCCCGCTTCAATCAAGGCAACCTGCGGACTCAGCAATTTGGTCAGGGCGACAAGGTAGTCGTTCAAATCGCTACCAGCCAGGCAGCCCGCTCTGGGGGCAGCACAGCGCTGACCATCACTTTGCAGCAGGTGGAAGACGGCGTTGGCGTCCAGGTCGGTAAACAAGCCTGGTTGGGTTTAGCAGCCAGCCTGGGACAATCGGCGCTGGCTGCGCTGCGAAATCCATTGAATTTACTGGGCAGGCTCGATGACATCGCCCAGGACATCGAAAATATACAGCTTTCCGAAGAAGTGTGGAAGGTCATTGAGGACTATGCCCGGATGGTTGGCGCTACATTCGAGCTGTCTGAGCGGCTGAGAAGGCTGGTTTGCAGCTACTGCCGCACGGCTAACCCGGTTGGCGAGCCAGCCTGCATTGCCTGCGGCGCGCCGCTGGGAGATGTTCAACCCAAGACCTGCCCGCATTGTGGGTTTGTCGTGCGGGGAAGTGAGTCAGTCTGCCCCAACTGCCACAAAAAACTGTTCATTACGACTTAGCGCCTCAGGCTATAGTTTCTTGAGCAAATCTAGCGCCTGGTTCACCAGCGGCAGCAGTTCCATCTCATCTTCAGCAGCGGGGGGGGCAAACGCCATGGATTGTTGTCCTTCTAAACGCGACGCCAGCCGCCCCTGGAGGCGTTCAAGGTCAGGGATGACATCCAGGTATCCCACCTCGCCTGCTAATTGCACCGCCTTCTTGCGGATACTGAGAGGGATTTTGCGGTCATTGAAGATGTCAGAGAGGTGCTCGCCAGCATAGGCGCAGGCGTTCAGAATCAACGCCACTGCCCCATCTAAGCCTTCAACCTGTGCAGCTACCTGGAGCAAGGAATAAACGTTGCGGGTGCGCATCTGCGAGAGGTATGCAGTTACATACTGACGCACAACGCGATCCGTCTCGCGTCCTTCGGGATCCAATACCAGCAAATCGCCTAGGATATTGACGACCCTTTGACGAATTTCGAGACTCGAATCAAGCAGCCGGGTAGCGACGAGATACGCAACCAGAGGAGAGAGGCGCGGCGCCCCCATCTCGACTAACTTATCCAGGGCTGCCTGACGGACTTTTAGATCGGGATGCGCCAGACCCTGGGCAGCGCTCCATACCGCCGGGAACAGCTCCAGGGCGCCCGTCGAAGTTTCCCAATCATCGAATAAACTGGGTTGGGCAGTGTAATTCATTGCAGCCAATCTCCACTCCAAGGTTCAAGGTCCAGGTTAAATTTTCCATTTCTTAAAGGATATTCTTTTCCGGTCAACAAACTGCGCAGCGGAGATACCCGATCTTCGGTCAGGCGCTCCGCCGGCAATTCAAATTGGCAGGCTCGGTTGCCCGGGTTGACGATGACCAGAGTCTTTTCGGGTTCACTTCTTCGCGAAAAAGCCAGGATTCCCGGCTGGTCATCCAGAGGGATAAAGCTCAATTTACCGCGGCGGAGCGGTTCGTTGCGCTTTCGAATGGAAACCAACGTCTTTATCCAGGAACGCAGCTCATGATTCCATAACTGTTCATTCCAGGGGAAAGCTGCCCGGCAACCGGGGTCTTTTCCACCGGTCAAGCCAATCTCATCGCCATAATATATGGCTGGAGCTCCTGGCAAGGAAAACTGAATCAGGTACGCCAGCCTGGCTTTTTGCACACTGCCCGCCAGCCTGGTCAACAGCCTTTCGGTGTCATGAGAGCCAAGCAGTACGTACATGCTGGATAAATTTTCAACAGGATAGAAGTCGATCAATTGAGTCAGCCGCTCGACGAAATTGCTCACGGCTGAGTTACCGTTTTCCATCAAATCCAATACAGCCGTGCGAACAGGATAATTCATCAAACCGTCAAAATGAGAGTCGCCCACCCAGCGAAGATCAGGGACCCAAATTTCCCCCAATAAATAAGCCTGGGGATTGATTGATTTGACGACACTACGGAACTCTGCCCAAAAGGAATCGTCATCAATTTCATTGGGCACATCCAGCCGCCAGCCATCGATGCCTTGTTCAATCCAATAAGCTGCCACATTCAAGAGATAACGCCGCACTTCTGGATTATCGGTATTGAACTTGGGCAAACTCTTGATACCCCACCAAGCTAGGTAATCACTTGCCTTGCCGGGCGAATAGGCATTTACCGGAAAACGTTTGATATGAAACCAACTCACGTAAGGCGAATGTCGCTGGTTTTCAAGAATGTCATGAAAAGCAAAGAAGCCTCTGCCGCAATGGTTGAACACACCATCCAAAATGACATGAACCCCATGCCGATGCGCCAGGTTGAGAAAAGCTTGGAACGTTTTCAGGTCGCCAAGCCGAGGATCGATCACGAAATAATCGCTGGCGTTATATCGATGATTCGAAGTCGCTTTGAAAATCGGAGTGAAATATAAAGCATTCACACCCAGGTCTAAGAGGTAATCAAATTTCTGGATGACTCCTTGAAAATCACCGCCGTGAAAACCCCATACTTTAGGCGTCGACAACCAACGCCGCACCCTGGGCGGATCATTCGTTCGGTCGCCATTGGCAAAACGATCGGGAAATATCTGGTAGAAAACGGCATCCTGCACCCAATCGGGAACGGTCATAAAGTGCTCCTGAGCAGTTTCACGGCTGAGTTTCTCTCAATTCAGTCAGGCGCTGCTGGATGTTTTGATGGGCTGCCTGCAGCGCCGGGAATGGCTCCTGCCCGTTCTGAAAGATATCCAACAGGGCAGCATTGAACACATCGAAATAAACCATCTTTAGCTGCGACTCCAAGGCGGGCGGATAAGCAACGCCGCTGTTCAGTGCGGCAACTGCCTGCTGCATCAGCTCATCACCCTCATAATCTAGGCGAACCGGAATGAAGCCGGCGTCAGCGAGCCAGGCTTGCACCTGCGGCGTTAGCATGAAACCAATGAATTTCAAAGCTGCTTCGAAGTCGCGCGGCGAGGTTTCTTTTACGGCTGTGTTGGCATACAGGACCTCTGGGAGGACAAAACCCGAAATACTTCCAGATGTCCCCTGAAGCCAGGGGTCGATTGCCAGATTATCCACACCAATCGCCTGGGAATACTCAGTTAAACGCCAGCTTCCTTCAGCTATAAAGCCTGCCCTGCCCTGCTTGAAGAACTCGATGTGATGGCTGCCATTGACTTCGATCACTCCGGCGTCTTCAAATCTGGCAAGCAGATTGATCCACTCTAGAGCCAAACGATAATCATCCTGATCGAAAAGAGGTTCGCCAGCTTCATCGAGCAGCCGCCCGCCCATGGCGTAGAAATGAGCCAATGAAAAGTAAGCGCCAATATCCATATAAGACCCTACCCTGCCGCCGCGCGTCGCCTGTGCAGATAGATCGAACCATTCATCCAGAGATGCCGCCCCAGCAGGAATTATCGACCGGTTGCGGTAAAGCAGCGTTCCAGCTTGAGCGTAGGGGATTGCAAAGTAGCGCTGCTGAAAAGAACAAGCCTGTAAGGCAGGGGCAGAAATGGAATCTTGTAAGGCTTCATTGACGTATGGTGAAAGATCTGCTGCCAATCCCTGGCGGAAAAGCGCAACACCCCACTCAGCAGGACCCAAAACAAGCGCCGGACCTTCGCCATTGTAGGAGGCAGCCGTGAAACGCTTGATCAGCTCATCCTTAGGCAGGTATAACATATCCACGGAAACTGATGGATACTGCCTTTGAAATAATTGTACGATTTGAATCAAAACCTGCGTCTCTTCTTCGTCCCAGGAATGCCAAATGGAAACCAGGCTGGGAACTTGAGCCGGAGTAGCCGTTCCTTCCAGCGGAGAAGGAACGATGGACTCGGTAGAATCGACCCCTGGTTCAACGGGAGTTATATCCTGAATAGAGGGCGGGGGTGAGCCTGGAAATTCTTGGGTCGCCTGAGGAGGAGACAGGCGCGTCGAACAAGCAGAATGCAACAATAGCATCACCAGGCTGGAAAGCAGTAAAAATTTCATTTTCCTGAATGACATGGCGCTCTTTGCACCGCTCTTGAGCCAATGCCATCTCATTTGACGGGCTGCAATTGTATGACCAGGGTCGCCGCGCCCGGCAACGGCTGATCTGATGGCAAGGGCGCGAAGGCATCGAAACCGCCCTGAGCATTGATGACAGGGGCTGACAGCCGAATTTTATCGGACGGTGCCCCTGTCAGCAGCAATAACGCAGAACGATACTTTCCAGATAGAGGTCCTGACCTCAAAGTGAGCGCATAATCGGTCACGGGGTCTTTGCCCAGATTGATGAGGACCAGCGCCACCTCCGAGTCGATATAACGGAGAAAAGCAAGGATATCTTTATTCTGTGAATCGACGAAGATAACATCGCCAATACGCAAAGCAGCATGTTGATTGCGAAGGTGAATCAGATTTCTATAATGCGCCAGTAATGAGTTGGCATCGGATGCTTGCAGTTCGACATTCTTCTCCTGGTAGTCATTATTCGGTAAACGCCAGGGAAATTCAGCGGTGGTAAATCCGGCATAAGTTTCAGCCGACCACTGCATCGGCGTACGAATCAATTCGTCCGGCTTCTGACCGGTCATACCAATTTCTTCTCCATAGTAAATGAAAGGAACGCCAGGGGAGGTCAATAAAATCGAGGCGGCTAACTTAGCGCGGTTTACGTCCTGCCCGACTTTCGTCATCACCCGCTCTTGATCGTGATTGGTCAAGAAGCTGGCAAATTGCCAGGGTTTAAAGACCTGGTTGCTCTGTTCCAGCGCATTGCGGGCTAAAAAAGCGCTTTGAGTAGAAACAGCATTGAGAATCGATCCAGCTAAATCGAAATTAAATGCCAGGTCTAGCTCGTCCCCCTGGAGATAACTGGCAACAGCCTGCGAAGCGCTCCACACTTCTCCAATGGTGACCGCCTGGGGATTGATTCCCTTGTAATAACTCCGAAATGATTTCCAAAATTCATGCGTGGCGGCTGTGTTTTCCTGAATGCTGCCTTCTTCGATCATGTGTTTGGCGCCATCCAGGCGAAAGCCATCGACGCCAGCCTCGAGCCAGAACTTGACAATCTTTTGGATTTCTGACACGACCTGGGGATTGGAAAGATTCAAGTCCGGCATTTGCTCCCAAAACAAGGCGTAATAATAGGCATCTCCCAGCCTGTACCAGACTTGCTGTCCCCAGGGACCCGAAAAGCCCGGATTTGTCTGCGACCAGATATACCAGTCACGCTTTGGCGAAGCGGGATCAGACTGTGATTCGATAAACCAGGGGTGCTTCGAGGAGGTATGGTTGATTACCAGATCAATGGTCACGCGGATGCCGCGTTGATGCGCAGCAGCGATCAAATTCTTGAAATCATCCAATGTGCCATAATCAGGGTTCACCGAATAATAATCGGTGACATCATATCCATGGTAAGAGGGAGATGGGAAAATAGGCATGAGCCATAAGCCGGTGATGCCTAAATCGGTATTTGTCTCAGGATTACCGTCATTGAGGTAATCCAACTTGGCAGCAATACCATTGAAATCTCCAATGCCATCGCCATTGGAGTCAAAAAAGGAACGTACAAAGATCTGGTAAAAGACGGAGTCGCTCCACCAGGGTAACCCATTCGTGCCCTGAGGCATGCCAGTGACCGGCGAGATTGGCATTGGCGTGGGCTGCCTGGCGCAAGCGGTCAAGAGGAACAATAGAGCAAGAAAGATACGGAACTGAAATGCTGTCTTTCTATGGTGGTCTTTAGGGGTTGATTTCATTTTTCACCGTGGCTAGGGAAGATGGACACATCCTGAGTCAAGCTTTTGGCAATTCGTCAATGATAAAATAAGTATAACACTGAAAATACACTCGATACAAAGGCTGTGCAAGCCTGCCCGCAGAGCATGATGGGTTGATCACTCTTAATTTCACGGGCAAAGAAGTCGTTCCCGATGTAGGACTAGCGGGTGAAGGGAATGTTCTGCTCTCCACAGAACTGGATCGCGCCGGAAAGATTGCGCTGGATGAGATCAACCTGAGACCTCATGAGGGATTGATCATCGCGTTCTAAACACTTTCTATCTAAATCGAGGAGATGACATACGATGAACACGGTAAAACTGGGTTTTACGGGCATATCGGTTAGCCGGTTGTGCCTGGGGGCAATGTACTTTGGGACGCGCAACGATGAGGCAACCTCATTCAAGCTGCTGGACAGGTACGTGGAGGCAGGAGGGTTCTTCATCGACACTGCCAATATTTACGCCCACTGGGTGGAAGGGTTCAAGGGATATGAAAGCGAAAAGCTGTTGGGTCGGTGGATGAAGCAGCGCAAGAACCGATCCAAGCTGGTCATCGCTACGAAAGTTGGTTTCGAAATTCCATTCTATGGTGTACCGAGAGGTTTGAAACCAAGGTTGATCGAACAAGAATGCGAGAAAAGCTTACAAAACCTGGGAGTGGATTACATAGACTTATACTATGCGCATCGTGACGATCTGAACACGCCGATGGAAGAGACACTCTCGGCATTCGACCGCCTGGTGAAAGCCGGAAAAGTGCGCACGATCGGCGCCAGTAACTTCATGGCATGGCGGCTGGAAGAAGCGCGCTGGGTCAGTCAAACGCATGGCTGGAGTGAATATTGCTGCGTTCAACAAAGATACACTTATCTACGCCCCAAACCAGGCGCGAGCTTTGACCCACAACTATCCGTTAACGATGATCTGCTCGCATATTGTCAACGCAGACCTATCACGCTGCTCGCCTATTCTGCCCTGCTAAGCGGCGCGTACACCCGGGCAGACCGTGAAATCCCTGAGCAGTACCAGGGCGCAGACAGTCAAGCCCGCCTGGCTGCCTTACACAAGGTGGCGCAGGAGCGCGGCGTCACTGTCAATCAGGCGATTCTCGCCTGGATGCTCCACAGCGATCCATTCGTGCTGCCTCTCATCGCTGCCAGCAGCGAGGCGCAACTGGCTGAAAACATCCAGGCGCTGGACATTGCGCTGAGCCAAGAGGAAATGGCTTTTTTGAACCAGGCTGGTGGTTGATATGAAGCTTCACCGCGCCTCGCAGAATCCCATCTTGCTACCCATCCCAGACTCGCCCTGGGAATGCTACAATGTTTTCAACCCTGGCGTGATTTATCACAATGGCTTGTTTCACATGTTCTACCGCGCCCAGGGGCTGGATTGGGTGAGCCGCATTGGTTACGCAACCAGCCTGGACGGCATCCATTGGAACCGGATGCGCGAGCCTGTCCTTGCTCCTCAAGATGCCAGCGACTCACGCGGCGTGGAGGACCCACGCGTGGTCGAGCTGGAGGGTGCATTTTACATGACTTATACTGCCTACGGACGGGAATACGAGGGGAAGGGCGCGCCTACCCACCAGGGCGGTGGAATCACGCCAATCATTGCCCGCAGCTATAACCTCATCACCTGGCAACGCATTGGGTGGATCACCCAGGGAGAGGACAATAAAGATCATGTGCTGTTTCCCCGTAAAATCAAGGGACGATATGCAGCGTTTCACCGCCGGAGACCTGATGTCTGGATCGCTTACTCTGATGACTTGATTCGTTGGGACGAGAAAGACATGGCGCCTGTTTACGGTCCTCGCGCGGAAAATGGCTGGGACAACACCAGCGTTGGAAGCAACGGCGTCCCAATCGAAACAGAACACGGCTGGCTGGTTATCAACCATGCCTATGATCAGAATCATGTGTATCGTCTGGGAGTCATCCTGCTTGACCTGGACGACCCCACTCGCATCATTCACAGACCGCGCCAGCCTATCTTCGAACCAGAAGAACTCTGGGAACTGCGCGGTGATGTCCCGCAGGTGGTCTTTTCTTGCGCCAACCCGGTCGTCGGGGATACGGTGTACGTGTTTTACGGCGGCGGCGATCACGTCATTGGACTGGCAACTTGTCCTCTGATTGAGCTGGCGGCGTTTGCCCGCTTCGGGTAGCTTTCCGGCGTCGTCGCAGGCGAAAGGTTGCCTCGTACTTCGCTTTGATCTCACGGTGCAGCGCCATGTTCTCCAAATACGTTTTACGGTAAGGCGTTGAAGGCGGAATCAACTCATACTTTCGCATCATTTCCTGGAAAGCGCGCTGCAAGAATTGACGAGCCTCAGCCAGATGACCATTGGCTTCCAGCGCCAGGCTGTGCCGGAAGAGCACTTCTTCTGAAGTGCATTCGATAATTTGGACAAAGCCAAATTTCTGGTATATGTCGTAAGCCCCGGTCGAAGTTTCCAGGGCGCGGCGCAGGTATTTTTGCGCCGCCTCGGGCTGCGTTGCCAGCTTCGCCAAACCCAGGTAAGCTGCGCAGGCTTCACAAGATGCCGCCATGATGTACTGACGTGAAACCCGGTTTTGGTCGCCCAATTTCCAAACGTTCTCACAAGCCTGCAGCGCCATGTTGAGGCTGGCTTCATCTCTCAGATGATTCCCCAGGATCGCCTTGACAAGCCAAAAACCAGCGCGTCCAATATCGCTGATGCCGCGTTCTGCATAAGATTGGGCTTTTTCCAGGCTGTGCTGGGCTTCATTGGTTTTGCCCAAGATAATCTGAAACTGAGCCAGGCGAAGTAAAGGGAACAGGCTTTGCACCAGCCGGTAAGTTAATTTGAATGACTCTTCGGCTGAGGCATAAGCGTTTTCATAATCACCCAGGTACAGCCCCTGGATTTGGGCGCAATACATGTGAGCAAATCCCTCCTCCAGTCGATAGCCAATCTCGCGGCTGATCTGTAAACGCTTTTGGTGAATCTCCACCAGCAAGCGATAGTAATCTCCCTCCCGCTCCAGCCGGTCTCCCATAGCAGCCAGCAGCCGCAGTTCGGTCAGGCGGTCTTGCTTTTCTGAGCAGATGTCGAGGGCTTCTTCCAGGTAACGGTCTGATTTGCTGACATCATCCATGCCGTAGGTGTCGCGCAGGGCGAGCAGCAGGTCAATCTGAGCCTTGGCATCGCCCAATTCGCGCGCCAGCTCAAACGCCTGCTGACCCAGCTCAGCCGCCTGAGGGTCGCCCATCATATAACTGATTCTGGCAACAGCCATCAGGCTGAACATCTCGCGATAGCGGTCGCCAATCTGGCGGGCTAAAGCCAGCGCCTTGCGAGCCTTTTCAAGCCCAACGGGGAGGTCCTGGCGATTATCAGGTATCACCTCAGGCTGCATCAGCAGGGCATCGATCATCCAGGCAGGGTCGTCCGCCATTTGTTCAGCCAGAGGCAACAAAGCGCGGCCATCTTCATGCCCCGCCTCGACCTCCCCCAAGATATAGTGCAGGTTTTGGCGCATCTTAAGTACATCGAAGATTTGGGTACGCAGCACATACCGCTGCCCTTCATCATCGGTTGCGGCTTCCATCTCTCTAAGGATTTCCAAAGCCCGGTTGCAATGCCCCAGCGCTTCTGAATTCGCATACACCTGGCGGGCTGCCTCGGCAGCCTGCATGGTAAAGAACAACTCCTTCCGCGTATTGCCGCCCCTGCCATAATGATAAGCGATCAAACCATCATATTGACGGTTATTCTCCAGACCAGCCTCTTCTTCGAGGTAAGCAGCTACCCGCAAGTGGGTAGCAACACGCTGGGAATTGAGCAGGCTTTCATAAGCCGTCTCGCGCACCAGGGCAGAGCTGAAGACATATTCCATTCCAAGGGGGACAACCTGACTCCTTTCGCGAATCAGGTTCTCGCGCAGCAACTTCGCCAGGCAATCGGACAAAGACAAGAGCGCGCTGTTATTTTCAGAGACGAGATGCTGAAGCACATTGAACCAAAATACTGGTCCAATGACCGACGCCAGTTGGAGCACCTGACGCGCCTCTGGAGTGAGCTGGTCGATCCTTGCCTGAAAAAGCTGCTGCAAGTTTGCCGGGATTTCCAGGTTGGTGATGGGGCGGACAAGACGCCACCTGCCGGTTTCATAATCCTGCACCAGCGCGCCATTTTCCACCAGCGAACGCACATACTCGACCATGTAATAAGGATTGCCTTCAGAGTTCTTGACGATCAATCGCATTGCCTCATCAGGCAAAACGCCTTCGCCCAGCAAGCTGTTCAAGAAGCGCTCCCCCTGCTCTTGATCGAGGTGCGATAAGGTGATCATCGTCAGGCGGTGGGGATATTGCGTTTCCAGGTAATAGCGCAGCTCCCAGGCAGGAGAATTGCGGTCGGGACGCATCGAAAGCAAGTACAAGACAGGATGATGGCGAAAACCTGAGCCGCCATTGCCGCGGGCTTCGCTGGCGTACACGCCTTCGACAAAAGCCAGGTTTTGCTGGAGCACTTCAATGGAAGAAGTATCCGCCCACTGGAGGTCGGTAAAAATAAGGACCATGGGTCCCTGCAGCGTCATGGCTTCGATCCAGCCGCGCAGCGCCCATTGGAATTGCTCGCTCAGTCCGGCTGCATCCAGGTAACGCGTCTTCTGAGCATATTCGTCTTCCAGCGGAATGGAGAGCAAGGTCGCCAGGTAGGGGTAATAATCGCCAAAATCATCTCCCCAGAGCTGCTGACAGCGATCGAAAAGTGTCTCCTTGACTTCCTGCCGGCTGGCGCTGATGTCGCTGACGCCCAGCCAATCGATCAACAGGTCGATCCACATGGAATAAGGCCAGGTGTTGCTAAAAGAACGACAACGCCCCCGATAAAAAGCGGGCGTTACCTGACGCTGTTCTACCGGCAGATGCGAAAGAAGGTCTTCTTGATGTAGAAAATATTGCAGGAGGCGGTTGATAATGAAAGACTTCCCCATGCCGGTCTCGGCGCTCAGCAGGAGAATGCCGCCGCGCCCCTCTGCCAGGCTCCTGACCGCGCCCTTCATGATTTCGAATTCTTTTTCCTTGCCAATAATCGGTACGGAAAAATCGATGCTTGCCAGGCGGCTTTTGATCTCCGTAGAGGGCTTAAGCGCGAGAGGGCGGTACACCGCCAGAGGGGCGCTTAAGCCGCGTACAGTGATTTGACCCATGGGCAACCACTCGAATTGCTCCTTTGTCAGGCGGTAAGTATTCTCGCTGACCAGGATTGTCCCAGGCTCTGCCTGCGCCTCCAGGCGCGCAGCAATGGTGATGCCAATGCCCATGGCGAGTTCTTCTTGCCGCTTGGCGCCTTTGCCGCCAATAATGACCTCCCCTGTATTGATGCCGATGCGTAACTGCAGCTTCAGGTCCGTTTGCGGCAGGTAGCTCTGCTCGATTCCACGCACAGCCTGCATGATCGCCAGCGCTGCCAGGATGGCGCGTTCCGGGTCATCTTCATGCGCTTCATCGGCGCCAAAGAAAGCCACCATGCCATCGCCTCGGAATTGATCCACGACCCCGCCAAAGCGCATCACCTGCTCCTCTTGTTCATTGAGAACGCGGTTCATCAACTCGACCCAGTTTTCATTCCCCAACTGCTCCAAAAGCCTGGTTGAGCTGGTCACATCCGTGATCACAGCGGTGACCATTTTGCGCTCTCCTTCGATCATCAGCGGTTCGGCTGGCAGCGCGCTTTCATCCTGTATGCTGGGGATCGTTTGCGCTGCATCACTGACAGGCAGAAGGGATGAATCGGCATCGATAAATGCTGCGCCGCACATTCCGCAGAAGCGATAGTACAATGGATTTTCAGCCTGGCAATTCGGGCAGGCTTTGACCAGGACAGCGCCACACATGCCGCAGAATTTCATGGCATCTGGGGCGTTAAAGTCACATTGCGGACATTTCATAGCGATTCAGTATAACATACCTTCTCTGATATAATCTATTCTCTGAGCCAAGCATGCGATATTGGCAAAATTTTACTCGAGGTGATTATGACTGAGGAGTCGCAGAAAAAACGAGGCGAACCCAAGTACTATGGCGCAAGGAAAATCCTCTTTCAGAAAGAGGGATTTGCCATTTGGGTTCCATCCAACTGGTACAAGACGCCAATGAAAAAAGGGCATACTGGGGTGATCTGTTCGCCGTACAAAGATAACCTGAATACCAGCTTTACGGCAAAAAAGGTGATATTGAAATACAAAGTCAAACCAGAGGACCTGCCGATCCTTAAGGAAGGATTCGAACAGGGATTGCAGTCACTGCCTGGGATTGAAATCGAGTCGACAAAGTACGAAGCGCTGACCCTGTTTGTCACGATGGAAGCCCGTTTTACGTTCCTCGAAGATGGGGTCAGGCGGAAGCGTTGGGTAAGAAATATCTACTGGGGAGAAGGTCAACTGATCTTCATTGCCCAGGGAGAAACGGTAGAAGAATTCGAGTACTGGGAACCGATGTTCTTCAATACCATGATGACTTTCGAGTTTGTCTAGGGGTCATAAGCTGATTTATGGAAGAGGATATACCACTTTGTCCCAGGTGTGAACATAGCCTGGATCCTGCAATAGAAAAAAGCTATACCACCTGTCCAAAATGCGGCGAGCGCGTCAACCTCGATGCACAATGGGCTTATTTTCGCGGCGTCGATGCGTTCAGTGAGGGGCAAGATCTCTTCATGACCCAGCCGCCTCGCAAACGGCGCATCGTGACGTTCAGCCCAATCGAACAGGAGGTGGTAAATCTCTACACACAGGCTTACTGCGCGCTGCAAATTGCGTTTCAGGCAAGGCTGGCAGAGAGCCAGCGCCAGCTTGCTATCGAAATTATGGCAAATATGTCGCAGTTGTTCTTACAGCGCAACATGATCTCACCGCTGGAAGCGAATTATTGGAGCCTGCTCATGTTCGAGCTGACCGCCCAGCGTGAAATCGAATCCATCCTGGAAAAGCTTGCCAGGCTGAAAACCGCGGGGTTATGGGGATTGCCCGTGGCGCTCCGATGGCAGTTACGCCAGCGGCAACTGACCAGGAAACTGGCAGACCTGGATGTGAAAATTCAAAGGTTCGAGAGAAATATCGCCTTCGTGGAAAAGATGTATTGCCGCAGGGAAAACCGCAGCAAGGCGAGACCACAAGGAACCAGATGAATGCAAACGCTTCACAAAGCAATGAGACGTCCAAAAGACGTCTGGTGCGCTCTTCTCAAATTCCAATTTTCTGGTTTCAGATCAAGACCACCAGGATGAGCATCAGGACAAAGATTGCTGCTTCGACTCCAAGGATGCGCAGGAAGCGGCGGAAAAAAAGTCCCTTCTTTTGACCCTGCCGCAGATAATATTCGATCCACACAACGATTGCCACCGTGGCAACGCCGCCAATAAAGAGCATGGCGTAGTCCACCGTCTGAATGGCAAAGCCAAGGTCAATACGAACGTCTGACCCTCGCCTTTCGAGGATATTCTTCTGAATCAGCGTCAGGACATCCAACAACGCTTCGCGGAAGGCAAGCAGATCCAGGATGGCAATCGCTGAGAGCAACACCCAGCCTGCGCCATAAAACAGGGTATCACGAAAACTGCCTTTTTCTTCAGTCATTTTTACCTCCCTCCCCGGGAAGACCAGTGAAATAATCAGACACGCCTGCCGATAACCACGACGAGCAAAGGTCATCGGCAGGCTGCGTTCATTATACACTTTTTAGAAATACACCATCAGCAGCGCTCAGCTATCCAGCTAAGCGACGACACCCCTCAACTTCAGCTCGCGCGCGAAATGGCAGGCAACGAAATGCTCTGGCTCGATCTCTTCCAACAGAGGAACCTGGGTCGAGCAAATATCCTTGGCATAACGGCAGCGCGGGTGGAAGTAGCAGCCAGAAGGCGGGTTTGCCGGGCTGGCAACTTCGCCAGGCAGTTTGATGGGACGGTCGCGCATGCGCGGGTTTGGCTTGGGCACGGCAGCCATCAAGGCTTCGGTGTAGGGATGCTTGGGAGAGTAATACAGCGCCTCAACATTGGCAACTTCTACCAGCTTGCCCACGTACATGACCGCCACACGGTCAGAGATGTGTTCGACCACGCTGAGATCGTGAGCGACAAAAATGTAGGTCAAATCCAGGTCTTTCTGCAAATCTTCCAGCAGGTTCAAAACCTGGGCTTGAATGGACACATCCAGGGCAGAAACCGGCTCATCACAAATGACAAGCTTGGGGTTCAAAGCCAGGGCGCGGGCAATGCCGATGCGCTGCCGCTGACCGCCGGAGAAAGCATGCGGGTAACGGCTGCGAAATTCGGGACGCATGCCGACCACTTTCATCAACTCCGTCACCCGATCGTGCAGTTCTGAACCAGACGCCACTCGATTGATCACCAGAGGTTCCGCAATGATGCGCTCAACGGTCATGCGTGGATCCAGAGAGGAGAAGGGATCCTGGAAAATAATCTGCATGTGTGGGCGTACGGCAGCCAGTTGCTTGCGATCCATCGACTCCAGGTTGACCCAGCCTTGCTTGGGGTCGTTGAAGCGGATGATGCCCCCGGTAGGATCCAAGAGGCGGATGATGGTGCGCCCGGCAGTGGTCTTACCGCAACCGCTCTCGCCGACCAACCCCAAAGTTTCACCCTTTTTCACATACAGGTTGACGCCATCCACCGCCTTGACCACGCCGGAGGCGCGGCGAATCGTGCCACGGCGGATGGGGAAGTGCTTCTTCAGATCTTTGACCTCGAGAAGCAGGTCATCGGGATTGATATGGCTGGTTTCACTGAGCATTGGACGCCTCCACAGCATCAGAATACAGGAAGCAGCGGACGGTATGGCTGGGTCCGACTACAGTCAAGCCGGGCACTTGCACATCGCAGACGCCGGGCATCGCCTGGTCACAGCGCGGATGGTAAGGGCAGCCGTTGATCTTGGAATAAGGATCCGGCACCACGCCGCGAATGGGCTTCAACCGCTCCTTCTTGCGACTGCCAACGTGCGGGATTGAGCGCAGCAGCGACGATGTGTAAGGATGCTTGGGATTGAAGAAAATGTCCTCGACCCCTGCCTGCTCGACCACGCGCCCCAGGTACATGACCGTGACGTAATCACACATCTGGGCAACCACCCCCAGGTTGTGCGTGATGAAGATAATCGTCATGTTGATGCGGGCTTGCAACTCCCGCATCAAGTCCAAAATCTGGGCTTCGGTGGTCACATCGAGGGCGGTGGTAGGTTCGTCTGCAAACAGGATGGAAGGCGTACAGGAGAGCGCCAGGGAGATCATCGCCCGCTGGCGCATGCCGCCGCTTAACTCATGAGGATAGCGTTTGACGACCAACTTGGGATTTGCCATGCCAACAGCATCCAGGATCTCAACCGCACGTTTTTCGGCTTCAGCCTTATCTACATTTTGGTGCAAAATGATGGCTTCCATGATCTGGTCGCCAATGGTGTAAGAGGGGTTGAGTGAAGTCATCGGCTCCTGGAAGATCATCGACATTTCCGCCCCGCGCAGCTCGCGCATTCGATGGCTCATTGGCTCGAGTGCCGTCAGATTGATTTCTTCGATGACGCTCTTGTTATTGCGATCCTGGCGGTAAAGCAAGATTTCGCCCTTGACGATTTTCCCTGGACGAGTAACCATGCGCATGATGGAAAGGGCAGTCACGCTCTTGCCGCAGCCGCTCTCACCCACCATACCCATCACCTTGCCACGCGGGATATCGAAATTGACCCCATTCAATGCGCGGGCAATGCCGATATCGGTGAAGAAATAGGTGTGCAGATCGCGCACCTTGAGGATGATATCTTCGCCTGGGAAGATGGAAACAGCTGATTCAGTAACAGACCCGGAGGGTTGGTTCATCTTGTTGCCTGCCTTTTGGGTTAGATGGAATATGGATCAACGGCATCGCGTAAACCGTCGCCAAGTAAGCTGAACAACAAAACAGTGAGGATAACCGCCACGGCAGGGAGCAGCAGCCAGGGGTGCGTGAGTACCACGCTCACCTGCTGGGCGTCGCGCAGGAGCGCTCCCCAACTGACCGCTGGCGGCAGGATGCCCAGACCCAGGAAGCTGAGAGCCGTCTCGCCTAGAATCATACCGGGGATGCTGAGCGCAGCAATGACGATGATGTGACTGGCGGCGTTAGGAATCATGTGGGTCATAATGATGCGCATGTCCGAAGAGCCGGCAGCCAGCGCCGCCTGGGTGAAATCGGCAGAACGGTAGGAGAGAACCTTGGCGCGCAATTGCCGCGCCAGCCCCGTCCAGCCGACCACCGAGAGCACCACGGTGATCAAGAAATAGCGGTGGACGACGGTAAAACTTTGGGTGATTGGCGGCATGGCGGCTGCCAGGGCTGCCCACAGCGGAACCTGGGGAAATGCACCCAGCACCTCAATGATACGCTGCATGATATCATCGATGATCCCTGCCCAGTAGCCCGAGGCGGTGCCCAGGATGGAACCGAAGATAATGCTCAAAGCGACGCCAATCAAGCCAACCGTGGTGGAAATTTGACCTCCCACCAGGATGCGGGCGAACATATCGCGCCCCAAGCCATCCGAGCCGAACACGTAAAAGCGCTGCTTGGTGCCTTCCAGCCCGAACAGGTGGCGGTCTGTCGTAAATCCCAACACCTTGACCTTATCGCCTTTGACAAAGAATTTAATCGGAATCTTTTTAGTCCTATCTATCTGGAATTCGAACTTGAAAGTTTCCTGGTTCAAGACGGTGGTCGTGGCGTAAGTATACGGCTGCAAGCCCAGGCGACCATCCGGTCCAATAAAGGTAATTTTACTGGGAGGACCAAAGATATATTCCGTGTCCTGGAACTGATACCAGTTTGGAGCGATGAACTCTCCCAGGAAGACGACGATGTAAATTACAATCATGCCCCAAAAACCCAGCATGGCAAGCTTGTTCTTGCTGAAGCGGATGCGCATCAACTGCCATTGGGACAGATCGCCGACATCGCTGACCGGCTCATCAAAGAAAGCCTCACGCTCAGGAGCAGCCTGGGGAGTAGGTTGAACAGCTTCGGTCATGTGACACCTCTCGGGTTACTCGAATCGGATGCGGGGATCGACCCAGGCGAGGGCAATATCAGCCAACAGATTACCGACCACGCCTAGGAACGCCAGAAACATCAGGAAGGTAATTGCCAGGTACAGGTCTTGCTGCAATTGGGCAGTGAAGTACATAGGACCGACCGTGGGAATATTCATAACCAGGGCGATAATTGTCTCGCCGGAGATCAATCCTGGCAGCGAACCGCCCAGAATCATGATGAGAGGGTGCATGGCATTGCGTACCGCATGCTTCCAGACGACCACATTTTCATGAAGACCCTTGGAACGGGCAGTCTGCACGTATTGCATATTGAGCACATCGAGCAGGTTGGCGCGCATGATGCGGCTCAAGCCCGCCGTGCCGCCAAATGCGATCACAACGATGGGAATCCAAAGGTGCGCCAGCAAATCTCCAAACTTCGCCAGGCTCCAGGGCGCATCGCGGAATTGGTCCGAAAACAAGCCGCCTACCTGCTGCCCCAGGACTCGCTGGGCAAACAACATTAATAACAGCGCCAGCAAAAATCCCGGCACCGAAAGCCCAATGAACTGTAATACGGTGATAATATAATCTGGGATGGTATAGCGGTGGGTGGCGGAATAAACCCCTACGGGGACGGCTATACCCCAAGCCACCAAGAGTGAAAACGTTGAGATTGCCACCGTCAGTCCCAAACGGTTGAAGATCAGGTCTTTGACCGGCTGGCGGTAAGCAAAGGACTCGCCAAAATCGCCTCGCACAAAACCAGTGATCCACTTCCAAAAGCGCACATACATCGGTTTATCGAGTCCATAGCGGGCTTCCAGCTCACGAATCTGGTCAATACCCACATTGCCGCCCTGCTGGCGCAAGCGCTGAATCTCGAACTCGACATAGGAGCCAGGCGGTAATTCGACGATCAGGTAACTGACGATGCAGATAATGATCAAGGTGACCGCCATATACCCAAGGCGCCTGAAAATGTAATTGATCATTGGAACCTCCTCTCTAGAGATTACCCGAACTTACCTGCCAAATTTGTTTATCAATAACTCATTATAAACAAGAATTAAACTGTAAACAAAAACCATTGCTCTTGGAAAGAGCGCCAAACCCGCGCACGATGTCATCGATCAATACCCCCCATTTGTGAAAAGGGAGGAGGAGCGAACCCCTCCTCCCTTTCTTTTCTCTATGGACCCTAGACGTTCTTGAAGGAGTAAGTCTCGGGGTTGGTAACTGCTGGGGTGGGGATAATCCAGGGGTTGCAGAAACCGCCCAGCTTGAGCTGCTCGCGCGTGGGGACATTATCGAGGTTCTTGCTGACGATAATGATGCGCGGCGTGTTCGCCACGGTGCCCAGGAAGAAGGGACCTTCGTTCATATGGATTTCGTTCATTTGCCAGACGAGCTCCATACGCTTGACTTCGTCCACTTCGTAAATTGCCTGGTCGTAGAGCTGGTGCAACTTTTCAATGGGGGTACCCTTGTACTCAGGATCATCCTTGTTGAAGCGCGGCGGCTGGCGATCCCAGGGGGATACATCCTTCTCGGCGTTCTCCAGCTCGGTGCCCTTGACGATGCGTAACTGACCGCACAACGGCGCCCAACGCTCGGTCTCATCAGGGACAACCCAGGAGGGGTAGAGCAGGTGGTCGGGACCATCGCCAACTTCCCAGCCAGTGCGGAACTCGAGCTGACCGGCGCGCCAGGAGGGACCGAAATCGGACGGCGGGATCGAGTTGATGACCACGTTCAAACCGACATCCTTCCAGTTCTTCTGCGTGATCTCCAGCACTTTGACAGTCTCCCCGCCGGCATCAGCGCCAAGGTCAATACGGAATTCGAACTTGGAACCATCGGGCATTTCGCGGAAACCATCGCCATCCACATCCTTCATGCCGATCTCATCCAGCAAAGCTTTTGCCTTCTCTGGATTGTAATCCACGCAAAGGGTGCGGAACTTCTCATAGTGCGCCTGCGCCTCAGCATTGTAGTTGAACTCGATCGCCTTGGGGCTCATCGTGCCGGTGGTCAGGATGCCGGTATCGTAGTACACGATGCGCTTGATGGTGGGGCGATCCATCGCAAACGAGACGGCTTGCTTGAACTTGGGGTTGCGGAAGAGCTCTCGTTTCTTCGGATCCTTGGTATCGTAGTTCCAGAAGTACATCATGCCAGTGCCGGAACCGGTATCCCAGAAGCGAACTTCATAGTTGCCCTTGCTCTCGCCTTCCTTCAGCGGAGCGATGTCACCCAGGGTGAGCTGGTAGGTGTGAACTTCCAGGTCAACGCTGCCCTGCAGGATTTGCAGCAGCAAGTACTGGGCGTCGGGGGAGGGCTTGTCATCGATGCCGTCAATGTAGGGGAGCTGGTTGCCTTCGGGGTCAACGCAGTAGTAATACGGATTGCGATCATAGACCGACGAAACGCCTTGCTCGTACTTGACCAGCATCCAGGAGTTCAGCGTGGGGCACTCGGGGTTGTTGTTGTAGTTGATCTTGCGATCATGTTCTTCGTAATTGGTGTATTCGCTGTTGAACTTGGGATTGAATTTCTTGGCGTAATGGCTGGGGGCAATCCAGCGAGGACCAATCGTGCCATTCACCCACATTGCCAGGCGCTTGGCGGTCAATGGTGCAGGCTTGACGTATGAAATCGTCAGGGTGTAGTCATCAACCGCTTTGAACTCGGGAAGCACGCCTTCGACAGCGCTGAATTCGGAGGGGGGCAGGGCGGGATGGTCGGGATCGAGCACCATGTCATTCCACCAATAGAGCACATCGGCGGTAGTGACGGGCTCGCCATCAGACCACTTGAGACCTTCGCGGAAGTTCAGCGTCCAGACGGTGTTATCAGCGTTGGTGGACCAGGATTCGATCATGCCAGGCTCAAGCCCAAGACCATCGTCCACAAAGCGGATAGCAGAGTGACCATACATCTTGGCAGTGATGCCGCCATCCTGCCACCAGGAAGCCATCTTCAAGCGACCGCCATACTTGCCGATACCGTTGACGGGGCGAAGGGTGAGCGGCACCTTGGGGAGGCGCTCATCCACCGGAGGCAACTCGCCAGCGGCTACCTTGGCAGCCAGAATGGGAGCTTCTTTGTAACCGGCTTCGATTGCAGCGGTCGGGACGGGGGTATTGGTAGCTTCAACGACCGGGCGAGGGGTGGGGGTGGCTTCGGCAGCCACGGGAGCCGTCGTCGCGGTTGCGGCAGGGGCTGCTTCTTCTGTCGCGGTGGCGCAGGCTGCCAGGACCATACCGGCGGCGCTCAATGCAGACATGCGCAAGAACTCACGACGGCTAAGTTTGGTTGTTTGAGACATCTCTTTATCCTCCAGAAATTTTTAGATATGTTAATGGGTAATTCATTGGGCTATGGGACAAAAAAGGCTTTATATAGAAAAGACATCACCTCCTTCTCTTCAAGACAGGTGGGCTGAAAGCGAAAAACAGTGTAGGGTTTACCGATAGACCGGGGGATGTACTCTTAGAGACCACCTGATTATTTCCAATCTCAGATATTCTTAGTTATCGTGTCGATTGACAAGCTTACAGGCGCGATGACTATCTTAGTTATTATAACACAATCGATTTTTTATCACATGCCATAAGGGCTGTCAAGTCAAACCCTTAAAAAATTAATAAATAGGCAACGCTTTTAATTTATCACTCGTGGTCTTGCCAATCAAGGCGCATACCCTGGCTCACCAGAAGAGCTTGAAATTCACCCAAAAGGACCGAATCATGCCATATTGCAGAAGGCGTTTTGTGGTTCAAGGCGCATTCCGCCGCCAGAGATCCAGCCGCTTCTCCAATCGACCATTCGACCGGATGAAGCCGGAAGGCGCCGTTGCTGATATGCGTGGCGCTGATATTCTTGCAGCCTGCCAACAGGTTATCGCACTCCCGCGGGATGAGCGCTCCGAGGGGGATTTGGAAGGGTAAAGTCGGGGTATACAGAGTGGTCTCATCGCCCACGCTGGGATGGAGGTCGATCGAATACCAGCCAATGCCCACCGAGTCAGGGAAAGCCGCCTGCTTTTTGCCGGGATTACACTCTGCCGAAATGTCCTGTTCCAGGATGCGGCGTAAGCCGATGATACGGCGCGCTTCGCGGATATATGGCGCCATAGCCAAACCGGAACGGGTCCCCACGGCAGAGGGAAGCAGCTTGAGCTCCGGGTAGCCAAAGCCGCCCTCATCGCGGGGCGCTTCGGTTTGAAGCCAATATAAGAAACCCAGCGAAAGGCGGCGGGCTTCATCCAACGTCGCTGCAATATGCTCAGAAGGTTGATCAATGATGCTGCCCCAGCGGTAATCGTTCGAAGCCCAGTTGATCAGGGCAATATCGCCGCGGTCGCTGCCCGGCGCCAGCAGGCTGGCGTCGAAGAGGCGCCGGTATGTCCAGAAAGGCAGCGGGCTTTCAGGTGTGGATTTTAAGAAATAGAATTGCCTCAGTTCGCCGTGATGCCCGCGCAATACGAGGCTGTAGGGTTGACTCTCCTTGAAGCGCTCATACCCGCGCGGCTTTCGAATCAGGTGATTTTCACCCTTGCGGAACTCGACCAGAAAACAAAAGGTGAAACTCTGGATGCGCTCCGGATGGGGACCATCCCGGCTGGCATGCGGTTCGCCGGTATCTTCGAACGCTTCGGCGCCAGTGACATAGGGAACGCCAGCCAGAGGAAGTAAATCGCCTAATTCGGTTGCGTCAATGAACTGACGCGCCCGCACCTCGATCGTCCGTCCAGGCGTGTCAAGCTGCACTGCCTGGAGGTGGGTCGAATCGCCCCGGCAGGCAACCGGACGACAGTGGCGAATGACCTGCAACGCTCCACTGGTCTCGAAAGGCGACAGCATACCCTGCAACACCTGCAAGCCAACGCGCGGCTCAAAACACAACCGGCTGACCCAGCCATTCCCCGGATTGAGCGGCGCGCCATCCGGCATCAATGGCGGGGCAGAAAATTCTTCCTGGTAATATTGACGAACCAGGTTGCGAAATTCCGCGTAACGCCAGGTATTGCTGATCTCTTCGATGAGCGGGTGCTCATCGAGGGCTGAGACCGCCTGGCTGGTTACCTGACCGCCAATCCAGGAGGTCTCCTCGGTCAAGACCACCTGGGCGCCCCCTTCAGCGGCCGCCAGGGCAGCAGCCACGCCGCCCAGCCCACCGCCAATCACGGCGACATCACACTCAATGATTTGCGGTTTCGAGCTCAAAATCCACCTCGAACAAACGGTTCCACGGCAGGCGCACGCTGCCAGACGCAAGCCGAAAGACATCTCGAAAGCCGGGAAGCTGCTCAATGCGCCTTTCCAAGCCAGCCGTGATGAAGGCAATCACCTCAGGCAGGATTTCGGCATCCAGTTCATCCCTGCCATATTCATTCCAAAGCCAGCGCCAGGCAGCGCGGCGCACCACCTGCTGATACCCCCAATCTTCTACGAAGCGATGCAGCAGAAAGCGCTGCTGAGCCGATTGTTGCTCTGGTGTGCGCGCCAGGCGGCTGGCGCAACCCTGGCTCAAGGCGGTGCCGATGGTGTTGCCGGCGGTGTTCCAGGCGCCATAAGCTGCCAGGCGGGTGATATCCACTCGCTCCAGCAGGAGTTCGATCAACACGGGATCAGCGCCATTGGGATAAGCCACATCGGCAACGATAACTGCCTCGCCTGCCTCCAACCGCTGCTGAATCTCAGCCGCCATCTTCTTCAAGTAAGGCAGGCGTTCGTTTCGTTCCTGCTCGGCGTATTCAGGGCTCCATTCACTGCGGCGAGGCGCCGGCGGGTTGACCGCCAGCCAAAAGTCAGCCTTCTGAGCGACGATGCTACCGCCCACCGCCCGAATCTGCCGCTCGATAGTCACCGAAACGGGACTGTCCTCATAAGGGGCGACGATGGCTTCGCCGCCGGGGACAGCATAAGACACCCGAAAAGCAGGAGCAAACCCCGCCTGTTGATTAAAGACCCTCGCCAGCAAAGCGCTGCCGACTTCATCGGCGCCGGGATACATCAGCAGGCGGTTTTCCAGACCAAGTCGGCGCAGCCACAAACCCAAGTGCCTTTTTTCACTGGAAGGAAGCCCAAAGGGACTGGTATCATCAGAGCTGAGCACTAACCCATTGAGCACACCCTGCGCCAGCAGGTGAATGACTGCCAGGTTCACGGTATGGTTGCGCAGACGCCTCTGGAGAAAATCCTGGATGTGATTCGCAGGCAATACGCCTGATAACTCAGCCAGCTCCTGGGAAACCGGCTCTCCCAACTCCAGCCGGTCGAGGAGTTGAGAGAATTGATAAAACCGCCTGCCTTCAGAAGCCCAATAGTCTGGCTCCTCGATGGCAGAATCGGCGTTAGAAACGCGGGTGATCAGGTTGAAACCAATCAGTTCCATGCGAGGATGGTTTTGTTTTAGTTTCGAGAGCGCTTCGAGGCGAGCAAGGATTTCACCGGGCAGTTCCTGGCTGATGCGGGAAGCAATCAAGCTGCCATAGCCAAGCATTTCGATTGAGACGATCAAAGCGTCCAGTCCACCCGCTTGCTCGAAAAGCCAGCCGATCAACCCATCGATATCTGCGGGCTGCCGGAACTGACTCAACAGGTGCGTGGGTGGGAGGCACAGGTCCACGCCGGCAATTTGGGCAATCATCGCCGGGTAACGAGTGTTGACGGGGCGTTCGTCCAAGGGGATCAAACCTATTTTCATCGAGAGACACCTCCTAAAGAGATTATAATACAGCGGGTTAAGACTGACCCGCAATCACAGAGACAGAAATTAGGTGGTCAAGACCGCCTCATCCTGACCTATCTCCAGAGGGAGAGGGAAATATGAAGATGACAGCCTTCCCTGTCATCTCTCCCGAGGTGAGACTTATCATCAAGGAGTGCACTCGGTTATGAGAAAATGGATACCTCGCATTTTGGTGGCAGCAGCTTCATTGGTGCTGTTGGCTGCGCTGACGCGCGCCTTTTTCATGTTCCTCAAGTACGATTGGACGCTGGTTACGTTTCCCTATCCGGTCGATTACGGTGAAGGACCCATCCTGGATCAGGTGATGCGGATGTCCAGGTTCCAAAACATTTACCGCCCTAACCCAACCGAACCCCCCTTCACCATTTCCAATTATCCGCCGGCTTATCACCTGGCGCAGCTCCCCTTCGCCTGGATCTTTGGCGCCGCCTACTGGTACGGGCGGGGAATTTCGATGCTCAGCATCTTAGCCGCCGGGCTGTTGATTGGACTGACCATCCATGCGCTGACCCAAGACCGCCTGGCTGCGGTCTTCGGCGGCTTGACCTTGTTCGCCATCCCCTACATCCTGCACTGGTCTGCCTTCTGCCGCGTCGACTCATTCGCCCTGGCTTTGAGCCTGGGAGGGCTTTACGCAATTGCCCGCCATCCCCATACCCGCAGCGGTTTGATCGGTTCCGCCATACTGCTCACGGCAGCGATTTACACCCGCCAGTCTTATGGACTGGCGGCCCCTTTTGCAGCCTTTATCTGGCTGATCAGCCAGAAACCGCGCTGGCAGGCATTGCGCCTGGCAATATGGGTCGGCGGACTCTCAGGCGTTCTCTTTATTTTGCTCAACTTGCTCACCGGGGGCAATTTTTATTTCAACATTATCACTGCGAACGTCAACCCGTTTTTCTGGGACACGGTCAAGAACTACGCTAAAGCGATGTGGGAGCACCTTCCTTACTTACTCATTAGCAGCGGTATCTTCTTTGTGGGCGCCGTCTGGTTCAAGGTCAAATCGTGGTGGCTGATTGCGCCTTACCTGCTTGCCGCCGCCGCCTCGGCAGTGACCATTGGCAAAGATGGCTCTAATGTCAATTATTTATACGAACTCTCGGCAGCTTGGAGCCTGGCAGCCGGCGCGATTCTGGCGCTGGGTCAAAAACGCTGGTGGCTGCGAGTCCCCCTGATTCTGCTGCTGGCAGGGCAGCTTTTCTTCGTTTACGATTGGACCAAGCAGGATCATTACCGCTGGCCCATGAACCGGGCAAACAATGAACGCACGGAGATTGCCCAGATGCTGGAGATCGTCAAAAGCGCCCAGGGACCGGTGCTGGCGGATGAATTCATGGGGCTGGTGCCGCTGGCTGGCAAAGAGCTGCCCTTCCAGCCGTTCGAATTCAAACAACTGGCGATTGCCCAGGTGTGGGATCAAGAACCGTTCCTCGAAAGCATTCGCCAACAGGTTTATGGCGCAATCCTGCTTTATGATCCGCCCAATTGGGACTCCAGAGGAGCGCGGTGGACCAAGGAACAGCTTTTGACAATCTATTTGAATTATCAGGAAGTTGGGAGGTACGCCAATACTATTGTACTGAAACCTTACCCGAACCGATGAACTGAAGTCAACGGTTAAGTTCGTCATCCCAGTCACATTTACTTTTTATGGAGGCACAGAATGGCTTTGACAATTGAATGGAAACATCGCGTAGAACGTTGGCAGGAGGCAATCTGGAAGAGCATCTACCGACCTTTAGGAAGCATCGAGTTGAGCGGGTTTACCACGCGGGAACAGCTTACCCCCGAACAGGCGCTGAGACGCCAGTTCGCACCCATGCTGACGGGCACGAAATGGGGGGCAAAATGGGAATATGGGTGGATGAAAGGGGAAGTGGTGTTACCACCAGAAGCAGAGGGTAAACGGGTCGTCGTCCAGCTTGAACCGGGAGGTGAAAGCCTGGTTTGGGTGAACGGACGAGAAGCAGGTTCAACGGGCTGGGCGTTCCGCGAGATCACCCTGGCAAAACACGGCAACCCCGGGGAGCGTTACGAAATCCTGCTGGAATCATATGCGGGTCATGGGGTGCTAAACGTGGGCAGCGGACCGGTGCCCTACGGCGTCGAATCGGTGCCGGAACCGCCGCCAGCTCAAGTTGAGGTGGGGGTGAGCACTTATGGCATCTGGCGGGAGGACGTCTACCAACTGGCGGTAGATTTCACCACGCTGTACGAGTTACGCGACCACCTGGATCCCCTAGCGCTGCGCACCTCGGAAATCGACGAAGGACTGATCGATGCGACCATGATTGTGGACGTGGAACTGCCGGAAGACGAGATGTTGGCAACGGTGCGCGAGGCGCGCGCCAGACTGAAGCCCCTGCTGGAAAAGAAAAACGGTCCGACCATGCCCACACTTTTCGCATTCGGACACGCCCACCTCGATATTGCCTGGCTTTGGCCGCTGGCTGAAACCGAACGCAAGATGGCAAGGACGATCAGCAACCAACTGGCGCTAATTGAGGAATATCCCGAATATAAATTCCTGCAAAGCCAGGCGCACCTGTATGAAATGCTGCGCAAACGCTATCCAGCGTTGTATGAACGCTTCAAGGCGGCAGCCCAGCAAGGCAAGATCATCGTGGACGGGTCGATGTGGGTCGAGGCAGATACTAACATTGCCGGCGGCGAAAGCTTAATTCGGCAAATTCTATATGGACAGCAGTACTTCCGCGAGAACTTTGGGGTGGAAAGCCGGGTATTGTGGCTGCCTGACGTGTTCGGCTATTCAGGCGCTTTACCGCAAATCCTGAAAGGCTGCGGCTGCAGCGGCTTTGCTACCCAAAAGATCACCTGGGCATATAACGGCGGCGAACCATTCCCTTACAACACGTTCTACTGGGAAGGGATCGATGGTTCGGTCATCCCGGCGCATATCTACACCGATTACAACAGCCAGGTTCGCCCCAAGAGCATCTTCGACCGCTGGAACACCCGGTTGCAACTCAACGGAATAAAATCCATGATCATGGCTTTTGGCTGGGGCGACGGCGGCGGCGGACCGACGCGCGATCACCTGGAATTTGCCAGGCGCGCTGCCGACCTGGAAGGGCTGCCCAAGGTTAAGCTCTCCACGCCAGAAGCGTTCTTCGAAGACATGAAGCCGCAAGGGCTTCCCAAAGAAAGGTACGTCGGCGAGCTGTACTTCCAGGCTCACCGCGGCACCTACACCTCGCAAGCCAAGACGAAGAAGGGCAATCGCCGCAGTGAATTTGCACTCAGGGAGGCGGAGTTTTGGGCATCGGCTGCGCGGTCGATCAAAGGTTATCCCTTCTCGCCCAAGACGCTGCAGGAAACCTGGCGCAAGCACATGCTCAACCAATTCCATGACATCCTGCCGGGTTCTTCCATCCACCGCGTGTACGAGGAAGCCGAGGCTGCTTTCGATGAAATCATTGCAGAAGCTCAAAAAGTGGCGCAAGAAGCAATGATGCAGTTCACTCGACCTGCCTCCGATGCCGTAACCGTGTTCAACTCGCTGTCATGGCAGCGCAAGGCACTGGTGGAGACGCCCGCAGGCGTTGCCGAGGTAACGGTGCCTGCCTGCGGCTGGACGACCGTCAATGGCAACGCCGCCAGGCAATCGGCAGAGGGACCTCTCGTCAAGGCAACCGAGAGAAGCCTGGAAAACGAACTGCTGCGCGCTGAATTCAACGAGCGGGGAGAATTAATCAGCCTGATCGATAAGGAAAGCGGCGGTGAATGGATGGCAGGCGCAGGAAACCGCTTTAATTTGTACAAAGATGTCCCCACCATGTGGGATGCCTGGGATATCGATAGCATGGCAGAAAAGATGCCGGTGCCCATCGATGAACCCGTCAGGATGGAGGTGCTCTCCAGCAGCCCGCTGATGGCACAACTGCGCCTGACGCGCAAGCTCAGCAAATCCAGGCTGACACAGACCATCACACTGCGGCGCGGCAGCCGTCGGCTGGATTTTGCCACCACGGTAGATTGGCAAGAAAGCCATCGAATGCTGAAAGTATCGTTCCCGCTCAACATCCACACCAACGAAGCCATCCACGAAATCCAGTTTGGGCACCTGCGGCGACCCAATCACCGCTCCCGACAATTCGACGCCGACCGCTTCGAAGTTTGCAACCAGAAATGGTCGGCGCTGACGGAAGAGAACCGCGGCGCTGCTGTGCTCAACGATTGCAAATACGGCTTGAGCGTGCTGGGCAATAGCATCAACCTGACACTGCTCAAATCAGCGGTCGCCCCCGATATGACCGCAGACCGCGGGCTGCAATCGTTCACCTACTCGCTGTTCACCTGGAACGGCAGCCTGGCAGAGAGCAACGTGGTGCGAGAAGCCTATGAACTGAATGTCCCCGTGCTGGTCATCCCTGGGGACGGCGGAGAAGCCTCACTATTCCAGATCAGCGCACCGAACGTGATTTTGGAAGCCGTCAAGCCGGCAGAAGACGGTTCTACGGATATGATTTTGCGGCTGTACGAGGCAAAACGAATGGCGACCCAGTGCGAGCTGACCACGTTGCTGCCGGTCAAGCGCGCCGCCTTCTGCGATATGGTGGAAAATGATTTACAAGAAGCAGAAATAACTGCGGGAAAGATAAAAATCGGCTTTAAGCCGTTTGAAATAAAAACGTTACGGTTGAAATTCTGATTTTCGACGGTTTGGAATGACAAACAGGGGTTGTCCAAATGTCAAGGCGCCAGGCAGTGACCGTTTTGCCTACAGCAGGAACGTAACTGCTGCGTCGTGAGCAGGACAACCCCTGCAATATTCTTTTTACTGCATCGAGTCCAATGCCAGACGGAAGCGGCGAGCCATCTCCTGGAGGATCTCAACTGCCATTTCGCCATCTTCTTTAAGGGTGGCGAGGAAATCCCAACGGGTGAGCACCAGGCATTCGGTGTCCTCAAGCGCGACCACCGAAGCAGTCCGTAGCCCAGCATCCAGCAGGGCTAATTCGCCAAAGTAACCACCCTTTTCGAATTGGTTCACAACGACTTTCTCGCCATCAGGGCGGGTGCGCACCGCCTGACACTTGCCTTTGACAACGATGAAGAAGCCTTCACCACCCTGCCCCTGGGTGACGATTTCCTTTCCAGCCGGGTAATGTCGCTCGACAAAGGACTTTGCCAGAGACTCCAACTGGCGGTTCTTCAGCGAGTCGAACAGCGGCACTTTCTTCAAAAATTCTACGGTCATCTTGATATCAGGCATTTTGATCTCCTCTTAATCGATGGTTGGGGGAAACTTCTGATGACAATATTATATATACTGGGTTCTTAGCTGTCCAGCAATCTATTATAATCAACAATATGCCGCAACAAACAAGCCAGCCAGCAAGCCCTCTGGCAGGAATTTACGCAGCCGCCCTCACACCCCTGAAAGCCGATGGCGCGCCCGACCTGGAATCATTCCCGGAATTTTTGAGCTTTCTTGCTAAACGAGGCTGCCATGGGGCTTTAATCCTGGGTACAACAGGCGAAGGACCTTCCTTTTCGTGTAAGGAACGCAAGGCGATTTACCAGGCGGCTGTTGAAGTCCGGCAAGCATTTCCCAAATTCAAACTGCTTGCCGGCACAGGCACCCCAAGCCTGGATGAGACCATTGCATTGAATCAAATAGCCTTCGAGCTGGGATATGATGGCGTTGTCGTGCTGCCGCCTTACTATTACCGCAAGGTGACCGACGAAGGTTTGTACGCCTGGTTCAGCCAGGTGCTGCAAAGATCGGTCGAGCCAGGACATCCGCTATTTCTCTATCATATTCCTGCGATCACCGGAGTATCCCTTTCGATTGAGCTGCTCTGCCGTCTGAAGGATGGTTTTTCCGATCGGTTTGCCGGGCTGAAAGATTCATCCGGGGACGCCGAATTTTGCCGTCAACTCGGAGAACGCTTTAAAGGCGAATTGCTGGCGTTTACAGGAAATGATCGCCTGCTCAGCCTGTGCCGCGATCATCATGGCAGCGGCTGCATCACGGCGATGGCAAACCTGTACTCGCCGTTGTTACAAGAGGTATGGCAAACGGAAGCCCAAATTACCCAGCAGACAGCCCTGCAGGAACGTATCAGCGCCCTGCGGCTCACATTGGAACGTTACGCGCCGTTTCCACCCATCTTGAAGGGACTGCTACAAGCGCGTTACGGTTTTCCGGCATGGCAGGTGCGCCCTCCTCTGACCAACACACCCCCCGAGCTGGTTGCCGAAGCCGCCCAGGCGCTGGCAGTCATCGATGAAAAATAACCTTATGACGGACTCTTCCGAACAAAAAAATCCTAGAGTAGGGCTGCTCATCATCCTGATGGGGTTGATTTTGATCGCCACGCTGACGGGAATTGGCGTTGTGCGTAGCTTGAGCACGACTGAATCCATGGCGTTGGCGCCACCTGCGTTGACCAGCACTGCCAGCGATACCCCGACCCCTACCGCGACTGAAACGATCACCCCCACGCCAAGCCGCACGCCGCGTCCGACATGGACGCTGCGCGTCAAACCCTCAGCGACTGCGACAAACACCTTGCCGCCTACCAGCACGCCCACGCTCACCCGCCTGCCAACGATCACGCCAGCGCTGCCAAACCGCTTCAATGACCGCTACAGCCTGAATCCCTGGACTGCCCAGGACGCCGGGAACGCTGCCGATACACTGTTGGGATACCCCGATGCCCTTTTCCCCGCGGAACGAAGCAGGCAAAGCGCAGCCTATAACGCCGCGTTTCAATCTGCAGCCTTTGCCTACCGCGAAGCCTTGCTGCGCTTTCCAGGCGATTCCAGGGAGCGCGACTGGCAGTGGCGCTTAGCTTACAGCCTGGCGCGCATTGGGGATGAAAAAGCTTCCAGCCTGTATGCGCAATTGATTCTGGCAGGCATCCGGCAGGGGGCGTCGCGCGTCGACGACCTACCGGAATGGTTTCGGTTCTATGAAAAGAACCAGACGCTCCGCATCGAGAGCATCCCGATCGAACCAGGTCAACTCAGCCAGAAACTGGTAGTGCTCGAAGAAGCCGGGCTGGTTTATTGGCTGATCGAAACTCCCAACAATGTTCAGCTTCTTCCGCTCATCCAAACGCCCAATTTTGCCAGCAATCGGCAAACCGGGCAGTTGATTGGCGACTTTACCGGCGATGGTCTGGCAGAGGTTATCCTGGCGCAGGTTAACACAAGTAACGCCGCTCAACTCAGTGCATTCACCGTACTTCAAGGCAACCTGGTGCAGCTTCCTATTGAGCCTGCGCTGCCGGTTGACCTCCGCACGAATTTCGAATTCTCGTTATACACTGGGGACGCTGCCAGTTTCGTCATCCAATACAACACCTTTCCAGCCTGCCCAGCCATCTTTCAACAGGCTTACCGGTGGAATGGCAGCGCGTTCATCCCCTCGCAGGTGGCGTTCCAGGTCGAGCCGCAGGCTGACTTGCTGCTCTCCTGCGAGGAGACGTTAACCCACGCCAGGAATGCCTGGGAGCCAGAAATGACCTTGAGCATTCTGAGGGCTTTAGAGCCACTCTGGCCGCCGGCAGCAGATGCAAAGGGAAGACCTTATCCGGCAGATGCCCGCGACGAACTTCGCTTCCAAATCGGGGTGTATGAAGCGTTAAGCGGCAATCCAGATATGGCGGTTCGAGCCCTCCAGGATTTACAGCAAACGCCGGCTGACCGTAACAGTCCGTGGATAACAGCAGCCAGGCAATTTCTGAGCCGCTATCAGACTCCCCAAGACCTTTACCGGGCGTGCCAGCCAGAAGCAACTTGCGACATGCGGGCTGCTTTACGCCAGTTGACCGAGGCTGCCTCACTCGACAATCCCGTGACCGCGCAGGAATACCTCCGGCAAGCTGGCGTTCCTATTCGTTCCAGCGGCGTATTCGATTTCGATAAGGATGGTAAAGCCGAACGCTGGCTGACAATCCGCCACCGAGAGAACCAGAATCTCGAATTCTGGCTCCTGGCGCAGACACCCAAAGGCGTAAGTGCGCTTTTCGTGACGACAGTTTTGACGGACAGGGTAGCTCCTAATTCCAGCCTGGAAGAAACGCTGCCGCCCATCGTGCAACTGGAACCCCGGCAGGGTTTCCGGCTAGAACGTCTGGCGGCAACGGGCGAAGCGATGATCACTTACACTGCGGTAGAACCGTTACTGACGACTTATACGCGGGACAAACTCGCCGAAGCTGTCGAGGCGATTCTCTCAGGGGTGGACCCGCGGCTGGTTAGGGACGAGCTGGAAACTGTCCTGCAATCGGGGCGGTTTAACTGCAAGACGCACCGGGTATGCGACCGATTTTTATATACGCTAGGGTTGGCATACGAACTCAGCGGCGACGAGCGAAAGGCAGTGGATACTTATATCAAGCTGTGGTGGGAGAATAAAAACAGCCCTTATACCACCATTGCCCGGCTGAAACTCAAATACAATCCACCTGCAACGGCAACACCGCCTGCAACACCTACATCCACTGCAACACCTGATGGGGCTGGCGGGAATCTATCGCCGTGAAAGGTGTATAGCATGGCAGAGATGCTCAAGAAAACGACCTGGAGATTGCTCCAAACCCCCGCTGCCAGCGGCGCCTGGAACATGGCAGTCGATGAAGCCATCCTAGGCGCAATTGGACAGGGCAAGGCATTGCCAACTTTACGATTATTCGCCTGGGAGCCTCCTTGCCTGTCATTGGGTTACGCCCAGTCAATCGCCGATGTAGATTTAGGGGCGCTTCAACAGCGAGGATGGGGATTAGTGCGACGACCCACCGGCGGACGCGCCATCCTTCACACAGACGAGCTCACTTACTCGGTCATTGGGTCACCCGAAGAGCCGCGCTTATCGGGAGGCGTTTTGGAAAGCTATCAACGGCTTGCCAGCGCGCTGCTCGAAGCGCTGCGGTTGTTGGGCATCCCGGCAGTCTCGCAAGCTCAGGCGCCGGCAGCGCCAGCAAACCAGAAAGGACCGGTGTGTTTCGAGGTCCCCTCGAATTATGAAATCACGCTGAACGGCAAGAAGCTGATCGGCAGCGCGCAAGCCCGCCGCAAGGATGGCGTCTTGCAACATGGGTCGCTGCCCTTATATGGCGACCTGAAGCGCATCACTGAAGTCTTGAATTTCAAGGCTGAAAACCAGGAGGCGCAAGAGAAGTTGAGGCAGGAAGCCGCAGAAAGATTGGAAAGGCGCGCAACAACAATCGAGCAGTACCTGGGACAGCGTATCACCTGGCAGCAAGCTGCCCAGGCGTTCATCCAGGCTTTCGAACAGACGTTGAACATGGAATTGGTTCCAGAGGAATTGAGCGAATATGAAACTGCCTGCGCCGAGGAACTGGTAGCCAGTAAGTACGGTCATCCTGCCTGGACAGGGCGGGCTTGAATAAAGGTTTTATGGCTCAGGTGTAGGTTTTACAAAAATGACATCCGGATAGCCAAGGCTACGAAACAGGCGGTACAAGTAATTCTCAGCGTTTTGACCGGCGATATCCAATATGCCGTCTTCCAGTGCTGCTTTGCGGATTTCCTGTTCTGCGGCGCGGCGGGCGGCGGTTTCCAGGTTCACATCGCCGTGGGTCAACACCCCGGTCCGGCGATCATAAACGTAAGATTTTTCATTGTCGAGCGTGGCGATGAACACCTCAGGCTCCGGCAGGTTGACATATAACACGCCGTCCTTGACCTGCAAATCTTGAGGTCCAAGCTTTGCCAGGTCAACCCCGGCTATGACGACGCCATGAGCGACAAACAGCAAGCGATCGCCAAAAAGCCTTCTGAAGATGCCTTGACCAGTTTCAGCAGTAATCACCTTCTCGATTGAGTATTGGACAGTCTCAAGCCGCGCCAGGCTGCGCACCTGATAAATGACCGTCAAAGGGTCGGGGATGATGGTTGGGGTGGGATTGAGAGCCCTGGCCACCTGGGTTTCCAGGTTCGAAGCCATGCCGGTGACCGGATCTACGACGCTGACAACCTGCCTCATCGCCGACCGGACGACCATAATCAAGCCTGCCGAGGTGGCGCTTAGAATTACCAGGATGCCAATGATCAGCGTCCAGGCTCGCCAACGAGCTTCCCTTGTATGGTTCATGAAATGTATTATACAATAAAGAGGTCATGTCATTAGGCATGTTGACTCTCCACATCATGCTGCCAGGCTGCAAATCGCTCAAGGAAAAACGCAGCCGGCTCACGCCGTTGCTGGCGCGCCTGCATCGGGAGTTCAATATCTCAGTCGCAGAAATTGACCATCAGGATGCCTGGCAGGAAAGCTTACTGGCTTGTGCGCTGGTGAGCAATGACCATCGTTACACCCAGCGCGCTCTGCAGGAGATTCCAGCCTGGCTGGAACGGAATATGCCCGAGATCAGCCTGGTTGAACACAAGATCGAAATTATTTGAGATCACCATAGCGAGGGAAGAAGATGGATTTGCATCTTAAAGGTAGAAGCGCATTGGTAACCGGAGCCAGCCGGGGATTGGGCTATGCAACCGCCCGTGGGCTGGCTTTAGAAGGCTGCCGGGTTGCCATCAACGGCCGGGACGCCCAGAAACTGGACCTGGCAGCCAAGAGAATCGCCGACGAAGCTCACAGCGAAGTCCTTGCCCTGGCTGGGGATGTCACCGAACCTGACCTGCCAACGCGACTCGTTCAAAATGCTTACGAAGCCTTTGGCAGCCTGGATCTGCTGGTTACCAACGCCGGGGGTCCTCCGCCGGGGAAATTCGAGAACTTCGATGACGCCAGCTGGCAAAAAGCCATCGAGTTATCCTTGATGAGCCATGTGCGCCTGATCAGGGCAGCCATCCCTTACCTGAGAAAATCCCATTGCGCCAGCGTCCTGGCAATTACCTCTTATTCTGTCAAGCAGCCCATCCCCAACCTGATACTCTCCAACAGCATCCGTGCAGCAACTGTTGGCTTGATCAAAAGCCTGGCGCTGGAACTGGGTCATGAAGGCATCCGCTTTAACTCCATCCTGCCTGCCTGGACCGAAACCGAGCGAGTCTATGAATTGATGAGCAACCGCGCCCGAATTAACCAAACGACCGTTGAAGAAGAAATCAAGAAACAAGCAGCAGACAGCGCCTTAGGGCGTATGGGCACACCCGAGGAATTTGCCAATGCAGCGGTCTTTTTACTGTCACCAGCAGCTTCTTATATCACCGGCGTGATGCTGACCGTTGACGGAGGTATGTACAAAGGGACTTTTTAGCAAACGACAGGCATCCCATTCAACTGCCTGCCGTGATAGGTTACTTTTTCGTTCCGGTCAGTTGATTCAGGGGCAAGCGCAGCAATCGCTTGAGCAGGCGCTGCGACAAAGACGGATTGGGGATCCCCTCTATTCCTGCGTACATGGTCGCAAGGGCTTCCCAGATCCTGCCCTTGCGGAATTGAAGTTTCGAGATGGACTTCATGACAAATGCGCGCAGTTCATATTCGCCAGATTGCTTGAACAATTCGGCAGCCTGCTCATAACACGTCATTGCCTCGCCAGAACGCTTGAGCGCTTCCAACACATCTCCGCGGTTGCCCAGCGCAATCGCCTGGCGGCGCAGATCTCCCGCGGCGGCAAAGACCTGATCGGTACCCGAAACAGCCTCCAATGCCCGCTCCGGCTCACCCGAAAAGAGCAGCACCACGCAGCGATCATTAGCCATCTCGGCAGCAGACAGGTAATCCCCTGCTGACATGAATCCTCTTTCTGCTGCCTGGAACAACTGGATAGCGACCGGAAAATCGCCCTGGCGGTAAGCCGCCCGAGCTTCTTCTCGCAATTGATCAGGTTTCAGCACCTCATTCAAGGCAACCACCTCTTGATATATCTACAAGGTAATCTCCAAGATCGTTTCAGCGATCGAGCGAAGCCGTTCAACGTTCATCTCGCTGAGACGCCTGGCAAGTTCGATGTAAGGATAGTTCACCGGCTTGGTCACAAAATCACGCAGCTCGGGAGAGAGCGCCTGGAACTCTCGCACCGACCGCTGCTCCATAAAGGCAGAACCAATCGGTCCATGACGATCCATAAACTCCTTAATGGGGAACCCCAGGGAAGCTGCCAGGCTTTCCAATTCGGCAAATGGGATCGAGCGCTTTCCCAGCTCATACGCCTCGAGAGTTTCAGCGGGAATGCCCGTTCGAGAAGAAAAGTCTGACAGCGTCAACTGGCGTTCCTGGCGCATTTTTCGGATGGTTGCGCCAATAATGCGTTGCCGCAAACCAATCAATAATTGCAAGTCCAGGTTTGCAAGGCGTTCTTTTTCCTGGGGTAGCAGCTTGTCGCTCCAAAAATGCTCGACCGGTATTTTCAAGTAAAAGGCTAACAGTTCTAATTGTGGCAGAGAGGGAGATTCCTCCCCCAATTCGAAAGCCTGGTATTCTGATTCAGAAACGCCAAGCAGGGTGGCGCATTCTTCAACGGTGCGGCAGGTCGCTTTTCGGGCATCGCGCAACAAAACGCCTAATTTCTTCGCTCGCAAGGTAATTTCCATGGGGTTGATGGTCATAGAGTCTCCTTTTCTCATCGGCGACGGCGATTGGCGTTCAGGATGTCGGCTACACTGGCGCCAAACACTTCGGGACCTAAGCGAAAACCTGCCGCTTCCAGCCGGTTGGTGAACAAAGGACGGATGCCAGTTGGCTTTAATTCACCGATGACTTTGCCATCCGGTGTGATGGTCGTTTGTTCGAATTTGAAAATGTCCGTCATGACGACGGTATCGCCTTCCATACCCGCCACTTCAGTTACGGCAGTGACTTTTCGAGATCCATCCTTCAAACGGGATACCTGCACAATCAGATCAATGGCAGAAGCGATTTGCTCGCGAATGACTTTCAGGGGCAGGTCCATCCCTGCCATCAAACACATCGTCTCGAGGCGCGAGATGGCATCGCGAGGTGAATTGGCATGCAGCGTGGTCAATGAACCATCATGACCGGTGTTCATTGCCTGCAGCATGTCCAGCGCCTCGCCGCCGCGCACCTCGCCTACGATGATGCGATCTGGTCGCATGCGCAGTGAATTGCGCACCAAATCGCGCGTCGAAACAGCGCCACGCCCCTCTACATTTGGCGGCTTAGTTTCCAGGCGCACGATATGGTCTTGCTGCAAGCGCAGCTCGGCAGCATCTTCGATGGTAACAATGCGGTCCTCTTCCGGGATATAACTCGACAGAACGTTGAGCAGAGTCGTTTTGCCCGAGCCGGTGCCGCCGGAGACAACGATATTCAAACGGGCAATCACACATGCCCGAAGAAATTCTGCCATCTGAGCGGTGATCGAACCATATTCGATCAATTGCTGCATGGTCAACTTTCCCTTGTCGAACTTTCGAATCGTGATCGAAGGTCCATCAATCGCCACCGGAGGGATAATGGCGTTGACCCGCGAGCCATCGGGAAGTCGAGCGTCCACGGAAGGAGAGTCAGGATCTATGCGCCTGCCCAAGGGCAGTATGATGCGGTCGATGATGCGCAATACATGCTCATCGTTCTCGAACTTGATGTTCGTCTTGATGAGTTTACCGTTTCGCTCGATGTAAACTTTATTGGGTCCGTTCACCATGACTTCGGTGATGGATGGATCATCTAGCAGCGGCTGAATCGGACCATAGCCGAGCAAATCATCCTTTACATCACGAAACACCTGCAGCCTGAGCGTGTCGGGCAAGTTCAGGCGGGTTTGCTGATAGACTTTATGCAAGGTATTCTCGATGGCGCTGGGGCGATCCTCAAATGAGGGAGGGTCAGCTTCCAGCTCACGCGTAACCGCATTGACCAAAAAAGCCCTCAACTTCGCCAGGTCAGCCGATTGGAAGCCTGACGAGGCAGAACGGGAAGGCGTATTCATTCAACCTCCCTGTCCTGGTTTACATCCTGGCGGTTCGGCTCTTCGGGTATCAGCCAGATGATATGCTCACGGTTCACGGCGATAAAATCACAACGATACAAGACTTCACCCTCCAGGTCATAAACGGTAGCGTCCGTTACCGCCAAGAAGTGATCGGACTTATTCAGCTCATCACTTACCCGATCGTCGGGACGTACGTAGATTTGCCCAATGATGCGTTGAGTGGGCGTCTGAATGATCGCATTCACGATCACTTTTGACACATACTCAGTAAATATTTTACCCTTATCATCGTAATGTAACGACATATGACTCCTGACAGAGACTCATAAAACCGGCATGACGTAACCTAAACCCGAACGGGTGACAATATGCCGGGGTTCTTTTGGATCATCTTCCAATTTTTGCCTCAAGCGAGAGATACTCACCCACAGAATTTCCTTGTCTTCACTGTACTCCGGACCCCAGACATCTGCTAATAACTGTTCGGAGGGCAGCACCTGTCCCAGATTGTGAGCTAATTGTAGCAAGAGACGATACTCAGTAGCCGAAAGGAAGACCATCTTACCATTGACAAACACTTCCGCGCGGGCAAAATCGATGGTCAAATTCCCGTGAACAAACAGCGACTCCTTAGCCGCGGAAATATTCTTCTTCGAACGACGCAGCACCGCGCGCACCCTGGCAAGCAGCTCAGTGGCAGAAAAAGGTTTCACGATGTAATCATCGGCGCCAAGGTCTAACCCTCGAACCCGGCTTTGTTCCTCACCCTTGGCGGTAATAATAATAATGGGCACATCCGAAAATTCACGAATGCGCTCACACGCTGCAAAGCCATCCAGGACAGGCATCATCAAATCCAGGAGTACCAGGTCCGGCTTCTGCTCGACGACCATATTGACTGCCTGCTGCCCATCATAACCCCGCAGCACCTGGTAACCTTCGGTAATCAAGTTGGCTTCCATCAAGCGTACATAGCGGGGTTCATCGTCCACAATCAGCACACGTTCATTCATAGCCCATACTCCCTCGATCATTCTTCATGAGTGACGCCTTCCAAAGGAAGGGTGATATGAAATTCAACACCTTTGCCTAAATCCGACTTCGCGTGAATCTCGCCCTTATGCGCACGAATTATTTCACGACAGATGTACAATCCCAGACCGGTGCCATGAACTTCACGATTGGCATCCGGCACCCGATAAAACCGTTTGAATAAATGCTCGAGATGTTCGGCGGCAATGCCTGGTCCTTGATCTTTGAATAGGATCTGAGCAGAACCATCCGCCACGACGAGTGAGATAAAAATTGGCGATTCAGGGGCGTATTTGACGGCATTTTCGACCAGGTTATCAAAAACCTGGACAATCCGCGAGGGATCAGCGCGGACGATCGCTTTTTCACACGGATTCAGATACACGCGCAAGTTCTGAAAGCGGGACAAAATGCGAATGACAAACTCCTTCAACATCTCATCCAGGTGAACGGTTTGAAAGCGCATTTGCAGCGTTCCTGCCTGAAGCCGGGAGGAATCAAGCAGATTATCAATTAACTCACGCAGCCGATCCGATTCCTCATCGATGATGGTCAAAAATTCACGGCGCGTGGCAGCGTCCCAATTAGCATCTTCCCGCAGCAATGTGGTGGCGTACCCCTTGATGAAACCCAAAGGGGTACACAGCTCATGGGAGATGGTCGCAATGAAGTTATCCTGCAACTGTTGCAATCGGCGCTCTGCCTCCAGGTTGGCGATCTGTTCTACAAGCTGCTGCTTGATGACCAGTTGCGTTATATGGGCGGCAATGAATTCTGCCAGATTTAATTGGTCGGGTGAATAGACAGGACCCCCAAAGCGACCAAAGACTAATGCGCCAATCTTTCCCTTTTCTGAAGTCAACGGCAAACCCAATAACAACCGGTAATTCAGGCGGTTATTCTCCCAGTTTTCCAACTTCTCCATCAATACCTGTTTATCGTCATCCCGAAAAACGTCGCTGGCAATATTCTCACCCCATGCCAGGTCAGCCTCAGCAGAACGTCCACGACCAATCACACGGGCATAGGCAGGTTCTAAACCGCGGTCCTTCTTGAGGTATAAGATAACATTATCAAAAATGAACACCGGTCGGACAATCTGGATTATTTCATCCAGGGCAGTGTCGATATCTTCTGCCTTGGCAACCGCGCGGTTGATGGCATAAACTGCCTCCAGCTCTTGCGGGCGTAAAGTTGTGGTATCCGGGAAATCATCACTCATGTAGTCTTCTCACCCTGGCTGACCGGTAGTGAAAACTCAAAACAGGAGCCTTGCCCAACTCTCGAGTCCACAGTGAGTGTAACGCCATGAGCATCGATGATGCGCTTTACCAGCGCCAAGCCAAGGCCAAAGCCCCCAAAATGGCGCGTCGTTGAGCCATCCAACTGGTGAAACGGCTCAAAAATCTCTGGAATCTTATCGTCAGGAATTCCAATGCCGTTATCCTGGACGCGGATACACACAAACCCATCTTCGTGTTGGGCAGAAATATCCACGCGCCCAGCTGGCGATGAAAATTTGATGGCATTATCCAGCAGTTGCATGAGAACCCAGGTGATTTTATCAGAATCTGCATGCACAGGCGGAAGGTTCTCATCCAGGTGAACGTTCACGGATACGCTGCGCGCCCTGGAAAAACTCTCAGCCTTGGTGACGGCTAAGCTGACTACCGCCGCTACATCGACCTGCGAATAATTCAAAATCATTTCTCCCTTGGAGACGAGCGAGAACTGAATCAGGTCTTCGATCAACTGCTCCAGGCGCGTCTCCGCGCGCCAGACTACATCCAAAGCTCCCTGCTGTTCATCGGTCAACGGACCTAACGATTGATCGATCAGCAAGCTTAAATATCCTTTGATATGGGTGAGGGGGGTGCGCAACTCATGCGAGATATTGGAAACGAAATTGGTCTTTAATTCATTCAAATCAGAGAGCTTCTTGAGGGCATTCTGCAAATCCTGGGTTCTCTCGCGAACTCGCTGCTCCAGCACCTGATTCGAATGCTGTAATGCTTGCTGTAATTTGAGGATTTGTTCGGTCACAACCTGATCCAGCATAGGACGATCGATCAGCCCAAGTTCGAGCAATAATTGACCGAACAGCTTCGTCTTGCCAGCAGCTATGATTTCTTTGTGTTTGTTTAAGGCTTGCTGCAACTGATCTGGGGTCAGGATACCTCTCTCGACCAAAATTTCACCCAGGCGAGGGACAAAAATTTCAGGGGCGATGGGAGGCGTCGAGGGCAGCGGTAACTCCACCTTCAATGCGCTTGCTGCGTAACCCGCCGCCAGGGCTAAATTGATGCCACAAGAGCTGCAATCCCGCTGTACATGATCGACCGGGTATCCGCATTGAGGGCAAACCTGAGCTGTTTCCATGAGAATTCCAAACGGCAATAGGGTCCGAAACATTTATATCATAACTTCACTTTTGTGGAGAGGCAAGCTCCTCGGCTCTGCAAACGACGAAGGCTTCACTTAGATTAACCTAATAAAGATGTAAAGTGTTTGTAAGGTTACAAACCCCAAATCTGAGGTTTAATGAACACATCAAGACGGTAAAGTATTACGAGAAAATATGAGAAGCAAGTTCACCTATTCACAAAAAAAGGGACAATCCAACATCCGCGTTTTGCTGATTGACCGTGGCTTGCATTCCAATGAAACCATCCAATCGGTGCTGGTTGCGCAAGGCATGGAAGTTCACCTGGTGACCTTGAACGGCAAAGAGCTTAAAACCAGTTCCTACCGAAATGTTGACCTGATAATTTTCGACTCCGATGACCTGACGACTGAGGGATATCAACGCTGCAGCCGCATCCGTCAATCCAGTCAGGCGCCCTTACTGGTGCTCTCAGCCCTCGACCAGCCGGAAGTGATTGCCAACATGCTAGATTGCGGCGCGGATGATTTTTTGACCAAACCCGTCTCGGCAGAAGTCCTGATAGCGCATATCAATAAGTTAGCCCGCTGGGCGCGCAAGGGGCAACAAGACCAAAGTTTATAAGCCAAGAGCGGCAGATGGTATAATCGCATCCGGGATTCTGCTAAAGCACGGATAGATTCCTATACCTGCAACCAGAGCTGCTCGCTTCATGAAAATCAAGCTAATTCTTCAAGGCGCTTTTTGGGTTATGATTTACATCTTCATAACCCTGTTGCCTTTGATTTTATTGCTGACCGGAGACAACCCTCCCGGTCGCGAATTCTGGAGAGAATTTTCCGTCGCCCTGGGGTTTGTCGGCTTAGCGATGATGGCGCTGCAATTCGTACTGACGGCGCGGTTTCGGCGGCTAAAAGCTCCTTATGGCAGCGACATCATTTATCATTTTCACCGGCAAATCTCACTGATTGCCTTTGCCCTGATCCTTTCTCACCCCATCATCTTGTTTTTGTTTAATGCCGAATATCTGAAATTGCTTAATCTCATCACAGCCCCCTGGCGCGCCCGGGCAGGCGTGAGCGCATTAGTGCTCCTCATGTTCGTGATTGGTCTTTCGTTGTGGCGCAAGCAACTCAAAATTGATTACACCGCCTGGCGAATCGGACATGGCGTACTGGCTACCCTGGTTGTCTCTCTGGCTCTGATTCATGTCATGCTGGTCAATTATTATGTGAATACGCCGTTGAAGCGATTGCTATGGGTTGGATATGGGCTATTTTGGATCAGCCTGCTCCTGTGGGTAAGAGTCATTAAGCCATTTATTTTGTTACGCAAGCCCTACGAAGTCGTGCAGGTGAATCCGGAGCGCGGCAATACCTGGACAGTGGTGCTCAAACCCAAGAATCATCGCGGCATGCGATTTATGCCAGGTCAATTCACCTGGCTGACAGCCTGGGCTTCGCCCTTTTCTGACGCCGAGCATCCCTTTTCGATTTCATCCAGCGCCGAAAAAAGCGATCAACTCTCCCTGACCATCAAGGAATTTGGCGACTTTACCCGGCGAATCAAAGACCTGAAACCAGGACAGGAAGTCTATTTGGATGGACCTTTCGGTTCCTTCAGCATCGACCGACATCCCCATGCAAAAGGGTTCATCTTTATCGCTGGCGGCGTAGGTATCACCCCAATCATGAGCATGCTGCGAACGCTGGCAGATCGCAACGATCAACGACCGCTCATCCTGCTGTATGCCAATAAGACCTGGGATGGGGTTACCTTCCGCGAAGAACTCGATGCGCTGCAACAAAAATTGAACCTGAAAGTCATTCACGTGATCGAAAGCCCTCCCGATGGCTGGAAAGGCGAGAGAGGCTATGTAACCCAGGAGCTCCTGGCGCGCACCTTGCCAGCAGATTACCAGCGAAACAGATGGGAGATTTTCATCTGTGGACCAGATGCCATGATGAACTCGGTCGAGAACAGCCTGTCGAAGATCGGGGTGTGGATAGGCGATTTCCATTCGGAACGGTTCTACCTGGTATAGAGAGGCGAATATAGTCATGCGACAAAAGTTGTCCACAGCGCTGGCAATTTTGATAGGGATAATCTCTATCCTTCTGGCATTTATCTTTGCACTCTTACAAGGACAATAAGAAAAGTACGTTACCATCAAGGAACGGTTTATGACCAACAAACCCTCAGTCAAAAAGACAACTTTCGAACCAGACCGCACCGAATCTGCCTGGGAGACTTCAGCAGCAGCGCAATCTTTGAAAGCGATGCAAGCCAATTCGCGCGTCAAGTACATTGTAGTGATTGCCCCTGCCGACGCCTGTCCAGCCTGCCAACAACTGGTAGGGACCTATCCAAAGGACAAAGTCCCTCGATTGCCAATCGAATCCTGCTCTCACCCGCTTGGGTGCCGGGCTTACTACATGCCTTACCTGGACGAGATTTACCCCTGATCGTCGAGCTGTTCTAACTTGAGCTTTGCCCAATCGAGCGCCTGCTCGCGCGTAGTCACTTCGCCAGTGACTTGAGCCTCGCGAACCGCCTCGAGCAGCCTGCCAATGAGAGCACCTGGGGGTAAGCGAAGGTGTTCGAGGAGGTCTTTTCCTGAAATCAAGGCGGGGGGCGAAACCTGTTCCTGGGGTCTTTCCCACCACGCCTCCAACAATTGTCGCACGACGTCCAATTGGCGCATCCAAATCTCCTGCGAGATGGTATGCCGATAGGTTGCCAGGGTATCGGCTAAAGACAGCAGGCAGACATCCACCCCGGCTGCGCCTAAATCTCGAAAGTAACGATAGATTGCACGAGGTGTCAGGGATGTTGTCTGCTTCGCTAACAAGATTGGGCGCATATGATGACGGACCATGAGTACCATCCGATTGATCTCAACGTTGCTCAGCCGCAGGGCAACGCCGCGTTCCCTGATGAGTTGCGCTCCAATCTCATCATGCCCCAAGAAACGCACCTTCCCAGATTCGTCAAGCTGACGCGCTTGTGGTTTGCCAACATCGTGATACAACGCGGCGAAATAGACTAGCGACCGAACCGTCCTCTCCACGGATAATTGCTCACTCAGGTGGCTGGTCAATTGATTACGATAACGACCTAAACGCAGGACCGCCAGACCCAGCATGAGATTGGCAGAGTCATCAGGATTGTAATCAGTGTGAAGGACACTCTGCAAAGCATCGAGTTCATTGAGCAAGTCCAGCGTGTGCTCCCAAACATCCAGCAGATGCGGGGGAGGTTGTTCTACCCCTTTAAGAGAGGGTAATTCCGGCAGCAAGTGAGGCAAGACGCCAAACTTTTCCATCAGGCGCAAGGCTAACGCTGCCCGCGAGCCGGATAATATGGAGAAAAGCTCATCCCGCAGGCGCTCTGGAGAGACCCTGGGCAAGAGATCAACTGCCTGGCGCATCATCTGGCTGATTTCCGGATCGATTTTGAACGCGTGAGCGGTCACGAAGCGAATTCCCCTCAGGACGCGCACCGGATCATCGACAAATGAGGATGGAGAACAAGGCTTCAATCGTTTCTCTAACAAATCCACAGCGCCGCCCAAAGGGTCAAACATCTTTGCAGGGTCGTGCAAGCTCATGGCTAAAGCGTTGATGGTAAAATCCCGGCTGCCCAAATCATCTTTCAGGCTGGAACCACGCAGCAAGGCAAAGTCCATGTCCAGACGAGAGCCGTCCGGGCGTATTGCAATCAGCCGGGCGACCTGGCGCTCGGCATCGAGAGGGAAAAAGGCAAAGCCCAGTTCAGCGGCAAGCTGGCGGCTAACCGCAAGGACATCACCGCCAGACATGACAAAATCCATATCATGGATAGGGAGTCCTAATAGCAGATCGCGAACAGCGCCTCCAACCAGGTAGACCTCTAATTCGGACGGCAGGGCATCTCGCAGGCGCAAAAATTCAGGCGGTAGTTTTCCAATATCGAAGCTCATTTTATCCAGGCGGATGGTATTTATCCGCCATCACCGTGCCGATGAAGGGCAAACCGCGGTAATACTCATCAATATCCAACCCATAGCCAAAGACGAATTTATCGGGAATGGAAAAGCCCAGGTAATCGATGTGCACCGGCGTTTCACGGCGCTCAGGCTTATCGAGCAAGCTGCAAATCCGCAGGCATTTTGGCGCGCGCGTGCTGAGAAAATCGATGACTGCTTTGATGGTATACCCTGAATCGACAATATCTTCCACCAGCAGGACATTACGATTGCGAATGTCGGTATTTACATCCAGGATAATGCGCGGCTGACCGCTGGATTGCCTGGCGCCAACCCCGTAAGACGAAACTGCCATGAAATCCAGGGTAAATGGAACTGAGATATGCCTGATGAGGTCGCCCAAGAACAAAACGCCGCCGCGCAGGATGCACACAATAATTAGCTCTTCTCCCTGGAAATCGCGGTTGATCTGCTCAGCCAGCTCGCCAACGCGTTTTTGAATTTGCTCTGCCGTGATGAGAACTTCACCTAAGAATTCATGATAATCCTGCATCTCGTCCTCCTCGTGGACTTACTCACCGCGTGGAACTTCATGGTGAGCACGGCAACGAGCTTCATATAGCTCAGAAGCCCCCACAATGACCACCGGATCGTGATAATGGGCGGGCTTGCCATCTACCAGGCGCTGCGTACGAGTGGCAGGCTCGCCGCATACCATGCAAATTGCCTGGAGCTTGTCCACCCGTTCTGCCATTGCCATCAAGACGGGCATGGGACCAAAGGGCTCGCCGCGGAAATCCATATCCAAACCGGCAATAATCACTCTCAGCCCACGATCTGCCAGCTCCTGAACAACCTTGATGATATCTGACTCAAAGAATTGCGCCTCATCAACAGCTACGACGGTCGTTTCTGGTAAAAGCAGGGTCAATATTTCCGTTGCTGAACGAATAGGGACGGCTTCAAAATTGCTGCCTGCGTGCGAAGTCACTTTTTGCTCAGCATAACGTGTATCGATGGCTGGTTTGAAAACTTGAACCTTCTGACGCGCAATGGTTGCGCGCCGCAAACGGCGGATGAGCTCATCTGTCTTCCCGCAAAACATCGAGCCGGTGATCACTTCAACCATACCCGCATGGTGCTTCATCTTCAGACGCCTCCTTAGACGGTATTTTTTACCCTGCAAGGTGAGAGAAAGAAAACAAGCAGGCGACTTGCGCCTGCTTGTAAGTTTACCGGATGTTAGGAAAAATGAAAACCTTATACGGCAATTTCGTCGGCAGCTTCGGGCAAGACATACCCGAGCTGGCGCAAGCGCTTTTTCATATCTGCCATGGATTTACGTCCAAAGCCATCCAAAGCGAGTAATGCCGCCTCCCCCTGGGCTAGCTTTTCGAGGACATGCCCCACATTGGTGATGCCAGCTTGAACCAAAGCATTGGTCGCTTTTGCACCAAGGTTCAATTCTTCCACAGGTCGAAGCGGTGAAGTACGGGCGGCTTCGCGCGCTTCTTTTTCTTCCACATACGCCTGTCGAATTTGCAGTTTCTTATAGAAGCGGTCCACCTGACCTTCCGTATCGACGATGCGCTGCTCGCCGGTATAGAAGGGATGACACTTCGAGCACACATCGGTGCGAATCAATTTCTGGGTAGAACCGGTCGTCCAGGTGTTGCCACAAGAACAGATCACGGTCGCATTCGGATAATACGTCGGATGAATATTCTTCTTCATACCTTCAAACCTTTCTAAGATGCAGCCCCAATGCCATCAGGCTTCGGAAGCGACAGGCTGTTCAACCGGCATCACACTCACCTGCTTACGGTTATCACGGATAATCTCATAAACAACCACGCCATCGATTGTTGCAAATAACGTATCATCTTTGCCAACGCCCACGTTCAGACCTGGTTTGATGCGGGTGCCGCGCTGACGAACAAGGATGTTACCCGAACGCACAAATTCACCGCCAAATTTCTTCACACCCAGGCGCTGCGACTGGCTATCACGGCCATTGCGGCTGGAACCGCCGCCCTTTTTATGAGCCATAGCTTCCTCCTACTCCATCACAATTTCGTCAATTTGAAGACGGGTATATTGCTGGCGATGACCTTGCTTAACGCGATGACGCTTCTTCGGCAAGTACTTGAAGACAATCACCTTGGGACCTTTGATATGAGCGGTCACCGTCGCTTGAACCCTGGCGCCATTCAGGTAAGGATTGCCGATTTGAACGCTTTCACCATCAGCAACCAGGAGAACCTTTTCCAGGTCTACCTCGTCACCGACTTCCGAATCGAAGTGATCCACTTCAATTGAACCACCGACAACAGCCTTATACTGTTTGCCGCCATCTTCGACAATGGCATATTTCATAAGTTTTTTCCTCCAATCTTCACTTCACCGAAGACTCCGCGCGCACCTTCACAGCGCCGAGTTTCGGGGAAGTTGGGGTAAATGGTTATCGAACGAACGACATAGCGCCCCTTGAAACTGCTACCGGGGCAGAGCGGGCAGTATTATACTCGCCTTGTTTTGAGCTGTCAATCGCGCGATTAATCGCTTAATCGCAGTTATTAATAACGACGGGTATTCGTTTTTCGACGCGCGCGATTATTAGCGTCACCACGTGGCGAGTCGTTGTACCAGCCGCCCCGCGGTCTTTCCTCACGCGGTTTGGCTACGTTGACCTTGATCTGGCGGTTATCCAGGCTGTAGCCATTGAACATACGAATGGCATTTTCCACATCGCTCTGGCTGGACATTTCAACAAACGCAAAGCCTTTCGACCTGCCCGTGTCGCGATCCTTGATTATCTCTACAGACGCCACAGTCCCTGCCTGACCAAAGAGCGTGCGGAGAGCATCCTCGTTGGTGTTGTAGGGCAAATTACCCACGTACAATTTCGTTTCCATCTAATCATTTTCCTTTTTTAGAGATATATGCAGAACTGTGGCGAAAAAACCACTGCTAACCTTGAAACTGATTAGCAGTGATTACACACACAAATCTGGTTTCGCATCTTATTATAGCATATTGTTTCGAATTGCGTTACATCTATCCATGACAAAGAGGATAATTAACACTACCACAACGGTTTGACATAAAGCATAATAAGGTTAAGAATATCCGAATTATCTTACAAAGTAAAGGAGGTTGCCTATGCCCGTCAAGGGTTGGATCGAAGTTGACGATTTGTATTGCAAAGGATGTGAATTATGCATCAATGCCTGCCCGCAGCACGTCCTGGAAATTGACTTAGAGCGCCTGACGCCCAAGGGTTTTCATCCCGTGATGTTGGCAGGCGAGGGCTGCACCGGCTGCGGCGTTTGCGCATTGGTTTGCCCAGAAGCAGCGCTCAGCGTGTACCGAGAGGTGCCGGTGCGCGCACAGCAAGCGACCCCAACCCCTTAGGAGCTGACTTATGGCACGTGAATTGCTCGAGGGAAATTTTGCAATGGCTGAGGCAGCGGTGCGCGCCGGCTGTGAAGCATATTTTGGTTATCCCATCACGCCTCAGACCGAAATTTTGGAATGGATGTCTCACCGAATGCCCGAGCTGGGCAGGGCATTCCTCCAGGCTGAGAGCGAGGTAGCTGCTATCAACATGGTTTATGGGGCTGCTTGCGCTGGCGCCAGAGTGATGTCCTCCTCCTCCAGCCCAGGGGTCAGTCTCATGATGGAGGGATTGTCCTATATTGCCGGCACCGAGCTTCCTTGTGTCCTGATCGACGTGGTCCGCGGCGGACCAGGGCTGGGGAATATTGCCCCCTCGCAAGGCGATTACAATCAGATTGTTCACGGCGGCGGACATGGCGATTATCACCCCATTGTGCTGGCGCCAGCCAGCGTCCAGGAAGCCATTAACATGGTGGTGTTGGCTTTCGACCTGGCAGAGAAATATCGCTCGATTGTCGTGGTCATGGCTGACGGCAGCATCGGACAAATGATGGAACCGGCAGAGCTGCCCGAAATGCGCCCAATCCGAACCGGTTACCCCGAATGGGCTGTGACCGGTGCCGCAGGGCGAGAACCACGCGTACTCTCTTCTATTTACATAAACCCGGAACACGAAGAAATCGCCAACCTGCGTATGCTGGACCGCTGGTTCCAAATCGAAGAAAATGAAGTCCGCTATCGTGAATATTACCTGGATGATGCAGAGATCGTCGTCATAGGGTTTGGTACGGCAGGGCGGGTTGCCCTTTCGGCAGTGCGCGCGGCGCGCGCAGAAGGCATCCGCGTAGGACTGTTGCGCCCCATCTCGCTGCGCCCGTTTCCCTTTGCTATCGTCGAAAAGCTGGCAAAAACCAGCCAATCGCTGTTGGTGGTAGAAATGAACACCGGACAGATGCTGGATGATGTTTGCCGAGCAGCAGGAAATAGCCTGCCGATTGAATTCTATGGGCGCCCGGGCGGGATGGTGCCCTTCCCGGATGAAATACTGAACGAAATTCGCCGCATGACGCGCGAACCACTGACTCTAGCCAGCGACCCGCGCCGGCGCTGGAGACAACGAATCACCGCTGCCAGGAATTAGCAGCGATCGGAGAGTTGACTTATGGAAGCAATGGCTCAGACACAAACTGTTTATATCAGACCCTCTGCGCTTACCCCTACTCCCACCCACTACTGTCCAGGATGCACCCACGGCATCGCTCACCGGCTGATTGCCGAAGTCATCGATGAAATGGAAATCCGGGACAAGCTGATTGGGGTCGCTCCGGTGGGCTGTTCTGTATTTGCTTACAATTATTTCGACTGCGACTTTGTCGAAGCAGCCCATGGGCGCGCCCCTGCCATGGCGACAGGCTTGAAGCGCGTGCGCCCCGACCGAATCATCTTTACTTACCAGGGAGATGGCGACCTGGCTTCGATTGGGATGGGAGAGATCATGCACGCTGCCGGGCGCGGCGAAAATATCACTGTCTTTTTCATCAACAATGCCATCTACGGGATGACGGGAGGACAAATGGCGCCCACCACATTACCCGGGCAGAAAACCACCTCTTCTCCAAGCGGTCGCGATGTCGAACACATGGGGTTCCCCTTGCGCATGTCCGAGACACTCGCCACGCTGGATGGCGCCAGCTACATCGTCCGGCGCAGCCTGCACGATCCCAAGAATATCCGCCTGGCAAAGAAAGCCATTCGCATGGCATTCGAAACCCAGGTGCGCGGTATGGGATTCTCGATGGTCGAACTGCTATCCACCTGCCCGACCAACTGGGGCTTGACGCCGGTCGAAGCGCTGCATTGGCTGGAAGAGCACATGATTCCGGTCTATCCGCTGCAGGACTTCAAAGTCCACCCTGAACTGGCGCGACTGAAGGTATAAAGGAGGGAATCATGCAAGCTGAGATCATCATTGCCGGCTTTGGAGGACAGGGCGTGCTCTTTGCGGGGCAGATCCTGGCTTTTGCTGGCATGGACAACGGAAAAGAAGTGACCTGGATGCCTTCCTACGGACCAGAGATGCGCGGCGGCACAGCCAACTGCACCGTCATCATCGCTGATGAGGAGATAGGCTCTCCATTGGTTCGAAACCCTCAGGCTGCCATCGTGATGAATCTGCCTTCACTCGATAAGTACGAACCGATGGTCAGACCGGGCGGCGTCTTGATCATCAACTCTTCTCTGGTGAACCGGAGCGCAGTCAGGACCGACATCGAAGCATTGAGCATTCCAGCCCAAGAAATCGCCGAAGAAATTGGCAACCGCCGCCTTACGAACATTGTCATGCTTGGGGCGCTGCTGCAAAAATTGCCCATCCTATCCCTCGAGGCGATCGAGCAGGCATTGCAGAATCACCTTCCCGAAAGGCACCGCCGCCTGCTGCCTTCGAACATCAAGGCGTTACAGCAAGGAGCCGCATTCGCCAGGGGCGAACTGGCAATCGAGCATTTAACCGGGTAAAGCGCAAATTCAGCTTCGAGTGACATAAAAGCCGCAGCCTGTCACGGCGAATGCATGACAGGCTGCGGTCTATTTATCCATAAGCCGGCATCTGCCCGCCGAAGTTCAGGCGGTTTTGCCAGCGCTTCATAAACTCATTTATCCTCAGCGATAGTAACGCCTTTGTGCTTCAGAGCAGCATGGGCAGCCGCCAGGCGGGCGATGGGAACGCGGAAGGGTGAGCAGCTCACATAGTTGTTGCCAACGATATGGCAAAACTCGATGGACTCGGGGTCTCCGCCGTGTTCACCGCAAATTCCCACCTCGAGGTCTAGGCGGGTCTGGCGCCCTTCATCCACAGCCATCTTCATCAAACGACCCACGCCCTCCCGATCCAGGGTCTGGAAAGGATTCTTTTCCAGGATGCCCTGTTCAACGTAGGTGACCAGGAAGTTACGCTCGGCGTCATCGCGGCTATAACCGAAAGTCATCTGGGTCAGGTCGTTGGTGCCGAAAGAGAAGAACTCCGCCAGCTTGGCAATTTCGCCCGCTGTAACAGCCGCGCGGGGTATCTCGATCATCGTCCCAAACTTATAAGGGAACTCGACCTGCTTTTCCTTCATAACCTGCTTGGCAATGCGCTCAAGGCGGGGCTGAATCCATTCCAGCTCTTTGACGGTGCCGGTCAAGGGAATCATCACTTCAGGTTTGACATGAATGCCGCGCTTGGTGCAGTCTGCGGCAGCTTCGAAGATAGCCCGCACCTGCATCTCGACGATTTCAGGCATGTAAATGCTCAAGCGGACGCCGCGCAACCCCATCATCGGGTTGCTTTCGTGCATCGCCCGAATGGCTGCGAGCAAATCTTCCTTTTCTTTCAAGCCCTCGGTTTCACCCTTCACCCGCATGGTAACAACTTCTTCGAACAGCTTTTCTTCATCGGGCATGAATTCATGCAGCGGCGGGTCGATCAGGCGGATGATCACCGGATAACCATCCATCGCCTCGAACAATCCGTCGAAATCTGACCGCTGGAAGGGCAGCAGTTCATTCAAAGCAGCAGTGCGCTCTTCACTGGTCTCGGCTAGAATCATGCGCTGTACAGTCGGCAGTCGCTCAGGCTCAAAGAACATGTGCTCAGTACGGCAAAGTCCGATGCCAACAGCGCCATAGGCGCGCGCCCGGCGGGCATCGCGGGGATAATCGGCATTCGCCCATACCTGCAAGCCGCGCGAAGGCCAGCCTTCCGGCACATTGCGGATGCCCGGCTGAGCGCAAAGTTCATCTGCCCAGGTAAGCAGGGTCAACAGGTCTTTCTGCTCCTCGATTTTCGCTTCGAGCGTTGCAATTTGACCGATGAAGACCTCGCCGGTGGTGCCATCGACTGAAATCCAATCACCTTCCTTGACAACTTTGTCGCCTACCGACATCATCCGGTTTTCCAAATCGATCTTGATGGCAGAAGCGCCAACCACGCAGGGGATGCCAAACTGGCGAGCGACCACTGCGGCATGAGACGTTGCGCCGCCTTCGCTGGTGAGCACGCCCTTCGACGCCACCATGCCCTTGACGTCATCCGGCTTGGTGAAAGGACGAACCATGATTACGGCTTGCTTCTGCTCGCGTCCCATCAAGTCGGCGGTGTTGGCGTCGAAATATACCTGCCCAACTGCCGCGCCGGGGGAGGCGTTCACACCCTTCGCAAAGAACTTCCCTTCTTTTTCTGCCTGCTTCTTGGCTTTGTCATCGAACTGCGGGTGCAGCAGGGTATCTACATCCTTGGGGGTCACGCGCAACACGGCTTCCTCTTTGGAGATCAGCCCTTCAAGCGCCATATCGACCGCAATCTTCACGGCAGCGCGGGCAGTTCGCTTGCCATTGCGCGTTTGGAGCATCCAGAGTTTGCCGCGCTCGATGGTGAACTCAACATCCTGCATTTCACGGTAGTGTTTTTCGAGTTTATCGGTGATTTCCATGAATTGAGCATAGACTTCGGGCATTGTCTCTTTCATGTGCGCAATGGGTTCAGTATTGCGGATGCCCGCAACGACATCTTCACCCTGGGCATTCAAGAGGTAATCGCCATACATCACCTTTTCGCCAGTGGAAGGATCGCGGGTAAAAGCCACGCCGGTGCCCGAATCGAAACCCATGTTGCCGAACACCATCGTAACGATATTGACTGCCGTTCCAAGGTCATCCGGGATGTTCGTCTGGCGGCGGTAAACGACAGCGCGCTCACCAAACCAGGACTTGAAGACTGCCTCGGTCGCCAACTCAAGCTGCTTATAAGGATCTTGTGGGAAGTCAAACCCTTTTTCCTTGCGCACAACCTCTTTGAAAATATCAACGATGTTCTTCCAATCCTCGGCGGTCATCTCGGTATCCAGCCGATAGCCCTTCTTTGCTTTGTATTCATGCAAGGGTTCTTCAAACGCCTCATCCGGAATGCCCAGGACCACGGTGCCAAACATTTCGACCAAGCGGCGGTAAGAGTCATAGACAAAGCGCGGGTTGCCGGTCAACTGAATCATGCCTTCGGCTGTTTTGTCGGTCAAGCCGATATTTAACACGGTATCCATCATGCCAGGCATGGAAAACTTAGCGCCTGAACGGCAAGAGACCAGCAGCGGGTTGGAAGGATCGCCAAAGCGCTTGCCAGTCTGCGCTTCAACTTTCTTCAATGCTTCCAACTCTTGTTCCCACATGCCTTCAGGGAATTTATTACCTGCCGCCAGGTAGGCATTACAGGCTTCTGTCGTTACGGTAAAACCTGGCGGCACCGGAACGCCTGCCCGAGTCATATCTGCTAGCCCCGAGCCTTTTCCTCCCAAGAGAGCGCGCACCTTGTCCCAGTCGCCCCCTACATAGGCTTCTGCCAGGTTTACTTCATCAAAATTGTAAACCCATTTCTTAACGGTCATATTATCCTCCGAGATAGATGATTATTCAAATGGAACGAACCAAGCCTATAGTTTACCACACCGAAATAGCGTTAATGTACTTTATGTTAGGTGATTCTGCATGATTTTTGTCACTTGTTATATCATAAAAAAGCCCTTAGGCTTGAAAGAGTTCCACCCAATACAGTGGAATTTGAACGTTGTTCATTCGAAGCATCTATTAAAAATCAGATACAGAAAATTACTGAACAACACGAAATGGACAAGTTATCCAGAAATCTGTTCAATAGGAGTGTGGTATGAGCCTTGAGGTCAATATTGACGCGTTGCTGCCAGCAGAGATGGCGCGCCGGGCTGAATACATCGGAGTCCGAAAAGCGGAAAGCCCGGTCTTCACCACTTTTGTGCTGGCTGTTCTGGCGGGGGCGTTCATTGCGCTGGGAGCGATATTTTCGACCACCATCACGGCTGGCGCTGCAGGAAGCCTGCCTTATGGTGTCACGCGCTTGCTCGCCGGGCTGGTCTTTAGCCTGGGTCTGATTCTCGTCGTGGTGGGCGGGGCGGAACTCTTTACCGGCAATAATTTGATTGTCATGGCTTGGGCAAGCAGAAAAGTGAAGACGAGCGCGCTGCTCAAAAACTGGGTCATTGTTTACGTGGGAAATTTCGTTGGCTCGATTGGAACAGCTATTTTGATCTTCCTGAGCCGGCAATATCGCTTTGGCGGCGGGGTGGTTGGTCAAACTGCGTTGACGATTGCCAACTCCAAAGTGAATTTAGAGTTCATTCAAGCTATTGCCCTGGGCGTTTTGTGCAACACCCTGGTCTGCCTGGCGGTATGGCTGACATACAGCGCGCGCAGTACAGTTGACAAGATTGCCGCCATTATCTTCCCTGTTTCGGCGTTTGTGGCTGCAGGCTTCGAGCACAGCATCGCCAACATGTATTTCATTCCCATTGGGTTGTTTATCAAGGACTTCGACCCCGCCTTCACAGCAAAAATTGTCTCGGAAACCAGCTTGAATCTGGAGCATCTGAACTGGGGAAGTTTCTTGTTCAATAATCTATTGCCTGTGACCATTGGCAATATTCTGGGGGGCGTGCTCCTGGTTGCGGTGATCTATTGGTCAGTATTCCTGCGGAAAAGTGATAAGGAGAAAAGGAGAAACGTATGAAAGCCTTTGTACTCATCAACATCCATGCCGGCGAAATCCGTGAGGTAGTGCAGCAGCTCAAGAAGGTGGAAGGGGTCAAAGACGCTTATATGACCTTTGGACCTTATGACGCCGTTGCCATCGTTGAGTCTGAAGACATCAACAAACTGGGGCGCATCCTGGCGACGGCTATTCAGCCAATCCACGGCGTCTCAGAGACGCTCACTTGCCTTGCCGTTGAAGCCTGACGAAGGCATCCGAATCGAATTAAGAGATTAATAAAAACGGCGCCTGCCTGAGAATCTTGGATACAATAAGGCAGGTATGGTTGAAATTGACCGCATAACCTATGGTTATGCAAGAACTCATCCCATTTTTGAGGATTTCTCCTGGAAAATCCAGCGCGGTGAACGATGGGCAATCCTGGGACCTTCCGGCTGTGGAAAGACTACACTGCTTTACTTGATGGCAGGATTGCGTTTTCCCACGCAAGGAGAAATAAGGATCGATGGGCAGCTCCTTGAGCGTCCCCGCCCTAACACCGGACTGATTCTGCAGGATTATGGGCTGCTGCCCTGGGCGACGGTGCGGCAGAATGCAGCGCTTGGAATCAGCGTGCGCAAGTTCTACGGTCCCGACGGCAAACACGTCCCCGCAAATTTCCAGCCCGAAGTTAACCTGGATTACTGGCTCCAACGCCTGGATTTGCTCAGCCTGGCTGACCATTACCCTGGTCAACTCTCAGGAGGGCAACGGCAGCGAACAGCAATCGCCCGCACACTCGTCCTAAGACCAGACTTGCTTTTGATGGACGAACCCTTTGCATCGCTGGATGCACCGACGCGGGAAGATTTGCAGAACCTCATCCTCACTCTGCACAGCGAAGCCCAGCTTACCCTGGTCATCGTCACCCATGCTATCGAAGAAGCCGCCTTGCTGGGAAGCAAAATTCTGGTGCTCAAGCAGCCGCCAATCCGGCAAGGTCTGATCATCGATAATCCTGAAGCCTTTCAAGCGGGCTTTCGTCATTCGCTGCCCTACTTGCGCCTTTGCCAGGACTTGCGCCGTTATTTGGAGGCAGCGTGAAACGAAGGGAATTGTTCCTGGCTGTCCTGGCGCTCACAGGCATCTGGCAGGCTGCATCCTGGCTGATCAACCAACCGATCCTGCCCTCTCCGGCAACAGTCCTGCGGGCTTTCCTGCTGGAAATCAGACAAGATTTGCCTATCCATCTGCTCTACAGTTTTTGGCGCGTCCTTGCCAGCACACTCCTGGCGATTTCCCTGGCAGCGCCTGCCGGAGTGCTGCTGGGGCAATCCAGGCGGTTGAACGCCATCTTCGCCCCCGTGATCTACCTTTTGTACCCAATACCGAAGGTAGTCTTTGTACCCGTCGTGCTGCTTTTGCTGGGAATTGGCGATTTACCCAAAATCATCATCATCTTCTTGATCCTGTTTTTCCAAATCCTGGTTCTGGTGCGCGACCAGGCAGCCTCGCTGCGTCCTGAGCTCATCCTGAGCGTGCGCAGCCTGGGAGCAGGGCGCAGAGCTTTGTTTCGGTTCGTCTATTTACCAGCCAGTTTACCGGCGATCCTGACGGCGCTGCGCCAGTCAGTCGGGACAGCCGTTGCAGTGCTCTACGTGGCAGAATTGTTTGCCACGCAGCGCGGGCTGGGTTATTACATTTACCTCCAGGGCAGCACCCTGATGAATTACCCAGCCATGTACGCCGGAATCCTGGCGATGAGCCTGCTGGGACTGGGACTGTATTTCTCGGTCGATTACCTGGAACGCCGCATCTGCGCCTGGCAAACCATCCACGAACGGGTATAATCTCCTCCCGTGAGAGCCATACGAGCCTTCTTCGAGCTGATCAAGCTAGAGCATACGATTTTCGCCCTCCCCTTTGCCTACCTGGGAATGCTCCTGGCAGCGGGAGGATTGCCATCGCTGCACCAATTGGGCTGGATTACCATTGCCATGGCATCGGCGCGTACCCTGGCAATGGGTTTCAATCGAATTGCGGATCGCGCCCTGGATGCCCGTAACCCGCGCACAGCAAACCGCCCGCTGGTGACCGGCGACATATCATTACGCACCGCCTGGGTCGGGACGGCTATCGCGGGCGGTATTTTTCTGCTCGCAGCCTGGCAACTTGGAAGGTTGACCCTGTTGTTGTCGCCGATTGCCATCCTGTTCCTGCTTGGCTATTCATTCACCAAGCGGTTCACGTGGAGCTCACACTTCATCCTGGGTTTTACCGATGGAATGGCGCCGGCTGGCGCCTGGGCAGCAGTACGCCAGTCGCTGTTCACCCCAAGTGATTTACCCGCCTGGATCCTGTTGACGGCAGTTACCTTCTGGATTGGGGGTTTTGACCTGATCTACGCCTGCCAGGATGAGAAATTCGATCGAAGTGCAGGGCTATACGCCATTCCAGCGCGCTTTGGCATCCCGGCTGCATTGCGCCTGGCAAAAATCTGCCACGTTATCACCACATTATTGCTGATTCTTTTGGGATCGATCACGAACCTGGGCTTGCCTTATTGGATCGGAGTCCTGATCGTGATCGGCTTACTGGTATGGGAACACTCGCTCGTTCGACCGGATGATCTTTCCAGGGTCAACGTGGCTTTTTTCAATGTCAACGGCTATATCAGCCTGATATTGGTTGTATCCGTCTTGATGGCGTTGTTTGTCCGCTAGCATGACACGAAGAGAGGTAAAGGGTTTAATGAGACGATTATCTTTCGGGTTAGCCTTGATGGTATGTCTATACTTAACTATTCATCAGGCGGCACGGGCATCCTCTGGAATTCCGGACAGCCCGGTGATCTGTCTGCCTGGAATTTACCTGACTGATCCCGAAGATTGCCTGCCGCTGGGACCGGCGGCATATCTGACCAACATGGCTCAAAATGGAATGGTTCTTCCCCTGCGACCACTCCCGGCAGTCAAGCCGGCTCCCGAACTTGCTGTCTCTCCTTACCTCTACGCCCGCCTGCAGGAAAATTCCCCCACCCCCGTTTATGCCACGCTGGAAGATGCCATTGCCGAGGCAAACCCCATCCGCATGATTGCGCCAGGCGAATTGCGCTATATCTCTTATATCGATACCGCCTATGTCGAGGGGCGGTCTAAACCGGATTACTTCCTCTTGAAAACAGGCGGGTGGGTTGCCGCAAGGGATGTGGCGCGCCGAGAAAACGCGGTCATCCGTTTTCAGGGGTTGCGCTTTCAAGAGCAGCCGGTCAACGCCTTTGGGTGGATCTTACCGCTCAACCCCACTGCGGAAACCAAGCGCACCCCAGGATTCGAAAAGCAAGACTACACCGGACACATTTTGAGTGAATACGATGTGGTTCAGGTTTACGCCATCCGCAAGATCAACGACCAGGACTGGTATCTGGTTGGTATCGATGAATGGCTGGAAGGACGGCTGGTTGGCAAAGTGACGCCAAATTCCAAAGCCCCGGAAGGGGTAACCAACGGGAGGTGGATCGAAATCAACTTGGACGAACAGACCCTGGCAATATACGATAACAATGAACTGATCTTTGCAACGTTGATCGCCAGCGGCGCCAAACCTTTCTACACACGCCCAGGTCTCTTTCCCATTTATAAGAAACTGGAATCTACCCCCATGCAGGGCGCATTCGAGGCAGACCGTTCCGATTTTTATTACCTGGAAGATGTCCCCTGGACTCTTTATTACGATCAGGCGCGCGCCCTGCACGGCGCTTACTGGCGCACACGGTTTGGCTTCCCGCAATCGCACGGCTGCGTCAACCTCTCCCCCGGCGACGCTCATTGGATCTTTGACTGGGCGGAAGTAGGGGATTGGGTCTATGTCTGGGATCCATCGGGGAATACCCCTACCGATCCTGGCTATTACACCGAAGGCGGCGCATAAACACTTGTCACATCTGAAGCGTCTCCTGTTGCTCTTGCTGCTCTTGCTGCTTACCTTCAGCTCGCTAAGCTGTCAAACGATTCAGCGCGCCATCAGCTTATTTGCTGCAGCAACGCCGCCTCTCAAGGCAATGGTTACACCGCTGCCCACCCAAACACAGACTGCGACCAGCAGCCCGACGGCGACATCCACGGCGACGACCACCCCGTTGCCGCCTACCGAAACGCCGGCGCCCTTCACCTCAACCCCTACTGCTACCGAAACGACATGGGGGACTTCTACCCCCACGCAACTTGCAACGGCAATTCAGTTAGAGATATTCCAGGACTTATGGAATATTGTCAATGATAAATACCTGTATCCAGACTTCAATGGCATAGATTGGAACGCAGTCTATGCCGAATACCTGGGCAAAATACAGGGGGGATTGAGCAACCAAGAATTCTACCAGGCGATGAAAGAGATGATCTTCCGTTTAGGAGACGATCACTCTGTTTATCTCACGCCGGAAGAAGCGACAGAAGAAAATGCAGAACTGGAGGGCGATTACAACTATGCCGGCATCGGAGTCCTGTTGACGGCTATTCCAGAACTGAACCGGGCGGCGGTGGTATTGACCTTTCCGGGCTCCCCGGCTGACCAGGCTGGCTTGCAGCCCAGGGACGCCATCCTGACCGTCAACGCAGAACCTATCTTGTCCGAAGACGGCAATTTGCGCGACATCCTGCGGGGTGAAGCAGGCACCCAGGTACAGGTTCTGGTTCAGACGCCAGGCGAAGAGGCAAGGGAAGTGGTCATGACCAGAGCCCGCATCACCTCTTCGATGCCCGTCCCTCACCAGGTTTTGACCTCCGTAAAAGGTAAGCGCATTGGTTATCTGCTCATTGTTTCTTTTTTGGATAGCACGGTCGATGAGCAGGTGGAAGAAGCTTTGAGAGAGATGACCCTCCAAGGTCCCCTGGATGGGCTCATTATCGACAACACCCACAACCAGGGTGGAACGACCATTGTTTTCAAATCGGTGCTCTCCTACTTCACCTCGGGCAAATTGGGCAATTACATCAGCCGCAACAGCCAAAGAGACCTGACCATCATCCGCGGTAAAGACATCAACGGCTCGCAATCCTTTCCCCTGGTTATCCTGGTCGGGCAGGATACGATCAGCAACGGCGAAATCTTTTCAGGAATCCTGCAGGACCTGGGCAGGGCTTACCTGATTGGCGAAACCACGATGGGAAATGTGGAAACCTTATGGGGATATGACTTCGAAGATGGCTCCCGCGCCTGGATTGCGCACGAGTCGTTCCAGCCCATCAATCAACCCGAGGCGAATTGGGAGGAAACCGGCATCGTGCCGGACTTGATCATCCCGGTCAACTGGTACGAATACAAGCTGGAAGAAGACCCGCGGATAAAGACAGCTCTGATGTACTTCGACTCACGCTGAGAGTTTTGTTAGGAGCGCTTTCAGCGCCATTCGGCGACTTAGCAGGTGGTAAAATCGAGAAAACTGGAGACTATTTACAAGGAGAAGCGGATGAACGAATACGATGTGGTCGTCATCGGCGCAGGACCCGCCGGGTACGTGGCGGCGATTCGGGCAGCGCAGCTTGGGCTCAAGACAGCGATCGTGGATAAGCAATGGCTGGGAGGCGTTTGCCTCAACGTCGGCTGTATTCCATCGAAAGCGCTGCTGAGAAACGCCGAAATTGCTTATCTCTTGCGCGAGGGCGGCAAGGAATTTGGTTTTTCATTCGAAAACCTGAAGCTGGACTATAGCACGGCGGTCAAACGCAGCCGCCAGGTCTCCAGCCGCCTGACCAAAGGGGTGGGCTTCCTGATGAAAAAGAATGCCATCGATGTCCACATGGGGGAAGCAAAGCTGGCAAGCCGGGACAGCGTGGAAGTCAAAGACAATGAAGGCAAGACCACTTTGCTGAAGGCGAAAAACATCGTTATCGCCACCGGGGCAACCGCCATGGCGCCGCCGGGATGGAAAGTCGATGGGGAAAAAGTGGTCACCTACTGGGAAGCCATCCTGCAGGAAAAACTGCCAAAGTCAGTCATTATCATCGGCTCGGGGGCAATCGGCGTAGAATTTGCCACAATCTGGAGCGCCTATGGTACGCAGGTCACCATCGTCGAAATGCTTCCCCGCCTGGTGCCGCTGGAAGACGAAGAAATCAGCGCGGAACTGGCAAAGGCGTTCAACCGGCGCAAGATCAAAGCACTGACCAACCACAAAGTGACTTCTGTGGAGGCGACCGAAACCGGCGTCCAGGTCAAAGTGAGCAGCGATGGCAGCGAGCAAACCCTGGAAGCAGAACAAGCACTGGTCGCCATTGGGTTCAAGCCCAACAGCCGCGATTTGGGCTTGGAAGCATTGGGGGTAGCGATCTCGGAGCGTGGTTTCATCGAGATCGATGACCGCATGGCAACGAATGTCCCCGGCATTTGGGCGATAGGCGACGTCACCGGCAAGCTGATGCTGGCGCACGTAGGCTCGGCGCAGGGAATCGTTTGCGCCGAAAACATCGCCGCTGTGGAAACGGTGAAGCTGGATTACACCATGATGCCGCGCTGCACATACTGCCAGCCGCAGATCGCCTCATTTGGCTTAACCGAAGCGCAAGCCCGTGAACGCGGTTTTGAGATCAAGGTTGGGCGTTTCCCGTTCCAGGCGAACGGCAAGGCGCTGGGTTTGGGAGAATCGACCGGCTGGGTCAAACTGATCACCGATGCCAAATACGGCGAAATCCTGGGCGCGCACCTGATCGGTCCAGAAGTCACCGAACTGCTGCCAGAACTGACCATTGCCCAGATGCTGGAAATGACCCCGGCAGAGATCGCCCGCAACGTCCACGCGCACCCGACGCTGGGTGAAGCGCTGATGGAAGCCGCTCATGCCGCCGAAGGTCATGCCATCCACATCTAGAGCAGGTCAGGCAGCGCTGATCGTCAGCCTGTCTGGGATTGCGCTTTTGGCAGCGCTGTTCTTCGCCTTGCAGCCCAAAGCGTTTGCCCGCGCCAACGCAAACTCCGATGGCTCGCCTGGCATCCTCAGCGAACCGGTTTTCCTCTGGAGAGAGAACCCGTTTCTCGCACCAATGTACTCAGGCTGCGGCGGGGTGATTCCGCCGGCATCGCCCCGCCCCGATTTCGAGCAGCAAATCATCGAGCTGGTCAACGGCGAGCGGGCGAACCGGGGATTGCCGCCCCTCAAGCAGTCGCAAAACTTGAACGACGCCGCACGCTACCAGGCGTTCGACATGAACCAGGACGATTACTTTTCCCACGATACCTTCGATTACGACGCGGTCAGCGGCGAGCTCAACCGGGTCTGCGCCTGGTCGCAGCGGCTGAGCGGCTATTACCAGAATTGGTACTTCCTGGCGGAAAACGCGGCAGCCGGCTATGCCACGCCTGACAGTGTGATGAGCGGATGGATGAGCAGCAGCGGACACCGTTCCAACATTCTCAGCGATGCTGCCTGGGAAACTGGAGTCGGCTATTCCTCCGGCGGTTCGTGGGGACATTACTGGGTGCAGGACTTTGGAAAGCGCGCCGGGGTCTATCCGCTGATCATCAACCGCGAAAGCGGGGCCACCGCCAGCCGGCAGGTGCAGATATACAGCTATGGCGCCTTTGCGCAAATGCGCCTGAAAAACGACGACGAATCATTCGGCGACTGGCAACCGTTTCAAAACGCCATCTCCTGGACGATCGCCTGCGGCGTGGGCAGCCACAAGGTAACAGCCGAATTGAAAACCAGCGGCGGGACGGTTTACACCTCCAGCGACTCCATCGAGCTGACCGTCAGCGGCTGCCCGGCACTGGGAGGCTTGCCTGATGAAGTGGCTTTCCTGTATAGCAAACCCCAACTAGAGCTTGTCCCCCTGTCTCTCAGCCTCACGCCCAAGAATACGGTTACGGCTGACCCAATCCACTGGTCATTAACCAAGGATGGCAGCTGGTTCACGATCACGCCTGTCTCAGGAATCACGCCGGAATCCTTCCAGATTACCCCAGTGAACCCCCACCTGCTAAGCCCCGGCGTTTACCAGGGGAGCGTCACCGTCACCGCCACTGCGCCCAGCACCACCGAAGGCACCCCAAAGGTCATCATCGTCAAACTGCTCGTTTTGGACAGGGCGCTGCAGAAAATTTACCTGACTGCAACCTTGCGGTAAAAGCTTTCAGCCTGCGGCATCGTGCGGGCGTAATCTGCACGCTCGGCAATCAAGGCGCGATTGTATTCGGCTGCCCTGCGGCGCAACTCAGGCTCGGTCAAGGCTGCGATGATTGCCTTTGCCAGCGCCAGGGAATCAGCAGGGTCGCACAACAAGCCATTCACGCCGGGGGAAATCCACTCCCGCAAGGATTCGAGGTCGCCGGCAATGGGAAAACAACCGCACGCCATGGCTTCGAGCAGCGTGTTGGGCGTGCCGTCATGCGTTGTGGGCGAAACAGCCGCCTGGGCGCGGCGGAACACGTCTGCCATCTGCGCCTGGCTTTGCGCTGGCAGCAGCTCGACCGCGCCGGCAATGCCCAACTGATCGACCCAGCGCTGGATGTGGGGGTCGCTCTGCATGCCCACCCCGATAAAGCGCGCCTCTGGCGCTGCCTCCAATACCAGAGGAATCGCTTTAAAGAAGGCATCGTTGCGCACATAAGCCCGCACCCCGCGGGGATTGACCACCAGCGGCGAGCGGGAGGGTTCTCCAGGGGAAAATACGTCCAGGCGGATGCCGCCATTGCCGGGTATCGCCAGCGCCGGTTTGCCCTCTGGAAACCCCCAGCGGCTGGCGATGCGCTGATCACGCCGGCAATCGGTGTGTAAACCATCCACCATGCGCAGCGTCTTTCGAGTCATGGCAGCCATGAGCGGGGTCGAACCGGCATGCAGGGTAAAGTCGTTCCCCCACACCGATACGATCAAGGGAGGCTTGGCGAGGTTCGCCCGCCGCAGGCGCTCCAGCGCCGCGGCTGCCATCATCCCTTCGAACGGGATGCGCATGGCATGGAGGACATCGGGCTGAATGCGCTGGATAGCGGCAGCAAGGCGGGAAGCAGCAGCCGGCAGGGTCAAGGTTCCCAGCCACTGGCGCAGCAAGGTGCGCGCTTTCACCCCTCCGGCGCCCCAGGCAAGCCGCCAGAGCGACTTTAAAGCAAAGCCTTTTTCGTCAGGCAGCAACCCGGGTGCCGCGCCTTTTGCCGAGCTGAAAGCGACCGGGATGATTTCCTGAGATTGAGCGCCTGCCGCCGGCTGGCAGGCAAAGGTGGTGACGAGATGGACCTCATGACCCTGATCAATAAAATACTGCATCCAGTTCAGCGCAATCGGCGAACGACCGTCAACCACAAAAAGAATACGCATGGTTCGGGCGGAATCGCTCCGCAGTCCTGACGTTCAATCCCCTGGCGTCCGCTCGAGGCGGCTTTGCAGGTCGTGCAGTATTTTCGTCAACGTCAAGCCCTCCAGGCTCGGATAAAAGATATCCGCCATGCCCACCCGTTCAGCCGGTCCCAGTCCCATGGTGTAAAAGCCGCCGTTTTTACCCGCTTCGATGCCTACGGTCGCATCTTCGACCACCACACACTCCTCCGGCGGGAGCCCCAATTGCCGGGCGGCGTGCCAGAACAGGTCAGGCGCCGGCTTGTGTTGATCGACGCTCAGCCCATCGGAGACCGCATCGAGCAAAGGCTGGATGCCCAGCCGCTCGATCACCTCGGCGGCGTTCTTGCTGGATGAGCCAATCGCAGCCTTCAAGCCAGCCTGGCGGATTTCCAGCAGCAACTCCTGAGCGCCCGGGAGCAAATCTGCCGGGGTGATCGTCTTGATCAATTCCAGGTAATAGCGGTTCTTGCGGTCCATCATCTCCTGAATCTCCTCTTCAGGGAATTGCCGGTCGCCGAGAATCAACAACAGGGATTCACGGCGCGGGACGCCGCGCAGGGCTTCGTTGGCTTTCCGGTCGAATGGCAAGCCCTCTTCATCAGCCAGCCGCTTCCAGGCGCGGTAATGGAACTCTGCCGTGTCGGTGATGACGCCATCCAGATCAAAGATAAAAGCCTTGATTCGAGGGGGCTGGTTCATCTTCTCTTTCTATCCTCCAGGAATGTCCACCACCTGCAACTCGCCGCGGTGGAAAAACTTGAACGATAACCGCTTCCAGCCAGCCGGCAGGCGGGGAGTCGCCGACCAGTCGTCCGGGGTCACATGGAGGCCGGCAAACCCAAAGACAACAGCCTGCCAGGTGCCCGCGGCTGAAGCCGCATGGATGCCGTCGCCGGCGTTGCCGCGCACATCCCGCAAGTCAGCCCGCGCTGCGCGGATAAAGTGCTCATACGCCTCGTCAGGCTTGCCGACGCGGCAGGCAATGATTGCTTGAATGGAAGGTCCCAGCGACGAACCAAAGGTATGATCGGTGCGCGGCGTGTAATACGCCTCATTGACCTTGAGCTGTTCTTCAGAGTACAAGTCCCTCAGAACATGAAAAGCCATCAGGACATCAGGCTGCTTGAGCGCCTGCGTCTGGTTCGTCTCTTCGATGCCAAACAACGCCTGGACCGATATGGCGCGCGGCTCCAAAGCCTGTAAATCGACATCTTTGCGGTCGAAATAACCCTCGAACTGCTCGATCAGCCCCGAAGGCAAGATGTGGAAGGTCATCCTGGCGATGACATCCTGCCATTTCTTCAGCCTTTCTTCGCTCAAATCCAGCGAGGCAGTCAATTCCTGCGCCTTTGCGGGGGCGTTTTCCTTGAGCCATTGCAGCGCCTGCAAGGCGGTTTCCAGGTTCCACTGCGCCATGCGGTTGGTGTAGTAGTTATTGTCCACGTGTTCATGATATTCATCGGGACCGATGACGTCGTTGTATTCGTATTTGCCCGTTTCGGGGTTGTACTCGGCGCGCGACGCCCAAAATTTGGCGGTATCCAGAATCAGCTCCGCGCCGCGCTCGATGAACCAGGCGTCATCGCCGGTCGCCTGCCAGTAATGATACGCGCCCCAGGCGACATCGGCTGAGATATGAATCTCGATATCGCCCGTCCAGATGCGAACGAGTTTCGTCGGATCGCTGAAGTGCGGCACAAAGCGCGGCGTCACCTCCTCGCCGGTATCGGCGCTCTCCCAGGGGAATTGCGCGCCTTCCCAGCCGTTCGACCGCGCGTTCTTGCGGGCAGCCGGCAGGTTGTGGTAACGGTAATTCAACAGGTTGCGGGCAATGTCCGGCGACGTGTAAATGAACAGCGGGAGCATGAAGATTTCGGTATCCCAAAAGCAGTGCCCGCGGTACCCAAACCCCGAGAGCGTCTTGGCGCCGATGTTGACGCGCTCATCGTTTCGCGGCGCGGCGATGAGCATCTGGAAAAGGTTGAAGCGCAGGGCAAGCTGCGCTTCGTCATCCCCTTCGATGACCACATCCACCCGCTGCCATTCCTGCTCCCAGGCATGGGCATGCTGCTGGAGGGCACGCTCCCAATCAACGATGTTCGCCAGATGTCCCAGCGCTTTACTCAGCGGGTCAGGAACGTCGCGGGAGGTGGCAATGGCGACGAACTTGTCCACGATGATCGGTTGCCCGGCTACGGCTGCCAGCTTGAGCGTGATCATCGGGGCGTTGTCGACGTCGCAGAAAGCCTCTTCCTGCAGTCCGCCCTGGACGAGGCGCAACTGCATGGCGGTTGCGCAGCGGATGCCCGATTTGCGCGTCTCGTTCAACAGATACGCCCCCTGCCCCTGCCGACCCTGCTCGAGCCACTTCCAATGCGCCAAGCCCTCGTTATCGGTATCGCCTTTCACCGTCCCCGAAACGCTCACCCAGCCATCGAATTGCGGGATAATCTGACAGCGAATCAACAGCGTATGCGGGTCAGCCAAAGAAGCAAAACGCTCGAAAACGATGGCGGCGATTTTGCCGCTGGGCGACATCCACGTCACCTCGCGGCGCAGGACGCCGGTGTACAAATCGACCGTCCGGCGGTAACTCAGCGCCTTGCCGCTGGCGAGTGAAAACCGTTCGCCATCCAGGTGGATGACCATCGGCAGCCAGTCGGGGGCGTTTGCCAGCTCGGTAAAGACCACCGGGGCGGCGTCGAACACGCCGTGGATAAAGGTGGCGCGGCGATCGCCGGGGAAGCCTTCTTCGAAGGCGCCCCGCGTGCTCAAATAGCCGTTGCCGATGGTGAAGATCGTCTCGGCGTGATGCTGCTTGGAGGGATCAAAGCGGTCTTCCGAGACCGTCCAGAGGTTCCGCGGCGGCAGCTTGTCGTTCATGAGGGTATCTCTCCAGGAAAAGATCGTCCGGGCGGGCAGCGCGTTCGACCTGGCGGCGGGCGCAGGCAAACGCCTCGCCCAGTGAGCGACCTGACGCCTCCCGGCGGGTTTATCTTACCTGCTATCCAGGTTTTTTTCAATACTCCGCCCTGACGTTACAGCAGGTCATTTCTGGAGAATAGATGGCGCCGCTGCCGCGTTTCAGTCCCCTAACGGGGATTGTTTTGATTCTTACTTAACCGCGCCGCTCTGGTCGGCTGCGTGTGCACCGGCTTCGCCCTCGCCGCTTCCCAGGAGGATGCCAGGCGACAGGCAGCTCAGCCCGAGGGAGGCAAACGGTTGAGCGCGGCGATGAAAGCGCCCGCCATCTGATCGATGTTGATTTCCTGAGCGACGATGCGGTAAGACTCTGCCCCCATCCGCCTGAGCCGCTGAGGGTCCAATAAAGCCTCGGCGAGCGCCTGCGTCAAAGCGTTCAGGTCATCGGCAGGAATCAGCCAGCCATTCTCGGGGCGCACCAGGTCTTCCTGCGTGCCGTCGCCCTGGGCAACGATCACCGGCAGCCCATGCGCCATTGCCTGCTGCACCGCCAGACCGCCCGTGCCGGGGAGCACGAACAGGTCTGCCGCTTCCAGGCTGGCAGCCAGGTCTGCGCCAAACTGGGCGCCGACGAACTGAGCGGCAGGATAGATTTGGCTCGCCAGGGCTTCCAGCTCACGCCGGGCAGGACCCTCCCCGACGATGCGCAAGGCTGGCTGGCGCGCCGCCGGCAGTCGAGCGCAGGCGTGCAGCAGCAGATCGACGCGCTTGCGCGCTTGCAGCCTGCCCACGAAGATCACCACCGGCTTGCCCGCGAACTCGGCGGGTTTGACGCTGGGCTGCCGGACAGGCGGCGGTTCGACCGCGTTGGGAGCGACGAAGACCTTTTCGGGCGGCAGCCCCAAGTGGATATACTCCGCTGCGCCTTTATGACTATACGCAATCACGCCGTCCAATGAGCGCAGGAACGCCAGCCGCTCACCCTGCCGCAGCCCAGCCAGCTTCCCGCCCGCCGGAGGCGCCCCCAGCCCCCATCCCACCACCAGCCGCCGGCGCCGGCGCATCCAGGCAACCGCCGCCCTTGTCGAAAGATAGCGCGCGTTCGCCTCGACGATCAAGGCATCCGGCTGCCAGGTTTGCAGCCACCGGAGGATGCCCGCCTGCCACAACACAAACCAGGGCGACCCCGGAACCCCAAAATGCCAGTTGCGGGCAGGCGTCAAATGGACGCGCTCGAACTCGCTGGCGCTCTGAATGCCCTCGCCGGCGAGCGGCTGCCCGGCAAAGACGCTCAGCCCTCCCTGGCAGGATTGCGCCAGCCGCTCCAGAAACGCCGCCCGGTAAGCGGGAATCACCCGCTGCTGCAAGCCAAGGCGACCGTTAAACACTGCAACGCTTTGACTCATCTCAGCCATCCCATTTCATGACAGCAACACCGACAGGTAAGCATCCACCATGCCCTCCAGGCTGAATGCATCTTCGGCGCGCCGGCGCGCAGCGATGCGGAAGCGGTCTTGATTCCGCAAAACGTCCAGCGCAGCCTGCGCCAGCCCTTCCAGGTTAGGCGGGTCGAGCCGCCAGGGGTCGCCGCCGTACGGCGCAATCCTGCCGGCGCCGCCCTGCACCAGCTCGGGAAGGGCGCCGGTGTCGAAGGAAATCACCGGCAAGCCGCACGCCAGCGCCTCGATCACCGAGTTTGGACAGGCGGCGTTCAGGTCGGCGGCGTACAAGAGGTGCGCCGAGCGGTCGATTTCTGGAATGCGCTCGTGAGGCACGACGCCGAGAAAACGTAAAGGAAACGACGCCCTTTCGCGCCAATGCCGCTGCAACCCGGCGGACATTTTGCCGGCGACGACGACCTCCACCGGCAACTGGCGCTCGCCGTGCAATAACTCTCCCAGCTTCACCGCCGTCTCGACCCCGCCTTCGTAGCCGCCTGCCAGGCTCCCTTCGACCAAAAGAATCTGATAGCGCTGGTCGGGGCGGCGGTGTGGTCCGTCGGGGGAAAAAACCGCCAGGTCCACCCCGTTATAGATCACCGCGCCGGGCGCCTTTTCGACGCCATACACCCGCTGCCACCACTGGCGGGCGAAATGGCTCTGATAGACGATGCGGTCAGCAAAGCGGGCGCGCGTCAAGGCAAGCAGCAGGTTGCCAGCCTCAGACCGCAGGTAGTGGCGTAAGCCGGTCTTGCGCCGGCGGTGCAGCCAGTTCATGCCATCCAAACGCTGCACGATGGGAATGCCCGAACGGCGCGCCTGCCACAGCCCTTTCAGGTTGCGGGTGCCGCCGATGACCAGCACAGCGTCGAAGGGGCGGTCTGCCAGGCTGTAACAAACTTCGTAATGCCGCCTGAGCAAGCCAGCGGCAAGCTTTGCCTGGAAGGAAACCATCCCGCCCACGCCGGCGAGTTTGGGCACAAGACAAATGCGCCTGGTCGCTTCAGTCATGGCGATAGCCAACACGCCGCGCTGGAACGCCAGCCCAGATTTCTCCCTCGCCCGTGGAGGTCAGCAAGACCGCGTTGGCGCCAACGACCGTGCCCCTGGCGACGCGCAGCGTGCCCTCCTTTCCCAGGACGCGCGCCCCAGGGCAAAGGATGACGTCATCCTCGATCACCACGCCAGCAAAGCGCGATTGATGGCTGGGGCGGTAAATATCCGCCCTGCCGATGGTCACGCCGGGATAGATCTTCACCCCGTTGCCGATCACGGTTTTGGAGTGAATCACCACGCCAAAGCCGCCATGTTCGAGGGTAAACCCAGAACCAATCTTCACCGTGCGGGGAATCTCTGCGCCCAGCAGCTTGAGGAGATAATACGCCAGCCTGCCAAAGATTGGCAAGCCGCGGGCGTAAACCAGGGTGGTGTAAACATCGCGACTCACGGGCTAGCCCCCTTGAAGGCGGTACCTGCCATCCCCCAGCCGGAAAAGGGTAAAACCAGCCTGGCGCCACTCGTCCTGATTGCAGATTCCCACCGCATCCACTGCCACATTGCCGCGCATCATTGCGTACAGTTGCGCCGGGTCCAGCCGCTTGAAAGCCTGGTGGGCGACCAGCAAGATGACGCCATCTGCCTGGCTCAGCGCAGCTTCCAGGGAGGGCGCTGTGATCACGCCGGCGATTTGGGCATCCGGCTTGAACGGCTCGTAGGCGCGCACGCTGGCGCCTGCATCGACCAGCAGCTTTGCCACCTCGATCGCCGGGCTTTCGCGCAGGTCGTCGACATCCGGTTTATAGGACAAGCCCAACACCGCCAGTTGCCTGCCCGCCAGCGCGTTGGGCGATGCAGAATCTGGGGAACTGAAAGCCCGCCGGATGAGATCGAGCACAAAGCGGGGCTGTTCATCGTTCACTTTGCGGCTGGCAGCAATGAGCGGGGTCAGGTCAGGCGCCGCCTCGACCAGGAACCAGGGGTCTACGCTGATGCAGTGCCCCCCCACGCCTGGACCGGGACGCAGGATGTTGATGCGGGGATGTCGGTTTGCCAGGGCAATCGCCTCCCATACATCGACGCCGAAGCGATCAGCCAGGCGCGAAAACTCATTGGCGATGGCAATATTGACATCGCGGGTGGTGTTTTCCATCAACTTGACCATCTCGGCAGTGGTGGCATCGGTCAGGATGATTTCGCCGCGGACAAACAGGCTGTAAAGGTCACGTGCGGCTTCAGCCGAGGCGCGGTTCACGCCGCCCACAACGCGCGTGTTCTCGATCAATTCTCGAAGAATCTGCCCCGGCAAGACGCGCTCTGGCGAATATGCCAGGTAGAAGTCAACGCCGGCGCGCAGCCCAGAGCGCTCCAGCAAAGGCGTCAGCAGGTCCACCGTCGTGCGCGGCGGCGAGGTCGATTCCAGCACCACCAGGTTGCCGCGGCGCAGGTAAGGCGTGATCGACTCTGCTGCCGCCGTTACGGCGCGCATATCGGCGCGCTTATCGGCATAAAAAGGGGTGGGAACGGCAATGATAAACGCATCAGCCGCTTCTGGCTTATCCCTGACGAGCAGGTTGCCGGAGCCTAATGCCGCCTGGACGAGCGTCCGCAAGCCGGGTTCATGGATGTGCAAACCGCCATTCTGCAGGGTGCTGACCACGCTGGGATTGACATCGACCCCGATGACGCGGACGCCATGCGTTGCAAAGGTGCTTGCCGTGGGTAAGCCGATATACCCTAAACCCAAAACGCATAAATTCTTGAACGCCACAAGAAACTCCTCTGATAGGTTCGGAACATCGACCCATTATGCCACAGGAATGGGAAAAATATCATAAAAAAACCTGAAAATCTCTTGACAAAGAACACTTGTTCGAGTAATATTATTTTAGAACATAAATTCTTGAAATGGCATAATGCCCGGTATTTGCCGGGAAGGAGGCTATTATGATGGCACGAAAGCGAAAAGCCGGATTGACAGAACCCCAAATCAAGGTGCTCGAAGTGCTTGACCGCTACCAGCGCAAGTCGGGATACCCGCCCTCCATCCGCGAAATAAAGGAAAAAGCAGGTCTTTCATCGACATCTGTCGTCAACTATTACCTGGATCAGCTCGAAGAGATGGGATACATCGAGCGGGACGAACACGTCTCGCGCGGCATCCGCCTGATCAAGACGCTCGGCGACATCCTGCCCACCGCAGTCTCCAAGCCGGCAGCGCGCCTCCGCCAGGCTTTCGATGAAACGATTCGCATACCGGTCGTTGGGCGTATCTTCGCCAGCGAGCCGGTGCCCGTCCCGGCAAGCAACTTCTCCTACATGGATTACGAAAACACGGTTGATGTTGCCGTGAGCATGCTCAACGAAAAAGACCGCGACCGGCTCTTTGCGCTGGAAGTGCGCGGCGACTCCATGATCGATGCCATGGTCTATGACGGCGACATTGTCATCATGAAACCCATGCAGCAAGCTCAGAACGGCGACATGGTGGCGGTCTGGCTGAAAGACCGCGATGAAACGACCCTGAAATACTTTTACCAGGAAAACAAACGCATCCGTTTGCAGCCGGCAAATCCCACGATGCAGCCAATCTACGAAGACCCCAACAACGTCGAAATTCAAGGCAAGGTGGTCATGGTGATTCGCTCGATGAAAGAAGCGATGCGCCAGTAAGAAAAAATGATAAAATCAAGCCAGGGGCTGTGGCAGCGCAGCCCTTTTTGGTTTAAAGGCAATGTTCTGGTAGAATTCGACGCGTGACAAAGGGCAAACCAAAACAGGGCATTCCCAATTCGAAGCGCATCTTCGACCTGGCGCTGACTATTCCCGGCGTGGTGTTGATCTCGCCGCTGGCGGCTCTCATTGCGATCTTGATCAAGCTCAACTTGGGCAGCCCGGTGCTCTTCCGCCAGGTTCGCCCCGGATACCACGGCAAGCCGTTCGTGCTTTACAAATTCCGGACGATGAAAGACCTTTACGACCAGCACGGCAACCCCCTCCCCGACTCGGAACGGTTGACTCAACTGGGCAAATTCCTGCGCGCTACCAGCCTGGACGAACTGCCCGAGCTGATCAATGTCCTGCGCGGCGAAATGAGCCTGGTCGGTCCGCGCCCTTTGCTGATGCAATACCTGGAACGGTACTCGCCAGAACAAGCCCGCCGTCACCTGGTTCTGCCGGGAATCACCGGCTGGGCGCAGGTCAACGGACGCAACGCCATTTCCTGGGAGGAGAAGTTCCGTTACGATGTCTGGTATGTGGATCACTGGTCGCTCTGGCTGGACATCCGCATTTTGTTGTTGACGCTTTGGAAAATCATCCGCCGTGAAGGAATCAGCCAGCCGGGATACGTTTCCGCCGAAGAATTTATGGGCAATCTCCCGCCTGCCAGCCAAGGATGACCATGCCAGCGCAGCATTCAAATCCGCTCTCCCTTTACCGCTGCTTGTACCGCATCCGGCGCTTCGAGGAGACCGTGTTGGATAACTTCGCCAAAGGCGTTTTCTTTGGGACAACGCATACTTATCTTGGGCAGGAAGCCAATGCCACCGGCGTTTTAAGTCATCTGCAGGAAAACGACATTGTATTCAGCAACCACCGCTGCCACGGGCACTTCCTGGCGTACGGGGGCGAACCGCGCGCGCTGTTTGCAGAACTCATGGGAAAGGCAACCGGGGTATGCGGCGGGAGAGGCGGCTCGCAGCACCTGCACTGGAAAAATTTCTATTCGAACGGCATCCAGGGGGGCATCCTGCCCGTCGCCGCCGGCATGGCGCTGGCGGAAAAGCTCAAGAAGAGCGATACCCTTTGCGTGGTCTTTTTGGGAGACGGCACCTTTGGCGAGGGCGTCGTCTATGAAACGCTGAACATGGTTTCCCTGTGGCAGGTGCCGCTGCTGATGGTGGTCGAAAATAACCGCATTGCGCAAACGACCCCCATCGAACTGGCGCTGGCAGGGAACCTCGCGGCGCGGATTGCTGCCTTTGCTATCCCGGTCGTCGAACTCGAAACGGCAGATGTGATGGAAATCCAGTCTGCTTCCAGGGAATTGTTCGACCAGGTTCGTCAAAGACGGGCGCCCCGCGCCCTGGTGCTCCATACCAACCGTTTTGGTCCACACTCCAAGGGCGATGACACGCGCCCAGCCGAAGTCGTCAGGCAGCTTTGGGAACAACATGACCCGCTGAGAATACACGCCCAACGACTGAGCAACGAAGAACTTGGCGAAGTGGAAGATCTGGTCAACGCCGAAATCGAGTCGGCGTTTCAGCAGGCGATGGCTGACCCTTATCCCGCGCTAGAGAAAGGCGAGGCTGGTTAGAGCCAACCCGATGCCCTCCGTCCTGGACTCGCTCAACACTGCCCTGCACCGGGCAATGACCCTCGACCCAACAGTCTATATCCTCGGCGAGGATATCCTCGACCCATATGGCGGCGCATTCAAGGTGTGCCGGGGGCTTTCCACCTCGTTCCCCGATCGCGTTCTGACCACGCCAATCTCCGAAGCCGGCATCACCGGCATTGCCGCCGGCATGGCGCTGCGCGGCTTGCGACCGGTCGTCGAAATCATGTTTGGCGATTTCACCACGCTGATCGCTGACCAACTGATCAACCATGCCGCTAAATTCCGCGGCATGTACAATGACCAGGTCAGGGTTCCTCTGGTGGTGCGCACCCCTATGGGGGGCAGGCGGGGTTACGGACCAACCCACAGCCAGACGCTGGAAAAGCTCTACCTCGGCGCGCCGGGATTACAAGTGATTGCGCCTTGCGCGCTCAGTCTGCCTGCTAAAGAAGGCGAGCTGCCCGAATTGGCACCAGGCAGCCCAGGGGATATCCTCTTGAAGACCATCTTAGACGGCGAGGACCCAGTCTTGTTTGTCGAAAATAAGCTACTCTATCCCCTGAACCTGCAGGACGAAACGAGCCTGGCTGACTTTTCGATCCAGGCTTTTTATGGCAAAGACCAGCGCAATCCTGTGTTCCAGCTTGGCATCGCGGGCGCGCCCAAGGCTGACCTCACCATTGCAGCGTATGGATACATGGCAGAACTTGCCCGCCAGGCAGCGCTCAAACTGGCTTATGAACACGAGCTGTTTGCCGAATTGATCGTCCCCACCCGGCTCAGTCCTGTGGATATCTCTGCCACACTGGAGTCAGTCCGGCGCACAGGACGGCTGATTACCGTGGAAGAAGGCACGCTGACCGCCGGATGGGGCGCCGAAGCGCTGGCGCGGACCGCTGCTGCACTCGGACCAGCCTTGCGATTCGCCCGGCGCGTGGCTGCGCTGGAGATGCCCATCCCAGCCTCGAGACCTCTCGAGGAAACGGCTTTGCCAGGCATCCCAGAGATTATGACCGCAGCCCTTGATTTGCCTGGCTAGAACCGGGCACGCACCTCAACCTTAGCCTTCGCAAGATAGTTAAGGCGTGGTATAAACTGGCTGCAAACTCCCTATGAGCGAAGCGCAAGCCATCCTCATCCCGCTGATCAACCCCAACGAGCCTGAAGCCCACCTGGCGGAGCTTTACATCTCCGAAGGGCAACAGGTGCGTAAGGGTGAGCTCTTATGTACATTGGAAACGACAAAAACCACGTTCGACCTTGCCGCCGAACGGGATGGCTTTATCTGCCAGTTGAAGCGAAAGCGGGGAGAAATGCTCAGCGCCGGGGACTTGCTTTGTTACCTGGCAGATCAGCCAGATTGGACGCCTGCCCCCGCCGCGCAGCCCTCAACACAGCTTGAAACAGGAAGGGAAAACGCCGTTCCTGAGGGATTGCGCATTTCCCAGCCGGCATTACGCCTGGCGCAGGAAGCCGGCTTGAACCTGGCTGCCCTTCCAAAGGGCATGTTCATCACGGAGAGCCTGGTTCAGGAGATGATTGGCAAATCCAAGCAAATCCCCCGCCCCGAGGCAGAAAGCGGCGACCAGAAGTTGCCTTTTGACCCCACTGCCATCCTCGTGTACGGCGGGGGTGGACACGGCAAAGCGTTGATCGACCTGCTCAAGGCGCTGAAAACTTACCGCATTGTCGGCATCATCGATGACGCCATGGCGAGCGAAGCGGCTGAAAAAACCATCATGGGCATTCCAATTCTGGGAGGCGCAGAGGTGTTGCCCAGGCTTTTCGACCAGGGGGTGCGCCTGGCAGTCAATGCCGTCGGCGGGATCGGCAACATTGCGGTGCGCGTGCGGGTATTCGAAAGACTGGCGCAAGCCGGGTTCTCGTGCCCGGCAGTGGTGCATCCCTCCGCCGTGGTGGAACCCAGCGCAACCCTTGCAGCAGGCGTGCAGGTCTTTCCGCTTGCCTACGTGGGGAGTGAAGCCAGAGTGGGTTTTGGCGCCATTATCAACACCGGGGCAATCGTCTCACACGACTGCCAGGTGGACGATTATGCCAACCTGTCACCGGGCGCAATCCTGGCAGGTGAAGTGCAGGTGGGGAAAGGCGCTTTGATCGGCATGGGCGTGACCGTGAACCTGCGGACGAAGATTGGCAGCGGGGCGCGCATCGGCAACGGCGCGACCATCAAAGGGGATGTGCCTGACCAGGGCGTGGTGCGGGCAGGGATGACCTATCCCGAATAAGAGGCGAAAACAGATGAACTCTCAGCACAAGGTCGTTATCCCCATGTCCTCGCCAGATTTGACCGATCTGGAAAGGGAAGCCGTGGCTGCCGTGATGCGCACGCCTGCCCTGAGCATGGGGCAGGAAATCGAAGCCTTCGAAGCGGCAGTGCGGGACTTTACCGGCAGCCGGCATGCCATTGGCGTCAGCTCCGGGACGGCAGGGCTGCACCTGTGCGTGCGGGCTGCGCGCATCCAGGACGGCGACCTGGTGATTACCACGCCTTTTTCATTCGTCGCCTCGGCAAATGTGTTGCTCTTCGAAAGGGCTATTCCCATCTTCGTCGATGTCGATGCTCGAACGGGGAATATCGACCCCCTTCAGGTGCAAGCGGCGGCGGGTGACCTGATGAAAGGGGGCAAGTCGGCTCAAAAATGGCTGCCGCGTAACCTCTCGCGCCATCAGGCTCCCCTCAAGGCTATCCTGCCGGTCGACGTCTTTGGACAGCCCGCAAACCTGGCAGCAATCAGGGAGACGGCGCAGCGCTACGGCTTGAAAGTCATCGAGGATGCCTGCGAGGCGCTGGGCGCTACCTATCGGGGAAAGCCGGCAGGCACGCTGGGGGATTATGGGGTGTTTGCTTTCTATCCCAACAAGCAAATCACCACCGGCGAAGGCGGGATGATCGTTACAGATGATGATGAAGCTGCCGTGTTGATGCGCGCCCTGCGCAACCAGGGGCGCGCCCCCGGCGACACCTGGCTGCAGCATACTCATCTGGGCTACAATTATCGCCTGGATGAGCTGAGCGCCGCGCTGGGGCGGGCGCAAATGAGCCGGCTTGAGGAATTACTGGCTAAGCGCGAGCAGGTGGCGAGCTGGTATGAAGAGCGCCTGGCAGAGATAGCCGGCGTGGAACTTCCGCAAGCGAGCGCTGCAAACAGCCGCCCAAGCTGGTTTGTGTATGTCGTACGTTTCGACCGGGAGATTTCACGTGATAAAATCGCCCAGGCGCTGGGCGAACGCGGCATCCCGGCAAGGCCTTATTTTCTGCCCATCCACCTGCAGCCTTACATGATCGAGCGTTTTGGGTACCGCGAGGGTGATTTTCCGGTGACGGAGGACTTGGGCAAGCGCAGCCTGGCGCTGCCCTTTTCGGGTGTGATGACAGAGGCTCAGGTAGAAACGGTGTGCCGCACACTGAGCCAAGTGATACGAGAAATTGGAGGATATTGTTAGATGAATATTTCGATGTGGCGCAAAGCGTTACGAGTGATACCACACGTCAGCCAGGAGGAATGGCGCAAGCTGGATCTCATTTCGAAATGGCTGATATCCACCCGGGCGGCTGTGTTGGTGATGACTTTCCTGTCAGGCGCAATCGCCGGCATCCTGGCAGCCGCAAACGGTCAGTTCGACCTGGTGAAATGGTTGCTGGTGACGATTGGTTTGATTCTGGCGCATGCTACCAATAATCTGCTCAATGACTATACCGATTATGTCAAGGGAGTGGACCAGGACAATTACTACCGCAGCCAGTATGGACCTCAACCCCTGGTCCATGGGCTGATGTCTAAGCGCGAGCTGTTGACCTACGCCGCGGTTACCGGTCTGCTGGCAGCCGCGTGCGGCGTTGCGCTGATTGCAATGCGCGGCGGGTTGACGCTACTCTTCATGGGGTTGGGAGCATTTTTTGTCCTGTTCTATACCTTTCCCTTGAAATATATCGCGCTGGGTGAGCTATCCGTGCTGATCGTCTGGGGACCATTGATGATCGGCGGTGGTTACTATGTAATCACGGGGACATGGAGCTGGAACGTGGTCATCGCCAGCCTGCCCTATGCGCTGGGTGTGACAGGCGTCATCTTTGGCAAGCACATCGATAAGTTCGAAGCCGACAAGCAAAAACGTATCCACACGCTGCCGGTGGTGATTGGCGAGAAACCGGCGCGGTTCACCCTGGTGGCAATGCTGATTCTGCAATACTTGAGCGTGGCTTACTTGATCGTAACGGGCTTCTTTACGCCGGTAGTAGCCATCGTGATCGGTGCAGTCCGAACGCTGCGCCGAATCTTCCCGATGTTCAAAGCTCCCAAGCCAGCCGAGAAACCAGCCGATTTTCCTGAGGTGTGGCCTAACTACTTTGTGGCGGCAGCCTTTGTGCACAACCGCGAATTTGGAATGCTCTTCCTGATCGGTCTGATTCTGGACACGATCATCAAGGCTTTCATCCGTTAGAAAAAACCAGGTCTTCCTTACCCGCCAGGCGGTCCTGGATGCGCTGAATGACGATGTTCAGGTGGCGGGGCTTATGCACAAAATCCAGGTCATCGGTGCGGATGGTGAGCACCGGACAGAGATCGAAAGCCTGCATCCAATCGTCGTAGTAAGACTCCAGTAAACTCAGGTATTCGGGTGTGATGCCGGTCTCGATGGAGCGCGCCCGCGCCTGGATGCGCTTGATGAGCAGGGGAACCGGCGCGCGGAGATAAATCAGCAGGTCCGGCGGGGGAAGTTTTTCAACCACGAGGTCAAAGATGCGCCGGTAGGAAAGGTAATCGCGCTCGGTGAGGTTGCCCATCGAGTAGAGGGCGCGGGCAAAGATATAGGCATCCTCGTAGATGCTGCGGTCTAGGATGGCAGACTGGGGATCGGCAGCCAGCTCCAGGTACTGGCGGGCGCGGTGCCCGAGGAAGAACACCTGGAGGTGAAAGGACCAGGCGCGCATATCGGCGTAGAAATCCGCTAAATAGGGGTTATCGGAGACGGATTCGAATGCCGTCTTCCAGCCGAGGCGGGCGCCGAGGCGTTCGGTGAGGGAGGTTTTGCCGGCGCCGATGTTGCCGGCGACAACGACAAGGCGTTTGGGCATAAGCTGGTCTCCTGGATGGTCAGTTGATTGATATTAGTGTAACATGGTTTGCAGGGAGGGAGTATATTGGAAAGTCAGAATCAAAACAATCCCCGTTAGGGGACTGAAAACCCCTCTCCCGGTGGGAGAGGGGCAGGGGTGAGGTCAGTCATGATTTGGCTGCTGGCGCTATTCGAAGCCACCCGATAAGCTTCGAACGCCAGGATATATAGCCCTCACCCTGGCGCTCTGCAGGCGTTCCCTGCGCCTCTGGGGAAATAGTCAAAAAAGGTTCAGCTCAACACTCGCTAAAGCCGCAGGCGTAACACTTGCGGCAGCCCTCTTCATTGACCACGGCGGCTTCGCCGCATTCGGGGCACAGGTCGCCAATGTGCTGCGCCGGTACCGGCAGAGCAGAATCCAGCGGGATGGGTTCCAGCCCGGGGTAGTAACCGTTGCCATCGGTCTCTTCCTCGGGGTCCTGGCTGCGGTCGCTGGTCTCAGCCAGGTACTCAGCCAGCGCCTGGGCGACGCCGTCAGGCAGCGAACGGACGCGCTTGGGACCAAAGCCAAGGGCATGCCCGCCGCCAATGCCGGCGAGTTGATTGATGACCTCGCGCAGCCGCTCCCGCGGCGGGACCGGCGATGCCAGGCGCAGGACAAAGGAAATCATGCGACCGATCGCCTCAGAGACGGCGGCAGTCTCAGAGCCAGCCTTGGCAGTGTTAATGAAGACCTCGAAAGGCTGTTGTCCGCCGTTTTCGTTGACAGTGACAAACGCCTTGCCCAGCGGCGTGCCAATGCTGTAGGTATAACCAGCCAGCCGCTTGGGACGGGGCTTTTTGGACTCCTGCCACAGCGTTGCCTGCCTGTCCTCCACATGGGAGGCGGTTTCCGGCACAGGCGCCGGGGAGGGTTCGACAGCGCCTTTCTTACGGGCAGTTTCCTTGGTTTCCAGGACGACCACCTGCCGCGAGCCGGTGACGTACACGGTAATCCCCTTGCATCCCAAATGCCATGCCAGCAGGTAAGCCGTGGCGACGTCATCCACCGTGGCGGTTTCGGGGAAGTTGATCGTCTTGCTCAGGCTGTTATCGACGAACGCCTGCATGGCAGCCTGCATGCGCACGTGTTCTTCGGCGGTGATGTCCTGCGAGACGACGAAAGTGCGGCGCAGCGTTTCGGGCAGCTCGGCGATGTCCTGGCATGAGCCGACTTCCATCACCTCATCCACGATTCTGGCGCGGGCGTCGTAGTCTAAGCCGGCTTCGTGCAGCGCCTGTTCGAACAACGGGCTGGTATAGGTAAGCTGCAGGTCCTTGCCATTGTCGTTGACGTGCCGGATGTAAGCCAGGGCAAACACCGGCTCACACCCATAGCCCTCGCAGCCGGCGACGGTGGCAATGGTGCCGGTGGGGGCAATGGTCGTCTGGGCGGCGTTGCGGATGCCATACTGCCGGATGCCGGAGACGACCTCCTGCCAGTCCAATGCCGGGCGCCCCCAGTCGCGGTGGTAGGGGACAATCGATTCGGGCGGCGACCAGCGCAAATCATCCGGCTGGTAAATACTTCCCTGGATCGCCGGGAAAGCGCCGCGCTCCTTTGCCAGCGCAACACTGGTGCGCATGGCGTGGAAACGGACAAACTCCATCACCTGGGCGGCAAATTCCTGCCCTTCGGGCGAGCCGTAGCGGATGCCCAGGTGATACATCAGATCAGCCAAGCCCATGATTCCCAAACCGATGCGGCGGGCGTTCAAGGCAGCCTGGCGCAATTGCGGGACAGCCGGGACATAGGCATTTGCCTCGACCACATCATCCAGAAAGCGGGTGGAAAGCTCCACGCTGCGGCGCAGCGCCTCCCAGTCAACGGTATGATTGGGTCCAAAGTGGCGCGCCAGGTTCACCGACCCCAGGCAGCAGTTCTCGTACGGACCCAGCCACTGCTCGCCGCAGGGATTGGTTGCTTCCAACTGATACAAGTGCGGCACCGGGTTGGAGCGGTTGGCGGCGTCGAGGAACAGCACGCCCGGCTCGCCGTTGTGATGCGCCTGGGTGACGATTTTCTGGAATAGTTCGCGGGCGCGCACTTGCTTATAGACGAGAATCGGGATGCCGGCAGCCTCCGCCTGCTCAAGCGTGCCGTTGAAATGGCTGTACTCCGGCGAACGCACATCGGGGAAGCGCAGGTCCCAAATCTCATCGCGCTCCACCGCGCGCATGAAGGCATCGGTAATCCCCACGGAGATATTAAAGTTGGTGATTGCCCTTTCATCCGTCTTGCAGGTAATAAACTCCTCGATATCGGGGTGATCGACGCGCAGCACTGCCATGTTGGCGCCGCGCCGCGTGCCGCCCTGGGCAATCTCGCCAAAGGCTTTATCGTACACGCGCAGGAAGCCCACCGGTCCGGTAGCCTGCCCGGCAGAGGATTTGACCAGCGTGTTCTTGGGGCGCAGGCGAGAGAAGGAAAAGCCGTTTCCGCCGCCGGTCTGCTGAATCAAAGCAGCGTCGCGCAGCGTCTGAAAAATGCCGGCAGGGTCGCGCCCCATGTCATCGCTGATTGGCAGGACGAAGCACGCCGCCAACTGTCCCAGCGGGGTGCCGGCGCCGGTGAAAGTGGGAGAATTGGGGAAGAATTTTTTGGAAGTCAATAATTCATAATAATTGCGCGCATGAGCAAGCACCTCGCCGTTCCACTCTTCCTCCACCGAAGCCACGTGATAAGCCACCCGCCAGAACATCTCCTCGACCGTCTCAACCGGCTGACCGTCTGGTCCCCGGCGGACGTAGCGCCGTTGCAGCACCTGGCGGGCATTGGCAGATAACTCTACTGGCGGAGAATCTTGCGGAATAGGCGGGGTAGGCAATAAGCCGGATGGGTCTGCTTTAGATTTTGCGGCTAACATGAGCACCTCCGAAGTTAAGAATGTTAATAAACCTTCAACCTAAAAGGCTTGAAGAGGAAAGCGTCAACCTTCTAGCAGACGGTCGATCTCGTTGCGGATCGAGCGCAGGTCGTCTAACCCCAGGTAAACGATGGCGTACCGGATATAGGCAATCTGGTCCAGCTCTTTCAAGCCGGCAATCACCATGTCGCCCACCACGCGGGAGGAGACTTCAGCTCTGCCCATGGACTGGAGAGCCGCTTCGATCTCCCCCACCAGGCGTTCGATATCCGCCGCCGAAACAGGGCGCTTGGCGCAAGAAATGCGAATGCCGCGAATCAGTTTTTCGCGGTCGAATTCTTCCCGCGTGCCATCCTGCTTGATGATCAGCGGCGTTGCCAGGATGGGGCGCTCGTAGGTGCTGAAGCGTTGCCCGCAGCCCTCACATTCCCGCCGCCGGCGCACGCCGCCGCGCGAATCATGCGAAGTATCGATGACGCGGGAATTTTCGTTTTTACAGTAAGGGCAACGCATCTGAGAAGCCTGCTTGATCGAGAGAGGATATACCCCCATATATGGGGGTATATCACAAATCTACCCCCATAGATGGGCGAAGTGGCAAAATTTTAGCATATAATTAGAACAAAAGTCAAGAGTTTTATGAGCGTAAAATCTTAAAATTCCTCCCAAACAGAATGATTTAAGATAAGCCAAAAATGTAAAGGGAACTGGCTCAGGCGCCATGCTGCCTGAGCCAGCCCTCAAAAAAGCTGCCTGTCCCCGCGCGAAGGCAGAGGCGGGGACAAGCCAATACAGGCTGCTGCGAGGAGGCAGCCAGCAGCCTGTCAAGAATGCCCGGAAAACGTTATCCGCTTACTTCTTACGATTGCGCAAGAAGGTGGGGATATCCAGCTCATCCGTATTGACCGTGCGCGGCTCGAAGCCAGCCGTGCTGCTCTTCGAGGCGGCGACCGAAGCATAGTCGTTTGCAGACAGGTTGATCGTCCGGTCACGCAGCTCTCGAGAAGTATCCGGCTGGCGGGCAGGTTTCTGTTCCATGCGCGTTGGCGGCACCTCCACCAGCCGCCGCGGCGCGCCGGTGCGCTCAAAACCCGTTGCAATCACAGTGATGCGGATATCGTCGCCCATGTTCGGGTCAATGACTGCGCCAAAGATGAGGTTGACATCCGGATGAGCGGTTTCTTTGATGATCGCCGCCGCCTGGTTGACCTCGAAGAGGGTCATATCGGGACCGCCGGTGACGTTGAACAAGATGCCGCGGGCGCCATCGATGGTAATGTCGAGCAACTGGCTCGAAATTGCCTGCTCGGCTGCCAGGCGGGCGCGGTCCTCGCCGGAGGCGCTGCCCACTGCCATCAGCGCAGCGCCGCCTTCGGACATGATGGTGCGCACGTCGGCAAAGTCCAGGTTGATCAACCCAGGTACGGTGATCAACTCGGCGATGCCCTGCACACCCTGGCGGAGGACATCATCGGCAACGCGGAAGGCATCCTGCAGGTTGGCGCGCTTGTCCACAATCTGCAGCAGGCGGTCATTGGGGATGACGATGAGGGTATCGGAATGCTCCTTGAGCTTGGCGATGCCCGCTTCTGCCGACTGAATGCGGCGGGAACCTTCGAAGGTGAAGGGGCGGGTTACCACGCCAATGGTCAAAGCGCCGCACTCCTTGGCAATCTGCGAGATGATCGGGCTGGCGCCGGTGCCAGTGCCGCCGCCCATGCCGGCAGTGACAAAGACCATATCGGAGCCTTTGAGCACTTCATAGAGCTGGTCGGATGATTCCTCGGCAGCCTTGCGCCCCTGTTCGGGATTGCCGCCGGAGCCCAAACCGCGAGTGAGCTTTTCACCGATGCGGACGCGGGTTGGCGCGCTGGAGAGCATGAGCGCCTGAGCGTCGGTGTTGATGGCAATGAAGTCAATGCCGGTCAGACCTTCTTTGATCATGCGCTCAACGGCGTTGCAGCCTCCGCCGCCCACCCCCACCACTTTGATGCGGGCAAACGACTCTAGCTGGCTTAAGGGATTATTGGTAGGCATAGTTCCTCCTCTAAATAAGATTCATGATGACTGAAATAGATATGGTCATGGTAATAACCTGCGCAGGAAATTCTTGACGGCTTCCCAATTACCTCCTTCCTCATCTGTTAACCGGCGGGCATGCTTGCGGCTCGCTTGCGGCACAAAATCGCTCATCAGCACCGCCCAGCGCAGCAATCCTACCGAAGTGGAAAACGCCGGAGAACCGAGCCTATCGACCATTCCAAGCAGGTTCTCGGGGCGGGCAATGCGCACCGGTATGCCCAAGACGCGGCTGGCAAGCGAGCGGATGCCCGGCAGGTTGCTGGTGCCGCCGGTGAGCACCATCCCGGCGGGTAGCAACCCGTCATAGCCAGAACGCTTGATCTCTTGCAGCACCAGGCTGAAGATCTCCTCGACGCGGGCTTCGATGATATGCGCCAGCTCCTGGCGGTTGATCTGGACAGGTTTATCTTCACCGAATGGCTTGATCGTGAAGTATTCTTCCGGGCTGACTTCGCTGCGCAGCGCGTGCCCGTGCTGCAGCTTGACCTCTTCTGCTTGCGAAACCGGCAACCGCAGCCCATGAGCGATATCCGAGGTCACATGGTTGCCTCCCACCGCCAGGACGCTGGTGTGCCAGACATCGCCATCGATGTAAATCGCCATGTCCGTCGTACCGCCTCCGACATCACACACCACCGCCCCCATCTGGCGTTCCGTTTCATTCAAGACCACCTCGGCAGAAGCCAGGGGGTTGAGCACGAACTGGGTGATGTTCACACCTGCCGAGGCAACACACTGGCGCAAGTTTTCCATGGTGGCAGCCGCGGCGGTAATGATATGAGTCTCGACTTCCAGGCGATAGCCATGCATGCCCAGGGGCGAACGAATCCCTTCCTGCCCATCGATGGAAAACCCACGCTGGATGACATGCACCACCTCACGATTATGCGGCACGGCAATGGCGCGGGCGGCATCCACCGCGCGCAGGATATCGTCCTGGTCAATGACGCGACCGGTGATCGCCACCACACCCTTGCTGTTGACCGAGGACACGTGCGAACCAGCCAGAGAAACCAGCGCTGATGTAATTTCCAAGCCGGAGGTGCGCTCGGCTTTTTCCACCGAACGGATGATCGCCTGCGAGGCAGCCGTCATATCCACCACCGTCCCCTTGCGAATGCCCTGTGAAGGCTCGATGCCCACGCCCAGGATGTGCAGGTGGACTGTATCAGAACCGGCAGGCGGTGGTTCTTCGCGAGCTACCAGGGTGCAGATTTTGGTCGTCCCGATATCAATTCCAACGATGATTGGCGCATCCATAAGATCAATACTCCCTGGCGGTATGCTTTGCTTGGTGATAAAAGTTCTTCGACATATGATTACCGCCGGTAAAAAGGTGTATGGAGAAATTCCATGCTGATCAGAGTGGGCTGAATGCCGTTATTGATCAGGTGATCTGCCAGAGCCTGGTAAACGGTCAGTTTTTGCTCCATTTGATCCAGGTCCTTTCCGAAGAAAACTTCCCAGCCATGCGGATCTTGCCAGCCGAAACCATGTTCCTGGTTATAGGCAAGCGCCGCGCCCTCGGGCAAATAATCGCCCATCTTGACCACCATCGCCACTAGCTGGGACGAGAGCAGCGGCGAGGCGGCAGCCGGCGCCCCTGAAGACTGGCTGTCCGCAGCCGGCAAGGGGAACCCATCTGCCTCTACCCGCACCAGCCTGCCAGATTCGCCGCGGGGCGGGAAAGCAAACCCCTCGCCATCGATCCAGCGCTCGATGCCATCCTGTACCCAGGCGACCACCGGCTGGCGCTCGATAACCACCAGTTTGATTCTGGAAGGCAGGTACACCTTGACCTGGATGGAGGCAAATTCAGGGAAGGCGGCGCGCAATTCCTGCTGCACTTTCGTCGGGCTGACCAGGACGACCGGTTCCCCCATGACGCTGACCTGCGCAAGGACATCGTCGAAGGTCAGTCGCTGCAAGCCCTCGACTTGAAGCACATCTACCTGGAAGAAGGGGGTAAATAACAGAAAATAGAGGCATAAGAGCATGCAAAAAGCGATCAATCCAGAGGCAATCCGCCAGCTAAAGTTCACCACGGGCAGAGAAGGCAAGCGCATTTCAGCGCCGGGAACGTTCAACGCTAGGTCGAAGCGGCGGCGAACGCGAGCCGTCTTCTTGCTTGAAAACGGCTTACGGACAGGCACCGCCATATCACCCTGCAGGCTGCCGCGCACCATCACCGGCGGCATGGCGCCGGCGCGTTGAGTCGGTTTACGCTCCGCCCGCGAAGACCGTCGAATCCCTGAGGCAGCCCGCCGGTCGCGGCGCTGGCGAGCCGTCTCAACGGGTTGCGTCAGAGAAGGTCGCAGGGATTTTCGAGATCGCACAACACCAGACATAAGTCATCCCATCCTATGATTGCATCACAGATCCATACTTCCGCTCCGAGCGGTCATTCTCGGCTTTCCTTTCCAGCGCCAGCGCGATCAAACGATCCAACAACGCCGGATAAGGTAAACCGCTGACTTCCCACAACTTAGGATACATGCTGATTCTGGTGAACCCCGGGATGGTGTTGATTTCACCCAGGTACAGCGCGCCAGTTTGTTTATCCATCAAGAAATCCACCCGCGCCATGCCGGCGCAATCCACCGCCTGGTATGCCCGCAGCGCCAGGTCGCGCACAGTCTCGCTCTGCTGGGGGGTCAGCGGGGCAGGTATCAGCAGCTCCGAATTGCCATCCAGGTACTTGGCTTCGTATGAATAGAATTCGCGGCTGGGGATGATCTCGCCAGGGAGCGACGCCTGCGGCGATTGATTCCCCAAGACGCTGACTTCGATCTCGCGCGCTGAGATACCGCGCTCTACCACCACACGGCGATCGTAGCGGGCTGCTTCCATCAAGCCTTCGACCAGGTCGGAACGGCTGCGGCATTTGCTGATGCCAACCGAAGAGCCCAGGTTAGCCGGTTTGACGAACAAGGGATAGTCTGCCAGCGCTTCAGCCTGGCGGATGACTGACGGCATGTCGCTCTCGATCTGGCTGCGCAGGACGATGATCCATTCAACCACTGGAATCTGATTGGCGACCATGACACTCTTGAATAAACCTTTGTCCATGCCAACCGAAGAGGCAAGCACCCCCGCGCCGACATACGGCAATCCGGCAAGCTCTAAAAGACCCTGGAGGGTGCCATCTTCCCCAAACGTGCCATGCAGCACAGGAAACACCACATCGAGCTCAGAAAGCCGCTCCAAAAGCAGCCCCAGTTCGCCAGCCTGGAAGCGGTACAGCCCGGAGTAAGCGGGTATCGGCAAGATAGTCGCCGAGGAAAGACGCTGCGCCTGACCGCGCTCCAATGCGCCCAAAACATCCTCGCCCACCAGCCAATCGCCGGAATGGGTGATGCCAATCTGCAGCACCTGGTACCTATCGCGGTCGAGGGCGGCGAGGATAGAGCGCGCTGACATCAGCGAGACTTCATGCTCGCCGGAACGACCCCCAAAAATGACACCCAGGCGCAATTTATGACTCATAATCACCTAACAATTGAATCTCCAGTTCGAGTTGGACGCCGGTTTTTTCGCCAACGGTTCGCCGCGCCAGCTCAATCAGGGCAAGAATATCAGACGCCGTGGCATTACCCTGGTTGATAAAGAAGTTGGCATGCAGCGGGCTGATCTGCGCGCCGCCGATGACCGTTCCCTTGAGACCGGCTGCCTCGATCAAACGCCCGGCATAATCTCCCGGTGGATTCTTGAACATCGAGCCCACGCTGGCGCCAGGAGGTTGCGTGCGCCGTCGGTAAGCGGTGAAAGCCTCCATCTTTTCCTGCACCGCCTGCGGCGTGCTGCGCTGCAGTGCAAGCTTCGCCGAGAGAATGACAGCTTTGACAGCCTCGCGCTTGAAGGCGCTGGTGCGGTACGAAAATTCACATTGCTGCGCAGACCATTCTTCAACCGGTAAACCTTTAGGCAATTCGTCACCTTTCATGGCGGTAGATTGCTGGGGCTGTATAGCCACAGCCTGCGGATTCAGGTGCAAGATTTCTGCCACTAACAGGTTAGAAGCCATGTCAGCGCCGTGCGCGCCTGCGTTGCCAATCACTGCCCCGCCCACCGTTCCGGGAATGCCGCAAGCCCATTCCAAGCCGGATAACCCACGCACCGCAGCCTGGCGGGCAACCAGCCCCAGGCTGGCGCCTGACTCCGCCCAGACGGTAGGCGGGTCGCCCTCTTCATTAAACTTGATCCGGCGCGCTCGATTGATCACAACCACGCACCGTAAACCGGCATCGCTCACCAAGACGTTCGAGCCGCCGCCCAGGACGATATAGGGCAGCTCATGTTGCACCAGGAAGGTGATCATGTTGATCAGGTCCTGCCTGGAATCAGCGAACAAGAGGGCATCTGCTGGACCGCCCACCCGCGCAGACGTATAGCGCGCCAGTGGTTCATTCACCAACAGGCGGTCGCTAAACGTCGTTTGCAGCAAAGACAGGTAGGCTATCATTCGGTATCTTTCTTAGCGGTTTGCAATCACAATTTCTTCACAAACTCGATCAAATGACGAATCAACTCAGGCGATTGCGCCGGATCCTGGCACAGGGATTTCAGCTCAGCATCTGACAGATCATCCTTCGGGTTCGGCGCGGCAATCAACCGTAAGGATTGCCACTCAACCATCTCCGATTCATACCTGCGCATCGCTGGTTTCATTGACTTTGGCATTCTTGTCCGTTTACTTTCAGACATAATCCCTTTCCTCCAATTTCTTCAAGAGTTGAGCACTCACCTGATCGGCATCTCCCGCCGACATCACGATCAGGACATCTCCAGGAAGTAACCGCTCGACCAGGAAATCGACGACCTGGGGCAGCGAGGGAATAAAGAAAGCGCGGGGATGGTTCATCGCTGTCACGACTGTCTGAGAGGAAAACTTTCCGATCTGCGAGGCTTCCCGCGAGGCGAAAATTTCGGTGACCACCACCCCGTCTGCGGATTCGAAGGCGGCAACGAATTGGTCGAAGAGCGCTTGCGTTCGTGAGTAAGTATGAGGCTGCCAGACTGCCCAAATCCGCCGGTCAGGATACCGCTGGCGGGCGGCAGAAAGCGTTGCCCGAATTTCGGTCGGGTGATGAGCATAATCATCGATGACGACCACCCCGGCAGCCTCGCCGCGTACCTCGAAGCGCCGGCTGGTACCCACGAACTCAGATAATGCCCGGCTGGCTGCCTCGAGCGGAAGGCGCAGCCATTGGGCAACCGCCAGCGCTGCCAGAGCATTGCGCACATTGTGCAAACCGGGCGCCTGCAGCGAGAGCGAAGCCGCGCTTTCCGATTGATAGAGCGCTGTAAAGCGGTAACCTGCCCCTGCAACCTCCTGTAACAGGTCAGCGCGCCAGTCAGCCTCAGCCGAGTCGATTCCAAACGTGATCACCTGCAAGGGCGCCTGGCGGAGATCGCCTGCCAAACGCCGCACACCGGCATCATCAACGCCAGCCACCAGGCAGCCATCGGGAGTGACGTTACGGGCAAAGCTCAAGAATGCCTGGTAGAAATCCTCTGGAGTCGGGTAACAATCAGGATGATCATGTTCGATATTGGTCACCACCGCCACCTGGGGGCGCAGCCCCAGGAAGGTACGGTCATATTCATCCGCCTCGATGACAAAAGCAGACCCCCTGCCGGCATGGGCGTTGTTCTTCAAGTTGAGTGAAACGCCGCCAATGATGTAAGAGGGGTCTTGACCCAGAGCGGTGAGCATCCAGGCGATCATTGCCGTGGTCGTCGTCTTGCCATGCGTACCTGCTACCGCAATGCCCACCTGGTCAGCCATCAGTTGCCCCAGGAAGTCGGAGCGCTTGACGACCGGAATGCCAGCCTGCCTGGCAGCCTGCACCTCCACGTTATCGTCCGGGATGGCAGAAGAGCGAATAACCAGGTCAGCGCCAGCGATATGATCAGCAGAATGCCCCTGGTAAACTCGAATGCCTGCTTGCTGCAATTCGTAGGACAGCGGCGAAAGCTGACGGTCTGAACCGCTCACCCGGTAGCCGCGTTCGAGCAGCAGGCGGGCGATCGCCGAAATGCCGGCGCCTGCTATTCCAATCAAGTGTATCGAACGCGGTTCAGTCATCAAGTGCCTCTACAAGAAAACGATAATGACAAAGACGAAAGCAATTGCCACAGCGATGTATAGCGTGAACCCCTGCAGCCAGGCTGGCGCCAGCCACTTCACCACCATTTGCATGGTCATGGCAAGCGAGGAATAACCCGGGTCGTTGGGAGCGAGGTCACGAATGTGAGGGGCGTAAGGGAATCTTGCCTCCTTCATGAAGAACCAGAGCGACCCCACGAACAGGAACCCGTTCAAAGCGCCCAGGAAGAAGCCGAGCAGAAAATCCTGGAATTGCTCGCGGGCAAAGCGCTGCCCGCCGATCTTGGGCAGGCTGGGCGTCTGGTAGCCAAAGAACACCAGGATAATCAGGATGGCAGAGCGCACCCAAAAGAAAGTGCGGGCTTGTGTAAAAGCATCGGGCGAATTAAGCTGAAAGTTCTCAGGAAGTGGAGGGAAGATTTTAATTCCCGAGAGAATTGAGATGATGAAAATGCCCAGTATGATGCTGAACGTGACCAAAATTTCCTTTGCCCACCCTCGTAAGGAGCCAATGATGGAAAAAATGATGATCATGAATACAAAAAAGAAAGGAAGCGTGATCATAGGCTATGTTCCTTGTTGGGCTCCTGTCGGGCGAGTTCGATTGACCAATTGATGAATCAGGTCAGCCATCTGGCGAGCTGCCTGCGGGCGCGCGAGCTGTTTCATGGCTGCGCGCATGGCTTCAAGACGAGAAGGGTCGGCAATCAAGGATTTGACCGTGGGAATGAGTTGGTCACTCAGGTCCTGGTTTTGAATCAGGAGAGCAGCCCCGCGCGACACAAGGTAATCGGCATTGACTTTCTGATACTTCCAGGCATAGGGATAGGGCACCAGAATAGCAGGCAGGCCAAACAAGGGAAGCTCTCCCAGCGTTGAAGCGCCAGCGCGTGCCAGCGCCAGGTCCGCCGAAGCCAGGGCGGAACCCATTTCCTCGTGCAGGTAGGGGAACGGGTGGTAGCGGGCGCTCAACTCTGGTGAAAGGGCGCCAGGCAAGGACTGTTGAAACTTCTCAATTTGCGACCAATCGAGTTGACCAGTGATGTGCACTACTTGCATAAATGGCAGCAACTCAGGCAGAGCAGCAAAAAGCGCCCGGTTGATCGAGACAGCCCCCTTGCTACCGCCCAGGACGAGAAACACGGGCAGGTCGGGGAGTAAACCCAGGTCGCGGCGCGCCTGTAAACGCGCTTCACGACCTTGCCGAAGGCGCAGCAAATCCTGACGCAAGGGATAACCGGTCACTACGACATCAGAATGCCGGTGGAAATACCGGCGCGACTCGGCAACGGTGACGGCTATCTGATCAGCAAAACGGCTGATAAATTTCAGCGCCAAGCCCGGTTGAATATCAGGCACATAGACTAATGACCTCGGGCGGGTAAAGCCCATCGCCGGCATCCGGCTGGCAAGCATCAATGGCGCGGCTACATAACCGCCCGTAAAGAACAAGACATCCGGCTTGAAACGGCGCAGAATGCCCAGGGAGGCGAAAAATCCTCTTGCCAGGCGCAGAAGATTACCCGGCAAGGCGCGTAAACCCACCCCGTGGACTCCTGCCGCCGGGATAGCCTGGAAGGGAATGCCCTCTCGCTGCACCAATCCGGCTTCCATGCCTTTTTCTCCGCCAACCCACAGCACTGTCAAATCCTGATCAGGAGAGACAGGCTGAGAAGGTTCAGCGTCTCTTAGAGCCTGCAGGACGGACAGGGCGGGATACACTCCGCCGCCAGTCCCTCCTGCGCAAATCAACAACCGCACCGAATGTCCTCTCCTCCTGTTCTTTTATTACAACTGATTGGCGGGCGATATTGGTCAGAATGCCAATCGCAGCCAGACAAACGACCAAACTGGAACCGCCTGCACTGATAAACGGCAGAGCGTTTCCTGCAAAGGGCAGCAAGTTCACCATGACCGCCATGTTGATGCTTGCCTCCGTCGCCAGCCAAAAAGCCAGCCCTCCCGCCAAAATCTGCCCCAGGCGATCGGGGGCATTTTGGGAGATGATCAACCCCCGCCACACGATCACCAGGTATAGAAACACGAGGGTTGTCGCGCCAAACACGCCGGTCTCTTCACCCACAACCGCAAAGATGCTGTCTGTATGGGGAAATGGCAAACCAAAGAGCTTGGTCTCGGATTTACCGATGCCCACGCCAAACCAACCGCCTTTGATGAACGCCTCGATCGAGCGTTTCACATGGTCTGATGAAAGCGTCAAATCCTGGATACCGAGGAAGAAAGCATCGATTCGTTCCTTTGCGGTGGGAAAGAAAGGCGTGATGTAAATGATGAATACGACGAACAGACCCACCAGAATCAGGAAAGCGATCTGCCGTAAATCGCCGCCTGCCAGGAAAAACATCATCCCGCCGAGGATGAAAACGGTCAAAACGGCGCTCAAGTCGGGCTGGAGAAGGATCAAGCCGCCGATGCCGCCCAGAATCACTGCCAGGGGCGCCAAGCCAAAAGAGACATCCCTCAGCTTGCCGCGGCGGTTATCCAGCCAGACCGCCAGGTAAATGATGATGACCATCTTCGCCAGCTCGGAAGGCTGAATCGATCCACCCAACAAGCCGCGGGAAGCGCCCAGCCGGGTATCGCCGATGATAACCACTGCAAATAACGCTATCACGGTGACCAACATGGCAGGAATGACCAGGCGGCGCAAGAAACGGTAATTGAACCAAGCCAGGAAAACTGCAATGCTCACGCCCAATAACAACCAGAGAACCTGCCGTTTGAACGTGAAGGTGGGGTCTCCCCGCGTCTGGTAAGCAAAATCCCAACTGGCAGAATAAACCATCAATAGCCCAAAAACGACCAGCGTGACCGTCGCCAGAAGCAAAGGGACATCCAAGCCCAAACGCACCGGACGCTGCGAGCTGCTGCGCGGCGGCATCAAGCCAATTTTTTCTAGCAGTCCTATGAAAGTTCTTGAACCCATTTACGGAAAGCCTCCCCGCGCGCTTCGAAATCGCGGAATTCATCAAAACTGGTGCCGCCCGGCGACAATAAGACAACATCACCGCTCTCGACGATGCGGGCAGCCTGCTGGACTGCGCTGTAGAGGTCCTTACAGACCGCCAGTGTGAAGGGGCGTTCTCCAGGGAGCGGGTCGCCGACCGCTTTATGGATTTTTTCGGCACATTCGCCGAACAAGATCAAGTGATCGACCCGTTGGCGAACCAGGCGGGCAAAATCATCCCAGGGCAAATCCTTGTCGCGCCCACCAGCCAGCAGAACAATCGGCTCATCGAAGGAACGCAGCGCAGCCATCGAACGCTCCGGAGCGGTTGCAATGGAATCGTTGTACCACCTGGCGCCGCCCCATGAGCGCACAAATTCCAACCGATGCGGCGCTCCATTGAAACTGCTAATGCCGCGGCGCATCGCCTCAAACGATAAACCGGCGGCAGCACTCACCGCACAAGCAGCCAGCACATTCAGCAAGTTATGGCGTCCGCGAAGCTGAATCTCGGACACGGGCATCACTCGAGACACATCGGTCCCATTCCAGATACACACCCACCCCTCTGAGACGAACGCCCCCGGAAACTGGCGATCGACCAGGTCATGCCCAAAGAACCAAACCGGACAATGCGCCCGCTCAACCAATCCCCAGGCGATAGAGTCCTCGCGCCCCAGCACGGCGGCGCAAGCCTTAGCAGGATTTCCCCACGTCTCCATCGGCTGGCTGCCTCTTGGCTGAAAATCCAGCAGCCGGGCTTTTGCAGCCGTGTAGGCAGCCATGGTCTTATGGCGGTCCAGATGGTTGGGGGTGATATTCAAAATGACAGCAAACTGAGGGGAGATCGTCATCACTTCCAGTTGAAAACTGGATAGCTCCATAACCACCAGGTCATCCTGACTTATTTCCCCCAGGCTGGCAATCAACGGGTTTCCAATGTTGCCGCCAACCCAAACCCGCCTGGGGAACGGCGCGCCCTGCTGACCGGCATGCTCGGCAATCCGTCCCACGAGCATGGTGGTTGTGGTTTTGCCCGCTGAACCTGTGATGCCGATAACCGGGCAGGGGACGCATTCCAGGAAGATTTGGGAGTCATTCGTGATGGCGATGCCGCGCTGTCGGGCTTCTTCCAGCAATGGCAGGTCGAATGGCACACCACCTGAAGGACACACGCAGTCAGTACCTTCCAGCAAAGACAGCGGATGCCCACCGCAAACCCACTCGATGGATAAATCGGCAAGCGCCTGCTGGGCAGATTGGAGCTGAGAAGCAGGAAGCTGGTCATTCAGGATGACCCGCGCCCCGGCAGCAACCAAGTAACGCGCCAGGGCAATCCCTTGCCGGGCTGCCCCAATGATCACCACCTTTTGACCCTGCCAATTCCGCATAAACGCCTCAAATGGTTACCGGACTGCCATGGCAATGCCCAGCATTGCCGCCAAAAGACCAATCAGCCAAAACCGCTGAACAATCTGAGTTTCACTCAAGCCGGAAAGCTCGAAGTGATAATGAAGAGGCGCCATCTTGAAAAAGCGCCGCCCCTTGGTGAGTTTGAAGTAAACGATCTGGATAATATCGCTCACCGTCTCACTGACCGGGATAATTGCAATGATGGGCAGCAGCATCCACTGACCGGTCATCAGAGCTACCACGCCCAGCGTGGAACCGATGGCTTCTGAGCCGGTATCCCCCATGAACAATTCTGCGGGATGAACGTTAAACCAGAGGAAGCCAAACAATGCGCCAACCAGGGTAAAACAAAATCGAGCCAGGAACACCTGTTGCTGGAACAAGGCGATAGCGCCAAAAGCCGCAAAAGCAGTCGCCGAAATCAATCCCGCCAAGCCATCCATGCCATCGGTAAAGTTGACCGAATTTGCCGACGCCACGATCAGGAACACAGCCAGGGGAATATACCAGATACCCAGCTCCATCTCCGCGCCGACCACAGGGATATACCCATCCGGAACATCCAATACATACTTGAGTCCAATCGCCGTCGCCAGGCTGATGAGAACCTGGAGGGCAAATTTATGCCAGCCGCGCATCCCTTCACCGCGCTTGCCGCGCAGCTTGCGCCAGTCATCCACGGCGCCTAACATGGCGAACAAGACCATGGTGGCAAGGGGAAGCAAGACCGACCGTCCGGTGACATTCAATCCCAGAAGCGATGCGCCATTAAGCAGACCGGTCATCAAGAGGACCGGGATGACGATCAACACCCCGCCCATGGTTGGCGTACCCTTCTTGGTCGAGAAGCGGTCTGCCAGCTCCAGCCGAATGGTATCCCCAAACTTCAGGTAACGCAGCACACGCAACAAGGGAGGTCCCCAAATGATGGTCAGCATGAAGCTGATACCGGATAAAGCCAGTGCAAATGAAGCTTCTCTCATAGGGATACTCGTTTCACGCCTCATACTCCAGGGCAGCAACCACGCGTTCCATGCGCATCCCGCGAGACCCCTTGACCAGCACGATATCATCGGGGAGCAGCGCCTGGTGTAAGAATTCCACCGCCTGCTGAGTGGTATCCAGCACGACCACCGCATCTGCAGGAAAGCCCGCCTGCACCGCGGCGTCAGCCATCATGCGACCACGCTCACCTACTGTGATCAACAAATCAACCACCTGGGCAGCCCGGATACCCACCATTTCATGCCCCCTCTGCTCGTAAATTCCCAATTCGAGCATATCGCCAAGCACGGCTATCTTTCGACCAGGGCTCCTCCTCTCTTTTAGTTCATGCAATAAATTGAGCGCCGCCAGCACAGACTCGGGAGATGCATTGTACGTATCATCCAGGATCAAAGCGCCGCTCTTGGCGCGGACTGCCATCAAACGCAACTGGGTCGAGCCAGAGCGCAAACCAGCAACGATCTCCTGCCACGTCAAGCCTTCTACCAGTCCCACGGCAGCGGCGCGCAACGCCGTTTGAACCGAGTGTCTGCCGATCAGAGGCACTCTCAAGTACAGCACCTCATCCTGGTAATGGAGCCGAAAGCGAATGCCCTCCAATCCTAAGCCCTCAACCTGGTCAGCCCATAGATCAGCTTCAGGGGTCATGCCATAAAATAAGACCTGGGCTTTGGTGACCTCAGCCATCTTTTTGACCAGGGGATCATCATGATTGAGCACCGCGACGCCATCTGGCGCCGGCGGCAATGCCTGAATCAGCTCAGATTTTCCACGGGCAATTTCTTCCTGCGAACCAGCTCTTTCGGCATGCACGGTGCCGATATTGGTGACCACCCCCACGTGCGGCAGCGCCAGATCGCATAAGAAGGCAATTTCTCCCGGCACGTAAAAACCCATTTCAAGCACCGCGCGCTGGTATCCGCCCGTCAGGCTTAGCAGCGTGAGAGGCAAGCCAATTTCATTGTTCAAGTTTCCCAGATTTTTCAACGTGCGGTAACGTTGGCTAAGCACCTCAGCCACCAGCTCCTTGGTGGTTGACTTGCCTACGCTACCCGTAATGCCAATCACCCTCACATTGAGTTTCCTGCGCCAGAACCGGGCTACCTGCTGAAGCGCCTTCAAACTGTCTTCTACCCACAGGCAAATGGGTTGATCGCTTGATTCAGGAGATAACGAATTTAGCCATCGCTTGATAACTTCGTTACCGGGCAGGTCAGTAGGTCGCAAATCCAGTAGTTGATACTGACCTGCTGCCAACCGGGTTGACATATCCTGTTGCACGAGGGCAAAATCGGCGCCGTTCTGAAAAGCCTGGGCAACAAAATCATGACCATCCACCCGTTGACCAGGAAGCGCAACGAACAACGCCCCAGGAATGACCTGCCGTGAGTCGATGGTCACCTCAGGAATCAAACGGTTCATCACCCCATGGGAGGTCAGTTCAGGGCGAATCCCCATCAAAGCTTCCAGGAAATCTGCCAGGGTTAACACAAGTCTTGTCCTTTAATTTTCTCCGGTCTTTACCATGCGCTTAGAACGATCATTCACATCTCACTGCCCATTCAAATAATGCCTGACATCATCTGGCGGCAAATTAGTCAAGCGGGCTACTTCCTTGAACACCTGGCTGAAAACAGGCGCTGCTACCACTGAACCCCAAGGGGACACGGTGGGTTTTTCGAGCCAGACATAAATCAAGATCTGGGGGTCGTCAACTGGACCCCAGCCGACAAACGAGGCATTGGTCACGCTGCTGGTGTAGCCGCTGGGCGTAGCAATTTCGGCTGTTCCCGTCTTGCCTGCAATGCGGTAACCGGTCACCAAAGCAACAGATGACTCACCTTCCAGAGAAACCGCCAGCATCTCCGTCAGGGTGCGGGCTGTTTCCGCAGAGATGGGGTTGCCAACGGCTGTATGAGTTGGCGTAAGGGGGCGCCCATTGGTGACCATTGCCTTGAGGACATGAGGTTGAACCATTTTTCCCTCATTATTGGCTATCGCCGAGACCGCCATCACCATCTGCACTGGCGTTACCGCAACGCCTTGACCAAATGAGTTCGTGCCCAAATCCGCTTCATACCAATCTTCATCGCCGGGGCGCTTGAGCCGACCAGGGACCTCTCCGGCGATGTCGACGTGAGTTAACTGCCCAATCCCAAAGCGCTGCATGTAGTCGTAGAACAATTCATTGCCCATTTGCTTCGCGACCCAGGCAAGGCATACATTGAGCGAGTGCTGCATACATCCCAACATCGTCTGTGGTCCCCAGGCGCCCCAGTTCCAGTTATTGATAACGATACCGCCAATCTCAATTCGACCTGTGTCCACGAATACCGTATCGGGCTGCACGGTATTGGAATCCAATGCCGCCGCCATGGTCAGCACCTTGTACACCGAGCCAGGCTCATAATCCTTCCCGACTGCCCGGTTGAAGGGCGTGGCGCTATTCAGAATGTTGGGATATTCCCAAAAGCGGTTCAGGTCCATGCGAGGTGTAGAAGCCATCGCCAGGATTTCGCCGTTCTGCGGGTTCATAACAAGAATGGTGCCGGCTTCTGCCCCGCTCGAAACCAAAGCCTGGTCCAGGATAGCTTCCACCGCAGCCTGGACTTCACGATCAATGGTTAAAATCAGGTCGGTGCCGGGCTGCACCTGGGGCATCTGGCTGGCTTCATAAGGATCGAGGCTGACCCAATAAGTCTGAGAATTACCGGCAAGGAGTTCATTGAACTTTTCTTCGATGCCATAAACACCGACGCCATCGAAATTGACGTAACCTAACACCGGTGAAGCCAATTCCCCTTCAGGATAAAAGCGCTGCAAACGGGGCACGTAAACCAGGCCGCGTAAGCTGGGCTTGACCTCATTCTTTTTTACGGGCGCCGCTGCCAGGCGTTCAGCCGCATCCAAAATCTGGTTCAATTCTTCTTCTGAGACATTGATCGCCAACGTCTTGAAGGAAGAAGTTACAGGAACGGAGCTGGCAACCCGGAAAACATAATCGTAATAACCGGGATAATTTGTGCCTACATGGTTTGCCAGGACACGGCTGACCACATTTGCAATCGTTTCCGGGCTGGATACCAGGTTTAGATCAACTGCCAGTTCATAAGATTGCCGGTTGCCAGCCAGCAAGCGACCATAGCTATCATAGATATCGCCTCTACCGGGATAAAAGGTATGCAGCGAATGCTTAAAAGCGCCTGCCTGTTTTCGAAAGGTATCGGCTGAGTCGTAGAACTGGAAGCGGATGATTTGGGCGATGATCAAGAAGCCGATGGTGGAGAAAAGCACTGCCATCAGCTGATAGCGCCAGCGATGTTCCTCCCGGCTGGTTAGCCGTTGTTCGCTCTCATAGGTATCAGAAACGACATACTGATTGCCAGTATGAACCGTGTTCATGGTGTCGGCTCCTGTCCAAAACTGCGCGAGGCTAAAATCCATTGACGTCTTAGCCAGTCGACCAGCGATTCTTTGTAAGCAGGAGAGAGACTGGAACGGCTATCAACAACCTGACTGCCTGCGGCAACTTGATTGTTCGAAGGATGTTGCCCAGGCATTAACTGCGCAACCTGGCGGCCTCGATAACCGGGCACTTTTAGATATACGACCGCATCTGGCTGGAGCGGGATGAACCCCATTTCCAAGGCGCGCTCATGCAGGTTGGTGGCAGATTCGAGATACGCCAGGCGGGCGGTGAGATCGGCGATTTGCATTTGAAGCTCTTCGATAGGAATAACCTCCTCCTCAGCCGGTTCAGTTGCCTCCTTACTGCGTTCGGCGGCGCGCAAATCTACCCGGTAAGATCCGTACATGTGAATTTGAAGGTCCTGAATCTTCCTGCCGGCAGTCGCAGCCTGGGCAGTGACATTGAGATAAATTCCTGCAATGATAGCCGTGACCACCAAAACTAACAGGAAAACCGCAATCCATTGGGTTTGCTTTCGCCAGGGCGCCTGGTCAAACGCCTGGACCGGCGGACGAGCGGACTCGCCGCGCTTCGGATAAGCCACCTTTCTCGTTGAATAATTACTTGCTTCTTTCATCCAATCCTCCGAGGGGATCCCATCAGAGTTTCGTGCCAGAAATTGTGATAAAGTGAAATTTTTCCTGCAAAGCAGGGGATCCTGCCCCATGGTTTGCAAGTGTTGTGCCAGCCTGACGAACCTCCAGTTTTTCTTCGATCTTTCCCGCTGGGGCTGGGAGCTTCTCAACTACCCGCAACCTGGCGGAGCGGGCGCGGGGATTGACTGCAACCTCTTCTAGCTGGGGGCGTATCGGCTGGCGTGAAATTCCCAGGATACTCACCTCTTTAACCGCAGCGCGGTGCCCACAAGTGCACACGGGCTGGCGCGGCGGACAGAGACAATCCTGGCTCTCTCGGCGGAAAAATTGTTTGACCAGGCGGTCTTCTAACGAATGAAATGAGATGACCGCCAACCGTCCGCCGGGGGCTAACGCTTTGACTGCCAGCGGCAGGAACTGTTCTAGAGAAACCAGCTCTTGATTTGTCGCGATGCGCAGCGCCTGAAAAGTGCGCGTCGCAGGGTGGATGCCCCCTGGCTTATAGGAACCTTTGCCGCCAGCAAGGACGCGTGCCACGATTTCTGCCAGTTGACCGGTTGTCAGCACTGGACGGGACGCCACAATTGCCCGGGCAATTTGAAAAGCACGGCGTTCCTCGCCGAAGCGGAAAATAACATCTGCCAGTTCTCGTTCTGGCAACTGATTCACCAGGTCAGCCGCCCGCAGGGGTTGCTGCGGGTCGAAACGCATATCGAGCGGCGCATCGGACTGAAATGAAAAGCCTCGCTCAGGGGTGTCCAATTGCATCGATGAGACGCCCAGGTCAAGCAAGATACCCTGGACAGACTGCCAGCCCAGGGCTTCGAGCTGCTCAGGCAGGGAAAGATAAGAAGCCTGAACAATGATGGCGCGGTCGCCAAATGAAGCCAGGCGCTCACGCGCCAGCGCGATGGCTTGAGGATCAACATCCAAACCCAACAACCTGCCACCTGGAGATGACGCCTGCAAAATACCCCAGGCGTGACCGCCAGCGCCAAGCGTACCATCGACATACTCGCCGCCCCTCTGTGGTTGCAAAGCGTGTATAATCTCTTGGTAAAGTACTGGTCGATGAGGCAATAGATCACTCATCGGAGCGCGACTCGTTACTTTGCTGCGCAATAATTACGCCTGCAGCAACAGGCTGTTGCAAAGCCTCCCGGCGGAATTTAAGGACTGGAAAATGCTTGACGTTATTCCCAATATCCTTTATCCTGGCGCTTTGCACATCCCAAAGTTCAGGAGACCATATTTCAAAATATTGCCCAGCCCCTACCAGAACCACTTCCCCTTTCAAGCCAACCGAATCGCGCAGGAAGGCTGGAATGAGAATGCGACCGGCTTTGTCCACATCGACCAGCTCCGCCGTAGAAAAGAAAAAGCGGCGAATCAGGCGCGCATCGGCGTCAGCCAGGTCAGATTCGTCAACGGTCTGCAAAAGGTTCTCGAAATATGGGCGGGTGAAGACTAATAGATTATGATCGAACCCCTGCGAGACATAAACCGAATCGCCCACCAGGTGACGAAAACGGGCGGGAATGGTCAGGCGGTCTTTGCTATCGAGAGTGTGGCGGTACTGTCCGAAAAACATTTGTTCTAAGAGCCTTTTAATGAACGAAACGCCGGGCAACTCCCGACGCTCCACTATCACCCACTTTCTCCCACATTCCAACACATTGTACCGGATTCTTGGAATTAATGCAAGTACCTAACAAATTTATTAAGCAATATTGTCACTGTTACTCACCAATGAACTGACTAAGGAGCCACATGTCAAGCCGCGAAAAACATCCCTCTATAAAGCATACGCTTGATTACAGGAATTTGTTTACCGGTCTAGATATACCCACCCCGTTGCTGGATGGCAGCCTGAAGACCTATATCAACCTGGACAACGCCGCATCGACGCCGGCGTTCAAAGCAGTACAGGAAGCTGTAAACGACTTCCTGAACTATTACAGCAGCGTACACCGCGGTACAGGTTTTAAGAGTCAACTGGCAACGCACTTCTATGAAGAAGCCCGGGCAATCACATTAAGGTTTCTTGGCGCTGATCCAGCCGAACATACCTGTATCTTCGTCAAAAATACGACCGAAGCAGTGAACAAACTGGCGCGGCGCTTTCCTTTTAGCGAGCAACGGAACATTGTGCTGACCTCAGGGATGGAACACCATTCGAATGACCTCCCCTGGCGGGCGGCTGCGCAGACCATTCACATCGCGCTGACCAGTGACGGGCGGTTGGATGAGGCTGCCTTTTCTGCCACGCTGGCGCAATTTGGCAAGCAGGTCGCTCTGGTGGCAATCAGCGGGGCAAGCAATGTAACAGGCTTTATCAACCCCATCCATCGCCTGGCAGAACAAGCGCACCAGGCAGGCGCAATGATCTTCGTGGACTGCGCACAACTGGCGCCGCACCGCAAGATCGAGCTTAAGTCATTGGCAGACGCCGATCACCTGGATTTTGTGGCGCTCTCAGCGCACAAAATGTACGCGCCTTTTGGCAGCGGAGCGCTGGTGGGCAGGCGAGACATCTTTTCCCAAGGCGAACCGGATCAGCGCGGCGGCGGCACCATCGAGATCGTTACCCTGGATGAAGTGGTATGGGCTGATCCGCCTGAACGTGATGAAGCCGGCAGCCCCAACACTGTGGGAGCAATTGCTCTGGCGGCAGCAATCTGCCAGCTCGAGGCGGTTGGCATGGAGAATGTCGCAGCGCACGAGGCTGAGCTGACCGCTTATGCTCTCCAAAAACTCCCCAGCGTGCCGGGCATCCGCATCTTCGGCGACATAGACCCTGACCGGAGCATGAGCAGGCTCGGCGTTATCCCCATGCTTTTACAGCACACTCCCCATTTCTTGGTTTCCGCCATCCTGGGATACGAATATGGCATTGGGGTGCGCAGCGGCTGCTTCTGTGCGCATCCTTATCTGCTGCATCTACTGGGAATAACCAAGGACGAAGCCCAGGCAGTGCGCAATCGGATGATTGCAGGCGATAAATCAGAGATGCCCGGCATGATTCGGGCATCCTTTGGATTGTACAACACAGAAGCCGAAATCGATCAACTGGTTGCAGCGCTGAAAGACATCGCTCGCGGCGCGTACCACGGACGATACCGGCAAGATAGAGCTACCGGAGAGTACACACCAGAAAACTGGCAAATTGACTTCAATAGCTACTTCTCATTCACTTAGTTTATACCAGCGCAACTCACCCTGGACTCCGATTTCCGGCGTCAATGGCAGCCAGCGCTGCGATGTTGACAATATCGCGCACCTCGGCGCCCGTCTGCAACACGTGAATGGGTGCGCCTACACCCAGCAGAATGGGACCAATCGCCTGAGCATTGCCCAGGCGCGCCAGCAGTTTATAGGCAATATTGGCTGCCTCAAGAGACGGGAACACCAGTACATTGGCGTCACGCACCTGGCTGAATGGGTAACGCTCATCGATAATTTCGGGCACGACAGCCGTATCAGCCTGCATTTCTCCATCTACCGGGAAATCCGGACAACGGCTGCGGATGATTTCAACCGCCCTTTTCACCTTGGCAGACAGCGGGTGCGGCGTACTGCCAAAGTTCGAGAAAGAAAGGAGCGCCACGCGCGGTTCCAAACCAATCTCCCGGGCGAAGTTCGCCGAAAGACAGGTTATCTCCGCCAGGTCTTCAGGAGAGGGATCGATATTCACCGTGGCATCGGTAAACAGGTACACCCGGCTGCCGACGATCATAATATAGACTCCCGCGGCGCGGCGGGTGCCGGGCTGCGTATGATGAATCTGAAGGGCAGGACGAATCACTTCCGGGTAGTCGTATGTCAAACCTGATACGAATGCATCTGCATCTCCCATGCGTACCATCATCGGTCCGAACACATTGGGGTCACGCACGATTTTGGAGGCGTCAGCCAGGACAACCCCTTTGCGCTGGCGCAGCTCATAGAACTCTCGGGCATAAGCCTCGATGCGGTCAAATTGAGCCGGGTCGATAATCTGAGCATGACAGTCATGTCCTAACAGGCGGATTTGTTCCTGAATCACCTGCCGCCTGCCGATGAGAATGGGAAGCCCAATGCCTTCATCAGCCACCTGGGAGGCGGCGCGAATGATCTTTGGCTCTTCGCCTTCGGCAAACGCGATTCGTTTCTTGGATGGCAAATTCCGAGCCTTGTTGATGATGAAGTATCGCACCTGCTCACCTAACCCTTGGCGGAACGCAAGCTGCTGGCGATATTCATCTATGTCAACCCGCTTGCGCGCCACCCCAGTCTCCATGGCTGCTTGAGCGACCGCAGGCGATTCCCAGAGCATCACGCGGGGGTCGAGGGGCTTGGGAATGATATAGTCTTCGCCAAAGGAAAGACTTTCCAGCCCATAGGCGCGCAAAACGCTATCGGGGACATCCTCACGGGTCAACGCCGCCAGGGCGCGAGCTGCTGCAACTTTCATCTCCTCATTGATGGCGCGAGCGCGCACATCCAACGCGCCGCGGAAGATGAAAGGAAAACCCAAAACATTGTTGATCTGATTCGGATAATCGGACCGTCCTGTCGCCACGATGGCATCCGGGCGCGCCTCCTTTGCCAGCTCATACTTGATCTCTGGGTCAGGGTTCGCCATGGCGAAAATCAAGGGGCGCTCTGCCATCGTTTTAACCATGGCAGGCGTGAGGATGTCAGCCACGGACAGCCCATAGAAAACATCCGCGCCTCTGACGGCATCAGCCAGGGTGCGCGCCTCGGTTTCCACTGCCAGGCGTTCCTTGTATTGGTTCATGCCCTCGCGGCGACCTTTATAGACCACGCCGCGCGTGTCCACCAGGGTGACATTGGAACGCGTCACGCCAAGGCGAATCATCAACTCGGCGCAGGAAATGGCTGAAGCGCCTGCCCCCGAAATGGTGATCTTGACCTTGTCGATTTCCTTTCCAACCAGCTCGAGCGCATTGATCAACGCCGCGCCGGAAATGATCGCTGTGCCGTGCTGGTCGTCATGGAACACGGGAATATCCAACATGGCTTTCAAGGTTTCTTCGATGTAGAAACACTCCGGGGCTTTGATGTCCTCCAGGTTGATGCCGCCAAAGGTTGGCGCGATAGCAGCGACAACGCGAATCAGCTCATCAGGGTCATGCGTATTGACCTCGATATCAAAGACATCCACATCGGCAAACTTCTTGAACAGCACCCCCTTCCCTTCCATCACCGGCTTACTCGCCAGGGCGCCGCGGTCTCCTAAGCCAAGGATCGCCGTACCATTAGAAACGACTGCCACAAGGCTGCCTTTGGAAGTGTATTCATACGCGTTTTCAGGGTCCTTTTCGATTTCCAGGACAGGCACAGCCACTCCAGGTGTGTATGCCAATCCAAGGTCGCGCTGTGATTCCATCGGCTTTGTGGGCATAACCGATATTTTTCCCGGCTTGCCGCCCAGCCGATGATATTCAAGGGCATCTTCAGGGGTGATTTTAATCATAAATGACTCCTTTTCAATTCACGCAGAAAAAATTGACCTTTTGTCTTTCGATATTTTACCTTACGCCATCGTCTTTCACCCAATTTTAGCGGGCAGACTAAAACATAACTTCCTCCCTTGGGAAAAGAGAAACGTCCAAAATAAGCCACGATGTATAACCAATCACAGGCTGTCGAAATTCTTAAAAAATTCCCTATCAAAAAGCTATCGCATTTTTCAGTTTCATGTATAATGTAATTGGTAAGTTGACAGACCAGTTGACCCGCCACGCGAGTTCATCTTTATTATCATGCGTGGCTACGGCTTTGCTGATCATCGCATCTTTGCTGAGATTTCTAGTTCGGTGATGGACTGCCCTCTTGCTGGATGGAGCGATGCCCGACCCAAGGTTAATCAAATAACATCAGGGCTGGAAGGAACTCTTCTACATCCAACAAGGGCATACGGAAAAATAAAAACATTAGGCAGGAAAGGCGTAAAAGCCAACCTCGCATTAGGTTTACACTGGACTCGCAATTCTGAGTTTGAGAATGCGCAGAAATATCCGCATAGCCGTGCCCCGCACAGGCTGGGTCACGGCTGTTAGATTCGGAAGCGGTCGGCAAAAAAGGATGAGTGGTCGCATTACCGCGCTAAAAGCACAGCAGCGTAATCCCCAGCGAATCAACGTTTTCATAGACGGGGAATTTGCCTTTGGGCTGGAACGCATCACGGCTGCCTGGCTGAGGGTTGGGCAAGAATTGAGCGAACAAAAGATACAAGAGCTCAAGCAGCAGGATACCCTGGAAGTCGCCTATCGCAAAGCTCTGCGGTTTCTGGAAAGCCGTCCGCACTCTGAGAATGAAATTCGTAAAAACCTGGCAAAAAAAGGCGTTACAGAGGAGGTGACCGAGCAGATCCTGGAGCGTTTACGCCGCAGTGGATTGGTCAATGATGAACAATTCGCTGCCATGTGGGTTCAAAATCGCAGCGAATTCCGTCCGCGCAGCCGCAAAGCGTTAGCTTATGAAATGCGCCGGCGAGGCATTGCAAGCGAGACGATCGACGAAGCGCTTACAGGATATGAAGATAAAGAAGAGACCTTAGCCTACCAGGCGGCTGCCAAACAAGCTCGTCGGTATCAGAATCTGGAAAGAACCGAATTTCGGCGAAAGCTTTCCGGGTTCCTGGCACGCCGTGGTTTCAATTATGAGGTCATTGCACCGGTTATTGAGCGCGTGTGGAATGAATTTACAGAAAAGAGAGCAACAGAATAATTAACATGTTCCCTAGACCCGAAAATTGGATTGTACTGATTATTGTCACTCTGATTGACCTGACAATTGGTATTGGCATTGGGTATGCCATCAAATCCTATTTGGTGCGGCAAATCCAAGAAAAGAACCGGGATGAAGCTGCCCAGATTTTGAATGCCGCTAAAGAGCAAGCACACAACATCGAGCTGCAGGCAAAAGATAAAGCTCTTCAGCTCAGGCAAGCGGCTGAGGCTGAACTTGCCAGGCGAAGAAGTGAACTGAACCGTGAAGAGGACCGTCTGCAAAAGCGCCGCGAAGAACTGGACTTGCGGACTGAGCGACTGGAGAAACGCGAGCAAGCGTTGAATAAACGCCAGAGTTTGCTGGATAAACGGGCGAACGAAGTCGAGAAATTGCATGAACAGGAAATGGAAGAACTGCAACGCATCTCCCAGATGACCATCGAAGAGGCGCGAAATCACCTGCTGGCAGAAGTCGAAAAGGACGCCCGCTCAGATATGGCGCGCATCATCCGCCAGGTGGAGGCGGAAGCGCGAGAGGAAGGAGAACGGCGGGCGCGAGCGATCATTTCGACCGCTATCCAAAGGGTGGCATCTGACCATGTGGCAGAAGTGACCACCTCGACTGTTTCGATTCCCTCTGATGAAATGAAAGGCAGAATCATCGGGCGTAATGGGCGGAACATCCACGCCTTTGAACAGGCTGCTGGCGTAGATGTCATCGTTGACGATACCCCCGAGGCAGTGACAATTTCCTGCTTCGATCCGGTGCGGCGCGAAGTGGCGCGTCGCGCATTGCAAAAGCTGGTAATCGATGGGCGTATTCACCCGGCGCATGTGGAAAAAGTGCTCAAGAACGAACAAAAAGAGGTGGAGCGCGCAATCCAGGAAGCAGGCGAGCAGGCTGTCTTCGATGCTGGGGTGAGTGGTCTGCATCCCGAGGTTATCAAGATGCTGGGCAGGCTGAAATTCCGCACCTCTTATGGGCAGAACCAGCTTGCTCACGCCGTGGAGGTCGCCAAGCTGGCAGCAGTCATCGCGGCAGAGCTGGGCGCAAATGTGGAAATTGCCAAAGCCGCCGGCTTGCTGCACGACCTGGGCAAAGCCATGGATCACAACACTGAAGGCACACACGCCGCTCTCGGCGCAGAATTTGCAAAGCGCTACGGCGTTCATCCGCTGGTCGTCAACGCCATTGCCTCCCATCACCACGAAGTCGAACAGGAGTCGGTCGAGGCGGTCATTGCCGAAGCCGCAGATGCCATCTCAGGAGCCAGACCAGGCGCGCGCCGCGAGAGCCTGGAACAATACATCAAGCGGGTGCGCGCGCTGGAAGACATTGCCAATTCGTACAAAGGCGTCGCCCAGAGTTACGCCCTGCAAGCCGGCAGAGAAGTGCGTATCTTTGTCAAACCGGAAGATATCGATGACCTCGAATCGGTTCGGCTGGCACGCGATATTGCCAAGAAAATCGAAGAGAGCATGCAATATCCCGGGCAAATCAAGGTAACAGTCATCCGCGAGACGCGCACTGTAGACTACGCCAAGTAGCCCACTACGAGTATCCGGGCGCGGCGTTGGAAAGTAAACGCTGCGCCCGCTGCTTTAAATCCCCTGCAAAAAGGGATTATTCAGGCGTTCTTCTTCGGGGGTCGTTTCAGGACCATGACCGGCAAGCAGCCGGGTTTCAGGGGGAAGGGTGAGCACCTGGGAGCGGATACTGTACATCAAGGTATCGTAATCGCCGCCAGGAAGGTCGGTGCGACCAATGCTGCCCTGGAAAATGACATCGCCGCAGAAAGCCACGTTGGCTTGAGCGCAGTAGAACAATACATGTCCTGGCGTATGCCCAGGAACATGCCTGACCTCGAATTCGAATGACCCCAAGCGCAGCACTTGACCATGCGTCAGATCAACAGTCGGCTCTGGACCTGGATCGATGCGCATGCCAAACAGCGGCGCCCCGCCCTGCGCCCGCCAGAGAGGATAATCTGCCGGATGAAGTGCAACCGGCGGAATGGGGCTGGAACCATCGGCTACCGCGCCGGCTCCGGCAATATGATCGAAGTGGGCGTGGGTCAGCCAAATGTGGGCAATGCGCCAGCCGCGCACGGCTGCTTCATGTAACAAGATATGCCCGTCCCAGGCTGGATCGATCACCGCTGCAAGCCGGCTATCTGGATCGGCGACAAGATAAGCGTTCGTCTGAACAGGTCCGAGCGTGAATGTTAGAAGCTGAAGCATACCATCTTGCCATCCCTGCAACAACAATTTTGATCTGCAATTCCCAGATTATAACGGAAGTCATCAGAAATTCCTGATGTTGGTGACTATGAAATCCCTGCCGGAGATGTTAAACTGCTATCAGGAGGCAGCCATGGCAAAACACCCACCCGAACCCTTCCGCATCAAAATGGTCGAGCCGATACGATTAATCGACCGGGCAGCGCGGGAAGCCGCGCTCGCTCAGGCAGGCTATAACCTGTTCGCGCTGCGCGCCGAAGATGTGTATATCGATTTGTTGACCGACTCTGGAACGGGAGCGATGAGCCAGGGGCAATGGGCAGCAATGTTGCAAGGGGATGAATCCTATGCTGGCGCGAGGTCTTTCTATCACTTGAAAGAAGCCGTGGAATCCATTTTCGGTTTCAAGTTCTTCGTTCCCACCCACCAGGGCAGAGCGGCAGAGAACATCCTCTGTGCTATCCTGCTCAAGGAGGGGCAATCGGTTCCATCGAACATGCACTTCGATACGACCCACGCCAATATCCTGGCGCGGCGAGGCAATCCGGTGAACCTGGTTTGTGATGAGGCAGCAGATGCCTTGGCTTGCGTCCCTTTCAAAGGGAACATGAACCTGGCAAAGCTACGACAATTCATCCTGGAAACTGGAGCGGCGAATATCCCCTTTGGGATGATTACCATCACCAACAACGCCGGAGGCGGACAGCCAGTGTCGCTTGAAAACCTGAGGGAGGTGGCAGCGATTTACCATGAGTTTGGCATCCCCTTCTTCATCGATGCCTGCCGCTTTGCGGAAAACGCCTATTTCATCAAGCTGCGCGAGCCGGGCAATCAACATAAGAGTACCCTGGAGATCGCACGGGAAATTTTCGCGCTGGCGGACGGGGCAACGATGAGCGCCAAAAAGGATGCTATCGTCAACATTGGCGGTCTGCTGATGATGAACGACGAAGCGCTCTACCGGAAAGCCTGTAATGAGCTGATTCTGCGGGAGGGCTTCCCAACCTATGGCGGGCTGGCAGGGCGTGACCTGGAAGCCATCGCAACGGGTCTTTGGGAAGGATTGGACGAGGCATACCTGGCATACCGCCTGGGGCAAACCGCCTACCTGGCAGACCGGCTTCTGGAGCACAACATTCCCATCATCGAACCTCCGGGCGGGCATGCCGTGTACCTAGACGCCGGACGCTTTCTTCCGCACATTCCACCGGGTGAATTTCCAGGTCAGGCGCTGGCAGTAGCGCTCTATCTTGAAGGCGGCATCCGGGCAGTTGAGATCGGCTCGGTCATGTTCGCCCATCAAGATTCACAGACCGGCAAAATGGTTCACCCTGAGCTGGAACTGGTCAGGCTGGCGCTGCCGCGGCGGATGTACACCCAAAGCCACATGGATTACGTAGTCGAAACTTTGGTCAGAATCTCGCAGACAAAAGACCAACTGAGAGGTCTGCGGTTCACCTATGCCCCTGAGCTGCTTCGGCATTTCACGGCGAAGTTCGAGCCATTATAAAAGGTGAAGCTATTCGGCTTCCTCCGGGGCAGTAAGCGCCCAACACAACACCTTCGTAATAGAAAATCTGAATGACAAGCCGGGAGCTTGCTCTAAGAAGCGCCATGCTTTACAATTAGCACGTTTGAGCGCATAATTTGTTCCCCGGAGTGCCCTATGGAAGTTGGCTTGGTCCGTTCGATTGATATTGACCACGAGATGCAGCAGGCGTACCTGGATTACGCCATGAGCGTCATCGTGGCGCGCGCCCTTCCGGACGCGCGCGATGGCTTGAAGCCCGTCCATCGGCGCATCCTCTATGCGATGTATGACATGGGGCTGCGCCCTGATTCAGCCTATAAAAAATCTGCCCGCATTGTAGGCGAAGTGCTGGGCAAGTATCATCCACATGGCGATATGCCAGTTTACGAGGCAATGGCGCGCATGGCTCAAGACTTTGCCATGCGGTATCTCTTAGTCGAGGGACAGGGGAACTTTGGCAGTGTGGATGGCGATCCGCCTGCGGCAATGCGCTACACCGAAGCCCGCCTGGCGGGACCGGCAATGGAGATGCTGGCTGATATTCGTAAAAACACCGTAGATTTTGTCGATAACTTTGACGGCAGCTTGACCGAACCGGTTGTCCTGCCTGCCGCGCTGCCCAATTTGCTGGTCAACGGCGCAACGGGGATTGCAGTAGGCATGTCCACCAACATCCCGCCACACAACCTGGGTGAGGTCATCGATGCGCTGAACTACATGCTGCAGAACTGGGAAAAATTGGATGACATTTCTGTTGAAGACCTGATGCGCTTTATCAAAGGACCTGATTTTCCGACTGGCGGCGTGATTATCCAGACTGCCCAGGACGAAGATCTACAGGCAGCATACGGCACCGGGCGCGGGAAAGTCACCGTTCAGGCGCGAGTCCATCCAGAGGAAATGGAGCGGGGTCGCAGCCGGTTGATTGTCACAGAACTGCCCTACATGACGAATAAATCTTCGTTGATCGAGCGCATTGCAGAGCTGGCGCGGGAGGGCAGGTTGGAAGGCATCGCAGACCTGAGAGATGAGTCAGACCGACAGGGACTCAGAATCGTCATCGAACTGAGCAAGACGGCTGACCCCGAAGGGGTGCTGCAGGAGTTATTCAAGAACACGCCAATGCGCTCCACGTTTGGAATCATCATGCTGGCGCTGGTGGATGGCGAACCGCGCATGCTCAGCCTGAAGCAGGCGTTGCGCGCTTACCTGGAACACCGTCTGGTGATCATCCGGCGGCGCAGCGAGTTCGACCTGGAGCGTGCCCGCCAGCGGGCGCATATCCTGGAGGGCTTCAGAGTGGCGCTCAAGAACCTGGATGAAGTGATCAGCCTGATTCGCAATGCGCCGGATGCCGACGTTGCCCGCACGCGGTTGATCAAACGCTTTCGCCTGAGTGAAATCCAGGCGCAGGCAATCCTGGATATGCAATTGCGCAGGCTGGCAGCCCTGGAACGAAAGAAAATCGAGGAAGAATACAAAGCTGTATTGGCTGAAATCAAGGCGTTGGAAGCGCTCTTGAAATCGCCGGTCAAAATGCGTCAGGTGGTCGCCGAGGAGTTGAATGCCGTCAAAGAAGCCTACAACGATCGCCGCCGCACCCAGATTGTGCGGCTGGGAAAGGATATCCAAGCCAGCGCACCCTTGCTGGCGACCACCAGCCTGACGCCTGAAAAGACCGTGTGGGTCTCGGTGACCGCCCAGGGTTTGATCTCGCGAACTCAAGAAGATAAGCCGCCGCGCATGAGCGGAAATGCAGCTCCGCGCTGGATTCTACAAGTAAGCACCCGCGACACGCTCTACCTGGTAACGGAAACCGGAGAAGCTGCAGCGTTATTGGTACAAACTTTACCAGAGGTCGAAAATCCCGAAGAGGGCATTCCATACTTCAAGGCGTCTGCCTTGAGCGAGAGCGACAAACTGGCAGCGTTATTTGCCCTGCCTCCCAAAGATGAACGCCCAGAAGGCTGGCAGGTGGTGACGACGACCAGGCTGGGGTTGATCAAAAAGAGCGCCATCAGCGAGCTGCCTGGTCCAGCTACCAAGACTTTCACATTGGTAAAAGTCAATGAAGGCGATCAGGTGGGCTGGATTCGCCTGACCGATGGCAAGAGCGAGATCTTGATGGTCACAGCAGACGGCATGGCAATCCGCTTTTTAGAGGAGGAAGTCCGCTCGATGGGACTGGTGGCGGCTGGCGTAGGCGGCATCAAGCTGCAAGGCAGGGATGAGGTGGTTGGAATGGACTTGATCCCAAAAGAAGGCGACATCCTGCTCGTTTCCTCTGACGGCAAAGCCAAGCGACTGCCTCCCGAACAGTTCCCGCTGCAAGGACGTTATGGCTTAGGTGTGATTGCCTGGAAGCTGCCGCGCACGGCGCAACTGGCAGGCATGGCAGCCGGAAAGGGGACCCAACGGGTTATCCTGCATACCAATAAACTGGCGCCCAAATCGATCAGGCTGGATGAGGCGCCATTGCAAACCAGGGCAGCATCGGGGAAGGCTATCCTGGATTTGAAGGCTGGAGACCGCGTGATCGACCTGACCATTCCCTGGGAAGTGCCGCGCCCAGGCAGAGCCAAAGAGGGGACAGCCGAGGCAGAAAAACCAGTCAGAAAGCCGCGCAGCCGGGCTGCGATCACACCAGCCAGCCCATCGGAGGAGAAAAAGCCTGCCGCTGCCAGGCAAGTGGCAAAGGTCGGCGAACCGAAAAATCTAGTCAGGAAGGTTAGCGCCAAGCCCAGCCAGGAGGAGGCGCAACCAGCGCCGCAAAAAACCAAAGCGCGGCAGGTCAAAAAGGCAACACCTCAAACACAGCAGCCGTTATCTGACAAGAAAACGCGCGCGGTAAAAACCAAAAAGAGTGAGCCTGAGCCTGTAACAGCGCCAACGAAAACGCCCAAAAGCAAGGCAGATCAAAAACAAACCGCGCCTCCCGCCCCGGCAAAGAGCCGGGGAGGCGCCAGTCAGGGCAAATCTCCTGAAAAACCAAAAACCGTCAACAGTTCGAAGCAAAAGGAAAAGACCTCACCCGCCAAAGCGCGCAACCTGCCCAAAGCCAGGCAAACAAGCTTTGAGGATGTGATTGCTAAAGAAGAAGATGAAACGCCAACTACAGCGATTAAGGGCAGGCAGCGCAAGAAATAATGGCTAAGGCTCCGGAGTGGGAGGCAGAATCAAAGCCAGTGGAGGCAACTCTCCGGCGCAGTAACGGCGATAATAACCCGCTTCTTCTGGATAATGGGCTTCAGCAAACTGGCGCGCCTGTTCCCCTACCTGGACGGCAAGGTTGAGGTTAACCCCCAGCGCAGTGCTCCAGCCGCGCGGCAGCACAATCAATGGATCTTGCACGGTCCGCTCTTTTTCGCCCAGTGGAATCCAATTGAACAACAATGGACCGCGCGAGTACGCCGTAAAGCCCAGCCGATACCCCGCCTGGCGGACAAGCTGCACTGCCTGGGCGGTGAAATTTCCCCCTGGCCAGATGAATGCCAGGGGACGCTGCCCAAAATGTTCTGTGATCAGCGGGATGGGATCGACAATTTCCTGGCGCATCTCGTCTTCTGGCAAATTCGAGTCGATATAACGGTGCAGATAGCCGTGTACCTGTATGTCCAACCTGCCGGTGGCAAACAACCTTTCAAGGTTTTGCCACATTTCGCTGTCATTGCCTCCGGCAATCCACCCCAGGGTGACCGTCCAGTTTGATTCTTCCAACACCGGCAAAAAGTGATTTTCGATTGTGCCAGGACGGCGGTCATCCACGATCATCATCAGCGAGCGGGCTGGAATGCGCTCGTTGTGATAAAGAAAACCAATCAATTGTTCGGTCGTGATGGTCTCGAACCCCAATTGCCGGGCAAACTGGATGAATTTCTGAAAATCGCTTTCCGAAATGGTGACATTATCGGTGATTGGTCTATCGCCTTCACGAATGCCGTGAAACATCACCGGAATCACCACCGTGCCGGGAGGGCTGCCGTCCAAAGACCAGCGCCTCTCTAAATACTGGCAGGTATCGGTCATATATGTCGAAGGCTCAATCCCAGGGCGAATCAGGCGCGAAGTGAAGGTGGACAGAGGTACAGGCGTATCCTCAGGCGTTAAAGCGCTGTTCGGCTCCAGTGTGATCACAGGGTCTGTGGGGCTGGTTGTCATCGCTGCGGGTGTATTCATAATCGTTGGAGTCAGGATTTGTGCTTCGACAGCGCTGGTGACTTCAACCGTCTCAGTCAACCTTGTGGGCGAGGACTCCTTAACTGGCGCAGCAGGAGTGCTGGAAGCTGACACAGCAGCCGCCGTGTCCTTCTCAACCGGATGGCATGCCTGAGATAGATAGACAACAACCAGCAATACCCCCACCAGGAGTAGCTTGAGTCTATCAGTCAATCGCATGTGAGGTTCGCGCCTCAACTGCATGGGGGAATCACTTGGACGTTACAGTAAAGGCGGTGAAATGATAGGCAATTTTATTGTTCAACAAACCCAACGTATCGCTTCCGTTCGAGACCGTTGATGAGACAGAGTCAGCCGTCCATGTGAGGTGGCGCGAGGCGCCCTTTGCATCATAAGAGGTCAACCTGAACGTTGCGCCAGGCAGCACCTGAGAGAAGAGCGCCGCGTACCAGGCGCGGATGGCATCAAGACCTTGAACGGCGCGGGCAGCCGTGATATGCACAGCATTGGGCGTGTAAAAACTTGCCATCAGGCTGGCATCGTGCTTGTTCAATGCAGTGATAAATTGCTGACAAATTTCTTCTTCAACATCACCATCCCAGTTGAAATCCCGAATCGACTCCCAAACGTTGGGCAAAAGGCTGGAACGCGCCTCAGACCATTCCCAGAAATTGACAGCCGGCAAGTTCAACTCCTTTGCTTTCTGCATGAACGCCAGGACTTCCTCAGCCGTAGGCTGCCAGCCATGCTCGCGAAAGGCGGCGCCAGTCGGCACAATCGTGCGGAAAGGAGTCATCGCCTGGAATTCGCGCAGACAGCGCTGCAGTTGCGCAGCCGGGTTATGCGCTTTCATCCAGTAAACCTGCGGCATGTTGTAATCGCAGTTTTCCAGGAATTCCTTCCAGGGAAGTTGGGGATGCAAAGAAGGATAGCGGTATGAGCTGAGAGCCACTGGAAGGTCAGGCAGCGCTGACCTCAGATCAGCCATGAAACGTCGCGCCGCTTCGCGCTTGCCGGGCGCTTTGTATTGATTTTCAGCATCGATGACATAGGCAGCGACCTTGAGCTGTCTGATGCGCTGGATGGCGATGCGGGCTTCACCGGCAGGGTTGTCGCCATAAACATAATGCCATCCAACCGGCTGGATCGAAGCTGACCGTAACGCCTCTACCAAAGGAGTGATCATGTCAACAGTGCTGCCCCAGTCGCCATGATAAACCGTAGCGCCATCGGCAATTTTGACCAGTACGTGGGTCAAATTGGCGCTGCGAGCCACCTGGGCAATCTTTTCAGGGTCGCCGCCTTCACAATTGGGGACCTTCCAAATGAACATGCCTTTTCCACGAAATGTCATCGTCATCTTAGCTCCACTCGTTCAGGGAATATTCAGCGCCTGGCGCATTACACTCAAGACTGCCTCACGCTGAGGCAACAGCACGTAAGCGCCATTGGAATTTATCCAGTTTGTCACCTGGCTTGGACCTATGGCGTATCGTCGTAAACGAGAGCTGTCGCGCAATTGAGCTGCCAGCGGCAAGAAAACCGCCATCTGATCAAAGGTCATGTTGGTCACTACCCCCTGGCTGTAAATTTGATAGAGTTCCCGGGCGCGGTTCAACGCATCCAGGGAAATCAACTTATCGAAACATGCTTTGAGCACTTCAATCTGGCGGCGACCACGGTCGAAGTCGCTGGTCGTGTAACGGGACCGAACATACCACAAAGCCGTTTCGCCATCCATGTGGACAACCCCGGCGGGCACCGAAAATTTTCCATAGCCATCGCGGTGATCTGTCAATGGCACTGCTACATTCACATCAACGCCATTCAATGCATCGATGAGATTGACGAAAGAACGCATGTTCACCAGAACATAATAATCCGGGCGCACACCAAAGTTGTATTCGAAAGTCAGCGCCGTTGCCTCAAATCCCCCATGCACCTGGGCTGTGTTGATGCGCTGAACCGTCCAGCCGGGGATGTAAACGTATAGATCTCGCGGGAAGGAGGTCAGGCTGGCAACCCCCAGCTTGGGGTTCAAGGTGAGAAGCAGGATCGTATCTGTACGAAAACCTGGGTCATTAGGTCGTTGATCCGAACCCAGCAGCAGGATATTCACCTGACCTTCTGGTCGCGGCAGGATGCCTACCGGCGGGGGAATGACAATATCGGGCCACACCACCGGACCAGGATAATCCGCCCAGGTTTTTTCCACCCCAGGTTGCACTTCAGGAGAAGAGTCAGCCTCCGTGTTTTCATCCGGCGCTTCGGCGACCACTTCGGTGGCAACTGCTGTTTCCTGCAGGGCAGGCTCTTGAGTCGGCGGCTCAGGCGGCAAATAGGTGGGCGTCGGCAGGGATGGCTGGAAAGGGGTGGGAGTCGCGGTGGCATTCGGTGGAACCGTGATGATCTGTGGGAGAGGCGGTTCACCGGCGGCAACCGGCACCCCCACGTTCAAGCCATGAATAGAACACGCCGTAGCAAAGAGCACCAAAATCAGCACAAGCAGTGAAAATACGTATTTCATGAGCTTTTAGGGAAGAGAACCGGTAATTATCCCTGTCGCAGTTAACGTCCAGGTGGGGGTAAGCGTTGGCAGTGGCGTCAAGGTAGGCGTTGCCGTTTCTGAGGGCAGCGGCGTCTGAGTGTCAGTCGGCTCAGGCGGTGATGTCACCGTGGCAGAAGGAGTATACGGCAAGGTACGGGTGCTGGTCGGGAATGGCGTGATCGTCGGCGGCAGTGTGTTCGTCAGAGAAGGCTCAGCCGTTGGGGTTGGCGTCAACGTTGCTGTTCGAGATGGCGTCAGCGTCAATACAGGCACATTGGGAACAAGCAAGCGCGTCCCCCACCGAATCAACGTCTCATTACCCATACAATTGGCTTCCTGAAGCTGTTGGACAGTAACGCCAAATAACTGACTTAACCTGCTAAGCGTATCGCCTGGCTGAACGACATAATACACCCAACCCCTGGGAGGACCGCACGATACTGCCGTAGGCAACGGAAGCCCGGGCACCAAAAGCGTGCTTCCAGGAATCAGTTGATTGGAAACCAGGCAATTCGACTGGCGCAATGCATCGACCGAAGTGCCATAGGCTTGAGCCAGGCTATCCAGTGTGTCGCCTGCCTGTACCACGATACGCGACCAATCTGCTGGCGCGTTGGCACATACCGCAACGCCCGGCGGCAATGTGGCAACCAGCACTTGAGTCTCCGTGAAAGTGGGCAGCAAGGATTCGGCAGGCGTTTGGGTCGCATCCAGCATGGGAGTGGTCGTTTCGAGGGAGGGCGGCAAAGAAGTCAAAAAAAGCGGCGGCGTGATAGAAATTTCCACTGGTGAAGAAAAAGTGGGAAGCATCGCCTGCAACTGCCCGCTTTCAGTTAGAGCCATCGAGAATCCGCCCAAGACGATCGCCAATGATAGCAGCGCAGCGCCGAAACCAAGGAGCATTTGGCGAAAACCGTTCATGTCGCGATGCTATCTCCCGAATGTAAGGGCGCTGATACAACTTGAACAGGCAACAACACGTTTATGATTAAGCCTTGCCCGGTTAAAGGGTCAGCCCAAACACGACCGTCTTGGGCTTCCACCAGGGCTTTAACGGCTGCCAGTTTTTGCGCCACCGGCTGTGTAAGACGAGCCGGGGGTAGCAGGCGAGAAAACAAGCGCGGCAAATCATCTGCGTCCACGGTTTGAGCGGGATCGACCACCTGCAAGAACAGAAAGTCAGGCTCATTTTCTTTCGATTGGAGGTTTACAGTCAGGGAAACCTGGCTATTCTGTGTGGAAGTGCTGCTGAAGTAAGATAACAGATTTTCCAGGATTTGTTGAAGAGCATTTGCGTTCACAGAAGCCACTGGCAACTGCTCAGGGACATTCAGCCGCAAGTCAATACTTCTCTGATGGAATTGCGGCGTCGCCTCTCTGACGACATGGTCGATAAAGTCCTTCAAGGCAACCAATGCAGGCGGAGAGGTCGCCAATGAGGCGTTAAGCTCGATTGCGCGCGCCCAGTCATCCAGGAGAATGGTCAGGCGCTCGACCGACGCTTTGACGCGCTCTAATGACTTCAATTGCCCAGCTGAGCCAGATTGCACAGCAGCAGAAAGCAGCGAATGAACGTTGTCATGCAAGGATTTCAACGGCTGCCGAATCTCTTGCAGGTATTTTTCAACCGGCATTCCAGCAGGCAGAGGGGATGCGGGTGTCGAGGCAGCGACAGGAAGTTCTGCTGCTGCGTCCGCCTGACTCCTGCGTAACTGCGCCAATTCTTCCAACGCCAGGCGCAATTCACCTTGAATCGCTTCGATTTCTGCTGCAGATGTCCGCCGTTGGCTCTCTACAGCGGCTTGCCAGGAAAGCGCCTCCTGTTCAAGCTCGGTGATACGCTGCTGATAATCGCTAAGATCGGCAACTAAGCTGGCAAGGTTCTCGGCGCGCTGCCGCTCAAGGCTCAACTGCTGCTGCAGTTCTTCTAATTGAGCAGAAAACTCAGCTACTGATTCTTCAGGCGCCGTTGCCATGGTCGAATCATGCGCAACCGGGGGCGGCGCTGCTTCGAGGCGGGATAACATGTCTGAAAAGATATTGGCAAAGCGAGCCAGGTTCTCTTGATCTTCCAACGTCCAACCGCGATTGGAGTAAGGCAAGAGCAAAACCAACCCCTGGCGGACAGAGCCATCGACAGCCAACAACGGCGCCGCAAGCAGGTGACCAGCCCGCTCCAGATTCAATGGACGTGCAAGGCTCATCAGGTCGGTGGATGTGCTGCTCGACGGCAAGCGGACGATGCGACCACGGCGTAATGCGCTAGCCAGTACCGGAAGGCTGCGCGTCTCGACCGAAAATGACGAGATCGGCTGCTGCTTGATCAGATTGTATCCCGTGGAGACAACGATTTGACCTGCTTCATCGGGAGGGGATAACAACAAAGCGACATCAGCCACCATAAGCTCAGAAACCAGCCGGGTCATCTTTTGCTTCAACTGCAAGGGGTTTCTTTCAACCGCCAGTCCGAGCAATTCGGAGATAAACGCCGGATCGGCGCGGTAACGCCGGATTTCTTTCAGAGAAGCCGCCGGCGCTTGGGAAGCAACCAGCGCTGTTTCGACGGGCAATGGAAAACGCAGGGGCAGTGAGAAGAGCAAGGGGTATGCCATCAACTGCGCCAGGCGGACGATACCGGCATAATCGCTCTCCGGTTGAGGAGCCCACCAGCGCAACCCAAAGCCCAGCAGCATCAACCCAAAAAATGATACGCTGAAACCCCAGCCATTCGGGCGTCGCATCAGCAGAATCAGAAAATTGACGCCAATCAGCACAATAGCCAGGATATCCGAACCAATATCTGCCAGGGTGCCATTGTAAGGCTGGTCAAGCGGTTGCTCACGCCACCACAACAGGCTGACGATAGAGGCAGCAATTACCAGGAAACTCAACAGCAGGGTCGCGGCATCAGCCAGGCGCGAGGGCTCGGGAAAAAGCCATATCCAGGCGATGATCACCAGGCTAAGCAAAATGACCAATCGGTCCAAGGGCGGCAGAAATGCCTCGGGGTCTATGACGCCCTGCCAGGACAGCGCTGCCATGGCAAATTGTATCAATTGGACCAGGAGCAGCAACGTCAAGCCAATCACCATGCGCTGACCCTGGGGATAGCCCGTGCGGCGCCAATGATTAATGGACGATTGCAACGCGCCAGCAATGGAGAACGCCAGGATCAAGTGGTATGCCAGATTGCCCGGGGAGGTGGTCAGGATGAGGAAGATTTGATCGAGAAAGGGTAACATGACGTATCGTAAGTCCTCGACGAGGATTATAGCATGCAGGTCAAGCGGCTGCCAATAGGTTGACAAAACATAAATTCAGAGTACAATAACGCGCACGAGCCGAAGTGGCGGAATTTGGCAGACGCGCTACGTTCAGGGCGTAGTGAGATTACTCTCGTGAGGGTTCAAATCCCTCCTTCGGCACCTGCACCTGTGGTAAACGCCGCAGGTTTTTTCTTTCTGAAGGCAAATTTCTTGCAACGCATCTGTTAGCCTGTCGTTGAGCGTGCAAGAAAGATACCAAACCTCTTGCAGCAACCTTGAGGCTGAGGTAAGATGATATTATGCAAAATAGCCGAACGATCTGGCGTACCATTATCATGGCGGCGGGGCTTACAATCCTGGTGCTGCTCATCCGCGACTTCAATAGCCGGATGGCAGACCTGCGGCGACTGACTGCCGACCTGGAAAGGGTCAGCGCACAGGTAACGCAACTTGCAGCTACTAAACAATATCTGGAAACACAGGTGGTCATTGCCGCATCCGACGAGGCGGTCCGGAGATATGCCTACGAAGAGGCTGGCTTACAGCTTCCTGGAGATGAGATCGTCGTATTGGTGCCAGGAGAGGAAGCGCAGCAGGAGCAAGCAACCGTCATCCCCACTGCTCCCCCGCCGGTGGAGAAGTGGCAGCTCTGGTTGACGTTATTCCTGGATACGCCAGCCATAGCGGGCAATTCGCCTTGACGCCCCTTTGGCAGCGTGCTATAATGTCGTCCGCCTGATGACAGGCGCCCTTACATTGCGGGGTGGAGCAGTGGCAGCTCGTCGGGCTCATAACCCGAAGGTCCTCAGTTCGAGTCTGAGCCCCGCTACTAGTCACAAACCATAGCTCGTCGGGCTATGGTTTTTCGTTTTGCCCGACGGTGAGAGATTGGCAAAATCCTTAATTTGAAGGGTTTGACATAAACCGCTCACCGTCAGGCTCATTATGATTGAGCAAGGCATTTCCCGCCTTCATCCAGATTCAAGAATGCCGCGAGGCTGTGACCGATCCGCGTTGGCGAGCTGCATAGGCTGCGAGCCAATGTGATACTGCATTTGACTTGAACAGTCCAGAAAATCACTAATCTATTGCAATAAGATGCCATTTGTGGTATCTTATCTGCATGGAATTTGTTGAACTGGTAGAAATCATCCAGGATGAACCGGTCTTCGATACCGGACTGCTGCTTGCCGGCGATGCCAACCCGCGCGAGATCCGCCGCCAGCTCTCGCGCTGGCGGCAGGCTGACAAAATCTACCAGCTCCGCCGCGGTCTGTACTGCCTGGCGCCTCCCTTTCAAAAGGTAAAGCCCCATCCATTCCTGGTCGCCAATCGTATGATTCCAGCTTCCTATGTCAGCCTGCAGTCTGCGCTGGCGTATTATGGCATGATCCCCGAGCACGTGCCGGTGACCACCAGCGTCACCACCAGCCGGCCGGCGCACTGGGAAACTCCTTTGGGAATTTATGACTTCCGCCACATTCAAGTGGACCTCTTTTATGGCTATCGTTTGTTAGATCTCGGGGAGAAACAGCAGGCGTTCATCGCCAGCCCTGAGAAAGCTTTGCTGGACCTGGTTTATCTTGAGCCGGGAGGCGATACGCCCGATTATCTTGCTGAATTGAGGTTGAGCAACCTGAATCGGCTGGATTGGCAACTCATCAATCGCCTTGCGGGGCAGATTAGAAAACCCAAGCTCCTGCGCGCTCTCCTAGCGATCCGGAAGCTGGCTGACCAAGAAGGGGAATTTGAGAGCCTATGAAAGCTTATATCGAGCAGCTATTGAGAGATGTCGCCGATCCAATCAACGGTCGCAACCTGGTGCGTGAGTATCTTCAAGCTAGGATTTTAGAGAGCCTGCAGCGCGCCGGGGCGATGGTGCCCCTGGCTTTTCACGGCGGTACGGCGCTGCGATTCTTATATGCCATTCCCCGCTTCTCCGAAGACCTGGACTTTGCCCTGGAAAAGCCGGGAGCCGGCTATGATTTTCGCGCCTACTTGCGAGACATGCGGGCTGAATTCGAAAAGGAGGGATATCAAGTCGGGATCAAGCTCAACGACAGAAAGACGGTCAACTCCGCTTTTGTAAGATTCAACAATCTTCTCTACGAGTTTGGTCTTTCTACGCAACGCGATGAGGTGCTGGCTGTGAAAATTGAGGTGGATACCCATCCCCCGGCTGGGGCGGGGCTTGAGACCACTCTCATCCGGCGGCATGTCACCTTGCGCTTACAGCATCATGATCGTTCTTCACTCCTGGCGGGTAAGCTGCATGCTCTTTTTCAACGCCGCTATGTCAAAGGGCGCGACCTGTATGACCTGCTATGGTATCTCAGCGATCCCGGCTGGCCAAACCCAAACCTTACCCTCCTACGGAATGCCTTGCAGCAGACTGGCTGGGACGGACCCGTCCCGAACGATCAGAACTGGCGGGATATCCTGTGCCAGCGCTTGCGAAACATTGACTGGAAGAAAAGCGTCGCCGACGTAAAACCCTTTCTGGAGCGGTCGAATGAGGTTGCACTGTTAACTCAGGAGAATTTCGAGAAGCTGCTGAACTGCTCGCTTGGGTAAATTCATTTGATACCCGGCAGAATTTCTGCTATCCTTTGCCCAACCTAAGCCATATACATTTCGCCGGGAATAACGTGAACACAGAGCTGAAATCGAGCGAAGGCGGCGTACTTGTTCGTGAAATAGTGCGGGACCAGGATTCCCTCTCATAACCCGAAGGTTCTCAGTTCGAGTCTGAGCCCCGCTACTAGTCACAAACCATAGCTCGTCGGGCTATGGTTTTTCGTTTTGCCCGATGGTGAGAGATTGGCAAAATTCTTAATTCGAAGGATTTGACATGAACCGCTCACCATCGGGCTCGTTATGATTGAGCAAGGCAATTCCTGGCTTCATCCAGATTCAAGAACGCTGCGAGGCTGTGACCAATCCGCGTTGGCGAGCTGCATGGGCTGCGAGCCTCGGTGCGCCACAAAATCAACGAGAGCCAGACCGGCGATCAGGACGAGCGCCGTTGCCCCGGTTTGCACCAGGCGTGTTCTGGGGATGCACCAGGGGGAATGGACCACACTGGATTTGGGCATGGATGCTGCCTCATTCCTTCTCTCCAGATCGATCAAGGCTTAATGAGCTCGAACAGCTCTTTCGGCGGCATTTCTGGCTTGCGCGAGGGTTAGTCTTGGTTGTAAAATTCAGGCAAGGTGCAATCATGTCAACAGAAAGCGGAGGCAAACCATGAAGCAGTGGATTGAATTCCCCCTGGAAGACGGCGGCAGCCTCACGGTGGAAGTGGACGTGCCGGAGAAGGCGGGAATGGTGCGGGCGGGGCGGGGTGAAGAAGTGCCCCAACGCGCTCAGCAGACCTTTGAAACCGCCCTGGAGAAAGTCCGCCCCGCGGCGCAAGCCATCATCCAGAAACTGCGCGCCCTGCATGACCCGCCGAATGAAATCGAGGTGGAATTTGGCTTGAAGATGAACGCCGAGGCGGGGGCGGTCATCGCTGCCGCCGGCGTGGAAGCCAATTATAAGGTCACGCTGAAGTGGAAACGGGAGGAAAAGAAAGCCGCGTAGGATAGCTTTTCCAGGTGGTCTCCAGAGGGTACCCGCATGGCATTCCTGCTCGATAAATCCATCGCCCGCATCCGCGCGCCGCGCGGAAAAGTGGTGGGCGCTGCCTTCCTTGCCGCCCCCGACCTGCTGCTTACCTGCTGGCATGTCGCCCGCCAGGCATTGGAGGACGACCGCCTGCGCCTGGACTTCCCCACCCTGGCGCCAGGGCGGATGCTCTCGGCGCGCCTGGAAAAGCAGGACGAAGCCGCCGACCTGGCTCTGCTGCGCCTGGAGGACCCCGCGCCGGAGAACAGCCTGCCCATCCGCCTGGTGGTAGAGCAGGATGCATCCAGGTTTTGGGGACACCCCTGCCGCGCTTTCGGCTTCCCCAGCGGCTACGACAGCGGCGTGTGGGCGGAAGGACGCCTGCAAGCTGCCATCGGCGACAGCGGCTGGCTGCAACTGAGCGACCCGCGCCAGAGCGGGTACTTCGTCCAGCCGGGCTTCAGCGGCGCGCCGCTGTGGGACGAGGAACTGAACGGCGTGGTGGGGATGATTGCCGCCGCCGACCCCTCCGCCCGCGCCGCGTTCTGCATCCCCGCCGCGCAGTTGCTCGATTTCTGCCCCGACCTGCGCCCGCAATCCCTGCCGCCCAACCCCTACCGCGGCTTACTGGCTTTCCGCGAGCAGGATGCCGCCCTGTTCTTCGGGCGCGAGGAGGTCAGCGCCGACCTGTGGGCGCGTGTGCGCAAGTCGCCGCTGGTCAGCGTGGTGGGACCTTCGGGCAGCGGCAAGTCGTCGCTGGTCTTTGCCGGAGTCCTGCCCAAAGCCCGCGCTGATGCCGATTGGGCGGCGACCAGCCTGCGTCCGGGCAGCGAACCGTTCCGCGAGCTGGCGTATGCCCTGCTGCCCCTGCTCGAAGCCGAGATGTCCGAAACCGACCGCCTGCGCGAAGTCCCCAAATTGAGCGCCGCCCTGCGCGACGGCGAAATTGCCCTGGCGGACGTTTTGCGCCGTATCCTGGAACGCACCGGACGGACGCGTCTGCTCATCATCCTCGACCAGTTCGAGGAACTCTTCACCCTGAGCGACGAAGCCGACTGCCGCGCCTTCCTCGACCTGTGGCAGAAAGTGTTCGAAACGTCCAACCCGCCCTGGCGCGTGCTGCTCACCCTGCGGGCGGATTTTCTCGGTCAGGCGCTGCTGCACCGTCCCTTTGCCGCCGCGCTGAACGACGGGGAGAAGGCGCTGCTTGCCCCGCTGAGCCGCGAGGGCTTGCAGGCTGCCATCCTGGAACCCGCCCGCCTGCACGGCGTGACCTTCGAGGAGGGGCTGGTCGAGCGCATCCTGGAGGAGGTGGGCGAAGCCGCCGGGCAGCTGCCCCTGCTGGAATTTGCCCTGACGCAGTTGTGGGAGCGCCAAGAGAGCCGCCGCCTGACGCACGCCGCCTATGACGCCGTCGGCGGGGTGGAGGGGGCGCTGATGCGCTACGCCGAGGCGGTGTATCAGGAGTTCTCCGCTGAAGAGCGCGAGGAAGTGCGCCGCGCCTTCATCCAAATGGTGGCGCCCGGCGAGGGGACGGAGGACACCCGCCGCCGCGCCGTGCGCCCCGAATTGGGCGAGGCGCGCTGGGAGATGACCCGCCGCCTGGCGGACGCCCGCCTGCTGGTGACCGGGCAGGACGCCGCCGGGCAGGAGTACGCCGAGGTGGCGCACGAGGCCCTGATTCAGGGCTGGGCGACCCTGCGCGAGTGGATGCGCCTCAACCGCCGCTTCCGCCTGTGGCAGGAGCGCATGCGCCTGCTGGCGCGGCAGTGGCAGGAGAGCGGGCAGGACGAGGGCGCCCTGCTGCGCGGCGCCCCGCTGGCAGAAGCGCAGGACTGGCTGGCGCAGCGCCCCGGCGAAATCGAACCTGCCCTGCAGGACTTCATCCGCCTGAGCGTGGCGCGCGCCCAAGAAGAACAGGAACGACGCGAACGGATGCGCAGGCGGATCACCCTGGGACTGGCGGCGGGCTTGCTGGTGACCTTGCTGCTGGCTTTTGCCGCCTGGAGCCAGCGCAACGAAGCCTTGCAACAACGCAACCTGGCGCAAGCGCGGCAGATGGTGGCGACCGGGCAAATAGTATTCGACCGCATTGCACAAGGTCCGTTTATTGGCACGCTGCTGGGAATCGAATCTTTGCAGCGCGGCGGTCCCTGGCTGGAAGCCGATCAACTGGTGCGGCGCGGATTGGACCTTTTGCCCGCCGAGGTCGCCCGCATGACCCATGAGGGTGGGGTGTCTGCCGTCGCCTTCAGCCCGGACGGGAAGTACGTGGTCAGCGGGAGTTGGGATGGCACAGCGCGGGCCTGGGAGGCGCAGAGCGGGCGCGAGGTCGCCCGCATGACCCATGAGGAGGGTGTGTCTGCCGTTGCCTTCAGCCCGGACGGGAAGTACGTGGTCAGCGGGAGTTACGATAACACGGCGCGGGTCTGGGAGGCAGAGACCGGGCGCGAGGTCGCCCGCATGACCCATGAGGATAATGTGAACGCCGTCGCCTTCAGCCCGGATGGCAAGTACGTGGTCAGCGGGAGCGGTGATAACACGGCGCGGGTCTGGGATGCGGGGAGCGGGCGCGAGGTCGCCCGCATGACCCATGAGGATTCAGTGTCTGCCGTCGCCTTCAGCCCGAACGGGAAGTACGTGGTCAGCAGTGGATGTAATAAGAGAGATGAAAACGAGATATGTATTGAACACACTACGCGGATCTGGGATGCGGGGAGCGGGCGCGATGTCGCCCGCATGACCCATGAAGGAAATGTGATTGACGTTGCCTTTAGCCCGGACGGGAAGGTTGTGGTCAGCGGGAGTTGGGATGGCACGGTACGGGTCTGGGAGGCGCAGACCGGGCAAGATGTCACCCGCTTAACCCATGAGGGTCCAGTGTTTGCCATCGCCTTTAGCCCGAACGGGAAGTACGTGGCCAGCGGGAGATTGGATGGCTTAGTGAAAGTGTGGGAGGCACAGAGCGGGCGCGAGGTCGCCTGCATGACCCATGAGGGGGAGGTGACATCCGTTGCCTTCAGCCCGGACGGGAAGTACGTCGTCAGCGGAGGGTGTGATAAGAGTAATGAGAGCTGGTGTATTGAAGGTACGGCGAGGGTGTGGGAGGCGTGGGGCGGTCAGGAGGTTGCCCGCATGGCCCATGAGGACACTGTAAGTGACGTCGCCTTCAGCCCGTACGGGCGCTATGTGGCCATCGGGAGTTGGGATGGCACAGCGCGAGTGTGGGAGGCGCAGAGCGGGCGCGAGGTCGCCCGCATGACCCATGAGAGTTGGGTGGAGGCCGTCGCCTTCAGCCCGGACGGGCGCTACGTGGTCAGCGGGAGTCAGGATGGCACGGCGCGGGTGTGGGAGGTAAAGACCGGGCGCGAGGTCGCCCGCATGACCCATGAGAGTTGGGTGGAGGCCGTAGAGGGTGTGGTGTATTCCGTCGCCTTCAGCCCGGATGGCAAGTACGTGGTCAGCGGGAATGGGGATGGCACGGCATGGGTGTGGGAAGCCCAGACCGGGCGCGAGGTCGCCCGCATGACCCATGAGGATAGTGTGTGGGACGTCGCCTTCAGCCCGGACGGGAAGCACGTGGTCAGCGTGAGCGGGGATGGCACAGTACTGGTCTGGCTGTGGCGCGCTGAGGACCTGATCGCCGAAGCCTGCCGCCGCCTGCCGCGCAACCTGACGCTGGACGAATGGCAGCAGTATATCGGTCCCGAGGTTCCATATCACGCCACCTGTCCCGGCAAGCCCCTGCCGGAGAAAGAAATCGTGCGATTGTGGCAAACCCAGAGCGCCCAACGCCAGCGGACGACCCTTTGGGGAGGAGAAGCCTTTTTGCTGGTTCTGGCGCTGGTCTTGGGCTGGCAAGGCTGGCGGCGCGGGGAGCAAGCGCGACTTCGTTGGTTATATGGCGCCGCTTTGTTCGCGAGCACAGCACTCATCGCCGCCTGGCAAATGTGGAACGCCTGGAAAGAGCCAACGTCTATTCTTACAGATTTTGTTGGGCTCTCTCTACTGATAGCCATGAGTACCATCCTGATACGTTCTTCCGGGCATGCCTCTGCATCCGGCAAGGTGCGTCTTGTCTTAATTGGGCTATTCCTGTTGCTGGAAGGGTATGCAGGGATCGTATATGCATCTGTCATCGTAAAAGGTGAATTTCCAGCTTTGCCCGGGGCAGAGTGGATATGGGAAGGATGGATCTGGCTATTCTCGCCTGTTTTCCGCCTGAAGGAGTTACCGCTTTCCTGGATACATTTCAGCATGTTGTGGGTTCAATGGCTGGGCGCCGCGTCACTGGCGTTGTTAACTGGCTGGAGCGTATTGCAGGTAGCGCAAAGTCTGCGGGGCGTAATTCGGCGGCGCCAAAAATAATCGCGCCGCCTGCCGCGCAACCTGACGCTGGCAGAGTGGCAGCAGTATATCGGTCCCGAGGTTCCATATCACGCCACCTGCCCCGGCAAGCCGTAGTGCAAGCCTTTGACTTGTGGAGAGAATTTTCAGTAATTCCTCGTGATACAATCTAGCAGAGAAGATTTCCCTGCAAAGGCAGATATGGATATCGAACGATTCACAAGAAGTCATGCCGGAAGGCTGGTAAAAGTTGGGCAAGGAGAAGCTGCTTATTTCGCTTTTGTACCTCACCCTCTGCCGCCCTCCTTAAGTTGGACTTCTGATCTGGTGAATCACCTTTCGGCTGCCGACCGCGCTTTGGGAGAATTGGGCGGACTGGGGCGCTCACTGCCTAATCCACATTTGTTAATAAGCCCGTTCCTTCGTCGTGAAGCAGTCCTTTCTTCCCGCATCGAAGGCACTCAATCCGATTTACCCCATCTGTATGCTTATGAGGCTGGTCAGCTGGCGTTGCCTGGTTTCGAGCCGCCTCCCTCGGAGGCAGATGTGCGCGAAGTGGTGAACTATGTGGAGGCTTTGGAATATGGCTTGAAGCGCATTCAGGAACTGCCTGTCAGTTTGCGTTTATTGCGCGAACTGCATGAATGCCTCTTGAAAGGCGTACGCGGCGAAACGGCCACGCCGGGCGAGTTTCGACACACTCAAAACTGGATTGGCGCGCCGGGCTGCACACTCAACGAAGCCCAGTTTGTTCCGCCGCCGCCCGAGGAGTTATTGCCTGCACTGGATGCATTCGAAAAATACATTCACAGCGAGGATGAAACGCCTCCGCTCATTCGATTGGCATTCTTGCACTATCAATTTGAAGCCATTCATCCCTTTGTGGATGGTAACGGACGCATTGGCCGATTGTTGATTTCCCTGTTACTGGTTCATTGGGGCTTATTGCCATTTCCCTTGCTCTACCTGTATGGCTTTCTCAAAGTTCCTTGACAAATAAATAAAAACGGTCCTCTTCGGTAAAATTGGATGCGCTTATAACCAAGAAGCCGAGGAGGACCACATGGAGTATAACACGCTTCAGCCCTGGCAGGAGATCAACGAAAACGGTGTTATCTACGATGCAACCAGTCTGTATGCCTATTTTCAAAGGATTAGCGACCCGCGCAAGGCACGTGGCAAGCGTTATCACCTGACGACCCTGATGGTACTCATCTTTTTGGCCAAACTGTGTGGGCAGGACACGCCGGTCGAGATAGCCGATTGGGCCAGGAACCATGCGGAAGCATTGGTCAGAGACTTGAAATTGAAACGGACCTGGATGCCGCACCACAACACCATTCGTCGGGTGTTCCAGAACATTTTGGACGAAGCTGAATTCGACCGGCTCATGCGGGACTATCAACAGCAACGTGTCAAGGGTGGAGAGCAGCTGGCAATGGATGGCAAGACTTTGCGAGGCACGCGGATCGCCGATGAAGGACCAGCCGAGCATGTATTGAGCGTGTACGATGTTCAGGAACAGTGCGTGATGGCTCAAGCCG
>Ga0101944_10000118_pt1 | contig 262599 bp, 216 predicted proteins | sample DewCreD2012metaG_FD_75245 | JGI IMG/M metagenome (GOLD analysis project Ga0101944, IMG submission 75245) | Hot spring sediment bacterial and archeal communities from British Columbia, Canada, to study Microbial Dark Matter (Phase II) - Dewar... ...
AGGTCACAGTAGAGACCATCTGGCGAGCCTACGGCTGCCGCTGGCCAGTCGAACCAGCGATCCAGTTCCGCAAAGAGAGCCTCGGCTGGACCCAGCCCCGCTTCCAGTCCAAAGAAGTGGGCGACCGCTGGAGCGAACTGATCGCCATCGCCTGCTGGTTGCTCTTCCTGGCTCGTCCAATTGTGGAGGACAAACCGCTTCCCTGGCAGAAACCGCAGCAGCATTTGACCCCACAGCGGGTGCAGCAGAGCCTCCAGCCGATTTTTGGGCTGATTGGCAGCTCCGCTCGGCCTCCGAAAAAGCGCGGAAAAGCTCCTGGTTGGCCGCGGGGCAAGCTAAGATCACCCAAGCAACGCTATGGCGTGGTCAAAAAGACGCCTGTTGCGGCTAAAACGGCTTGATCTTCGATTGGTAATGTGCTGGTTTTCAACCCGATCAAATCTTGGGTTGGTTACTTTTGTCTAAAGTCGAGTTATAAACATATATGAAAATTCTATTTGTTACTCCATTTTATAAACCCGCATATATTTATGGTGGTCCGACCAGAAGTATCCCATCTCTAGCAGAAAACTTATCAAAAATTGGATGTGATATAACTGTTTTTACAACAAATGCTAATGGTCATGAAAATTTTTTTAATCGGGATAATTTATTGGCGTTAAATTATGAAGTAAATGTAATATTTTATGTCCGAAATATAAAGAACAATTTTTTTTATTCGCATAGTATCGGTAATGCCATTAAGGAGAAAGTTGAAAATTTCGATTTAGTATATATAAATTCAAATTGGGCATACCCATTTCTACCTGCTGGTTTCTATGCCAGACAAAAAAATATTCCATATGTTATTGCCCCCAGAACTTCCTTTATGCAGTCAACATGGAAGGGTAAATATTTAAAAAAGATTATATATCATTATATTTTTGAAAGATCATTAATAAATAAATCTTCGGGAATTCATTACACTACTGAGCTGGAGCAGAAAGAATCGGATTGGCTTAAATTAAAAGTACCAGGGTTTATAGTGCCGAATTCAGTTGATCTTAGTGAATTTAAAAATCTTCCACCGAGAGGAATTTTCCGTAAAAAAAAACATCTTGGCTTTGAGAAGAAAATTATTATATTTTTGGGTCGAATAGAATCTCGCAAGGGGCTGGATTTTACCTTATCAGCTTTTTTGAAAAGTCAGATAAATCATTCTGATTTATTATTAGTTATAGCAGGACCTGAGGAAGATGGATATCAAAAAAAATTAGAACAATACGCAAAACAAAACGGTATTTCGGAAAAAGTTCTGTTTACTGGAATGTTAAATCCAACTCAACGTCTAGAGGCTTTGGTGGATGCAGATTTATTTGTTTTGACCTCCTATTCAGAAAATTTTGGGATGTCGGTTGTTGAGGCTATGGCGGCTGGTTTGCCAGTCATTATTTCAGATAAGGTTGGAATTGCGCCTCAGATAAAGGAAACGCAATCTGGAGTTGTTGTGCCTTTGGACGAAGATAGAATATCAAATGAAATTAATTACATGATGAATGATAATGAATTTCGAAGGAGTCTAGGTGATAAAGCAAAAAAAGTAGCTGCTGATTTATTTTCACCTGAATCTGTTGCTCAAAAAATGCTCGTGGAATTTGAGCGAATTATTATAAGTCATTGCTATAAGAAAAAAATTTCTGCCATTTTATGAATTTCGAGTAGCCGAATAAAATTGAAGATTACTATCTTCGCTCAGCATTATTACCCCGAAGAGATCAGCGGGGCAGTTCTGGCGACCGAACTGGCGGAATTTCTGGCTGAGAAGGGTCACCAGGTGACCTTTATCACCTGCGCCCCCAGTTATCCCAAAGGAGAGGTGTTCGCGGGCTACCAGAACCGATTGATTCAAAAAGAAAAGCGCAACGGCGTCGATATCATCCGTGTCTGGAGCTTCATCTCCCCAAAGAAAGGTTTCTGGTCTCGCATCTTCAATTATGCCACCTTCAGCCTGTTTGCCTTTCTGGGCGGGCTGGCGGCGCAAAACCCCGACGTGATTTTCAGTTATTCTCCCCCCCTGCCGCTGGGGCTTGCCGCCTGGCTGCTGGCAAAAATAAAACGAGTCCCCTGGGTCTTTAGGGTCGAAGATCTCTACCCTGATGCGGCTGTCGCGGCGGGCGTCATCCGCAATCCCCTGGCGATACGCTTTTTCTACGCTTTGGAAAAATTTTTATATAACCAGGCGAATCATATCTCACTGATTTCCGAGGGATTTCGGAAGATCGTGGTGAATAAAGGGATACCTGTTTCCAAAATTTCGGTCACACCCGTCTGGGCTGATCCCGAAAGCATCATCGATCACGGCAAAAACACCGCGTTTCGCAAAGAGCATGGGCTGCAAGATAGCTTTCTGGTGCTTTATGCTGGCAACCTTGGGCAGACCTCCGGTCTTGAAGAGGTCATCGACGCGGCTGAGCTTCTCGACGCCCATCCGGAGATCCAGTTTGTATTTGTTGGGGAAGGGATAAAAAAAGAAGCCTTAATCCGGCGGGTGAAAGAAAAAAACCTGCAGAACGTGCGTTTTCTCCCTTACCAGCCGCGCGCAGTGTTCAGCGATATGATGACCTCGGCAGATCTTCACATAGTTACAATAAATTCGGAATCTTCAAAATTCTCTCTTCCTTGTAAAACATTTACCAGTATGGCGAGCTCGCGCCCGATTTTGGCGGTGTCTCCGCGCGGCAGCGAATTAGCTCAACTCATCCAGCAGTATGATTGCGGTGTGAATGTTGAGCCGGGCAATCCAAAATTTTTGGCTGAAAAGATAGGAGCATTATCCCGCCAAAAGAATGTTCTTAATGAAATGGGCAGGCACGGTAGGGCAGCTCTTGTCAATGGATTTGCGAAAAAAAATTGCCTGTTACAAATCCATAAAGTTTTAGTGGACGTTGGATCATGATAACAATAAACCCATTATGCCGAAACGATGCCAAAAGTGTTGCTGACCTTCACATAAAAAGCCTGAGAAGTAATTTTAGAGGTCTTCCAGGTAAAAAGTTACTACAATATTATTATCAATGCGTTTCAGAAAATTTTGGATGTGTTGGATATGTTGCCAGAGAAGGGCAAGATATTCTTGGGTATGTTTGTGGGATTTGGGACAAAGCTAAATTTCAATCCAATTTAATAAATGAATTTGGTTTTCAATTGGTCTGTTGGGGATTACTCGAGATATTTTTAGCACCAAAAATGTTATTAAATTTTATATCTCGGTTGTTACCTAAAAAAAAGGAACAAAAGATTATTGGATATGAGTTGCGCCCAATTGTAGTCACAGAAAGAGCCAGGGGGGCAGGTGTTGCTGGCGCATTGGTTGATCAATTAAAAAAAGATGCGAAATCACGCGGATACTCAAAAATTTTTTTAGTCACTGAAATTGAAAATCATAGAGCGCAAAAGTTTTATGAGAAATCAGGTTTTTTGCGTTTGGATGAATTTTCAAAATCTGATCAAAAGTATTATCACTATGAATTGCAAATTAATGAGGTGGATTGAATCAGGAAACCTTCAGTCATTGGTTAATCAAGCAAAATGATATCACCCAAACTAAAAATGGCTTTCTTTGGTATTCTTTGGGACCTGGAATATTTCAAGCTTTTCCATACCATGAAACCCTGCAGATATCAACAAAAGAGTTGCTTGAATTTTTAAAAAAGAATTTCAAAATCGCCCTTCGTTATTCCACCTCTCTCGCTGACTCCGAAGGCCGCATCAGCTATCACGTGGTGTGGGACCAGCCTGAGATTGATCTCAACCGCTTGAGCAAGAGCGCGCGCTATGATATAAAAATGGGTCTGAACTATGCCCTGTATGAACCCATCTCCTTCCACCGCCTGGCAGAAGAAGGCTGGCAGCTTCGCAAAGAAACGCTCGAGCGCCAGGGGCGCCTGGGCGCCGAAAGTGAAAAAGGATGGAAGAAAATGTGCCTGGCGGCAGATGGGCTGGAGGGTTTTGAAGCCTGGGGAGCGCTGCATGAGGGCAGGCTGGTTGCTGCCATCCTGACCTTCAGCATGGAAGACACCGTCAGCATCCTCTACCAGCAGAGCCTGACCGCCCACTTGAAATATGGCGTCAATAATGCCCTGGCGTATACCTTCACCAAAACCGCGCTATCCCGCCCGGGTATCCGGCAGGTATTCTATGGGCTGCATTCGCTCGATGCCCCCCCCAGTGTTGATCAGTTTAAATTCCGCATGGGCTTTCGCGCTAAACCGGTGCGGCAGCGTGTGGTGTTTCACCCCTGGGTTGCGCCTCTCGTAAATAATGTAAGTTTAAAACTATTATCTGAATTACGAAGGTTATTTCCGCGGGCTTCCAGTCTTGCCAAAGCCGAGGGGATGTTTTTATTCTACCTCGAAGGCAAAAAACCCCTTCACCTGCAGAACTGGCCTGAAGCCCTGCTTGACCAGCGCGACCAGATTCTGGCTTCCTTATGATCCGCTTTCTCATCTATTGGCTCCCCCCGCTCCTCTGGGCAGCCCTCATCTTCGCCGTCTCAGCCAATCCCGATCCCTACCGCACCCTCGCCGCCTGGCTGGGGCTGGCAGGCGCAGGCGCTGAGACCCCCCGCCTGCTGCCCTGGCTGTCCAACGAATCCCTCGGGCAGGTGCTGCACTTCGCCGAGTTCGCCGTCCTTGGCGCGTTGGTACAACGAGCGTTGGCACGGCAAGGGCAGGCATGGCAAGGGCAGGCACGCGCTTTCCATCTCCCCGCGCCGCGCCGCGCATTTGCGCTCTGCCTGGCTTACGCGCTGTTCGACGAGCTCCACCAATCCTTCGTGCCGGGTCGCGCCTTTCAACTGCCCGACCTCGCCCTCGACTCTCTCGGCGCCTTGCTCGGCATCTGTCTCCACCGCCGCTGCCCGCCCGGCTGATCCCGCGGCGGTATCCGCCCCGGCGCTCGAAAATCACTCCGCGCCCGATGGTTCATTTTTCACTCGAAAGAAAATCATTGAACCAAGTGGTCGGCGCGTTCGATCATCACCTTAACCTATCTCTCAGGAGGTACCATGGACGAAGGGGGAAGCAACCCATCCGTACTGTTCATTTGCACCGGCAACCGCTGCCGCTCGGTAGCGGCGGCTGCGCTCTGGCAAAAGCGGCTGCCTGAAATTGCGGAAGACTGGCAGCGCTGGCAGGTAAGCTCGGCTGGCACCTGGGCAGAAGAAGGCAAGCCGCCCCTCTCCGGCGTGAGCGACCTGCTGCGCTGCCGCGGCATCGATGTGCGCGGCGTGCGCAGCCGCAGGGTCTCGCGTGAGCTGCTCGCCGCCCATCAACTGGCGCTGGTGATGGAATCCGGGCAGAAAGAAGGCATTCACCTCGAATTCCCCGACCTGAGCGACCGCGTTTATCTGTTGAGCGAGATGGCGGGGCGCGAAGCCGAGGTGCGGGATCCGGTTGGCGAGGAGCCGATGGCGCTGGCTGCCACCCTGGTCGAGATCAGCGCCTGGCTGCGGCTGGGGGAGAAGCGCATCCTCGAACTGGCGCGCGGCAAAAACGGCAGTCCACACGGCGGGCGGGCGCAGCGGTACCACGAAAGGAACTAAGGAAGAAACTGGCTGCGCGGCAGAAAGCGTCATTTCCGCGCAGCAGTGTATAATCAAGCAGGCAGGGGGCATCTACTTTGGAGGGATTCGTGCAAAATCAAATCGACACTTCTTTCAGCGAAGAGGGGGGCATTGACCTGCGCCAGTACCTGGCGTTGGCGTGGGAATGGGCGTGGCTGTTCGCGCTGGCGGCGCTGGTTGCCGGGCTGGCAGCCTACCTGGTCAGCGCGCGCATGACCCCCATTTTCGCCGCCGATACTACCCTGCTGGTCAACGAGGCGCCGCAAACCCGCTCGACCGATTACAACTCGATCTTGACCAGCGAGCGCCTGACCCGCACCTACGCCCAAATGCTGCTCAAGCAGCCGGTGCTGGATGCGGTCAGCCAGGAGCTGGGCATCGACCGCATCGACCCGGAGTCGATCAAGGTGACGCCGGTGCGCGATACGCAGTTGATCAACATCACCGTCGAACACCCCAACCCGGTCACGGCGGCGGGCATTGCCAACAGCCTGGTCAAGGTCTTCAGTCAAAACATCCTCGACCTGCAAGCCGAGCGCTTCAGCCTCTCGAAAAGCAACCTGCAGCAGCAGGTCAAAGACATGGAAGCTCAGATCCAGGCGACCAGCGCTGAGATTGCCAGAGCAGGCGACCCAGCCGCGAAAGCCAGCCTGGAGACCAAGCTGACCCAGTACCGCACGATCTACGCCAACCTGCTGCTCAGCCTCGAGCAGGTGCGCGTCGCCGAGGCGCAAGCTACCTCGAACGTGGTGCAGGTCGAACCGGCGGTGGTCAAACCGGAGCCGGTGCGCCCCAAGACGCTGCAAAACGCGCTGCTGGCAGCGGTGGTCGGGCTGCTGCTGGCAGTCGGCGCCGTGTTTGGGCTGGATGCGCTGGACGACACCGTCAAGAACCCCGAAGAGTTATCGAACAAGGTGGGGCTGCCGATTTTGGGGGTGATCGCCCATCACGACACCCAGCCAGGCGAGCTGATCTCGCTCAAACATCCGCGATCGCCGGTCACCGAGGCGTTCCGCTCGCTGCGTACCAACGTGCGCTATGCCGGTGTCGACGCCCCGCTGCGGCGGCTGCTGATCACCAGTCCCACCCCCACCGAGGGCAAGACGACGGTTGCCGCCAACCTGGCAGTGGTGCTGGCGCAGGGCGGGCAGCGGGTGGCGCTGGTAGATGCTGATATGCGCCGTCCGATGGTGCATAAGGTGCTGGCGGCTCCCAACGGCGGCGGGCTGAGCGCTCTGTTCCTCGAAGCGGGCAAGACGCACACTGCGCCGGGCTCGGCGGCGGGTTCTGCGCCCGAAGAATCGCGCGCCGCTGGTCCCCTGAGTCCGCGGGGTGGAGCGGCTCTGCTGCACCGCGCGGCGCAAGCCATGACGTATGGCGCAGTGGAAGTGGCAGACGCGCTGCTGAGCGGTGAACTGCTGCCTGGCGCGCCGCAGGGGCTCAGCGTGCTGCCAGCCGGGTTGCCGCCGCCCAATCCCAGCGAGCTGCTCGGCTCGCACAAAATGCGCGAGATCCTGGATGAACTGCTGGTTGAGAACGACCTGGTGGTGCTGGATACGCCGCCGGTGATGGCGGTGACCGACGCGGTGGTGCTGGCGAGCCAGGTGGACGGCGTGCTGCTCATCTTCCGTCCGGGCGAGACCAAGATGAACGCCATGAAGCAGGCGGTCGAGCAACTGCGGCGGGTCAACGCGCGCATCATCGGCATCGTCGCAAACGACGTCGATCTCGAACGGCGCGGTTACGGCAACTATTACTACCGTGATTACTACAACGCCTATTATTACTACGCCTCCGATGGCTCACATGTGCGCTCAAACGGGCACAAGAAGGGTCAATTCAAACTCAGCCTGGGGCGCAAAAACGGCAAGGCGCATCACGAACCGCCGAGCGGGACGGGGGGACCGTACCCGGCACAAGCGCCATTCAAATGGAAAGAATAAGGCGGACGTTAAGCCGGGCGATTGTTCGCCAGGCTGGCTGCCGCCGGGTGGGATACCTCAAAGGAGAAACAACTATGAACACACGCCTTCGCTTTTGGTTTGGCTTGGGCGCTGCCCTCCTGACAGCGCTGTTGGCAATGGTTTTCGCGCCGAGCGGCATCGGCTGGGCGGGCGGGTTGGAACAGACCATCCCGACCATCCCCACCACTGTGCCGACCATACCCACGCAGCAGCCGCAGCCGCCGCCGCGCCCAGTGGTGGATGACCCCGCGCGTCCGGGCGCAGTGCTGCCGCGCACTGGCTGGGGCAGCCTGCCGCTGGCGGGCGGGGCGGATGAGGCGCGCGTGAGCGCCAATCCGCTGGCTCGCATCGACCCGCTGCGCCGTCTGCGCATCAATACCCTCGGCATCGACAGCGCAGTCCTGCCGGTGCCATTCACCGGCGGCGAGTGGGATGTCAGCCGCCTGGGGCTTGCCGCTGGCTGGCTCGAAACCTCCGCGCATCCGCTGGAGACGGGCAACACCGTGCTGGCGGGGCACCTCAACCTGCTGGGCTACGGCGCGGCACCCTTCCAAAAGCTGGCGCAGCTCTCCGATGGCGCGCTGATCCAGCTCTACACCGAGCGCATGCTCTACACCTACCAGGTGCGCGGCGCGCGGCTGGTGGCAGAGAATGACCTGTCGGCGCTCGCTCCAATGTCCGCGCCCCGCCTGACGCTGCTGACCTGCGCCAATTGGAACGCGCTGCGCCAGGATTACACCCACCGCCTGGTGGTCAACGCTGAACTGGTGCAGCAGCAATCGCTGACTCTGCCGGATATCCGCCTGCGCAAGCTCTATTTTTACCTCGAATAAGAGGCGTATATGTCTGCCTGGAAATGGACAACCGCGCTCTGCCTGTCAGTTCTGGCGGCTGGCTTGATGGGCTGGTGGCTGCCCTGGGGGGGCGCTGCCGCCCAGACCATCCCCACCGCCCCGCCGCCCACGAATGCCCCCCTGCCGCCGCGACCCACAACCGCGCCTGAAGACCCGCAGCCCACGCCGGTTGCGCCGGTTGGAGGAGCGACGCGCGCGCCTGTGGTGACAGTCACCGCACCGGCGAAGGTGAACACGCCAATGACAGCAGCGCCAACCACTGGGGTTATATCGGCAACCGCGCAGTCTTCAGTCACTGCACCAGCGGCAACTGCTCTCCCGTCAGTCACTGCGCCAGTGCCGACCACTCCTCCGGCTGCGCTCACCCCGGCAGCAACTCCCTCCGCGCTGGCGGTCTCGCCGACGGTGCAGGTGCAACTGCCGGTGTTGGCGGTCGGTCAACCCGGTCAACCTGCAGCGGAGCCAGCGCCCGCCTCGAATATAGCGGGAGTTGCCGCGGTGCTGATCGGCGGGGGGCTGATCCTGACTGGGTTTTACTGGCTGGTGCGGCGCAAGAGTTCATCTTGACGATGTTTTGAGCGCTTGATTTTTATGGAGGCGACAATTTCCTTTTTTTCGGATGGCTGAGCGAGAGAACGCCGGGTTGAGTCGTTTCTGGTTACAAACCACTTCCCCTCCGTTGGTGTGTCCATCTGCGGCGGGGAAATTGCGTTTAATGCAGCGTTTTTCGAGCTGGCTCGACGCGCGCCAGTCACTCTGGCTGCTGCTTCTGGCACCAGTGTACCTCTTTCCGGCTGCGGAGGGCATGCGCGCACTGCTGCTGCCGCTGCTGTTGGGCTTGCCGCTTTTGTGGTTGGCGACGGGGCGCTCAGCCTTTCTTCCCTCGCGCCTCAATCCAACGTTGCTGCTGCTGGCAGTTATGACGCTGGTCAGCGCGTTGGTCAGCGCTCCAGTCTTTGCCAGCCTGGCTGTCAGCCTGCCCAAGCTGGCGGGGGTGGAGCTGGGTTTTGCCGTCTATGCCTTCTTTACCCGCTATGCGCGCCAAAAAGGGTGTTATCCTGCTGCCTGCGCCATGTTTTTGTGGATGGGCGCGGCGGTGGCGCTGGCAGGTATCTTCGGCACGCGCTGGTTCTCGACCAAGTTTCTCACCTTCAATGCGGTCACCAACCTGCTGCCAGGTGTGGCGTTTCAACTGCCCGGCGCGCCCGATGGTTTTCATCCCAATCAGGTGGCGGGCACGCTGCTCTGGGTGCTGCCGCTGATGGCAGCGTGGTTGTGGCTCAAACTCGGCGCGTTATCGGCAGGCAAAGGCGGGCTGAGTGCGTTGCTGGCGTTGATCGGACTGGCAGTTACAACGGGGGTGTTCGTCCTCACCCAGTCGCGCAGCGCCTACCTGGGACTGGCTGCCGCAGGGGTTTGCCTGGCAGCATGGCTGCTGCCGAGCCAATGGCGGCGCTGGTACGCGCTGGGGATGGCGTTGCTGCTGGTGTTGGGCGGCGTGTGGCTGGTCAACGGCGGCTGGGAGCGCCTGGAGGCAGAGCTGGCGCCGCTGGCAGCCGGGCAGGGTGCTGCATCTGCCGAGGCGTTTTCGTTCAACTCGCTCCAGGCGCGGTTTACCATCTGGTCGCGCGCCTGGCTTGCCATCCAGGATTTTCCGTTGACCGGCATGGGGATGAACACCTGGCGTTATGCGGTTTATGCATTTTATCCCATGCCAGGCGTTCAGGCTGCAGACAGCCTGGGTCATGCTCACAACGAATTTCTTCAAGCCGCGCTCGATCTGGGCATGCCAGGTATGCTGGCTTTTGCCTGGCTCAATCTCGCCGCGGCGCGCATTCTCTTGCGCACCGTACGTGAGGCAGAGGTGTCACCTGACGGAGCAGAGCGCGCTGAGCGCCGCCTGCTGGCACTGGGTCTGTTGGGTGGATTGCTGGCGCACTTCCTCTTCGGGTTGACCGATGCGGTGGCGCTGGGCAGTAAACCAGGGGTGATCTTTTGGGCACTGTTGGGGCTGACGGCGGGATTAGAAGATGAGCGCCAGCAGCACTAAGTCGCGCTTTGTCCCCGCGCGATTGCTGCCAGCATTGCTGATTCTGGTTGGGCTGGGAAGCTGTGCCTGGGGCACGGCAGAGCTGCTGGGCGGCGTCAATCGATTGGCAGCTGCGGTGCTTGTGCTGCCACGCCTGCCGTTCCTGCTGGGCTTCGATCAATCGAAGGTTTACCTGGTGTTGGTGCAAAACCGCGACGAGCTGCGCGCTACCGGCGGATTTGTCTCTGGCATTGGCACGCTGTGCCTCGAACGCGGGCGGTTGGCGGCGCTGGAGATCGGCGATTCTTACCGGGTGGATGACCTCAGCAAGGACTATCCGCCTCCACCGCAGCCGCTGCGCCGCGTGATGGGGGGGGATTATTGGCTGCCGCGCGACGCCAATTGGGAGCCAGATTTTCCAACCGCTGCCCGCCAGGCACAGCAGCTATATCATATCTCAACCGGGCAGGCGACAGATGGGGTCATTGCATTTGATCAGCGGGCGCTGCGCGGTTTACTCGCCAGCCTGGATTCGCCTTTACAGGTCGAAGGCTTCGCAGAGCCAATCACAGCCGAAAACGTCGAAACCCTTTTGCAGCGCGCCTGGCAGCCAGCCGCTGGTCAAAAGCTCGATAATCAGTGGTGGCTCAACCGCAAAAACTTTATGAGCGTGTTGGGGCAGTCGCTGCTGCAGCGCCTTAAGCAGACTCGCGATCCGCGCCTGATATGGAAATTGTTGCACCAGGGATTATGGCTGGTCGAAAGCGGGCATGTGTTGGTCTATTTTAACGATCCGGCAGCGCAATCTGCCCTGCGCGTTGCAGATATCGAAAACAGCCTCATACCGGCAGCGGGGGATTACCTGCTCTGGGTCGACAGCAACGTGGGGTTCAACAAAACCGACGCGGTGGTGCACCGCGAGATGGTGTATCACGTCGATTTGACGAACCCGGCGCAGCCCACCGCCGACCTGGCGATGACCTACCACCACCTGGGGCAGCCGGGTGTCGTCTGCAAGCACGAAGCCAGTTACGGCAGCGGCGCGTACACCGATATGCAGGCACGCTGTTACTGGGATTACTGGCGGGTTTATCTGCCAGCTGGCGCGCGGCTGCTCAAGGCGCAGGTGAAACCAGTTCGCGCGGAGAACCTGGTGACCGGCATTGGCTGGGATGGACAGGTCGAGACGTCTCCGGCCCCGGCGGGAATGACCGCTTTCGCAGGGCTGCTGCTGCTGCCTGCTGGCGGGCGCGAGGCGGTCAGTCTGCGTGTAGCTCTGCCGGAATCTGTTGTCCAGCCGTTAGGCAGAGGTGGCTGGCGATATGCGCTGCACGTCCAAAAACAAGCCGGGCTGGATGCGCTGCCGCTGTGGGTGAAAGTCCACATTCCGCCGGGCTACGCAGTCCGCGGCGACGCCTGGAATCGGACGGGTTCGCAGGAATGGTCATGGCGCGCGGATGTGGTGCGCTCGCTTACCCTGGTGGTGGAGGTGCGGCGTGATTAATCAACAACGGGGGCGAATCGTCCGCCTGTCGTACCACCCGGTGTACCACCCGGCGTTCCGCCTGGCGCTATGCGCGGCTTTATTGTGGCTTACTGGCAGCGTGGCGGTCGGGCGAACTGAGGCGCAGGCACTGTTTCAAGCGGCTGCCACGCCCAACTGCCGCTTGTCGGTGGCGGCGCCGTTGGGGGTCGCGAACTACCTCAGCGAGCTGCAATTGTTGCGCGCCGGAGCATACCTGGACTGGGGCACCACCCGCACGCCAGGCGTACCAGCAAAAATCGACTATATCTACGTACTGCGGGTGCGCAGCGATGTGTACGCCAGTGTCAAAGCCGGGCTGCCCGCCCTGTTGGCTGCCAACCCGGGTCAAACCTGGCTGGTGGGCAACGAACCAGATACGTATTATGAAAACCAGGACGGGGTCTTGCCCGAAACCTACGCCGACCGCTTTTTTGAGCTGGCGACCATCATCCGCGCTCAGGATCCAACTGCGAAAACCGGGTTTGCCACCATCGTCCAGCCCACCCCGCTGCGCCTGCGCTACCTGACGCGCGCGTATGACCGCCTGGTGGCGCGTGCTGGCAGCGCGGCTGCTGCTTCTGAACTGATTGACCTGTGGAGCATTCACAGCTTCATCCTCAATGAGCAGCCTGGTCAGTGGGGCACAGGCATCCCGCCGGGTTTTGAGAACGATTATTCCGATGCGCAGGTCATCACCAATTTTCACGACACCCATTCGGTTTCGCTCTTTCAGCAGCGCGTGCGCAACCTGCGCTCGTGGATGGCACAGCGCGGACAACGTGATAAGCCGCTTTGGATCACCGAGTACGGCAGCCTTTTCCCCGAATGGTACCCGGGATTTAACGACCAGATCACCATTGACTTCTTAACCCAGACCTTCAACTGGATGCGCAATGCAGCCGATTCCCAAACAGGAATGTCAGGAGATGCCAACCGCCTGGTGCAGCGCTGGTTTTGGTACAGCCTGAATGGGGTGCGCACCGGAGGCACTTCCTTTGGCGGCACGTTGTTCGACCCGGCACTCAACCGCCAGATTACCCCGATCGGGACTGCGTACCGCAACTACAGCGAGGGCTGGAGCGCCCTGCCCGACCTGGCGTTTGCTGGATGGAAGATCAACCGCCAGGAAAGCAGCGGCGGAATTGCCACCTATACCCTGCGCATTGAGGTGATCAATCGCGGTTCGGCACACACCTTCGACGGATTCAGTGCCACGTTGGTGAAAAAGCCCGGCGTTCAAGACCTGACTGTGGCGCAGGGGACGCTCCCCCGTTTGGATGGCTGCGGCAGCCGCAGATGGATCACCCTGAGCTGGGACGATTCGGACAATGAACCTTATCCCTTAAGCCTCAGTATTTCTCCGCTCAACAGCGCCGACGAAAAACCCACTGACAACCAGGCGTTGATAATTGCCAATGCGCTTAACCTTTATCTGCCTTTCGTCAGCCGTTAATTTCAAATACCTTATATCGGTATCATTTGTGTTGTATTATTCCGCCAGTGGAGATAAAAATGAATAAAAAATGGATCTACACGCTTGTTTTTGCAGGGGGATTAATGTGCTTAAGTCTGTTGGGCGGAGTCTGGAGCGACGCTGCCGCGCAAGAACCCGTGCCCACCATCCCTACTTTGCCGGGAAGTGAGATCCCAATCGAGGTGCTGCCGATTGGCACAAACGGAGATATGGCGTGTTTCAAGCCTTTTCCCGCCAACTCATCTGTTCGTCTGTGCGTGTATATCCCGGCGGCTTACGGCGGTTCGAATGTGCAGATGTCGAACCCCACCCAGTATCTAGCCTATCCCTCGGTGACTCCGGCGTACGTTCTGGGTCAGCCCTTCAATTTCAACTTTTCTGTTACCGCGCCGCAGCCTTATGACCCGCCCCTGATCTTTTACGTATTCTATGAAGAGGAGGACGTTGTCCAAATGTTTGAACCGTTCCTCAAGTTCTGGGTTTACAAAGATGGAGATTGGTCTGAAATGCCAAGCTCGGTGGACGTCAACCTGAACATGGTGTGGACTTCGGTTACCAAGCTCGATTCGCCCACCACCTTCAGCGTCTTTGACGCCGGCACCCGCAAGTATTATTTCCCGTTGATCCTTCAGGGTCCTTAAACCCGCACTGGTTTCGTTGGCGGTGTGATTAAAAAGGGTCGGCAGGTTGATCTTGTGAGATATTGCCTGGTAAGCCTGGCAGTTGGGATAGTCTGCGCGCTTCTCTATTTGAGCAACGCGCCCAAAGTAATCACCCGCGCAAATTTTGGCGGGGATGGCGGCGACTTTTTGGCGGCTGCGTTGACCGGCGGCATTCCGCACCCGACGGGGTACCCAACTTATACCTTGCTGGCGGGCTGGTTTCAAAAACTGCCTTTCGGAGAGCCATATTGGAAAGGGGTGCTGCTGTCATTGCTGCCTGCCTGCTTGAGCGCGGCGCTCCTGGCAGGGCTGATATCCCTTGAAATTGGGCGCAAGAAAGGCTCAGGAATGGAGAAAGCCAGATGGCGACAGGCGGCAGCGCTGGGGGGCGTCACTGGCTTGGCTTGGGGCGTCTCTCCCCTGCTTTGGTCTCAGGCGGTGATTGTCGAGGTTCATGGCTTGCAGGCATTGCTGATATGCGCCGTGTTGGGCTGGGCAGCCCTTCTGTTGCGGGTAGATTGGAGGCAGCAGTCGAAGAGATCAATCCGATGGCTATTGTTGGGTTGCGCTCTTATCGCTGGTTTGGGTATGGGCAACCACGTCACGCTCACCCTGGCGCTGCCTGCAGTGATTACCGCAGGATGGGTCGCGTTTCGGCGCGGATTGGGCTGGAGGTGGCTGCTCGCGCAGATCGGGGCATTTGTCCTGGGTCTGAGTGTGTATCTCTACCTGCCGCTCAGCGCGCGCAGTTATCCGCCGATTAACTGGGGCAATCCGCAGACCTGGGAGGGATTTCGCTGGCTGGTGACCGCCGAAGCGTATCAGCGCTTTGTGCTGGGGGGGGATCTGAAGCTATGGATACAGCGCCTGGCAGCCTGGGCTGGCTTACTTGCTAAACAATACGGCGCGTTCGGTGTCTTCCTGGGTGCGTTTGGTTTGTTCCAGGGGGCTTTGTATCCGCGCGCGCTAAATCTGGTTTTTGCATGGGTGTTTGCAGCCTACAGCCTGTTTGCCATGGCGTACAGCACAGTTGATTCCACGCTCTATCTTCTGCCGGCGTTTCTGGTTTTTGCTGCCTGGGTGGGTGCTGGGCTGGCGCAGGTCGTTGGCTGGCGTTGGAAATCGTTGCCCCTGGGCTGGCTGGCGGCGGCAATATTTTTGCTGCTCATCGTTGCACGCATTCCAGCTACCTGGCGAGAGGTTGATCCGCGACGCGATTCCGCCACTGCCGCCTATTGCGAAGGCGTGTTGGCGTCTTTGCCGCAAGGCGCGCTGTTGTTCACCTACTCCGAAGGGGATACTTTCCCTTTGTGGTTTTACCATTTCGGTTTACAGCGGCGTACTGACTTGCGCATCGTCGTGTCGCCATTGACCCAGTTTGCCTGGTACAGAGAAACCCTGTTTCATACCTATCCGGATTTGAGAAAACCTGAAGAGGAATATCAAGGTCTAACGAGCCAGGCACATCCACCAGGTTGGACTCCCTGGACGGCTGGGCTGGCATATGTTAATTCCAATCGAGTGATCTGCTGGAGCCCTGCGTCATTTGCGGATGGCAGCCTGCCAGAACCGCAGTGTGGTTCTCAGCCATGAGCGCCGAATCGCGTTCTCCCTCGATAACAAAAAAGGGCAGCTCATTCCGCTGGTGGCTGGGCGGGTTGATCAGCCTAGCAGCGCTCTACCTGGCGCTGAAAGGTGTCGAGTTTGGACAAACCCTGGATATGCTGGCAGGAGTCAGGCTTCCTTTTGCAGTCCTGGCGCTGTTGGTGTCTTTTTTTACCTTACTCGCCAAAGCAGCCCGCTGGGTCAGCCTGTTAAGCGTTGCCGAGAATCGGGCTGGATCAAGCCGTTATATAGACGCCTTCACAAGTCAATCCGCTGGCATCTTTTTGAATCTGTTTACCCCCGCGCGTTTAGGAGACCTTGCGCGGGTTTACCTGTTCTGCGCCCGGCAGGGGGGCAGCCGCAGCCAGGCGTTGGGAACGCTGGCGGTTGAAAAGCTGCTGGATGTTGTATTTCTGTTAGCCTCGCTGGTAGTGTGGCTGCCGGGTATGTTCTACCCGGATTGGTTTTCGCAGCCGCTGCGGGCGGTGCTGGTGATGATGGGGGTCATTTCTGCTGCCTGTGCCTTATACGTGCTGCGACCGGATTTTTGGCCGCAGATCCTTCGCCATCTGGTTCGCTCGATTCACTTGAAATGGATCACCTGGTTATTTACGCGCATTGAATTGGGAATGACCAGTTTGCATATTTTCCGCAACCCTCGCCGGTTGGTGGTGGTGCTGGTCTGGTCGGCGCTCATCTGGTTGTTCGGGGTATTGACCAATCTATTTGTGTTTTGGGCGTGCCAGCAGCCGTTGGACATAGAGGCGGCGGTTTTTTTGCTGGCAGTGCTGCAAATCGGTGTGGCAGCGCCGTCTTCACCTGGTCGGGTGGGAGTTTTTCATTACCTGACAGTTCTCAGTCTGGGTGTATTTGGCGCATCCCAAGAAGCTGGTCTGGCGGTTGGTATCCTGTTGCACCTGCTGGTGATGTTCCCTATTGCCCTTACGGGTGGATTTTCCATGTCTCTATTTACCTCGCACGATTGGCGTGAATTGCGCAGAGAGAAGAAGATGTCCTTTGATCCATCGATTCAGCCTCAACCAGAACCTAACCTGTCGGATGGTAAAACCTTGTGATTTCGGTTATTATCCCGGTTAAGAATGGCGCTGAAGCGCTTCCCTCCTGTCTGCAGGCGCTGCGGGCGCAGCAGGGGCTGGAAGAGCCGCTGGAAGTGCTGGTGGTCGATGATGGTTCAACCGATCAGACAGTGCAAATTGCCCAAGGGTATGGGGTAAGAGTGATCTCGCAACCCAACCAGGGACCAGCAGCGGCACGCAACACGGGCGCGCACGCGGCTCGGGGGCACATCGTAGCCTTTACGGATGCCGATTGTGAACCAGCGCCGGATTGGCTGGCGCAGTTGACCGCGCCGTTTCATGATCCGTCTGTCGTGGGCGTCAAAGGCAGCTACCGTACCCGTCAGCGCGAAATCACCGCACGCTTTGTCCAGCAGGAATACGAAGCCAAGTACGCCCGTCTGGCACGCCTTGAAACCATCGATTTTATCGATACCTACTCCGCAGCCTATCGGCGCGAGGTGTTTCTCCAAAACCGGGGTTTTGACCCAGCCTTTCCTGCCCCTAGCGTCGAGGATCAGGAATTTTCTTTCCGCCTTGCGCGCAAAGGATACCGCTTGGTCTTTGCTCCGCAGGCGGTGGTTTTTCACCAGCACGACCGCACCTGGCGCGAATACGCCCGCCGCAAAGCGGTGATTGGGTATTGGAAGGCATTCATGCTGGGCTGGATACCAGAAAAGACATTTAACGATTCGCACACCCTCCCTTCGCAGCGGGTTCAGATCGTTTTGCTGGCGGGAATGGGTTTGTTACTGCTGGGGTTGACAGCGGCGGCTGCGGGCTTTTTTTCTTCTTTGCCTGCCCTGCTGCCCACCTTGATCGGCGCGTTATTTCTTACCATGCTTTTGTTTTTCGGCGCAGATGCTGCTTTCCTGCGCCAGGTGGCGCAGCGCGACCCAGGTGTACTGCCTGCGGCAGCCTGGCTGCTGCTGGTGCGAGCCGCAGCGCTTGGATTAGGATTGATGGTTGGAATACTCTTTCCGCCTCGTCAAAAAGGCAGAGAGAAAACCCGGGCTGTTCGGTGGGGGGAGAGGTTAATCAAGCGTCTTCTCGACCTGGCTGGATCGGCTGTCGGGCTGGTGGTTTTTGCGCCGCTCATTCTGACCTCAGCCTTGGCAGTGATTTTAGAAGATGGTGGTCCAGCCTTTTATTTTCAACTGCGCGCCGGGCAAAATGGAAAACCCTTTCGCATGGTCAAATTGCGCACGATGGTGGTAGGGGCAGACAGCCAGGTGGACAAGATTCTGAAGCATAATCCTTTAAATGGACCGGTTTTCAAGTTGCCTAATGATCCGCGTGTCACCCGCGTGGGCAGATTTTTGCGGCGCTGGAGCCTGGATGAATTGCCGCAGCTCTGGAATGTGCTGGTGGGCGAGATGAGCCTGGTTGGTCCACGCCCAGAAGAAATGTGGGTGGTTGAGCAATATACCGATAAAGAGCGCAAACGTCTGGCGGTAAAACCCGGTTTGACCGGTCCGATGCAGGTAAACGGCAGGGGAGCCCTCGATATGGAAGCGCGCCTGGCTTTGGAGCTGGACTATATTGAAAATTACTCGTTGTTGAATGACCTGGTAGTTCTGATCCAAACCGCTCCAGCAGTGCTGCGCGGCAAGGGGGCGTATTGAACCGCGTTGCTGCCGGGTTGATGATCCTGGCAGGATGCGCTTTGGTTTTTTTCGGAGTCTGGCTTAACAACCATCCTGGGATGGGGGTGGTGGAGGTGAAATCCGCGTCGATTATTCCATCGGAAGAGGTCAACCCCTGCCTGGTGGAGGGGAAACCGGGTAGTTTTGTGGGGGGGCTGGTGCCGACAGCCATCGCCAGCACCCCCTCCACCCTGCTCATCCCGCCCACTGGCAGGGATGAACCGCCTACACGACCCTATTCACGCGCCGGAATTGGCGTCTCGGCTGCTCTGCCTGTAAAGACCCTGGCAGCCAGACTGGGCGCAGGCTGGTACCTGGACTGGCAGGTTCACGCCGCTCCAGAGCCAGCGGGCTTGGTGCATTGGCAGACGATCCGTGTCAGCACGGCTGGCGCCAAGCCATCCCTGGCATGCGCGCAGTATATCGCCCGCCGGAATCCAGGGCAGACCTGGGTGATTGGCAATGAACCCGATGTGATCTGGCAGGATAACACCCCGCCGGACATTTATGCCCATCACTACGGCACGTTTTATCGCGGGCTCAAGGCGGTCGATCCTCGCGCAAAAATTGCAGTGGGCGGGGTGGCGGCAGCAACTCCTTTGCGCTTTGCCTACCTCGAGCGCGTATTGGCAGCGTACCAGGAGAAATTCGGCGAAGCGCTGCAGGCAGACTGGTGGACTGTGCATATTTATATCCTGCGCGAAGAGCAGGACTCTTGGGGCATCGGCATCCCACCAGGTATCCCAGCGGAGCGCGGAATATTGTATGAAGTCCGTGATCATGCCCGGCTCGACCTGTTTGAAGCCCAAATCCGCGCTTTTCGGGAATGGATGGCAGCGCATGGCTATCGCCACGTTCCCCTGGCAGTGACCGAATTTGGCATCCTGATGCCAAATGAGTATGGCTTCCCGCCCGAATTGGTTGCCAATTATTTGACCCAAACTTTTGAATTGCTCGATTCGCTTCACAGCGTTTCCAACGGGCTGGCTGGCGATAATAACCGCCTGGTGCAGCGCTGGGCGTGGTTCAGCCTGGCAGATCCGATCTACCCGGTCGCCAATCTGGTTGACCCAACTGGCGAACACCTGACTCCGGCTGGAAAAGCGTTCCAGGAGTTTGTCAAACAGCGTCCATAAGGGGATGTTGAAAAAACAAAAATGAGAGGGTCTCGCCAGGTATGTGCTGGCGGGTTTCTATCAAATTTGCCTTTTTTCAACACCCTTGTTGTCATTATTATCTCATTCCATTGAAATCAATCCAACGCCGCCTGCGAGATCATCTCGGCAGGCGGCGTTTTGTTTTGTTCAATGAGGACTGTAAGAAAAAGAAATACCTCGATATGTCCGCCCGCTCCATTCCATACTCCTCCGCCAGGTCGTTGCCGGTTATCTACGACAGGCGTAAGTACAGGGAGCCCTAGCGGTGCCGGTACACTTCCCAGCCCAGGTAGGTGCCAAATGCTTCCTCGATCACATCGGCGACCAGCGAGGCGTTCATGGCGGCGTGGTGTTCATATCCGTTCTTACAGATATATGCCAGCAGCCTTTGCAAATCCGGAATCTCGGCAACCGCGCGGCTGCCAAAGGTTTTCAAGACATCGTTGGTGATTTTCCCTTCACCCACATAGGTCTTGATCTTCCCCTGGCGGTCGTCGGTGGAAATGCGCGCAAAGGTCAGCGGACTGGGCAGCGCCTGCGCCGAAACTGTGCCATAGGTGTTATTGACTCCAAGCACGGTCGCCAGGATTTCAGCGTGCGACATCTGAATCTCACCAAAGAAACTTTTTGGCCAGTTGCCGCAGTGGAACAGCACACATTTATCAGATTCATCGCCGTAATTGTTATTCCAGTCGACCAGCGCGCTGGGGGTGCCTGAGGCAAGCTGCAACGCATACATTGAGAGCGCGCCAGTGATATCCACCTCGCAGGCAGACGGCATCAGCGAATGGCTCATCATGCTCATTAAAGTACAGGCATTAACTCCGTAATTTTTCTGGATCGACGTCCAACACTCAATGGCAGTGGCATTGACTTCGTTTTCAGCGCACCACTCATCGATTGCTACACCCATTTTTGCCATGCGGTACATCGACTGATTAGGCACACCATCGGTTTTGATGTAACTGCGGATTCCTTCCAGACGCGCCTTCACCTTTGGATCATCATCCGCCAGCTTGCCCGCCACACCGAAGATTTCGGATAGATCAACCGTGTTAACCGTGATTCCGTAACTTTGCAGCAGCTTCTCGCTAAATCGCACGGTGTTGAAAATGCTTGGGCGCGCGCCAATCGCCCCCAGGCGCGCTTTGCGCAGCCCATTGACCACCTTACAGACCGAGATAAATTTTGCCAGGTCTTGCTTGAATCTCTCACTGCTCGGGTGAACAGTGTGTTTCTGGGTCAGGGTGAAGGGGATGCCGTATTGATACAGGTTGTTGCAGGCTGAAATCTTGCCACAAAAGGCATCGCCGCGCGTCTCCAGACCCAGCTTATCCAGGTCATCTGGAAACGCCTGCACCAACACCGGCACCTTTAAACCCGAAAGGTGGATACTGTCGGCGACGGCTTTTTCGGGTGCAAAAACCGGCAGGAACACCACAATCCCTTCAATCCGGTCTCTTTGGCTTTTGAACAGGGCGGCGCATTTTTTGGCGTCTTCCCAGGTTTCAATCGCCCCCAGGTTGGTTGCGCCTTCATCCAGGATGACCGGCTCCACCTCAGCCCCCGCCAAAATATCCAGAATCAACTGACGGTTCTTTCGTACCGGCTCAGCAGGGAAAAAGTCCCGCGTGCCCATCATCACACCCATCACCGTTTTTGACATTTTCATCCTCCTATAAGCAGTTACGCCCAGAACATCGCGCCGGGCATCTCTTTGATCATCACGTTATTTAACAAGGCAGCGCCTTTTGCCAGCCCTTCATCGTTCGACATCATTGGGTCTTCATGCTCGATCGAAATAACATAGTCATAGCCCACCAACCGCAGCGCGGAAACGATATCCTTCCACAATTTTTCGTCGTGTCCGTAGCCAATGCTGCGGAAAGTCCAGGCGCGCTGGGAAATCTGGCTGTATGGCTTGTGGTCATTGCAGCCGTTAACCGCCACGTTCTGGCTATCGACCATGCAGTCTTTGCCGTGCACGTGGACGATGGAATTGCCCAGTTTACGGATCGCCGCAATCACATCCACGCCGTTCCAGAACAGATGGCTGGGATCAAAATTGCATGCCAGCGCCTCGCCACATGCGTCGCGCATGCGCAGCAGGGTTTCGACATTGTAAATCAACTGTCCAGGGTGCATCTCCACACCTATTTTGACGCCATGCTCCTGGGCGAATTTTGCTGCCCCTTTCCAATATGGAATACCCACCTCATCCCACTGGTATTTCAAGATATCGCCAAAGTGGTTGGGCCAGGGGCAGGTCACCCAGTTGGGCTGGGTATCCGTCGGTGAACCAGCCGGGCAGGAAGACAGCACATTCACCACCGGCACGCCCATCATCTGCGCCAGCCGCACCGATTTGCGAAATATCTCATCGGAATCGCGGGCAAGCTGCTTATTGGGGTGCAGAGGTTCGTAGTGGCAGCTCAACGCGCTTAAGATCAAACCACGAGATTCGATTGCCTTGAGATACCGGGCGCGTTTGTCAGCGCTTTCCAGCAGCTCGTCTACCGGGCAGTGGTGGCTGCCAGGGTATCCGCCGGAACCGATTTCAACCGCCTGCAGACCAAATGAAACGGCTTTATCGAGGGCTGCCTCGAACGGCAAATTTTGCCACAATACGGTAAACACTCCGACACGCATAGTATCCTCCTGTGATTAGAAATCTAGAAACGACATCCACATCCAAAATGAATTTCATCGATCCATTTATTCACCACAGCAACCTGCCTGGTTTTTCGATAACCGAAACCAGGTCGCGCAAAAAGAGCGCCGCCACTGCGCCGTCAATGGCGCGATGATCTACCGAGAGGGTCAATTGCATCACAGGCTGCACCACAACCTGGTCTCCTGCGCTGGTTTCCAGCACCACTGCCTTTTTGCGGATGCGTCCAACGGCTAAAATGGCGCATTGCGGCGGGTTGATCAGCGCGTTAAACTGGTCAATGCCGTACATGCCCAGGTTGCTGATGGTGAACGTCCCGCCGGACACATCCTCGCGGGTCAGTTTACCCGCCCGCGCTTTATCCGCCTGCTCGCGCACAAGGCGGTTGATCTCGCCCAGCCCCTGCCGATCCGCCTGGTGGATCACCGGCACAATCAAGCCTTCCTCCAGCGCAACTGCCACGCCGATGTTCACCTCCGGGTGCTGTAAAATGCTGTCCTCCACCCAGGAAGAATTGAGCCGCGGATGCAGCCTGAGCGCCCAGGCGCACAGCTTCACCAGCAGGCTGGTGATCGAAAGTGGTTGTTCGGCTTGGCGGGCAAACGGCTGAAGTTCCTCCTGAAGTGCCAGCAGCCCGATCGCAGCGGCTTCGACCGTAAACTGGACGTGTGGAATGGTCTGGTAGCTTTGCGTCAGGCGGCTGGCGATGGTGTGCCGCATCCCCTGGATGGGAATAGTGATGGCTTCTGCCTGCGGTTGGGCAATCGTTGTCGGCGGGGGTTGCGCCGCGGGCGTAGCTGCGGGTGCTGGTGAGGGTGCTGCCACCGCCACATCTGCCGCCTGGATTCTGCCGCGTGGTCCGCTGCCCTTGATTGTGTCGAGCGGCACCTGGCGTTGGCGCGCCAAAAATCGGGCTGCCGGTGTGGCGCGCCGTCTGCTGCCTGATGCGGTGAACTCTGGCGGCGCTTGCGCCAGGAAACTCTCCACGTCACCGCGCCGGATTTTGCCATCTGGCTTGCTGGCGGCAACCTGTCCCAGCTCAACCCCCGCCTGCTCTGCCACGCGTTTCGCCAGCGGGGTGGCTTTGGGCGTACTCTTTTCAGATTCTGGCGATGACGGGGTTTCGCCGGGGGCAAGGATGGCAGCGATGACCTGGGTTACTGGCACCACCTCACCCTCGCGGGCGCGGATGCTGCTCAAGATGCCAGTGGCGGGCGATTCGACCTCCATCACCACCTTGTCGGTTTCCACTTCTACCAGCGCATCGCCTTTTTCAACCGCGTCGCCTTCGCTGCGCAGCCAGCGCACCACCAGCGCGTCTTCCTGCGCCATGCCAAACTTGGGCATGATCACATCCACAGCCATTAGTAGGCTCCTTGAGCCAACAGCCGCGCTTCGCGGATGATGTCTTCTACCTGCGGGGTGGCTCGGCGTTCCAATTCGCGGTTGTAGGGGATGGGAACATCCAGCCCAGCCAGGCGGCGGATCGGTGCATCCAGATAGTCGAAGGCTTCACTGGCAGCGATCTGAGCGGCGACCTCGCCGCCAAACCCGCCGGTGATTGGCGCTTCGTGCACCACCAGCGCCTTGCCCGTTTTGCACACTGATCGGATGATCGGTTCGATATCGAGCGGCTTCAGGGTGCGCGGGTCGATTACTTCTATCTCGATGCCTTCCTGGCTCAATGCCTCCGCCGCCTCCAGTGAGCGCTGCACCATGATCGAGGTGGCTACAAGGGTCAGGTCTTTGCCAGCGCGCTTGACCTCGCTTTTTCCCAGCGGAACCTGGTAGGGTTCTTCTGGCACCGCTCCTTTGGTCTTATACAGCAGCTTATGCTCGACAAAAATAACCGGATTGTCATCATAGATGGCTGCCAGCAGCAAACCCTTAGCGTCATACGGTGAGGCGGGCATGACCACCTTCAATCCTGGTACATGTACAAACCAGGCTTCGAGGCTCTCTGAATGCTGGGCGGCTGCGCCGGTGCCTGAACCCGCCGGAGTGCGCAATACCATCGGCACGCGCGCTTTGCCACCAAACATGTAACGCATCTTGGCGGCTTGCAGCACCAGCGTCTCCATCGAAAGAGTGATGAAATCCATAAACTGAATTTCTGCTACCGGGCGCATCCCCACCACAGCCGCGCCGATGGCTGTCCCGGCGATCACCGCCTCCGAAAGGGGGGTGTCGCGCACGCGTTCAGCGCCAAACTCCTCCAGCAATCCATCGGTCACGCCAAACGCCCCGCCGTACACGCCAATATCTTCCCCAAGCAAAAAGACATTGGGATCGCTGGCTAACGCCTGGCGCAGCGCCTCGCGCACTGCCTGGGCATAGCTAAGTTCGCGGGTAGTCTCAGGCATAGACACCGTCCATAATCGTCGCGGGGTCTGGATCATCGGCAGATTCTGCGAATTTCACCGCTCCCTCAATTATCTGGCGCGCCTGCTCGGAAATCTGATCCAGCTCGGCTGGGTTTGCCAGTCGAGCCCGGTCGAGCATCGCACGGAAGCGGACGATCGGATCGCGCGCCTGCCATTCTTTGACTTCTTCCTTTGTGCGATAACGCTGGCGGTCGCTCTTTGAGTGTCCTCTCCAGCGGTAGGTCAGGCATTCGATCAGGCTGGGTCCGCCGCCTGACCGCGCCCGCTCCACCGCCTCTTTCGCCGCCAGATAAACCGCTGGCAGGTCGTTGCCGTCCACCGTGATGCCGGGCATATCATACGCGCTGGCTTTCTGGCTGATGCGCTCGACGGCGCTGCCTTTTGTCACCGGCATGGACATGGCGTACTGGTTATTTTCACACACGTACACCACCGGCAGCTTCCAGACTGCCGCCAGGTTCAAGGATTCATGAAATGCGCCTTCCACCGATGCGCCATCGCCGAAGAAACACATGCAGACCAACGGTAAACCTTTCATTTTGAGCCCCAGGGCAACTCCCGGTGCGAGTGGTAAACCGCCACCCACCACCCCATTTGCGCCCAGGTTTCCCCCGTCCACATCCGCGATGTGCATCGAGCCGCCCCGTCCGCGGCAATAGCCGACTGCCTTGCCGAAAAATTCCGCCATCATCAGGTTCAGGTCTGCGCCTTTGGCGATACAGTGCCCGTGACCACGGTGGGTGCTGAGGATGTAATCTTTGGGTTGCAGCGCCAGGCACGATCCAACCGCTGACGCCTCTTGCCCAATGGAAAGGTGCATCGTGCCGTGGATTTTGCCCAACGCGTATAGTTCCTCCGCTTTTTCTTCAAAATAGCGGATCAGGTACATTTTTTTCAAGGCATCCAGCAATATTGGAGGTTCCAGCTCTTCCAACATCCTGGCTGAATGAATATCGAGTGTCATATTTAAAATTCCGTTGTCCACTTCAGCGCTTCCATGTGTGGTTGATTCGCCAATACTTCAAGGTAATGCGTCTTGCTGGCGGCGCAGGCGCACCACCAGGCTGGTCTCATCCAGCCGCACGCCATCCCAGGTAATAATTTCTCCGGCGCGCACTGGCTGCTTGACCACTGCGCCGGGCGCCAGACCAACCGGCAGCGCGTTCAGTCTTTGCGCAGCCGCGGCAATTTCCATCACGCCGTAGAAGGTGTAACCGCCAAAATCATCCAACACCTCGCCAGGCTTTAAATCGCGTTTGGCGATGGTCATCACCTCTGCCACAGGTTCATCCAGCGGCGCCAGCCAGACGTGGCGGTCCAGGTAGGCGCGTGCTACCGAATAGGGCGCTTCGATGAACCACAGGTGGTATGGACGGAAAAAGGTGTAATATCTGCCCTTGCCCACTTTGAGATACTCCAAATCCGCCCGGATGCGCTCATCCTGGACGCGTACGGTGATGAACACGCCGCCTGCCATGGATGAGCCTTGCACAAAGTCGACCGTATGCGGCGCTCTGGTGATGCCGCCGTCTTCTTGCAGGGCGAAGATTTGCGACACATTGCCCAGATTGGCTTCAGGTCCCACCATACCCCGCTGCATGGGTTTGCAGCCGGTGGCGTTGGCAGCGCAGGTCATTTCGAACATGGTTTTCGTGCCATCGACATAAGAGGCGACCTGAAAGGCGTCTTTGTTGGCTTTGCGCGCCGATTCAGCCACCGTATCCGGTGTGGCAGTGCGGTCGAGTGGGTTATTTTTCCCTTTGCCGATCACAATCGGCTCAAAACCGAGGGTGGTCACAAAATCCCACAATTCCATCAGGCAGCCCGGCTCATCGCCCGAAGAGACGGTATATAAAACGCCCGCTTCGGCTGCCAGCCTTTTCAAGATGCGACCCACCGTAACATCTGCCTCGATGTTCACCATCACGATGTCTTTGTGATGTTGGATACAGGCGTGGGCAGTGATGGCGCCGATGGCTGGCGAGGGGGTGATATCTGCCACGATATCCACGTCTTTCAATTGGGCTGCCAATGTGTAATCGCCGGTGATGACGTATTTTCCCTCTGCCAGCGCCTGGTTCGCGGCGTCTGTTCGCTGGGTCTCTACAATTTGTTCTGCAGGAATGCCAATTGCGCGAAAGGTCTCGTACGCCAGGCGGGTGTCAGCATCCGCCAGCACGTTAACCGTCATACCAGCCATGTGCGAGACCTGGGTGACAAATCCGCTGCCGATCCAGCCCGCTCCGCTGACCCCTACGCGGATCGGCTGCCCGTTGGCGGCTAATCGTTGCAATTGCTGGTGCATATTCTCTCCCTGGTTAAACCAAATGCTGAATGGTTAGGTTTTTTGTTTTTGCCGGATCACATCTTTAACAGCAGCCGCAATATGCTGGGCGGTCATTCCCATATCTGCCATTAATTCTTCCAGGCTGCCCGAGCGCGGGTAGCGGTCGGGGATGCCAATAAAGCGCATCGGAGTTGGCAGATCTTGCGCCAGCACTTGCGCCACTGCGCTGCCCATGCCGCCGCGAATCATGTGTTCTTCTGCAGTAACAATCGCGCCGGTGTCTTTCGCCGCTTTAAGAATCGCGGCGCGGTCAAGCGGGCGCAGGGTGTGCATATCCAATATCCGCACCTGGATGCCCTCTTGCGCCAGCAGCGTGGCTGCATCCAGCGAAACCGGGACCATTAACCCGCAGGCGATGATGGCGGCGTCGCCGCCTTCGCGCACCAGGTTGGCTTTGCCAACCTCAAAGGGATCGTCTTCCGAATAGATATACGGCATCGGTTCGCGGCTGGAGCGGATGTAAACCGGTCCGACATGTTTTACCGCCGCGTGGACTGCCTTGATCATGCTGACCGGGTCGCTGGGCACCAGGATGGTGAAGGTCGGAAGTCCGCCGCTCAGGGCGTAGTCTTCGATGCTCATCGAAGAAGGACCTTCGCGGTTGGTGGTCATGCCCGAATGACTGCCCATCAGCTTGACGTTCAATCCGGCAATCGCCACCGACACGCGGATCTGTTCGTAGGCGTTGCACAGCAAAAAAGACGACAGGCTGGTGGCAAAAGGTATATAGCCGCACGACGCCAACCCGGCGCTGATGCTGATCATGTTGCTTTCCGCGATCCCGATATTGAAAAAGCGCTCTGGAAAAGCCTTTTTCACCGTTGCGGCGCCGGTCGAATTGCCCAGGTCGCCGTCTAATACGACCACCCTGGGGTTTTGCTGGGCGGCTTCCAGTATCGCCTGACCAAAATACTCCCGCAGTTGTTTGGCGGGGCGCAGTCCTGCTAGTTCACCGTACGGCATAGAATCTCCTCTCTTGCGAGTTTGGCTTGTTCGGGCGACAATCCCCGCCCGTGGAAGGAGTAATCCGCTTCGACAAATGAAATTCCTTTTCCTTTGACGGTGTGTGCAATGATCACTACTGGTCGATCTGTCACCTGCTTTGCTCTTTGAAGCGTGTCGAGCAGGTCGGTAATGTTATGCCCGTTGCACTCCTCGACGTGCCAGCCGAAGCTGCGCCATTTCTCATCGAAGGGCGTCAGCGACATCTCGCGCTGGATGGGTCCGGTTTGCTGATATTGGTTATGATCGATGATGGCAACCAGTTGGTTGGCTTTGTAGTGCGCCGCTGACATGGCTGCCTCCCACACTTGCCCGGCTTCACATTCACCGTCGCCCATCAGCACGTACACCCAATAGTCTAACCCGCTTAACCGCCGGGCAAGCACATGCCCGATTCCAAACGATAGCCCCTGTCCCAGCGATCCGCTGGTCAGTTCGACACCCGGCAGCGAATCTTGAATGGGATGCCCGTGCAGCTCGTCGCCAATCTCGCGGAAATGCGCCAGCCGGGAGGTGTCAAAATAGCCCGCGTGCGCCAGCACGGTGTAAAAGAGCGGCGCGGCGTGACCTTTGCTCAAGATAAAGCGATCTCTTTCTTCCCACTTTGGCTGGTGCGGACGGTAGCGGAGAACGCCGCCGAAATAGATGGCGGTCATGATCTCGACCGCCGATAGACAACTGGACAGGTGTGCGTGGTAGCGGGAAGTCATCTCTAACACATCCAGGCGAAATCCCCGCGCCATTTCAATCAGTTGTTCTACCTCCGTAGCCGTTTGATCGATCATGCGTACCTCCACTTGTTAAGGATGATTGCGGATAAATTCATCTACCTGCGCCTTGAACGGCAGCGCCGGGATGACACCCTGGGTCAGGGAGGTCAATGCGCCGACAGCGTTGGCAAATTGCAGCGCCTCCCGCAGAAAGTCCGCGCTCCATTTTGAGCGCCGCGGCTCCTCCTGTACCAGGCGGTACAACAGCCCGGCAAGAAACGCATCACCGCAGCCGGTTGCATCGACTGTGTTGACCGTATATGCCGGCACCAGGCGACTGCCGCCGGGAATGGCGAAATAACTGCCCTGCTCGCCCAGTGTTACAATGCACAAACCGGGACCCTGCTCCAGAATGCATTGGGCAGAAGAGAGGGATTTCTCCCCCGTCAACAGCTCTAATTCTTCCAGGTTCATTTTGAGCAGATCCACCATGCCCAACACCGGTCGGATAGCAGCGAGGGCTTCCGCGGGATTTTTCCAAAGCGTTGGGCGGTAATTCACGTCAAACGAGACCAGCGCTCCTGCCTGGCGGGCGCTTTGCGCCGCCGATTGCGCGGCGGAGCGCGAAGGCTCATCGGTCAAAGCCAGCGAGTCAAAATGAAAGGCTTTGGAATCTCTGATTAACTCTTCATCCAATTCCGAACGCTCCAGGCAGGTGTCTGCGCCGGGATTCCGATAAAAGAAACAGATATACGAATTGACATCCGGCTGGGCGATGAAATTGATGGTGGTGCGCACGTGTGGATCGAAACGCATCCCGCGGATATCCACGCCCTCTTTTGCGATGATATCTGCCAGCCATTTTCCAAAGGGATCTGCACCGACCTTGCCGATGAAAGCAGTTTTTGCGCCCAGGCGGGCGGCTGCCACTGCCAGATTGGCAGGCGCGCCGCCAGGCACCGGGCGAAAGGCGGAAATTTCGCTGTATGTTCGCCCGATCTCGAGCGGGAAAAAGTCAACCAATAATACGCCCAGGCAGGTGATGTCTGTTGATTTTTTGATATCCACTGTATTCCTATCCGCGCAAATCGTTGTGCAAAGAATAGCGGTCTCCCCGGTTATAAATTCTCAAAAACTCAACCGGGACATTATTTTGAGAAAAAGAGACGCGCTCGATAAACAACACCGCGGCGTTGATTGGAATGGAGAGATTGCGTGCCAGTTCTTTACTCGCATTAATCGCGCGAATCGATTGGTGCGCATACGCCCAGCGCACATCATATTGCTTTTCCAGGATCTCACGCAGCGGGTTGAGCGCAAAATCGTATTGCAAAATGCCGGGGCAGTAGCGGTGCACCAGGTGCGACTCTTCCACACTCATCGGCTCGCCATCCGCTAAGCGGATGCGGATAATTTGCACAATCTCCTCGCCCGGTTCAATTGCCAGGCTGGCAGCCATTTCTTTGGTGGCGGGCATTAACCCTGCGCGCAACACGCGGGTACTGGGTTCAAATCCCCTGCGGCGCATGTCATCCGTAAAACTGACCAGCCGCTGCATCACCTGTTCGACCGCCGGGTGGGCAACAAAGGTGCCTCTCCCCTGCTGGCGATATATCAAGCCATCCTTCACCAGCATATCCAATACCTGGCGCACTGTTATGCGGCTGACCTGGTATTTTTCGATCAGCTCCGATTCAGGCGGGATCAAATCGCCGGGCTTCCAATCACCGCGGCTGATGCTTTCACGCAGGATGTCATATAACTGTTGATACAAAGGCAGCTTGCTGATACGGTTGATCTGGTTTGTCATCATACCCTCACCCAAACAACGCCCTTTTTCCAGGATTCGGCGCATCCGTTGATGAACCGCATACCGCGCAAGCCGTCATAAACGGTGGGGAAGGTGTAATCTTGCGGTTTTAATGGATTCCTATCGATATGGCGACGGATCGCTTCTGCCACGCCGCAGTAAATATTGGCAAATGCTTCGAGATAGCCCTCCGGGTGCCCAGTTGGCACGCGCGTGGCGGCTGTGGCGCTGGCAGAAAGGTATTCACCGTGTCCGCGCGTGATCGTCAGACGGGGCTGATTGTATTTGTAGATGCTCATGTAGTTGGGATTCTCCTGCTCCCACAGCACCGCCCCCTCTGAAGCATAGATTTTAATGCTCAGGTTGTTCTCCTCCCCGGTCGCCACCTGGCTGACGGTCATCACGCCTTTGCCGCCGCCTTTCAGCCGAAGCAGGATGTTCGCATCTTCTTCGAGCTTGCGGTCTGGCAGGAAGGTGGAAAAATCAGCGCACAGCTCGGTGATCGTCTCGCCTGTGATGTATTCGAGCAGGTTTTCGCAGTGCGAGCCGGTATCGCCCAGAGTGCCCACCAAACCCGCCTGGGCTGGGTCGGTGCGCCAGACGGCTTGCTTCATGCCTTCTTTTTCGTGGGGGTACATCAAGAAGTCCTGCAGGTACTGGATGACGACTTTGCGCACTTTTCCCATCTGACCAGAGCGGAACAGGTCGCGGGCGTGGCGCACCAGCGGGTGCCCGGTGTAGTTGTGAGTCAGCCCAAATACCAGACCGGTCTGCTCGACCAGGCGCACCAATTCTTCCGCTTCTGACAGCGAATAGGTCATCGGTTTGTCGCACACCACATGAAAACCCGCTTGCAGGAATTTTCGGGCGATATCGAAATGCGAGACGTTCTGCGTGACAATCGAGACAAAATCGATGCGCCGATCTGGCGAGAGCTGCGCCTCTTTTGCTGCCATTTCGTCATAAGTGGCGTAGCAGCGGGAAGGATCGAGGTACAATTTTTCGCCTGTGAGACGTGTGTTGTTGGGGTCACGCGAAAAACAACCAGCGACCAACTCGATTTGTCCATCCAGGGCTGCCGCCATGCGGTGGACAGCGCCGATGAACGCCCCCTGTCCACCGCCAACCATGCCCATCCTTAGTTTGCGTTTCCAGGAATCCATATTCACCTCTTTTTGAGCTTGTGGCGAAAAATTAAAAACATCTTAAAGCAATAATATTATAACGTTATGACAAATATTAGTCAAGATTATTTTTACCCATTGCTCTACCATGGTGGTTTAACTCAAATTTGTTTCCACAACTCCACCGGGCAGCCATTGGGGGCTTTGCTGCTCCAATTGCTGCCAAAGACGCTCAATTTGCCATTGCCCTCCAGGTCGAGCAGACGAATCGCATGTGAACCGCTCTCTGCGAGCACAATCTTGATCCATTCTGAACCAACCCGGTCGTAAACGGCTACTTCCTGAGGGGGCGAAGCCTGGTGCATCTTGGCAACCGCAATCTCGATTTGCCCGTCGCCGTCGATGTCACCCGCGTCCAAGCCATGGGCGTGGTCGGTTTCAGCCAGCACATGCTCTGTCCATTGACCGGATTCAAGGTCTGACGGGGCATCAAACCAGGACAATCGCCCTCTTCCCTCAGAAGGGGAGACAACAATGTCCATCTGTCCATCGCCGTCGATGTCGGCGCAGGTGACCATGAAATCGCCGTTAGTCCAACCTCGCTCGATCTCAGCGTCAGAAATGTAATTGTGTTCCACCCAGGGGCTGTTTAAAATATCGCGCGGGTTGCGGTACCACTTGCCCCCGATCACAACATCCAGCCTGCCGTCGCCGTCAATATCTGCCAGCGCCAGACCTTCACCGTGCGGGCAGTCAAAGGTGCGCATGTCCCACTGATAGGGGGTAATTTGCTTCCAGATATAGACCTGGTTGCCCATGCGCTTGCCAAAACCGGACTGATGGCGGGTAACGATATCGATTTTGCCGTCCCCATCCAGGTCTGCCAGTTCCACGTCATGCATGTGGGCGCCCAGCGGGCTGATGTTGTGTCCCTTCCAGGGAGAGGTATGGATCGGTTTACCTTCTGCGAGCGGGTTTTGATACCAAAATAAGCCCGCCTTTTCAGGCACAACGACATCCATCAATCCATCGCCGTCAATATCCGCCACTGCCATATCGGTGGTAAATGCGCCTTCGGCGATCAAGTGCTTGCTCCACAGAGGGGCGTGATACCACCAGGCGCCTCCGCCGGAGGCGCTGGCAACCAGCAGGTCGGGTTTCCCGTCGCCGTCTAAATCGCCGACCGCCTTGCAGTGCAAATCGGGCGGATAATCGAGATCGATCACAACCTTTTGAAATTTCATGACAACCCTCTCTTTTTAGCTGAAATTGATTGAAAAATACCGCTTGACAGGATGGCTTTTATAATTTATTATATTGTTATATTGTTATATCATATTTGCTGTCAAAAAACAACTTTTTTACTTCGCACTCAACAACAGCAGAATCACCATTAGCGGTAAGAAGCGCATCATAGAAAACATTGGGCAATTTTCGGTTGTGATTACCCCCATCCACAAAACTATAAGTGGAAGGGGATGAATAATAATCAAAACAGGAGGATACAATGTTTGAGAAAAAATTGTCGCGTCGCGAGTTTCTTACGCTGACCACATTGACTGCTGCCGGGACAGCTCTGGCTGCCTGCGCGCAACCGACCCCAGCGCCAACTGCTGTGCCGACCAAGCCACCAGCAGCCGCAACTGCCGCGCCAACCAAAGCGCCAGAGCCGACTAAGCCGCCAGCCGCAGCGACTGCCGGACCGACCAAAGCGCCTGCCAAGACCTGGGGCGAAGCCCCCATGCTGGCAGAACAGGTCAAAGCGGGTAAGCTGCCCGCCGCCAACGACCGCCTGCCTGCCAACCCCGTGGTCATCAAACCGGTTGAGAAAGTGGGCGAGTATGGCAACACCTTAAATCGCGGCACCCAAAGCATCAGCGGGTATATCTGCACTAACCAGGCGCACGAACCCCTGGTTATGTATTCATACCCGTTCCCAAACAAAGAAGCGGTCGTTCCTAACCTGGCGGAAAAATTTGAATTCAGCGCCGATGGGAAAACGTTGACCATTGCGCTGCGCAAGGGCATTAAGTGGTCGGATGGTCAGCCATTCACCGCCGAAGATGTCATGTTCTATTGGGAAGATGTGTTATTCACCAAAGAATCACTGCAGGCGCCGCCTGGCGGGTTGTTTGTGGAAGGGAAGATCCCCCCGAAGATCGAAATGGTGGATCAGTACACCCTCAAGTTTTCGTATGAGAAACCCATGTACTATTTCATCAACACCATTGCCTCGGTGCCCGAAGCCGCCTGGCCCAAGCACTATATGAAGCAGTTCCATCCCAAGTATAACAAAGACGCCACCTGGGAAATCTTCACCAAGAATGTGGATTGGTGGGCGGGGCGCGGTAAAGTTGTCCTACAAGGCTGGATGCTCGAAGAATTCCAGGCGGGTAAATTCCTTAAGATGATTCGCAACCCCTATTACTTCAAGGTTGACACCAGCGGCAATCAATTGCCTTACATTGACCGCATTACCTGGACGGTGATTGAAGACCGCCCGACCATCGCCCTGAAGTGCGTCGCCGGTGAAATCGACCTGGATGGCATGTGGGTCGGTATCCCGCAAATCCCCCTCTTCTTCGAAGAAAAACCCAAGCGCGGCTTTGATTTGGGCTGGTATGAAAACGTCGGCGCCTGGTCGATGTATCCCAATATGGATCACCCCGATGCCGTTGTGCGCGCCGCTCTGCGCGACCTCAACTTCCGCAAAGCCATCTCATTGGCAATCAACCGCAAGGAGATCAACAAAACTTTTTATTACGACCTGCTCGATATCTCGAACAACTGCTTTGCTGCCAACAACCCTGGCTACGACAAAGCGCTGACGACTGTGTACTCCGAATTTAATCCCACCGAAGCCAACAAGATCCTGGATACTGCTGGATACAAAGATATCAACAATGACAAGTTCCGCGAATCGCCCGACGGTAAGCCGCTGGCGCTGGTCATCGATGTGTACCAGCATGACCTTTATGTGCCTATGATGGAAATGGTCGTCGAACAATTAAAAGCGGTGGGAATCAAAGCCACCCTCAACATCCAGCAGCAAGATGCCATCTTTGCGCGCTTGAATGCTTTTGAGTTCCAGTTGACGGTGGGCGACTACCGCGGCGCGAACCTGGTGCTCGACACCTTGGGCGACTTCATCCCGATTTCTGACACAACCCCCTGGTGGCACAACAAAGGGTCGAAAGAACCCTTCTCCCCGGAGTTTAAGAAGTTTGCCGAGCTGCTGAGTTCTGCCAAGCAACTGCCGTTCGATAAGATGGTCGATGTCATGAAACAAGCCAACAAAATTTATACCGAGAATGTTTTCTCCTGGACTGTTGGCACCATGAAGCGACCGTACTTTATCGGCAAGGGTGTGTATAATGTACCCAAGGCTGCGTCACGCGTCCCTGCCGACACCCCGCCTTTGATGCTCTACCAGGTGTACATTAAGCGATAAGGTATTTTTCATCCCTTACAGGTAGAGAATGCAGTCTGAGTTTAAAACAGACGCAGGGGGCGCACGAACCTGTGCGCCCCCTGGTTGGGTTACAGGCTGAGAGAACGCATTTACGCTGCGTATTCGGGAGTAAATCTATGGCAAGGTTTATCCTAAAACGGCTGATCAACATCATCCCACTGATTATCTTAATCTCGATGTTCAGCTTTTTCATCATCCAGTTGCCGCCAGGCGATTGGGTGACAACCTATGCTGCCCAAATGGAAGCAATCGGCGCAACGACATCCGAAGATATTCTGGAAATGCTGCGCGAGCGGTATGGCTTGGGGCAGCCGGTTTATATCCAGTATTTTAAGTGGATCGCCGGTTTTCCGCGCGGCGATTTTGGCAATTCGATGGCATACAACAACATGCCAGTCGCAGACCTGATCGGCGAGCGGCTGGTGCTTACCTTCGGCATCTCCCTGGCGACTTTGTTGATCTCCTGGGGGCTGGCAATTCCCATCGGTGTTTATTCTGCCACCCACAAATATAGCCCGATGGATTACACCCTTTCTTTCATCGCGTTGATTGGTATCGCTATTCCTAGCTTTTTGTTGGGATTGGTGTTGATGTTCATATCGGTCTTTTATTTCGACGCCAGTTCTGTGGGCGGATTGTTCTCACAGCAATACGCAGAAGCCCCATGGTCGTGGGCGAAATTCGTCGATCTTTTAAATCATCTTCCCATCCCGTTGATCGTGATCGGGCTGGGCGGCACGGCTGGTACCATGCGCATTATGCGCGGCAACCTGATGGATATCCTCGACATGCAGTACATTCAGACTGCCCGCGCAAAAGGCTTGAAAGAATGGGTGGTGGTTTGGAAGCACGCCGTGCGCATCGCCATAAACCCGCTCATCAGCCGGTTGGGCATGTATCTGCCAGAATTGTTTTCCGGCACGGTGATCGTCTCGGTGGTGCTTAACCTGCCAACCATCGGACCAATGTTTTTGCGGTCCTTGTTGGGGCAGGATATGTACCTGGCAGGCGCTATCCTGTTTTTCTCCTCGATCATCCTGGTGTTTGGCAATCTGATTGCCGACATCGTCCTGGCATTAACTGATCCTCGCATTCGCTACGAATAAGTGTGGAGTGTCTTATGTTGAATCTCCAAAAATGGTGGAAAAAATCAAGACCAAAATCCAACCAGAACGATACCGCCCCGGCTTCCTCCCAGCCTGAAAATTTTCGTTTTCTCTCGCTGGGCGAATTGATGTGGCTGAAATTTTTACGCAACCGGGTCGCGGTCGCTTCGGGCGTGGTGCTTATCATCCTCTACCTGATGATGATTTTCGCCGATTTCTTCTCGCCTTACGATTACAACTACGCCCACACCGATTTCCTCTATTGCCCTCCCCAGACCATCCGTTTTGTCGATCTGCAAGGCAATTTTTCCCTACGACCGTTTGTGTATCCCATCAAAGGTGAGCGCGACTTGAAGACCTTCCGGTTTGTGTATAAAGAGGACACCACCCAAAAGGTGTATATCCAATTCTTCATTCAGGGTGATCCTTATATGTTCTTAGGGAGAGAAGCCACGCTGCGCCTGTTCGGTATCCCCAAAAACGAAGGCACCTTATTCATCTTTGGCACCGATGTGCGCGGTCGCGATCTGTTCTCGCGGATTATGACCGGTTCGCGCATTTCACTCACCCTGGGGCTGGTGGGGGTGCTCATCACCATCTTCCTCGGCGCGGTGATCGGAACCATATCGGGATATTTCGGCGGCGCGGTGGATAACCTGATTCAGCGGGTGATCGAATTCATCCGCTGTTTTCCGACCCTGCCGCTGTGGATGGCGCTTTCGGCTGCCCTGCCGCCGGACTGGCCCTCGCACCTGGTGTATTTTGGCATCGTAGTTGTTCTGGCGTTTATTGGCTGGACGGGGCTGGCGCGTGAAGTGCGCGGAAAAATTTTATCGCTGCGCTCGACTGATTACGTCCTGGCAGCCGAGTCAACCGGCGCCAGCACCAAACGGATCATCTTCGTCCACATGATTCCCAGTGTATCCAGCCACATCATGGTGGTCGCAACCCTCAGCATTCCTGGTATGATCCTGGGTGAAAGCGCTTTGAGTTTCCTGGGGCTGGGCATTAAACCCCCCCTCACCAGTTGGGGGTTGTTGCTCAGCCAGGCGCAAAAAATCGAGGTCCTGCGCTTGTATCCCTGGATGCTCTGGCCCGGCGCTTTTATCTTTATTGTGGTCCTGGCTTTTAACTTCCTGGGGGATGGTTTACGTGACGCCATCGATCCCTTCTCGTAAGACGCTACGGAGGTCTCTGTGTCGAATTGCCCCATCATCCTGGATATAGTCAACTTAAAAACCTATTTTAAGACCGAACAGGGCATCGTCAAGGCGGTCGACGGTGTTACGCTGCAGGTTCGCCAGGGGAAAACGCTTGGTATCGTCGGCGAGAGTGGCTGCGGGAAAAGTGTGACTGCCTTTTCGGTGATGCAGTTGCTGCCGCGCCCCAAAGCTCAGATCGTCGATGGAAAAATCCTGTATTATTGCCAAAAAGGCGGGCGCGACATTGTCGATATCACGTCCTTAGATCCGCACGGCGACCAGATCCGAGCGATTCGCGGCAATGAAATTGCCATGATCTTTCAAGAGCCGATGACTTCGTTGAACCCGGTCTATACCATCGGGGAACAAATTGTCGAAGCGATTCAATTGCACCAAAAATTGAGCAAGCGCGAAGCGTTGGAACGTGCCATCCAGATGCTGGGCAAAGTAGGAATACCCGGACCGGAAAAGCGCGTCAACGCCTATCCCCATCAATTTAGCGGCGGTATGCGCCAGCGGGCGATGATCGCCATGGCGCTTTCTTGCAACCCGGGGCTGCTGATCGCGGATGAACCGACCACCGCGCTGGATGTCACCATCGAAGCCCAAATATTGACGCTGATGAAGCAATTGCAGGCGGAGTTTAATATGTCGGTGATGATTATTACACACAACCTGGGGGTGATCGGTGAGCTGGCGGATGAGGTGGCAGTGATGTACATGGGAAAAGTGGTGGAATATTCGCCGCTGGCAGATTTATTCAACAATCCCCAGCACCCTTATACCCGTGCGCTGTTCCAATCCATCCCGCGCATTGGTCGCAAGCAGCGCTTGATTCCGATTACGGGTTCAGTGCCTAACCCCTATCTGCTGCCGCCTGGCTGCTCGTTCGCTCCCCGCTGTCCTTCTGCCATGCCCATCTGCCGCACGGAGGATCCGCCCGTCTTTGAAGTCGATAAAGGGCATCAAGCGAAATGCTGGCTTTTCCAAACATCCCCGCTGGTCGCTGCGCCTGCACCACTGGCGGAAAGGCAGGCTTAACATGGCAGAAGAAAAAAACAAAATTTTGGAAGTAAAGAACCTGTGCAAATATTTCGCTGGCACGAAAGGCGGCGTATCAGAAAAAAAGGTGATTGTGCGCGCGGTGGATGGCGTCACCTTTCATGTCAACCAGGGCGAAACACTTGGTCTGGTGGGTGAAAGCGGCTCAGGCAAGACTACCGTTGGTCGCTGTATCAACCGCCTCTACACGCCGACTTCGGGCAGCATTCGCTTTAACCTCGACCACAAGAGCTATGATATTGCCGCTGCTGATGCAAAAGAGTTGAAGGAGATTCGCCGAAATATCCAGATGATTTTTCAAGACCCCTATTCTTCCTTGAACCCGCGCATGACCATCGGTGATATTATCCGTGAGCCGCTGATCATTCATGGGATTGGCACAGTTGCGGAGCAGAAGACGCGCGTGGACGAACTTCTGGCAAAGGTGGGACTGGCGGAGATTCAATCCAATCGTTTTCCGCATCAGCTCAGCGGTGGTCAGCGCCAGCGCATTGGCGTGGCGCGTGCGCTGGCTATTTCGCCCCGGCTGGTCATTTGCGATGAGCCGGTCAGCGCCCTGGATGTCTCGATCCAGGCGCAGGTGTTGAATCTGCTCTCGGATCTGCAAAAAGAATTTACCCTGACGCTGTTGTTTATTGCTCACGACATGAGCGTGGTGGAATATATCAGCAACCGCGTGATGGTGATGTATCTGGGAAAGATTTGCGAGGTCGCTCCTTCCAGCGTGATCTATCAAAAGCCGCGTCATCCCTATACTGAAGCGCTGCTATCAGCCATTCCCAAACCGGGCGTCGGGGTCAGCAAAGAGCGCATCATCCTCGAAGGCAATATTCCCGACCCCGCCAGTCCGCCGCCTGGCTGCACCTTCCATACCCGCTGCCGCTATGCCATTCCGATCTGCCGCACAGAAGCTCCAGCCATAGAAACCCTGCCGGACAACCCCGATGCGTCGGTCGCCTGCCACCGCTATAAAGAATTGACTTTGCGCGGTTTTGAGTAACGTTTTTTGCCATGCCCGGAGTAGATGTCGAACTTCTCAAAAAACAAGTGGTCATGATGATCACGCGGGGAAAGCTGGAGGAGGCTGACCAGATGTTAGATCAGATCCTGTGCGACTTTCCCCGCGACGCCTTTGCCATGAACAAAAAAGGGGTGATTGCTGTGCAGCGCGGAGATTTTCCCGCCGCCTCCAACTGCTTTCAGCAGGCAATTGAGTTTGATCCCAATTATGCCCTGGCGTGGAGCAACCAGGCGAACATCCACCTGCGCAACGGCAATTTCACCCTGGCGATCGAGTATTACGAACGCGCGATTCAACTCGACCCAGATTTCGAAGTGGCATACGAAAACTTATCCGCCGCCTACCGCAAAATGGGCAATCTGCAGCAATCGGTTGCGGTGTTGAAACGCAGCAAGTTGACCAACCGACCCGGCACGCTCTTACAGCGCATCAAGCGGTGGTTGAAACCTTAAGCCTTTTTATCCCATCTCCCACACATGCACATATTTTGTATCCTGCCAGGCATGACTCATGATCGCCAGTTTGCCGGGTCGAATTTCGAATACCTTTGTCCCGTCGTGATGCTCAAAGCGGTCTTCGATGGGTGTGCGATACCAGGTGGTGCCAGCGGAGTCTGCCTGCTTGTAAATATATAATCGGCAGCGATGGCGGTAGGGCTTGAAAGGATCATGCTCTCCGACAATCACCTCCATTTTTCCGTCACCGTCCAGATCAGCGATATCCAATGAGTGGGGTGAGCGCACGGTATCGATGTAATGCACCTTCCAGGGGGCTTGGGTGGGATCGCCGGGGTTTTCAAACCAGGCGACCGAGACGAAATAGGCTTTGCGCACATCGGGTTTCCAATCCACGTATTCTTCGACAACCAAGATATCTGGCTTGCCGTCGCCGTTCACGTCCGTCACCCGCACGCGGCAAATATCCGGGAAACCTTCGGGCATGATCAGGTGTGGGGTGAAGGAGCCGTCGCCCTTGTTTTCCAGCCACCAGCGCCCGGCGACCAGGTCAAGCAAGCCGTTGCCGTTCATATCGTGGGCGATGAACTCTTCGCCGTAGTCGATATCTGCCAAAATACGCTTCTCCCAGGGTGATTGGCGCGGATCATCGGGAATGATAAATATTTCAGGATGGTCTCCCCTGCCTGCGCTGTGGTAACCGATAACCAGCGCCAGCCTGCCGCCAGGCAGCAGCGGCGCCACCAGGCTGCCGTGCGCCCAGTCGCCTGTTCCAGTGCCGATGGAATGCTCTTCCCATACGCCGTTGAGCGGATCGATTGGCTTGACCCAACACAGATCGTTGGAGATGCTGGGGTAGCCAATCTCCGCGCCGGGTCGGCGGCGCGAGGCGATGATCTCCTGCCTGCCATCCCCATCGATATCATAGGCAGTATGCACCTGGTAGATGCCGGGAATGGGGAAGCGTTGCCAGGTGGGATTTTTGTACCAGAATGCGGCGCAAAGAACATCATTAAAACCGTCGCCGTCCACATCTACCGAAAGAATATCGGTTCCTGTCCAGGGTTTCTCGCGGTCAAGGAAGCGGTGGTGGAAGCGGTGGAAGGGATTTTCTGCCTTGCGGCGTTTCCAGAGCATCACGCGCGGCTCGTAGGTCTCCTCGCCGACAAATTCTATCTCACCGTCGCCGTCCAGGTCAACTGCCTGGGCTTCGTGGGTGCCAGCGCCCTGATAAACCAGTTCTCGCTGCCAGGTTTTGCCCTGGTCAGCAGTAGAAAAGACCGCCAGGCGCGCGTCCCAGTTGTAGGGTGGGTTCCAGCCTCCCTGCGCCATTTCCGCCACAAAAACGCGCGGCTGCCCGGTGGCGAGATCTTTCCAGGTGGTCAGCGAATGGGCAAAGTTCCAGGGTCGGTCAATGGGATGTTCGATCCAAGGCTGGGCAGGGTTCTCAACCGTGCAGTTCTCAAACCATGACATGCGCCCATCCGGGTATTCAGACTCGACCATCACCACGTCCATGCGACCATTGCCGGTGATATCCACCAGTCCCGCCCGGCACATCTCGCGGAAACTCAGCGCCAAAGGTTTCATCAGCCATTTGCCGCTGAACGGTCCGCCAGGTGGGCAGTGATAGAGATAGGGACCGGAAACAATCTCGACCCAGCCATCGCCATCCAGGTCGGCAGCGACTGTGCCTTCTCCAGCGTATTGATCCTGAACGATATATTTACGCCATGGCTGCTTCGGATCGGCATTGCGTTTGTAAAAGAACAAGCCGGGAGTGGCGGAGTACATGGCGTCTGCTACCAGTTCATTTTCGCCGTCGCTGTCGATATCCGCCATGACCAGGTCGTGCGGACCACCAGTTGTGAGCGGATCGATGACATAATGCTCCCATTCGCCAACGCCGTCCGCAGGTCGTTTGAGCCAGATAATCTGCCAGCTTTCAGCGAGCTGGTCGTTTTCAATGCGCCTGCCAGAGATCACTTCGGGCAGACCATCGCCATCGATATCTTCTAATGCCAGCCCGACATGAGGATCGAGCCGGGCAATCACTCCCTTTGCGAAATCGTGAGGGCGGTACCATAACAGGGCGCTTCTTCCGCCGGTAATCACTTCGATATGCCCGTCGCCGTCAATATCGCCAGTGGTCAGGCACCCCAGACCCTTCGTAGGGGGGTTGCCATCTAACAGCATCAAATCATAGGCAGTTTCCAGGAATCCCATCACTTGCTCCTTTCTTGATTACTTCATACAGGTCGAGATCGTGCAAAAATGCCGTTTTCCCGAATTCAGGAAAACTTACAACGTGCCCGATTGTTGATCATGCGATCGAATGGTTATGTCAAGGTCTCGATATGCCGAGTTAATTGCTTGCGTTACCACTTCCAGTTTGTTCTCTTCCACAAAACCAATGGTGAAATGCGCGGGGGCAGCGCGCATGTATTGGGTGAGCGGCATCCCTTTTGGCGCGCGACCAAACCCAAACACGGTCATGTTGCCTTCCATTTGCCAGTAGGAATCGGTGTGTTCGTCGCGTTCGTGATGAATCAAATACAGCACGCGCGGGGTTTTTCCTGAGCCAAAATAGAGCCACTCCGGCTCAGGCAGCGCTTCATCCCAGCTCTCTGCTGCAGAGCGGCGCCTGCCGTCAGCATGGACGATATAGTCGTTCTCCGGGTCAAATTTTCCGCCGGGCGTCCCCTCATATAAAAACCAATACGGGCGCTCTCCAATGCTCAACACGGTCATCGATGCATAAGCCGGAAAGATATCCCACAGGCAGGCTGCCTCTTGGTTTTTATTTTGAGAAAAGATCGTAACTCTCAACTCTCCCTGGTCGATCAACCAGCTATTGGAATTATCGTAGCCAGGATGAAAACCGTAGGGAGCCAGGTTAGGAATGCCGCGATAATGACCGGCGGAGCCGCCAGCCGGGTGATAACCGATCCAATCACTGCCGTCTCGATCGACAATGCTGGAAAAACCTGCCGCTGTCTTCTGGTAGTAATACACCCCGATTGGCGTGTCAATCTGAAAGCAGGTCTGCTCCTCATCCATTACATCATCTTTGAGAGAAACCAGGCGGGAAGCGGGATTGGCGGATGGAGCAGGCGAACCGGCATCGAAATAGATCTCAAACGTGCGCGTCTGGTGCGGCTGGGTTATCCCTTTGAGCAGAAAGGTCAGGCGATCGTGCGCCTGTGCCAGCGGAAACTGGGGGTTGACCGGCGTAAACTGCCAGACGACCTGACTGTCTGATAGGCTGCCATGCGCATCCGTCTCGATGATCTGAAAGGTCAGAGGGGCGTTATCCAGGTTTTGGCGCAGTGACTTCGTGAAATCGAAGAACAGATCCACTGGTTTTTCGAAACGTTCGTATCCGCCAGCGTTTACCGAAACGATGATTCGATTTTTCAAGGCGGCGCAGCGCCAATTCGAAAGCGCGTTCATCCCGTCTGCCCTGTTGATGTTTGATTAAACCAGACATGAACGTTCCACTTTTCGGCGTCATGCAGAGGTTTTCCGGCAATGTCAAGCACGCCGATTTTCCGAAAATCTGCCAGATCCGCGTCGTGAATCCCAGTGCCTTCATCGATGATGTGGGGGTTGAAATTTCCACCTCCGAGATTTTCAAAGATCATCAAGCGCGGCAGAGGTTGGACATAACGGTCGGTCGTTTTATCCGCCATCCCCACCTCACCCACCAGAATATCCAGCCTGCCAGAGCCGGTAAAATCAGCCAGCTTCAAGGAATGGGCATCCATTAAGTGATCCATTAAAACATGCTCTTCCCAAAGACCATACAGATCCTCTTGGGGTTTGAACCATGCCAGTTTCCCGCCCTGCGTTTTGCCGTACACGCAGGGGTCACCTTCGGCTAAGATGATCTCATTTTTACCATCTCCATCCAGATCGCCAATTGCGATCTTGGTGGTCAGGTAACCTGAAGCGAATTTATGACCTTCCCACTGCTGGCTGGTGTTGTGCTTGAACCAATGGGTGCCGCACACCAGTTCGATCTTGCCGTCGCCATCGATGTCTCCGGCTGCCAGACCTTCTTCGGGTTGAATGCCTTCTTTGCGATAGGAGTTGACTTCATGCAAGCCCGCCGCAATTTTTTGTAAGCCACCCCACGGGCTAACTTTTGGATCGGCTGGAAACGGCACAGCATATACGGTAGTCCCGTTGGGGGCGTGCTGATTGGTGAAAACCAGCACTGGCTTGCCGGTGTTGAAAATGTCCGCGATCAAGGTATCGTGAAACTGGGTGCCTTCGGTAACAGCGATGACATGCTTGAGCCAGGGCTGATCTGCCTGCCCTGGGTTTTCCCACCAGCAAATTTCGGTAGAGCGCGAGTCGCCGCCGTTGATCACATCCAGGTAGCCATTGCCGGTCAGGTCGATCAGCGAGCCGCCGCATTCCTGTTTATCGACCGTGTCGATAAAATGTTCGACCCACGGTTCATGTTCACCCTTGTTTTCAAGCCAGACCATGCGACCATTCCTGCCGGAAATGACAATATCCGGGTAACCATCATGGTTGATATCCCCAACCGCCGAAAAAGTGTTCATCGCGCCGGGGGGAACATCGTTGACCACTGAAGCAACAACCTTCTTGGAAAAACGAAGAGTTTTCATAGGCTCCTTTCGTTATCAAGGGATGAGGCAAGTGAATGAATGGCAAATATAATAATATTATAACATTATATTTTTTAGAATTGTCAAGGAAATTGCGGTGTCGCCGCCAGAGTAGTGGCGCTGGTAGAGTTAATTACAGGTATCAACCCGGACATTGACATTCCTGCCAGCCATTCTCGCAAAAGTATTATTGCGTCTTGGCATTCTCCGAATTGGTGAGATCGCTTCCATCCATTCGCAAGAGATAGATCCGTAGATGCAAAAAACAACGACAAGACCATATTTGTCCGAACCTCAATCAATAAACCTTTTGTAGCACCCTCAAAAAATCGTAATTTGCAGGACATGGGATGCGTGGTAAAATCATTAATCAATTTGAATAAACGCCTTTGAAGGCAGGAGGTAGTATGGAATCGACCGTAGGATCCTTTGCTGTGAAAAAGGGTCTCGCGCAAATGTTAAAGGGTGGGGTGATCATGGATGTGGTTACACCCGAACACGCCCGCATTGCAGAAGATGCCGGCGCGGTAGCGGTCATGGCGCTGGAAAGAGTCCCCGCTGATATTCGCGCTCAGGGCGGGGTTGCCCGGATGAGCGACCCGGAATTAATTTTGCGCATTAAGCAGGCTGTTACAATCCCGGTGATGGCAAAATGCCGGATTGGACACTTTGTGGAAGCACAAATATTAGAAGCGATTGCTATCGATTATATCGACGAATCCGAAGTGCTGACACCAGCGGATGAGGAACATCATATATACAAACATGCTTTTAAAGTACCCTTTGTGTGCGGCTGCCGCAACCTGGGGGAAGCGCTGCGCCGGATTGGGGAGGGTGCAGCCATGATTCGCACCAAGGGTGAAGCTGGCACGGGGGATGTGGTGGAAGCAGTACGCCACGCGCGCACCGTGCTGGGTGAAATTCGCCGCTTGCAGAATTTGCCGGAGGAGGAATTGATGGCATTTGCCAAAGAAATTGGCGCTCCCTATGAACTGGTGGTAGAGACCCGCAAATTGGGGCGTCTGCCAGTGGTGAATTTTGCGGCGGGTGGTATTGCGACACCTGCGGATGCGGCGCTGATGATGCAATTGGGCGTGGACGGCGTTTTTGTCGGATCCGGTATATTCAAGTCGGGCGATCCTGCCCGGCGGGCGGCTGCGATTGTCAAAGCCACCACCCATTACAATGATCCTGCGATCCTGGCAGAGGTCAGCCGCAATCTGGGCGAACCGATGGTGGGGCGTCAAATTGCAGCAATGCCAGATGTGGAACGAATCGCAGGGCGAGGTTGGTAATTTGTAACCTATGAAAATCGGCGTTCTCGCGCTGCAAGGCGATTTTGTTGAGCACCAACAAGTTTTAGAGAGCCTCGGGGTTCAGGTGGTGCAAGTCCGCCTGCCCCGGCATCTTGAAAATTTGAACGGATTGATCATCCCTGGTGGAGAATCAACCACTATCGGAAAACTGGCAGCTGAATTTGGGTTGATAGAGCCGCTGCGCACTTTTGGGAAGGAGCGCGCTATCTGGGGTACCTGTGCTGGGGCGATTTTTCTCTCTAAGGATGTCCATCGCGATCAGCCCCTGCTGGGGTTGATGGATATTACCGTTCAACGAAACGCGTTTGGAGCGCAGATCAATAGTTTTGAAATTGACCTGGATGCGCCTTGCCTGTATTCGCTGAACGGCAATAAGGCGCCCTTCCGTGCGGTTTTTATCCGCGCCCCTCTGATTGAATCTGTGTATGGCAAGGCGCAAGTGCTGGCGACCTTGCCGGACGGACGCATTGTTGCTGCGCGGCAGGAGCGCCTGCTGGCGACATCATTCCATCCCGAGCTGACAGATGACAGGCGCTTTCATCGCTACTTTTTGGAGCTGGCAAAATAAGCGTTCGACCGTTAGCCTGGCATGATCTGGTTACCCTGTACCGGTATCGGACAAGGGTGCTGAACCTGAATACCGTTACAGCCCTGATAAGCGGCAAAAATTTCACGATGCCGGATTTGTTGGGGCACTTAAATCCTGTGTTTGGGTCTTATACGAGCATTTATTCGGCGCCTGATTGTTGCCCACCCCTGATCGGTCAGATGCATTATACAGCTGGCAGCCGCTCAGCGCATCTTACTGCGCTAATGCCAGACGATAGCCTCGATACCCCCGACCTGAATCTGTTGTTGGAAGACCTGGCGCGCCAGGCGGGAGAATGGGGCGCTTTTCACCTGTTGGCAGAAGTTGAAGAGCATTCACCTGCGCTTGATTTCCTGCGTCAGGTGGGCTTTGGCGTTATCGCCTGGGAGCGTATTTTCCAATTTGATCTGCCGCAGTCCTCAAAGAATTGTAAACCGGTTTTGTGGAGAACTGCCAGCGCGATGGATGAAAATGCTATTCGCAACCTGTTCGGAGAACTGGTTCCCATGCTGGTACAGGTATCTGAACCATTTGTCAGTGTCCGGTCTCCAGCGCGAGTTTACGTTCAAGATGGTGCAGTCATGGCGTATATCGAAGTGCGTTCTGGTTCGCGTGGTTTGTATCTCAATCCGCTTATTCACCCAGAGGTGCGCAATGTAAACGACCTGATTGAGGACTTAATCCGAAATGAGCCGCGACGAACGAACCAGCCCGTGTATTTTGCGGTGCGCTCTTACCTTGGCTGGCTTGAAACCTGCATGGAAGATCAACAAGGTAAAGCGTCCGAGCGATACGCGGTGATGGTTAAGCACCTGGCGACTTTGCAGCGAGGCGCTCAAACGAAGCCAGCGCAGGCGATGTTGGAAAAATATAAGGTGGAGCCAACAGCTCCAATCGTAAATTCTTCTGCCCATCCGGTTCAAACATGGGCAGAATCTGGTAAATAGGTGTATGACACAAAGAAAAATTACAGACGATTTACATGTGTTATTCAGTGTAATTCCTGCTGAGATCGCCCAGGCTGTCGTCAGCAAGAATAATTCGGACGATCTCCTGGAAATTATTCTTGATCTGGGGCGCCGACCGACTGCTCGTTTTGTGGATGGGGAAATCGAGCTGTTAAAAGAAGAGGTCTCCCGCAGTCAGATTGACACCGTTGTATCCCGTATTGGGGAATTTGATGCGGATAATCGGGCTGGCATCGAACGCACATTGCATCGCATTTCTGCTATCCGCAACCGGCATGGGCATATTGTGGGGTTGACCTGCCGGGTTGGGCGGGCGGTATATGGGACGATTGACATTATTCAAGATGTGATCGAATCGGGAAAGAGCGTTCTGATCTTGGGGCGACCGGCAATCGGAAAGACAACTATGCTGCGTGAAGCTGCCCGCATCCTGGCGGAGAAAAAACGGGTTATCATTGTGGATACGTCCAATGAAATTGGCGGAGATGGCGATGTCCCTCACCCTGCGGTGGGAAGAGCGCGCAGGATGCAGGTGGCAAAACCTTCTTTGCAGCACGAGGTAATGATCGAAGCGGTTGAGAATCACAACCCGGAAGTGATTGTCATTGACGAGATCGGGCGTGAACTCGAAGCGCTGGCTGCCCGCACCATTGCAGAGCGGGGAGTCCAGTTGATCGGCACAGCGCATGGCAATTCACTGGAAAACCTGCTGCTCAATCCCACCCTGTCTGATCTGGTCGGAGGGATCGAATCGGTTACCCTTTCGGATGAAGAAGCCCGGCGGCGCGGTACTCAAAAAACGGTTTTGGAACGGCGCGCGCCGCCCACCTTTGATGTCTTGATCGAACTGCAGCAACGCGACCGCCTGGCAATGCATGCAGATGTCTCAGCCGCCGTGGATGCTTTGCTGCGCGGCTATCCTTTGCCGCCAGAAATCCGGTATTTAACCGAATCAGGCGAAATTCGGGTTGAGCATCCGCCATCAGTTGACCGCCGCAGCCAGTCTGGCAGTTCCAGGCAGCGTCCATCCACGGGGTACTTGCCCTTTTCTTCAGCCACCCGCACCATAGATGAAAATGGTACTGCGGGTAGGGGGGTGAATGGACTGAGCAGTGGCGCGGCGGCTGGTGGAACAGCGGCTAATGGCTCGGCTCCGCGGCAGCCTTACCCTCCCTCCAGCACAGGTGAGTTACATCCGATTAAGGTATATCCGTATGGTGTGGCGCGCAATCGCCTGATCCAGGGAGCGAAGCGTCTTGGCGTCCCTGCCAATGTGGTCAACGACCTGAGTGATGCCGATGTCTTGATTACTCTGAGGGCGTATTATCGCGGGCGGCAGCAGACCATTCTCGAAGCCGAACAACGAGGATTGCCGATCTATGTGCTGCGGGCTAACACCAACAACCAGATCGAACAAATTCTGGCGGAATTGTTTAATCTGACCCCTGATAATCCCGCGGCGGAGGAGTGGGACGGCTATTCGAACCAGACGATGAACGCCATCCAATCGGTGCTGAATGGTGAACGGTTTGTCGATTTGCCCCCCGCTTCAGCCGCAATTCGGCGTCTGCAGCACGAGATGGCGCGCCAGGCGCAACTGGTCTCCCATTCTTACGGAAAAGAACCCAATCGGCGCGTTCGGATTTACCGGGAATAATCTGTGTTCATTACACTCGAAGGTCCGGAAGGAAGCGGGAAAACTTCTCAAATTATGCCACTGGCAGATTTTTTGCGCCAGCAGGGGTTTTCGGTTATGACTACCCGCGAACCGGGTGGCACGTCTATTGGAGACCAGGTGCGCAGCATATTGACCAACGTTAATAATACAGCCATGCATCCGCGCGCCGAGATTCTGCTCTTTTTGGCAGCCCGCGCGCAGCACGTGGAGGAGTTGATCCGCCCTGCCCTGGCGCGGCAAGACATTGTGATTTGTGACCGTTTTGCTGATTCAACCCTGGCGTACCAGGGGTATGGTCATGGCGTTGATCTGAATTTGCTGCGCCAGTTATTGGATTTCTCAACTGGTGGATTAAAACCCGATCTGACCTTCTTATTGGATGTGGATGCTGAAATCGGGTTGCAGCGCAGGCGGGTTGGAGGCAATTGGAACCGCCTGGATGCCTATTCGCTGGCGTTTCATCAACGCGTCCGCGAAGGTTACTTAAATCTTGCCCGTGAACAACCAGAGCGTTGGATTGTGATTGATGCTTCGCGCAGTGCAGCGGAAGTGCAATCGAATATGCGTGCTGAAATTTTAAAGCGGATTAAATTACACGACCGGACATAACCTGGCTGCGCCACGCATCAGGAGAAGAGAGTATGGTTAGAAACCAGATATTCAGGTCAGAGTGGATAAGAACATTACTCCTGGTTGTGATTGCCACGACTGTGTGTCTATCGGCTTGCAGTAATGACAGTTTGAGTATGGCTCCACCCAACCTTACGCCCAGCCTGGCGCTGAAATCTCCCCGATTCCCTGATTTGACCGGCGCCTGCACCGTCGCCCGTGGGGGCTTTCCAACGCCTAATCCTTCAGAAATATCCCTGGTTCGACCTGTTTCCACCGAAGACTGGGTGAAAGGACCGGCAAACGCCCGTCTGACATTCATCGAATTTGGCGATTACCAATGTCCTTATTGCGCCCGCATTGCTCCTATACTGGCGCAATTACAAAAAAATTTTCCCGCTGATGTGCGCATCGTCTATCGCCATTTTCCGCTTCCATCTCATGACAAAGCCTTGATCTCTACCCAGGCAGCAGAAGCGGCGGGGATGCAGGGAAAATTCTGGGAGATGCATGAGCTGTTGTATGCGCAAAGTCAGAGCTGGGGCAGGCTTTCTGAGGATGAATTTGTCGCTTACGCGGTTGATGCAGCGAAGAAAATGGGGTTGGATGAAAAAAAATTTGCTGACGACCTGAGGAGTGAAGCAGTGGCTCGCAAAGCCTTAAAAGCCCAGATGGAGGCGATCGAGGCGAAAATTGGCGGCACACCGCTGTTAATATTAAATGGTCGTCCCTATTTTGGCGCGATTGGCGATCGTGAGTATAATGCGCCCGCAGACCTGGAGAACCTTTCTGCGATTGTGCGCCTGTATCAGATCGATGATAAACAATTCAACACCTGTCCTGAATTTACAATCGATCCCGCCAAGCAGTACACCGCGATCCTGGTGACTGAAAAAGGTGAGATCGTGATTCAGTTGTTTGCAGCCAAAGCGCCTGTAACCGTCAATAGTTTTGTGTTTCTTGCCCGTCAGGGATGGTTTGACAATACCATCTTTCACCGGGTCGTTCAAAACTCGTTTATTCAAGGCGGAGATCCCAGCGGTTCGGGGATGGGCAGTCCGGGTTATGCCTTCCGGGATGAAATTTCTGACCTTAAATTTGATAAAGAGGGCATGGTGGGCATGGTAAACCAGGGCGCGAACACCAATGGCAGCCAGTTCTTTATCACATTATCCCCTCAAAGTGCGTTGAATGGCAGATTTACCGTATTTGGACAGGTGATCAGGGGGATGGAGGTTGCCCGAAAATTAACGCCGCGCGACTCCTCCAGAGGTGGAACCCTGCCCCCTGGAGACCGCTTGATTCGCGTCATCATCGAGGAAAAATGACAACTGCGACCCCTGTCGCTAGAGTGAACCAATTGGATGGGCTTTCTTTAGGGATGTTTGCTCTCAGTGGGTTAAGCTTCTTGACGCTCTCCTTTTTGACGATCGGTCTGGCGGGCGGCGCGGTTTTGACCCTGCTGGGTTCGTCGCGGCTGGCGGTTGGAGATAACCCCTTTTATTCCTTCGCCTGGCTGGCAGGTTTTTTCGCGCTGCTCACCATTCCCGCCATTGGCTTTAGTTTTGCCCGCCTGATGGGGAAAGATACATCTGCGCTAGAATTGCGCGCCTCCCGCCAGGCATATCGATTGTCGATGGGCTTAATGATCGGATGGCCGCTGGTGCTGTTGGCAGGACAATGGTTGACTCAGAACCGCTCGTTTGGCTGGTTGTTTTTGCCTCCTTTGCAGATTGCCAGTATTGCTATCCCGCTCTGGTGGTTGATTGAGCTGACTCGGCGGCGTTTGGAGGGGATATCCGCTCAACGAGTGTGGGGAGCGGTGAATTTTAGTTTTCTGGTTTCGACGGTCGTCATTCTGCTGGTGGAGATTGTCGTACTGATTGCGGCGCTGATTATGGCGGGAATTGTGTTCGCATCTCAGCCAGAATGGGCTGCCGCGCTCGAAAGAGTGGCTCAGCGTCTTTCAATGGCGCGCGCAAATCCAGATGTGATATTACGGATTGTAAAACCGTTCCTGCAGCAGCCCCTGGTATTGGTCGCTCTGTTGGCAGGTGCGGCAGGAATTGTGCCTTTGGTGGAAGAGTTTTTTAAACCATTAGGCTTATGGCTGTTAGCAGGACGAAAAATGACTCCAGCAGATGGCTTTATCCTCGGCGCTGCCAGTGGATGCGGTTTTGCGCTGCTGGAGAGCCTGGGGCTGCTGAGCAACCCTGCCCAGAGCAGCTGGGTTGTCCTGGCGGTGGGGCGCATGGGCACTGGATTATTGCATATTACCGCCTCAGCGCTGGTGGGATGGGGGCTGGCGGTAGCCTGGCGGGAAGGCAAATATATCCAACTTGGCATAAGTTATGCACTGGCAGTCTTTATTCATTCTATTTGGAATTTGTTTGGACTGCTGATGGGAATTGCCCCGTTGTTAGAACCTGTTTCACCGCAAATCTGGCTGGTTGCGCGGCTTGGTCAGGTAGCCCCATTGGCATTAGCGGTTCTGGCAGCATCTCTATTGATGATTTTATGGGTTGGAAACCGGATTTTGCGTCCGCAAGGGGCAAAATCATGGTAAACTCTGTTGCGTTTCAAAAATCTTCTGGAGAACATTCTCCTCAATGAACAACCAGGAAGGATTCCCTCGATGAGCATAGGCGATATTATCAGTTTTTTTCTGCATATTGATGTCTATTTGACTCAAATTATTCAACAATACGGCACGCTGACCTACATCATTTTATTTCTTGTGATATTTGTGGAGACTGGATTGGTCGTTATGCCCTTTTTACCCGGTGATTCCTTGCTCTTTGCAGCAGGCGCAATCACTGCCACAACCGGCGCATTAGACCCATTTTTCCTCTTTGTGCTGCTTGCGATTGCAGCGGTGGTGGGTGATACCGTCAATTACTGGATTGGGCATTTTGTTGGTCCGAAAGTGTTTACCAGCAATTCGCGCTTATTAAAACGCGAATACCTGGAAAGGACGCAGGCGTTTTACGACAAACACGGTGGGAAGACCATTTTCCTGGCGCGTTTTATTCCCATTATTCGGACATTTGCCCCCTTTGTGGCTGGGGTTGGGAAAATGCGCTATGGATATTTCATCACTTATAATGTGGTGGGCGGCATCGTGTGGACCGGGTCCTTCATCTTCTTGGGGTATTTCTTTGGCAACGTGCCGTTTGTTAAGGCTAATTTCGAGCTGGTGATTATTGCCATTGTCTTGATCTCGGTGATGCCAGGCGTTTTTGAATTTATGAAAGAGAAAATGAAATCGAAAGCGAAAACTGTGCCAACGGTAGAGTGATCCCAGGTTATGAAACGCGAGACACTTCAGAAACTGGTCGGCTTTTTGTTTCGTGTCTTTACTCGCACTGAGTATTCAGGGTATGAGCATATTCCTCCGACGGGCGGAGTCATAATCGCCACGAATCATTGCAGCCGAGTGGATACGTTGTTGTTGTGGGGAACGCCAGGACGCCCCGATATTACTGCCCTGGTGGCTGATAAATACAAGAAATATTTTTTGTTCAATTGGATCTTAAACACCGCCGGGATCATCTGGTTAGACCGCAGCCAGGCAGATTTTGGGGCGTTTCGGGTTGCAGCAGAAGCGATTAAAAACGGCGCTTGCCTCGGAATTGCGCCGGAAGGCACGCGCAGCCGCAACGGTCAATTGCTGCCGGGTAAACCGGGCACTGCGCTTCTGGCGCTGCGCACCAACGCGCCTATTGTGCCGGTAGGGATTGAGGGGACGGACAAAGCAGTTCGCGGGATTTTCACCTTGCAGCGACCGCGCCTGTACCTGCGTTATGGGGAGGCATTTCGCCTGCCGCCTTTAGATCGCGACCGGCGGAACGAGCAACTGCAGCAATATACCGATGAAATTATGTGCCGGATCGCTGCGCTCTTGCCAGAGCGTCAGCGCGGCGTTTACCGCGATCATCCCATGCTCAAGCAGTTTCTGAGATGATCAAGAAATCCTGTCGAAGACGTGGAAGCGCAGCCTCTTCGGATGGGATGTTATTTCAATCGGGTTACCGTCGGAACAAAATTTCATTTTATTCACAGCGTTGTCGCCAATATGGGAATATAGCTGATTCTGCCCGGCTATACCGCGAACTGGTCAATTTTCTCCCGGAACCGCTGCTCTATACCGACCTGCAAGGCACAATCTTGCTGGCAAATCAATATGCAGCTATTCAACTTGGTTATAGCCATCCCAAAGAATTGTTGGGATTAAATGGATTTCAATTTATTTCTCCTGATGAACAATCCCGTTTGCGGGAAGACGCCGCTCGCACCATGCGCGGATTAAGTGCTGATAATATCGATTTCATCATTATTCGCAAAGATGGCAGCCAATATGCGGGTCAGGTCATTGCCCGCCTGGTGCGCGACCACGCAGGAAAGCCGCGTGGTTTTTCGGTTTTAATTCGCGATGTTGCAGCAAGCAAAGCGGCTCAAGCCGCCTTGCGCGCCAGCGAGGAGCGCTTTCGCACCCTGGTTGAAACTTCCCCTGACGGGATTGTGGCATTTGATTTAAGCGGAACCATTACAGATTGCAATCAAAGCGACCTTCTCATTTTTGGGTATCAAGATCGGGAAGAAATATTGGGTCGCAAAATATTTGAATTCATGCCGCCAAACGAGATACCAAGAGCGGCTGAGTTGATGACTCAAGTCCTTCGTCATGGCGAAACGGTGCGGGCTGAATTTATCCTGCTAAAAAAGGATGGCTCGACGTTTCTGGGAGAAGTCAACGGTTGTCTTATTCTCAATGCAGAAGGAATACCGCAAGGGTATATGGTAATAACCCGCGATATTACCGAGCGCCGGAAAAGCGAAGAGGCGTTGCGGGCGAACGAGGCAAGGCTGCGTTTGATTTATGAAAACATGACCGACGAAGTCTGCCAGATCGATCAGGACGACCGCGTCATTTTCGTCAGTCCTTCCATCAAACGGATGACGGGGTATGAGGTGGAAGATCTGCTTGGAAAAAATGTAATGGAGCATGTTCATCCGGATTTTTTAGCGGGTGTGATTGACACATTCTTAAAGGTGTTGCGGTCGCATGGAGATTTTGTGCGATTGGAATACCCGTATTACACCAAACACGGGGAATACATCTGGTTCGAATCTGAATCCCGCTTGTTGTATGACGAGGACGGAAACTATTGCGGGGCGATCTTTGGCACGCGGAACATCAATGATCGAAAAAAAGGGGAGGAAGAAATATTGCGCTTGAATGCAGAACTGGAAGCCCGCGTCAGAGAAAGGACAGGTGAATTAGAACAGGCGCTGCGCGAGATGGAAGCGTTTTCCTATTCCATTTCGCATGATTTGCGCGCTCCCTTGCGCGCTTTGAATAGCTATTCTGCCATCCTCGACGAGGAATTTTCGGGGTATCTGCCTGACCAAGCCAGAAAATATTTACGTTATATCCAGCGCAATTCTTTATACATGGATCAATTGATCCGTGATTTGTTGATGTTATCCCGCACCGGGCGCGCGCCGTTGGAGAGAAAGCATTTGAAGATGGGCGAGATCGTTCAAAAAGCAATTGACACCCTCACTGGTGAGCAGAACTGGCGAAGTGTGGAATTGATTCAGCATGATTTGCCAGATGGCTGGGGCGACCCGACGCTCGTGCAGCAGGTGTGGTACAACCTTTTGTCGAATGCTATGAAATATACCAGTAAGGCGGCTCAACCCCGCATCGAAATAGGCAGTCAGGGCAGCAAAGATGACCGACCGATCTATTATGTGCGCGACAATGGGATTGGATTTGACATGCAATACGCCAGCGTCATCTTTGGAGTGTTCCAGCGCCTGCACCATGATGGTGAATTTGAGGGCACCGGGGTGGGGTTGGCAATCGTGCAACGGGTGATTTTGCGGCATGGGGGTGAAGTTTGGGCGGAATCCGAACCTGGGCAAGGTTCGACGTTTTATTTTCATCTGTAATTTCATCACCGCAGGAGTGGGGGAGTGGAAACGAGGTTTCTCCCTGCCGCAGGTAAATCAATCTAATCAATTGAACCGGTCAGTGAGAAAAAGAAGGTTGCGCCTTTTTCCACTGCGCCTTCTGCCCAAATTTTCCCGCCGTGGAGATCTATGATTCGTTGGACGGTTGCCAGTCCAATCCCTGAGCCTGGAAATTCATGGCTGGTATGCAGGCGGCTGAAAGCCCGGAATAATTTCATAACATGCTTCATATCAAACCCTGCGCCGTCATCGCGTACGAAATAAACCGGCTGGTCATCCTGAAAAAATCTTCCAAATTCGATACGGGCAGCAGCGTGATGCGATGTGAATTTCAATGCGTTTCCCAGTAAATTCTCTAAGACTACCCGGATTAATGCCCGATCCGCGTTGGCATATACATCAGGAGCGATAATCCATTCAATTCGCCGGTGATGTTCCCTATCATTCAATTCCTTTATGATACTTTGAACCATCTCGCTCATATGAACAGGTTGGAGGTTTAATTCAGCTCTCGATATTCGAGAAAGACGAAGCAGATCATCGATCAACTGATTCATCGTATGAATGGCGGATTGGATTCGTTCCAGATAACTCAGTCCAGTTTCATCGAGTTGACCGCCGTAATCTTCAATTAATGCCTTGCTGTAACCGTCTATGGCTCGGAGAGGCGCGCGCAAATCATGCGAAACGGTGTAAGTGAATGCTTCTAGTTCGCGGTTAGAGGCTTCTATCTGCAGCGTGCGTTCGCGAACCCGTTGCTCCAGCGACTCATTCAATGCGCGAATTTGTTCTTCTGCTAATTTTCGTTGGGTGATATCTTGAATAACCGCCAGGAAACAGGCTGGTTCCGTATCGCCAGGCGGCAATAATCGAATCGTAACTTCACCCCATACCACCGCGCCATCCTTGCGGAGGTATCGCTTTTGGACTTGCAAGCGTTCGAGGCTTCCCTCGATAATTTTGGGAAGATCTGGTTTTCCAATCGTCAGGTCATCGGGATGGGTTGCTTCCAGGAATGTCTTGCCAATCAATTCTTGTTCTTCATACCCGAGAAAATTGCAAAAAGATTGGTTGCAGCGGATAAAGACGAAGCTGAGATTGACCAGGACAGCGCCAACTGGGGATAGGTCAAAAGTTCGCCGGAATTTTTCTTCATTTCGGATTAACGCCCGTTCAATTTTTTTGCGAGCAGAAATATCTCGAAAAAATGTGACAAGCAGACCGCCGTTAAGGGGCAGATAAGTGGCGCTAATATCGACATCGATCAACTCGCCGTCTTTTCGCTGGAGAATGGTTTCAAAATGATCGCTGCCATTTTTCTTGATTTGCTCGATATGCTGTCTGGTTTCTACTGCATCTTCAATCATTTCTAAATCGAAAATCTGCAGCGCCAACAATTCTTTTCTGGTGTAACCAAGAATTTTGCAGGCAGCCTCGTTGGCGTCGATGAATGTCTGATTCTCATCGATCAGCAAGAAACCATCTAACGAAGTTTCAATGATTTTTGCCAGCATTACCTCCCGCTGGCGTAGAGCGATTTCAGCTTGTTGACGTTTTTGAATATCATCCCACTGCCGCAAAGAATGGCGGATGAAGTGTGGAAGATTGCGGAACATCTCAGGGGTCTTGACCACGTAATCCAGCGCACCGGCTTTCATCGCCTCAACCGCCTGGGTTTCGTCTCCCTGGCTGGTCAGGATGACCACCGGGTATTGTCGTTCATTTGTAGAATTGCGAAGTAGTTCCAATCCGCTGCCGTCTGGCAGGCGCAGGTCGGATATGATCAGGTCAGGTTTGGCGTGTTCAGCCAGTTTCTCTATGGCTTTCTCAAAGTTCCTTGACAAATAAATAAAAACGATCCTCTTCGGTAAAATTGGATGCGCTTACAACCAAGAAGCCGAGGAGGATCACATGGATTATAGCACGCTTCAGCCCTGGCAGGAGATCAACGAAAACGGTGTTATCTACGATACAACCAGTTTGTATGCCTATTTTCAAAGGATTAGCGACCCGCGCAAGGCACGTGGCAAGCGTTATCACCTGACGACCCTGATGGTAGTCATCTTTTTGGCCAAATTGTGTGGGCAGGACACGCCGGTCGAGATAGCCGATTGGGCCAGGAACCACGCGGAAGCATTGGTCGGAGACTTGAAATTGAAACGAACCTGGATGCCGCACCACAACACCATTCGTCGGGTGTTCCGGGACATTTTGGACGAAGCTGAATTCGACCGGCTCATGCGGGACTATCAACAGCAACGTGTCAAGGGTGGGGAGCAGCTGGCAATGGACGGCAAGACTTTGCGAGGCACGCGGATCGCGGATGAAGAAGCGGCGGATCATGTATTGAGCGTGTACGATGTTCATGAACAGTGCGTGATGGCGCAAGCCGCTGTGGAGCAGAAGGAAAACGAGATCGTGGCGGCTCCCCGAGCCTTGGCACAAATGGAGTTGGCAGGAAAAATCATCACTGGCGATGCTATGCATGCCCAACGAGCGCTTTCGGCCCAGATTGTGGCATGCGGCGGAGACTATCTGTGGGTGGTGAAGGAAAACCAGGAGCGCCTGTATCGGGATATTGAGCGCTTGTTTGCCCCAGACAAGCCCAAACCGGGCTTTGGGAAGATCGCCACCGACTTTCTGCAGGCGGAAACTGTCAACAAGGGACATGGACGCATTGAGAAACGTCAGATCCAAACCAGCGCCATGCTCAACGATTATGTCGATTGGCCCGGTCTGGGGCAAGTCTACCGGCTGGAGCGCCATTTCACCTGGATACGCCAGGGGAAAGTGATCAAAACCAGCCAGGAGGTGGAGTACGGCATCACCAGCCTGGCCCAAGAAAAAGCCTCGCCCAAGCGGGTGATGCAAGTCAGACGGAAGCATTGGCTGATTGAAACGGGCTTGCATTATCGGCGAGATGTGACCTTTCGGGAAGATGCGACCCGCATGACAAAAGGCGCTGCAGGACGAATTCTGGCTACCTTCCATAACGTTGTCCTGGCGTTGATCAAGCAGGCCGGTTTTCAGAACGCTGCCCAGGCTCGTAGATGGTTTGATGGGCACCTTGACCAGGCTTTTGCTCTGCTTGTTTCGGGAGTTTCTCGACTTTGAGAAAGCCATACCAGTTTCTCAAGCAGATCTTGAGCGTTTTCCAGATATTCTTCGATTAGTAAGGTGCATTTCAGATCTGATTTTTCGAGAGACCGTTTTGCGAGTTCAGCGTGCGCAGGATTATCTTCGACCAGCAGCACCACAATGTTCTGTGAATCCATAGTCATTTGTTCCTTTTAGAAAAAGACCAATAAACCTACCAGTAATACTTTTGCGGGCAGGTTTAAGTAATGTACCATTCAAAGACATGAGGTAAGTGTATTATCTCATATTATTTTAATGTTGCCATGAAAATCCGACAATGAAGTTTCTGCACGTTTTTACAGCGTGCGCCCACAGTGTACGACTGTGGCATGCGACTGTGGCGAACACAAAGGCTTACCTTTTCTTTTTTCCTTAACGAACCCTCTGCTTCTCCATCCAATCGACATTCACCCCACCTGGATTGCACTTCGCCTTGACAGGCTCTGGTACAATAATCTTTCGGACTACAAGGGCAGCATGAGCGATCAACCTTCTCCCCAGCAGCTTGGCAGAAAGACCATCACCGGTACATTTTGGGTCTATACTGCTGTGTACAGCGGCAAGGTGATGGTCTTTCTGAGCACCATTGTCCTGGCGAGGCTGCTGGAAAAGGAAGATTTTGGTATCGCTGGATTCGCATTGGTGGTGATTGCCTTTCTGGAAGTATTTTACGACCTGGGCATCGGGCAGGCGCTGATTGTGCACCCCAACGACCGGCTGACCAGCAGTACTGCGTTTTGGTTGGGCTTGGGCTTTTCGGCAATTCTCTTTGGGGCAACCTGGCTGGCAGCGCCCTGGATCGGCGCCCTTTTCAACGATCCGCGTGCCATTCCGGTGACTCGTGTGCTGGCTTTCACCTTCCCCATTTCAGCGCTGGGCAATGTGCATAACGTGTTGATGAGCAAAGAACTTCGCTTTCGCGGCAAATTCATTCCCGAATTTGCGCGCGCACTCAGCAAAGGGCTTATCTCCATCCTGCTGGCGTTCCTCGGCTTAGGCGCGTGGAGTCTGATCATCGGTCAGCTTGCCAGCACGGCGGTGGCGGTAATCGTGTTCTGGATCGTCTATCCCTGGCGCCCATCGCTGGTGTTTTCGCTGGAGCGCGCTCGCCAGGTGCTGGGATTTGGCTTGAACATCGTGGCGGTTAACAGCCTTTCGGTCATCCAGGGCAGCGCGCCTTCCTTCCTCATTGGGCGCTACCTGGGGGCTGGTATGTTGGGGGTGTATCAACTCGCCTTCCGCGTGCCAGATCTGCTCATATCGCAATTTTGCAGCATTCTCAGCCGGGTCATTTTCCCGGTGTATGCTACCCTTAAAGAAGACGCTGCCACCCTGCGCAGCGCCTTTCTCACCGCCACGCGCTATATTTCCTTGATCACCGTGCCGATAGGATTGGGAATTTTTCTAATAGCGGAGCCGTTTGTGCTGACCCTGTTTTCCGATCGCTGGCGCGAAGCCATTCCGGCAGTGCGGGCGATTGGTTTGTACAGCCTGCTGTTTTCGCTCTCCTATGCGGCGGGCGATGTTTATAAAGCCACCGGGCGACCGCACATTTTAACCCGCTTGACCCTGGTTGAGGTTGCCATCGAATTGCCGGTGCTGACCTGGGCAACCCTCACCTTCCGCTCGGTAACCGCTGTCGCCTGGACGCTCACCCTGTTGACCGCCGGGGCAACGCTGCTGGAACTTGGGGTGGCAGCCTGGGCGTTGAAATCTCGTCCACTGACCATTCTCAAGGCGCTGCTACCCTCTTTCAGCGCGGGGGGGATCATGGCGCTGGCAGTCAGCGCACTTGTCCCTCTGGTTGCCGATATTTCGGCGCTGGCGCAGCTCACCCTGTGTGTTGTGGCTGGCGCGACAGCCTACCTGTCTGCTCTGCTTATCCTGCAGCGACCCATGGTGCTGGAAACAATCGCCATGCTGCGCGCCATTTTATCCAAACGGCTCAATCGTTCGGTTGAAAATCCTTAAGAGATTGGTTCGACCAGTTCCGCTTGTTGGGGTTTCTCCTGGCGGGTGGTCCATTCGATAACCTTCTTTTTCAAGGCAGGAAGCCAGATATACGAAGCGTGCGCCAGGATACGTCGCGGCGGAACAACCTGTAACACTGCGTGCGGGTGCTCGGTTACCTGCCAGCGCAGCTTATACTCTTCGTCACCACGCAGAAAATCGATCTCGCGCAGGCGACTGTTGAAATTATTCTCGATCAGGTGTAAAAACAGGATGTTGCCGGGACCATAATCGGCGTAGGTTTTATCGTAACCCCCGCGCCAGTCTTCAAAGCGCTGGTTAATGCGAAAACCATAGTCAAACGCCACCGGCTGCTCATTAAAATAAAGAAACGAAATATCCATGACCGCCTGGCTGGTCAGGGTCTTTGCCAGTTCCAGGTGGAAGCGGCGGGTTATTTCATCCTGGTACAACTCCGGGAAAGTGCCTTTGGCGTTGATCTCGAAGATCGCCTGCAGGTGCTCGGGTTTCACCTCGTCGCCCACAAAGCGCCGGTAAGACACGCTCACCCCCTCCCCTTTGAGGCGCTCAATTGACTTGCGGATTTGTTTGCGCAGCCGTTTGGGGAGACCCTCGTAATATAGGCGAAAATCGCCCACGGTGTGGATGTGCAGGTGGCGGGTAGGGATCAGGCGGTAGACGCATTGGTGAGCTGTCAACCCGGAGAGGATGGGGATTAACCCATGCTCTGCCAGCGGCGCTTCTTCCAGCTCAAAAACATCCCACTCTGCTGAAGAACCCGCAATCGCCGCGCATATTTGTGCCATCACGTCGAATCTGCCATGGTCGACCAAAAAGCCGGCAATATCGGCATGAGGCTTGCCCAAATTACCCAGGATGCGGTACCACAGGTATTTCTTTTTGCGCCGCGCGATTTTCAGCGGCGCAATGCCCACCAGCTCGCCGCCCTCCCAAACGGTGAAAATAGATAAACGCCTGCCAGTTGAATAGAATTTCCACCAGGTGAACAACCATTCCCAGGTCAAAAAGGTGGATTGATGCGGACATCGCTCAAACAAGCGGTTCCACGCATCGCGAAGACTTTCAAAATCGCTGGTTGTTTCGATCCGCCTTACGACAAGACCAGGCATTGCCATGAATTACCCTCCACCTGCTCCCTTTTATCCAACTGGTTTCAAATGGATTTGTTCCAATTGATATTACCGGATATTAATCCATAAATTATCATATTTGTCTAAATTGTAACAAATTTGGACACTCGATCAAGGAAAATATTAAATTTGAATAATAAATAGTCCTTTCTGACGGTATAATGTGGTAATCTGCCTGTTATGCAATTTATCCAGATAAGGAGCTGCTCCATGTCTTCATTCGCAGCCGTTTTCCTCACCTTCGAACGCCTGGACATGCTGCGCCGCCGGGTGGAACACAAACAAGAGCCGACATACACCGCATACCTGGCAATGATGGAAGAAGCCAACCGCCAGCTAACCCGTCAGCCAGCCGTGCCAGAAACCTGGTATGTACCGGGATATTACCGGGACGCCCAGGGTCATAACCGGGCAAAAGGCGTACTGGCAGACGACGCCAACGCTGCTTACCACCTGGCATTGGCGTATCAGATAACCGGCGAAGTGCGCTACGCCGAGGCAGCCGCCCGCCTGGCGCGCGCCTGGGCAGCCGGTCCAAAGAAAATGCGCAAAGAGGATGACTCAACGCTCTCTTTCAGCTATCACTTCCCGGCGCTGATCTTTGCCGAAGCTCTGATCCGCGAATCTCCTGCCTGGAGCGGGAGCGACGCCGCTGCTTTTCAACTGTTTTTGCTCGAAAAAGCCTTGCCGCAGAACTGCATGAGCCGAGAGAACAATTGGGGCAATTGGGGGCTGGTGCTGGTGCTGGCAATCGCTGCCAGCGCCGGGCGCGCCGATTTGCTGCAGCAGGGCGCAGCGCGCTGGAAAGAGTTCATCGAAAAACAAATCGCGCCAGATGGACACCTGCCGTTGGAGGTAGGGCGTAACCACGGCATAGGCGAACGCGGCATCTGGTACACTCACTTCTCGCTTATGCCGCAGACCCTCGCAGCGGAGATTCTGCGCGTCAACGGGGTTGATCTGTATAATTACATCTCCCCCAGCGGGCGCACCCTGCGCGCCGCATTTGAACGGTCTGCGCCCTGGGCGCGCGACCCGGCTGCCTTTCCTTACTTCAAAGGCAAAGACCGCCGCGAAATGAAAGGCACCGATTACGTCAGCTATTACGAGATCCTCAACGCCCGCTGGCGCAACCCGGATGCCAGCGCAATGCTGGAGAAGATGCGTCCACTGACCGCCATCCACAGCGCGCCGTGTTTGACCTTTACGCACGGGAAATGAACCAGACGTTCACCCTGCCCAACATCCATCCGCCTCTGGCGCAAACCCTGCGTCTGGCATATAATATCTTCATCCTGATGAGGGGAAAATACGGGCACTTAACGTCAATTGTATTTATCTCCAGCTTTCGAAAACCTGCCCATTTTTCAACCTCCTGGGTTAAAACGATTCCCGCGAATCAATTAAAATAGTACCTGTAAAGAATGTTCTTTCTTGAAATTTTGCAAACAAAGCGCAAAGGTCAATTCTTTTATTGATGGCATCTTCTTTTCTTAATCAAGTTCTTGAAAGCGCCGCCTCTCGATATGGGATCATCTCTTATTTTAAATCGGATCGAGTCATCGGTTCATCCCTCAAGGAATATGGGGAATGGGCGCAAAAAGAGATCGATCTGCTTGCGCGTATCATCGAACCGGGCGATATTGTTCTCGATATTGGAGCGTTCATCGGAACTCATACCCTCGCATTTTCAAACATGGTGGGGGAAAACGGCTGGGTATTGGCGTTTGAACCAAACCCGCTTGCTTATGAGGTCTTAAATCTCAACGTATCCCAGAATTCGCTGACCAACGTCAAACTGTTTAACGCTGCCGTGGGCGGTGAAGAGAAAGAAATCCAGGTTGGACGCCTACCAAATCAATACCTGCAGAACCCGGGCAGCGCTCCATTGACCGCAATTCTGCCGCCCGCTGAAACCAGGACCGCCAAAATAATCCGTTCCATCTGTCTGGATTCCCTTGTTGTGGATCGATGCAAACTGATCAAATGTGATGTCGAAGGGATGGAAGGGGCGGTTCTTTCGGGCGCCAGGCAATTCATCCATGCGCACCGCCCCATCGTAGTCTGCGAGTGTTTGTCTCTGCAAAACGGAACCGAACTGCTGGGTTTGATGAATGAATTGAGGTACGAGGGGTTTATTCACCTGGTCTCTGCTTTTAACAGCCAAAACTTTAAGGGGAATGCCATCGATATCTTTGATGGTGGAATGGAAACCAACCTGGTTTTTGTCCCTGTTGAAACCGCCGGCGCCTTCCAGTTATTAATTCCCGAAGACAGCGGGTTCTTTCATTTTTCAACGATCGATGAACTCGCCCTGGCTTTGCTGAAAAAGCCGCAATACAAAGCGATGTTGACCCAAACCAATGCCGCTTCCCACCTGGGAGAAAAATTTTGGATCGATGAGTCGGAGGTGACCGCCTTACAAGACCAGGTTCACCGCCTGGAATCCCAGATGCAGGCGCTCCATGGTCAGAACCAGGAACTCCGCCAACAGCTAGTTAACCTGCAAGCCGAAGACCAGCAAAAAGACCGCCTGATTCATCACTTGCAGCCCCTGGAAGGGGTTAATCAATCGCTGCAAGAACAATTGGGTAAACTTCAAAAGCAGTTTGTGTCCTCAAAATCGCGGATAAAAACCCAAAAACAAGAATTGGTTCGCTTGCAGACCTGTTTAAGCGAAGCGAAAGCTCAAATATCGAAGTTGCAGACGCTTGAGTCAGAATATCAAAGTCAAATCAATGCCCTTGAGACCTATAAAAACGAGCGCGAGCAGGTTTTACAATACCTCAACTCAAAATTGTTGGAGATTTATTCCAGCACTGCGTGGAAATTGATCCGCTTCATGTGGCGCTTCCGGCTGTGGGTTGCGCCTCCCGGCAGCGCCAGAGAAAAAGCGGGAAGGTCCATAGTCCGCCTCTTTTCTCTTTTAACGAAAAGAAATAAAGTCAAGCGGGACAGCCATACCCAGTCTGCTCCACCCGCCTGGACTGACAGCCAACCAGCCCAATCTATTCCATCTGCTTCTGATGCATCCAGCTCACTGTGGAACGACACTACTTTCGACCCGAATCCAACCCGTGTGCCTGATAATGTCCTTGGTGAGCGTCAATTGATCAAGCTGCTTGACCAAAGTGTAATCAGCGATTCATTCGTCCTTTCCGTCAGCCATGATAATTATGCCGAAAGCATTGGGGGAGTCCAATTAAAAATTCAAGATGAACAACTGGCGTATAACCAGCAAAGAACCAGTTATTTGCACATCTATCCATTTAATGTTCAACGCTTTTTATTATTTGACCGGGACAGGTTTTATATCGGACTGAACTTGGATGGTAATTCATTGGGTTTCACCACTGGGGATATTTTGTTAAAGGTCTTAAATAATAAATTTAAGGAAAAGATAAAGAGGACAATTCTGCATCACTTAATGGGATTTAACGCCTCCTTCATTATGGATTTGTTGCGATTTGTTGATTACAAAGCCTGTGTTTGGATCCATGACTCTTTTTCGATTTGTCCCAGTTACAATTTACTTCGCAATAACCGCGAATATTGCGGTGCTCCATCAATCGATAGCAACAGTTGCATGATCTGTGGTTACAGCGAGATGCGCCGGAAACAAATTGCTTTTTTTCGAGAACTTTTTTCACATCCTCATCTTGAAATTCTCACTCCGTCTGGCTTCACTACTGAATTTTGGAAAACCAAAACAGGAAACACCGCGCTGAATGTGCGGACTATTCCGCATTTGCTCTTCCATCCCATCGATAAAAATTCGCATCGACCTTTGAACAACCCGTTACGGATTGGGTATGCGGGTTTTCCTGTGAATCATAAAGGATGGCAGGTATGGTTGAGGCTCGTTGAGCGATTCCACACAGATCGTCGATATCAATTTTTTGTGTTTTCTTCCACACCTGTTCCAAACGATAAGTATACTCAAATTGATGTTACAAATTCGAAAAATAACCGTTTGGCAATGTTGCATGCCCTACGAGATCACAAGATTGATGTTTTGATCTTATGGTCGCTTTGCCCTGAGACCTTTTCGTTTGTTATGCATGAAGGAATGGCAGCTGGCTGTTACATTTTGACAAACCCTGACAGCGGTAATATTCAAACCCTGGTTAAGCGGCAGGCTTGTGGTTCGGTCTTGCCTGATGAAGCCGAGTTACATCATCTATTCGAAGGCGAAATTCTTACTGAGTTGGTTCAAGAGTACCAGAAAGACGGGATACCTCAATTCGAACTGGTTGATAACACAAGTAATTTAATCGAATAGACCATGGATATTTTCACCAGTATTTCCTTAAATTATCTATCCAAAGCGCGCACCCTGGCGTTTTCTTTGAAGCAACTTCACCCTGATTGGACTTTTCACTTGCTCATTTCTGACAAGATTAAAGAAAACGAGAAATATTTATTCCAAAAATCGGATATTTTGACCACGCCTTTTGATCGTGTTGTTTTTATCGAAGAATTGCCCATTGAAAACCTGTATAGTTTTATCTTCCGGCATACCGTTGTCGAACTATGCACAGCCGTCAAAGGGGTTTATTTAAAATTCCTGCAAACCCGTGGGGCAAAAAAAGTGGTGTACCTGGACCCGGATATTTTTGTATTCAACAGTCTAACTGAAGTTGATTACATGTTGGATCACCATGCTGTATTGCTCACTCCCCACCTTTCAGAACCTCCGCATGAACGCCAATCCATTATCGATAATGAAATTGCCGCTGTACAGCGCCACGGCACTTTTAACTTGGGGTTTTTGGCTGTCAATTTCGAGCGTCAGGCAGCCATAGATTTTGCTGACTGGTGGGAAAACCGCCTGCTTAATTATTGCTACGCTGAATATGCCATTGGGTTGTTCACCGATCAAAAATGGTGTGATTTGGTGCCCTCCTACTTCGAGGATTTTTTTGTAATACGCGATCCTGGTTATGATGTAGCCAGTTGGAATCTGGACACGCGAAAAATAACCATGTCGCCTGAAGGGCAATTAGTGGTCAATCGTGTCTATCCTTTGCGGTTTTACCATTTCACAGGCTTCGATTCTGGAGCGGGAATGATTATGACCGAGAGATATAAAGACGGAAACTCATTGGTCGATGAATTGTGGCAAATGTATGCCCGAAAGATTCAACAGAATCGGCAGGGAGAATTTCAGCAGGTTAAAAATTTTTACCATACGTTCGATAATGGTGTCGAGATCACCAAAGAGCATAGAAGAATTTATCGTTTATGGAAAGATTTGCAAGAAAAATATCCCAATCCATTTTCTACGAAAGAAAACCAAGGATTTCTTAATTGGTTCCAATCCAATCAAATTGCAATTGAGAAAGAACTGAGCCAGCATCAATGGATTTTGTGATTGGTTATGGGTTCTATTCCCAAGAGATTGGTTAAGGAGCTGCCATCGGGTTTGCTCTGCATCAACACAGGCGGCAAATCCGCTCTACCCCCGCTCAACAGGGGCGTCATTTCCCCAAGAGCTTGAGAAGATCAGCCAGGTCGGCTGTTGCCAGGCATTCGACCGTGTCGGCGCCGCCGTAATAAATCTTGACCTCTCCTGAATCCTCCAAAATCATGCCGCCGGGGAACAAGACGTTGGTGCGGAATCCCTCTTCTTTTTCGTACCTGGTATCTGGCACCATAAGCGGCGTTGGCAAATGCCCAATGACGCGCCAGGGTGGATCAAGGTCGAGCAGCATGAGTCCAATGGAGTATCGTTTGGTCCAGCGTGCTTCCCAGCCGTTCTTTCCGCGCGAGGGGTCAATATCCACAGCGTGGTACAGCGCGAGCCAGCCGCGGGGCGTGCGCACTGGCGGCGCGCCTGGACCGATCTTGTCGTTGGCGAACGGCACATCCTCCACTGCCAGCACCAGTCTGGGTGTATCCCACAGGCGCAGGTCGGGAGAGGCGCCCAGCCACAGGTCAAAGCGGTCTCTGCCGCGGCTATAGACCGGCATGGGTCTTTCCAGGCGCAGAAATTGTCCGTTCACCCGCTCTGGAAACAGCACCATGTTGCGGTTATCTGGAGCCGAGAGGCTGAGCACCTCAAAGCGGGCAAAATCGCTGGTGCGCGCGATCCCGCCGCGCAGCCCATGCCGGGTATCCATCGCAAAGCACATGTACACCTGCCCATCGATAACCGTCAGGCGGGGATCGTAAGCGCGGATCACTTCCCTTTCGGGGTCGGGACAATTCAGCAAATGAGCGGCAGCCTGGGCGGCGCGTTCACGGTCCCAAATTGGCTGAGGTTCCACCTGCCAGCGGATGCCGTCGCCGCTAAATGCCAGACCCAGGTTGGTGCCCTGGAAGACCGGGCTGCCCCATTCGCCGTAATCGTTGCGGAAGACCATGACATACCGTCCTTCGTATTTGGTCACGCCAGCGTTGAAGACGAGGGTCGCGTGATACGGCACTTGCTGCGCGGTTAAGATGGGATTGCCCGCATACCGGTGAATGACCGGGCTGGTTTTGAAATGGGTCTCATCGATTAAGCTCATATTGCTCCTGAGGGCTGGCTGTTCTCCCAGCTATGGCAGGTTTGCAGGCTTTTTGCCAGGCGGTCAATCACCTCACAGTCGGGCTTACCCGCACCGCAGACTGCGGGATACAGTTCCAGGGTGATCGTGCCGTCGAAGCGGTCGCGCGCCAACTGGTGGATCAGTCGATCCAGGCGCAGGCGTCCTTCCTCTGGCAGGCGGTGTTCCTGCCCGTCGTAATTACTCAAATGGACATGCCGGATGTGGCTGTTCCAGTGAGGATACACCTCAGCAGGTTCCAAGCCCCAGGTTGCCAGGTGGGTTGTGTCCATCGTCAAGGCGCGAAACCGTTTGATGGATTCGAGCTGCTGCATGGAAATTGGATTCCAGAAGTACAGGTTGGTTTTATTCCAGGCGACAACATGGGCTGGCAGGTTTTCCACGCACAATTCCACCCGCGTGGAATCCTGCAGGGCGTCAAATTCAGTTTCCATCCAACGCCGCAGCCGTTTAAAGCGCGAACCTGGTAGCAGCGTCACCATGCGCTTGCGCCAGCTGCCGATGATAAGTTCGATTGAAGTGAAATCAACTTTGGGCGGCAGGTGCACCACGACTGCCTCGGCGTCCAGGGTCTCTGCCATTTTAACCGTGCGCTGGACGGCTTCGGCATCGTCCCTGCCCCATCCCTGGGCATAGATCGAAAACGGCGAGTGAACCGATAAAACAGGAATTTGGTAGCGGTCGATCAACCGCCGGATATAATCCGCGTCGCGCGTATCGGGTCGGTAATCAATCATTAATTCCATGCCGTCAAACCCCGCCTGTTTGGCAATTTCAAATGTGCGGGCGGTGCCGTAGGTGTGGATGGAAGCGGTAGAGAATGTGTAACGCAACATCAATCAGCCCTGCCTCAAAGGTGATAGGGCAATTATACGCGATGTATTCATTCTATCAGTGGATTCTAGATCATGAAAAGCGAATGGATCCGACCACCCATTAATGCAGCAATTCTGTGTGATCGATCAGCTTCCCTTCGATAAACGCCTGGGCGGCAGCATCAATATCCCTCAGATCCGTTACGATAGGTTGAATATTTAACTGGCGCATGCTTTCATAAGCGCCCATGCCCATCCCGCCGCACAGCAGGGCTTTGCAATCCGCGATGGTTTCTGCCATGCGGACATGTTTGTTATGAGAACCAGCATCGTGCCCACGTCCCGCTTCGTGGTGATCTTCGCTATGCGGCATTTGACTGAATTGTGAATGTCCCATCTTGCTGCGCAATTCGCGGTCGATAATTTTGCCTTCTTCAATGGTCAAAACCAGATAGTATGGGGCGCGACCAAAATGCTGGCTGATGGTCTTTCCGTCGTCGGTAATCACTGCTATTTTCATCGATACCTCCTGATTTAAGAATGTGGCAGGGAAATGTCTTGTTACAGGCTCTTCCCGGTGATCCAAAGGAAAAAGAATAAGCAAAATTTGCGCAGCCTCGGCGCCCTGGTTTGCCCATTGATGAGGCAGATGAGCCTCAAACAGCAGGCTGTCGCCCGCTCTCAAGGGGTACTCCTTATTCTCGACCCAGTATTGAAGGCTGCCTTCGAGACAATAAACAAATTCATGCCCGGTATGAACAATCTGTCGGTCTCCGCTGTTCATGCCCGGTTTCATGGTGATGAAAAATGGCTGCACAGCATTTCCCGCCAGGTCTTTGCCCAGGTGTTGAAGCTGCGCGCCGCCAATTGCCAACTGCGGGCGTTTTTCTGTTGAAGTGAAGACAACCTGTTTTTCCTTAGGTTCGGACTCGAAGAATGCAACGATTGACACTCCTAAAGCCTGCGCCAATTGCTGCAAGGTGCTAACGGAAGGGGATGTTTTCATGTTTTCAATCAGGCTGAGGGTGTTTACGTTGAGTCCGCTGCGATTCGAGAGGGCGCGTAAAGAGAACCCGCGCCGGGTGCGCAATTCGCGGATCTTTTGCCCAAGTGGCAATTCGGCTGCCATGTTTTCGTCAATTTCGTTCACCGATAAAGAATTCATTTGCCAACCTGTTTCGTACTCGAATAAATATACCATTATTATAGTACAAAAATGTAAATTAACGCCTGATTAATAAAAATTAATTCACAATAATTTTTTATTTTGCTAATATTCTTTATTAATCTATTGACAAATAAAGAATACATGAGTATACTGAATGCGAAGGATAAAGACAGATTGGAGGTGAAAAATATATGCCAAGGCGCGGACGAGGCTGGGCAATGGGTGGAGGTCCCCATCGCCATGAGGCGCATACACCGCTTACCGTTTCATTACTCGAACCAGTGCTGTTGTATTTAATCAAAGAAAAATCCCAGCATGGGTACACCCTGTTGGGCAGCCTGGATCAATTGGGTATCAGCACCATTCATCCCAGCGTGGTTTACCGAACACTGCGGGAGATGGAGGAATTGGAGTGGATCCAATCGACCTGGACTACCGATCAGACCCAGGGACCGCCGAGGCGGACTTATGCGTTAACTGCAGCGGGTGAGCAGGTGTTGCAAAACTGGCGTCAGGAGCTAATCAAAGCGCAAGCTTTAATCGCTCGTTTGTTGGAATCGGAAAAATAAAAAGAAAGGAGATCAATTATGCCTGGAAGAGACAATACAGGACCTTTAGGAACAGGTCCAATCGGCAGAGGGTTGGGACCCTGCGGGGGTGGAATGGCGTATGGGGGGCGCGGACGTGGTTTTGGGCGCGGCAGAGGTTGGGGATTTTTCCCTCCGGCGTTGACACCCGATGAGGAAAAAGAACTTTTAAACCAGCAAAAAAGCTGGCTGCAAAAGCAGATTGACGCATTAACCAGCCGCTTGAGGGGTTTGGAAGAAAAAGAACAGAAATAAACTTTATCTTCGACCCCAACGGTTTTTATTGCCGCGGCAGGCGTTTTTTTGCTCGCGCCAATTACGAGGCAATCTCCATGCATGGAGATTGCCTCGTTTCAAGTGTCTATATTGCGGCTGGCGAAGGTAAGCGGAGTCCGGATGTCCGAACCCTGGTAAGTCCATTTGCTTTTTCTTCTCAACAGGACTACAATCCCCTTAATTTTGATCACAACCGGAGTCCTGTTATGCCAAAAACAAAAAAACGCCTGATTTCCGCAGAAGATTTATACGATTTCGAACTGCTCAATGGAGTGCGTATCTCTCCCGATGGGCAGCACGTGGTGTATTACGTGCAGCGGGTTGACCGCAAGACCGAAAAGAAATACAGCAACCTGTGGGTTGCTTCTGCCAGGGGGGGCGAATCCCGCCAGTTTACCTTTGGCGATCAAAACGACACGTCGCCGCGCTGGTCGCCGGATGGGTCAACCATCGCTTTTCTTTCGAACCGGGGAGATAAAGAAAAACCCGCTCAGGTTTATCTGATCCCCTTTGACGGCGGTGAGGCGCGCAAATTGACCAATATCAAAGGTCAGATCAACAACCTGGCATGGTCGCCGGATGGAAAAAAACTGCTGCTCTCAGTGCGCAAAGCTGATCCAGAGACGTTGGAGCGCGAGCAGGATGAGCAGAAGAAAAAACTGGGTGTGGTTTCGCGCCGCTATGACCGGGTGTTTTTCAAGCTGGATGGGGTGGGCTACCTGCCGCTTGAGCGCACTCACATTTGGGTGGTGGATGTCTCTACCGGCAAGTCCAGGCAGCTCACCGATCATGCGGTGTATGATGAACTGTTTCCTGCCTGGTCGCCGGATGGCAGGTGGATTGCCTTCACCTCTAACCGCAGCGAGAATCCCGATTTCAACCCTGATCTGGTGGATTTATATGTGATGCCCGCTGCAGGCGGGGAATTTCGAAAAATCGAGACGCCGGTTGGAGAGAAGATCCACCCCAGTTTTTCGCCGGATGGCAAATGGCTGGCGTATTACGGCACAGAAGGGCTTGGTAAAGGTTATCAGAACCAGGGCTTGTGGGTTGTGCCGCTGGATGGATCTACCCCCGCGCGCAACCTGACCGCGCAGTACGATTACCATGCTCAGGCGGGTGCGCTGTATGATATGGGGGAAGCCGAGCACTTGCCCCCAACATGGTCAGCGGACAGCCAGCGGCTTTATTTCCCCTTGATGTATCATGGCAGTTCACTTTTAAAGTCAATTTCGCTTGATGGATCCGATATACAAGAGGTAATCGGCGAGGGTGGATTGGTGGGGGGGTATTCCTTCGACCGCAGCCAGCAGCGCCTGGCTTACTTCTTTGGCGGCGCTGACGATCCATGCCAGGTTTACCTGCGCGAAATGCCGACGGGCAACACCAGTCTGCTCACCCGGCACAACCGGGCTTTGTTGGATCAACTCGATTTGGGCGTGTTGGAGGAGGTCTGGTTCAAGGGCGAGGCAGGCAATGACCTGCAAGGCTGGATTCTGAAACCGCCCGGTTTTGATCCTTCCCGCAAATACCCATCGATCTTGGAGATTCACGGCGGACCGTTGACCCAATATGGCAAGGTATTCATGCACGAGTTTTACTACCTGGCAGCGCATGGATTCGTGGTCTATTTCTGCAACCCGCGCGGCGGTCGCGGATATGGCGAGGCGCATGCTCAAGCGATCTGGGGTGGCAAGTGGGGCACGGCGGATTATGCCGATGTGATGAGCTGGGCAGATTACCTGGCAGCCCAACCCTATATCGATGTCAACCGCATGGGCGTTACGGGCGGCAGTTATGGCGGCTTTATGACCAACTGGATTATTGGTCATACCCGGCGTTTTAAGGCGGCGGTTACCCAGCGCTGCGTCAGCAATTTTGTCAGCATGTGGGGTTCCAGCGATTTCAACTGGTCGTTTCAAGAGTGGTTAGGAGCGCGCCAGCCCTTCTTTGATCTGGAAAAATACTGGGATAACTCGCCGATGAAACACATCGGCAACGCAAAAACGCCGACACTGGTGATACACAACGAAGGCGATTTGCGCTGCCCGATCGAGCAGGGCGAACAGGTTTTCGTGGCGCTGAAGAGCCTGGGTGTCGAGACTGAGATGGTGCGCTTCCCAGATGAGTTTCATGGACTTTCGCGCACCGGGCGCACAGACCGGCGGATCGCGCGGCTCAATGCCATCCTGGGATGGTTCGAAAAATACTTGAAGGAATAACAAGGGATTCAATACAGGCATGACCGAAGCGCTCTATCAACTGGACAGTTATCTCAAGGCGTTTGACGCGGTGGTGGTGGGTGTAAAACCCGAAGAAAACGCGCTGGTGCTGGATCGAACGGCTTTTTACGCGGGCGGCGGGGGGCAGCCTAACGATGTGGGAATCTTGCGCACCAACGGGATCACCTATCCGATGGTCAAGGCAAAGTGGCAAGATGGCGAAATCTGGCACACACTTCAGCTTGCGGACGGGGCTGTTTTGCCAGCGGCAGGAAGCGTAATTCACGGGGAGATCGACTGGCAGCGCCGCTACCAGTTAATGCGCACCCATACTGCGCTGCACATATTGTGCGGGGTGGTTTTCCGCGATTATGGCGCGCTGGTGACTGGCGGGAATATGGAACCGCTCAGTGGGCGGATGGATTTTGAGTTTGAGTCGCTGCGGGCGGAACTGGTGCATGAAATCGAAGCGAGTGTTAATCGTGAAGTGCAAGCCGCTCATGAGGTAAAGGTGCGCATTCTTCCCAAGGCAGAAGCCTTTCAAATCCCTGATCTGATTCGTACCAAGATCAACCTGCTGCCGGAGAGCCTGCAGGAGATTCGCACGGTGCATATTGCCGACCTCGATCTTCAGGCGGATGGCGGGACACATGTTGCCAACACGCGTGAGGTGGGAACGATTCATGTGGCGGGTTACGAAAGCAAAGGAAAGATCAACAAGCGCATCCGCATTCTGTTGGACGCCTGACCGCGACCCTATTTTACCTGGAGAGCATTACGAATGGTTTTAATTTCCCTGCATCGAAACAGGAATATTTGGGTTTAACCCTACAAAGATCTGCTTATTGCACCTCCGCAGGCGAAAGGAATACGGAAAGTACTTCTTCCTCAATGGGCGGGCGATAGTATACCCGCCAAAACCTGAATGGCAGGGTGTAAGGTGATTTTCGTCGTGATACAATCACGAGCATTGAACGAACAGGAGAATAGTCATGGCGCAGGAACGAACGCGAAAAATTGTAATTACGGGTGTGTTGGGCGCGATCGCGTGCTTGTTGGGATATACCCATTGGGGTTTTATCCCCTGGTTTGGCGGAATATCCCTGACGATTATGCATGTGCCGGTGATCATCGGCGCTATTTTGGAAGGACCGCTGGTGGGGCTGGCGATAGGCTTGATATTTGGTTTATTCAGCATGTTGCAGGCGGCAATTGCTCCCAGCGGACCGGCAGATACCTGGTTCACTAACCCGCTGCTGGCGGTGCTGCCGCGTCTGTTCATCGGTCCATTGTCGTGGCTTGCCTGGGGCTGGTTGAAACGCTGGGCGGTGGTTGGTTTGGCTGCTGCGGGAGTAGTGGGCAGCGCAACCAACACGGTATTGGTGTTGGGGATGATTGTGGTGTTGGGATATGCTCCTTTGCCGGTCATCGTAGGTGTGGCGATAGCGAACGGAATACCCGAAGCGGTTGTATCGGCAGTGATTACCGTGGCGGTGGTGGCGGCGTGGTGGCAAATTCCGGTTGGACGCCGGCGTGGGGCGAGTATATAGTTAGACCAGGATCATGAGCCAGCAAATAATAAACGCGCCAGCCACCCAATAGGTATCCGAAAATCGAAAGCGCATTTCGATCAAGGCGGTCGGTCGGGCGGCTGGATTGTTGTAGCCGCGCGCGTCCATTGCCAGCGCGAGGATTTCCGCCCGGCGAAGACCGGTCAGAAACAACGGAACCAGTAATGGAATAATCTGTCTGGCGCGTGAAAGCAGGCTGCCCTGGGCAGATCCCCACTCTCCTCCGCGCGCTGCCTGGGCGCGGGCTATCCGTTCGGCGGAGATAGCCAGTAAGGGAATGAACCGCAGCATAATCTGGATTACCATAATTCCATCGCGCGCGGGCAGCCCAATTTTGGTTAAGGGCTGAAGCAGATATTGTAAACCGCGAATGAGTTCTGAGGTTGATAGACAAAAGGAAGCCAGGCTCAAACCCATCATTAAACCAGCAAAGCGCAGCAAAATCTTGACCCCGGAGAGGATGCCAGCGGGGGTGATGACCAGCGCTCCTAGCGAGAACCAGGCAGGGGAACTATCTTGCTGGGGATTAAAAAGGATTTGCAATCCCGCAATGATTATCAGAAATGGCAGGGGCGCGAGCAAGCCGCTCAATGCCAGGCGCAGGGGGACGCGTGCCAGGCGGTAAAGAGCGCCCAAGACCAGAACTCCCAGCGATAGACCAATTGCGCGAGGAGCGAAGGTCAAACCGGTCAACAGGATGAAAAATGCAACAATCCGCGCGCGTGGATCAGCAAGATGGAGTGGGGAATGCAGGGGCAGATACTGCCCGAAATTGATTTTCCCCAGGAACTCGAATGAGTTTTCCGAACGTTTCATCCGGTGTTCTCCTTGATCTTTGCCAGGCAGTCTCGCAACGCAAAGGGGGTAATAACACCCGGCGGAATGTTCCAGCCCAGCCGCCGCAGCCGGGTAGCCACGCGGGCTGCCAGCGGGGGTTCAAGCATTGTTGCTTCCAGCAAATCGGTTCGTTCGAATACCTCTTGCGGTTTGCCTGATAAGAAATCATACCCGTTTTTCAGCACCACCATGTGGTTTGCCAGGGCAGCGTGGTCATCCATGTTGTGGGAGGAGAAAACCAGGGTCATTCCCTCTGCAACCCAGGATTGAAAGCGCTGGATCATCTCGGCACGCGCTGCAGGGTCGAGACCCGACAGCGGTTCATCCAGTAGCAGCAAAGCGGGTTCCATTGCCAAAGCAGCCGCCAGCGCCACCCGGCGTTTCTCCCCTCCGCTCAGGCTGAAGGTCAGTCGGTCTTTATAACGGTTAAAGTCTAACCCTGATCGCTGCATGGCTTGTTTGACTCGCTCTGCCAGATTGTCGAGTTTGCCCACCTGGCGCGGACCGTAAGCGATCTCATCGCCCACATATTGAGCAAACAACTGGTAGTCGGGAATTTGAAACGCGATGCCCACCATTTGCGCCACGCTGCGGATGGCAATACTGTGGTCATCCAGGTGATAAGGACCTACACGCACTCTGCCTTCCTGCGGTCGGTTCAGTCCGTTGAGCATCTGAAGCAAGGTAGTTTTTCCTGAGCCGGTTCCCCCGGCTAAACCACAACAGGTGGCGCGTTCGACCGTGGCGGATACGCCGCGCAGCGCCTGGCGGGCAAAGGGGGTTTGAGACAGGTAGGTATACACTACGCTGTTTACCTCAACCATGGGCATAGAAATCGGGGGTGTGGTTTGCCGGGGGAGAGGAAAACGGCGGACGGGTCCAAAATAAGGAGGAAGGTTGGTCAAAAGGTCTGATTCGGTCAAAACGGGATTTTTAAAGCGGGCAAGATACGGCTGAAGCAGGTGCGCGAGGCTGGCGGCTGGCGGCAAGTCAACCCCGTAGGTTTCCAGATGCCGAGAGGGCTGAAAGACCTCGTCTGGAGTGCCATCCAGGATCAACCGTCCCTGGTGAAGAAGCATTACACGTTTTGCACGCGCGGCTTCATCCATGTTGTGGGTGATAAAAATGATGGTGATACCTGCCTGGTTTAATTGCTCTAAACGGGTTTGTAAGCCGCGCCTGCCGTGGGGATCGAGCATACTGCTGCTTTCGTCGAAGATGATACAGCGTGGACGAACAGCCAGGATCCCCGCCAGCGCCAGGCGTTGAATCTGCCCGGCAGACAGCAGATGAGGCGGGCGTTTCCGTTCTTCGCATAAACCCATTTCGGCGAGGGCTTCTTCAACACGTTGGCGGATTTCAGCAGCAGGCAGTCCCTGGTTTTCAAGCCCAAAGGCGATATCTTCTTCTACGGTGCCAGCCACGAGCTGATCTTCGGGGAACTGAAACACCATGCCTACCAGGGAGCGAATGGCGGGCAGATTGGGACGGTGGCGGGTATCCATACCGGCAATTTTTACCCAACCACGGGTGGGCAACAGAAGTCCATTCAAATGACGCGCCAGGGTGGTCTTGCCAGAGCCGTTGGCACCGATGATGGCAACATATTCGCCTTCCTGAATAGAAAAGGTAATTTGCTGCAGGAGAAAGGGTAAATGTCCTTCTTGCTGCGGATTGGCAGTGGGAGGGGCGTGTTTTGAGGTGGGTAATGCATAATGGAGGTCTTGAACCTCGATCAGGGCGGTCATTCCATCAACCCATTTTGCCTGTTAAGAAAATCCTCGCTGATATTGCACCGGTGCTGGCAGGGGTTGCTTGAGCGCCTGGGCGGCGTGGATTGCCCAGTAGGGGTCGCGCAGCATTTCACGTCCGAGCAGCACCAGGTCGGCGCGTTGGTTGCGGATGATCTCATCGGCATGTGCTGGTGAGGTGATCAACCCGACGGCAGCGGTTGGAATGTTAGCGCCATTCTTAACTGCCTCGGCAATGGGCACCTGATAACCGGCGCCGAGTGGAATCCTGGCTTCCGGCGCGGTGCCGCCCGAAGAGCAATCCACCAGGTCAACACCTTCCGATTTTACGCGCCGCGCCAGTTCCACCGATTCTTCAACTGACCAGCCGCCCTCGACCCAATCACTACCGGAAATGCGCACAGTCAGGGGCAGGCGCTCATGCCATTCCTGGCGGACGACCTGGACGGTTTCCAGGAGAAAGCGGATGCGATTATCGAAGCTGCCTCCGTATTGATCGGTGCGGTGATTCGAGAGCGGTGAATAAAAGCTGTGGATCAGGTAACCATGTGCGGCGTGTATCTCTAACCATTCAAAGCCAGCAGCAAGGGCGCGCCTAGCAGCCAGGCGGAAAGAGTGCTGAACCTGTTTAATTTCTGCGATGGTTAATTCATGTGGAACCTGGTAACCTGCGGCGAATGGCAGCGGGCTGGCGCCTACGGGCTGCCAGGCGCGCGTGTCCGGGGGAAGAATGGGTTTGCCACCGTTCGCTGGTCGGTCGGTGCCAGCTTTGCGCCCGGCATGGGCGATCTGAATACCAGGAACAGCGCCATGTTGTTTAATAAAACCAGTTACGCGCGCCAGCGGTTCAATATGGTCGTCTTTCCAAATTCCCGCATCGTAAGGAGAAATCCTGCCGCGCGGCTCAACGGCAGTAGCTTCGGCGATGATCAGTCCCGCCCCACCGACTGACCGGGCGCCCAGATGCACCAATTGCCAGTCGTTTGAGAAGCCGTCTTCGTAACTATACATGCACATCGGCGAGACGCCAATGCGGTTGCGTAACGTAACGCTGCGCAAGGTCAACGGATCGAATAAATGGGGCATTTTCGTCTCCTGAATGGATAAGATGCGATTAGAATTATATCTCAGGTATGTCTGTTTGATTGGAGTAGCTATACGAGCTGCTTTGTTGTCCTGGAGACAAAAAAAGATGATAACGCGATCAAGGCGATCTTGACTTTTTTTATCCTACTGGGAGGACGCATGACAAAAATTGGATTTATCGGACTGGGTGCTATGGGCAAGCCGATGGCGCATAATTTATTCCGGGCGGATTTTCCACTCACCTTGTTGACCCGCACCCGATCGAAAGCCGAAGACCTGATTCAGCAGGGGGCGAAATGGGCGGATACCCCGCAAGAAGTTGCCGAAAACAGCGATGTGGTGATAACCATGCTGCCCGATACCCCGGATGTCGAACAGGTGATAACCGGGAAAGATGGAGTGTTCGCAGGCGCGCGACCTGGCTCTTTATTGATCGACATGTCCACTATATCTCCCATTGCAGCCCGCGTGCTGGCGCAAAAAGCGGAAGAATTGGGCATTGATATGCTCGATGCGCCGGTCAGCGGGGGAGAAGTTGGCGCTAAAAATGCCACGCTCTCGATCATGGTCGGCGGAAAAGAGGCTGTTTTTCAGCGCGCTTTGCCCATTTTTCAGGCTATGGGTACTACCATTCTGCACATTGGCGAATCGGGGGCGGGACAGGTTTGCAAGGCTTGTAACCAGATCGTAACCTCGATTCACCTGGCAGCGACCAGCGAGGCGCTGGTGTTTGCCAAAAAGGCTGGGGTTGATCCTGCCAGGGTGCGCCAGGCGTTGTTAGGAGGGTCAGCCCGCAGTGCAATTCTTGAGAACCACGGACAACGCATGTTAGATCGTAATTTTACGCCTGGTTTTCGCACGATTTTGCATCATAAAGACCTGGAAATTGTGCTTTCAACTGCCAAATCATTAGGTTTGCCTTTGCTGACCACAGCGCAGGTGCATCAATTGCAGACTGCCTGTCTGGCAGCGGGTCTAGGCGACCTGGATATCTCGTCGCTGATTTTAATGATTGAAAACCTGGCAGGTCCAGGTCAGGAATAAAATCACATTTAGGAGGAGATCGGATGGAATACCGCACACTACGAGGGACAGGAGCCGCCATTTCGCGCTTTTGCCTGGGAACAATGACTTTTGGCGCGCAGGCGGATGAATCCGAATCGATCAGGATGGTTCACTATGCGCTGGATCAAGGGGTAAACTTCATTGACACTGCTGACTCTTACAACAAAGGGCTGACCGAAGCGATCCTCGGAAAAGCCCTGGAGGGCAAGCGGGCGGGGGTGGTTCTTGCCAGTAAGGTGTATGGTCAGGTTGGGGATTATCCGCTGCGAGACCGGGGTCTGACGCGCTGGCATATCCTGCGCGGTGTTGAAGCCAGCCTGAAACGTCTCAAGACCGATTGCCTCGATATCCTATTCCTTCACCACCCTGATCCAGAGACTCCTCTGGAAGAAAGCATGGCAGCCTGTGATACGCTGGTGCGTCAGGGCAAAGTGATGTATTACGGCATGTCAAACTTTAGCGCCTGGCGCATCACCCAGGCAAAATGGCTGGCGGAGCGCCTGGGTTTGACTGCTCCGGTGATCAGCCAGAATCCTTATAACCTGATCACGCGCAGCGCTGAACTTGAGTTTTTTTCATGCTGTAAAGAGCTTCAAATTGGACTGGTGGTGTACAATCCGCTGGCAGGTGGGCTGTTGACAGGCAAACACACTGCGATGCAACCGCCAGCGCAAAATACCCGTTTTCAGCTTAATCAGAACTACTACAACCGCTACTGGCATGAGATAAACTTTAAAGCAGCCGCAGAATTGCAGGCAATTGCTCAACAAGCCGGGCTATCCATTGTTCAGCTTGCGCTGCAGTGGGTGATGGCGCAGCCAATGGTAGATGCTGCCATCGTAGGCGCTTCGCGGATGACTCAACTGGAAGAAAATATTGCAGCTATCGAAGGAAAACTGGAACCGGAGGTCATCGCCGCATGTGAATCAGCCTGGCAGATGGTGAAAGGGACAACGTTTCACTATTGTCGCACGGGATATTAGGTCAATTGAGAAAGGAGCAGAACGATGGATTGGGATCAGGTACCGCAGGTGAAAGTCGAGCCCGATTTTAATAATTTGCTGGCAGTGTTGCGGCGAGAGCGTCCCAACCGCCCGACATTGTTTGAATTTGCCTTGAATGAGCGCCTTTTTACCCGCGTTGCACCGGAGATACCCGTTGGCACAGACGCGTTTTCAGCACTCAAGCGAAAGGTGACCGTGTTTTCGCGGTTGGGTTATGATTATGCGACCATGCTGGTTCCGGACTTCAGTTTTTCAGAGGGTCTGGTCGTGCGTCATCCAGGGCGCACGGTTTCACTCAACGAAGGCAGCGTCATCCACACCCGCGCAGATTTTGAATCCTTTCCTTTTCCAGACCCAGACCAGGCGAACTACGCGGTGCTGGAGCAGATCGAACCTGAACTGCCTGACGGTTTTCGCTTGATTCTGACTACGCCGGACGGCATTCTGGAGAATGTGACCGACCTGGTGGGATACGAGGCGTTGTGCCTGATGGTCCTGGATGACCCGGCGCTGGCTCAGGCGATTTTCGACGAGGTGGGCGCGCGCCTGCTGCGTTATTATGAGCGCGCGCTGGAATATCCAAGCATTGGCGCGTGCATTGCCAACGATGATTGGGGGTTTAAGACGCACACCATGTTTGCGCCGCGCGACATGCGCCGCCTGGTTTTTCCCTGGTACCGGCGGATCGTCAGCCTGATTCACGAGGCAGGCAGACCTGCGATTTTGCATTCCTGCGGTCATTTTGAGAAAATCATTGATGAAATAGTGAACGACATGCGCTTTGACGCCCGTCATTCCTATGAAGACAGTATCCTGCCGGTGGAGGTGGCTTACGCCCGCTATGGCAGCCGGATTGCCATCCTGGGAGGAATCGATGTCGATTTTGTCTGTCGATCCAGCCCCCAGGAGGTTTACAGGCGTTCAAAGGCAATGCTGGCGCGTACAAACTCGCGCGGATATGCCCTCGGCACCGGAAACTCCGTGCCCGATTATGTGCCTGACGCCAATTATTTTGCCATGATCCGCGCTGCCCTGGAGGAAAGGTGAAAACATCTTTCCTCCGCGCGGTAATCTCTCCAATGTGGAGATCGCTTCACTTTATTCGCGGAGATATCTTGCTGTCTGGATTTCCCCCAACCGTCCTATGGACACTTGGTTGGGTAGAAGTATTCTTGGTAAAAGTGGTGGTTGTTTCGCCGCAGGCGCTTGCAGCAGGCGCTTGCCGCAGGCTCACGCTGCAGCCTGAAGCAGGTTCGGCAGGGGGATGCGGGCAAGCCGGATGGAAGTGGGCTCATGCATGCCGATAAACCAGATGCAATCGTGCTCATGCATGCCGATAAACCAGATGCAATCGTGCTGAATATCGCTGGTATAGTAACTGATCCAGGCATAGCCATCGTGGAGGACGACGCCTGCGTAGGAGGTGTCGCCCGCGCTGGGCAGGTCGCTGAGATAAACCATGCCCTGCCGGGTTACTTCGTAGAGAGAGGTGCGCTTCTTGGCTAAAACCGCGCCGGGTTTCATCAGAAAGCGGTCGGAATGTGGCTGAGATCGACCCACAGCGAATATCCTTCCGCCATGTTTAAATAGCACCGGACCATCCAATCGGGTGATTTGCGTCTCGACCAGCGGTTGGAAATGGGTGTAGGGGGGATGGGCTGCGGATAGCATGGTCGAGCAGCGCGGATGACCGAAAATCAGGTCGAACAGCTCTTTGCTATATTCCATGCGTCCGGCGGCGATAAGCATTCCGTCATCAAAAAATTCGCAGCAGGTCTCGTTGACCACCCCGCCTTCGTGGATGGTTGCCCATTTTTCCCAGGTTCTACCATCTCCGCTGCGAAATAAGGCGCTCTGGTTGAACTGATGCCAGTAGGCAGGGCAGTACCAGGTTTTTCTATCCAAAGAGCGCGGACGCCAGAAAAGCCAGCCCTCCTGCCCGATACTCTGGAATGGCTCCCAGGTTATACCGTCCAGGCTGGAGGAGTACAGCGTGGTGAAAGGCTGGGGGTCAACTTCGACATTGAGCAGTACATAGAGAAACAAACGATCCTCAATGACCGCAAACTTTGGGTCGCGGATGTCTTGATTGGTCGGTTTGATCTCAGCCGTGATCTTCCAGGTGAGGGCATCCGCTGAGGACTTGATGACTATTTTGCAATCCGTGTGCCCGAAGTGGTAGGGAGAGACGGCGTGAGCCAGGAAGAATTGACCTTTGAAATAAACCAGATCGGTGTTGGAGTTGTGATGACCGTCATTTACCACGTCCCAGCTTTCGATTGCCAGCCTGGGATTGCACCAGGAGCGGTTGCGGCTGAGGTGGCGATTGTAATTTGCGGCGAGACCGGCGCTCAAGAAGATGAGAGCGCAGCAACCTGAAATGATCTTGAGAATAAGGTGAATTGGCAGGAGCAGACTGGAAGCCAATCCGATTCCAATCAGGGGAAAGCCCACCAACAACAGAAGATACCGCGCCTTAATCAAGATCAGCGCCTGTTTTTCGGTCTGCCAGGGCGGCGCGGACCTCTTCAAAATCTTTACGCCGCAAGGGGTAAGCCGCCGCCGCCAGGATGCCCAAACCAAACAGGATCACCGGCAGGATGCCGAACATCGCGCGAATGGAAAAAAGGGCATCGGGCGGCTGAACCGCTGCATTGGGCTGATACCCAAAGCGGTCGATGATAAACAACACCGAGGGCAATGCGACTGCGGATGCGACTTTACGCGCCACTGCCATGAAAGAATAAAACATCCCTTCATGCCGTTTGCCGGTCAGATATTCATCATATTCGATCGAGTCGGGCAGGATTGCCCAGGGAAGCACCTGACCCGCAGAAAGAAAAACGCCGGTGAGTGCCACGATCGCATAGAGGAATACTTGAGGCGTTTCAGGGGTGAAGGTGATGTTAATCAGGCGCAATACCGCCAGGAAAATCATTGCCAGGATGTAGGCGCGGATTTTGTCCCATTTGCGGCTTAAGAAGTTCCACAAGGGAACTGCCAGCAGCGACACGATAAACATAATCCCTAAAAAGATTTCCGCGCCGGTGGCGATATTCAAGCCGTATTTGAAAAAATAGATGATCATCGAGCTGGATATTTCAAAACCGGTGATTGTTGCCAGGTAGATCGCCGCGGAGAGCAAAAAAGGACGGTTGCGCAGGGCAGAGCGGATGGCATGGGGTAGAGGCACTTTGGCTACTTTTTCGATGTTGCGCGGATTTTCGCGCGTTCCGGCAAAGGTGATCAAGAAAGGCAGACAGGTTACTGCTCCAAAAATGATTCCTACCAGCAAGATTCGGTCAGCCGTGGATGGGTTGATTTCACCGATTATGCGCAGCGGCAGCACAAAAGCCAGCATCGAGCCGATCAGCGAAAAGACCATACGGTAGCTGGTCAGAGAGGTGCGGTCATCATACTGGTCGGATAACTCAGGTGTGAGTGCCACATAAGGGATAAAGATGATCGTCACCATGGTGTCGAAGACAAAATATGCCAGGCTGTAATACAGCACCAAACCGAGTTCGGACTGGATAGGGGGAATCCACCACAAGAGGGCAAAGGAAATGCCGAAAGGAATAGCGCCATAAAGGAGGTAAGGGCGGCGGCGACCAAAGCGGCTGCGGGTGCGGTCTGATAAATAACCAATGATAGGATCGTTAATGAAATCCCACACCCGCCCGATCAAGACGCACACCCCTGCCAGCGCCGGGCGTAAACCCACCACATCGGTCAGGAATACTGCGAACAACAAACCCAGCATCCCGCTGGTAAATGCCAGACCAAAATCGCCCACGCCATAGGCGAGGCGGGAGGTTGTGGAAAGGCTGGCAGGAGATGAAGTTTGGTTCGTGTTGGGCATAGGGGGTAATTCTCCTGGCGAAACAGGTAGACACAATATTTCCATTGTATATGAGATTTGAAAAATCAAGGCTGGTTGGGCTCGGGAGATTCGGTATCCCCAGAAGAAACTCCAGGAGATACTCCAGGTTTTTGCGGGTTGACAAAAAACAAAAAGAAAAACATGGCAGCGATGCGCCCGATGCCGGAAAGCGTAAACATCCCGCGAAAACCGATCGGCTCGATCAACATTCCCCCCAGCGCCGAACCAAGCATGGCAGCAGCGGCGACTGACATTTGGGTGAGCGCGTTATAGCGAGTCAACAGGCGGGGTGTCGCCAGGGTGAGCATAAAGGTGAAAGAAGCGAGTTGATAGCCCGACCAGACGATGCCGTCATAAATATAGACGGGCAGGGTTTCCCAGGGTGAGCGGGGTAACAACCACATCAGTGGTAAAAGAGGAATCAAGAAGCCCGCCACTACCTGCGTTTTTCTGCCGCCCCAGCGATCGACCAGTTTGCCGAAAAAGTAGGTGGCGGGCAGGGATGCCAGGGTCATGACGGTATGGACGATTCCGACAATATCCGGCGTTGCGCCAAGCTCGCGCACAAAGTACAGCGGGAAGAAGGGACCGGCAATGTTGATCGTACCGCCCCATAGCAGGATGAAAATGCAGTAATTGCGCAAAATCCGGTCATTTTTGAGCGTTTGAATTAATGAAAGGGGAGAATAATTGGCAATGGCGACAGGACCGCTGGGTGGTGGTTCCTGGATGCGGGAATAGCAAAAGGTTGCCAGAGCGCCGAAGCCAAACGCCACCGCCAGGGCAGCCTGGTAGCCGCCTGGTTTGCCGATGGCGGCAATGACCAGCCCCATTCCAAAGGTTGCCAGCATGGTGCTGATGTTCATCGCCAGGTTGCGAGAGGCGAAATAGCGCCCGCGAAACTGAATGGGAACAATATCTGCTGAAAGAGAGGTCCAGGCGGGTATCGAAAGGTTAGTAAAGTTGTCGATTAATAGCTTGGCTACAATAACGATGGGAACCACTGCAGCGGGCTCTACCAGAAAAGGGATAAAAACGCTGCATAACAGCAGGACGCGGCTCAATCCACCGGCGCCAGCCAACACCGCCAGCTTGCGGCTGCCGACTCTTTCAGTCAGCCACGCGCCGGGGATCATCGTGACCAGGAGCAGCAGGTTGGTCAGAGAGGCTAGCGCGCCGATCTGTTGACCGCTTGCGCCCAGTGCTTCCAGATAAAACACAAAGTAGGTTAATACGATGGCGTTTTGAACGGCTGCCGCAATGCCATCAAAATACAACCAGCGCATATTGCGCAGGGTGTAGTCTGACAGCTTTTCTGTGGCTGGACGACCCGCGAAAAACGGGAAGAACAATGAGCGCTCCTAGTAGGTGGATGCGGGCTGTAATTTAAACTGGCTCATGTACAGATTGTGATAAAAACCGCCTTTATCTAACAAGTCCGCGTGAGTGCCGCGCTCGATGATTTCACCATCATTGATGACCAGGATCAGATCCGCTTCTCGAATGGTGCTAAGACGGTGGGCGATCACAAAACTGGTACGTCCCTGCATCAGGCGCAGCAGCGCTTCCTGGATGTGTTTTTCGGTGCGGGTATCCACGCTGCTGGTGGCTTCGTCGAGAATCAAGATGCTGGGATTTGCCAGAATGGCGCGCGCGATGGCGATCAACTGACGCTGCCCCTGGCTGAGATTGCTGGCGCCTTCTGATAACTGGGTGGCATATCCTTCCGGCAGCAGGCGGATAAATCCATCTGCATTTGCCAATCGAGCTGATTCTATCACCTCTTCATCGCTGGCGTCCAGCCGCCCGTACCGAATGTTTTCCATGACGGACGTAGAAAACAGGTAAGTATCCTGCAATACGATGCCCAGCCTGGCGCGCAAGTCAGCTTTGCGATATTTTTGGATGTCAATTCCATCAATGAGGATTCTCCCACTGTCAACATCATAAAAACGCGACAAAAGGTTGATCAGGGTGGTTTTTCCTGCGCCTGTAGGTCCCACCAGGGCGATGGTTTGCCCTGGCATGGCGTACAGGTTGACATCTTTGAGCACCGGTTTGTCCGGAAGATAGCCAAATGTCACTCGATCGAATTCGACCTCGCCAATAAAGCGCTCGACCGGGATGGCTTCGGGTTCATCCGGCTGTTCTGGAGGTTCATCCATAATTTCGAAGAAACGTTCTGCGCCTGCCAGTGCCGATTGGATCGAGTTGACCAGATTTGCCAGCATATTCAATGGGCGGGCAAATTGCTGCGCATAATTGATAAATGCGGCGATGGTGCCAACCGTTACAATTCCTCCTAGCGCCATCCACCCGCCAGCACCAGCGACTATGGCGTAACCGATGTTGTTGACCAGGTTGGTCACCGGACCGAGAATTAATGAAAAAACCTGGGCACGAACTGCAGCCCTTCGCAGACGTTGATTGGCTGTGTCAAATTCCTGAATGACGGCTTTTTCCCTGCAGTAGGCTTTCACCACCCGTTCTGCGGTGATAGTTTCTTCAATCAAGCCGTTCAATGCGCCAAGCGATTCCTGTTGCTCGCGAAACCCACGGCGGGTGTTTTCGGCGATAAACCTGGTGAGCCATGCCATCAAGGGGATTGTCACCAGGCTGACCAGCGCCAACTGCCAGTTGACCAGCAGCATCATCGCAGCCGTTCCGACCAGCATAAACAGACTGGATAAAAGCTGAGTGACGCTCTCGTTTAATACCATGCTCACATTGTCCACATCATTGGTTAACCGGCTCATCAATTCGCCATGCGTGCGTTGATCAAAAAATCGCAGGGAAAGGATTTGCAGCCGGGCGAATAAGACTTTGCGCATCAGCTTCACCGTTCGCTGCGCCACCGAGACCATGATGTAACCCTGAAACCAGGTGGTCAGGGTGGAGACCAGGTAAACCGCCAGCATAACCAATAAGATCTGCCCTAATCCGGGCAGATTCGAAGTCAGGATATAGGCGTCAATGGCTCTGCCCATTAAGTAAGGTCCTAATAATCCCCCAGCCGTGCTGAACAGCACCATTAACAGGGCGATGATCAGTCCACTCCGCTGTTGTTTTAAAATTCCCCACAAACGCAGCAAAGTGCCGCGAGGATTTTTAACTTTTGGCGCGGGCATGGGGGGATGGATTCCGCCCGGACCACCGCCGGGGCGCATGGGAAAGGGTACTGAAGGTCTTGAGGTGGTTGAAGTGGTCATCGATGAATATTACTCCTCCAGTGCAGCAACCGGTACAGCGCCGCCCAATTGCGATTGATATATATCCTGGTAGATGGGACTGCTTTCCAATAATTCCGCATGAGTTCCGCGCGCAACCAGGCAGCCATGCTCTAAAACCAGGATTTGATCAGCCTTCAGCACTGTGCTGATGCGCTGGGCAATGATGAAAGTAGTTCGACCCTGCATGATTTGCTCCAGCGCCGCCTGGATTTTTGCTTCTGTTTCGGCATCGACCGAGCTGGTACTGTCATCGAGGATTAAAATAACTGGTTTGACCAGCAAGGCGCGTGCGATGGCAATGCGCTGTTTTTGTCCTCCAGAAAGGTTGACGCCGCGCTGACCAAGCTGTGTGTCATAGCCCTGCGGCAGAGATTGGATAAACTCATGTGCCTGGGCAGCTCGAGCAGCGGCTTCGATTTCCTCCTCGGTGGCATCCGGACGACCGTACCGGATGTTATCCCGCACGCTGCCGCTGAACAGGATGACTTCCTGCAGGGCAATTCCGATCTTTTTGCGCAATTCGCTTTGCGGCAGGTCGCGGATATCGATTCCGTCCAGCAAGATTCGTCCCTCTGTCACATCATAAAAGCGCGGAATCAATTGAATCAGGCTGGATTTTCCTGAGCCTGTTGCGCCTAACACAGCAACCATCTGTCCCGGTTCTGCGGTGAAGGAGAGATCTTTCAGAACAAGTTGATCTTTGCCGTTGTAACCGAAAGACACGTGTTCAAAAATGACTTGCCCGCGTGGTTGCCAGTCATCCCTCGGATGGGGCGGATCGATCAGTTGGGGTTGGCTCTCCAACACTTCAACCACGCGGTCGCCGGATGCCTGCGCGCGCGAAACCTGTGCCAGCATCATGCCAACCATCATCAAGGATCCAAGCGCGCGCAGCAGATAATTGGTGAAGGCGACCAGCTGCCCAACCTGGAGCGTACCGAAGGTCACCATTCTGCCACCGAACCACAACGCAGCAACCAGACCGAGATTCATCAAAAGCATCAAAGCGGGCATCACCAATACCAGCAGGTAAAAAGCCGACATGGTGCGCTTCATAAGGGTTTCGTTGGCTTCTTCAAAGCGTTTTTCTTCATAATCGGCGCGGACGAATGCTTTGACCACCCGCACGCCTGCCAGGTTTTCTTGCAGCACCGTGTTCAGGCGGTCAATTGCGGTTTGCACGCGCAGGAACAACGGATACGCTTTTCTGGTGACGACGACAAGCACAGCAGCAATGAGCGGCACCAACACAGCCAGCAGCAGCGCCAGGCTGGGGCTGGTCACCACTGCCATGACCAGGCTGCCCAACAGGATCAATGGGGCGCGTACCATGATGCGCAGCATGGTTAAGATGACCTGCACCAGTTGATTCACGTCGTTGGTCAGGCGCGTAACCAGTTGACCGGTGTTCAGTTCGTCAAGGTTGCCAAATGAGAAATCCTGGATTTTGCGAAACAAGGTATTGCGGAGGTCTGCGCCAAAGTTCTGTGAGACGTGCACGGCGGCAACGGTATTCGCAATTCCACCAAACGCTCCCACCAGCGCCGCGCCAATCATCAACAACCCGGTTGAAAGGACCACAGACAGATCGAGCTGGCGAATGCCAACATCGATGATAGTTTCCATCAAGCGCGGCTGCATCAGATCCATCGCCACCTCCAGCAGCATCAAGAAAGGCGCCAGGATGGCAAGTTTTCGATAGGGTCTTATAAACATGATTAATTTACGGAAAGATTCCATTCACTTCTCCAAACGATAAATCCTGTAAACGGTATCTCAGGCAGAAGGGTTGTTTTTTCGGCTCAGGTTATCGCGCATTCGAACCAGAAACTGTCCGATCAAGTTAATTTCCTGAGGGGAGAAACCCTCTAATATTTCACAAATCACTTGATGTTCACGCTGCCTGACCTGATCTTTGATACGAATTCCCTGTTGGGTCAGGTACACCCGGCTGATGCGCTGATCTTGTGGATCGGCGCGGCGTTCGATGAATCCAGCCGCTTCCATGCGCTGTAACATGCGGGTGAGCGTGGCTGGCTGCAAGCGCATCTTCACTGCCAGCTCGGATTGAGCGCGTCCATCTTGCTGCCAGAGCTGGTGCAGTAAAGGCGGCTGCCCGCGGTACAGACCGATTTCGTTCATCAAGGTTTGCAGGCGGGTGAAGTGCTGTTTGCCAAATTGCAGCAGTAGCCAGTGAATCGAATCAAGTGAAAAATCATCCATTGTGTTCATCTGGTATATTAGCCTGCTAATTATTAGCTTGCTAATGATTAGGCGGCTAATTAAACTATACCCGGATTAGTTTGTCAATAGGAAAACTTTAATTCAGAAAGGTAACTGGCGAATCATGGGTGAGGAATGGATTGGGCGTCTGGCGGCATGGCGCGGATACGCCGCAGAAAAGCGGTTACGTTATTATCTTCCTGTTCGATGTATTCAAACTCAAACACCCGCGCCACGTGGTGAGCTGCCAGCCGGAACAGGTCGCACATGAGAAATATGGACTTCCACACATTTTCACCTTGAGCGTCGCTGTAAGTCGCCAGCAGGCTTTGCCACATGTCCTTGCCGATGCCATCCCGCAGGTATTTGGCGAATTTTCCTGGCGCTTTTTGAAAATCAGTCTGAATGCCAAAATACCAGGTCAACATTTTGATCAACTGTGGACGCAGGAGGGTTTCACGCGCACTCAGCGCATAGGTCGGTTCATTGCGCCACAAACCCTTGGCAGCGTAGGGGCAGACCCACCAAAACTCATTGCAGCAATCAGCAAATGCTGTGGCGGTTGGTTTTTTTGGCAGATAATCGTGGTCGCTAGGAGAGGGCAGCGGCGACAGGCGGTTATCTTTATCCAGCAGTAAAACGGTCAGGCTGTCGGGAAGGACCTGGTCGATCAATTCCAGCGAGAAAAAACTCAGATCGATGCGGTTGCCGTCCATGAATTGCATCAGGTAGGCATAATGCCCGCTGCCCTGAGCAGAGGAGTCCCCCAACTCATCGGGCGTCTGCAAGATCAATATTTCTCCAAAATAAGGTGGGATGTCGGGATTGCGGATGAAGGGTTTTACATCTGTAACCAGGCAGAGGACGTCGTAATCTTGAAAGGGGTCGCGTGGGACAACAGGGTTAGCGCGCGACCCGTTCAAAACGACCACCCGAATTTGGTCATGTTGGTGGGAAAATTTCAGGATGAGGTCAAGGATTTCTTGTTCGCTGCGCATGGCGAGGCGCTCAAAGGCTGAGGCATTCGCCAGGCTTGAGGAGGTGCACTTGAGTGCTGGTTTCAGCGCGTACCCGCTCCGCCCATTTTGCGGCGTCCTGACGGATCACCTCGAAGGTGTCGAAGTGAATCGGAATTACATGAGCAGGCTGCAGCAGTTTGACTGCCCGCAATGCATCCTCAGGACCCATCGTGAAGTTATCACCAATCGGCAGCACAGCCAGGGTGATACCTTCCTCGCCAATCAGGCGCATGTCGCCGAAAAGACCGGTGTCCCCAGCAAAGTACAATTTTTTACCGCCCGGCGTGGTGAGCAGAAAACCGCCGGGGTTCCCGCCGTATGAGCCATCGGGAAGAGCCGAACCGTGCAAGGCGTACGTCATCTTTAGATATCCAAACGGAAAGGTGTGTCCTCCACCAAGGTGTTGACCATGCGTCTTGACTCCCTGGCGGCTTAGCCAGGAAGCAATTTCATAATTGCTGATAGCAGTGGCTTGGGTTCGTTTGGCGATTGACACTGTATCGCCTACATGGTCGCCGTGACCATGCGTCACCAGGATATAATCCGCTTCAACGGCGGTAGGCTGCACTGGCGACAGCGCGTTACCCGAAAAAAAGGGGTCGATCAAGACCTTGTATTTACCAATTTCCACGCCGAGCGTGGCATGTCCATACCAGGTAACTTTTACTTCTTCAGTCATTGTTCACCTTCCTTCCTCTTATTAGAGATGATTCGAACACCCAGGTCGTAGAACAGATAGCTCCACGCCCAGTTGATCAAGACCAAAAGCCGGTTGCGAAAACCAATCAACTGCCAGATGTGCACGATCAGCCAAACCAGCCAGGCAAAAAATCCGCGAAACTTGATACCGCTGACATGCGCCACAGCTTCGTTTCTGCCAATGGTAGCCAGCATGCCAGGGTCTTTATATTCAAACGGCAGGGGTTCCATTCCACGCACCAGGCGGTCGATATTTTTTGCGGCGATGATCGCCTGCTGCATGGCGACCGGCGCGACCATTGGCAGTGGATTGCCGCCCCCGTTTTCGAGATAGGCAGCATCGCCGATCACGAACACTTCGGGATGACCGGGAAGCTGAAGGGTGGGAGCAACCTTGACTCTCCCCTGGCTGCCGGTGGCAAGCGCATATTGCTGAGCGGTCTGGCGCACCAGCTTTGCCGCGCGCACCCCGGCTGCCCAGATCAGGGTGCGGGTGTCGATCGTTTCGCCATTTTTCAACAGCACCCGTTCACCGTTAAAATCAGCCACCTGGCTGCCAAAGCGCACTTCAACATGTTTGCGGCGCAATACTTCTGCAGAAGACTGGCTCAAGTCGGGGGGCAGGTATGCCAGCACGCGGTCAATTGCTTCCAGTAAAATAACACGCACATCGTTAAAATCCAGATTTGGGAAATCTTTGCGCAGCACCAGGCGGATCAGCTCAGAGATTGCCCCAGCGCACTCCACACCGGTCGGTCCCCCGCCCACGATGACGAAGGTCAGCATTGCCCGTCTTCGCTCCGGGTCACTTTCCTGGTTTGCCAGCTCAAATTGGGTCAGCAGGTGGTCGCGGATGGCAGTGGCGTCCTCCAGTTCTTTGAGGGTAAAGCTGTTTTGTTCGACCGAGGTTAATCCGAAGTAGTTGGTCTCCCCGCCAACTGCCACCACCAGGTAATCATAGGTCATTTCACCGGAGGTGGTGGCGAGGCGGCGCTTTTCCAGGTCAATTGCAGTTACATCCGCCATGCGGAACTCAAAGTTCTTTTGCCTGCGCAGAATACCGCGTACCGGGTGAGCGATTTCAGTGGGTGAGATGCCAGCCGTTGCCACCTGATATAGCAAGGGCTGGAAGAGATGATAATTATTGCGGTCAACCAGGGTTACAGATACGGGAGATTTTGCCAGCCCGCGCGCTGCGCGCAATCCTCCAAACCCGGCGCCAATTACGACTACGTGAGGTCTGTTATTATGAGAGTTCATTGTGATTTGTCCCATGCGGTGGTCTGTTTTTTTAGAGGGCAGCAAGCTGTCTGGTAAAATGAGCAGTGAATACAGGGAACAGGTACCGCATATTATTCTTGTTTATTTGATTCTACTTATTTCCATCTCACCCTTCAAGTTCTTTGACCAAAAGAAGAGGAGGTAACCTTGGACAAACATGGCACAAATCAAGAGCTGCTGATTCACTCTGCAGCTCAGCTGCTCACCCTCTCCGGCGGCGTACAGCCTGGCAGGCAACTGGGACAGCTTGGTTTGTTAAAAGACGGCGCGGTGCTGATTCGGGAAGGACTGATCGCTGAGGTTGGTCAAAGCGCTGACTTGCTGGAGCGGCACTCCTTCTCTGCCAGGTTGGACGCCAGCGGGTGCGTGGTGATGCCGGGTTTCATTGACGCGCATACTCACCTCGTCTGGGCAGGCGATCGCGCGGCTGAATTCGAGATGCGGCGGGAGGGGAAGACTTATCTGGAGATTCTGGCAGCGGGCGGCGGCATCCTATCTACCGTGCGCGCCACGCGCCAGGCTGAATTTGCAGATTTATTGGACCAGACCCGCCAGCGCGCCGTGTCCATTTTTGCGCACGGCACCACCACAGCCGAAGCCAAGACGGGCTATGGCTTAGAACTATCTGCGGAGTTAAAGCAGATGCAGGTGCTGCTGCGGTTGGATGAAGAAGGTCCGCTTGAAATCGTTCCCACGTTTCTGGGCGCCCATGCCGTGCCAACGGAGTTTGAGAACAACCCCGGCGCTTATGCTCAGATGGTCAGTTCCGAAATGCTGCCTGCGCTTCGCGCCTGGTGGGAGCAGCAGGCTGCGACTCGCCCGCTACCTTTTGTAGATGTTTTCTGCGACCGCGGGGCTTTTAACCTGGAACAGTCGCGCCAGATCTTATCCAGCGCGCGCGAGCTGGGTTTCCCTTTGAAAATCCACGCCGACGAATTTGACAACCTGGGCGGCGCAAGACTGGCATGGGAGCTGGGCGCGGTATCGGTTGATCACCTGGTTAAAACCTCGCCAGGGGAGATTGCCTTGCTGGGACAGCCCACCGCATCGGGATATGTGGCGGCAGTCAGCCTGCCCTGCACACCGTTTGGGCTGGCAGAAGGGCAGTACACCCCGGCGCAGCAAATCCTGGAAGCAGGCGGGCTATTGGCGCTGGCATCGGATCTCAATCCTGGCACGGCATGGTGCGGTAACCTGCAATTCACCATTACCCTGGCGTGTCGTACTATGGGGATGACAGTCGCGCAGGCGGTGGCAGCCGCTACCATCAACGCCGCCGCGGCGCTGGGGGTTGAAAACCGCCTGGGTTCACTTCAGCCAGGTAAACAGGCAGATTTGTTGATTTTGAATATTCCTGATTACCGACACCTGGGATACCGTTTTGGCGAGAACCTGGTCAAAACAGTGATTAAAAGGGGAGCGGTGTATTCCATTCCGCAAGCCGGTGAGATTCGACATGCCAACCCTTGAACAGGCGCACGCCTGGTATGTGGATGGTGACCCCGTCCACGATTTCTATCACATTGAGCGGGTATATCGGCTGGCGGAACGCCTGGCGCAAGCGGAAAAAGCGGACATCGAGATCGTACGCGCATCGGCTCTGCTTCACGACGCGGCTGGCAGCAGCCCGGGTGGCAAGGAACGTCCTGATCACCATTTGCTTTCGGCAGATTTCGCTGCGCAAATATTGAGCGCAGAGGGTTGGACGGTCGAGCGGATTGCCGCAGTGCAGCACTGCATCCGCGGACATCGTTTTCGCAGCCGTGAAGATCAACCACAAACAATCGAAGCCAAAGTGATGTTTGACGCCGACAAGCTGGATGTGTTAGGCGCAATTGGCGTAGCGCGCACCATTGCCTATGCTGCCCTGAATAACCAGCCGATTTTTGCCGAGCCCTCAGCGCATTTCTTGCAAACGGGCAAAACGCTGCCCGGCGAGCCTCACAGTTCGTATCACGAATATTTGTTCAAGCTCAGCAAGGTCAAGAGTCGATTGTTTACACGTTCAGCGTTGAAAATCGCAGAGGAACGAGCAGCCTATATGGACGGTTTCTATGCCCAGCTTGCCGCTGAGACACGCGGGGAACGGTAATAATAAAAATAGACAGCACAAAAATACTGAAATTTTGTTGTTATGCTTCTGCCTGTTTATTTTCCGCGGCTAAAGGTATAGCGAATCACGTCTTTCGAGCAACTGTCCACGCATCGACCGCACAATATGCATTCGCTGTGTTCCATCTGCTCGCGCTGCACCATGCCATGTACATCCAGGCTCATCGGGCAATTTTTGGTGCAGACATTGCAATCTTTGCAGGTGGAGGCATTCGCCTGCAGGCGCAGGGAATGCCAGCCAAAGCGGTTGCGGATCCAGCGCCCGATAATCATGAAAGGTGCCATCCAGCAAATGGTGTGGCAGCCCGCCCGCCGCCCCACCAGCAGCGCTAACCCGACAAACAAACCAACGACAATGTAATAGATGATATATTTAACCGGCGCGTCCAATGAAACGCCCGTTTCCGTCAGGTGCAACAGATTTACCTGGCTGTATCCTCCAGCACGAATGACCAGCCAGACAATGATCGAAATCCAGGGGATCCATATCAGCCATTTGATCCAGGCAATGCGGGAAACCTGTACCGGCTTGGGGTTTATCGGCTCGACGATCTCCTGCATCCCGGCACCCGGGCAGACCCAGCCACACCACAACCTGCCCACCACCAGCGAAGAGATGAACATCAACCCGAACATGACCAGGCTGCCGTTGATGATGCCGTTTATAGCGCCGTCGATAATGACATAGGGGGAAAGAAAGTTCATCGTAATCGGAAACGATAAAAATGCGAGGAGTACCAGTAATCTGCGAATTCGTTGGCGAGTGGGGAGAGAAGGAAACATGTGTTTTGACCTTTCTACAAGTAAAATGAATTAACAATCTGGCGCCTGACCCTGTTTCAGTCGCTCAATGACACTTTCTGCCCAGGCAAGGTTGGCGCGCATGTTTGCTATGCCATTTTCCAGGGTGAGCATCCAAAAAAAATGTTCGCGGGGGGAAGAAACTTCCTCTTGAAAAGGTCGCAAGCGGTCGGGCACCTGTTCATATTGCGCCAATATCGAGCGCATAATGTCTGCGAATCCTTCAAACTTTTTCAGGATTTCCTCATTTGAGAGCTGCCCGCTAAAAAAAACCTGAATCAACGGGGCGCTGCGAGGTTCCCCCATAGGCGGCGGACCAGCAATCCAGCGGCGCAGTTCGGCGCGCCCGGTTTCGGTGATGTGATAGACTTTTCGGTCGGGATGATCTTCCTGAGGAATTTTTTCCATTTCAACCCAGCCGTTGTCGTTGAGGCGCGCCAATGTGCGGTAAATCTGGCTCTGGTCAGCCGACCAGAAATGCCGCACAGTGTTATCAAATATTTTTTTCAGTTCATAACCCGTGTACGGTCGGTAGTTTAAGAAGCCGAGAATAGCATGGTCAAGCGACATAGAAGATAAAACCTTTATAAGATAATACATGTATATTATAACTCATATATAATATATGTCAATTCCCCATTTATTATTCTTTATCTTTATACAAAATCTATACTGGATTAATTTGATCTGTTATATTTTATTTAGCTAAGAAATGGAAAGAAAGGTTCTATGCCATGACCCTATCGACGAATTCCTGGGAAAACAACCTGATTGCCAAGGCAATCCACCCTGCGATGGAAATGGAGCGCACGGTTCACCTTCCGCGCCTGGATGAGCAGTTTTTGGAAGAATCCTATCGCGCCTGTGCGGTTATGACAGCGCAACACAGCCGATCATTTTCATTGGCTGCCAGGCTTTTGCCTGCCGAGAAGAGACGCGCCATTCATGCCTTGTACGCCTTCTGCCGTACGACAGATGACCTGGTTGACCGACCTGACAGTGCACGGGGTAACACGCTTGATGAGTGGCATAAAGTCGCCTTTGATCACGATCCAACCCGCCATAGCGGGATCGCTCCTGCCTGGATCCACACTCGATTGAAATATCATGTTCCGCCTGATTATGTGCAGCAACTCTTCGACGGTGTGGCGCTGGATTTGACAACCAGGCGCTATCGCTCCTTTGGTGACCTGGCTGACTATTGCTATGGGGTTGCTTCAACGGTGGGATTGATGTACATGTATATTGTGGGGTATCAAACACAAGAAGCTGTACCCTATGCGGTGCGCATGGGGATCGCCCTGCAAATGACCAATATTTTACGGGATGTTGCTGAGGATTGGCAAAACGGGCGGCTTTACCTGCCGCTGGATGAATTGGAAGCATTTCATATCAGCGAAAAGGACATCCAGGCTGGCAAAGTAAATGACAACTGGCGCAGGTTCATGCGCTTTCAAATTGAGCGGATTGACAGGCTGTATGATGAATCGATCCCCGGAATCAGGCTGATTAATCCCTCTGGTCAATTTGCGCTTTATGCCGCAGCAGATTTCTACCGCGGAATTCTGCGAGACATTGAAGCGCATGATTATGACGTTTTCTCGCGGCGGGCGCACCTTTCGGGTTTTCAGAAAATTCGCCGCATTCCTGAAATTTGGATGAAGTTAAATCACTTACGATCTATTTAACAGACTTTTCTTTCAGGGGGCTAAGTTTCCACCGCCCGTAGGCGATAAAACCGGCGATTGCGGCTAAAATCACGTTCATGAAAATATTTGAAAATTCACCGCGTTGAATGTGAAACAATGCTGCACCGACCATCACCAACACCAATCCCAAGCCTGCCAGCGGGGTAAGGCGGGTCTGGATGCGAGTTAACCCCGGCAGAATCAACCCCAGACCCCCCAGGATCTCAGCAACTCCGCTGATTACATGAAGCGTGGGGGATAATTCGTACATCCACGACATCGGAGCAGGTAGCCCTGGCGGCACATTGAAATGCAGCACGCCAATCGAAAGAAAATAGACCCCTAATATAACCTGTAGAACCCATAAAAGAATATTCATAATATTGCTCCTTTCCGCCCAGTCTCTACGAACAGGTTTTGTTTCCTAAGGAAATAAGACCTGATGTACACATTATAATATATGGAGCGAATTTGTCCAATATGTGCCGCATGAACATGAGACAAACATATACATTCCTGTTGATCTTTTCGAGCCGCAAGCGTTTTTCTTGCGGCGCGGCAACCTCCGAAACGTGGAAGTTGCTTCTCCAAAGGCACATGCAAAAGGCGTTCGCAGCAAAGAGAAAAGGATAATTGTCCGAACTTCAGGGAGTTGCAAATTCATTCCTGATCTCAAAAAATTATTGAGAATCTGGATTGCGCACCAGCAGCAAGCCAGCTGCCAACACAATCAGCCCGATGATCAGAGCAAAGACAGATGCCCAGGTGTAAACTGGCAGGGTGTTGAGCGACCACAGCACATAAGGAAGCAAAAAGAGCAGTGCCCCCGCCAACGCCAATACCAGCGCACTCCAAAAACGGCGCCGGGCTTTACGGAACAGACCAATTCCTGCCTCAATGCCCACTGGCAGGGCGATCAGGCTGGCTGCAGCGACCAGCATGCCCGATATCATCGCGCCGTAACCGTAAGCCAGCGCGGATGGGAATAAAAATATCGCGCAAACCCAGGCAGCCCAGCCGACGATCACAAAGACTTTGCGCAGCCAGCGGTGTGGCAGCCGCAGGCGCCAGGCGCTCAGCAGCAGCAAAAGAAGCGCGCCAGCCAGCGCCAGCTCTCCCCGCAGCAGGGTAAAAATTGCCGAAATTTGCGACATCTCTGCCCGACGGTGCTCGCCTACCCCAGCCCAAGACCAGCTCCCGTCGGGTTTATAAATCAGCACCCCCTCGTGCCCCATAGCGAAGATCATATTGCCGGTGGCAGTGTCCAGGATGGCATCGTGTGGTCCGGGGTTGATATCGAGCGACCCGCTGTAGGTTTTGAGATAATACGCCTTTTGCGCTTCGCTGGCAGTATCCAGTTGGAACACAATCTGCCAGGCATTCCCGCCGTCTGTGGTGCGTTCGATGCTTTTACCCGGAGAAAGGCGGTACTGGATGTTTGGATTGCGGGTATCGACAAGCAGATTCAGCTTCGCATTAGGCGAGCATTTTGGCGCGCCATATTTGCCGGTCCAGGTTATGCCGCCGTCGGTTGAAGTAAATGCCCAGTACGACGAAACCGCCTGGATGCCCTGCTCGGTTTGCGCCAGGCAGGTGATGCCGTGGTTGGGCGCGGCTGAATTGGCAATAGTCAACAGGGCAGCCAGCGGCAGCGCGACCCACCCTCGTTCGGGGAACAGGGGCTGCTGGTTTGGCTGTCGAAACCACATCCAGGCGCTTGCCAGCAAGGCTGGCAGGGCGATTAAATCTGTCGGATCAGCAGTCATTGCCAGAGGCGCGCCAAACAACAGCAGGCTGGTATGCCCAAGGGCATCACGCACGCCTGGCAGAATCTTCGCCAGTGAAAACAACCCGCCTACCGAACCAAAAGCCAGGAAACCGATGATCTTCTCTTGAGCGATCTGCCCGGCAGCAATCCGCGGCAGCACCAGCGCCAGCAGTACAGCCAGCGCCAGCGGCGCAAAAAACAACCAGGCGAAATCTCCGATTTTCCCTGTCCACCAGGAAGGTTCCACCCGCCGCCACCAGTGGTCGTTGAGCAGCAACACGAACAACGCTCCGAATGTGAAAGGGTGTCCCAGCAGCGCCAGACTTTTACGCAGCAGCGGCGTATCGATGCGGTTCAAGATGGAGGTGATTTGGTTCGATGAAACAAAGTTGATTTCTTCAGATCGAGGGGTCATTTTGGGCTCCTTTTTCCAGCAGTTAAGAATTAAACCGTCGCATGGTCTTATTCACCCAATTCATCTTTACCGACGGCTGATAAAAAAAGGTGGATCAAATATCCAGGGGTGCTGCGCGTTGAGATTAAACGCATTATATATGGCGGCGGTCAAATATGCTACCAGGCGGTTGGTCATATCAAAGTTTATCTGCACCGGATGGTAGATATACATGCACAGCACGAAGTCGCCGCCGGGAGTGAAGATCACCCCTACATCGCTCATTGTGTGCAGCAGTCCGTCTGCTTCTTCTGTCCAGCCGTGCTTGTGCGCCACGCGCGTGGCTTCCGGCACTCCGGCTTCAAGCATCAAGGCTGTCTTATTGCGCGCCAGCGTATCCAGCACAAGCTGGCATTCGGTGCGGGTTAAACCATCTCTCCAGGTTTCGCGTAATCTTCCACCGTCCTCGACGGCACAGCGGTAAATCCATTCGAGAATTGATGCCATCTCGCCTGGGGTGGTCTGGTTATAGATATCTGGTTTGAGGTTAATATCAACGCGCGAGTTGGCAGGTGTGCGGAAGCGCTGCAAAAGCGGCGCACCGGTATAAAAATAGCCTGCCAGGAAGGTATTCTTAAGCCCCAGCCCCTGAAAATCCTCCGTAACGACCAGCGGTCCGCGCACCGAATCGAGATAGCGTTCCATCAGGCGGTCAGCGGGAGGGTTTTCTGATGCCGCCAGCATGCCGTCGAACAGGTCGAGCAAGGCGCGCGGTGGTTCGCCGGAGGTGCGGCGCAGCACAGAGAGCATGATGGGAATTTTGATGGTGCTTGCGGCGGTAAAGGCGATCTCAGGATCGAGGTTCTTGCCGTTCTGCATGGCAAAATCGACCCGCTGGCTGCGGTGCAGATCAACCAGCGAAACAGCCGCCAGCCCATCGAAACCAGACTGTTTAAGCAATGTTTCCAGTACCAGCTGCACCACCTCAACGGAGAGGTTCACCGGGGCAGCGGTGGTTTGTACTGGCAGCGCAACGGTGCGATGAACTGGAGAAAGCAGCGCTGTTTTGACAGCGGGAAGCGCCGTTTCAATATCCAGTCGCCAGCCCGCCCGACCGGGATAATAATTGACCCCGCCCAGCGGGAACGGCGCCGAGGCGGACTGGTCGTAGCACCGCGCTGTTTCTTCCAGGTAGGCGCGCAAACGGATCTCATCCACCCTCGCGATCAAGGGAGTTGCTGCGCCAGGAGCTGGAGGCAAGTTCCAAAGGCGCGCCCAAACAAGTGCCAGGGGATTTCTTCTGCTGCTTCCACTTCCATTCAAAGCAGCGCGCAAGGTGCCGTCAAAATCTATTTCCAGACCCAGTTCAATAGGGTTTGCCTGGAGGCGTGCCTCGCGATATTGCAATTCAATGGGAGAAAGGAATACACTCGCCAGCCGCGTTGTTGCTGCGCTGCTGTCTAACCCGCCGACCGGCACACCGCCAATCTCGCTGCCAGGCGGCAGAACCAGTGGTGTTTGGTGGACAGCGCTGACTTCTGAGACAGTCAACCATACAGCCGCCAGCACAAATCCCAGCGCCGTCAGGGAGGTGATGATCGTGAGAGGGCGGGAGCGTTTCATCTTCCGCTTATTTTACCGTGTGTAGCGGCTCTCCAGCACGTCTAGCACGCGCTGAACGCCTCCTAAGCTCATCAGGTTTTTCCCCGCAGCCAATGCCCGGCTGTGGATGGTCGGGTCGGCAGCAAATTCAGCAAGCAATTCGCGCAGTATTGCAGCGGTAAATTCTTCCGGCTTCAGGCAACGCCCGGCGCCCAGAACTTCGACCGAACGGGCATTGTATTGACGTTCGAAGACTCTGCCGGGACAAATCGCCTGCGGTGCGCCGTGCACCAAACCGGTCATGATGCTGTTCTGTCCGCCGTGGTTGATAAACATCATCGTTTCGGGCATCAGTAAATTGAAATCGAAAAATCGGTCGATTTGCAAGCTGCCTATTTGCTCTGGGAGCAGCTCTTGCGACGCCAGATGAACCGGGTTTTCGCCGTTTGCGAATGCCTCGATCAATGTCTGGCGCAGCAGGCGTGAAGAGATCGTGCCAGTGCCCATGTATGCCATAATCCGTTTGCGCGTTGCCGGGGGATGAGTAGGAGGCTGCAGCGGGATAAAGGGTCCAACATGGAACACCTGCTCACCGGGGATAGGCTCCAATTCGTACGAACTGGCGACAAACTTCAACTCTGCCCAATCGAAAACTTCCAGGGCGGAATGAATCGGGGGCAGGTTGTTCCGCCGGACAAAGTCGCGCACCCCGCCGCCGTACTGCGGACTGTTTGCATAGGATGTCTGCACAGGGTATGAGTAACCTGTTACAACGGGAATATTCTCGAGTTTAGCCGCCACGATGGCAGCCGGACGAAATTCAGCAAAAACCACATCCGGTTGAAAGGCGCGCATTGCTGCGCACAGTGCCTGGACATCGCGGGGAAAAAAGCGCGGGTGGCTGGCACCCATGATGTAAAGCACTTCTTCAAAACTGCGCACATTGCGGCGTTGTTGCACGCCCAACCTGGAAGCCAGCTTGAAAAGCCGCCTGCCAAGCCAGAGCGGCGTGCCAAACGGCGAGGGACAGGGCGCCGGGTAGTTCGGCGCGCCTTCTACCGGCTGATAATTATAATCCAGCGCCGCGCAAAAGGCTGCCTTATGCCCTCGATCAAGGGCTGCTTTTACCAGAGCGCGGGCGCGCGAGAATGGTCCCTTGGTCTCAGCCAGGGCTGCCAACGGAGCAATCAGGATCTTCATACGCTTGCTCTCCTTCCAATTGCCAATTTGAGCTTAATGCAGATTGAGTGAAATTAACCTCCCAGCTCCACCGCGCGTTTGCGATAGTAGCGGTAGTTTTCGAGGGTCACTTCTTCAGGAACGCCGTGATCGCAGGTTGGCACATACCCGCCGCGGGCGCGCATGACCGGGATGATACGCTCCAGGTGCTGGTCAATGGCGTCTTTGCCCGCTGCCAGCACGCGTTTATCGATACCACCCAAAATCACCAAGTCGGGGTAGCGCTGCCCAATCTCCACCACATCGCAGCCAGCCGCCACTTCAAAAGGGCTCATCACGTCTATGCCGATTGCCTGCCGGTACAGGGGAATGACCGGATTGGCATTCCCATCGGTGTCCACCTGGACATACAAATGGCGCGAATGATCTAACTGCCGGGCGCGCACATTTTCCAGGTATTGCTGGTAGTAGGGGAAGAGAAATTCTTTCATCATACGCGGTGAGATCAGGCAGCCGCCATTGTAGCAAATATCCTCGGCAAAAAACACCTCGTCCAGCGTTACATACTGCTGGTGTCGCGCGGTAACGGCGTCTGCCAGTTTCAGCCAGGTCTGCATACAGTCGTGCACCAGCCGCGGCTGGTCGTGAAAGGCGTATAGCAATTCGGTGGGACCGATCAGGCTGCGCAGGTACATATAGCCGCCGATCAGGTTCTGGCAGATGATCATCCCCTTTGCTGCTTCGCGCCTGGCTTCTTGCATCCGCTCTGCCAGCGTGTCGAAACGCCCTGGCGCTTCGACTGCCAGCCGCCATTTGACATTTTCTTCCCAGGTGCGCTGGTCTTTAACCGGGTGATCGACATATTCAGGCATGAAGCCGGAACGCCGACCTTTAAAGAACAACACATGCCGCCCGGCAAAATCTTGCACCAGTTCGTAATCGCCGCGATCCTCGATCACCAGCGTTTCGAATTCGGGCTTAAAGGCTGCTTCACACCAGCCAAGCTGTCCCAGGTTGTGTTTGGCGGGCGGGTCGTAATCGAACAATTCGCTGAGCGGCTTGTCCAGCTGCATACCCTGTTCTTTCCAGCGCTCCAGGCAGTAGTAGCCGAACTCCTTTTTATACAGCGGGATACCCGGTTTGAGCGCATAGGTCTCGCGCAGTTTGCGCGCGCCGGGCGCCATCATTTCAAATGGCGGTAAGGCATAGACGCCATCAGTTGGGGGAGAGATTTGATTCATAGGGGTTTCTTTTATGGGGATAACCTTAATCTGAAAAAATTAAGTCACTCTTTTCAGCGGTGATTCGAGCGGTTCGATAGCGACCAACGTCTCGCTTTGAGGGGTGAAATAGGCGCGGTAACGCAGCCCATCGATCATTGCGGCGATCAGGCGAGCAGGGGTGCTGAACCGCATTTTGCCGATCTGGTACGAATAGCTGACACCCCGCGCAGATGAGGTTCGTCCAGATGGTGAAGAGGTGCGCACGAGCACTTTGCTGCCTATGCCGTCGATCCAAATCACCTGTTTCCTGTTCAAGTCCAGCAATGCGCGCCGCAAGCGAGTGAACCCTTTGATTACAAAGTACCCCCCGCAGCCTGCCACCAGCAGCATTGCCAGCCACCAGCCCACGTCGCCGCGCCCCGGACTGGCAAGCAAGAGGTAGAACAGATAACCTGCCAACAACGCGGAAAACAGCGCCATCGACCCGGCGCGCAGGATGGCAGGTCGCAGCGCGCGGCGTTGATCGGCTGCCAGTTCGCCGCGCCGGTTAGCTTCAAGCCCTGGCAAAGCATATCCCAACGCCTGACTTAAAATTTCTGTTAATCCTTGCTGCGCGAGGTCATTGTCCATCTGGTTGTCTGGGTCAAGATTCACAGGTTGAGCGGAGAGTGCCACAAGGCTTTCGGGCAGGTAATACACGCGGTAGCGGATGCCGGGTGTCATTCCGCCCCGCTCGCCGGGCACCCTGAGCAGGGTTGACCCGGCTTGGAACTCGTAATTGCCGTTGCGATAGGTGAGGTACCCCTCCGCCAGTGCCAGGCGCTCTGCTGCCAGGTCGCGCTTGACCTTGTTTTGCTCTTTTTGAAATTCGATTCCGCGCACGGCGGTATAAACCAGCGCCAGCAGGGCAGCAATCCCTGCAAACCAGCCTATAATCACGCTGGCTACACCCGACATAAGCATCAGCATACTGACGAAAAAGCAAAGAAACGGCACGGCGAACACCACCCCCAGATAGGAGAAACAGCCAATCACCGATAATACCGATAATTCCAACCAGCGGCGCTGCTCCTCGGTTATTTGCCCGCGCTGGTTCGTTTCAAAGAGCCTGGGTGTGGTGAGATCAGCGGCGATGTAATGGTATTGGACAGGCACGGCTTACTTCACCCAGGGGGCTTGCCAGCTTTGAGGCGTGTAATGATGCAGCTCGATGCGGTTGCCATCGGGGTCGGTGATCCAGGCTTGCCAGCTTTGATCCTTGCCCAGTTTTGGCTCGCTGACTTCGATTCCTTTCCCCCGCAGCTCGGCGGCAGTTTTCTGGATGTCGTCCACTTCCAGGCAGATGTGCCGGTAGGATTGTTTTTCGGCTTTTGCTGCCAGTTCTCCGCTGAACAGCTCCAGAAAATTGCGCCCGCCCAGGTGCAAATAAATGCCGTAGCGGTGACCGTTTTCATCGATAAAGTCGAAGGCGGGGGACAATCCCAGCCCGTCGCGATAAAATGCCAGCGAGCGCTCCAGGTCGCTCACCGTAAAACAGGCGTGTGCCAGGTTGGTAATCATTCTGTCCTCCAGAGGTCAGGTTTGGGGTTTGTATCTTTTTTCGTACAATTGATCATCATATTCTGCGCGCCTGCCGGGGCAGTCCTCGCGCGGACAAAGCAGGCAGCTTTCGAAATTGCTTTCGGTTGCAAAACGGATGCCGGAGACTGACTTAAACGGCACCATCAACATGCTGGGTGTCAATGAAACATCGATCTCGGAACTCCGATCGAGCAGCTCAAAAAGCGCCGCCTGCTGGCTGATTGGCCAATCCTCCAGCGAGCCGGGACTCATGGTGGCAGTCTTGCCCAATCGGAATTTTTCATCCAGGTGATCTACCAATGCCTGGCGGGCGGTTGCCAACGCCATCAACAGCAGCATATCTGCCCAGTATCTATGTATCAGATTGGAGATTGATTCGCTCCAGCGGTGCAGTTCCATTCCGCAGGTGGCGATATATGGAAATGTGCGGTGAACAGACTGCAGGTTCACCGCCAGCACCCGGCTCTGAAAGGTAATACCGTTCATTACCACAAAATCTTCTCCGCGCAGGTCGATGTACGCTGGCAGGTAGAGCGCCTTGGGGCGGGCGATTTGTTCGGCTTCGAGCGCCATTTGTCTTAAGACCGGCTCATCTTCGCCGCCCGGCTGCACATGCGTCCGCCGTAGCAACTCATCAAAATTCACATGAAACGAGATTGTATCCAGGATGGTTTGGTTATTCAAAAGCACCTGCCTCGCGCGTATTTTTACCCAAAAGGGATTATATCCTGTTCCTTGCTGAGTTGCTTACATTTTCCTTGACATTTCTTCCGTTTGGTAGATAATTAGAACCAACAACTGACCCTCCACAGGCTTTGACGGAGGAAAGTAGACCGGCGGAAGCCGACAGAGACGCGGGCGCACTGGCTGAGACAACCGCGCTGAATTAAACCGGTTGAAGTTCCCTCCTGAGCCGCTCGGGGGAACAATCCATCGTGTATGAGTGTTGAGAAGGATCGTTTCGACCTCAACAGGCGGGTAATTTAGTAGTCCGAGCCGCAATGCCAGCGTTAACCGGCAAGCCAATCGATGCGAGAATATCTGTTGGCTCGAGCAGGCAGTCGCAAGACTGCAAACAGGGTGGTACCGCGGGATCTTCTATCCCGTCCCTTAATGGACGGGATGATTTTTTTAAGCAGATGAAAGGGTAGCAGAATGACAGAATCCATCCATGAACTCGAAGAACTGGAACAACTCCAGGCGCAATCCTTAGCAGCCCTGAAAGAAATCGCGGATGAGCAAGCCCTCGAAGCCTGGCGTATCGCCAACCTGGGGCGTAGTTCGCCGGTGATGCAATTTTTCAGCCGTCTCCCGCAATTTTCCAAAGAAATCCGCCCGCAGATTGGACAGCGCGCCAATCAGGTGAAACAGGCGCTCGAAGCCGCCTTTGCCATCCGGGCTGAAAGGGTGAAACAGGCGGCGCTGATGCGCTTGCTGGAAGCGGAACGGCTGGATGTCACACTGCCTGGCAGGCGCATGCCTCCCGGCAGAATGCATCCTCTCACCCAAACCTTGCGTGAAATTTACGCGATTTTTGCTGAGATGGGGTTTCAGGTTTACCTGTCGCGCGATGTGGAGACAGATGACTATAACTTTGGGTTGTTGAATATCCCGGAACATCACCCGGCGCGTGATATGTGGGATACATTCCACACCACCACACCTGGGGTTTTGCTGCGCACACATACCTCGCCAGGGCAGATCCACGTCATGCGCCAGTTGGCTCCCGAACCGGTGCGCGTCATTCTGCCCGGAATGTGCTACCGCTATGAACAGATCAGCGCCCGCCGCGACATCCAGTTCCATCAAGTGGAAGGTCTGGCGATTGGCAAGGGCATTACGTTTGGTGATTTAAAAGGCTGCCTGAGCGACTTTGCCCGGCGCATTTTTGGCAAGGATGTGCGCGCCCGCCTGCGCCCTTCATACTTTCCCTTCACCGAACCCAGTGCGGAAATGGATATTGAATGCTTTGTGTGCGGCGGCGCGGGCTGCCAGGTGTGTAAAAATGCTGGCTGGCTCGAGATCCTCGGCTGCGGCATGGTGCACCCGGTGGTGCTGAAAAACGGTGGATACGACCCAGAAATCTACAGCGGATTTGCCTTTGGCATGGGTCCAGGGCGGGTGGCGATGCTGCGTTACCGCATTGATGACATCCGTTATTTCTGGGTGAATGATATGCGTTTCCTTGAACAATTCTAATGACGGCAGGATACTATGAAACTTCCTCTTTCCTGGCTTAAAGATTATGTGGATATCGATCTCTCACTGGTCGAACTGGCGCGTTTACTGACTATGCTTGGTCTTGAAGTCGATGAAATATTGGTGGTTGGGCTGCCTATGCCAACCGATGGCGCGCAGGACCTGGCGCGCGAGTTCAAAATCTCCGGCATCTGCTGGGACCCAGAAAAAATTATTACAGCGCGTATCGATGAAGTATTACCGCACCCCAATGCGGACCGCCTGGTGCTGTGCCGCCTCAATGATGGTGTGCAAGAATACATCGTCCTGACTGGCGCGCCGAATCTGTTCCCCTATAAAGGCGCGGGACCTTTAGAAAAACCGCTCAAAGTGGCATACGCCCGCGAAGGGGCGCGCATTTACGATGGACATCAACCTGGACAGGTGCTCACCACGCTTAAGCGCGCCAGGATCCGCGGGGTTGAGTCCTTTTCGATGGTTTGTTCTGAAAAGGAGTTGGGCATCTCGGATGAGCACGAGGGTGTGATCATCCTCGATGATGACGCGCCGGTGGGCGTGCCTCTGGCAGATTATATCGGCGACGCGGTTTTCGATGTTTCGATTCTGCCTAACATGATCCGCAATGCCAGCGTGCTGGGCGCAGCGCGCGAGATCGCCGCCGCCACTGGCAAGCAGCTGCGAAAACCGCAGGTATGTTATACCCCGGCAGGCGAAAGCGTGGAGGGGAAGTGCCTGATCGAGATACAGGAACCAGCACTCAATCCGCGCTTTACCCTCGGTTTGATCCGTGGAGTGGAGCCAAAACCCAGTCCTTACTGGGTTCAGCGCCGCCTGAGGCTGGCGGGTATGCGCCCGATTAACAGTGTCGTGGATGCGACCAATTATGTCATGCTTGAAATCGGGCAACCGCTGCATGCTTTTGATTATGATGTGCTGGTCAGGCGGGCAGGGGGACAAACACCGATTATCATTACCCGCCAGGCTGATCAGGGCGAAAAATTGACCACCCTGGACGGTGTTGAACGGACACTGGATTCCTTCTCGATTCTGGTATGCGATACCGCCGGAGCGCTCTCAATTGCTGGCGTAATGGGCGGACTAGAGAGTGAAGTGACGGCGCAAACCCGCAACGTCTTACTGGAAGGCGCAAACTGGAATTTCATCAATATCCGCCGCACGGTTTCAGCCCAACGCTTGAATTCTGAAGCTGCCTATCGCTTTGCGCGCGGCATTCACCCCGAACTGGCGCCGTTAGGCGTGCAGCTCGGATTGCAAGCCATGCAGTCCTGGGGAGGAGGGGAGATTGCCCCCGGTCTGGTGGATTCTTATCCGCTGCCGGCAGTCGATCCGCGGGTGGAAATAACACCGCTGGATGTGCGCCGCTTGCTTGGAATTGATCTCTCGGCGGAGGAGATTGCCAGTTTACTGGAACGCCTGGAATTTACCTGCCGGGTGGAAGGCGATGTGGTTTATGCCCAAACACCGCCGCACCGCTGCGACATTGGACAAGGCGTGATCGGCAAAGCAGACTTGATCGAGGAGGTTGCGCGCCTGTACGGATATGACAACATCCCTGGCACGCTCCTGCAAGACAGCCTGCCAGCCCAGCGCAGCAACCCTGCCTTGATTGGAGAAACGCGCGTCACGGATATTTTGGTCAGCCAGGGGTTACAAGAATTGATCACCTACCGCATGACAACCCCTGAACGCGAGGCGCGCCTTTTGCCGCCTGGCGCTCAGTCTGAAATGCCTTTGTATGTGCGGCTGGCGAATCCAATTACCCCCGAGCGCGCGGTGATGCGCCGTAGTCTGCTGGCAGCCGTGTTAGAGGTGGTGGAACGCAACAGCCGTCTGGCGGAACGCCTGGCTCTGTTTGAAATTGGACAGGTTTTCTTGCCGGTGGAAGGGCAGTCCTTACCCCAGGAACCCCGCCGCCTGGCGATTGTCCTTACTGGCAGGCGTTATCCTGCCGCCTGGGATCAGAAAATTCCCGGTAATCTGGATTTCTTTGACTTGAAGGGCGTACTCGAAAATCTGCTCGAAGCCTTGCACACCCCGGCTGTTTCCTATCAGCCTGCCAGCCACCCAAGTTTTCATCCTGGCAAATGCGCAGTGGTGCGCAGCGGTGAGATAGAGTTGGGCGTGTTGGGCGAGCTGCACCCGCAGGTAAAGCAAAACTTTGATTTTGGCGCTGCGCCTGTCCTGGCAGCAGAGTTTGACCTGGACGCGCTGCTTGCGGTCTCACCTCTCTGGTTTGAGAGCGCTCCAGTACCCGCGTTCCCGCCGGTATTGGAAGATATTGCCGTAGTGGTCGATGAAAGCCTGCCCGCTGGGGATGTGATGCGAGTCATCCGCCAGGCGGGTGGAAAAACCCTGGCAGCGGTGCGCCTCTTCGATATCTTCCGCGGTGAGCAAATTGGCGTTGGCAAAAAGAGCCTGGCGTTTAACCTGACTTACCAGTCCTTTGACAAAACCCTCACCGACAGCGACGCGGCTCAGATTCGCCAGCGCATCATCCGGCGGCTGGAACAGGAACTGGGCGCAAAACTGAGAAGCTAACCCTCTGATTTACCGGGCATACAGGTGGCAGCGCACCTGGTGCCCGGGAGCAATTACAGCCAATCGCATTATTATTCTCAGGGACAATCAGCGTTTTTATATTTCCCTGTCTTCCTTTAAATTTACCTTTTCAACACCCTTCTGTTAATAACACATGAAACTTTACGGCTAATTGGTCTTGAAGATAATGCTGCCGTCTTTTCCGATTTTTGCTGTAACGTCGGTTTGAAATACCTTGTGGCAGGGTGGTGGATAGGTTTTCTGATCGCTGAAAGTCAATTCAAGCGCAATGTCTATCAAGCCTTTTCCGGTTAATGTCCAGGGAAATGGGTTGCCCGGATTGATTTTCGGGTCGATGTAAGTCATCTTCGTGAAGGTATAGACCCCAGTGACGTCTCCGTAAATGGTCATACCGCTGCAGCCAGATAGGATCAGCGGCAGCAGGATCAATCCAACCAGGAGCAGGCGCACACGTCTTTTCCCCTTCATTCCAATCAGTCCACCAGTAACAAATAACATTAAGCCAAACTGCGGCATTGACTGGGACTTCGGCGTGGGAAAATGAAGTTCATAGTTGAGTACGATTTTCTCGCCTTCTACCAGGATCTCAGATTTACCCGTGACACCAGGATAGGGAAAAGAACCCTGCCAGATGTAGCGGGATCCGTCTGGTTTGGCGGAGTCGAGAATGAAAGTTCCAAATCCGCTGAAATAGGTCAGAAAAAGATCTGAATTAAGTTGTTCGCTAACTTTCTCGATATCCACAGGTTCTTTGCATTCATCTTTAGCCTTCACAAAATTACTGTGGGTGGCACCCCAATCCCCGCTGAGGTCGGCTACTTCATAGGTTAGGTTAAGCGTGGCTGGGCCGTTGGGAGCTACTGCCAGTATTCCGACACTGGGACTACTCATTTTGCCAATTGGCGCCAATATCGTTTCAGCCTTGCCGTCTTGAAAAACCGCTTTTTGTCCATCGAGCTTTGTCCATACTGCCGTTCCGGGCGAAATACGCACCATGCCAGGCAGCCCAGATTTACCTGTAGATTTGGACTTTTTGTCATTATCAATATAAAGGGGATATTCGGCTCCGTGTGCGATCTGGGCTGAAACGGATGCTTTAAGGGGCGAAACCTGTTTGAATTGATTTCCAGTCTTGTTTGGAAATATGAACGGCGTGCTTGGGTCACCAGAGTGTTCAATTGTATCAAAATACGCCCCTACAGCTTGATAAGCAGGGAGAATAGGCGCTTTGGTATTGCCTGTGGTGGGCGGCTCTCCCAACATATACAACCCGGTATCTTTAGCAAGCTGACGATATGCTATCTGCCTGGTGCTGTTATAAGGATAACTTCCAGCGTTTATAGCGGTGATCAGATCGGCTTCAGAAAGAGCGCATCCCGTCCCGGTACAGACGCCCAGATAAAACTGGATTGACTGGATATAGCGAGCCTCCTCATCCTTGCTCCACTTATATGGCTCTGCCTGGTAGGCGCGTTGATTATTCGATATGGTCTGGTGTCCGTATGTTTCAACAGCCTTGTTAATGCAGTCAGAAGCATAGAGAAAAAATCCGTACATCGCTGTCATTTCGAGCCACCAGGATTCGATGTTGGAATAATAATTAATATTCATCGGATACTGCTCATCTTGAATCCAATGCATAATCTCGTGTGCTACCGCGCAGTAATCGCTTGAGTTGAGGTTGTTGATATAATTGACGATATTCCAATTGAGGTAAATATTCCCAGTAGAAGGGATATATTCGGGGTTTTTGTAGGAACTGCTGATTTTTACTGTGACGGGATAGGAACTGGACACATTGGCGTAAGTAAATTTTTTCCCACCGTCGTAATATTTACTGTAAATATCCAGGATCCTGGCAATCAGATCGTCGATCCTGGCATCGATATTGGTCATTGTGGCAGAGGCATCTTTTTTCTTATAGGTTACAAATACGATGCTATTCGAGTCTCGGCGGCAATCGTTCCACGACCAACTGGATGAGCAATTTACTCCTGTGATGGTTGCCTGAGTTGGTTCATTTTTTTCCGTTGCCGAGGCAAGTGCTGCCTGCCTGCCTGCGCCAGGTTCAGTTTCGAGCGTCTTCGGGTTGGGTTTCAAAACCAGGTACTGGGTCGATTGTCCATTCCCGACTCCACCTCCGGCGCGCATAGAGACAGTCAGCCATCCATTCTGGGGCGGATTAGGCAGGATGATCAGATCGCTTCCATCAACCAGCATGCCCAGGCGCATATCCGCTGAAGACGCAGGCAATGCCAGTTGCATTCTGCCAACGCCGTTGATCTCTCCGGTTTCCAGACTGTACAGTCGGATTTCTTTGCCAAAGTGACGGGATAACTCCTCTCCTAATTGTTTAGCAGGCGCTGATACGACGAACGAAGCCTGGTAGCCTTCGGGTTGCGCTATCGACGGAACGCTCAGCGCTGCCCCGCGCGAGTCGCGAATTGTCTCTCCGGGGACAACTGCCAGGGACTCAAGCACTTTACTGGTCTCGGAGAGGAACGGCGGGGTATCGGTGGGGACGGCGACTGGGAGGCTGCCTGAAAGCAGCAGAACCCCGCCTCCTCCCACTCCAATACACACGCACAGGCAGATGATCAGCAATCCGCCCAATCCAACTCCCAACAACGTTTTATTCTTTTGCAGCGGGGGAATCATCGCTGATGGTAATGGCTGCCTGACTGTTCTGTGGACTTGGGGTGCTGCCCGGTTGGGTTCTGGCTTGGGTATGGGGGGCTGCGCGGGGATTTGGGGTCTTCCCAGAACAGTTTGATCTTGAGGCGCAGACCATCTCAAAGTGGGTTCGGTTCGCTGCGGTTTCCCACATTGGTTACAAATGGGGTTATCGGGATGAACCGGACTTCCGCAATATGCAAATGTTTTTTCAGAGGAATTCATATTAATTCCTCCTTTTAAGGATGGGGATAGAGTGCGTTTTGTTCGGGATTTGCTGGCATATACAAAACATAAACCGGAATTCCGGGCTGCAAATAATGGATAGGCGGGGTCAATGTAGTCACCTGACCTGCCAGATTTTTCCCATTGACTTGAAATATATAATCAATGATCCAGGGATGCCGACCGTTAATACGCAGGTTGTAGTTGATTTGAACATCGGTTACGCGTCCAGGCGCCGACACGCCCCAGCGCAGCACATCGACAATCTTTTGCTTTTCCTGGAACCGCCAGTAGATGATTCCTCCTGCACCTGCCAGGAATAACAACCCAAGCCCGGCAAAGGGGATTCCTACGATCGCGGTGATAATGCCAAATATAAGGGCGACCCCTACGAAAGTAAAAATGATACCAATCAACCCAAACACAAAACTGAAGATCGTCCAGGTATCCGTTAACATTAACCGCCACACATAGCTGGCAGAAAAATTGCGCGGCGGGTCTGGCGGGGGTGGGAACTGCGGCTGTTCTTCCGCCGGTTTTTCTTCAACCAACAGGGGGATCGGACCGCCGCAGTTCTTGCAATTCGAAATAAAATGGGTGTAACTTGTTCCACACCAGGGACAGGTGATCATCCATTAATTATAGGGGGTGCTAACAAATTCTGCTTATTTTAGAGCCGACTAATTCCAGGATGATTTTCCAAATAATCTGCTTTTGACAATTTCATGCTCTGCTTTTCCCAGAATTTGGATATCACGTAACTCCTCTTTCATTTTTATAGCAGCTTCTGCTCCTGTTTTGTATACCTCATATAATTTTTCTGCCAGATCATCTGCAGCAAGGCGGTTCAATGATATCTTTCCACAATCCAGGCAGATATGCACAATCATCAATTCGCCTTTTCCGACGCTGTTATATTTATCTTTTGTCCTTTTGAGAGTTAAACCTGTCGGACGCATCCATCCTTTACAGGCAGACAGGCGGTCTCCTGCATGGAACAAATCAAGATGCCTGGAGTACAGGCAATAGGGACAGTGATTGCGGTTGTTTACCCCGCTAATGGCAGGATGAATCACCACATGATTTCGGCAATATCCGCATAAAAAGCTGAGAGAGTCCGCTTGGTTAAGCGCCCTGGGTGATTTTTTATACTGTCTCCTTCTCCATTCGTAATTTAATTGTTCTACCAGATTCATACAATTTCTTGCCTCAATTTTAAATAGCTTTGATAGCGTTGCGGATTGATCGTACCCGCCATGACGGCGGCGCGCACAGCGCAGCCGGGTTCTTCATTATGGACGCAGTCCAACCCGAACTTGCAGAGACCCAGGAAAGGCTGCATCTCTGGAAAGAAACCCGCGATGTCTTCCGGGTGCATATCCCACAACCCAAACTCGCGCACTCCGGGCGTGTCAATGATTGCCCCGCCAAAACTCAAGTGGAACAACTCCTGTTGGGAAGTGGTGTGCCTACCCTTGCCGGTTACCTGGCTTACCGCTCCGACGCGCTGCCCCAATCCGGGTTGCAATGCGTTGAGCAGAGAGGTTTTCCCCACGCCCGATTTTCCAACCAGCACCGAGAGCTTGCCTTGCAGAGCGGCTTTGACCTCCGCCAGCCCGTCGCCAGTAACAGCGCTTGCCAGCAGCACTGGGTAACCGATCTGGCGGTAGCGTTCCACTGCTTGTTCGATTTCCACCCGCAGTCCATTGTTGTTTTTCACCAGGTCGAGCTTGGTAATGCACACCACGGCTGGTAGGTTGCTTGATTCGGCAGAGACCAGGTAGCGGTCGAGCATGTTCCAGCGCGGCGGCGGGTCGGCGGCGGCAAAAACTGCCACCACCTGATCGATATTCGCGGCGATCACCATCTCATAAGGGCGCGCGGATGGCATTGGCACCGGTGAGCGGCGTGATAGCCAGTTGCGGCGCGGCAAGACAGATAGAATGCTGCCCTTTCCTTTATGGTGAATAGAAAATTGCACCAGGTCTCCAACCACTACCGGCTCGCCGCGCCCGTCGTTGGCTGGATTCTTCCCTTCGCTTTGTTTCCGCTTGTCAGAGATTTGTTTTCCCTTGCTGTTCTTTTGCAACGGGTTTACGGGTTGAAACCGCGAAGAAAGACCGCAGGAGATGATGTCTTCTCCATATTGAACATCATAAACACCCAGGTTACGCCGGACGACGATACCAGATGGAATTGTTGTTGTTTTAATTAAGCTCATGGTTGTCATTCCTTAAACAAGCCAGCCGCGAAAATAACTTCCGCGGCTGGTGAATCGATCCAATTTGTATCCTGAGGCAGCATATATGATAAAAATGCTGCCCGGCAATTAAATCAACACCGCGGGTGATGAGCACACCCGCGGTCTGGACTGATCTTCAAGAAATAATCGTCAGATTATCCGCCAGTCAGCAGGCGTGCTCGTAGATCTTGTCTGTTTCCAATAGTCACTTGAGCTAACATCAACACGCCTCCTTTCGTAAAATCGAACAACGTAGCAAGTTTAATTAATGATAGGAATTAAGTCAAGCTTTTAACCAAATTCCCTGTTCCAATCAGCCGAGATTTCGCTTACTCCGCTTTTTCTTCCAGCGGCGTTTGCCGACCCAAAGGTCAGCTTTAGGCGCATCCGCCTCGAAAGCCCCCAGTTCCATCGCCCGCAGCAGCGCCCGCGCTTCTTCGGCTTGTTCAGCTCGAACGTAGATGCGCGCCATGCCCAGTGTGCCAACCGTTAAACCATGCACAGCGCCTGCGCTTTCTTGCGAGACCATTACCCGCAAACCATGCGCCTCAAGGAAAATGCGGAATGTCTGTGCTTCCAGACCTCCACTGCAGGTATATACTTCAACCAAAGTATCGTCCATCTTATCTCACTGTATAGATCACCCGGTTTGATAGCACACCGTTGATCGAAATTTCCACCCGGTAACTGCCCGGCAGCCAGGTGGTGGTGGGTTTAACCGAAAAGGCAATGTTGCGCGTCCCGCTGCTGGAGACAACGGTCTCGTCAATCCGGGTATTTGGTCTTACCGCTGAGCCCACATCCACCACATACCAGGTTGCCGTCACCTGGGTGTTGATGGGGGCGTTTTGCAATTGCACCACCGCATATATGCTCGAATTTTTTTGGAAAATTAGGGTGGGGTTCGTCGGCTCGAGGTAATCTCCCTTCACCCCCTCCGCCAGCACGACATCCATAACAAACGGGGATTTGATCGGGATGCTAAAGGTGGGAGGCAATCCAGACCCGCGGGCGGTGGTGGATGTTGCCAGACGGGGTAGAGCAGGTGGGGCAGATGTTGTTCGCGTTTGGGCGAGGGTTAACCGTGATGGAGTGGGTGTGCGTGTGGCGCGAAATATGATTGCACTGCCCGGGCAAGAGCAGGCGATCCCAAGCAGACAGAGCAGGATTCCCAGTAAAAACCTCCTTGATTTATGGATGTTCATCATCCGCCCTTTGATTTACCCTTTTCATTCATGATATTGTGTCAATGGCTTCGATCAGGAGACTTCCTGTTCGCTCCTCTGTAACTGGTAAATGTACTTCTACCAGACCCATGCGCGGCTCAAGGGTTGAGAGCGCTTTGCCGTTCCAGCTTGCCCGGTAGCGGTAACCTGGGTGCATCCCTGCCAGAAGGGATGTGATCCCTGCCGACGGGTGATGGATTTCAAGCTGGGCTTCCAGGCGGCTGTGATAGGCGCTGAATTTTTGCCGAACAATCCACACATCCAATCCGGTTGTCAATCGACCCACCGCATGATAGGCGTTGAACCAACTCATTACCGGCGTCGAAAGCCCGCCAAAATGGTGCCAGCCTGCCCCGCGCCCGGACTGCACAATGAAATGCTCAAAGCAATTGTAAGAGTCTTCTACCTCGCTTTTCCACACTTCTAAAGCGGTGCTGGCGATGCGGTGAGCAGTATTGCTCTCTCCCAGGTTGAGCAGCGCTTTCCACATAAACCACTGGTGTGGCATCCAGACCGCGCCATTCCAATATCCATCCGGCTTGTAATATGGCGCTGATTGATCGACGGTTGAAAGACCAATGGATGTCCACATTTGTTGGGTCGAATTAAACGCCTCTACCAGACGGTGTTGTTGTTCAGCGGTGCAGATGCCAGCTACCAATGGACTGGCGCCGTCCAGTCCCCGGTTAAAATTTGCGCCGCTTGCATGGCGTAAAAACCCCTGCGGATTACCCTGGGTGTCATGCACCACATAACTGAAGAAACCAGCCTGCTCATCCCAGGCGTAGCGCTGTAACGCGTCTGTCCACAGGTCAATATCCTGCTGATACTCTTGGATATCTTCTTCTGCCCCCAGAGCATGGGCAGCCATTTGCAAAATGCGTGCACTGCGCAGCACATGAGCGGTGGTGACTACGGGAGTAGTGGTCGCTTCAAGTCCTTGTTTATGGACGTACACTTGCGGTGGATAATCGTCCCAACCGCCGGAGTTATAGAAGTAGTCCCAGGTCTTGAGCAGCCCGGATTTCAGCACGCGGGTGGTGGAACTGCCTGACCTGCCTGCGATAAACCGGTAATACTGGCGCATGCGCGGATAGAAGTATTCCAGCAGTTCGCGCGATTGAGTGCGATTCCACAATTCCAGAAACAGGTACATTTGTACTGGCACCATTGAGCCGTGGTGGATAAATGCCGCCTGCGGGTCGCCCTGGGGCGTGGTATACGCATTTAGGCAATCGATTGCCCGCTGCAGGTCAAGCTCTAATAGTCCTAAGCCGATGAAACCCGAATCCCAAGTATATAGACAATCCCACCATTTTCCCGGCGTAAAATGGCGGATGTATCTGCGGCGCATGTAAATCGGAAACACAACATTGGTCAGGGTAGTGGCTGCCATTCGATCCTGGCTAAAGCGGTAAGCCTGTCCGCTGGGATCAGTTTGAAACCGAAACCGCCGTTTACGCGCTGCCAGATAAAGCGGCTCACAATGTTCGATTCCCGGCGAAAATGAGCTCAAACTTGCTTCGACATCGTGACGCGGACCATTGCAAATCATGGCATATTCCAACCGGCTCGAGCGCGGCGCCAAAGGCAGAGGACGCACGAAGACATCGGTGAAATGCCCGGTGCCACCGGTATAGAGAGGATTACGGTCTCCTACCAGCACTTTTTGGACATGCTCCTGGATATAATAGCGGAGAGTTCGATCCAACTCATGGGATAGAATCTGGCGAACCTCGGAGTGTGCCCCCTGCCAGGCAATGCCGTACCACTGCTCCAGGTCTGGGTATTTCAGCAGCAGGGAATTGGGCTGCGGTCCCTGTTCCAGCAGTGGCTGCGGATGCCATTCGACCGGTTGAAACGCCAGGTTCGCGGCTTGTTCCATGGGCAACACGGCAAAACCATCCAGGTCAAACGCTGCTCCCCCTTGTGATACCAGTTCCAGATGGTGTCCTCCTGCGGAAAGACTTCCGAGGGGGATTACCTGCACATTAAATTCACCCATGTTACCAATCAGCGGGTATTCGCCCTTTGCCAGACCTCTCAATTGAACGCGCCCTGTTCCACCTTGCGGCAGGCGAAATCGCAGCGCCAGCCCAGCCTGTTCAAGCGGGGCTGGCAGATGAAAGCGGTAAACTAGGCGGTCGCCAGCATCGCGTCCAAAACCTTTACCCACCCCGCTTCCGCCGCTAAAACCATGTCCGCGTTCCTCCCCGCGCCATAAAGCATCATATACCAATGTGTCATCGTGGCGTGGGTTGGCAAATGCCAGTTCCTCGTAATCCAGCGCTGCTACCCAAACCCCGCCTGGCGGTACTCTCGGCTGCACCATGCGCACCGGTTCATCGGAGTAGGTGCGTACTGGCGGAAAATAGAGTGCGGCAATATAGTGCAGCACCAGATTTTGCTGGCTTTGGGTGCGGTTCACCAGCTCACAGCGCACCAGGCGGCTGTTTTCCCCGGCATAAGAAAAAGAAATATCTGCATACACCTGATCTTTCCACTCTAACTCAAAGCGGTACGCGTAATACGTCAGGTCGGCTGCGGCTTCCCAGGGGTGATACCCCGACTCCCACTTGGCGTTGGGGACCATCACTTGACGTCGATAGAAACCCGGGAATATACTAAGGTCAAACCGCATGCCGCGATGCTGATCGGCAATATGGGAAATACCAGTGTATACTTTGGAATAAGGTCCCCATGCGGTTAAAGTCAGGTCGTGTGATCCTGTCAAATGAGAAAGTTGAATGCGCGAAGTGGACATTTTTGTCTCCATTTCCTTCTGGCAGTCAGAAAAAAAATCTTAAATTGAAATTTCTCCTATCTTTTATTAATAAATCCAGGCTACAATAGGTATACAACCAATTATAGACGATAGAGCAATTGAAACGATCACCTTACCATATATCCAATTTTTCTAAGGAGAAGCCATGTTAGTCCGCGATCGAATGTCACATCCTGTAATCACTGTAACTCCGCAGACCACCCTGGGTGAAGCGCTGCGGCTGATGAACACCGAGCATATCCGCCGTCTGCCAGTGGTGGATAAAAATGGCGACCTGATCGGTATCGTCTCAGAACGCCAGCTTTTGAAAGCTGCGCCCACTGATGCTACCTTGTTGGATGTATGGGAAGTCAAAGCAGTGTTGAACCGCGTAACGATTGAGAAGATCATGACGAGAGAAGTCATTACCGTTGAACCCGAAATGCCCATTGAGGAAGCCGCGCGCATTATGGCTGACTCCAAGATCAGCGGTATCCCAGTAGTGAAAGCGGGCAAAGTGGTAGGCGTGATCACCGAAACAGACCTGTTTAAAGCCTTTCTGGAAGTAATGGGCGCGCGCGAGCCAGGAATCCGAATCACGGTTTTAATCTCGCGCAAGCCAGGGTCGCTCTCGCGCCTGACTTCGGCAATTTTTAATGCTGGTGGAAATATTCACTCCCTGGGCACTTTCCTGGGAGAGAGCAGTGAAAACGGTGAGGTTACGCTGAAAGTTGCGGATATCAGTCAGGAATCTTTGATTGCTGCGGTCACTCCTTTCGTAGAAAAGGTGCTGGACATTCGCGAGGGGCATTAAACAACTAATGATATTTTTTGTCCACCAGGTCTGCTACGATACCTTTACAAAAAAGGGGGAGCAGGTGTTTTCATTTGCCAGTCGACCAACAGGGTGGTACCCTGACCAGGCGCGGAGGTTACTTGAAAGACGCCGCCGATCGATTGTACCCGTTCCTGAATTCCGACCAGACCAAAATGACCTTCAGATGTGAGGTTGTGCATAGAAGGTGGCAGGTCGAATCCTATGCCATTATCCCGCACCATGAGGGATAAGCGAGCTGCTTCCCAAGAAAGGTGGATCAGCACTTCGCTGGCATGGGCATGGCGCGCAATATTGGAGAGCGCTTCCTGGACAACCCGGTACAGATTGACTGCAACTTCACCCGGCAGGGGGCGCATGGTTGTCTCTGGCAGCACCAGGTTCACTTTGACTTTCTGCTGCGCTGACCATTCGTCGGTCAACATACGCAGGGCGGCTCCCAGACCGAGCGTGTCCAGCACGGGCGGGCGCAACGCGCTGATGAACTGGCGCAGTTCAGCCAGCAAGTCGCGAATCTGCCGGCGCAGCAGCTTGAGGGTTTCCATCACTGGAGTGTCTTCTTCTACCTGCCCGGGCTCTTCTGCGGGAATCAACAAACCGAGTTGAATATTCATGCTCACCAGGGTCTGAATCGGTCCATCATGTAAGTCGCGCGCCAGGCGGGCGCGTTCTTCTTCACGGGTATGAAACAACATGCGTTGTGATTGGACCATGGTTTCGCGGCTGGTTCGGATCTCGTCCAACTGACGCGTGAGTCGCTCGATCAATAGAACGGTACTCAGCGCTGCCTCTGCCTTCTTGGCAATGTCTGTCAACAATTGGGTGTCTTCATTGCTAAAGGGTGTCCCGTCTGAGCGAGCACCCACAATCCATAAGCCGCGTGTAATGTCTTCGATTACCAGCGGAAATTGGATTTGACCAGCATTTGAAAATCCTGGACCGGTTACACCCCATTTCTCAATCCAAAATTGAGCACCGCTCAAATGCATCCATTCTGGGACACGGTATGCCAGCGTCTCTCCCAAAAGGTTGCGGTCGTTGCAACGCGCCAACAAATCGGATGCACGTCGCAGCACTTTGCTAGCCTCGTAAGGATGCAGCTCTAAGAGACTGGCGAATGCGGATTCCAACCGGTGCGCCAGGCGTTGGAAGTTCAAACCCAATAGCAGCCCGCATACCAGCCCGGCAGCGCTGTGTATGACCGCAGAGAGCAACGTTTCACGCGTGAGCAGCCTGCCGATCAAGAAAACCAGAAGGGTAAAAAGGCTCACCACAATCACGGAAAGAGTCACCACTGCCAGAAAACTGCTTAATTCCCGGCGCGTCCATCCCCAGGCAACTGCCCGCCGAGCTTTGTCTAGTGAGGTGTTTTCAGCCTTCATCCCTATCTTTCGAACTTGAATCAGGCGCACGCACATCCGCCAGACCATGTCGGATAGCGAAAAGGGCGGTCTCAGTGCGCGAGGTCATTCCCAGTTTGTTATAAATGGCGCTGACATGGTTTTGAACGGTTCGCTTGGTAATCGATAATTTTTGGGCAATGGCGGCGTTGTCCAGCCCCTGGGCAAGCAGGCGCAGCACCTCAGTTTCACTGGGGGTAAGGGGTAATGTTTCGGGCGGCGGAGTAGGGGCAGGCTGACCCACAGCCCGTTTGACCACCTGGCGCGCGACCGACGGACTGAGCCAGGTTTCTCCACGCGCTGCGGCACGCACCGCGCTGACCAAAGATTCGCTGGCTTCGTCTTTTAACACATACCCAACCGCACCAGCTTGCAGCAGACCAAAAATAGTCTGGCTATCATCATGGACTGTCAGAATAAGGACGGGGATGGCATTGGAACTGCCAGCCAATCGGTTAACGACTTCGTGCCCGGTCAGGTCTGGCAGGTTTACATCTAACACTAATACATCGGGATGGTGGCGTTCGACCAATTGAAATGCGTCCATGCCAGTGCCTCCTTCACCCACCACGCGAATATCGCTGGCGGTGTTAAGGACCATTTTTAATCCAGCACGCACCACCGGGTGATCGTCGACGATAATGACCGTAATCATCCTATATTTTTACCCCAACTAATTAAGCTTTCAGATTTCATTATACTGGAAAATAAACTTGATCTTCATATTGAGATGATCTACGAATTACTCCAGCTTAAATTCCAGGTCAAGATGCAGAATTAATTCGGGTTTTATTTGATCGAGGTCTTTCGCGCGGTAGAGCAGTGCTACACTTGCATCCTTTGCAGGCTGACTGAGATGATCGCGTTGCAGGTCTGCAAGATACTGCCGGTTAAATGAACTGGCGAGATCAGGAAATTGACGTTTCACCACCTCTGCCACTTCATCTGTCAGCTTGGGATTTGCAAACGACAGGCGATTGTTTTTGGCTAGTTCATTGTAAATGAGCCGCGCTATGTCCTGCCGTTTTGACTTGGGTAGATCGCTTGCCAGTGCTTCTGTAAGTTGAGCTTTTGTCACCTGCGCCACCCGCGGTGGCTTGATCGTCACCTGGCTGACTGCGACCGGGATAGAGACTTTGGCGGAGACAATTGCCATCCCTTGAGGGTGGTAATCTGCCAATATTGGATTTTCCTCGTACGATTGTCTCCAGAAAGCCAGGGTGGCATGATGGCTTACGGCGGCATTGGCAAATTCGCTGGAAAGCGCTGCCAGCAAATCTGCCAATGCAATTGTTCGCGGCGCAGGGCGCGCTGTTGGACGCCTGGTAGAGTTAGCAACCATCGGTTATGGCGCGTTCAGCCGGGCTAATTCAGCATTCGCTTTTTCTGAGGCGTCGACGATTTTCTCTGCCAGCGCCAGCAAGCGGTCGATTCCTTTTGGAGGTGCTGCCTGGACAGCTTTCACAGAGACATGCAGGTTATATTCCGCTTCATGTCCCTCCCCATAGCGTAATCCAAACTGGCTGCGGCTGGTCGTTTCTACCTTCATTGAAGCACCCACATTGAGGGGAATGCCGATTGCTCCCAGATCAGCGCCGCCCTGAGCGCCGGCGCTTGCGGTTGATGAGGACTCGGTGTTGAATTCGGCTTCAAGTTGGGTGATGCCTTTCAGGCGCACATTAAAATCGATGTTGAGTTCGCTCACTTCAAAAGTTGGTATGTTCAGCAGACTGATAAACGGAAGTTGGAGGGTTCGTTCAACGCCTTTGACCACCGTATACACATCCCTGGTTGGCGGGGTGGCGTTTGGGTCGCCAGGGGTTGTTAACCGCACTTCGTCCTGTTGATATTTCACCACCGCCTGGCGTACATCGTAGGTGTTGTCAGGTTTTGAAAATAAATTCAGTTTCTTGTCTTTGGGCAAGAAACCTACCTGTTCGACAAATGCCGCAGTCGATAACGCAGAAGCCCGCTGCGCTTCTATAGCTGCATTCAGCGGCGCGCTGATCAAGAATGACAGCGGAATATTCTTGAGTTCTTGGGTTTCCTGTCTCATGAAATTGATCTCCTTGAAGGGAATAAAATATGAACCCCAAAACTAAACGCAAAATATTGCTATTGGTTTACAGCGAGGAAGAAAGAATTGGTGCTTTGGTGAATATGCCAATGATCAACAATGCCTTATTGCCCGAGATTAATAAAGCAATTAGATATATACTATCATATAAATCTTATTTACATTGTAAGCGATTTAATGAAAAAGTCAACAACAGTTTTTTGATAGTTTTATATTCAGGTAACAGAATTCTGATGACAGTGTTTCCAATTGCCCTATTCTCAGGCACTGAGCAAGAAAATTCCGCCTATGATTAACCCGGTTCCCAGCCATTGCAGCGGAACGATGCGCTCCTTGAACAGCAGGCGCGCTGCAACCCATTGCACACCCAACACCGATAGTCCCTGGGTGATCGGGAAGGCAACAGATACAGGCAGATGAGTGAGCAGGGCGGTATAAATCAACACGCTGGTGAATCCGCTGAGATGCCCAACTGCCTGCCAGGCGACAAACCTGCGCGCGGCGCGTTGGTGAGCCGAAATCTTGAAACCGATATTCGAGATCGTGCTGAATATGAGATGCCCCAGGATAAGAAGAAAGAGCAGCCAGTTAATCATGATAATTGCACGTCGGAATCTGCGCGAGAAACAAACCGCGCAATCAGCAGAATGCCTACTGCTACCAGCGCCAGTCCGGCGATCTTGCGCGGTGTGATGCTCTCGCCAAAAAGCCATCCTCCCACCAGGAAAGACACCACCAGTACGGATAAACCCTGGATAAGGGGAAATGCAAGATGCAGCGGCAGGCGGCGCAGAGCGAAGGTGTAGGAAATGACACCGGTAAATGCCGCCAGGTTGCCTAATGCCTGCCAGAAGATGAACAACCAAACACCCTCTGCCCCGACGGAGAGCTTGAAGCAAAAGTGTGCCAGGGTATTGAAGGTGGTGTGCCCAAGGACTAACAATGCGGTGATCCAGGTCATAGGGGTTTTCTCGGGCTTACGCCTTGCGCAGACGAAAGAAAAGCCAGACACCTGACTCAGCAAGGATCAGCTGAATTATCCTGTTGCTGCAAGCGATCAGCGGAAAGGGCAGCCAGGCTGGATATGACTTTCTACTTTGGATGGTTGGCGTTACCCCTGGCTTCCTGCGCGTCTCGAGCGTCTCCGATTGATACCACAGGGTGAGTACCTCGGCGATTTTGAATGGTACAGCGGGGGACTGCTCTTTGTCCGTGGCGAAAACCGTCTCCCTCGGTACCAGGCGGGTTGTTAGTCGATTGCAGGTGAAAGAGTTGGGGAGCGTTGGCGCGTAGCAACGGGTATTGTCGGTATGGCTGTAATGGCATTGAATCCAGTCACCTTCAACGGTGGTGGAGGTTCCCGTTGCCCCTGGGGAAGTGGACATCTTTTCACTACCTCCCTTCAGATTCATTACAAAGCATTCCGTCTGGACGGTGACTGCCTGGACAACAGGCTGCGGATCGTTGCATGCGCGGGCTGGAGACTGTATTAACCAAGTTTCAGGAATTTTTTGAATCCATTGCGGTTTCAAATTGGGCAACCACTTCTTTCGCGCTTCCGGTTTTTATAATTTCCCCATGATTTAGCCAGGCTACCCGGTCGCACATTTTCTGAATTGTTGACATTGAATGCGAAACCAAAAATATGGTTGTACCTTGCTCGCGGAATTGGCGGATGCGCGTTAACCCTTTTTCTTGAAATGCAATATCGCCCACCGAAAGCACTTCATCAACGATTAACACATCAGGCGCTGAGTCGGTAGCAACAGCAAAACCCAGTCTCGCTACCATCCCTGAAGAATAAGTGCGCAGAGGAGCATCGATGAAATCGCGCAATTCAGCGAATTCTACAATGCGGTCGAACTTGGCTTCCATTTCGCGGCGAGAAAAACCCAATATGGCGCCGTTTAGAAAAATATTCTCTCTGCCAGTTAATTCACTATGAAATCCAGCGCCCATTGCCAACAGTGGCGCAACCTTTCCTCTGACGATCACTCGTCCCTGTGATGGATACATAACCCGCGCTACCAGGCGTAAGAGTGTTGTCTTCCCAGCACCGTTTGGACCGATCAAACCGAACACTTCGCCTTTGCGAACCGAAAGCGAGACGTTGTTCAAAGCCAGAAATTCGATGTTTTGAATCTTCCCTTTGAGACGGCGGATGGCATATTCTTTGAATGTCCGAACCTGTTCCTGGGGCAGACGGTAACGAACCGTTACGTTTTCTAAACGAATCATTTCATCCTGCTGCATCATTGATTTCTCTTTCAGGTACGATAGGCGAAGTCGTTTGATTTTTGGACAAAAATCCAAAATGCGATCAATAATGAGAATAAACAAACGCCGCTTGACAATAAAAAGGTCTCAATGGTTGGCAGTTTACCTTCATAAATTGGCTGGCGAAACATTTCGATTATTGGATACATCGGGTTTAGTTTGACCCATTTTTGGATTTCTGCTGGTAAGATATCGACCGGATAAAGAATCGGTGTGAAGTAAAACCATGCCAGTAAAATGATTTGATACATTTCGACAATATCGGGAAAATAAATGCCCAAAGTTGAAAGCAGCATACCCACTGCCAGCGCAAAACACACCAGCAGCAGCATTGGTATAGGAATGAATAAGATGGTCCAGCGCAATGGGACACCGGTGACCAATATCACCAGTACCAGTGGCACCAATGCAAAAAGCAGGTTGACCAAGCCGGTGCCAATCGCCGCAATCGCAAAGATCGAGCGCGGCACATAAATCCGGCGGAAGAAATCACCTCCCCAGACCATTGCGTTAATCGCAGCGCTGGTTGATTGCGAGAAAAAAGTCCAGGCGATCAATCCGGTCAGCACATACGCCGGGTAGCGTTCGATCGTGTGAAATATTTGCGAGAAAACAACCGAGAGAATCACCATCATTCCCAAGGGATTCAACATCGTCCAGGCGACCCCCAAGAAAGAGCGTTTGTACCTTACAGCGATGTCGCGCTGCACCAGTTGGGTGACTAGATCGCGATAGCGCCAAATCTCGCGCAGTTCAATCAGCGGCGCAAAGCCGCGTTGGGCGCTATCATAAACGGGCAGTGTCTGAAATTTTTCATTGGATGGGGATATTGCCATAAATACCAATTATACTATTTCCCCTACTCTAATTTAAAATATAATCTAAAATTAACGACACTTCGGGTAGAAAAGTACCACTGCACTTTAAAAAGCGACCTGCCCGAAATGAGGTTAATTTATATATATATATATATATTATGAGGAAATCATCATGATCCGAACCGTTCTTGTTCTTGTGTTGGTGTTCAACCTCTTTTCGCTTAAGGGGCTGCCTCAGCAAAAAACTGCTGAATATGAGTTTTTGTCCCCTTTGCCTGGCTCACTTTACAATCCGCCTGGCACCTCGGTTACGATCCGTTTTGGCGAGATCGTCCAGCCTGACACGCTCAACCCGGAAGTGTTTGTTGTTAAGGGTGAGAAAAGCGGTACCCACAGCGGTAAAGTGATCCTGGCGCGTGATCAGAAAACGGTCATTTTTCAGCCAGATGTGCCTTTTGCGGCTGGAGAGACCGTCTATGTGGTGATCCAAAATGCCATCAAATCTCAAAAAGGTGTCCCGTTTGGTTCTCTGCAATTCGACTTTCAAATCTCCTCCCGCTCATTTTCATCAGTCGATATTGCCAGTTTATATAAAGAGGATATTGAAAAGCAGCCTTCAACCGTTACCCCTCAATCTGTCTCTCGAACAGCTAACGCGTTCAACTATGTAACGCTGCCTGCGGATTTTCCGCCTTACACCATCACGGCGCCCGCTTCCAGCACAGGAGATGGGTATATCTTTTTGAGCAATTTTGAATTCTATCCAGCAAAACACTCCCAATTTCTGTTGATCTTAGATAATTCTGGCGAGCCTGTGTATTATCAACAAACAGCATACATAGATCCTGCCTTTACTGGATACCAAACGATTGCTTTAGACTTTAAAAGACAACCAACGGGCGTAATCACATATTTCGATTATTTTGCGTCTCAATTTTACGCAATGAATTCCAATTATGAAGTAGTGGATATTTACAGGGCAGGAAACGGCTATCTTGCAGATACGCATGAATTAAAACTGTATCCAGACGGCACAGCGTGGCTGATGATTTATGATTACCAATATGTTGATATGACAGCTTATGGAGGTCGCGCGGATGCGGTAGTTATTGGATTGGTGCTCCAACAGTTAGACGGCGACAAGCATGTCATCTGGCAATGGCGCAGTTGGGACTATCTGACTGAAATTCCATATACGGATAGTTATTTGGGGTTGAATACTGAAGTTGTAGATTATATGCATGGCAACGCCATCGAACGCGATAAAGACGGTAATGTGCTGATTTCAAACCGGCATACTTCGGATATTATAAAGATCAATTACCAGACGGGCGCCATCATGTGGCGGTTAGGCGGCAAGGGGAACGATTTCACTTTCTGTAAAAGCACCGAAACCACGCAGGTGTGCCATCCATCTGAACCGCCGGATGAGATGTTCTGGTTGCAACATGACATCCGCCGTCTGCCAAATGGGCACATTACACTGTTTGACAACGGCAATTTGCACTCTCCGCCTTACTCCCGCTCGGTCGAATACATTCTGGATGAAGTCAATATGAAAGCGGAAAATGTTTGGGAATACCGCAATACACCGGATACGTATGGCGCTTTCATGGGAAACGCCCAGCGCCTGCCGAACGGCAACACGGTGATCGGCTGGGGCGGCGCTTCGATAACGGCGGGAAATCCTACTTTGACCGAAGTCCATCCTGACGGCACCAAAGCATTTGAACTGGCATTGGAAGCGCCTGGAGTAACCTACCGCGCGTTCCGCTTTCCCTGGAATGCCACACCATCTTGGAACCCGACGCTGGTGGTGCGCTATGAGGATCAACAGGCAAAGCTGTATTACTCCTGGAATGGGGCAACTGAAGTGAAAGAATACAAAATATATGGCGGCAATTCCCCGTACACTCTGAAATTGTTGGCGACCCAAACCAAGACAGGCTTTGAAAATTCAACCATTTTACAAGGAGATGACGGGCAGTACTGTTATTTTCGGTTGATGCCAGTGGATAAGCTGCACCGCGAGATGCGCGCGTCGGACGTGGTCTATAACCCCCGTTGTATAAAATATCCTTTATATTTGCCATTGATTATCAATGACGAGCCGCCCGCCACACCGCCTGACGTTCCACCGGCAGAAGTAGATTGAAACGCATTCTGATCGTCCGCTCAAACCCGATAGCCCCTGATCCGCGGGTGGAGAAAATTGCTGCTGCGCTCAGCCGGGGCGGATATAGCGTATCGGTGTTGGGTTGGGACCGCACTGGCGCGCTTCCGCACCGTGAAGAACGGCAAGAATACACGGTGGAAAGATTGGCAATAAAAGCGGAATATGGGCGCGGCATGGGTAATTTGCCGCAGCTTCTCCGCTGGCAGGCTGGTCTGATTGGCTGGCTGCTGCGGCACCGCTTGGCGTTCGATTTCATTCACGCCTGCGACTTTGACACCATTTTACCTGCCCTGCTATGCCGGGGACTGTTTGGAAAAAAAGTGATCTACGATATCTTCGACTTTTACGCTGATCACCTGCGCAATACTCCCCCTCTGGTAAAAAAGGTGATTCGCGCAGTGGATTATGGGGCAATTAACCGGGCAGATGGGGTTATTCTGGTGGATGAATCCCGCCGCCAACAAATTGCCGGGTCGCGCCCCAGGCGGCTGGAGGTCATCTACAACAGCCCAGAAGATTGGCGCAGCCAACCTCTGCCCGGAAAGGTTGATGATGAAGTGTCATTGCGTGTTGCCTATGTGGGTTTACTGCAGGTTGAGCGTGGGTTATTGGAGATGATTGAGGTATTCAGGCGGCATCCGGATTGGCATCTGGACCTGGCAGGTTTTGGCGGTGATGAACAAAAGATTTACGCACAGACAGCCGGAATGGCAAATATCGCCTGGCACGGGCGCATTCCCTATCAACAGGCGCTGGCGTTGAGCCAGGCAGCGGATGTGCTATTTGCAACCTATGACCCTGCCATCCCCAATCACCGCTATTCCAGCCCGAACAAATTATTCGAGGCGATGATGCTGGGCAAACCGGTGATTGTCTCGAGTCAAACCAATATTGATGCGATTGTTCTGAAAGAAGAGTGCGGACTGGTCGTGCCGTATGGAAATATTGACCAACTAGATGCCAGCCTGAGCGTTCTGGCGCAGAATCGAGAACTCCGCCAGCAATTAGGAAAGAATGCCCGTCGGGCGTATGAATCATGTTATAGTTGGAGCCAGATGAGCGAGCGGCTGCTGCGCTTATACCGGACGATAGCCTGATGATCAAATGGAGGATGTAAGTGAGCTGCCGCGCATAAGAATCGATTTCGATTGGTGACTCTTTCACAAGGCGTGGCAGGGAAGGTGGATGTCGCAGAACCAGATTGTACTTGTCGCTAACACTGGCTGGTACTTATATAATTTCCGCTTTTCCCTGGCTCAAAAATTAATCAAACAGGGGTACCGGGTCACTTTTGTTTCCCCATCTGATGAATATGTTCACTATTTCGCGAGGGCAGGCTGCCAGCATATTCCCTGGCAGGTCAATCGGCGTTTTGCCTCCCTGTTTGGCGAACTCCGTGCCATAGAACGCCTGGCGGAAATTTACCGCACAGTGCGACCGTTTTTGGTGCATCATTTCACAATCAAGCCGGTTTTATATGGATCGTTTGCGGCGAAATATGCCCGCGTGCCTAAAGTGGTCAATTCGATTACCGGCAGGGGCTATGTTTTCCTGGAAGGAGAAAAAAGACCATTATTTCTCACTCCGTTGGTGCATTTGATGTACCGCCTGGCGTATTTCCGCCTAAATGCCGTTTCGCTCTTTGAGAATGAATACGATATGCAATTTTTTATTCGTTCGGGATTAATTCCGCAAAAAAATACCTGGCTGATCAATGGGGCGGGCGTGAATACGAGCGTGTTTTGCTATAAGCCAGAACAGACGGCTGCAGTTCCGATGGTTGTCTTTCCCGGTCGATTGTTATGGTCAAAAGGGGTGGATACCCTGATTGCAGCCGCGCGTTTGCTGCGTGAACGGGTGAAGGTGCGGATGGTGCTGGTGGGCAAACCTGATTCAGGTAACCCCTCATCCGTGACGGAACAGGATATTCAAAACTGGGTGGCAGAAGATTTGGTGGAATGGTGGGGGTGGGAAAGTGATATGCCCGCTGTTTATCAGCAGGCTCATGTCGTTGTGCTGCCGTCCTTAGGTGAGGGGTTATCCAAAGCGCTGCTTGAAGCTGCATCCTGCGGGCGTCCCATCATCACTACGGATGTTCCAGGCTGTCGTGACCTGGTTCAAAACGGCGTCAATGGCTTCTTAATCCCTCCAGGCAATGCTGCTGTGCTGGCAGATCGGATTGAGCAGCTGGCGCATTCCCCTGAGCTGCGCCAGGCGATGGGGCTGGCAGGTCGTGAACTGATCGAGAGGAAATATTCGGAAGAAATCGTTGATTCGATGCAATTGGCGGTCTATCAAAGGTTTATGGGTGAGGTATAATCTTTGAAAAAATTGATGCGTCTATGAGTTTGAATTACTTTCTAGTAATACTCCGAAAAGCTATTCATATATATCGAAAATTTGGCATGCTTGCTTTGATCAAAGGAATTCATTTTAAGGTTCTTGTCCTGTTAAATCGAGTGAGAAAAAGCCTATATGATTTTTTTCAGAAAAAATTGGTAACTTATCCGAATAAATCCTCGGTTTCTTCAAAGAAACTTGTTATTTTCAGCGGTGTGCCATATGATGATGTTGGAGGTGGGCAGCGCTCGGCTCAATTGGCTCGCTGTGCTTTGCGTACTGGCATGAATGTGCTTTATATTTATGTCTTTCCAAAATTTGACTTTAACCGCCAGACCAACGTCTTTTCAAAGGTTAAGAAACCACGCCTCATCCATAAAAGTATTCAAGAACTGAATCAGAAATACTTCCTTGAGTTTGCGAATCCATCAACAACCACAGTCCTGTTTGAGTTTCCACACCCGGCTTTTCAGCCGTACTTACGAATGGCAAAAATTCGAGGGATTCGAACGGTTTTTGAATTGATTGACGATTGGGCAACAAGCCTGGGAGAAAATTGGTTTGATCAACGTGTTCTCGATGAATACATCCGCGATTGTGATGAAGTCTTTGGGACAGCAAATGTATTAGTTGATCAATTGCGCAAGTCAGGCAGGCAAGATGCAGTATACCTGCCGAATGCTGCAAACGAGTATATCTTTGATCTTAATAAAAACTATGAGAGACCTCCCGATTTACCCAAATCTCCCATCGCGTTATATTTTGGGTCATTATATGGTGAATGGTTCGCCTGGGAGTATATTCGGCTGGCTGCCCTGAAGAATTCGGAGGTTCATTTTTGTCTGATTGGTAGTGTTCCCTCTAATGAAAAAATCAAAAAGATGCCGTCCAATGTGCATTTTTTGGGTGAGAAAAAAATTGGTCAACTACCCGCTTATCTGAGTTCAGCGGATTTTTGCTTATTGCCTTTTTTACCAAGCGACTTGGTGAGGGCGGTTTCACCCATTAAAGCTTTTGAATATATTTTTATGGGAAAATCAGTTGTATCAACCGATTTGGTTGAATTGCGGGGGTATCCATCTGTACATTTTGCAAACAGCTCTGAGGAATTTGCTGCGCTCTGTTCAACCAAAATTGGTGAGGAAAACCTGCAAAAGAAAACTGAGATCGAAACGTTTATCGCTAAGAATTCATGGTTTTCCCGGCTTCAACGGCTTGTTGCAATTAAAGGAGACAATAACATTAGTGTGATCATTCTGATCCATAACAACCGGCAAATCATTGGACGATGCCTGGACAGCATGATCGAACACGGTTCGTCTTTCGTTTGTGAAATCATTGTGGTCGATAATCTCAGCCAAGATGATGGAGCAGATTTTGTCGAGCAGAAATATCCGCGAGTGCGCCTGGTAAGGAATCCGGTGAACGGCTGTTCATCCGGAAGGAATTTAGGCGCCGCGCATGCAAGAGGGAAATATCTCGCCTTTTTTGATTCAGATCAATGGTTAACCAGCGGGCTTTGTTTTGCTGAGGCAATTTCTATCCTGGAAAATAATTCACTCATAGGCGCGGTTGGCTGGTCAGGGGGGTGGTTTTATAGCAATAATGACCTTGGTGGACCGATTGTCGATTACCTTCCCAACCGCGGCATGGATCATAACGAAGCGGTATCCCTGGGATATCGAACGGATGTGGGATATTTGAGCACTGCTGGTATGTTCGTCCCCAGATCCATTTTCCAGGCAGCGGGGGGATTTGATCCAGCTTATGATCCGACCACCTTTGAGGATACCGACTTCTCATTTTCGGTCAAAAAATTGGGTTTCCAACTGGCATATCGAGACTTATCTGGGATACGCCATCAGGCGCATCAAACTACCAGGGCGTCTGAGGGATCGCATCAATATAATCAATTATTCCTGAGAAATTCAGCCTATTTTAAATCGAAATGGAAGAGCCATCCTGCATATTTCAGATCCTTAAAGCCCTGATTCATCCGGTCATTTAATCAGCGCCTGCAGATCCTGCGCGGTCAGGTATTGATATCCGGCTGCACCGCTCTTGTATCCTGATTTGAATGTCTCATCGGGTGTTGTAATACCCCAATCACATTCTTTGGGTATATCAAAATAAAGCACGCCCAGCACCGCAGGGGAGGTGGACAACCATTGATAATTGCTTTCAAGCCACTGGTTTTTTTGAATGTTAGACGCACCGTTGGCGGTCAGGCTGGTTGTTCCAGTCTGAGAAATGATGATCGGTTTCTTAGGCGCGATGGTTTGGAAGGACTTGATATAAGGTTCATATAATGTGTCAGCATTTTCCCATCGGTACCAGGGAGCATTGAACCAGCAATAACCAAAATTATACGAGCTGAATGCGACCACATCGACCAGATCGTTGCCAGGATAGTAATTGATGAATTCATGTCCATCATCACTCCAGCCGTTTGGGGCAAAGACCCACCAAACCTGGTCGCGGGTGACACCTTTCTGGCTGAAAATGTTTTGTATGCGCTGAAATGCCTGTTTGAAATTGTCGGGAGTTTGTCCATAAGGAACCCAATCGCCGTTCATTTCTTGAAGGGGCGCCAGAAATGCGCGGCGTCCCCCACCTAACGCTATCCACTGTGCATAGAGCGTCGCCATTTTCTCGATGGCTTTGTCGCAGCTGCCGCTTGCCACTTGGTCTGCATTGAATGGTATTGGGCAGTTATCGGTCACCTCATATCCGTTCACAGAAGCGGCTGATTGGAGGTTGACAAATGAGATGTAGCCCTTTTTCCACAATGCCTCCAACTGGCGATAAAAATTATTGGTGCGGTTATCCGTCTGGCGGTTGGTAAAGGCGATATTTTGAAGACTGATAAACCAGGCGCTGACCGTGTGTTTCTTTGCGGCAAGGTTATCAGCCATAGGCATATAGGTCGCGACGGTATCATCTGTCCAGTATTGCGCCATGTAAATGCCTATGAATTTCTTGTTGGTCGAATAGGTTTCGGCGAAACGATTAAAAATCACAGGGAGATAACTGTATTTGGTTGATTGATCTGTCGCTAATACCTGGTTCAATTGTGAGACAGGCATTGCCAGCGTTGATGGAATGATCAACAGAAAAAAAAGAATTGATAAAAAGAATGAAGACAAATATTTGTTCATGTTTTTACCGAATAGAAACCGTTTGAATGTATTATATTGGTAATAATCGTCAGTTTACTCTACAATTTTGATAAGAGAAGGCTATTCCTCTTGAAGATCGTCAGCTATTAATTAACTTAGTTGAAGAAAAGCGCTTTTCCGATATAATCACCTCAAATTCCAAGAGGAGGATGTCGTTGTCAATTCTTTTTGAATCTATCCGCAAACCCACGCTGCTAATCGACCGCGAGAAAACCCAGGAGAACATCCGTCGTATGGCAGAAAAGGCGCGGCTCGCCGGGGCTCGCTTTCGACCGCATTTTAAGACCCACCAGTCTGCCCAGATCGGCGAGTGGTTTCGTCCGTATGGGGTTTCTGCCATCACCGTCTCGTCGGTAGATATGGCGCTCTACTTTGCGGCGCACGACTGGCGGGATATCACCATTGCCTTTCCCGTGAATATCCGTCAGGTGCAGGAGATCAATGATCTGGCGCAGCGCGTTCACCTCGGGCTTCTGGTCGAATCCGTTGCGGCGGTGCGGCGATTGAATGAGTGCCTGACAGGAGCGGTGGATATCTGGCTAAAGATCGATGCCGGCAACCGGCGCACGGGAATCCATTGGGAGCGGTTGGAAGAAGCGGCTGATGTGGCGCAGGCGGTGATGGAAGCGCCCCTTTTGCGATTGCGCGGCTTATTGACTCATGCCGGGCATACCTATGGCGCTGGTTCGCTGGAGCGGGTGTGTCAGATTTACGCAGAGACCCGCCAACGGCTGGATGATCTGCGGCGGGCGCTTGCGGCGCGTGGACTGCCGCCGCTTGAAATCTCAGTTGGCGATACACCTGCCTGCAGCCGCTGTCCAGATTTAAGCGGGGTGGACGAATTGCGCCCGGGCAACTTTGTGTTCTTTGACGCCGAGCAGGTTGAGTTTAATTCATGCGGTTGGGAGGATGTCGCAGCAGCGGTTGCCTGCCCGGTGGTTGCCCTGCACCCCGAACGCGAAAAGGCGGTTATCTACGGCGGGGCGATCCACCTTTCGAAGGATTTTTACCAGCGAGGGGAGCAGCGCTGTTACGGGCTGGTGTGTCTGCCCGAGGGCAGCCGCTGGGGTGCGCCGCTTGAAGGGGCGATGGTTTCTGGTCTTTCTCAGGAACACGGTGTGATCCACCTGCCTGCCGCTCACCGCCACAAACTGAACATCGGCGATCTGGTGTGTGTGCTGCCTGCTCATTCCTGCCTGACAGTGCAGGTGATGAAGGAATATCTTTCTCTGGATGGCGAGACAATCACCACCTTGAATTGATCGGGAGGCGCTATGGCGAATGACGCTGAATTGCGTGAAATTCTTAGCGATATGGCAGAGGATATCTTGCAATTTGATCCATTTCCGGCTTCCTGGCATATCTGGATTATTCACATCCTCAAATATTTCGATCACACAGCGCAGCGTGCTGGCGATCAAGGTGAATATATTGAAATGCTGGAAAAACTCCAACAAGCCATTGCCATGCGGGTGAAGATGGGAAAGTGGTAAAAAAGAAAGATGGATTTGTCCCTCGTTATTCCGATCTATAATGAACAAGAATCACTCCGCAGCGGTTTGCCCTCGTGGATCGATTTCACTGCAGCGAGGGGATGGACATTAATCCTGGTCAATGACGGATCGAGGGATCAAACCCGCGACATACTGGCGAATCTCCCTTTCTATGAGCATGTCCATGTGATTCATCATAAGGTAAATCGTGGATATGGCGGCGCATTGAAAACAGGCTTAACGGCTGCGATGACCGAATACTCGATCACTTTCGATGCGGACGGACAGCATCACCTGGAATCCATTGATAACCTGGTCGCTGCTCAGCAAAATAGTGACGCCGATCTGGTCATTGGCGCGCGGGTTAACGCCGACCGCAATGCCTTTACGCGCGGAGTTGGCAAAAAGATCATCCGCTGGATCTCGCGAATTCTTATTCCCAATCAAATTTCCGATTTGAATTCGGGGATGAAGCTGTATAAAACTTCGCTGGTCAAGAAATATTTGCCCTTATGCCCAGACAGCATGGCATTCAGCGACGTGATAACCCTATCGTTTTTAGCCAATCGGCACCTGGTGGTGGAGACTCCGATCGAAATCCTGCCGCGGACAACGGGGAAAAGTACGATTAATTTCAATACCGCGGTGGACACTGTAATCGAGATTATCAATATTGTGATGATGTTTTACCCCCTGCGGATTTTTCTGCCGCTGGCAGCCATTCTGCTGGCTGCTGGTCTGATATGGGGGTTGCCGATCGTTCTGATGGGCAGAGGTGTCAGTGTGGGAGCAATGCTGGCTCTGATTTCGGGGGGATTATGTCTGTTGTTGGGGTTAATTGCCGAACAACTTTCGCAAATCCGCAGGGATCTGCTCAGAAAAGATGATAAGGATGCTGCCAGATAAGCACCATCTGAATAAATAGTGGAGATAGCTTCACTATGTTCGCGATAACATCTGGCAGTCAGACGCGCACTTCTTGTGCTGCGGACAGCCTGGAGACGGGAATAAAATGCCGGTGAGGAGTCCACTCCGAAACAGAATTTTTAAACGCTCGTCCGAATTTTGATGCCAGCCTATTGACATTTGTTTTCGGTCTTGCTACAATACAAGTGTGGCATGTGGTATTTGGCATGCCAAACTGAGAGATGATGACGAATTCCGCCTCTGCAAGCGTCTATTCTTCTTTACATTCCCCTGCTCCCGCTTTGGAACGCCTTTCGCTGAAAGATCAAGCCACCAGTTTACTGCGCGAGTATATTGTGAAAGGTCGCCTGGCGGCAGGGTCGAAGCTGATTGAGCGCGAACTGGCAGAATGGCTGGGCGTCAGCCGAATGCCCGTGCATGATGCGTTAGTGCAGCTTGAAAAAGAGGGGCTGGTAGTTTCCAAGCCAGATGCGCGGTACGTTATCGACCTCACCCGCCAGGACCTTTATGAGCTATTTCAGGTGCGGGTGGTGCTGGAACGGCTGGCAGCAGAGCTTGCCGCCAAAAATAACTCTCCCGAATTCGCAGCCCAATATGAACAATTACAAGAGATAATGAAAAATGCCGTGGAACGGCGCGACATCGAAGCATTTATCGATGGGCACATGGAGATCCATCGCACGATCTGGCGGCAGGCGCGCAATCCCCACTTGCAAAAAGCGCTCGATTCGATCCTGGGGTTGATCTTGATGTTTATGGCGCGCTCGGAATATATCAATTGGGATGAAACCCTCGAACGGCATGGTGGAATCATAGATGCCATTCAGCAAGGGGATCCAGAGTTGGCGGGAGAGAGCATGACCCGCCATATCGTCCAATCATTGAATCACACGATGCAGTCATTTGACCAGAAGATTTCAGCGTGAAATCTTTTTATTCACTCTTCTGAGACATCTCGGAAGATTGTATATTCGAAAGGAGGTGAGAATCCCAGGTATTTTCAACGATTAGTTTTATATCAAATATTCTGCTTATTAAAACCATTTCTACTTTTTTTAGGAGGAACCCATGCGTCAAATGAATATTACTCGTCGAGAATTTTTACGACTTTCGACCGTTGGAGCCGCCGCTGCGCTGGCAGCCTGCTCACCAGTTCCAACTCCCGAACCGACGAAAGTCCCTGAGCCTACTAAAGCGCCTGCCGCAACCACAGCGCCTACCAAAGCGCCCGCTGCAGCAACTGCTGCACCCGCTGCCTCGAAATATAAAGAAGCCCCCATGCTGGCTGATCTGGTCAAAGCCGGCAAGCTGCCCCCGGTTGACCAACGATTACCAGACAATCCTATTGTGGTTCAGCCATTAGAAGGTGTTGGAAAGTACGGTGGTGAATGGCGCACCGGTACGATTGAACGCAACGGCAACGATCTGATCCGCAATATCGGCTATGAACAACTAATGCGTTATTCGCCGGATTACAAATCGGTGTTGCCCAATGTCGCCGAATCGGTCCAGGCAAACCCAGATAGCACTGTTTATACGTTTAAACTTCGCAAGGGGCTTAAATGGTCGGATGGCACCGAGTTTACGGCGGATGATGTGCAATTTTGGTATGATGATGTCATCCTCGACAAAGAGTTAACGCCTACTGCGCCTAAACCCTTGTATGTGATTAAGAAGGTGGATACTTATACCTTTACCTGGACCTGGCCCACACCGAATGGTTTGTTCATAAAGGATGTAGCGCGCACGAACAATGAACGGGCGACTCAGCACCAGAAAAAATACCTGATGCAGTTCCACAAAAAATACAACACCACCAACCTCGATGAGCTGATTAAAAAATATAACCAAAATACCTGGGCTGCTTTGTTTACATTCATGCGTGAATGCTTTAACAACCCAGATGTGCCTACCTTATGGCCATGGAAGCTGTTGACCCCCTTTGGCACTGGTGCAACCCGTGTAACTGCAGAGCGCAACCCCTATTATTTCAAAGTTGATCCCCAGGGCAATCAATTACCATACATTGACAAGTATGCCCAGGAACTGGCGACCAACAACGAAGTGCTGGTGTTGAAAGCGCTCAATGGTGAGCTGGATTGGCAGGAGCAATGGATCAATGCCCCCAAGAACAAGTCAGTGTTCTTTGATAACCAAGCCAAGGGCAAATACCACATGTTCGAATTGACCCCCACAACGGTCAATTGCATGAATATCTGCTTCAATATGAACTGCAAAGACCCGGTGATCAGGGAAATAGCCCGCAACAAAGATTTTCGTATTGGTTTATCCCATGCCATCAACCGCCAGGAGATCCTGGATGTGGTCTTCCTCGGACAGGGCATTCCAGCTCAGACTGCTCCACGACCTGAGTCAAAATACTACCATGAGAGACTGGCAAAGCAATATACAGAATATGATTTGAACAAAGCCAATGCCGCGCTTGATAAAGCTTATCCCAAGAAAGATGCTCAGGGATTCCGTTTAGGACCGGATGGCAAGCGCATTTCAATCATATTCGAGATCGACAGCGGACGAACTACTTACATCGACTCGCTTGAATTGATCAAGAAATCCTGGGCGAAGGTTGGGGTGGAGATCAACGTCAAGACGATGGACCGCGCATTGTGGGAACAGCGCGTGCGCGGCACCGATTTTGAGTACCACGCAAGCTGCCATATCTTTGGCGGCGGCAGCGGAGATGCAGTGATCCTTGACCCGCGCTACTGGTTCCCGCAGAACACCGGCAACTCCTTCTGGGCAAAAGCCTGGGCGTATTGGTATGTCGATCCCAAGAACCCTCTGGCTGAGGAGCCGCCAGCGGAAGTGAAAAAGCAGATGGAGCTCTACAATCAAATTCGGGCAACCTCAGACGATGCCAAGCAGCAGGCACTGCTCAAAGAAATTCTTGATATCAATGCTGAATTATTCCCGACAATGGGAATTGGCTTTGACGGTAACTTTTATGGCATTTGCGCCGACAAACTGAAGAATACGCCAAAAGTTTTGCCCAGCTCCTGGGACTGGCCTACACCTGCTCCGGCGAATACCTGCACCTGGTATATTGCCTAGTGAAGGTAGGGTCAGAATTATTAGAATAAACAACGAATTACAATACTCTTTCCTTCTACCCCTTTCCCGGCAGGGAGAGGGGTAGAAAAAGGGAAGAAAATCCATTCTTTTTTTGAGGTCAATCATGACAAGCCGCTTATTACCTAAATTCCCATACGGCGCTGTTTATTTTCGAAAGTCCAACCCGCCCCGCGAAGACTGGGAGCGCGATTACAAAGTAGCAGCAGAAGATGGCATGAACATCTTTCGACACTGGTTCTTGTGGTCTGCAATCGAGATAACGCCTGGATTGTTCGATTGGGAAGAGTATGACCGCCAGCTTGAACTCGCTGCCGCAAATGGTATGAAAACGATCATTGCGGAAATGATCACAGCTGCGCCGGAGTGGGCATATCGGAAATTCGCGCACGCCCGACTGGAGACGAACGAGGGACAAAAAGTCAACAGTCACATGGGAGGGAGCTGCGTAACGGGCGGTTTTCCAGGTCTGTGCCTGGATAACGATGATTACAAATCTGCCGCCGAAACATTTTTGCGCGCCCTTGCGGCTCGCTACAAGGGACACCCCGGTTTGGGCGGCTATGATATCTGGAATGAATGTAATATCGGTCATAATGTCTGCTATTGCCCGGCGACTATGCAAAAATTCCGCGCCTGGCTTAAAGCCAGATATGGAGATTTGCGTACACTGGGCAAAGCCTGGCAGCGACACAGCTTCGCTGAATGGGAAGATGTCGAGGCTCCGCGCCACCAGGGACCTTACCCGGATACACTCGATTGGCTGCAGTTCCGCATCGAAAATGCTTACAGCCTGATGCGCTGGCGGGCAGAACTGATCCGCAGCATCGACGCAGAATGCGCCATTACCGCTCACGGCATCGCCCGTACGTTTCATGGGCTGCCCTCCATCGCCACAGACGACTGGCGGGCGGCGGCAGAAGTGGAAAGTTACGGTTTGACCTGGGGATCCAGTCGCCATGGCGATGAACCCTGGAAACAGGTGCATGCTATGGATTTGGTGCGCGCTGCCAGCCGCGGTAAACCCTGGTGGCACGCCGAGACTTATGCCGGTCCATTATGGATGCAGCCGCAGGTGATTAATAAGCCGCGCAATGAAGGACGCATCGCTTCGGTCGAAGACATTCGCTATTGGGATATGACCAGTTTTATGTGCGGCGCGAGCGGCATGCTCTATCTGCGCTGGCGCCCGCTGCTGGACGGTCCGCTGTTTGGCGCATTTGGCAGCTACGGTATGGACGGATCGCGCACTCCGCGCTCTGAGATGGTCAGCAGGATTGGCAAATGGGCAACAGATGCGGCGCAAGAAAGGCTCTGGCAATCGCGCCCGGTTAAGGGTGAAATCGGCATTGTCTTTGTCCCGGAGACTGAAATTTTCTTGTATGCGCAGCAGGGCGACACAAAGTATTATGCGCAATCCATGGAAGGCGCTTACCAGGGTTTCTTCGACAATAATATCCAGGCGGATTGGGTGCATATCGACGACATTGATCAATATGATCTGCTTTATCTGCCCATCCCGGTAATGTTGAACCAACAGAGCGCAGGGGAGCTTAAGGCGTGGGTGGCAAACGGCGGCAAGTTGATCTCGGAAGGCTGCCCGGCATATTTTGGCGACCGCGGACATGTTGGAACCCGCCAGCCTAATTTCGGTTTAGATGAGATGTTTGGCGCGAAAGAAAGCTATGTAGAATTTACTCCCGACCTGTTGAACGACCTGCGGATCAACGTGGCGGGTCAACCGGTGTGGGGCGGCATCTTCTTGCAGGCATATCAACCTACTACCGGCAAAGCGGTGGGATGGTATGAAGACGGGCAGGTCGCAGCCGTTGAGAATGTCTTTGGTAAAGGCAAAACCCTGTTGTTGGGTAGTATGATCGGCGCTGGACATGGCGCTCATCCGGGGCAAGGGTTCAAACCTGCAATTTCCACTCCCTTTTTTGCCAGATTATTGCATTGGGCAGGAAAAAACCAGCTCGTGGTTAGCAGCGATCCGCGCATCAAAGCGCGCTTGCATCGAGGAGCAGGTGGTACTTATCTGTGGGTAGCCAACCCTACCCGTCAGCCAGTGCCGGTGCGTCTTGAGGTAGATGCAGAATTAGGCAGGTTTTCGAGATGCCGCAGCCTGTGGGGCGCTCAGGCATCCTGCCAGGGCAGCATGGTTGAACTGACTGCCCCCGCGCGGGATATGAACGTGATTGAATTAATCGCGTAAAGTGGATGGGTCAAGGATAGGAGATCACAAATGTCGTTTGGTATGGATTCTTCTGGTTGGTTTGACCGCCCTATGCGTTGGGCGCAGCTCACCCTGGCGGAGAATGACCCCGCTCCGGGGCAATATGACGTTGACTTTTGGCTGGATTATTTTAAACGTGCCAAATGTGATGCGGCTTGCTTAAGCGCGGGCGGGTGTGTTTGTTATTATCCCACGAAAATTCCTTATCACTATAAATCGCCGTACATGGGCGACCGGGATGCTTTTGGGGAACTTTATGAAGGCTGCCGCAAACTGGGAATGGTGGTAATTGCCCGCACCGATCCCCATGCCATCCATCAGGATGCGTATGAAGCCCACCCCGAATGGGTGATGGTGGGACCAGACGGCGCGCCGCGCAAGCACTGGGCAGATCCTGATTTGTGGGTGACTTGTGCCTTAGGACCGTATAATTTTGAGTATATGACCGAAGTCACCAAAGAAATCGTAACAATGTACGCGGTGGATGGTATCTTCAGCAACCGCTGGGCTGGGCATGGTATCTGCTATTGTGAATCCTGCCAGAAATTGTTTAAACAGGCTACCGGCTTTGACCTGCCGCGTTCACGCAACCCGCAAGACCCGGCGGTCAAAGCCTATATCTTCTGGCATCAGGAGCGCCTTTTTGAACTTTGGAAGGTTTGGGATGATGCCATTCGCGTTATTAATCCCCAAGCGCGTTATATCGCTAATGCGGGCGGCGGGGCTTTGAGCCATCTGGATATGAAACGTATCGGCGAGATGGCGGATATCCTCTTCGCTGACCGCCAGGCGCGTCATGGGTTAAACCCTGCCTGGGTTAACGGGAAGAATGGCAAAGAATATCGCGCTACACTTGGGCGTAAACCCATCGGAGGCATCTTCAGCATGGGAGTTGAAGAGCCATACCGCTGGAAAGATTCGGTGCAAAACCCGGCGGAGGTTATTCAATTCGTGTCCGATGGAGTTGCGAATGGACTGCGACCCTGGTTTACCAAGTTTTGCGGGATGATTTACGACCCGCGCTGGCTCAAACCGGTTGAAGACCTCTATAATAAATATGCCAATTGGGAACCTTACCTTCGCAATGAATCGCCGGTAGCGCGGGTAGCGATGGTCTATTCTCAACAGACGGCTCAATTTTATGGCGGCGAACAGGCGCGCCAAAAGGTGGAAGATCATACCCTCGGCTTTTACCAGGCGTTGATCGAAGCGCGTATTCCCTTCGAAATGGTGCATGATCACCTTTTGGATGACGACCATCTTCAACCATTCAAAACGCTCATCCTGCCCAATATCGCGGCTCTCTCAGACCAGCAATGCCAACAGCTGCGGGACTTTGTGCGCAAGGGCGGCAGCCTGGTGGCGACCTACGAGACTTCTCTATATGATGAAACGGGCGTGCGCCGGGCGAACTTTGGATTGGCTGATCTTTTTGGAGCAGATTATCAAAGCGGTCCAGAAGGTCCTCAGCAAAATTCTTACCTGGCGATCGAGCGCGATCCGGTTGACCGCAGATTCCATCCGTTGGTGGAAGGCTTGGAAGAAGCCGGGCGTATCATCAATGGGGTAAACTGGGTTCATGTGCAGCGAAACAAGCCCTATACGAACCCCCCATTGACCCTTATTCCCTCTTATCCTGATTTGCCGATGGAGATGGTGTGGGTGCGAACACCCAAGACGGATATCCCTGGCGTGTTTGTGCAAAAATATGGCGCCGGGCGGGTAGTCTATTTCCCCTGGGATATTGACCGCACTTTCTGGGAAGTGATGTGCCTGGATCACAGCCAATTAATGATTAACGCGGTGCAATGGGCGACCAATGAAAATCCTCCAGTTGTAGTCAATGGTCCTGGCATTTTGGATGTGACTGTCTGGCTGCAGAAGAAGTCGATGACGGTTCACCTGGTCAATCTGACCAATCCCATGTTTATGAAAGCGCCGGTGCGCGATTTTATTGCGGTGGGTGAACAGGTGGTCAAAGTGCAGCTTCCCGAAGGCAGTGCTATTGCCGGAGTAAAACTCTTGGAATCTGGGCTAAAACCTCCCTTCCACACAGAGGGTGGTTGGCTGGTTGTACGGGTGCCCTCGATTTTGGTACATGAAGTCGTTGCGATAGATTTTGTGTAGCATATTCTGTATGTAGGAGTGAATTATGCTGCGATACATTGGTTGGCGTGTTTTGTTGATGATCCCCACGCTTTTTGTCATTTCAATTGTCAGTTTTGCTGTCATTCAGCTCCCACCGGGTGATTTTTTGACCAGTTATGTTGCTGGGATTTCGGCGCGTGGTGAGACGATTGACGAGGCAGAAATTCAGGCGCTGCGCAATGCTTATGGACTGGGTCAGCCTATGTATGTTCAATACTTTAAGTGGATGAGCGGGGTATTGCGCGGTGATTTTGGGCAATCGTTCACCTGGCGCGTTTCTGTTTCTGCGTTAATCTGGGATCGAGTCTGGTTGACGATTCTGGTTTCGTTTGTTACGTTGATGTTTACCTGGATTGTCGCATTTCCTATTGGCGTATATTCGGCAGTTCGGCAGTATTCGCTTTTAGATTATGTTTTTACTTTCATCGGTTTTATCGGAGTGGCGGTGCCCAGCTTTTTGCTGGCTTTGATCCTGATGGTCTTCGCTTATGCTCAATTCAATATGAGCGTGGGGGGGCTGTTCTCTCCCCAATTCCAGGATGCTCCATGGAGTTGGGCGAAAGTTGTGGATCTTATGCAGCATATCTGGATCCCGGTAATTGTTTTGGGTTTAAATGGCACCGCCAGCCTGATTCGCATCATGCGCGCAAATCTGCTGGATGAATTAAACAAACCCTACGTGGTTACTGCCCGCGCCAAGGGGCAGAGCGAATTTAAGTTGTTGCTGCGCTACCCCGTTCGTGCTGCGTTAAATCCCTTTGTCAGCACCCTGGGTTGGACATTACCGCAGCTTGTCTCAGGTTCCACCATCGTTGCAGTGGTGCTCAGCCTGCCACTGACCGGACCGATGATGCTGCAAGCGTTGGTTTCGCAGGACATGTACCTGGCAGGCTCCTTTATCCTGATCTTGAGCGCCCTGACCGTGGTGGGCACTTTGATCTCCGATATCCTGCTTGCCTGGCTAGACCCGCGCATTCGGCTCGATAAAATCGGCTAGGAGGGATGAACCAATGACCCAGATCTTATCAGATGATGCAGTTGGTTCACAAGTGGAAAAACGACGACCGATTGAAAAAGAAGCGCAAGTTTTTGTCGCCTCGCAGTGGCAGCTCATGTGGTGGCGGTTTACCTCTCATAAAGTGGCGATGTTTAGCGGGGTGGTCGTGATTTTGATTTACATGGTTGCGTTGTTTGCTGAATTTCTCGCACCCTACGAGCCAGACGCTGTCAACTCACGCTTGTTGTATGCGCCGCCGCAAACGCTATACCTGTTTGATTCAATGCAAGGGGGAAAATTCGGCTTGCACGTATATGGTTTTAAATCGACTGTTGATCCAAAGGCTGGTCGGCGTATTTTTACAGTCGACCTCACCCAAAAAATTGAGATCGGTTTATTCGTCAAAGGACATGAATACAAATTGTTTGGCTTGATCCCTATGGATGTACACCTGATCGGTCCAAAAGATCCGGATCAAATGATGTACTTGCTGGGCGCAGACCGCCTGGGGCGTGATATGTTGAGCCGCATGATTTATGGCACGCGGATATCCATGTCGATCGGTTTACTGGGTGTGGTGATCAGCCTGGTGTTGGGTGTGCTATTGGGTGGAATTTCTGGGTTCTACGGGGGACTGGTCGACAACCTGATCCAGCGCATAATAGAGTTTTTACGCTCGATCCCAACGATCCCCTTGTGGATGGGGTTGGCAGCCGCTTTGCCGATGAACTGGCCGCCCGAGCGGATTTACTTCGGTATCACCATTATTATTTCGCTCATCGGTTGGACAGGATTGGCGCGGGTGGTGCGCGGTCGCTTTTTGGCGATGCGCGAGGAAGAATTTGTGATGGCAGCAGAGTTGGACGGCGCCAGCGAATTGCGGATTATTATGCGGTATATGGTGCCATCTTTTTTGAGTCACATCATCGCATCTACCACGCTGGCAATTCCGGCGATGATCCTGGCTGAGACCTCGCTCAGCTTTTTGGGTTTGGGGCTGCGCCCGCCGGTAGTAAGCTGGGGCACTCTGCTGCAGGATGCCCAAAGCGTCCGCGCTGTATTACAGGCGCCCTGGCAACTTTGGCCTGCCGCAGCGGTTATCCTTTCCGTTCTGGCTTTAAATTTCCTCGGCGACGGTTTGCGCGATGCAGCCGATCCATACTCACGTTAAATTTCCAGTGGAGAACATGATGCAGGCAAATACACTCCTACAAGTTCAAGACTTAAGAGTACATTTTCCACTGCGCGAGGGTGTGGTAAGGGCGGTGGAAGGAGTCGATTTTGAAATCAAACAGGGTTCAACGGTAGGCTTGGTGGGCGAAAGCGGATGTGGAAAAAGCGTAACTGCTTTCTCAATCTTGCAGATCATCGGCAAACCCGGAAAAATCGTGGGGGGGAAGATCCTGTTGAACCGTTCGGTTGAGGGCAGTTCCCAGATCAAAGATGTGGTGGACCTGGCGGCATTGGATCCACGCGGCAAAGAAATGCGTTCTATTCGCGGCAAGGATATTGCCATGATCTTTCAAGAACCGATGACTTCATTGAGCATGATGCATACTGTTGGTTTCCAAATCATGGAAGCGATTGAACTGCACCAGCCGATGCCGAAAAAAGAAGCTCGTGAACGGGTGATCGAAATACTCGGTCGGGTAGGCATTCCCAAACCGGCGCAACGGGTAGACGCTTACCCCTTTGAACTAAGCGGTGGAATGCGCCAACGCGCCATGATCGCGATGGCTTTGGTGTGCAGCCCTCGCTTACTGATTGCAGATGAGCCAACCACTGCTTTGGATGTGACCATGCAGGCGCAGATCATGGAGTTGATCCTTGAATTGCAGCGCGATATGGGAATGTCCGTGATGTTGATTACCCATGATTTGGGAGTGATTGCTGAAACATGTGATAATGTGCTGGTGATGTACCTGGGTGAAGTGGTAGAGAATGCCAATGTTAAGAGCCTTTTTGCTGATCCCAAGCACCCTTATACCAGCGCTCTGATGCGTTCTATCCCGCGCCTGGGACATGGTAAAAACTGGGAAGTAGAACCCATCGAGGGCATGGTGCCAGATCCCTACAACCGACCAAAGGGTTGTCCGTTCCACCCGCGTTGTGTATCTTTTATCCCCGACCTGTGCGATCGCGTTCATCCAGAAATGATCACCCTATCGGATGGGCGCGGTGTGCGCTGTCATCTTTATAGCGGTTCAAAAGCCTAGAGGAGAGTGCCAGATGCCAAGCGATGATCAGAATATCCTCACTCTTAATCATTTGAAAATGCACTTTCCGATCCGCCAGGGTTTTTTAGGTCGGATTAAAGGGGTGGTGAAAGCAGTGGATGATGTCAGCCTGTCGGTAAAACCAGGGGAGACGCTGGGGCTGGTTGGTGAGAGCGGCTGTGGAAAGACCACCCTGGGGCGTTGTATTGTGCGCGCCTATCAACCTACATCCGGCGAAGTGATCTATCATACCCGCGCCGGGGAAAGCGTTGATCTGGCTCAATTGAGCAAAGCGGAAATGCGCCCCTACCGCCGTGAACTGCGCATGATTTTCCAGGATCCTTATTCTTCGTTGAACCCGCGGATGACCGTCTTGGAAATTGTAGGGGAGCCGCTGCGCATCAACGGCGTGGCAGAGGGCAAAGTATTAGAAGACCGGGTTGCCCAGACCTTGCAACGAGTTGGATTACGCCCGGAGTATATGCGCCGATACCCTCATGCCTTCAGCGGTGGTCAGCGCCAGCGCATCGGCATAGCGCGCGCTATCGTGCTCGATCCGCGCATTGTGATTGCGGATGAAGCAGTTTCTGCCCTGGATGTGTCGGTGCGTGCCCAGATTCTGAAGTTGATGCAAAAACTGAAACAAGACCTTAACCTGACCTACCTGTTCATTTCGCATGACCTGAGTGTGATTGAATATGTGGCAGACCGGGTGGCGGTAATGTATGTGGGAAAACTGGTCGAGATGGCAGACACAGACCAGCTTTATCACCACCCACTGCATCCCTACACCGAAGCATTGCTTTCTGCGGTGCCTAAGCCCGATCCTATGCAGCGTTCACAGCGGATTTTGCTCAAAGGAGAGATCCCTGATCCAGCCAATCCACCTGCTGGTTGTTACTTCCATCCGCGTTGTCGGTTCTGTATCGACGCCTGCCGGGTTGATCATCCCTCCTTGCGCCAGTTATCGCCGGGTCATTGGGTTGCCTGTCATCGCGCAGAAGAATTATCCCTCAAAGGCGTGGTAACGTTTACCCGAACGTAACTTTCGTGATGTCTAGTGCAGGGTGATCTCAACCATTTCTGGAGGGCAAAGGAAGCGGACACGTGGAGCGATCCAACCTTCCATGCCGATACCGCGCGAGACATAGAGGTGAGTGGCACCGACTGTGTAATGACCCTTTTCGTATTGTTTGCCGTATACGGACAGGGTCAACACTGCCCCGTAAAACGGCAGGCGGATCTGCCCACCGTGAGTGTGTCCTGCCAGATACAGGTGAATGCCTTCAGCCGCTGCTGTTTCGATCAAGTCGGGGGTATGATATAACAGGACGCGGGTTGCGCCTGGGGGGATATTCCCTGAAAGGGTTTTCAACGCAGTGCGGTCGCGTTCCAACCCTTGATGGCTCACGCCAATCAGATAGAGCATGCGGTCCGGCAACTGCAGCGCTTCTACTTCATCGTCCAGCACGCGAATCGGCAGTCCCTCGAACAAGACCCGCATGGTGAGGGGAGAGTCGATGTTGCCATTGACTGCATATACTCCGAATGGCGCATGGAGGTGGTTCAAAAACCAGCGTGTCTCCTGCCAAGAAAGCGGGTCATTCAGATTGGAAGTGCTCAGAAAATCGCCAGTCAGCACGATCAGATCGGGCTGCATTTCTGCCACCTGAAACAATATCTCTCGTTCGCGTGGGGTGATGCGCTCGATGTGCAGGTCCGAGAGATGCAGGATGTGCAGCGGCTGAACTGGAGGATTGTGCGTGGCAATCTCCAGGCGGGTGATCCCTGGCTGGAATGGTTCAATGGCAAACGCATACAACGCCAGCCCGCTGAGGAATAAATTAGGAGCAATGATGGTGGACCAGCGCAACCAATCAGTGAGATTGCGTCTGATTGACAGCCAGGCAAAGTAGAAAAAAATCCTTACGAATGCCAGGCAGGCAAGGGGAAACCAAATGGGTCCAAAGGATAAACCCAGGTGCGGCAGCGCTGCGAGCAGCGCCGCATCTGCCCCTGTCATAAGCAGGGTCAGTCCTATTGCAATCACCCAAGAAGATGTCCTCATCATTGGCTTGCCATCAAAGAGTATTTCTCAAACCAGATATGCTGGGAGAAAAATGTCCGATTCACCACAGCCGAACAATCAGCCGAGAGGATAGGCGAACGACTGCCCCGCGGGGTAGGCGAACAACTACCCAACGGGGTAGGCGACACCATCTGCTCTTGGGTCGCTGCCGCCCCATAACACACCGCTGGCAGGATCGCGCAGAATGATCTGTCCCCTGCCGAACAGGCTGCGGGCAGCGCCGGTCACCGGTTGAACATGATGCCCCATTGCTGCCAAATCAGCCATCACCTGCACCGGAATGCCCTCTTCGAGCGAGACCAAACTGCCCGAAGTATCGGGTTCAATGCAGAAACGAGGGCGGTCGAGCGCTGCCTGTGGATTGCAGAGGTCATCCCACAGCGCTGTTGCCACCAGGGTGTGCCCTTGCGGCTGCATAAAGCCGCCCATTACACCAAAATTTGCCAGCAGGCTGTTGTCCTTTGCGTCGGTTGCCAGGGCAGCGATGATGGTGTGATAGGGGCGTTTGCCAGGGGCAAGCGCGTTCGGAGAGGAGGGATCGAGACTGAAATTGTGCCCGCGATTCTGCAGGCTAAATCCCCAGCCGTAGGGAACAATGCCGGTGCCGAAGCCCATGTAGTTGCTGTTGACAAACGAACAGGCGTTGCCTTCGCCATCCACCACGCTGAAATAAACCGTGTCGCTCGCGGCGATGGGCATCCCATGTTTGACCGCCGGGTTGGCGCGGCATGGATCGATCAGATTACGCCGATCGGCTGCATAATCTGGACTGAGAAGTTCATGTAATGGCGCAGGGAAAAATGCCGGGTCGGCGATATAACGACGCGCATCAGCAAAAGCCAGGCGCAGCGCTTCGATCATCAGGTGCAGCCTGCGGGTGGAGAGAGGCGGCAGGGCAGCCACGTCAAATCCTTCTAACAGATTGAGCGCCAGCAGCGCCGCCAGACCTTGTCCGTTGGGCGGACATTCCCAGATGCGCACGCCACGGTAAACTGTGCTGATTGGCTCTTCCCAGGTGCTGTTGTGGGCTGCCAGGTCTTCCTGGTCCAGGCAGCCACCCGCCGCCTGTACCGCTCCCGCCACTGCTTCGGCGATTGGTCCCTGGTAATAATAATCTTTGCCTCCCTCAGCAATTCCCTTTAAAGTGCGCGCCAGACCCGGGTTGCGAAAAATCTCTCCGCAGCGCGGACCACGACCATCGATGGTCAATTCGCTGCCGTTCCAGGATTTGTTGAGCAGGCGGGTTGCAGCGCGCTGCCAGGCATGTGCGGTGACCGGCGCGACCGGAAAACCCTCTTCTGCCAGTTGAATGGCAGGGGCGAGGACGGTCTTCAAATCGAAGCGACCGAAGCGCTCCAGAATGTCGCACCAGGCAGCGCAGGCGCCCGGCACGGTTACGGTGTAGGCGTGGGTTGCGGGTAGTTCTTCATTCAATCCTTCGCGCTTCAGCAGTTCCAGGGTCAGATGGCGGGATGCTCTGCCGGAGCCATTCAGGGCAAAGACTGAACCGGTACGCGCCTGGTAATACAGCGCAAAGGCATCGCCACCCAAGCCGGTAGAAGTCGGTTCGGTGACGTTCAGCGCAGCAGCCGTCGCCACCGCAGCGTCGACTGCGTTTCCGCCCTGCGAGAGGATCTTTATGCCAGCAGCGGCTGCCAGTGGCTGCGAAGCAGCCACCATGCCGCGCGTCCCCAGGACCGTCGAGCGGCGAGAGGAAAACTCTAAGTGCATTGCTTTGTTTTGTAATTGTTCGAAGAAGGTCATGATTTTCACCACAACGATGAGAATTAAGATGCTATTCTGATTGTAGTTGTTTACCCTGGAAAAATGAACGAATTTAGCTGCCTTTTAACTGCCGCCTGAGCCATGCGCCGATCCAGGGATAGACGAAATCTTTGCCGTTGTTGACCTGCACAGCAGCATAGATCTGATAGCCGACACCTGCATAGGTGATACATAATCCCAGGAACATGATTAAGATCATAATCGGCACCGCGATGACCGTTCCGAAGCCAAGCGTGATAAAGCTGAAAATGAACCCAACCAGCCAGGTGCCGCCAATCACCACCCCAGCAATCACCCCAACCACTGCCTGGAAGATCAACGATTGCAGCCCATGAAATGCTGACCAGGGTGATTTTTCGCGTTGAATCAACCAGATGACGCCTGCGCCGATCAAGCCTCCCATACCAGTTACCAGGTTGAGCAATCCGCTGGCATGTGCCAGGATTGCCATCGTTCGCTCATCCGAAGTGAAAAAAGAAGGATTATCAGACATCATACACTCCTTGGCGCTCGCCCGATGATAAATACACGTTCCAGCTCCTCAGGATCATTCACCGGTTGAGCCAGGGCTTTTCCGCGTGCAAAGTATATTTCTTCAAAACCGGCTGAAATCAGTTCTGCTTTTACCATATTCAGGTCGAAGACGGTATTAAAGACCACCTCTTCGAATCGTTCAAATTGCCCGTTCTCCAGTCGCACAAAACCAGAGATGCGCACAAATGCCTTGTCGCTGGTGGGGTCAAAGATGCCGCGGTTAATCAGCATAAGCTCTTCTGAATCTTCGATGGTGATTGAATTCCAACGCTGCAACCCAAGCCGCGTGTTGAGATCAAAAACGAAAATACCGCCAGGCAGCAGGGCGCGCCGCACTGAGGCAAAACAGCTACAGAGGGCAGTAAGATTTGGCAGATGATTGAGGGCGTCAAAAGTAGATATGACCACATTCACAGGTTCCGGCAAAGAAAAGAGCGCGGCGTCCCCCTCGATAAACAGAGCCTGCCCTGCTACGATATGCGCAGCGTTATTCACTCGCGCATATTCGAGCATTGCCGGGCTGAGATCCAGACCTATCACCCGGTAGCCTCGCTCCAGAAAATATGCCGCCAGTTGCCCGGTTCCACAGCATAGGTCGAGCAGAGAGCGCTCTGCGCCGGGCGGAAGGAGCGATTCGACATGCTGATACAACAATGGGGCTGTTTGGACAGCGAAACCCGTCCAGCGCTGGTTATAGACTCGGGCGAAGGCGCTGCGATATCCTTGCATTACACCACCTCGATCCCCTCTCCAGCCAGCGCTTCACCTACCACCCACATCGGCTGATTTAATTCGCCAGCGCGCGAAAGCAGATTTTCAAGCAATGGACTCGGAACTGCCAATAGCAGCCCTCCGCTGGTCTGCGGGTCAAACAGCAGCATGCGGGTAATTTCATCGACAGATGGAGAAAAGGAGACAAAATTTTCATAAAACAGCCGGTTATCGGAGGCGCCGCCGGGGAATAGCCAGTCTTCAGCGTACCGAAGCGCGCCTGAGACCAACGGAATTTTCCCGGTGAAAAAGCGCAGGCGTACCCCAGAGGCTGCCGCCATTTCGCAGGCATGACCTAAAAGGCTGTATCCGGTTATGTCGGTAGCAGCGCGCAAACCAAATTCCACTGCCAGATGCGAGGCGTCGCGGTTGAGGCGCTGCATCCACCCGATCACTTCTTGAATATCCTCTGGAGCAGCTTTTTCTTGCTTCAAGGCAGTGGTGGTAACCCCGAAACCGAGCGGCTTGGTCAGCACCAACACATCTCCGGCACGCACACCGCCCTTGGTCAGGTAGCGCTGGCGGTCGACGAAACCCAGTGCCACCAAGCCGTACTTAGGCTCCTTATCTTGTACGGTGTGTCCACCGGCAATCACCACTCCTGCTTCGAACGCTTTTTCTGCGCCGCCGCGAAGAATTTCTCCAAGCATTTCTTCTGGCAGAGAGGGCGGCAAAGCAGCAACGTTTAACGCCAGGAAGGGTTTGCCGCCCATCGCGTAAACATCTGACAGGCTGTTGGCTGCTGCTATTGCGCCGTAGGCATAGGGGTCATCCACTACCGGCGTGAAAAAATCCAGGGTAGCTACCAGGGCGCGTTGGTCATCCAGTTGCCAGATTGCCGCGTCATCCGGTGAATCCAGCCCCACCAGCAAATCGGGATAATCCGCAGGCTTAAAAAGACCTTTCAAAGGGCGCAGCACGTGCGCCAGCGTTTCCGCGTTAAGTTTGCTCGCTCAGCCTGCGCAGTTCGATAGACTGGTGAGACGGATCTTTTTTCCACTTGGGGAAGGGGGGGCTTCCATTTTTCCTTAAGGTTTCTGCTCCTGGTTTAGAGAGGGTAAGGGTAGCAGATAAGGCGCATTGTTCGGCACCAGCATCACCTGAATGCCCGGCGCAAGCTTGGTAATATACTGATAGGTGATCAGATCTGGATTGTTTTTGAGCGCTTTCGAGACCAATTCTAACGCCTGGGCTTCAGCCTGCGCTTGAATAATGCGCGATTCGGCTTCACCCTTGGCGCGGATTACCTGGGCATCTGCCTGCCCCTGGGCAAGCTGGCGCGCCTGTTCGGCTTCTTGTTTCTTTGACTCGACCACAAACTTGGCTTGTTGCGCTTGCTGCTCAGCGATCTGTTTTTGTTCGACCGAAGCGGCGTATTCTTTAGAGAAGGTGATATTGCGTAAGATGAAATCGACCATGATCAAGCCGTTTTCGTCCAGCTTTTCGGACATTTTTTTGCGCATCGCCTCTGCCATTTCAAAGCGTTTGGTGCTGACAACTTCATCTACTCGATATTGAGAGACGACATCGCGGATGATACCGCGTGCTTGAGGACGCACCAGGTTGAGTTCATAAGTATCTTTCCAAAAAATGTGCACTTGAATTATTTCTTTTGGGTCGAGGCTGAAAATTACAGAGGCGTCGACATAGATTTCCTGTCCATCCAGCGTACGGGCAGCAACCGAGTCATCTCCCTGCACTTTGCCTTCGCTCGAGGCGATCGACATGGTGTAGGTCTGGCGCGAAATGGGGTAGTTGACCACATTCTCGGCGAACGGGATAATCCACCGTAAACCGGGCGTCAGGATTTCGTCGCGGTATCCTTTGGGTGAGAATGCAGAAATGACCACACCGCGCTGTTCCGGGTAAATGAACACCAGTCCCGCACTAATCGAGCTGATAATCACCGCAAAGACAGCTGTTATCAACAAGGCAATTCCTGTAGCGCGCACCGGTTGGTTGCGCGAGGCGCGCATGACGATGATGATCAACATAATGACAACCAGGAACCACAGGATAAAAACCAGCCCCTGGAGTAGATTGGCAATGTTCATAATTTCATATCTCCTTTTCTGCTTCAATCGACAGTTATTGTAATGATTATACTTGTATCCAGCGTTGGAAGTACCCGTAATTTCCATTTTCACCCGTTTTTATGTTACCATCCAGATATGGCGCAAGCACAAAGCGAGGTGTTGGAAATATTTCTGACGAGCGGCGGGAAAGCCGGGCGGGTTAGCTGTCCTCACTCCATGCGCCCGGCGGCGGGTCAGTATATGCTGGCAAGCTGCCTGCGGAATGTGGGAACGGCGGTCAACTCGACAGCATCGCTTGAGCCGCTGCCTGTCCCCCTTTTTCCCTCATTACCTGCCTGCCTGGAACAACAACAGGCTGAATTAACGGTTGCTCCGCCCCTTCCGGATAACTGGTCGGTCGGCACCTCTTTATTACTGCGTGGACCGTTGGGCAGAGGGTTTCATTTGCCGTCCACAGCGCAACGGGTTGCCCTGGTAGCGTGGGGAACTTGCCACTCCCGGCTGCTGCCGCTTGCGTATAAGGCATTGGCGTGCGGCGCCAGCGTATCGCTGTGCCTGTCAAATTCTCAAGGAGATTTACCTGTCAGCCCTCTTCCGGTTGAAGTCGAAATTTTACCCTTAGCAGGGTTGCCAGACCTGCTCTCCTGGGCAGAGTATATGGCGGTGGATCTTCCGCGCGAGGCAATTGCTGCATTGCGCCGCAGCCTGCGCCTGGAATCAGGTCAGCACCCCGGTTTTCTCCTGGAGGTATTGGTGGAGACTCCGATGCCGTGTGGAGGTACTGCTGAATGCGGAGTGTGCGCGGTGAAAACACAGCGGGGCTGGAAACTGGCTTGTAAGGATGGACCGGTCTTCGATCTTATGCAGTTGGAGGAATTTTGACCGACTCTGTCGCAGCGTATCCAGATTTTCTACCCGGCGGGGCAAGTTTTTCCTGCAACCCGCCCTGGATGAACGCGGCTGGGACGCTGGGTTTCCTGCCGCCCGCGCGCGGTTCTTGGGAAAGCGCTGTGCTGGGTAAACATTGCGCATTTGTTACAAACCCGATCAGTTGGCTGCCGAGAATGCCCGCGGCTGAACGGGGCGTACTGTCGTTTGAGGGGGGCGTGGTGCTGCACAGCGGGCTGCCAAATCCGGGTCTGCGAACGGTGTTGCGCCGATATGCTCGAGCCTGGCAAGGAGCAGAAATCCCAATATGGGTGCATTTGATTGCGGATCATCCGCAAGAGGTGCAGAACATGGTGCGGCGGCTTGAAGGTATCGAAGGGGTGGCAGCCGTAGAATTAAGCTTTGCCCCAGGCATGTCAGGCGGGCTGATTCTGGAAATCATTCGCGCTGCTGCAGGAGAATTGCCAGTAGTGGCTCAGATCGCGTGCCTGGATAGCCATGCGGATTGGCTGCAAGATTTACAAAAAGCCGGAGCTGCCGCGATTTGCCTGGGCGCGCCGCGCGGAGAGCTGCGCAGGGTAGATGGTGGTTGGATGGCAGGCAGGGTATATGGACCGGCGTTGCTGCCCCTGACGATTGCAGCGGTACGCTCGTTGAAAAGATGGGGGCTGCCTGTTATTGCCAGCGGGGGTATCTATCGGCGCGAGGACGGTGAAACCCTGCTGGCTGCCGGGGCGGCAGCCGTTCAGTTGGATACTGTTTTATGGCGTGGATGGGCGGATTAAAACTCCAGTAAGATCGTAACCGGTCCGTCGTTCTCAATCTCAACCAGCATGTGCGCTCCAAACTCGCCGGTTTGGGTTGGCACGCCGTGAGCGCGAATCATGTCTGCCAGGCGTTCTACCAGCGGGCGTGCCAGTTCGGGTGGGGCTGCATTTGTAAAGGAAGGACGCCTGCCCTTGCGGGCATCGGCATACAGGGTAAACTGCGAAACGACGATCACCCCGCCGTTAACATCCCGGACGGACAGGTTCATTTTTTCCTGTTCGTCTTCAAAAATGCGCAGGAAGGCAATTTTTTCTGCCATGATACGGGCATTTTCTTCTGTGTCTGCTGGTCCAACCCCGACCAATACAACCAAACCTTGTTGAATTTCGGCGATTGATTTCCCATCGACCAGAACGCTGCCACGGCGAACACGCTGCAAGACCGCGCGCATGGCTCAGGCTTTCTTGGGAAGACCGACTGCGTCGCGTACAGCGATCATTGTTTCTTCTGCTATGGTGCGCGCCCGGCGCGCGCCGTCGTAAAGAACCTCCCAAACTTGATCGGGATGACCGCCGATCTCAGCGCGCCGCGCACGAAAAGGCGCCAGGTGGTCGTTTAGGTTTTTTGCCAGCATTTTTTTGCAGTCCACGCATCCGATTCCAGCCCGGCGGCACTCAACGTTGACCATGTCGACCTCTTCTTGGGTCGAAAACACCTTGTGCAAGGAATATACATTGCAAACATCCGGGTTGCCTGGATCGCTGCGGCGCACACGCTGCGGGTCAGTTACCATTGTCAACACCAACTTTTGGGTTTCAGCGGGGGTGGCAGCCAGCTCAATGTGGTTGTTGAGGCTCTTGCTCATTTTTTGCTGTCCATCCAGACCGAGGACTTTGGGAAACTCGGTAACTTTCATTTCCGGTTCGATCAACACATTACAGGAATAACGATAGTTAAAAGAGCGCACTACCTCGCGGGTGAATTCCAGGTGCGGACCCTGGTCAACGCCCACCGGCACAGCGTTGGATTTGTATAATACAATGTCCGCCGCCATAAGCACCGGGTAACCAACCAGACCATAGTTGACGTTATGCGGTTGTTGACGAACTTTTTCTTTAAAGGTGGGCAGATCGGTCAGCTTGCCCAGAGGAGTTACCATTGAAAGTATCGTGTGCAGTTCTGTCACCTGGGGGACATGAGATTGGATGAACACAATTGACTCTTGCGGGCGAATACCCGCCGCTAACCAGTCAAGCGCCATCTCATAGGTGTTGTTGACCAGGTCACGGGTGGTATCCATGGTGGTCAGGGCATGCAGATCGACAATGCAATACACACAGTCGTATTCATCCTGCAATGCCACATAGTTTTTAATGGCTCCCAGGTAATTACCGAGGTGCTGCCGCCCGGTGGGGCGAGCTCCAGAGAACACACGTCCTTTCTTTTGACTCATTTGCGCTCCTTAAGGTGTTGATTCACCAGACGCGCCACCTCCCCTGGCTGGGCATGGCGTCCGGTGGATAATTTTGAATAAATTAAATGACCGTTCACTTCAACCTCAAACTTGCCGCCTTCGGCAGGGATCAGTGTAAGCTGCTCGATTTCAGGCTCAAATTGCTTAAGTAATTCTCCTGTCAAACTGACAGCCCGCTCGGTATAGTGTCAAACCGCACAGTAGGTGATTGAAATTTTTAGCAGCATGGGTCTCTCCTGGTGGCTGATTGATTTTTTGAATTATAACATAGCCAAAAAAGCGCTCTGGGGTAAAATTAGGGCGTGCCTTTAACTCTTTTCCCCTCTGGCGTCCCCATTCGCAAACGATTGTTCGATCTGGCATTGACCATTCCCGGTTTGCTGTTGATTTCACCTTTGCTGGCACTGCTGGCATTTCTGGTTTGGGTTGTCGAAGGCGCGCCGGTGCTTTTTTGCCAGCCGCGACCGGGGTTGAAAGGCAAGATCTTTATCAACTATAAGTTCCGTACGATGCGTAATCTGTTTGATCAACAAGGAAATCCATTGCCGGATGAGCAACGGCTCTCCCGACTGGGAAAAATTCTGCGCGCATACAGCCTGGACGAATTGCCCGAATTGATCAATGTGTTGCGCGGCGATATGAGCCTGGTCGGTCCGCGTCCTTTGCTGGTCAAATACCTTGACCGATATTCCCCAGAACAAATGCGCAGACATGATGTGCTGCCCGGCATCACCGGCTGGGCGCAAATCAACGGACGCAATGCGTTAAGTTGGGACGAGAAATTTGCTCTCGACCTGTGGTATGTCGATCATTGGTCGCTTGGATTGGATGTGCGCATTTTGTTGTTGACCTTTTGGAAAGTCATCCGCCGCGAGGGGATAAACGAACCAGGTCAGGCGACCGCCCGCGAATTTATGGGAAATTTGACGCAAGAGGAGTGAGTAGTCGGTTTTATGGTCGCAGGGTCGCCGATGGCGCAGCCCTTGGGGTTAAGGTCGGCGGACGCGTAGCGGTGGGTGTGCGGGTCGGCGTCGGGGTTGGCGCCACAGTGGGCAGCGGATTGGCTGGCGCAGAGCAGCGAATATCGGCTTTTTGGGTGGTCAATATCTCCAGACTGCCGGGTAAACCCCAGGCAGCCAGGCTGCCATCCAGGCTGGCGGTGTAGAGCAGTCTGCCATCCGGGCTAAACACCAGGCTGCTGACGCTGTTTTTATGGGCTGACAGGGCTTTCAGTTGTTTCGATGCGCTTAAGTCCCACAGCCACACCTGCCCTTCTTTGGTTGCAGCTGCCAGTAAACATTGATCCGGGCTAAATGCAGCGTCTTGCACACTGGCTGGAAATTCGATCAGCGCCCGGTTTTGTTTGATATCCCAGACTCCCCAGCCGGAGATGATCAACATAGAGCCGTCTGGGCTGACCGAGAGCCGATAACTGGCAGGGCGGCGGTTCAATTGAATTTTCTTCTGCACTGCTCCGCTGACGGAATCGCGCAACTCGATGATTCCATTGTAACTGATCGATGCCAGCCAGTCCCCGTTGGGGTGATAGGCAGCGCCTGGGATGACTAAAGCCTGTTCGTGGCGAATTTCCCGCAGGTTTAATTTTTCCAGGTGCGGATCGGCAATGTGGAAGTAGAACGCCGAGTCGTATAAAATCACCACTTCTGTCCCCTTGGGGTGATACACAGGGGATAAAATTCGCCAGTTGGTCTGCTTTTCGACCAGAGGAGTGGTCTTCAGCGCTGCGAGATCCCAAAGGCGCGCGCGATAATCAAATCCTGTGGTGATGAGGGTCTTTCCGTCGGGATGGATGGCAAAACCAAACGGAAGCAGGTTATGGGGGGCAATGGCAAAGGTAATTTTGCCTGACTTAAGGTCAATGATTTCGAAACGTCCGCTTTCACGGCTGAGCGCAACTTGAGCGGAGTTGTTCGGCAGCAGTGCCAGGCTGGTCACCCCTTCTTCGCCAAACTGGATCGCAATCTTTTTGGTGGAAGTATCCCAGATTTGCAAAATATCTTTGTTCCATAGGGCGAGGAGACGTCCCTTTTCGACTGGGCTGAAAGCAAAACCAGCGCCTTTGGCGGGTATTCCTGCCAACGCATCCCTGGCGTAGAAGTTATTGGCGGCATCAAGCATTTGGATTTCATTGGACTTGACCCAGGCAAAAATCGTTTGACCAGGAATGAAGGTGTAATGCCCGTATTCACCGCTTTTTACATCCCGCACCACATGCAGGCGTACGGTAGGCGCCTTCGCCAGGTTGACGTAGCGCAGCTGAATATCGACCTTGGAATAATTGTCATAAGGATAATAACAATAGAGCGTCAACCAATTGGTGGTGCGCGCGCCGCGGTCGCATTCGACAAATGGGTTGTCAGCCGCCACGCGGAAAATCTGCCTGCCGCTTGCGACATCCCAGGCGATGAATCCACCTTTGTCCAACCCCATCATCATATAAACCCCATCAGGGCTAAAAGCGACGATTTCGGGTGTTTCGTAATCTTCCTGAATAAATTTGGGCATTGGCAGTTCGCGCACAGTTTCACCCGTCTGTGAGTTGAGCAGCAGGTTGGTGAACGCCAACAGTTTGCTGTCGGGACTGAAGGCGATGATGCCCCCGATGGTATATAGGAATTTTCCGCTGGCAGCCTCGAGCATTGCCCCGGCTTTATCGCTATCATACGCCAACAACTTTCCGTCCGGGCTGAATTCCAATTGCCGTACCTTACCTTTGGCTTCCACTTTCCAGATGGTCTGCCAGGAAGTGGTATCTACCAGGAGGATGAGGCGATCAAATCCCAATGCCAGCAGCTTTCCATCTGGCGACCAGGCGCCAGCGGTAACCATCCCCAGGCTGGTTTGACGGGTTGCTGCCAGTTTGGTGAGCTGATCCAGGTTGCCTGCCGCGATCAGACCGGCGGGCAGTGAGGATGTCGGAGTAACAGAAGGCGGCGCGGGAGAAGGCGTAGCAGTGGTCGGCGCTGGTGTGGCGCTTGGTGTCGGCGCCTGGGTTGTGGTCGCAGGGCTGCCGGGCGAAGCGGGTTTTTCTGAAGGCACAATCGCAGTAGTATTTCCTTGCGAGCCCGAAGGGGCAGAAACCTGGCAGGATAAAAGCAGGCTGCAAAAGACCAGTAATACCACCATGAAGCGTGTGCGCATTGTTCCTCCCGGTCAGCAGTCAGGTTGTTAGGAATGATCTTTTTGTTAACTTGATGGTAGGTCAGGCGAATAGAACTGCCTGTTCTATCGGTTGTATTGATTATATACCGTATCGAATAATCATTGCCCCGGCACGCTGAAGGGATTAATCAAACCAGCTTGCAGTTCTGCCAGAATATCGCGGATGAACCTCTGCCGACCTTCGCCAAGCCTTTCAGTCTGAACATCTTGCAGCACGACCTCTGCGTTTAATAAAGCGCCGCCTTTTCCAGCTACCAGGTCAGGAAAGGCTTTTTGCAAAGGTGACACTGCATCGATCTTGATTGTAACTGCCCATAGCGCGCGTAAATCCTCTGGCGGTGTTTGCAGCCCAAACACAGGGATTTTCTTGCTGCTGATGAACTGGATCGTTTCGGGTGAGGCAGATTCAGGCGCGAGGAATATTGTCTCCACTTTTTTGTTTTGAATCAAATCATTGGCGGCGTTTTGCCAGGCTTTGGCGTCGCTGGTGGGTGGCAGCGCGGCTGGCTGGGGGAAGACCATTCCCAGCGGCCAGCCTGGAGCGCAGCGCCCACAGAAATAGCGCGCGCCGGTCATGAAGGCGTCTTGAAACGCCTGGGCGGCGGGACTGCCGGAGGTCAGCAATGCGCCCGCCCTCCAATTGGGGGTCAGGGTAACAGCGACCAAACCAGCGGCGAATGCCTGGAACTCGCTGCGCAAGCGGATGACGGTGATATTGGAAACAGGTTTGACATCAGCAGCGGTGAACAGGGCAAAAGCGGTGCGGGGAACAGCGGCTGCTGCCTGAACGGCTTCTGCCGGAGCGTTGATCCAGACCACCACTTTGACCTCAGCGGGCAATTCGGCAGGCTTCAGATCTGGTCGGGTTTCTACGAATAAATTCGCTGACTTTGCCAGTGCGTTGACCGCTGTTTGAATCTCCTGCGCGGCGGGCTGCGGCGCACCTGGGGGAATCACCAGCCAGAGCTTCGCCGGGGCAGCCGTCGCGCTTGGAGCAAGGGCAGGTGTAGGTTCGCCTGTCGGTGCAGGCAGGGTTGGCGTCGCTGAAACAGGCACAGGGGTGGGAGTAGCGGATGATTGGCAGCCTGCCAGCAGCAAGGCGAGAGCCAGACCAATCAACCATAAGAAGTGAGGCAGGTTTTTCATTTTGTCTTTTTCGTTCCTAATTGTACCTGATTCTGAATGCTTCCGTCTGCTTTGAGGGGCGATTTCACCTGGCAGTTGAATTCGTTTTCGGCTGCTTTGGGATGGTAAAATCACGCTATATTATCCGCACGGAGGATGTATGCTGAACTTGACCAATGCTGACTTAAATGTGGAAATTCTGCACCCGATTGAGGAACAATTCCGACTCGGATCGCGTTATTGCACTGCGGGCTATATCTGGCAGGTGACGGATGCACGTCTGGGCGCTCTGTTGAGCGGACCGGAATATCCGTTTGAACCCATTCCCTTTAATGGGCAGGGTATCCCGGATATGTTTCGCCGCCCGCTGGGGGAGGAAGCGGCAGGGGTTGGGGATGAAGTGAGTTGTATCGGGGTCGGCAGGGTGCTGCGCAGCAGTCCCAAACCGACTTTTTCCGCAGCCGATAACCCCACTGTAACTGCCTTCCTCGATTGGGAGATCGAAGCAACTCCTCTGACGTTGACGATGCGCGCTGAACACTCATTTGGCAACTGGGGGTACTTCATCGAGCGCGAGGTATCGCTGGCGGGAAGAATTGTGCGCTCGAAAACAACCCTGCGCAATCAGGGCAGGCTGCCTGTATCGCTATACTGGTTTCCCCACCCCTTTTTTCCCCTCACACCTGATCAAGTGCTTTGTCGGTTTTCGGTCCCGGTGCGCGCTCCTGAAAATCCCGGTTATGTCTTAAGGGCGGACGGTTTTATCGAGCGTAAGCCTGATTATGACTGGCAAAAAGGCTGTTACCTGGCGCTGGATTTTGACTACACAGATCAGCCGCTATCGGTTGTCCAAAAACATTCACTTCTTGGAGAAGTGGCTGCCCAGATGAGTTACAGCCCGGCGTATTTACCTATCTGGGGCAACCACCGCACGTTTTCTTTTGAGCCATTCATCGAGAGAGAAATCGCTTGCGGTAACTCTGAACAGTGGGAGGTCTCCTATCGTTTCTGATCTGCTCTTTCGCTGCCGAAAGGGCTGTCCGTAATGATCTATGATTCATTGGCAGCCGCTTTGAGACGATCCATGCCGCTGCGCGCGCCTTGCACGAGAAAATGCAGGTCGGTTGAATAGGTCATCAGGGTCATACCGCGGCGCATCCATTCGATCAACCAGTCCATGTTTGGTATGTGGATGCCACAGGGAATTTTATGAGCCAGGGCTGAATCGAGCACACGCTGGATGAAAGGCTCGAGTGCTTTAAGCTGATCCTTTTCGCGGTTGCCCAGACTGAGCGACAGGTCATTTGGACCAATCAAAACCGCCCCTACTCCTGGAACGCTGATAAGGTCATCAATATGCTCAACAGCGCGGGCGCGTTCAATTTGCAGGATGATCAGATTTTCACGGTTGGCTTGCTCAGCAAACTCCCACTCCACCTGGGGCGTGTAATCGTTATGTCCTTTGTTGACTGAACAGCCGCGCGATCCTTGCGGGGGATACATGCAGCAGTCGATGATATGTTCCACCTGGGCGCGCGTCTCAACTCGCGGGATCATGATGCCCTGCGCTCCGGCATCCAGCGGACGCACCATCAGGTGATATTCGTCATTTGGCACGCGCACCAGCGGGGTGATGCCTGCCAGACGAGTACCGCGGATCATGTCTGCCACAGTTTCCATATTGTATGGTCCGTGTTCCATGTCAAAAAATAGAAAATCACAACCCGCATTTGCCATGATCAAGCCGATCGAAACGTTGCGCGTTTCCTGGATCATGGTGCCAAATGCGGGTTTTCCGGCATATAGTTTGGTTCGTAGTGCATTTGGTTTCATGGTTTTCCCTTATAACCGACGAATTTCATGCTCATTAACGAATGATCATTTATGATCGCGAATAAACTTCAGGATTGGCAATGTAGGCGGGCTTTTCTCCGCGCAACACTTTGAGCACCTCTTCAACCACAGTTACACCCATACGGCGACGCCCTTCCTCGGTCATGCTGGCGAGATGGGGGCTGAGGACGATATTTTCGAGTTGATAAAGGGGATTGTCGCGGGCGGGTGGTTCGGGGTCATAGACATCTACTGCTGCGCCGGCAATCAGATGGCTTTGCAGCGCCTGGATTAATGCGGCTTCGTCGACAATTGGTCCACGCGCAGCATTGACGAGGTAGGCGCTGGATTTCATCGCCTGGAAGATTTCGGCGTTGACCATGCGGCGGGTTTCAGAAGTCAGGGGACAATGCACCGATAGCACATCTACTTTGGACGCCATCTCCTTCAGGTTGGTCATATAAACTGCGCCCTGGTTTTCGACAAAAGACGCATCTAAATAAGGATCATAAACATACACCGTCATGTCCAGCGCGCCGCGGCACATTTGAGCGAAGCGTTTGCCGATCCGACCAAAGCCGATGATTCCTACCGATTTTCCCTGCATCTCGCGGGTGATTAATCGATCGCGAATGTTCCAATCCCCGCTGCGGGTAGCGCGGTCAATGACCGGCACCTGGCGGGCGATACTCATCATCAGGGTGAAGGTGTGTTCTGCGGTCGATTCAGTTGGACCAAAAGGAGTATAGACAACTTTAATCCCGCGCGCGGTGGCAGCGGGAACATCTACATTATCCAGTCCGACCCCGTGGCGACCTACTACCTCCAGCTTTTTGCAGGTATCCATCAGCGCCCCATCCATGTGAATCCCCACGAACAACACCAAGCCGTTTATATCCGGCAGCATTTTGATCACCTCCGCATCGGGTAATTCGACCGGATAAAGCACGTCAAATTCACATTGATTAAGAATCTCAAGGGCATCCGGGTGCAGGGGTTTGTTAACCAGCACTTTTTTCATAGCAGGTAACCTCCATATAAAAGAATGACGGTGTGAGGATGTTGAAAAATGCAGAAATGAGAAAGACACCTTCTGTTTTTACTTTATCAACACTCTTCCTGTATTGTATTCGAGAAATAAGAAAATGGTAGAGAGACAAATAACTTCTGAAATTGGTAAATCAATGGTTTCATTCCATTGATCCAATTCCTTATTTTCAAAACTGGCAGGGCAATATTTTAAGTCCAAAGTAGATAAATGGTATATAATTGCTATTGTTTTTCCAGGCGTTTAACAAGGCATTCAATAAAATATTGAACATTCATAAGAAAATAATTTTGCCTGCCATTGCGTCTTTTTTATGAGTATTGGTCGCTTCAGGATAATGTCTATCATGAACCTGAAGACAAATAGAAGCCTTTGGGGGTAAAATGCAGCATTTCAATTCAGAAGTTCTTTGTAAATGCTGGCTCAATAATAACCGGGTGAAGAGACTATTATTCTGGGGTGACTAATGCCAAACCTACATCGATCGCCAATATTTACAGGTATTATCATTTTTGTGCTGCTGTTTGGGGGATTTCGCCCGGTAAATGCCTTTTCTTTTTCAGCCGAGATTAATAAGAGTTTTGCCCCCATTGCGATTGTTGCTGGACAAACGTCGCGGTTGAGTATTACCATATTTAACCCAAACACATTTCAACTCGATAATGCCTCTTTTACCGACAACCTGGTTGGCGTCCAACCGGGGTTGAAAATTGCCACTCCGGCGAACCTGTCCAATACCTGCGGCGGGGTGGTCGTTACCGCAGCCGGTACAACGACCATCGCGCTAAGCGGTGGAACGGTACCCGCGCAGGTGGGAGTTACGCCGGGCTCCTGCACGATAGGAGTGGATGTGACCTCGACCGTGCCGGGCAACCTGATCAATACCATTCCGGCTTATGGTGTGCCGCCTGCTTATGGCGGAGTGGGATTATACGCCACTGCGCGCGGGGGGTTGGACACGATCACCAATACCACCCCAGCCAGCGCCACGCTGCAAGTCAACGCTGTTCAGCCGCCTACGATGAGCAAAAATTTCAATCCCAACACGGTTTGGGTAGGGCAATCGAGCGAACTGGCAGTAACCATCCATAATAATGATCTCAACAATGTCCTGACGCAGGCGACCTTCACGGATAACCTGCCTTCCTCGTTCACTGTCTCTGCGCCGCTGACAACATCTCTAACGGGTTGTGGTTCAGGAACATTGACCGCTTCGGTTGGCGCAACATCTTTCACGCTAAATAATGCAACGATTGCGCCCAATTCTAATTGTGTGGTGCGGGTGCGGGTGGTGTCTTCCACCCAGGGGGAGTACACCAACACGATCCCGGCTGGACCTTCGGGCACGGGTTCGCTGCAAACCCAGCAAGGGGTTACCAACACCTCTCCGGTTGTGGCAAATATAAATGTTCAGGCAGTTGGAATTTCAAAGTCATTCAACCCTACCAGCTTCGCCCAGGGCGATACCAGCACTTTAACCATCACCTTGCGCAACCCGACCGGCGCGAGTTATGAAGGGGTCGGATTGGTGGACAACCTGCCGGCTGGCTTAACAGTGTTTGGCACTCCTGTGCCTTCGCAATGCGGCGGAACGGTCACCGCTACGGCAAATTCGATCACACTGACCAATGGTATTATCCCGGCGGGGACCATCTCAGCGCCGGGAACCTGCACCATTGTGGCGCAGGTCACCAGCACAACTGTGGGCAGCCACACCAACACCATTCCTGCTGGCAGGATGACCGGACCAACCACCAACGTGCTGCCAGCGAGCGCTAGCGTCACCGTTACAGCGCGGACGATTGGTGTGTCGAAATCGTTCAGCCCGGGCAATTTTATCCAGAGCGGTTCGGTTACCCTCACCATTCGCCTGACCAATACTGCCAGCACAGCCTTTACTGGCGTGTCATTGACGGATACCATGCCCGCTGCTTTGCAAGTGGTTGGGACACCGACTTTGTCTACTTCCTGTGGGGTGGCGGCGGTCGTAACCAGCACGACCAATTCGATCAGCCTGAGCAATGCGGTCATCCCACCCGGCACCGTAAGTAACCCGGGTGAATGTATCATCACTGCCACAATTACTTCGACCACTGCAGGCACGCATGTTAACAGCATCCCTGCAAACGATGTCACCTCAGCGCAGGGCATTGGTAACAGTTCTTCAGCCTCTGGATCGGTGATCGTGTACGCTGTTGGTGCGAACGCAACCGTAGCCAAAAGTTTTCAGAACTCACCTATCCTGGCTGGCAGCTCGACCCGCTTGCGTATCACAATCACTGCGCCGAACGATACGTCGCTCTCTTCAATTTCGATCAGTGATACGCTGCCGGACGGTCTGGTGATTTCTAGCCCGCCTGCGCCATCGACGACCTGCGGAGGAACTTTAACCGCTGTGGTTGGAACCAACCTGATCCGTCTGACCGGCGGGTCGATCGCCAATCCTGGCGCATCCTGCAATATCGATGTCTATGTAACCTCTGGTACTCCAGGCTCTTACGTCAACAGTATTCCAGGTGGAACCTTAACGACTTTTGAGGGGCGCACTGACCCAAATACACGCAGCGCAACCTTAACAGTCAGTAATTTCACAATATCTAAGGCTTTTACTCCGGGCACGATCGCGCCCAATGGTCTTTCGCGCCTGACGATTTCTTTGCGCAATACCAACCTGTTGCCCCTGACGAATGCATCGCTGACCGATAACCTGGCGACCATGAATAATGCAACTCCTGGTGATGTTCGGGTGGCGCCAGTACCTAATGAGGTGTCAACCTGCGGCGGGACGGTAACGGCATTGGCTGGCACACAGACGATCTCGCTGACGGGCGGCACCATTCCAGCCAGCGACGGGGTGGTGGCTGGGTTGTGCACTGTCTCGGTTAATGTCCAGGCTGCCGGTGGCGCGACCACTCGTACCAATACCATCAATACAACCGCTGTTAGCGCGAACCTGGAAGGATTAGGGTTGGTGCGCCCGGTGGCAAACGCAACTGCTAACCTGACCATCACACCTCTATCGATCCAGGTGGTCAAGGGGTTCTTGCCTCTGACGGTGTTTGGCGGGTCATCCTCTGTGATGAGCATTCAACTGACCAACCCAACCACTTCGCCGCTCTCCAATATTGGGTTTACTGATACCATGCCGAATGGGATGATTCTGGCGGACCCGGTGGCATTTAATGTAGGTGGTTGTGGCGGCGTATTGACCAGAATCACGGATAATCAGTTCACCTTCAGCGGCGGAAGTCTGGCAGGCTCTGGGTCGTGTACCATGACAATGAATGTGACGATGACGGTGATTGGCAACCTGACCAATACGATTGGCGCAGGCGCGGTCACCACATTTGAAGGGGCAACCAATCCACAGGCAACTTCGGCATCGTTGACCAACCTGCCGGGAGCAAGTGTGAGCAAATCCTTTTCTCCCAATCCGATTCGGGTGGGGGAATATTCGCTTTTGACAATCCTGATTCAAAACACCAGCAATGTCGCCTTGACCGGAATGGGTCTGGTTGATAATTTGCCTGCCAACCTTACCGTGGCGGCTATCCCGCCTGCGCCAGTTTTGGTTAACACCTGCGGCGGCGATCTGACGGCAAATTCCGGCGCATCCAGTATCCAATTAACAGGCGGGGCTTTGGCTGGTCTTTCCACCTGTACGCTGGTGATTCCAGTAACCAGCAATATTGCCAACCAGTATCAGAATACCATCCCGGCAAATACCCTCACGGCAGACGATCCGCCGCCGACGAATGAAACCAGCGACACGTTGTTAGTCACCTCGTTCAGTTTGGGCAACCGCGTGTGGGATGATAACGGCGCCGGTGGTGGTACTGCGAATGACGGCATCCGCAACGGCGCTGAACCGGGTATCAGTGGTGTGACCGTGAATCTATATGAGGATGCAAATGACGATGGAATCCCGGATGGTGCGGCGGTGGCTACCACCACGACCAGCGCCAGCGGGTATTACCGTTTTGATAATCTGGCGGCTGGTACGTATATTGTCGAAGTTTTGCCTCCTGCCGGTTACAGGTCGAGCACCACGAATGGCGGCGATCCGGATGTCAACCCGGCAGATAACGACAATAACGGCGCTCTCGTGGCGGGCAGCGCTATTCGCAGCTACCCCGTCACCCTTGGACCCGGCGCAACCGAGCCAACCAATGATAATGACCCCTCAACCAACCCGGAAGCCGGAGAAGGACCGAACAACCAATCAAATCGCACAGTCGATTTTGGGTTGTTCCGTCATTACTCGCTCGGTAATTTTGTCTGGAATGATGACGGCGCGGGCGGTGGAATCAGCGGGAATGGAGTGCAGGACGGTACAGAATCAGGCATGGCGGGTGTATCGGTGCGCCTTTACCGCGATACCAACGCTGACGGCATCCCGGATGGCGCTGTGATTCAATCGACTGTAACCAATGCGAATGGCTACTACCGCTTTGATAATCTGACCCAGGGGAATTACGTGGTTGAGGTAGTCACGCCAACGGGTTACACGCGCAGCCCGGTATATACCCTGAACCCGAATTCGGATATCGACTCCGATAACAATGGCGCAGTTCAGGTTGGTATTTATGTGCGCAGCGGGTCAGTGGCATTGGGTCCGGGCGCGGTTGAACCGACGAATGATAATGACCCTGCGACCAATCCCGAAGCGGGAGAAGCGCCAAACGATCAATCTAACCGCACGATTGACTTTGCTTTTACTCCCGCTTACAGCCTGGGCAACCGTGTCTGGAATGATAACGGCGCGGGCGGCGGCACTGAAAATAATGGTCTCCGCGACGGTTCTGAACCGGGGATTGATGGCGTGACGGTTAATTTGTATCGAGATGGCAATTTGTTTGCGACAACGACCACAGCAGGCGGCGGCTACTACCGCTTTGACGGATTGCCAGCCGGTGATTATATTGTTGAAGTGGCTATTCCGGCAGGTTTTGTCAGCAGTTCGATCAGCGAAGGAAATCCCAATACAGACATTGACAATGACAACAACGGCGTTAACCTGGTGGGGGGCTTTATCCGCAGCAATGCCGTCACCCTGGGCACTGGCGCCAGCGAGCCTGCCAATGATAACGATCCAGCCACCAACCCGCAGACCGGTGAAGCGGCTAACAATTATTCCAACCGCACAGTGGATTTTGGTTTTTACTACCCCCCGTATTCATTAGGCAACCGGGTTTGGAATGACAACGGCGCGGGCGGCGGCACGGCAAATAACGGCATTCGCGATGGAACTGAACCAGGCATCAGCGGGGTGACCGTGCGCCTTTATCGGGATGCGGATGCCAATGGTGTGCCGGACGGCTCAGCAATTGCCTTCACGACAACCAATGCGAACGGTTATTACCGCTTTGACTTCCTGCAGGAAGGCATTTACCTGGTGGAGGTGGTTATTCCATCGGGATATACACGCAGTGTGGTGGTTGAGACAAATGCCAATAACGATGTCGATGATGATAACAACGGCGCAGTGGTGGTCAGCAATACCGTGCGCAGCGGACCGGTTACCTTGGGGATGGGGTTAACTGAACCGACGGATGACAACGATCCCTCAACCAACCCCGAAGCCGGAGAAGCGCCGAACAACCAGTCGAACCGCACGGTCGATTTTGGTTTTGTGCAGTTGGCGGCAATTGGCGACCGGGTCTGGTTTGATTTTAATCAGAATGGAATCCAGGACACGGGGGAAAATGGGCTGATTGGAGTTCGCGTGGACTTATACCGCCCCGGTTATGGTCCGGATGGGATTGCGGGAAATGGGGATGACTCGCAAAGCGTAGCGACGACAACGACGGGCGGCGGCGGCTTTTACCGGTTCAACAACCTGATTCCCGGCGATTATTATCTGGTGTTCACCCCTCCTGCCTCTTATGAGTTCAGTCCAATCGACCAGGGCGCAGATGACGCTCTGGATAGCGATGCCAATCTTTCCACCGGGCAAACGGTGCTTACTTCGCTTAGTCCCGGAGAAGCGGACCTGACCTGGGATGCCGGGATGTACACACCGTATGCGTCGTTGGGCGACCGTGTCTGGGTTGATTTAAATCTGAATGGAATCCAGGATGGAAGTGAGTCGGGACTGGATGGCGTGACAGTCGAACTGTATCGACCCGGGTACGGACCGGACGGTATCCCATTTACTTCTGACGATGGGCAAACCGTCGCTACTGCCACTACCGCAGGCGGCGGACTGTACCTGTTTAACCAGTTGGTGCCAGGGAATTATGAAGTCCTCTTTATCTTGCCAGCGGGTTATGTGTTTAGCCCGATGGATCAGGGCGCGGATAATGCGCTGGACAGCGATGCCAACCCGTCAACCGGTCGAACGGTTTCGATCCCACTGGTTGCTGGTCAAGATGACCGCACCTGGGATGTGGGGGTTTACCAACTCGCTTCGCTGGGCAATTTTGTCTGGAATGATATCAATCGCAACGGCATCCAGGACACAGGAGAAACTGGGGTTGCAGGGGTGACCGTTGAACTTTATACGGGAACAGGTAGTCTGGCAGGGACAACCACAACCATCAGTGATGGAACATACCAGTTTATCAATCTTATGCCAGGGGAGTATTACCTGATCTTCTACCTTCCTGGAGGATATGCCTTTAGCCCTGCTGACCAGGGGGGAAATGATGAAATGGACAGCGATGCTGATCCGGGCACGGGGCGAACAGCGACGACCAATCTCATTTCTGGGGAGAACGATCTGACGTGGGATGCGGGAATGTTCCAACTGGCGTCGATTGGTAATTTTGTATGGGAAGACCAAAACCGCAACGGTATTCAAGATTCGGCGGAACCGGGTATAAATGAGGTAACTGTATCGCTTTACACCAACCAGGGTGTACTGGCGGGGACAACTACCACGGCTGGCGGCGGATATTACACGTTTAGCGGGCTGGTTCCAGGTGAATATTATGTTGTATTTACCCTGCCGACTGGATATCAGTTCAGCCCGATCAACCAGGGGTCAGACGACGCCCTGGATAGCGATGCCGATCTGATCAGCGGACAAACTTCCAATACAATTCTGGATCCGGGAGAAAATGACCCGACCTGGGATGCGGGGATGTATCTGATCCCGGCTGCGATTGGCGACCGGGTTTGGTTGGATGTAAACGGCAACGGTGTTCAAGACGCAGGCGAACCAGGCATAAATGGTGTCTCGGTTGCTTTATATAATCAGTCGGGTGTACAGGTCGGCACGACTACCACTGCAAGTATTGCTGGGGTGGACGGATTGTATGGGTTTATCAACTTAACGCCCGGATATTATTATCTGGTCTTTACCACGCCGAATGGCTACCGTCTGACCCTGGTGGATCAGGGCGGGAATGATGCGCTGGACAGCGATGCGATTCCCCCCTCAGGTGAGACGGCGCTCACTCTGCTTGATCCAGGTGAGATAGATTTGGGTTGGGATGCTGGATATGTGCAAACAGCCGCACTGGGAAATTTTGTCTGGCATGATATTAATGCCAATGGTATTCAGGACGCGGGTGAGACCGGAATCGGCGGTGTCTCTGTCAGCCTGTACCGCGTGGGAGCTGGTTTTATATCCACAACTACGACCGACGGGAATGGATTATACAGCTTTGTCGACCTGATACCTGGGGACTATTATCTGGTGTTCACGCCTCCCGCCAATTATTATTTCAGCCCGGTGGATCAGGGGGCAGATGACGCGCTAGACAGCGACGCGAGCGCGGCGACCGGGCAAACGGCTGCCACATCACTGGTGTCTGGAGAGACAGATCTGACCTGGGACGCGGGGCTGTATCAATATGCATCATTGGGAAATTTTGTCTGGCATGATCTGAATGGTAACGGGATTCAAGAGACAGGTGAGCCAGGAATTGACGGTGTGACGGTTACGTTGTACACAGCAGCCGGAGCGCAGGTAGCAACGACAACTACTGCTGGTGGCGGGTCGTATAGCTTTACCAATCTGGTGCCGGGGGCTTATTATGTGGTGTTCACACCGCCGGTGGGATACTCCATCACCCTGCAGGATCAGGGTACGGATGATGCGGTCGACAGCGATGCGGACCGCACATCCGGACGGACAGCCACGACCATGCTGACCTCAGGAGAGAACGACATTACCTGGGATGCCGGTTTATATCAGCCTGCGGCTTTGGGCAATTTTGTGTGGCACGACACGAATGGCAATGGGATTCAAGAGGTGGGAGAACCAGGAATCGATGGGGTGACGGTAAATCTATACACAGCCACCGGCACTTTTGCAGGAACGCAGGTTACCGCATCTGGCGGGCTGTACACCTTTACGGATCTGATTCCGGGCGGTTACTATGTTGAGTTTATCCAGCCAACCGGATATACCTTTACACTGCGTGATCAGGGAACGGATAACGCATTGGATAGCGATCCAGACCGCGCGACCGGGCGTACAGCAAATCTTTCGCTGGTTTCTAACCAAAATGATACCACTTGGGACGCGGGTTTGTATCAGCCCGCTTCATTGGGTAATTTTGTCTGGCGTGATATCAATAACAACGGCATTCAGGATACGGGTGAAACCGGAGTCGGTGGGGTATCGGTGTCGCTCTTTACCAGCGGCGGTGCACTCGTAGCGGCTACCACAACTGCCAGCGATGGATCTTACCTGTTCAGCGGTTTAATCCCAGGAGATTATTATGTCATATTTACTCTGCCGGATGGGTATGTATTTAGCCCACAGAATCAGGGCAGTAATGATGGCATTGACAGCGATGCGGATGGGACGACCGGGCAAACCGCTACGACCACTCTGGTCTCCGGGGAAAATGATCTGAGTTGGGATGCTGGATTACATCTGGTTGCCAGGATCGGTGTAGCCAAGCGCGTGGTTGGCGCGCCGATGCTGGTGTCAACGGGCACCTGGGATGTGACCTTTGAAATCCTGGTGCGAAATTATGGCGCTGTTCCGGTGAACGACTTGCAGGTAGTCGAAAATCTGACAGACACTTTCCCGCTGCCTGCCGCGTTTACGGTGCGCTCAGTCTCAAGCCCGAATTTCACTGTCAACTGGCCTGGATTTAACGGCAGCACCCAGACCAATCTGCTGGCAGGCAATAACAGCTTGAACGTCCAGGCGTCAGGTATCATTCAATTGGTCGTGCGGGTAATACCAACCGCTTCCGCATATCTGAACTCTGTGACTGCTTCGGGCAAGGATTCGTTTGGCAATACTACAACGGATGGATCGGACAATGGGGATAACCCTGACGGTGATGGTGACGGCGACCCATTAAATGATAATGATCCTACCCCGGTCAATTTTGGAGATGGCATCTTTGCTCCACCGATAGGATTCAAGAAAGCGGATGACCGCTGGCTGCCCAGTGTATCCTGGACGGTGATGTGGATCAACAATCAAAACATTGTGCCAATTGCTGCGATGTCGAATGATCCTATCCCGGTTGGTTTGACTTATAAAGCGGAAGGCGCGAGCAGCGGATATCCGGTGCCGGTTACGGCTCCGGCAGGGTCGACCAACGTAGGTGTATCCTGCCTGCCAGATCCAGGGTCGCTCCTGACCACAACCCAATTGTGTTACTATGAAGGACCAACTCCAGCCAACCCGCGCGGACAGGTTATCTGGAAGGGCTCTTTGGGTCCCGACTTTGGCAAGAAAGATGTCCTCACGGCGAAAAACAAAATCAACATCACTTTCGCTACCGTAGCCAGTCCATCGGCAACTCAGGCGATAAACGTGGCGACCATTGATTTTGATCGAAATGGCGATGGCGATATGTCCGATGCGGGTGAGAGACAGGTTGCCACAGCAACGGCAACCGTATCTTTGATTAATGAGGCGAAATTACCGGCTACGGGTTTTGCGCCGGGCGCCATCACAGCGCTTCCGCAGCAGCCTGCTGACTCGGCGTACAACGCCTTGAGCAGCGTGCGGCTTGAAATTCCAACGCTGCGAGTCAATGCTCCCATCCTTGGAATACCTTTTAACGGCGATAGCTGGGATGTGACGTGGCTGGATCAGGGTGTGGGCTGGTTAGACGGCACGGCGTTCCCCGGCAGGAATGGCAACAGTGTGTTGACCGGTCATGTCTTCGGAGCAAATGGTTTGCCAGGACCGTTTGTCAATCTGAGCCAGTTGAAATGGGGGGACAGACTGATCGTGTATGCGTTTGGTCAGAAGTACACCTTTGAGGTGCGGGTGGTTAAACAGGTTAAGCCGACCGATTCCTCCGCACTTGCTCACAAAGATACTTCGTGGTTGACTTTGATCACTTGCAAGGAATATGACGATATCCTTCGCGCATATAAATGGCGGGTGGTGGTTCAAGGAGTTTTGTTGAAAATCGAAGATGAATAATTGATTCACATCCCAGAAAGCGGCTGCGAGAAACAGCCGCTTTTTGATTGATAGATCAATGGGATGTGGAAAAGTGCTGTTGCATTTCTTAATCCCGATCTGATACTTACAAATCGAAAACCGACTTAGCCAAAGCTCCGTTTAATTATGGTATAGTTCAGCCATCCTGTTGGGAGATTAATCAGTTAATGTAAGTTTGTTGATATAGGATTTGAGAATGAAATATAAAGTAATCGGTTGTGATGCTTTGGCGCGGATGATCTACCTGGGAGCGGCGTATTCACCTCACATTGTGGATGTCGAGCTGCTGCCGTTAGGTCTACATAAAAACCCATCCGACCTGAGACAGCGGCTGCAAGAGCGGGTGGATGTGGCAAGCAAAGATGGATATGATGCGATATTGATGGCGTATGGATTGTGCGGGCGCTCGACGGCTGGACTGGAAGCGCGGCAGATCCCCCTGGTCATCCCACGTGCCCATGACTGCATCACGTTGTTCTTAGGCGGTAGGGCGCGTTACCAGCAAGAACAAGAGAAAACCCCTGGCACTTATTGGTATGTGTTGGATTATATTCAGCGTGGAGCAGGTTCCGGCACCTCGTTGTCACTGGGGTCAGACGATGGCATGACTGGGAATATCGATGATGTATATGAAGAGTATGTCAAAAAATATGGTAAAGACAACGCTGACTACCTGATGGAAGTGATGGGGGAATGGAAGAGCCATTATCAACGGGCAGCATATATTGACCTGGGATTTGGCGGGGGAGAAGAGGTGGAGCAAAAAGCGCGTGACGAAGCGCAGCGGCGGGGCTGGCGTTTTGAACGGATTGCCGGAGACATGGTACTGATTCGTCGCTTGTTGAATGGAGATTGGGACGATGATTTTCTGGTACTGCATCCAGGTCAGAAGGTCCGCATGGCGTATGACTCGCAGGTTATCTGCCCTGAGATGGAGTAAGAAAGCTCTCTCACAAACAGAAAGCCATCAGGTCGGTCTCTCTTTCTCCTGACGCTTGCTGTATAGTCAATTCCACCTTCGGAAGTCACTCCGCCGTAGGCGCACGCAAAAAAACATGCACAATGACAAAATAATCGTTGTAAACGAACTCATCTCAGAATTTCGGTTAAGACCATAACAAATGCAACCTTTTTGAGGTATGAGGCGTATATTTTATATCAAAAACTTTTCAATCTGGGTTACCTGGTTTGAGCGATATGAGGTGTAAAAAATGTACAACAAGAATTTGGTCGTTTTCTTTTCAATCCTGATCATCTTTACCGTATGTGCCTGCTCGATAAATATTTCGGGTGTGCCCGATATAAGGATCAATATTGTTCAGGTGCAGGGTTCAGGGAACGTGGTTTCTGAGACTCGCGCGGTCAGTGGGTATAAAGCGCTGAACTTTAGCGGTTTAGGAGACATTACCATAATCCAGGGAAATGAAGAAGGTTTGCGGATCGAAGCTGAGGACAACATTCTCCCAAATATTGTCACAGAAGTAAAAAATGACACCCTGTTTATCCGCTTTGTGCCGCAGGGTACTACCTATATCCCTTCTCCCGGCAAATCGATTCGCTTTGATCTGAAAGTTAAAACCCTCGAAGATATTCAACTTTCAGGCGCGGGTAAGATTGAAGCAACGAAATTCGAGGGAACTGGTCTGCGGGTGAATATCAGCGGAGCGGGTAATATAAAGATGGACGGACTATCGGTCAATGATCTATCGACCAGTTTATCTGGCGCAGGCAATCTCGATCTATCTGGGAAAGCAGACAGGCAAGACATCAATTTGAGCGGAATTGGCAATTACAACGCAGAGAAACTGGAAAGCGCAGAGGTCAAAGTAAATGTGAGCGGAGCGGGCAATGCGAAGGTGTGGGCAACACAAAGCCTGCATGTAACGATTTCTGGCGCTGGCTCAGTGCGTTATGCGGGTAACCCTCGCCTCACTCAACAAATTTCTGGCGCGGGGCAGGTAAAAAGTCTGGAATCGAAATAACCCATTGATTTACTCTGGGGGAAATACGGTCAATTATTAGAGGGTAAACGGGAAATGGGGGAAAGCGACCGTTTATCCTCGTACTGTATCTGGAGAATGGCGATATATTGGTTTCTCATCCTGGCAGATAGTCAAATTGCGACAGGTTAACCCGGGAGAACGGTTTTAGCGTGAAGTATTGAGGGTGATGTTGGTAAAAATTGCAGATTCGATATCTTTCAGCACCTCTCTGTCTTTGGCGCCCAAATCTTCATTCAAGAATTGATCGATTTTTTTGCGTGCCGTTCTTAATTCGTCATGAGTGAAGACGAAATCGATCAACCGGCTGGCGCGCAAGAAGGTAAGCAAGGCAACTCGCCGGAGATCGGCTTTATCACCTGCAAAAACAATCTTGCGCAATACTTCCTTCAATCCGAACTTTGCGGAATATTCTTGATCTGGAAAAATTTCATTTGGCACGACCCATTGGATCGTTTTGTGTTCCAGTTTCAGAACATTCTTTTTGACTAGTTGATCCAATGTGATTTTGGCATACTTTTTCGCTGAAGCGCCTATCTCGTCGATCCAATACTTGATTTTTCGATGGCGTTTTTCTGATGCGATACTTTCGAGAACCCCACCAATCTCAGCCTGGTTCTCAAGCAGCTGGTTTTGACCGGCTGACTGGGAAACAACCACTTTGCTCTTCTCGTCAAGTTCGATTAAATGTGCCTGATACAGCTCAAACAATATGGCTCCGCCTAAGCTGTAATGAAGGGATAATTCAATAAACCCCGAGACGGTCCCTTTTTCATTGTCCAGGGCAATCAGCAACAATTCTTCCGCCAGGCTTAACATACTATCTCCCCGATGTGGTTGAATTTAATAAACTATTGTAATTATATAGAAATTTAGCCAAGAGTGGGTGTTGAAAAACGTGTAAAAAAGAAGGAATAAGAAGAAAAGGTGAGGTTCAGGCGGGTTTCATGGTATATTACGTCCTTACAATGAAGCGACAGTTCCCTGCCTGGTCGGTTCCTATTGCGCTTTTTATTGTATGCCTGGTCAGCTTTGGCTTGCTGATTTCCCAAACTGGTTATTATTGGGATGATTGGCCGTCGGTTTATATTGGGCGCACCCTGGGCAGCGAGGGATATCGTGAATTTTTCAGCTTTGATCGTCCAACGACCTATATCAGTTATTCCCTTCTGACGCCGTTTTTTGGATTGAATCCGCTTGGATGGCAGATTTTCACCCTGTTCTTACGCTTCTTAACGTCGATTGCCGTATGGTGGTTTCTTTCTGCCTTGTTTCCGCGCCAACAGAATATCTCTGCCTGGAGCGCGGTTTTATTTGCTGCCAGTCCTATTTTTACCCAGCAGTCGATTGCGTTTACCTACCACCAATTGTGGATGGAGTATTTTTTCTTCATGGTCTCGCTGGCTGCGATGCTTCAGGCAGTGCGTAGTTCGCGCTGGCGCTGGCACTTTACGGCGCTGGCATTGGTATCACAGGCTTTAAATCTTTCGATATCCGAATATTTTATGGGTATCGAACTGCTGCGAGTGGTCTTCCTCTACCTGGTCATTGCGCAAACATTTAGCGCAGCGAAAGAAATAGGTAGACGGGCATTTCGGCATTGGCTGCCCTATCTGCTGATGACGGCTGGCTATGTGATTTGGCGTTTATTCCTGATTCAACTGCCAGCGGGAGACCGCAATGCGCCTTCTCTCCTTTATCATTTCTTGTCCACCCCGCTTGCGGCAGTGAAACAATTCATCGAGATGGTTTTACAAGATGTCAGCCATATTCTGGTTGGCACCTGGTATCGCGCCATTGCTCCCCAATGGTTTGACCTGGACCGCAGCTTTTATTTGCTGGTCTGGCTAGTGAGCTTTATCACAGCCGCCGGTGTCAGCACTTACCTGTTATGGCTGACCAAGTGCTCCGCTGATGCCGAAGAAAACCGTGAAGCAGATATCAAGCTGGCGGTATGGATCGGTTTGCTGGCGGTCTTGTTTGGTCCTTTGCCGGGCTGGTTGACTGGTCGCCAGGTCAGCGTGGGGATGTATTCTGAGCGCCTGGCAGTGCCGGCAATGCTGGGCGCCAGCCTGCTGGCAGCCGCTTTGATCGAATGGATGCTGGCGAAAGAGCGGCATAAGGTGATCCTGGTGGGAATCCTGGTCGGGTTGGCGGTTGGAATCAATCTGCGCACCGCAAACGATTACCGTTGGTCGTGGATCGAGCAGAAACGTTTCGCCTGGCAGCTTGCCTGGCGCGCCCCTGCTATTCAGCCCGGCACAGCGATCCTGGCGGAGGCTGAATTGATCCGCTTTGTTGGGAATTATTCTACCGCCATGACGATCAATCTGATATACCCGCCTGCTCAGACACCCAATCAGCCTCATTACTGGTTTATCAACCTGGGACGGGAATATCAGGGGCGTGCGCATGAGCTTCGTCAGGAGTTACCCTTGAAAGGTGGCTTGCGTCAGTTTCATTTTTCTGGGAGGAGCACCGACAGCCTGGTGATATTCTACAAACCCTCTCTTTCGAGCTGCCTGCGGATATTGAGTGCGGAGGATGAAGCGGATCCAAGCCTGCCAGAGCACACCCGGGCGGCGTTACCTGTTTCGAATTTAAATCGTATCACCGCCAAGGCTTTTCCGGGTTATCCCCCAGTTGACATATTTGGAGCGGAACCCGAACAGGGATGGTGTTATTTTTACCAAAAAGCAGCGCTGGCGCGCCAGTTCCAGCATTGGTCAGAGATCAATGCCCTGGCAGAAAGGGCAGCGCAAAAAGGGTATCACCCGCTGCGTGGAGAATCGAACACACCCCAGGAGTGGCTGCCTTTTGTAGAAGCCTTTGCGCGCACCGGGCGCGTGGACGAAGCGGTGAGAATTTCAGAGGAAATTGCGCGCAAAGACCGGCGCATGGATCGCCAACTGTGCGCTTTGTGGCAAAATATTCGCCGTGATGTGGTCAGTCAGCAAGCGAACCAGCACTTTCAGGAGTTGGGGTGTGGTGGACGGTGAACCTGAACAGGTCTTCAAGCGCATTTGCTATTCAGAGTCTGGTAGAGAGATGGTTTTTCAATTCACACCAGAAGGGAAGAAAAAATAATGATCGAAATTCTTTATGCCGCGCGAGTCAGACCCAATGCTGTGCTGCCCACCCGCAAGCATCCCGCCGATGCCGGTTTGGATATCTATGCGGCAGAAGCGGTGACAATCATACCGCACAGTACCGCGATTGTGCCCAGTGGGATCAAAGTTGACATTCCGGATGGGTATGTCGGATTACTGAAACCTAAAGGGCGCAATGATCATTTGCTTGGCGCAGGCGTGGTTGATGCCGGTTACCAGGGTGAGCTGCTGGTTAAAGTCGCCAATCATCTGGATCGCGCGCTGGAGATTCGCCCTGGCGATGCCATTGGGCAGTTGTTAATCCTGCCGGTGGCAACACCGCGGGTGGCAGAAGTGGCTGAAGAAGCGCTTTATTCAAAATCAAGCCAGCGCGGCGCGGGAGGGGGAATCGTTTCCCAATATAACCAATCATGAACACACGTCAACGCTTTCAAGCAGTAATGAATTTTCAACCATTTGACCGGCTGCCGGTTGTGGAATGGGCGTCGTGGTGGGATCAAACAATCGAACGCTGGCATAACGAGGGACTGCCCAGGAACATCACGGATCGTTATGATATTTACAGCCATTTTGGTCTGGAACAATATAAACAAGCATGGTTGAGACCGCGGAGCGCAGATTGCCCGCAGCCAAAATCTCATGGAGATGGAATTATTGCCTCAGAAGAGGAATATCAGAGCCTTCGAAAATACCTTTTCCCACGCGATGCGGTCGATTACCGGCGATTCGAATCATGGGCGAAAGAGCAGCAGTCTGGAGACGCTGTTATTTGGTTTACGGTGGATGGTTTTTTCTGGTTTCCGCGCACCCTGTTGGGGATCGAACGCCACCTGTACGCATTTTATGATCAACAGGACCTGATGCGCCGGATTAATGATGACCTGGTCGAGTGGATTTTGTATGTAATCGAAGAAATATGTTCGGTCTGTACTCCTGATTTTATGACTTTTGCCGAAGATATGAGTTATAACCACGGTCCGATGCTTTCAAAGCGCATGTTTGACCGTTTTTTGCTCCCCTGTTACAAGCGGGTCATCCCCAGTCTGGTAGAAAAAGGAATTATTCCGATCATTGACTCGGACGGCGATGTGACCATCCCGGCTTACTGGTTTGAAGAAGCAGGCATCCAGGGGATATTACCGCTTGAGCGCCAGGCGGGGGTCGATATTGCGCGCTTGCGCCAGGAACACCCCGCTATGCGGTTTATTGGGCATTTTGATAAGATGACGATGTGGCGAGGCGAAGCGGTTATGCGAATGGAGTTCGAGCGGCTGCTGCCCATTGCTGCGCGGGGCGGCTACCTGATCAGCGTTGACCACCAGACGCCTCCGGGGGTATCTTACCAGGAATACCTTACCTTTTTATCTTTGTTTCGAGAATACGCAGTCGAAGCAAGTATGCAGCAACCCCCAGGAGAGATTAAAATTGCTGAAGGGCTGGAGATAGATAAACGATAAAACATTCAAAGTAGTTTCGAAGCTGGAAGCATATATACTCAATAAAATTGGGAGATGATAAAAATGGAAAGCATATATTCACAGCGCAGTGTGGCAGAATGGGTGTTCAAAACGGCGAAGCCCTATGTGAATCCGTTTATCGATGTAATGGTCGATGTGGAGTTTACCTCTCCAAATGGTCGGGTGATGCTGATGCCCGCCTTTTATGCGGGGGATGGCGACTGGAAGGTGCGTCTGAACCCGGCTGAGGCTGGCGACTGGCAGGCGCGTGTTTTAAGCCGCCCGACAAACCCAGACCTGGATCGAACCTTTCGTTTTTCTGTGCTGCCCGCCCCGCAAACGCCGCGAGGTTTCCTGCGTTCAACGCCTGGCAAAGCCTGGGGGTTTCATTACGAATCCGGTGAACCTGTTTTTATCTTCGGGGATACAGTCTATAACCTGTTTGGCATGGCTCATAACGAATATGATGTGGCGGCTTTTTTGCAGCGGCGGGCAGCCCAGGGGTTTAATTTGCTACGCGTTCGCCTGCCAGTCAGCCGATTTCACCCGCCGGAAGGTTACAGCCACTGGCAGACTCGATCCACCTTTCCGTGGGGTGGCAGCGAGCAGGCGCCGCGTTTCGACCAGTTTAATCTCGATTATTTCAAGACGGTTGACCAGGTGGTGCAGCAGGTGGAAGCTCTGGGAATCGGATTGGAAATGATCATGGAAGCCTGGGGGTTTGAGTTTCCATTCAACAGCCGCGCTATCTTCACCGCAGAATGGGAAGAACTATGGATGCGTTACCTGATTGCTCGTTATGACGCCTATAATTGCGTGGCGATGTGGACCCTGATGAACGAATATGAATATTATCCTAACGGTGAATTTCGCCATAAACTGGTGGCAGACCGCTGGGCAATTCGCATGGCGCGCTGGGTCAAGCACACGGCTGCGCACGGGCATATTGTGGCTGTTCACAACGGCCCGAGCCAGCCACCTTTTGCGCAGCGTTTTGCCGCAGACCCTTATGCAATTGATACGATTTTGTTTCAAGGGTGGGGCTCTCGCGACCGATTGAAAGGCTGGCTGGCGGATGGTATTGAGGATCAAATCGACCTCGCCCTGACGGGATGGTATGGTTCGGCGATCTTTGCGGAATGGGGATATGAACGTAATCCACAGTTTGACTTGTTGATGCCAGGGCATGAATATTGCGATGTGTCGCACACCAGGCGAGGCGCGTGGCGGGGGGCTTTTTGTGGTTTGGGCATCATTCATGGGTTCGAAAACAGTTGGGGCCCCTGGTGTCGGTTAGATGAAGACCAGCCCGGTATGCAACATTTGCTTCAGGTCAGGCGGTTTTTTACAGACATTTTGCCCTTTCGTCCACTGCGGCGCGCGCCTGAACTGCTGCGGAGTGGAAGACGTTGGGAGGCGGGAGCGCGCCCCATGATCTTGGCAGCACACGATTTAAACGCGCTGGCGGTGTATCTGCCGGTGGGTGGTGAAGTGGAACTGGCGCTGCCTGGTGTTGCGCTTTACCAGGCAGAATGGTTTAACCCCAGCAGTGGTGATCTAACACCAGCAAATGAAAATGGTCAGACAATCTATACCAGCCCGGCGGTAATGGATTCTGACGGACATCCTCTGGATTGGGTGTTAGTTCTGCGCAAAAAGGGATAAATAGCGCCTGCTACCTGCGGGGCAGATTTCCCGCGTTCCGCGAATTTGAAGATGGGGAATATGGGGTAATCGTTTTTAAGACCAGTGCGATTACCCCGAAATGTTTTTTTAGTTCAAAAAGAAATATCAAATTTGTTATCAACATGAGACATTTTGCCCAGGTAAATTCCTTGCGGTAATTTCGGAGATAATATAAAAAAGAATAGGATAGTGCAACAGCCTGACTTGTGTGTTGGGCATTCGCTGCCATCGGTTGAGCAAGAATTCAAAAGTTTGCTCGTCGCTGCGGCTTGCCCGAACTGACGTTAATATGGATATTGGGGTGTGTTGACCAGGCGAATCGTATGGCTCGGTTTGTTTTTGTGCATGGCAGCCTGCCGTTTTTCACCCGCGGTTGCATTACCGCTTTCCTCTTCGCATAAGGTGCATGTTTTATCGCGGGTGATCGAAGGCGCGCCGTTGGTTACCCCAATTCCCTCTCCTTCGCTCTCTCCCACGCCTTCACCAACCGTCACTTCTCTGCCTACGCCAACACCCAAACCAACCACCACAGCGACCCCGCTTCCCACTCCAACTCCAGTCTTTACGATGGAAGGGTTTGTGTTTTTTGATCACAACGCCAATGGCGCCTGGGATGACCGTGAGCCGGTGTTACCCGGCGTCAATCTGGCGATCAACGGCATAAAAACTGTCTCTGGCGAGGGAGGAGAGTACCTGTTGGCAGGTTATCCAGCAGGCAGAGTGGAAATAAGCATCTCCGCGCCGGGGTTTCGTTTCCTGACCAACGGGCAGGCGGGTTTGCAGCCTCTTTCGAAACCGCTGCAGGTCGAGGGAAAGAGCAGTATGCAGTTGGACATTGGATTGGTGCAGGGCATTCTGACGCTTCCCTTTCAATGCTGCCCGCGCTTCACCCGTCCAGTTCACCTGGGGCTGATTGGTATGTTTGACCTGGATCGGCGTTACGGTTTCATCCGCTCGTATGATCCGCAGCGGGTGAAGCCGCTGCAAATGAGCCAGCCCAGCCCCCCCTGGGTGTATGACCAGCATGATGGAATTGACTTTGCGATCCCGGTGGGAACCGAGGTAGTCGCATCAGCGCCGGGCGTGGTGAAACATATCGGATTTGAGTATTACGGAGTTGGCACATATATCATCCTTTATCATCCAATAACCAACGATCAGACATTGTACGGGCATCTCTCCCAGGTAATGGTGAAATTGGAACAAACAGTTAGGCGCGGACAGGTAATCGGAAAGTCCGGAAACACAGGGTTTTCAACTGAACCCCATCTTCATTTGCGTTATGCCACATGGGATATAGTCCCCGTGCCGATTGATCCATTCCGCAATCTGCACGATCCCGCCTCAGTTAGCCACTGGACAGTGGACAACGCTCCACAATATCCATAGGCGGTTGGGGATGGAAAACACGGTTTTATTGTTTCAATAAGCGCGACGAATTCGCCAGGATGCCGATATCCGGCAGGGATTGCACGGCGGCTGCCAGGATAGGCGGCAGGAAGCCGAATGCAGCCAGAGAAAGCCCCACCAGATTGTACGCGGCGGTGAAGGCGATGTTACCCTTTACCACGCCCATCGTATGCCGGGCGATGCGCAGCACTTGCGGCACGAGGTTCCAATCCTCGTGCAGCAATACCACGTGGGCGGCTTCGACGGAGATCGAGCCGAGGTTTGGGGTGATCGCGATGCCAACATCCGCTTGCGCCAGAGCAGGGGCGTCGTTGATGCCATCCCCAATCATCACCACCACATGACCGCGCTGTTGGTAATCACGGACGATCGTAATCTTATCTTCGGGGAGCAAACCAGCCCGGAAAGGAATGCCCAACTTTTCTGCCAGCGGGGCAGCGGAATCCGGGTTATCGCCAGTCAGCAATTCAATGTGGTGGATGCCAAGCCTGCGCAGGGCTGCCATCGCTGTAGGCGCTTCAGGTCGAAGGGTGTCGGCTGCGGCAAGCACTCCGGCAAGTTGTCCGTCGATTACCACCCATAACAGGGATTTACCGTGGGAGAAATTAACATCGAGGGCGGGGAGCGTGATATCGAGCGGCAAGAAGGAGGATTTTCCAACCTGGACGGTGTGTCCTTTTAGATGAGCAGTGATTCCCAATCCTGGAATAGCAGCAAATTCGTTCACTTGAAAAAGGGGAAGCCCGCGATTGGCTGCAGCAACGCGAACTGCTTCAGCCAGGGGGTGTTCGGAATAGCGTTCGGCAGAAGCTGCCAGTTGCAGTAAATCATCTTCTGACCAGTGCCCGAAGGGAAGAATATTTTGAATCTGCGGTTTACCCAGGGTCAGCGTTCCGGTTTTGTCCACCAGCACTATGTCCGCGCGCGCCAGAGTTTCCAGGTATTTTCCGCCTTTGATGAGCAGACCGCGTTTTGCACCAGCGCCGATCGATGCCAGCATGGCAATGGGAGTCGCCAGGGCAAACGAGCACGAACATGCCACGACCAGAACCGCAGCCGCAGCGAGCGCGTCCCGCCGCAAGAGGATGGTTAATAAAGCGATCCCTGCAACGACCGGTAGATAATAAGTCGAAAACCGGTCAGCGAAGCGTTGGACATCTGCGCGGTGAGATTCAGCCTCTTCTACCAGGCGAATCACGCGACCGAAGGTTGTGTCGCGCCCGACTGCTTGGGCGCGCACACGCAGGCTGCCCAGGCGGGCGATTGTTGCGGCAAATACCTTTGTCCCAGAGCTTGCCTCAACGGGCATACTTTCGCCGGTGATGGTGGACTGGTCGATGGTCGCCTGACCCGTAAGCACTTCGCCATCCACTGGGATTTGCTCACCCGGGCGGATGACCACAATTGCCCCTGGTTTCACCTGGCTGACAGGGATAATTATCTCCATTCCATCTTGCTCTACCCGGGCAGTCTGCGGCGCTAAAGCGGTCAGGTCTTTAACGGCTCGCCGGGCGCGTTCGGTGGTAAAATGTTCGGCGTAATTGCCAACGCGCATGAAGAAAATCACCACCATCGCGGTTGACCATTCGCCAACTGCAATGGCTGCTGCCACACCGAGAGTCATCAGGGTGTGGGAGATAATCTGGCGTCTCAGGGCGGCGCGAATTACGTTGCGGAAAACTGGATAACCGCCCACCAGCACTGCAGCTAACCAATAATACCAGGGAATGCGCCGGGTAAGCTGTTCGAATAACCCCAGCCATTCGCCAGCGACCACCACAAATAAAATTGCTCCAAAGACAATTCCAAACAGGCGCAGAACGGTCTGGCTGAAGCCAGCGTATCGTGCTGCGATCAGCGGCGGTTGATCTGCTGCCTGGCTGCTTACAACCGGGGAATCAGGCTGCCCAGGCATATTTATTTCGAACGTCGTATCCTCTGGCACAGAATATCCTGCGTCTGCTACGGCTTTGCGGATAATCGGCAGGCTTAACTGGCTGGGATCGGCGTTTAAGATGGCTTTTTCAGACGCCAGGTACACCTCAACTGCCGAGACTCCCGGCAATTCTCCAAGTGCGTGGCGGACATGATCGGCACATTCAGCGCAATCCATCCCTTTGATTGGTATCTCTATGGGGCGAAGTTCAGACATTTTTCAATATTTCCTCTTTCATCTCTCATATTCATAAGTTGGAGATCGAAGTATTTATATCATAATTGTCTTATTTGTGCAGGTTTATTCTTCAACCCATAAAACCAAATTTCGTAACTTCTGGTAAAATAATTGCCTTAGGAAGGAATACGCAATCATGAACCGGCGGCATTTTGTAAAAATGATGGGGCTAACCGCTTTGGCTCCTCTGGCGCCAGCGCTGATGCAAGAAAAACCAGCGCAACGGCGTGTATTTTTGGTTGAAACCCACATTGCAGGCTTTTACTATTATGATGGCATGGTCGACCGGGTTTATGATCAATTAAGGGTTGGCGAAAGACTGCGCTTGCGCCGCGAACCGGGTAACCCCTACGATCACAATGCCATCGAAATCTATACCCTGGCGGGTAATAAATTGGGTTATGTCCCTCGAGCGGTTAATGAAATCCCCGCTGCGCTGCTGGATCAAGACCTGCCCTTGAGGGCAGAAATCAGCCGGGTGGATGCGGAGATGGATGAATGGAATCCGGTGGATTTTCGGTTGTTTTTGTTGTGGAACTGATTGTCTGATCAGCGCACATTGCGAACGAGAAAATCAGCGTTGGCGCAGCTTTTGAGGGCTTTGGTGTGAATATCATTACTGCAGGCAGTGGGTATTCCATCAGGTGAAAAGCAAACAAAGACTTCGCTGAGAAAACGCCCGCTGCCAGAGCAGTAAACTGCCAGGGTGTTTTCAGCCAGGGTTGGATTAACAGAAATAAATTCGCTCTTGAGCTGCTTTATGGTGGTGCGAAAAGGCGTCTCAGGCGACTGGTAAGCAGGTGGTGAATGAATGGAATCTCTCAGTGATTTCGACAGGGCAAGATATGCCTCTGGAGTCAACCCTGAACAGGTACCGTGTTTATTCCACTGGTGATCATACAGTTTGCTGTTGGGATACAGGTTGGGAAATCGCGCCTGCAACTCTATAGGCAGCTTCTGGGTCGAACAGTATTGCGGGTAGCCCTTCTTGTAATTCGGCCATAAGCCATGTAAAACAAACCCCAGACGTTTGCCAATGCTGCATTGTTGGGTGTCATTTTGCCCTTCAGTTGCGCAATAATCCGGCGACCACGAAAGCGCCAGCACATAAAAATCAAATGGTGGTTGAGCAACAGGAGTTGTTTTACCGGAACTGGCGGGTTGACTGGCTCTCCAAGCCTGGGTCGTAGAGGGCAGGAATGTACTTCCACGGATATCCTCGGTTGCCTGGTAAACAAAGAGCGCGCCAGCCAGCAGCATTACCAGCAGCAGCAAGATCACAGGCAATAAGATAGAAAGGGAAGGAAAACGTTGAGATCGAGAGGGCGGCATTACCCTGGTTTCCTTGGGATGAGACTTAAAAGTTTAGCTATATTTCCGCTGGTTGAGCTGCGGCAGGCAGGGTGAGGAAAAAAGTTGCCCCTTCGCCGGGTTTTGACTCAGTCCAAATCTTCCCTTTGTGTCGTTGCACAATCCTCTGGACAATTGCCAGTCCGATACCGGTTCCAGGATAATCGGCAGTGTACTCCAGCCTTTCGAATGGGCGAAAGATTTTACGGGCATGCGACATATCAAACCCCGGTCCGTTGTCGCGAATTGAGATAAGGACCTGATCTCCTTCAGAAGCGCAGCGAATCTCCAGGCGGGTGATTTCCTGGCGCGAGGTGAATTTCCAGGCGTTATCGAGCAGGTTGGTCAAGGCGATGCGCATTTGGCGATGATCCGCTGATACAAGTATCTGGTCGGGCAAGGTGTATTCCACTTTTCTTTCTGGTTCAGTGTTTTGAAATTCACTTAGGATATCTTGAATGAGAGAGACAAGATCGATGGATTCAAATTTAATCGGGTCGCGGGTAAGCCGCGAGAGCGCCAGCAGGTCGTCAATTAAATCTGCCATGCGCAGGCTGGCAGCGCGGATGCGGCGGATATAATCTTTCCCCTGGTCATCCAGACAGTCTGCATATTCTTCGACAAGCGCCTGGCTGAAGCCATTCATGCTTCGCAGAGGAGCTCGCAGATCGTGGGAGACCGAATAAGAAAATGATTCCAGTTCTTTATTGGCAATTTCCAGATGCAATGTGCGCTCTTTGACCCGCTCTTCCAGTTCGGCGTTCAAGGTGAGCAGGGCGGAGCGAGCCTGCAGGAGTTCCGTGATGTCATTCAGCAGGGTAATCATGCATTGGACACCGTTGATTTCAATGATGCGGGAGGATGCCGCCAGTTCACGAATCTCGCCATCCTTTCTTTTCAAGAAAAAGTTGAAATCCCGCACATAGCCATTTTGGCAGAGCGCCTCGATCAACTGTTTGCGCTGTTCTGGATCAACCCACAGCCCGATCTCTAAAGAGGATTTGCCGATCAATTCAGCAGCGGAATATCCGGTCAACTGGCAAAATTGCTGGTTGATCTCGATGATTTCGCCGTTATCCAGCCGGGTGATGGAGATTGCCAGAGGAGCGGTATGAAAAGCCAGCGTAAATTTCGACTCTGATTCGCGCAGGGCGCGTTCTGCCTTTATGCGGTGTTCTGTTTCTGCGATCAGCTTGCGGTTTCGGCGGTTGATCTCAATCAGCGAAATGGTAACCCCTAGCATGATGATCAGAACCAGCCCAAAGGTTAATATGACTCCCTTTTGAAACAGCGCATATTGCTGCGCATAGATTTGTTCCAGGTACATGCCCGTCCCGATAAAGCTTTGTAACTCGGGCATCCCCATCACAAAAGATAACTTCTCGTCAATTTTGCTCGATCCAGGCAAAAAATAGTAATAAGAGACAAATCCGCCTTCGGGGTTTTCAATTGCTGTTTGAGCCAGCTCGCGAGTGATGTATTTTCCCCTGATATCTACCAGATCCCACTGGTTTACCCCTTCTTCGAGGGGACCAAAAGGATGAGCCAGAATGACACCATCGAAAGTAGCCATGAATATATAATTTTTTCCGTACTGGTCATGGTAAGTCATACGGCGTATGATCGTGCTGGCTTCTGACCGCCCCTGTTCCTGGCTGATATCACCAGAGCGCACCTTCGCCACAACAGGTTCAATGGCGTTGCGCGCCATAGATACCAGGCGCACCAGATCCGACTTTCTTTGAGCATCCGCTCGCTGTTGATATTCGGTTGTCCAGGAGTAGTAGCCGTATAAGAACGCCAAAATCACGAAAATACTGCTGGCGATAATGATCAAATTGGCTTTTGCCAGTCCACTTCTTTTCAGGGAAAACATCTTGTTTTTTTGCTACCTCTTTGATATTCCAGCTAAAAACACCGATACTATACACCATTTTCTATAATCGAATGGAAACAGGAAGGGTCTTTTTTAAAGCGGCTTTTCCCGATTTCAGGTTATTTTAACGTAACCAGGTGAAAGTGGAGCTAACTGACCGAAAGAGCGTTTCGACATCGCCGCGCGCTTTGGGATAGTCGCGCACGGAGGGCATAAACATCAGGCGATAAAGCTTGCCCTCTCGCAGCACCAACAAGTCGCGGGAGCCTTCGCGCCCGGGCACGACTTCGAGTATTTCGGCGGGTTCATTTCCCAGGTTGATCCTGGTGCGCGCGATTGGCATTTTGATTCCTGCAAACGGTTTTAGAATGTCATCGACCAATTGAGAGAGCGATTTTCCGGCTGGCGCTGGGGTGATTTCGATCAACAGGCTGGCGCGCAGCGCTCCAGGCGAAGCATCAAGGGCAGGACCAGTGATGAGGGTTTGCTGCCGTTCGTTTTGAGAGAGGGTGAAGTTTTCGGGGTACGTGAAGCAAAACCGATCTTGCTGGCTAACCATCACCGGTCCTGGCAGCACAGCGCATTCCACTGGCAAACCGGCTTGAGGGGTTGATGAAGGTGGAATTGTAAACGTTGCACGGGTTTGGGTGCCTGTTTGTGATGGGAGAGGGGTAGAGGTAGAGGAGCTGGAGGGCGTACCTGGACTGGTTGCTGACATTATGGGTACGGATTGACTCAAGGCAGGGGTTGCAGAATCGGTGGGGGAGAGTGCAGTCTGGGAAGGTGATGGGGTTGAGGGTGCACCTGGCGGGGAAGAGGTGAGGGTGGGCGTCGACGTGTCAGCGCAGCCTGCAAGATGGATCATGACGACCAGCGGTATCAGGAAGGATAAGAAGCGGAATGGCATCTGAACCTCAACTCCATACCGTCCATTCTACTCGATTTTAATGGGGTTAATCAGTATTGCTGCTGAGCGCTTTGGCTGCGGCGGCTGAGCGGGTATGGATATCCAGCTTGCTGAAAATGGCTTTCAGATGGCGTTTGACCGTATTGGTCGAGATAAACAGGGTGTCCGCAATCTCTTTATTGGTCATGCCCTGCGAGAGCAGTTCAAGGACTTCTTTTTCGCGGTCGGTCAGCTTGTCCAGCTCGCCGGAGCTGCGAGCGGCGGATTGAGACTCTTTGACAACCGTCAAAAAGGATCGGCGGTCGAAGGATTGTTTTTCAATATAGGCAAAAATACCCTGCTCTTGATAAGCGCGTTCAATTTCGGATGGGTTTGCAATGCCGCTCACCACAATCGTTGGGATGCCGTTTGCGCGGGTGCTGGTGAGCAGACGGTAACCCTCCAGATCCCTGGTTGAAAGGGATTTCTCCAGCGATGCAGCCGCCGATCTGGCTGCGCCAATCAGTGATAAATCAATAACCGCCAGTGAGAATTTATCGCGGCGCAAGCAGCTCAGGGCTTCACCATAACCACTGCACATGCGCACCTGATAGCCCGCATCGCCCAGCAGTTCATAGAGGATGCTGCGCCAGCCTGCGTCATCCTCTACCACAAGCGCGGTAAGGCGAGGTTGATGTTTGAAAGGAGAACCCCCATCGTTCTCACGATAGGTGCCCAGATGATCAGGAGAATTTTCGCTGCGGGTTGTTGGCGTCGCTGGGGCAGCTGCCAGGGCGCGGTGGATCAATTCGCGAAATTGAGCGCGCTGAAAAGCTTCTTTTCTTAAACAGGTAAAGGCATTGTATTCTGTTAGCACGCTGACTGCCAGCTCAACGGTGGCAAAACCAGTTAAAAGGATGTTGACGCATCCAGGATCATGCTGGCGCAGTGCTTCAAGAACTTCTAACCCGTCTTTATTATGGGCATCATCGCCGCTAAGCGATAAATCGACAACCGCCAGACGGTGGGGATGGATCCGCACAATGGTGCGCGCGGCTTCCAGGCTGTCTGCCATGTCGACAATAAAGCCAGCATCTTCGATTAGTTCGCTTAGGATCATTTGCCACGAGCGATCATCCTCAATCACCAATGCGCGCATACCAGAGGGATTCATGGAGAAAGCCTGCCTGCCAATGGTAATCTCAAACGAAAGGCTGTGCCATGGCTTCCATCACTCTCGACACTGACCGAGCCGCCCAGGCGTGCCATTAACGTTTTCACCCACCATAAGCCAAACCCCAGCTTGTGATTTTTAACCGCCCCGCGATTGGAGTAATTCAATTCAAAAATTCGATCGTGCAATTCGGGGGGAATGCCGGGTCCACTGTCGGAGACGGATATTTCAACCCATTCACCCCGCAATGCCCCTCGAATGGTGATCGCGCCTTCGCCATGCATGGCTTCAGCGGCATTATCCAGGAGATTATGAAAGACCAGGGTGAGCGTACGTTGATTGGCGATGACTGGGGGCAGGGCATTCAGGTTTTGAATGCGGATGGTGATGGATTTAGGCAGATTGATTGATTCAACTGCTGCGCTGACGCAAGCCGCTACCTGCACCTCTCCCAGGTTAAGCGGACGTAAATGGGAGAGATTCTCGCGCATGGCTTGCATGGCTTCGTTTGCGCTGCGTTCTATCTCTGAAAGATTTGTGGCGAGGTAGTGATCAGATACCAGGGTTGCGCGGCATTTATCTTGAATTCCCTGGATGCGCACCGGTATCGTTCCAACTTTATTGTTGAGGTGATGCAGCAAATTCGCAGCGATATCCCCAACCACAGCAAAGGTCTCTGCCACTGCGCGCTGTTCTTGAGCGGCGCGCAGGGCATCCTGGCGTTTGGTGTTCTGGATCGCCAACACCGCGTAATATGCCAGACAGGCGAGCATCTTTTTATCCCACTCGGTCTCGGCGAATCGCTCCGAACCGGTGGTCGAACTATAAACACTGAATGCGCCAAGCGGCGTGCTGCTGGTTGCGCCAGGTGTAACACCGCTTTCTACTGCCAGCAGCGGCACAACCAAAGCGCGCGTCCATTCCTGAGCGCGCGCCAGATCTGGGCGGTTGAAGCGCGAGTCGGTGCGTACATCATCGGTAACGATCGCTACGCCGTTTCGGATCACCTCACCTGCCAGGCTGCCATACAGGGGGAGGCGTTGTTCATGCTGGTAATTTCCATTTGATGCCTGGAGCACCAGCCAATCATCTTCTACCAGCCAGATCGCGCCGGTTGCCGCATTGAGCAGATCACATGCTAGCTCAGTCAAGCGGGTAAGCACCTGTTGGCTGGATTGAGAAAGGAGCAATTCGGCAACCTCTTGTAGGGCATCGAGCAAACGCACTTCCTGAATGGCGATGACCGCCTGGGTGGCGAAGGTCTGAAGCAGGTGGCTGTCTTGCTCGGTGAATGCTCCTACGCGAGGACTTTCAAGGTTTAACACGCCCTCAAGCCTGCCGCCGGTGCTGATCAAAGGTACTGCCAGTTCAGAGCGCATCTGCAGCTCTTTATCGAGTGGATAGTAGATCGTAGACCAGGGTTCCGCCATCAGATCGGCGATCAATACTGGCTGGCGGGTGCGGGCAACAAAGCTCATCACGCTGTTCGAATCGATTGGCAGGTTTTCCACCTGGGGCTGCACAAAGGCATCTCCAGCGATGGCGCGCGTGATCAGGTTTTGTCCGGTTTTATCAAGCAGCCGGAAAATACCATACCTCGCGTTGGTAATCTCAAGCGCCATCTGTAAGATCGATTCAAGTGTTTCCTCCAGGCGCAATCGGGAAGAGATCAACAGCCCAGTACGGCGTAAATGTTTGAGTTCCTCTTCTTTGCGAGCCAGATCGCGCTGCACCGAAGTCAACTGGCGTGATTGGTAAAGCGCCATTGCAGCCTGGTTGACCAGAATCTCCAGCACCATTAATTCAACCGGCGTGAATTTTCTCTCTTCAGGAATATGAACATAAAGCACTCCGACGACCTCGTCTGCTACCAGGAGTGGAAAGCAGGCAGCCGTGCGTGCTCCTGCCTGAGAAAAAGCTGGATGAATTGCAAGATCTGATTCTTCATACGTCAGTACCCGGCGGCGCTGTTCCACTGCGCGCTGACCGATTCCACCAGGGCGTGGATGATCTCCAAACGAAAGCGTTGCCCATTCTCCATTTGAAAACCGCGAGTGCACATCAAATTCATGCGTGCCTGGATCATAGGTATAGATCACTGCGGCTGCTCCTGGCACCAATCTGACGGTGCTTTCTACAATCAGCCGCAAAACTGCGCTCACATCCCCCTGTTCTCCCTGGCTGGAACAATGGATGGCTGCGCTGATCTGGTTCAGGCTTTCTAAAACGGCAAGAAGATGAGGTTCAACGTCTATCATTTGGTCTTTAGGATCATTTTCTTTCCGCATAATTGTATTATACGCTGCGGATGGTGAATGAAAAACGGTGGTTTTGCCTGTACTGTGATACCTGCAAAACCACCATAAACCGGCAACTCAATACACTGAAATGAGACTATGCGTCGAAATAGAGGGTGAATTCGTACGGGTGGGGGCGCATCCGCACGGGATCCAACTCGTTCTGCCGCTTGTAAGCAATGTAGGCTTCGAGCAGGTCGGTGGTAAAGACATCTCCACGCAGCAAGAATTCATAATCCTTTTCCAGCGCATCCAGGACATCTCCCAGAGAACCAGGAACCTGCTTGATCAGCCTGGCTTCTTCAGCAGGTAGTTCATAGAGGTCTTTATCCACTGGTTCACCGGGGTCGATACGGTTTTGAACACCATCAAGACCAGCCATAAGCAGCGCTGCAAAGCACAGGTAAGGGTTGCAGGAGGGATCTGGAGCGCGAAACTCGATGCGCTTGGCTTTGGGGCTCTTGGAATAGACCGGGATGCGGCAGATCGCCGAGCGGTTGCGCATAGAATAAGCCAGGTTGACAGGCGCTTCGTAGCCAGGCACCAGGCGACGGTAAGAGTTCGTTGTGGGCGCCGCTAATGCGAGCAGAGCCGATGAGTGTTTGAGCAAGCCGCCGATATAGTATTTTGCCATATCCGACAGCTGACCGTACCCTGCCTCATCGTAAAATTCGTTTTTGCTGCCAGTCCAAAGGCTTTGGTGAACGTGCATGCCGCTGCCATTATCGCCGAAGAGCGGCTTGGGCATAAAAGTGGCGGTCAGTCCGTTTTTACGCGCGACATTTTTGACAATATACTTATAAATAAGCACTTTATCTGCCATGCGCAGCAGGGTGTCAAAGCGCATGTCGATCTCTGCCTGTCCGGCGGTCGCTACTTCATGATGATGAACTTCGATATCGACACCGGCTTCTTCTAATGCCATCACAATTCGGCTGCGCACATCTTGCTGAGTATCCATCGGCGGAACCGGGAAATACCCCCGCTTGGGAGGAATTTGGGCGCCAAGATTGGGTTTGAGATCAGTCCCGCTGTTCCACCAGCCTTCCTGGCTGTCGATGTAATAAAAGGAAGAGTTTACGCCGCCGCCATAACGAACATCATTGAAAAGGAAGAATTCCGCTTCGGGACCCCAGTAACTGGTTTGGGCGAGACCGGTCTGTTTAAGGTAGGCTTCTGCCTTTCTGGCGACAAACCGCGGATCGCGTGAGTAGGGCTGCCGTGTAACCGGGTCATAGACATTACAAATAATGACCAGCGAGGGCACTTCTAACAGGTTATCGATAAACGCCGTGTCGGGATCAAGCATAAGCAGCATGTCTGATTCGTGGATTTCCTGAAAACCGCGAATCGAAGAACCGTCAAATCCAATACCATCTTCAAAAATACTTTCATCCAGAGTGCGAGCCGGAATCGAAAAGTGCTGCCACGTGCCGGGCAGGTCGGTAAAGCGAAAGTCAACCATTTTGACTTCTTTTGCCATTTTTAATACATCTGCAACTGTTTTAGCCATTGTTATCTCCTTTTATCGATTGGCGATAGATATGAAATATGATACCTGAATATTGGCGCTATTATAGAAATTCGGGTTTTTTCCGTCTATGACCCAAACGGGTCATATTTCTACCCAATACTTTGCTAAAACACCAGAAAAGACGCGAAACCAGGGGAAAACAAAGGGTTCTCAGGGAAAAAATATTCTCCAAGTGGGTAATAGACCTTTGCGGAAGCGCTGCCTATAATCATGAAAATCATTTTTCGAGAATTATTTTGCTCGATCTGACTGGTTTGAACCAAAGCACTTTTTATTGGAGGAGAATATGTTGAAGCGGTCTTTGAGAAGTTTGCTGATTTTATTGATAATTTTTGCTTTTGGAGCGATGCCTGTGCTGGCGCAAGCGCCAGATCCGAATGGCGCGACTACCGCTGAGGCAAATCCTGACGCCGCGGTGAATTTTACCTGGACGCTGGTTGCTGCTTTCCTGGTGTTCTTTATGCAGGCTGGATTTGCAATGGTGGAGGTGGGACTCTCGCGGGCGAAAAATGCAGTAGCAGTATTGACTAAGAATTTTATGGATGCGCTGATCGGCGGGTTGGCGTTTTGGGCTTTTGGGTTTGCGTTCATGTTTGGTGGTTCTGGTCTGGCATCGGGATTGGATGTAGGAAATCCCATCATTGGTCTTTCTGGGTTTATGCTGGGAGGAGACGCGTATGATGTAACTACGATGGAACTCTGGTTCTTCCAGATGGTGTTTGCTGCCACGGCTGCAACGATCGTCTCTGGCGCAGTGGCTGAGCGCACCAAAGTTACCGCCTATCTGGCGTACAGCTTCCTCGTCTCAGCGATTGTATATCCCATTTATGGGCATTGGGTGTGGGGTGGCGGCTGGTTGGCGACCTTACCCTTTGGCGCTGGTGTGAAGGATTTTGCCGGATCTGGTGTAGTTCACGCGGTAGGGGGGTTCGTAGCTCTGGCAGGAGCGATCATGATTGGTCCGCGCATCGGAAAGTTTGGAGCAGATGGAAAACCCCGCTCCATCCCTGGTCACAACCTGACGCTGGTCGCCCTGGGTACTTTTATCCTGTTTTTTGGCTGGTTTGGTTTCAACCCTGGTTCGACGATGGCGGCTACTGATCTGCGCATTTCAGTCATTGCGGTGAATACCTTTTTGGCAGGCGCGGCAGGCGCAGTGATTGGCATTTATTACAGCCTGCTCAAAACGGGTAAGCTGGATCTGAATATCGCCTGCAATGCCGGTCTGGCGGGGTTGGTTGGGATCACGGCTCCCTGCGCCTATGTTACTCCGCTTTCCGCTGTCATTATTGGCGGAATTGCTGCAGGCGTGATGATTTGGGCTTTAGGATTTGTCGAGAATGTCTTGAAAGTAGATGATGTAGTCGGCGCGGTATCGGTGCATGGCTTTGGTGGTTTATGGGGGCTGCTGGCAGTTGGAATTTTCGCTGACGGCACCTACGGCGGCGTGAGTGGTCTGGTTGTCGGCGAAACTGGTCAATTGATTGCGCAATTGATCAATATGCTGGTTGTAACTGCCTGGTCGCTGGCTATGGGATTTTTGATGTTCTTCATTCTAAAAGTAACGATGGGTATTCGAGCGAGCAAGGAAGAAGAACTGAAAGGGCTGGATATTACTGAGCATGGTCTAGAAGCTTATGCGTCGGATGTGGTTGTGTCGTAACGAAAATCAAAAAAAATTATAGATTACAACAAGGAGGTTATTATGTCAGGCGATGTGGTTGCAGGAATGGTTGGATTTGCGGTCTTCTTCACAATGTGGGTAGTTCTTCCGAATGTCATTCACAAGAAACATCATTCGGTGAAAGAAGAATAAAACAAGGGCGATCCTGGGAGAGGAGAAACGCCAAAATAAGAGGGCGGGGATATGACAAGAAATATCCCCGCCCTGATCTTTTCCTCACGATCTGTAAACCTGGTTGAATTTTCATTCTCCCTTGCCTTGCTCTAAGTTATTTTTTATAAGTGTTTCCATTCGCGATGTGTTGACGGGTTGGGATCCTCCACCTATAATGGGATGGTGTCATCAATCCTGCATCGAGCTAATTATTACCTTGAGAACCTGACCAGCCTTGAGCGGGGACTGGAGCGGGCAGGTTTTCCGGATTACAAAGCGGCAGCGCGCTGTTTGCAACGCCTGGCGCGTGGCGCTGGCGGGCAAACTGAATTATTCGAGTTTTTACCAGAATTACTGCACGACCTTTCCTCTGCGGCTGATCCTAATCATGCACTTATTCAATTTGAGCGATTTTGTGGTTCGGTTGCTGACCAGCGAGCTCTTTACACCCACCTGGCAAATAATCCACGCGCGGTGGATATTCTGGTCAAGCTTTTTTCGAGCAGCCAGTTCCTGACCGAAATTTTACTGCGCAATCCTGAGTATTTTGGGCGTGTGGTTGAATTGCGCCGCCTTTCTCAAGTGAAGAGTGTGGATCAACTTGGCAAAGAAGCGGTGTCATACATTGAAAAATATTCATCTTTATCAGAACAGTTAGATGCGCTGCGCAGGTTTCAGCGCTGGGAGTTGTTAAGGATTGGAATTTGTGACCTGATGGATCATTTTGATCTGCCCACCACCACCGGGCAACTTTCAAGCCTGGCGGATGGGTTGGCTCAGGTCAGTTTGGCGCTGTTATCTAGGCAATTAAATTGTCCATCCGAAGGTTTTGCAATCATCGGCATGGGCAAATTGGGTGGCAGGGAGCTAAATTACAGCTCGGATATTGACCTGTTGTTTGTTTCTGCCACGGATGAAGATTGTTATCGAAAATTGGGCGAGCGGTTTATCGAAGCCCTGGCGCGGGTAACCGAAGAGGGATTTTTATATCGGGTCGATATGCGCCTGCGTCCCTGGGGACATGTAGGGATGCTGGTGCCTTCGTTGGCTGGGTATATTAAATACTTAAAAAACCAGGCGCGCCTTTGGGAAAAACAAGCCATGCTAAAAGCTCGCTATGTGGCAGGGGATGAAGGTCTGGCGAACGAATTCTTGTTGCGCGCCCGCCCTTTGATTTTCAACAACCCGCCTGAAATGGTGCGCAGCGAAGTCCATGCGATGAAACAGCGCACCGAAGCCTATTTGCGCCAAAAAGGACGCGGATGGGGAGAAGTGAAATTAGGCGCAGGCACGATCCGAGATATTGAATTTGTGATTCAGTACCTGCAATTAATTCATGGGGGAAATCAACCGGAAATACGCAGCCGCAACACGCTGCGGGCGTTACCCCGTTTGCTGGAGTATCGCCTGCTGCCGCTTGAAGAATACCGGGTTTTAATGGAAGGTTATACCTTCTTTCGCACGGTAGAACACCATCTGCAAATGATGGACTACCGGCAAACATACACCCTGCCCAACCAGCCTGATGAATTAAACAGCCTGGCGCGTCGGTTGGGTTTTGAGGGAAAACCGAATGGCGTCCAGGCGGGGGAATTATTCCTCCAGAGATATCAGCGCCACGCGGCTGCGGTTCGATCAGTGTATTTAAAATACCTGGAAAGTGTGGAAATGAAAGACGAATCGTTTTACCCATCTTCACCTGCAGTACGCCGCCATATTGGACGAATGGATCCCTCTTACGAGACGGTATTCAGCGAAATGGATATCCAGCGTCATACGCTGATGGCGGATAGTTTGGATGATGAACATCTTTCCAGGGTTGAAGTCACTCCCCTGGAAGATGAAACCTGGCGGGTTACGATCGTGGCGTATGATTACCCTGGCGAGCTCTCGCTGATTTGCGGTTTATTCTTTGTGTATGGCTGCAATATTTTGGATGGAAACGTGTTCACCTATGAACCCGAAAAATCTGACCAGGCTGGCGCGAAAAAAGACCTGCGCCGGAAAATTGTGGATGTATTCACGGTGCATCGCGACCCCCGACAGCAAAATGGAGAAGCCTGGAAAGATTATGCCAGTGATTTGGAAGAACTACTGCGCATGACCCATAAGGGGCAAAGACAGGAAGCCCTGGTTCAGCTTGCCAAACGAGCTGCGCGGGTTGTGCCTGATCAGACTGGCTCAGCCACTCCCCTTTACCCAATTGGCATCGTAATTGACAACGAAACTTCAGAGCATTACACCATCCTGCGCATTGACGCGATGGATACGATTGGGTTCTTATACCAACTCACTACCGCATTGGCGTTAAATCAGGTATATATTGCCAGAGTTGAAATCGACTCAATTGGTGAGCGGATTAATGATGTTCTTTACGTAACCGACGCTGAAGGGCGAAAGATCACCTCGCCGCAAAAACTGCGCGAATTGCGCACTGCGACCGTATTGATCAAGCATTTTACCCATCTGTTACCCCATTCTCCAGATCCGCAATCCGCTTTGCTGCATTTTCGGGAATTTATCGCTCAGTTGTTTCGCCGCGAAGATTGGGTTGATGAACTGGCGTCGTTGGAGCGACCGGAAGTGTTAGAGGCGCTTGCCAAAGTATTAGGGGTGAGTGACTTTCTTTGGCAGGATTTTCTGCGGATGCAATATGCCAATTTGTTCCCGGTTGTAAAAGATGTGGATGCGCTGGTAACCGCAAAAAGCCGCGCACAATTGCAGCAAGAGCTGGAGGAAGCGCTCTTGCCGGTGCACAGCGGTCCTCAACCCCCATCGGAGGATGTTGCCTGGCGGGTTGTGTTGAATTCTTTCAAAGACCGTGAAATGTTCCGCATCGATATGCGCCACATTCTGGGACATACGCAGGAATTTTGGGATTTCGCTGAAGAATTGACCGACCTGGCTGAAGTTGTGGTGAATGCAGCGTATCACTTATCTGGAGAAGATTTGCGCAGCGTGTATGGCACACCCCGGCTGGAGAATGGGGAGATTGCTGAGATGAGCGTGTGCGCATTGGGAAAATGCGGCGGGCGAGAGTTGGGTTTTGCATCCGATATTGAATTGATGTTTATTTATTCGGGGAATGGTCTTACCACCGGTCCAGAAATCATTTCTAACAGCGAGTTTTTTGAAAAGGTAGTAGAAAATTTCGTGCGCTCGATTATTGCCAAACGTGAAGGAATTTTTGAGATTGACTTACAGCTGCGCCCTTATGGAAAGGTTGGCAGCCTGGCGGTGTCTTTGGAAGCATTTCGCCGCTATTTTGCACCGGGCGGGGCTGCCTGGGCGTACGAACGGCAGGCGTTGGTCAAGCTGCGCCCGATTGCAGGGAATAAAGAGTTTGGCAGGCAGATTGCTGAATTGCGTGATGAGTACGTTTACACCGGCGAACCCTTCGATGTCACTGCCATGCGCGCCATGCGCGAACGGCAAATCCGCCATCTTGTTAAGGGTGGCACGTTTAATCCAAAATATAGTCCGGGCGGGCTGGTAGATGTCGAATACCTGGTGCAGGGTTTACAGATCAATCACGGCAGGGAACATCCTGAATACCGGCTGACGAACACCAGAGCCGCTTTAGCGGCGCTCGCTCGAGGGGGAGTGATATCTGATGAAGATTACCAGCGTCTGAGAAAATCGTACACTTTCCTGCGATGGTTGATTGATTCACTGAGAGTGGTGGCTGGGAACGCCAAGGATTTGGTCGTACCACCAGAAGATAGTGAGCATTTTGCGTTTTTGGCTCGGCGGCTGAAATATGGCGAAAATGCTGCTCTGCTGGCGGAGGAATTGCGCCGCTACAGCAGCGCTGTTCAAGAGATCAATCGAAAGTTGCTGGGATGAGCAAAATGCAGAAATTACCGATTGTAGAACAGTGGTCTTATGAAGATATTGATGTATTGGTGGCGGGTGGCGGTATGGCAGGAATTGCCGCCGCAATTGCAGCAGCTCGCGGCGGCGCCCGCACAGTTTTGATCGAAAAAGCTGGATGGTTGGGAGGACTAGGCGCAACTGGCGCGACCGGATTGCACAGCTTTTTTAATGTCTTCGATCCCTTTCCTGTAGCGATGCGCATGCGGGTGGCTGGCGGAATTGCCCAGGAACTGGTCGACCGCGTCCAGTCTTTGGGTGGGGGAATAGGGCATATTCGCATGGAGCGCGGGGGAGATTTTGTCAGTATGTTGACGCCGGTGGAACCTGAGGTGTTTAAACTGGCAGCGTTTCATCTCTGCCGGGAAGCAGGAGTGCGCCTGCTGCTGCACTGCCTGGTAGACGAGGTACACTCAAGGAATGGCATGATTGAGGATGTGGTCGTTGCGCATAAGGCTGGTCGCTGGCTGATGCGGGCGAAGGAATATGTGGACTGCACAGGTGACGGCGAACTGGCGGCGTATGCAGGTGCGCCATTTGAGAGATTCAAATCCGGCGAGCGCGGAGTTTATTCGGCGGGTTTTACGTTCCGCCTATGCAATCTAGATTTACAACTGCTGGAAGCAGACCTTGAACGACGCGGCGTTATCAGCCAGTTGGCTCACGCTGTCAAGCCTGGCATGAACCAGCCAGACTTGGTGCGATTGGGAATTGATATGAGACGCCTGCGTGATCAGGGCATCAGTGAGGGACCGCGTTATTTTCTCTCATCGTCTATCCGCCCGCGTGAATTGACTTATGTCAATTGCATTAACTACGGTCCAAACGATGGGCTGGACAACCTGGCATTAACCGAAGCAGAAATCTATCTGCGGGAGGAGATGTTCAAAGTTGCTGCCCTCTTTCGGGATCATTTTGAAGGCTGTCGGGAATGTTATCCAGCGGGACCGGCGCCGTCTGCAGGTCAACGCCGTGGACGCGCCGTGCATTGTGATTATGAATTGACTCAAGAAGATTGTACTTCTGGCAGGCAGTTTGAGGACCAGATTGCCTGTTTTGCATTCATTGATAATTCTGAATATTTTGTGCGCGAGGCAGGCGCATATGGCATTCCTTACCGGGCGCTGTTACCGCGCGGGGTTGAAAACCTGCTGATTGCTGGAAGGATGATGACGGTCGATTTGGTGGCGCACAACAGCACGCGCAATACGGTTTGCTGCCTGGTGTGTGGACAGGCAGCCGGAACTGCTGCGGCGCTGGCTGCTCTGGGAGGTCAAACTCCGCGCCAGCTAAATGTGGCGCGACTGCAAGAAACGTTAATGTCAGCAGGGGCGCTGCTCCAGCCGGTTCCTGACCCTTTGTGACAAAATCTGTGTGGGAAAGGATGGTGAACAGGTATTTTTATCCATGAAAATCAAGCCGATCGGGTTATTCGCGTTGTTAACTTTGCTCACATCGATTGTGTGGTTGGTACTGATGATTGGTGGGATCATCACTGCTGGGTCGCTAGAGACGTTTGAGGACATCATCACCTATATTGGGCGATTGGATGGCTGGCATTATGCGACTTATATCAACGCCAGCCTGCTGACATTGTTGAATATGGTCTTATTTGCCGCGTTATACCAGCGCTATCAATCAGCGGCTCCCCTGGCTGCGTTGGTTGGTTTTATGTTTATTCCGGTGTATGGAGCGCTAAACCTGGTGGTATACCTCTCGCAAGTGACAGTTGTGCCGGGATTGGTGCAAATGTACCAGATTGTGGAACTTCGAGCAGCGGCTGAACAGGGATTAAGATTGCTTGTGCAATTATGGTCTGGTTCGTTTATCGCTTTTATCAATGTAATGGCGTATGCTTTGCTTGGAATTTCTTCGATTATTTTCGCCACCATCATCAATCAGGAAGAACCAGAACTGCGCCGGCTGCGGTTGGGGGTTTTTTTGCTGGAATTGAACGGGGTCGCCTGCATTGTCGGGTTGATTGGCGTCATTGCCGATCATACTATGTTGATGAACGGAATGGCATTAGGCGGGGCTTTATTCATTGGCGCATTGGTTCCCTTGGCGGTTTATTTTCTAAAGAATTGAGGGAGTAGGGTAGTAAATCGAGGATGATTGAAAACAAATCGCTCGCAAATATTCTTTGGGATACAAATCGGGATAGCATTAATTCCGAAATAGGTCCCCCAATTTTTTAAAATTGGTGAACCCCAATGGGATGTGAAAAATTGACCATCAGGCGATATCCGGTGCCATTATCCGAAGTACGGCGGGAGATCGTGGTGGTTAATTCGCGCTTTATTACCACGCTCACGCCGGTGTTCAGCGTTGAGCAAGCGCGCAGCTTCATCCAGCGCATTCGTACAGAGTTTCCAGATGCTTCGCACCATGTGCCGGCTTTCCTGGTGGGGTTTGGAGACTCGCAAATCGCTCATTGCTCCGACGCCGGAGAGCCATCTGGGACGGCAGGCAGACCAGCGCTGGCGGTGCTGCAAGGCAGCGGCTTGGGCGATGTGGCAGTGGTGATTACCCGTTATTTCGGCGGCACCAAACTTGGAACTGGCGGGTTGGTACAGGCATATAGCGATGCAGTGCGTGAGGTGCTGCAAAATGTGCGGCGAGGAGAATGCGTGCCGACTCATACGGTGATGGTTGAGGTACCTTATGCTTTGCTGGAACGGCTGCGCCGGTTGGTGACTGCCTGCCAAGGAATGATCTTGGATGAGGATTTCACTGTCAGTGTTGTCGCGACCCTGAGGTTTCCGCAAGAGCGCCTGGCAGAATTTAAGGCTGCTCTGCGCGAATTAACCAACGGCAGGGCGCAAGTTGAACTGATTGAGAGTGGCGAAGTCATTTTGCCGCTGCCTTAATCTGTTTATACTTGTATGGACATTCGGTGATTAAGAAAATATTAAGGAATGGCTGGGTTGTTCTGTAATTTTTGGATGAAACAGGTAAAATAATGAAATGTTGGTACAATTTCCATTTAGCTTCTGAACCGGGAGTTTTCGATGAGAATCAATCGATGGTGGTTCATCTTTTCAATGTTTGCGGTGGTTATTGCGGCAGGGTTGGCGTTTTTGCCGGGGTTTTCAGTCAAGGCAGAAAGAGCAGAAGAAAAGGTCGTCATTTATTTCTTTTGGGGTGATGGCTGTCCTCATTGTGCCAATGAGAAACCGTTTTTGGAAAGCCTGGCGAAGAATAATCCAAAAATCGAGGTGAGAGCCTTTGAGGTCTGGAACAGTCAGCCGAACCAGGAAAAATTTATTAAGATGGCGAAGTTGTATGGCTTTGAGCCGCAGGCGGTTCCCACCACCTTTGTTGGCGAAAGATATTGGGTCGGGTACAACGATACTATTCGCAGGGAGATTGAGTCGGCAGTCAATGCTTGTCTTGTAAAATCCTGCCCGGATCGCGGCTTGGGTTTAATTGTGCCAGCGTCTGGTTCACCTGTGGCGGCTCCCGACCCGGCTCCGGTGGTGCCTGTTGATCCCAGCGCCAGGACGATCGATGTGCCTTTTTTGGGGACGATTAATCTCGAAAACCAATCATTGCTGGTCAGCACCTTGTTGATTTCGTTTGTTGACGGCGTGAATCCCTGCTCGATTTGGGTGTTGAGCATGTTGATGGCGTTGACAGTCCATACTGGCTCACGCCGCAAGATTTTCATTGTCGGGCTGGTCTTTTTGACGATCACTGCTGCAGTATATGCCATTTTTATCGTTGGGTTGTTCAGTCTGTTTACTGTTGTCAGCTTTGTGGGTTGGGTGCAGGTCGTTGTGGCATTGATTGCGTTGGGGTTTGGTCTGATCAACATTAAAGATTATTTCTGGTATAAAGAAGGCGTCTCGCTGACTATATCGGATAAAGCCAAGCCGGGTTTGTTCGAAAAAATGCGTCGAGTAGTGGCAGCGTCAAATTCACTGCCCGCGTTGGTTGGAGCAACGGTGTTGCTGGCAGGCGGGGTCTCGCTGGTTGAATTTTCCTGCACGGCGGGTTTTCCAGTGTTATGGACTAATCTATTGACCTCACAGAAGGTCGAGCCGATGACGTTTGGTCTGCTGCTGCTGGTTTATATGCTGATATACCAGTTGGATGAACTGGTAATCTTCTTCACGGTTGTGTTCACTTTGCGCGCTTCGCGGCTGGAAGAGAAACATGGGCGCATCCTCAAGTTGATCGGCGGCACGCTTATGGTCGCCCTGGCAGCCGTGATGGTGATCAATCCGGCTTTAATGAACAGCCTGACCAATTCTTTGTTGGTTTTTGGCGGTGCCCTTGCCGCGGCTTTGCTGATCCTGTTGCTGCACCGCCACACATTACCCGCGCTGGGAATCTGGATTGGATCAGAGCAGCGTCCGAAGAAAAAAGGCACTGCGCGGCGCGGTAAAACCCATTAACGCAAATGGAGGTTTAAAATATGACAGTTTCTCTAGCAACTTCAACGTTAGGGCGCACTGGTTTGAAAGTGACACGGCTGGGATATGGTGCGATGGAGGTGCGCGGCACCCGCATCTGGAATGGACGTCCGGTCTCGGAAGATCAGGCAAAGACCATTTTAAACGCGGTGCTTGATGCAGGGATCAATTTTATAGACACTGCCAACGATTATGGTCGCAGTGAAGAGTTCATTGGAAAATATATCTCTCATCGCCGGTCTGAGTTTATCCTGGCGACCAAGTGTGGCTGCAATGTGACCTACCAGGATGAAAACACCGACGCTACGCCACATGTGTGGACACGCGAAAACCTCTTTCGCGGGCTGCATGAGAGCCTTGAGCGGATGAAAACCGATGTGATTGACATCATGCAGCTGCATAATCCGCCAGTCGAGGCAACTGAGGCGGGCGGGCTGGTGGAAGCGCTGGGTGATATGCAGCGCCAGGGCAAGGTGCGCTATATCTCGATTTCGACCACCCTGCCTCATCTCCCCTCCTATTTGCGTTGGGGCGTCTTTGACACTTTCCAGATACCTTATTCAGCTCTGGAACGCGACCACGAGAATTGGATCACCAAATCAGCGGAGGCAGGAATGGGGATTATCATCCGCGGCGGAGTGGCGCGCGGTGAGCCGGGGGTGGGTCTGGGGCGTGCCGACCGCTGGCAGCGTTTTGAGGAAGCAAAATTGGATGAACTGCTTGCTCCAGGTGAAACCAGAACTGCTTTCCTGTTGCGCTTCACCCTGTCTCATCCTCATTGTCATACGACAATTGTCGGGACGCTTTCCCCTGAACATTTGCGCGAGAACCTGGCAGCACTGGAAAAAGGAGTGTTGCCGCCGGATGTGTATGCTGAAGCCAAGCGGCGACTGGACAAAGTTGGTCTGACAGCTCAGCCCGTTGAGTAACTGCTCAAAATGTGCCTTATTCCTAACTCAGGAAAGATTATCAAGGAGTAATCAAATGATCATCGATTCGTTGAAAAATGCAGCCATGTATTACTCTCTCGGTTCGCGGGTTGAAGCGGCGTTTCAATATTTGCAAAGCGTCGATCTCTCAACAGTAGAGCCAGGGCGTTATGAGTTGGACGGTGCCAACCTGTTTGTGTTGGTGCAAACCTACGACTCAAAGACGCGCGACAAAGGGAAGTGGGAAGCCCACCGCCGGTATCTGGATATTCAATACATTATTGAGGGGACAGAATTGATCGGATATGCTGACCTGGCGCAGGTTCAACTGGGGGCGTATGATGAAACCAAAGATTTTCAGGCATTGAACACCGAAGGTGAGTTTTTGTTGATGCGCCCTGGATATTTTATGCTGTTAGCGCCGCAAGACGCCCACATGCCAGGCATGGCAGTCTCCTCTCCCCAGCCGGTGAAAAAGGCGGTGGTGAAGATCAAGATATAGGAATAGCACTTTGCAGCCATGAAAAAAGTCATGGCTGGTCAAATGATTAGTCTATTTTAGTGTCCACCGCCTGCCGCAGCCCAATCTCTTAAAAATTGCACCAGCAGGCGCACGCCGTAGCCATTCGCGCCTTTGGGAGCATAGGGTTTGTCAGTGTCGGCAGTAACCAACCCTGCGATGTCCAGGTGCGCCCACGGGAAGGCAGTGAACTTCTCGATGAACTTCGCCGCGGTGATCGATCCACCCGGTCTGCCGCCGGTATGTTTGTAGTCTGCAACCACACTCTTAAGCGATTCTTCATATTCTTCAAACATGGGCATTGCCCACACCCGCTCGTAGGTCTTTTGTCCGGCAGCAGTCAATCTGTGGATTAAGTTGTCGCTATTGGAATATAGCCCCGCCGCAAAGTCTCCCAAAGCGATAACCCTCGCCCCGGTGAGAGTGGCGATATCCACCACCGCTTGGGGTTTGTAACGGGCTGCATAGCACAGCGCATCGATTAATAGCATTCGACCTTCAGCGTCGGTGCTGATGATCTCAACAGTCTTGCCGTTCATGGCGCGCACCACGTCGCCGGGTTTATAGGCTTTTCCGCCGGGCATATTCTCGACAGCTGGCGCCAACCCCACCATATGGAGTGGAAGGTTGAGGGCAGCGATGACCTGCATAGCGCCGATCACCGCCGCGGCGCCCGCCATGTCGGCGGTCATTTTTTCCATGCCCTCGCTGGGTTTGATCGAGATACCGCCCGAATCAAATGTGATGCCTTTGCCTGCCAGAACCAGGGTGTCGAGTTCTGTTTTATTAGCGTTATGCTCCAGAATAATCAAATGGGCGGGTTGATCGGAACCTTGTGCCACTGCCAGCAATGCCCCCATGCCTAGTTCTTTCATTTGGGCTTCATCTAACACCTGGCAGGTAAGATTAAATTTCTCCGCCATTGCCTGCGCCTGGCTGGCAAGAAAAGCGGGTGTAGCGATGTTAGAGGGCAGGTTGACCAAATCGCGGGTCAGGCAAACCCCTTCTACTATGGCTTTCCCAGCATCCACACCTGGCTGCGCCTCCGCCAGGCGTGGGGCAGGAACCACCAGGGTGATTTCTTCAATTTTGTGGTTTCCCTTTTCTGATTTTAATGCCCTGAATTCATACAATGAGAGAGCTGCGCCTTCCACCCAGGCTTGCGCAGCATCTGCCGCGGCTATTCCATTGATTTCAAGACCAAATATTTCTGAAGTAAAACTGGATACACCCAACTCGCGCGCCCTTTTGGAAGCAATTCCAGCCGCACAGCGGATGCTTTCCAACGAAATTTTTTCCATTTTCCCTAAACCGACCAGCAAAACTCTGCGGGCAGTGGAGTTTTGAGCGGGATAAAGCAGCGCCAGTTCTTTTAGTTTACCTTTGAAATCTCCATCCGCGATGATCTGGCTGATTTGCCCCCCCAGCGTATTGTCTATTTTTGCAGCGGATGGACTTAGCTCTGTGGTGTCTTCAACCATTCCCAGCATCAGCAGGGGAGTAGATTCGAATTGAATTTCGCCAGCTTTCAGTAAAAATTTCATGATGTAATCCTTAAGTGGTGTTGGTTAATTGCGAGAATAAGCGTTGTTTATTGGGGCAGGTCAAGCCTCAGGCAGGTAGAGGGGGGGCTTCAGAGAACTTCAACCCACCCTCCGCTGCTTTTAGCGGAGCGGTAAAGGGCTTCGATGACGCGCATATTCGCCATACCCTCTTGCGGCGGGTAGCGCAAGGGCTGGCGGGTGAGGATGCAGTCAGCAAAGTGTTCGACCATCAGGCGGTATTGATCTGCTCCCGCGACCTCGTGTGTCGTTTCTCCAGCGGCGCTCATTTCCGTGAAGGCAACCGGGGCGGTGCCAGGCAAAAACGCCTGGGGCACCGTAATCCAGCCCAGCGTGCCAGCGACCTGGTAGTTCATGCGCCTTTCCATAGTCAGCGAGCAGTCGATTTGGGCTATCAAGCCGTTTGGAAAGCGCAGAGAACCCACCAGTTGATCGTCCACACCGCTGGATGCCCAATGCGCGTGCGCCTGGACGGCTTCAGGTTCCGCCTGAGCCAGGGTGCGGCTCACATTGACGCAGTAGCAGCCCACATCCATCAACGCGCCGCCGCCTAGCTCGTAACTCAGGCGGATGTTGGCGGGATTGATCAACCTGAAGGTGAAACCTGCCTGAATCAGGCGCACTTCACCCAGCCTGCCAACATGTACCATCGAAAAGATTTGCTCAGAGCGGGGATGAAAGCGGTACATAAAGGCTTCCATCAAGAGGACATTATTTTGCTGAGCAGCATGAATCATTTCAGCACATTGGGCGGCGTTAAGCGCTAGCGGCTTTTCACATAATATATGCTTGCCAGCCTGCGCGGCTTTGATCGTCCACTCGTGGTGCAGGCTGTTGGGCAGCGGGTTATACACGGCGTCGATCTCCGGATCATCCAACAAGGCTTCATACGAACTAAAGGCGCGGGGAATGCCGGTTTCTCTGGCAAACCGGGCAGCCTTTTCGCCATCCCGGCTGGCAACCCCTGTGAGTTGACCGTTGAGCGAGGCGTGGATAGCGGGGATAACGGCACGCCTGCCGATTGCGGCGGTGCTGATAATTCCCCATCGGATTTTTTGTTTGGACATAGCGGTAGAAATCCTTAATGATGGTATTTTCCATTGTATTGTACCTTATGGAATCGCTTGAGATAAGTGGGAACTGGAGTGTGAGAAAAAATTCAGACTGATGGAAGGTTGGAAAAAATGCTTGTCGTGGACGGCAGGGACAGAATCATGGAAAATATGACTCTCTGTGACATTCATCAGTTAAAAACATGACAATATTCTTAACTTGCTTGACAGAGTTTTAGAGGTGTTGTAAGATGATTATGCGCTTAATCATCTATTTAATAAATACAAATTGAAAAGTTGTTTGTGATAAAGCGGTTAATCAACGTTGTGCTATGAAAAATCGTCCACGACTTACTGATGTTGCACGCCTGGCTGGAGTATCCACTGCTACTGTTTCGGCAGTTATCAATAACAGCATAGGTTCTAATATTCGTGTCTCTGCCAGTACCCAGCAGCGCGTTTGGGATGCCGTGGCGAAGTTGGGGTATGTTGCTAACCCGGCGGCGCGTACACTGGCAGGCGGAAAAAATCATATATTGGGTATTTTCACCTATGAGCCGATCTTTCCTTTTCAGCATCACGACTTCTTTTACCCATTTTTGGTTGGAATCGAAGAAGAAGCCGAAGCCCAGGGATATCAATTGTTGCTCTTTACCAATGTTACCAATCATAACGGTCAGCGCAGTATTTATCATGATGACACAAATCTGCTTTATATGGCAGATGGGTCAATTCTGCTGGGTCTGAATGACAACAAAGACGAATTACGGCGACTGCAAATGGAAGGATATCCTTTTGTGTATGTTGGTAGAAGGGAGGTGCCAGGGGTAGAAATCTCCTATGTTGGGTGTGATTACACCACGGTTACTGCTGAATTAACCTGTCGCATGGCAAGACTTGGTCATAGGCAAATGGTTTTTATCGGCTTACCACCTCGCTTAGAGGGCGGAATTGATCGAGAAAATGGTTTTTTACAAGGTTGTCGTTTATGTGGGTTGGCAACAGATCGCAGGTCAATTTTCAGAGTGCCTACCAGTTCAATAACCCCTGAATTTATGCAAGACCTTATTCGCAGAGGAATCACGGGAGCTTTGGTTGAGTGGGATGACCAATGTCAGGCTATTTATATTTCCTTGCAGGCATTGGGGTTAGTGATCCCAAACGATTTTTCAGTCGCTATGTTGGGTGAATTTCACAGGTCTTGGGAGAACACTCTGAATTGGACGATGTTCACGATGCCGAGACGAGAGATGGGAGTAGAAGCAGTTCGTTCGTTAATCCGCCGATTAAACAAGACTGCAGAAGAAAAGCCCGACATTGTGTCGCTGCCTGCCACCATTATTGACGGACAAACAATTGCCGCTCCGCCATTTCGATAAAAAGGAGGTGGTCTTAGATTTATTTCATATTTTTGTCCGCTGTTTGATCGTTTTCCATTTCCTCTTAGCCCAATTTTACTTAGGAGAAGGATTATCATGTCTAAAAAAATTTTTTCTGTATTAAGCATTATGCTTCTTGTCGCCGTTGTTCTCGGCGCCTGCCAGCCGACGGAAGTCATTAAAACCGTTGAAGTCCTCAAAGAGGTGGTAAAAACCCAGGTGGTCACACAGGTGGTTGAAGGTAAGCCGGTTGAGAAGGTCATCACTGCCACCGCCATGCCCACCAAAGACACCAGCAAAGACGCTGTCAATTTGCGCTTTACGGTTTGGACTGCGAATGAGACTCAATTAAAATTATTGAGTGATATTGCCGCTGAATATAAAGCGAAAAACCCCAATGTTACGATTAAGTTTGATTCAATTGCGGGTGATGAATATATCCAGAAAGTTTCCGTTCAACTGGCAGGTGGAGATCCTCCGGACGCTGGCTGGATGTTTGAAACTGCTGCTGCGAACTGGATCAAAGCTGGCGCTCTTTCTGATTTAGGTCCGAAACTAAAATCATTCCCAAATTACGACTTTGCAGATTTTTCGCCGAAAGCGCTGGCATTTTGGGTGCGGGGTGATGCTGTTTATGGGGTACCATTCTCCACTTCACCTAATTTTGTCATGTACAATGTCGATCTTTTCAAAGCGGCGGGAATCGATACTCCCGATGTCATGATAAAAAATAATCAATGGACATTTGAAAACTTCCGAAAAGCCGCCAAGGCAATCCAAGACAAAGCCCCGAAAGGAACGTATGGATTTTCTACCCCAGATGGGGGTAATATGTACATTGGTACAAATCCGTTCTACACCCTGACACCCATTATCCGCTCGTATGGCGGCGAATTTTGGTCAGACGATTTCACTACCTGCATGATGAATAAACCCGAAGCCGTACAGGCTATTCAGCTATTCCAGGAAATGCTTCTCGTTGATAAAAGCGTGGCTCCTCCAGGTGAATCAGTTGCATTCACATCGGGCAATGCGGGAATGGCTTTTGGTCAGATCAGCCGCGTTGGACCATTGAAAGATGCCAAGTTTAAGTGGGGCATAGCGCCTATGCCATCCGGCCCCGCCGGGTTTAAGCCAACCATTGGTCAGGCTGCGGTTGTCGCGTTTAAAGCCAGTAAAAATATAGCCTGGGCACAGGATTTCGTTGCGTTCTTAACCACCAAAGAAAATGTTACCCGTTTAGCTGCATTTTGGCCCCCAGCGCGAGTCTCTGTTTTGAATTCGGATGCCATTGCTAAGAATAATCCGACAATTGATCCGGCTCAAATCAAGGCTGCCATCACTGATTCGATAATCAATGGCAAAGTTGTCTCGTCTCACCCAGATTTTGCTAAAGTTGAACTTGCGGCGCACCCATTTCTTGACAAGTTATGGATGCCTGGCGCAAAAGTACAGGAATTAATGGATCAATCCTGTAAAGCTTTAGCACCGTATTTTAAGTAACCACCCCTTTTATCGCCCCCTTCCCGACCATCATGAATCATCAATAGAAGGGGGTGATATTTATTCTTGGTGAATATATCCTGGAGAACAGGATATTTTGCCCCACTTTATCAGGAGGCTCATGTCTGCGCATGAAATCCAGTTGACCAAAAATGAACCCCGCGGTTTGACATTATCTCGGCGCGATTCGCTTTGGGGGTATTTATTTATAGCTCCACAAGTGATTGGCTTTTTGTTATTTGTCCTTGGACCACTGGTGGCAATCCTGGTATTTAGCACGCAATCTCGTAATCTCTTAAGTGGTGAGGTCAGTTCGGTTGGTTTAGCGAACTTCAGGTATATGTTCCAAGAGGATCCTGTGTTTTATCAGATGCTACGTAATACCCTTACCTTCACTGCGGGTTTAGTTCCAATGAATGTCATCCTGGCATTGATGCTAGCCATGTTATTAGCGCCCCAGTTCAAGGGTGTTTCTTTCTTCAGAGCTGTCTTCTTTGCTCCGGTGGTGACATCTGGTGTAGCCTGGATTATCGTGTGGACTTTTATATTGCAGGGAAGAAATGGATTGTTAAACCAAAGCCTGGCGGTGATTGGAATACAGGGACCAAATTGGTTGTTTGAACCTGCTTCAGCAATGTTTTCGGTCATTTTTGTACGGGTATTAAAAAATGTGGGTTTGAATATGGTCATCTTTTTGGCTGCAATGCAGGATTTACCTCGTGATCATATTGAAGCAGCACAAGTGGATGGGGCAAACCGTTGGGATATTATCCGCCAGATTGTACTGCCGTTCCTGGCTCCCAGCATCCTCTTAGTTACAGTCATCACCATTATTGGCTCTCTGAATGTCTTTGATCACATATTGTTGCTTACAGGAGGAGGTCCGTCCAATTCGACGATGGTTTTGGCATATTATGTTTATTTTAATGCTTTCAAGTCATATGAGATTGGCTACGGCAGCAGTATTGCCGTGTTATTGTTTGTGATAGCGATGATCCTGACGATAGCGCAATGGTCGGTGCGGAGGAGGTTCATTTACCATGAACATTAATATTCGCAAGACTCTGGGGTGGGGAGGGTTATATGTATCCCTGTTTGCTTTAGCAATCCCGTTTATCGTTCCTTTTTGGTGGATGATTACAGCGTCATTTAAGAAACCGGTTGATCTTTTTCAGTTTCCACCACCTCTCATCCCGACTTATTTGGAATTTTCGAACTTTAGCACGGCTTTTACATTTCAACCTTTTAGTCGCCATTATATCAACAGCATTTATATCGCTGTGTTGGTGACGATATTTGTATTGTTAATTACATCTCTGTCGGGTTATTCTTTCGCGCGTATTAAATTTAAAGGGAGCAACATTTTGTTTATCATGCTTCTTAGCGCATTAATGATGCCTTCTGAAGTTACGATCGTCCCAAATTTTGTATTTATGAAGACACTTGGTCTGACCAATACGCATATTCCCTTGCTACTTCTCCCAATTTTTGGATCAACGGGTGTGGTATCGATGTTTATGATGAGGCAATTTTTCCTGACATTACCAGTTGAATTGGAAGATGCGGCGCGCATGGATGGGTTGGATCGATTTGGAATTTTCTGGCGCATTGCGATACCAATTGCCATACCAGCTCTTGCAGCGGTAGCGATTTTAACATTACTTAATTCGTGGAACGCGTTTTTGGAGCCGTTCATCTTTATAAATGATCTCAATTTATTCACCTTGCCGTTGTCATTGAGAAATTATCGCGATTCGTATGGATCGCCTCTGTGGACAATACAACTGGCGGCGACGACGATGTCGATTGTGCCGGTATTGGTGTTTTATGTGTTTGCTCAAAAACAAGTCATTGAAAGCTTTACCTTCTCTGGTGTAAAAGGATAACAAAATTTCATGGCAAATAAACATTGGAATGTAATTGTCTGCGGCGGAGGGTTGGCTGGGGTCTGTGCTGCCACGGCTGCCGCACGAAACGGAGCAAAGACCCTGCTGATCGAGCGAGATGCCAGCCTGGGTGGAACAATGACCAACGCCCTGGTGGGTCCGATGATGACTTTCCATTCACCTGAGCGTCAGGTGATCGCCGGGTTGGCGCAAGAGGTGGTGAATCGATTGAAAGCCCTAAACGCCACGCCGGGTCATATCCTGGATACGTCAAATTACTGCCACACTATCACCCCCTTCGACGCAGAAGCTCTTAAATTAGTCTGTCAGCGCATGGTGCTGGAAGCTGGAGCGCAAATTTTATACCATAGCTTGGTCACAGGTGTGACAAAAGAAGGCGACTCGGTAACAGGGGTTCAAGTGACCAATAAAGCTGGCAGTGAGGTGCTTAGAGCTGACGTGGTGATCGATACATCAGGTGATGCTGACGCGGCGTGGCTGGCAGGCGCTCCGTTCGAGTTTGGACGCCCAAGCGATGGGCGTGTCCAGCCAATATCTTTGATGTTTAAAGTTTCCCATGTTGACAACGAAGCACTGCGAGCATACACCGCTGCTCACCCTCAGGAAGTACACTTGACCGAACAACAAGTTCAGGCGTATATGGCGCAACCGCTTAATAAAAACGCCGGTTTCAATGATAAGCTAAAGAAATATATCGAGGCGGGAAAAATTCCGATCCAGCGCGAGGAAATCCTGTTTTTTAATACAGTTTATGAAGATGAGGTGATCGTCAATACCAGCCGCATCGCAGGCATCAATCCACTAGACCCCTGGGAGTTGAGCGAAGCGGAAAACCTGGGGCGTGAACAGGTTTTTGCCCTGTTCGATTTCTTCAAAAGGGAAATTCCTGGTTTTGCGAATGCCCGCCTGGTGGCAGTAGGCACGCGTTTGGGAGTCCGTGAAACTCGGCGAATTGTTGGAGAATACGTGTTAACAGCGGCGGATATTATGTCACAGCGCCGTTTCCCGGATGATGTGGTCACCTGCGCTTACCCGGTTGATATCCATAGCTTGGTGCCAGGTGAAAAGAGCAGCGCCGGTTACCCCTATCATGGCGAGACCTACGGCATTCCTTACCGCTGCCTAGTTCCCAAAAAAGTAGATCAATTGCTGGTGGCAGGGCGCTGCATTTCAACTACCCGCGAGGCGCAAGGCTCAATGCGCACGTCACCCACCGTTATGGCGTTAGGTCAAGCGGCGGGGACCGCAGCAGCTTTGGCATTGAGGCAGGAGTGCCCTCCCCGCCAATTGGACACTACCCAATTACGCGCGGTTTTAGTTTCGCAAGGAGCGATTTTGTGACTGGAAAATTATCTGAGCTTCTCTTGGGGGTACGCCGAAAAGAGCGACCGATCGTTTTGATCGCCAGCCTTCCGCGCAATGACCCTGCTCTGGCTAAAGCAGCCCTGGAAGGCGGCGCGGATGTGGTTAAATTGCACATCAATCTGCATCACCGCGCCAGTGGAACAAAAATTGGCAGCCTGGAAGAGGAATTACTGGCTCTCCAGGAAATCCTCAAGCTCTGGCAAGGCAAGCCGGTGGGAATTGTGCCTGGCACGCGTGATACTGTCAATCCTGAAGAGATGGCAAGGCTGGCTGCGTTGGGTTTTGATTTCCTATCCCTGTATTTTTCCGATGCTCCAGTTGGTTTGTTACCCCCTTCCAGCCAGATTGAGCGAATGTTGGCTTTCAGCAGTGCGGATTTTCCCGAAATGGCAGAAAGTTTGGCGAAGCTGGATGTACAGGTGTGTGAGTTGTCGATCATGGCAGCGGATACTTATGGTCAACCGCTGACGGCGCATGATTTGGTGCGTTATGCCGCTTTTCGCCGCCACACCAACCTGCCGTTAGTGGTTCCTTCGCAGCACCGCATTCTGCCAGCATCTCTGCCGGAACTGGCGCGGATAGGAATTGAAGGGGTGATGCCTGGGAGTATTGTATGTGGAGATACGCCAGAGAGCTGGAAAAACGCATTCCAGAAATTCTCACTCGCACGAGAAGATTAAGCACCTTCCTTTTGTGAACGGAGCGCGGTAAATAGTAGGATGTAGATTTTCTCCAATCTTTTTTCAGCCTGCGAGGTGGAGGTGTTCAGAGGCAGGAATTTTTCATCCCCATGTTTTTCTCACTGACCCGGTCGGATGAGAAGATATACAGACGGGAGGTCTATTGATCACCCTGCAGGATCAAAATACGCACCCCATACGCTGGCATCGTTACAACACCATGTAAATCTTCTTCGTGATAGATATCCCGCGCATCTGGCAAGTTGAAGGTTTGATTGCGGGCAAGGGTATTGATCAAAAAGATCAGGCGTCTGTCGTTAGTGGCGCGGCGCTCGGTGACTTCTATTCCCTCCGGCAACCGAACTGGTAAAGGTGTCTCAACGCCAATTTTGGGCAACACACCGCAGAAAAAGTCGGTATAGAAGTCTTCTTCGGCGAAAGTGGTTAAATAAAACCAACTTCCAGCGCCAATGCGGGTTTCGGTCAGCGCTGGTGTGCCTGAAAACCAGTTGGTGGTGTAATATGCAAGGGGAATTGTCCTTTCAATGACAGGCAGGTCGCAGAACAGGCGCGCGTGATAAGATTTACCCTGCCAGGAAAAGGATGCGTTTTCATCTTCCCCCAGCGTCGCAAATTCGGTCAGATCGAGCCCCAATTCGCGCCGCAAAAGAGGATGAATTCGATCAGGGTAGATACGCGCATCGAGGTCCTTGATTGCTCCTAATGGATGCCACAGGATCGTTCCGCCGCTGCGCACATACGCCAGCAACTTTTCTGCCAGGGCGTCATCCACCGGAGAAAGTACTGGCGCCACGATGAACCGATACGGGCTAAAATCCGCTGCCCGGTTGATGATGTCGACATTGATTTGCTGTTTTTTGAGCGCCATATAAACTTTTTTGGCATGGTCCAGGTACATGCCGCGTGGACCATTCCACATTACGCCGGTATCCATCATCCACCAGGTTGGAAAATCGTGAATCAGTGCGACCTGGCTCACCAGGCGGGTGTTTTGTAGTTGATCTTCCAGTCGGTGCAGGCGGGTAAAGGCGCGTTGGATCTCGGAATAGACGCGCTTGGGACGTCCATCGTAATCGGTAAGTGTCCCGTGGCTTTGCTCTGCGCCAAACGGACAGGCGCGCCAGCGAAAGTGAAAAATGGCGTCAGCGCCGTTGGCGACACAGTGCAGCACCAGGCGTTCAGCTTCACCGGGGGCAGGCGTGTTGCCAGCCCTGCCGGGGATCATATGTGCGCCGTTGCGCAACTCATGCACCTGAAAGTTCTGCTGTTTATAGCCGCGGCAGCAGGCAAGCGCCCAGGGGTTAAACCAACTGCCATCGCCGTAATCTGGATAATAATTCGTTCCAGCAATGGTCAGGTGTTGATCCATCACGAAGTAATCCGTGCGAGGGTTCCAGGTCTGGTTGTTGGTTGTGATATATTGCTGGGGGTCGATATACAGGCGCAGCGCATTGATTTGCATTTTTACACTCTCGACCGTGCAATCGCTGCGGAAACGCCGCCATGCCTGGAGATGACCTGGTCCGTGAAAGGTTTTTGAGACGCGCGGGGTAGGAATTTGCTCCCAGCGATTAAATTCCAGACTCCAGAAGACCAGACCCATTTTTGATTCAGGTTCGTCAGGTCATGGTATTGGTCCTGGCACCAGCGTTGGAACTTTGCCCGGCAGATGGAACAATGGCAATCTGGCTCGTCGCCGTGTTCATTATCGAGGTGCCAGCCGGTAATGGCAGGGTCCTGACCATAGTGCTTTGCCATCTCTTCCGCCAGGCGCGCGCCTTTCTTTTGCAGCAAAGGGTGATTGATGCAGAAGGTGTAGCGGCTGCCAAACTCCAGGCGCACTCCATCTTCGCGCTCGATGAGGATGGAAGGGTCTTGTTCTACCAGCCAGGCGGGCGCTGTGCGCAGTGGAGGGCACATCAGCAAACGTATGCCGCGCTGAGCAGCTTTGACTTTGAAGTCGTCCATCCACGAAAAGTCAAAGACTCCGTCGCGCGGCTCAAAGCGCACCCAGGCAAATTCGCCAACGCGCAGGCAATTGACGCCTGCCAACGCCATCTGATCAAGGTCAAATTCCCAACGGCGCGGATCGCGATGTTCGGGATAATATGCGGCTCCTAATTCCATTGGCTCCTCCAGTATTTTGTCGATTTATTTCATTATCGTTTGATAATAAAACCCTGCTTCTGAGGGCTGTTGGGTGCAATTACCCCCAGCAGATTTACACACCCATAACAATTGATCTGCCAGGCTTGATTGTTTTAAGTATATTTCAAAATACGGACCGGGGCGCTCGCGCAGCCATAAATCCGGTAAATAAGGTGAGTAAATGGATTGAGACGCCAGCGGTATCTGATCTTTAGCGAGAGAATATGGGGAAATCTGGATCACCCAACCGCCGGATAGGTTGGAGCGAGGAAACCTGAGCGGTGAAGAGGAGTCAAACAGATGACGGTCGTGCGAAAAACTGTCGAGGATGATGATGGCGGCGTTTGAAAATGCATTCTGGTCGCTGCCCTTGCGGGCTTTATAAATATGAGGTAAGCCATACATACCGGCGAAGATGCGTTGGCTCGGCTGGTCGATGCTGGAAATCTGCAGCATTTGGGTAAATAGGATGCGCGTATCCTGCCTGGTGAGCAAATGAATGTGTTGTACATCGTTACGCAAATTTGGCGTCAGCATGGCGAACAACAGCAGGAGAGGAATAATCTTATGAAGGTGAAATCTGCGCATCCATACCTTCCCTGCCAGGAGGTGATACAAACCGAAGAGCCCAAGCGCTGCGTAGAGGGCAAGAAAGGGGTGGAGAGGGAGGGTATAGCGCTGAAATGCCAGGCGAGAACCGCTGATGACCCAAAAGGTCAGGCTGGGATAGACCAGCAAGGCGAGCTTATGGGCGGGGTGAAAGCGCGGACTGGCAACCAGCCAGATTATCCCACCAAAAGCCGCAACCAACGCAAGCAAGCCAAATGAATCATACAGGCTGGATTGCAGGTGAAACCAGCCTGCCTGCTCGGTAGTGAAACCGAAATGCCCAATCCGGGCGTGTTCCATTTCATACAAGAAATCCTTTTGAAATTTCGGGAAGTCGAATACCACAAATGGGCTGGTCAACAGGAATACTGCGAGAGAAATGCTGCCCAACCCGGTGATATGCCTCATCCAGTTTTTACGATCAGGGTAGTTGATAAACATTGCCGCAGCAATTGTGGTTAATACCAGAGCGCCGTTGTACTTTGCAGAAGCGGTCAATCCTGCCAGGATGCCGATTGCTAGAACCTGTGAAATCCGCAAGGTCGATCCTGGCTTAAGGGTGATAACGAGAACCATCACGGTAAGGATGCCAAGGGCAGATAAAGGGGTATCGACAGTGATGAAATGAGAATCTTGAACCCACAGAAAGGCGGTTGACAACAAGAGTCCTGCTGCGAGGCTTGCCCAGCGGCTGCCAGTCAGGTGAAAGGCACTCCACCAGGTAGCAAGCACACCCCCTAAGGAAAAAAACAGGGTGATCAGGTGTCCAGGAACAAATATTGGCAGCGGCAGAGGAGAGTTGGGCAACAGGCTCTGTTGATATACCTGGAGTGGTTCAAGCGCTGATGGAATAACGTCGAAGCGGGCTAACAACCAAAACCATAAGTGATAGGTAAACCCATTCAAATACAGCATCAGGCTGGGGTAATTGAAAAATTTGGGGTTGCCCCCCTGCGCCAGGGTGCGCAGAGAACGCTCGACGATAAAGTCGGGGTGATAAAAAGGAGTGCCGCCGGTTAGTCCCAGGATAATGACAAAGGTTACAAGAATCGCCGCATGGAATATTGGATGCGATAAAACACAGGGAAGGGTGTGCAGTGAAAACCGGGGCATAGTGACCAGGTAGATTATATATCAATCTGCTTCCCTTACAATAAAGATAGGCTATTCTGGCATAGTTTGCCTTAAAATAGAGTTACCTGCCTATCAACAGGCGGGTTGAAAGGGAAGAAGGTATGAGTGATTCAGCGCGGGATCTGTTGGTGCGCGGCATTGCTGCGGCGAAAGCAGGTGAGGCAGCGGAGGCGAGGCGCTACCTGGAACGGGTCATGAACTTCAATCCCACCAATCAACAGAGACTTGAGGCTCTGTTTTGGTTGAGCGAAATCAGTCACGACTCAGAGGAAAAACGTCATTATCTGGAGACGATCCTGCTTAGCGCTCCGAATGACGCGCGGGCGCGGCGCAAATTTGCCCTGCTCACCGGAGAATTAAAGGCAGATGAGGTGGTGGATCCGGATCGATTACAAAAACCAGCAGGAAGCAATGTCGAAGCGGGCGATGCCCGGCGTTTCACCTGTCCTCAATGCGGCGGGCGGATGACCTATACGCCGGATGGGCAATCCTTAACCTGTGAATATTGCGCTGGAAAGCAAGCCCTGCAGCCAACTGTGGCAGGCAGGGATGGGGTTGAGCGTGATTTTGTGCTGGCATTGGCAACGGCTCGCGGGCATCTTCACCCCGTCAACGCCCGAACATTTCACTGTAAGGGATGTGGTGTCGAGTATCAACTTCCTGCTCATCAGATGACTCTGACCTGCCCATATTGTCTATCTGCGCATGTGGTGGAGAATAAAGAGGAAGTTGAGACCTTTCTTCCAGATGGCATTCTGCCATTTGAAATCGATCTTTTCCAGGCAAAGGCGCAAATCGATCAATGGATGGGTGAGAATGTGCGCGGACTTCCAGAAAAGGTGGATGATCCTGTTGGTTTCTATCTGCCAGTTTGGAGTTTTGAAATCGGGGGCAGCGTGACCTTGCGCGGAGAAGTCTATAAAAACCGGATATGGGTTGCGTTCCAGGAAGTACAACCTGTTATGGAGCGCAACGTTTTGATTCCTGCGGTGAAAGTCCTGCCCTGGAATTTTTTGCAGGAACTGGGAGGGTATGATCTTTCGAGGATCGTGGTATTCGATGAGCGATACCTGGCAAATTACCCGGCGGAGGTATATCAAGTTCCTTTGGCGGATGCCTCGTTGGAAGCTCGACGATTGGTGTACGATCGACAATGCGATGGGTTTGGAGGGAGTACCTCGTTCTCGCGCCGGAATTTGACCATATCTACCGCTGATATGGTCGTAGAAGCCTTTTCGCTGCTGTTGTTTCCGGTCTGGACGGCTTATTATGTTGTCCAAAATAAACGATATGCCCTGGTGGTGAATGGGCAGAGTGGGCGGATAAATGGTGAAAAACCTGCAGCCGTCATCCGGTCTTTTTTTCAGCGGTTGTTTTCTTCTGAATCTGAATGAATGAGAGAGGTATGGAAATGAAAAAGATAATCTGGATTTGCCTGGTTATTGCGCTTCTGGCAGCCTGTTCACAAAAACCGACCCCAGCTCCAACCATTAACCCACGACCCGTAGGGCAGGTGACCATTATGCCCCCAGAACCGATTCGGGCATTTGAGGGATGCGCTTTCACGGTCAATCACCCGGGAAATTTTGTCCCGGAAGAAGATGGACAGAATGTCACCTTCGAGGCGCCTTCAGAAGGAGGGGTGATTGCGACCATTACAGTGCGCCGCCGGAATAGCGATGAAACCAATGCTCAACCGCAAGATTTATTATATAAACTGGTTGAAAAAACCGGGGCGACAAAGATGCGCCCGGCAGCAGGCGGTTTTGAGGTGAAAGACGATCGCGGCAACCTTTTAGGTGGGTCGCAAACGGATTTTTTGATCAATAATGTACATTACCGGCTGCTGGTCTTTATTCGCCCTGAAACAAAACTCCCGGATGGGTTGATGGAAGATGCGGTTTATGAAATTATTGCACAAGCGCCCGAACCGGTATGGTATGTCTGGTCTGTGTTGTATCGCGACTATTTCAACAGCTTTAAACCCAAGAATTGCGAGTAAGCGAACAGAAAGAATACGAAAATTAAGAAAATTGTAATATGTCTGTGAGGGGGAAAACCGGATTCATCCGGCAATTTTCCAACCGTGTTTTTTAAATTCCCCTATAATGATTAATGAGGAGAGAGAAAACGCGGGAGCAGCCTGTGGACATTGGAATTACAAAAAAGGTTCCTTTTTACCTGAAAGCGCTTATTGGCACAGTTTTAGAGGTCAATGGAATTGACCTGACGCGAGTTAAAACTGTATGGGCGCAGCAACTTTCGCTCCAAAAGGTGCCGGGGGCAGCGGGGGTTGTTTACCTGGAACCAGACGAGTATTATATTGTGGTGAATGTTCCGGTATTGGTGATGCCAGTGCGTGGACGGATTTTGACCTACACTGAGTTGATGCATTTCGCCACGAAAATCAGCGATATTCCAACCGCTCAATATGCGATCCGTGATAATGTCTTTTACCTGACATTCTGCCTGCCAGACAAGGAAGTGAAAGAATCCCAGGTGTTCGAAACGGTGAACCAGGCAATCAGCATGGCAGAAGCGGCGCAGCAAGAGCTGTTGGAGGCAATTCTGGCAGCCTTGCCGCCTTTGGCAGAAAGTGATGGGAACGCTGAGGTCACATTGCCAAATGTCAAAATGAAGCCCGCTGATGCGGAAGTAATTTTTGATCTTTTTGCCCGCGCGACGTCTCATGCACGCAAGATTTATACGGTGTTGATGGAGCAATGGGAAAAAGCGGGTTATTTTATCGAGACCACCCCAACCAGTGTGGTGTTTGAGATTCCGTATGGAATTCGCCGCGCTCGTTTGTGCATGTTGTTGTGGGGGGGAAACGCTCGTGAACCGTTAATTGGATTGTTTTGGGACGCATTACGCAAGCAAACCGGTTTTCCCCGCCAGGCATTGGAGGATTATCAGGCAAAGGTGAAGGCTTTGGTACCGTTGCGTACCACGCCAAGCGCGGCTTATATTGTTGTGAAATCGAATTTTACTGTGAGCATGGCGCGCCAGTTGGTCAAACTGATGGTAGCCCTGGCACACAGCGTCCAGCATGACCAGGTTGAAAAACCAGCGGGAACGCGGACATCCAGTGAAATGAATATCGAGTTGACATTGAATCAATGTTCTCCCGAGCTGCGTTCCATCTTCCAGATATTGATCGATGGCTGGCTGGCGGTGGGTGGAACCGTGCAGTGTAAAAAAGTAGGGCGGATATATCTTAAAATGACAACCTACTACAGGATGCCCCCTTCTTCTGGGGTGTCTCCGCCTTTTCAGCCTGAACCGCTCATCGGCAGCAACGACAGCGACTCTCCGGACTTATCGGATCCTTTCCTCAGCAGTGATCAGGCTTCGACTGAATCACGTTTTCCGCTGCGAATTTCTTTTAAACTGCATCAATTTGCACTGGCGGTGCTTGTTTCACCTGCCACTCGCGGCGGTCCAGCGATTCATCTCGCCTGGAATCTAGCGACCGGAAGTTTTCCTTATCTGGACTATATCCCCTTGCAGGTCTCAATTTATGAAAAATTGGTCAGCTCATTGCCGGGCTTTTTTTCCAAAGGAGCGATAACTGGCTTGATCATGGGGGAAACATTTCGAGAAGAACACGCACGTCGTTTGCTATCGGCCATGGCAGACCTCAAAAAAGCCGAGTGGCTATCATCAATATAAAATAATGCCGGGGCGGGTGGTCGTTTGCGGGCTTATAATAACCGGATATGGGAGAAATGACGCGCAACCAGGCAGAGTTCATGTTTTTGGACGGTCTGCATTTGTTTCTTCCCGCAGAACATAAAAGTGGAAAGGTCGTTGTCAGCTTCCGCGGCAACCCGGCGTTGAAACACCTGATTGAAGCGCTGGGGGTGCCGCATACCGAGGTGGGGGAAGTGGTTGTAAACGAAAACCCGGTTGACTTGCGTTATCGCGTGCAGGATGGCGATCGTATCCGGGTGAACAGCCTGTTTGATCCGACCACCCATCAATATTCCCCCTCAACTCCTTCTGGGATTAAGGAAACCGATGATGCTCCGCGCTTTATCCTGGATAATCACCTGGGACGGCTGGCAGCCTATCTGCGCATGTTGGGTTTTGACACCCTCTACCGCAACGATTATCAAGATCATGAACTGGCGCAGACGGCTGCGCGCGAAGACCGCATCCTCTTGACCCGCGACCGCCGCCTGTTGATGCGCAGCCTGGTGACGCGGGGAGGGTATATCCGCCAGGATGATCCACTTGATCAGGTGCGCGAGGTCGCAAAGCGTTATGGACTCAAACGGTGGGTAAAACCGTTTCACCGGTGTTTACGCTGCAACCAATGTTTAGCGCCTGTTTCCAAGGAGGAAGTTGTAGACCATCTTGAACCGTTGACCCGAATGTACTTTGAGGAATTTCACCGTTGCCCTGGCTGCGGTCAGGTGTACTGGAAAGGTTCACACTACATCCACATGCTGGATCTTGTGAAAACGGTGTTGGATGAAACAGAGGGGCGGGCAGGATGAACGGTTCGCCGTCTGGATTTGTCCACCTGCGCGTTCATTCTTATTTTTCACTGCTAGAAGGGGTACCTTCGCCACACGCAATTGCGAAAACAGCCCGTTCAATCGGAATGCCCGCGGTTGGACTGACGGATCACAATCACCTGGGCGGGGCGGTTGAGTTTTACCGGGCATGTCTGGAGGAAGGGATACGACCGCTGATCGGGTTGGAGATTGATCTAGAAGCGCCAGCCAGGAATCTACAGCCACAAGAAGTATCGTCGTCGAGTTTTGATGCTCAGCGGATAACCTTGCTGGCAGAAAGCACGGCAGGCTGGAGCAGCCTGTGTCGGCTGGTTGGCGCTCTGCAATTACGCGAGAATCCGCAGCAACCCTGCCCTATTGACCTGCTGGCGCAGCATAAGGAAGGACTGCTGGCATTAGGTAACACCTGTTTAGAAGACCTACGCGACCTGTTTGCCGGTTGTTTGTACATTGCCCTGGCGGGTAGAGATGCACATCTTGAGGGACAGGCGCGTTGGCTGGCTGTGCCGGTTGTGGCTGCGCCGCCGGTGTTTTTTCTGGTTCCGGGCGATGCGGCTTTACAGCGACTGGTTACCGCCATTCGATTGAACTGTTCCCTCTCCGAAGCGGGAAATGCAGCCGCTCCGCAGTCGGCTTGGATGGCGTCTGGAGTTGAAATGGCAAACCGCTTCAGCGGTCTGCTGGAAGCCTTAGTGTCGACTTTGGAGATTGCTGAACGCTGCTGCTGCAAGCTGCCAATTGGTATGCCGCATTTTCCCCACATTGACTTGCCAGTTGGACAAACCGCGATCCAGGTGTTGCGCCAGAAGGCTGAAGCAGGTGCCCGCCAGCGGTACCCAGAAATGACGAAAGAGATTCATGCAAGGCTTGATCACGAATTGGATGTGATTGAAGCGCGTGGATTTGAGCCGGTCTTTTTAATCATGGAGAAAATTTTAACTTTTGCTCGCCGCAGGGGCATTCCCTTTTCCTCGCGCGGTTCAGCCGCCTCATCATTGGTCGCATATTGCCTGGGTATCACGCTGCCAGATCCTTTGTACTACAACCTGTATTTCGAGCGGTTTTTGAACCCGGCGCGTTCGACGCCGCCGGATATCGATACCGACTTGTGTTCGCGGCAGCGTGACGAAGTGATCCGCTATGTGTTCGAGGAATTTGGCGAACAGCGCGTGGCTATGGTAGGCACGATCAACCGGTTTCGTCCGCGCTCGGCGCTTGGAGATGCAGCAAAGGCATATGGACTGCCGCCGGAGATGATCCGTCGGTTGACCAGCTTGCTGCCGTACGGCTTTTTCGCCAACCTCGAAGCGCGGGAGGCGAAACCGGGATATTCTCCCTTTTCGGAATTACGACAGGCTCATCCTGAACCGCGCTACCATCAGCTTTTTCGGGATGCAGAAGCGCTGTTGGAATTACCCCGCCACCATTCGGTGCATGCTGGCGGGGTGATCATTGGTCCGGATGACCTGGCTGGGTTGGTGCCCTTGCAGCGCTCAGGGACGAAGGGGGTGGTTATCACCCAGTTTGATCTGGAATCTGTCGAGCAGATGGGGTTAATCAAAATCGACCTGCTGGGCATTCGCGGCTTAACCGTGTTGGGGGATGTGGCAAAAGCTGTGTATTCCTGGCGGCGCAAGGACTACCGAAAGCCGCTAGATGTCTTAGAGGAAATTACTGGCGATGACCCGATGACGGCGGATTTGGTTGAACAGGGAAAAACCATCGGTTGCTTCCAAATCGAGAGTCCGGGAATGCGCGCCACCCTGCGCGAAATCCGAGCCCGAACCCCAGACGATCTGGTGGCTGCGCTGGCGCTCTACCGACCGGGACCGATGACTGGAGGAATGAAGACCGCGTTTGTACGGAGGTTTAAAGGAGAAGAGCCGGTTTCACACCTGCACCCTGCGCTCGCGCCGCTGTTGGATGAGACGTATGGAGTGATTCTTTACCAGGAACAGGTGCTGCGCATTGCTCATGAGCTGGCAGGGCTGAGCCTGGCAGATGCTGATTTGTTGCGCCGGGCAATGAGCCACTTTGATCCTGGGAAACAAATGAAACTGCTGCAGGAACGGTTTGTCAATGGGGTGCTTGAGAAGAGCGGTCTGCCGGAGGAAATTGCTCAGCGCGTATGGGAGATGATGGCAGCTTTTGCCGGGTATGGGTTTCCGAAAGCCCACGCTGCTTCGTATGCGTGGGTCGCCTGGCGTTCTGCCTGGTGCAAGGCTCATTTCCCAGCGGAATTTCTGGCAGGAGTATTGGCGAATTGGGGTGGTTATTACAGCCAGCGCGTATATCTCTCGGAAGCGCGCAGACTGGGGTTAAAGGTGCGTCCACCGCACATCAACCACTCCAAGCGTGAGTTCAGTGTGGCGTATCCTGCCGGAGAACCGGTGTTGTTTATGGGATTAGACCAGGTGCGTGATTTGACCACCCGTCTGCAGGAACGCATCATAACCCTGCGACCTTTTTTCTCAATTGATGATTTCCTGCTGCGTGCTGACCCGCGTCCACAAGAAGCTGTGAACCTGGTGAAGGTTGGCGCGCTGGATGGGTTTGGAACGATCCCTGACCTGTTAGAGCGCATCAAAGGCGCTCCTCGCCGGTCAAAGCAGCCCGGCTTGTTTAATTTTATGTATCAGATAACAGGTGAAGATTGGTCTTTGGATCAGAGGACAGCCGCTCAACAAGAAATCCTGGGCATTGAGGTCGAAGCGCATCCCCTGGAATTGTACGCCAGTCGCATTGCCGCCAGTGGGGCGTTGACCTCAGTGGAAGCCGCTGGTAAGATCGGAGAGCGGGTAACAGTAGCAGGTGTGCGCCAGACCGGCAGGCGAAGCCGCACAGCCCGCGGCGAGATAATGGCGTTTTTGACGCTTGAAGACCTGGAAGGTACGCTGGATGTGGTCATTTTTCCGGCTGTTTTCCAGCGTATCAGGAGTGTGTGGGGAAGTTCTTCGCCGGTGTTGATAACAGGCATTATCAAATTAGATGAAGAGCGTGCAGAGCCCGTGCTGCACGCCGAAAAGATAATAAAATTATAAAAACTGTTCGAATAAGGAGGCAGCAGTGAAAATCGGTGTGATGGTGAACCTGTCGGAAAAGATTTTTGAAGATTTTCGCAAGCTTAATGATTACGGCATTTCGACCTGCCAGGTGGTCAGTTGGCAGCCAGCACTGTTTACACCGCAGATGGCGGAAGTGGTGCGCTCTGCCAGCGCCGCGCTGGGGATCGAAGTGACCGCTTTTTGGTGTGGCTGGGAGGGTCCTCATGCCTGGAATTTCACCGAAGGACCGGTAACACTGGGAATTGTGCCGCCAGCCTACCGTTTTCAACGCACGCAAAACCTGCTTGCTGGGGCAGAGTTTGCCGCTCAATTGGGTGTCAAGGATCTGATTACCCATGTTGGATATATCCCTGAGAATATGACCGACCCCGAATACAGCGGTGTGGTGGCAGCGCTGCGCTATTTGGGTTTGTATTGCCGCCGTTTAGGGCTGAACTTTTTATTTGAAACCGGGCAGGAAACACCGGTTGTTCTTTTAAGGGTGATAGAAGATGTCGGATTGGACAATCTTGGGGTGAATCTGGACACGGCAAATCTGATTTTGTACGGCAAGGCAAATCCGGTAGATGCGTTGGATGTCATTGGGCGTTTTGTGCGCGGCGTGCATGCAAAAGATGGGTTATATCCTACCAACGGACGTGAATTGGGGCGGGAGACGCTGTTGGGTCAGGGCAAGGTCGACTTCCGCCGGGTGCTGGCGCGGCTGAAAGAACTGGGTTATGACGGCGCTTTGACAATCGAACGCGAGATCAGCGGGGATCAACAAATTAAGGATATTCTGACGGGAAAGGCGCTGCTTGAAAAGATCCTAGAGGAGCTGCCATGACGCGGGTGTTGATCATTGGCGCAGGTGGAATGGGGAAGATGCATGCCGGGGTGTATACCAGCCTGTCGGGGGCGCGGGTGGTGGGGGTGGCAGATTCCCGCCTGGATGCGGCGCAAACCCTGGCAGAGTCGATAGGCGCGCGCGCTTACGCTTCGGCAGAGGAAATGCTAGAGCGGGAATCAGCAGATATGGCGGATGTGTGTTCGCCTTCTTACCTGCACGCTCAGCAAGTAGTGCTTTGCTTGAAAAAAGGATTACATGTGCTATGCGAGAAACCGCTGGCGCTGAATGTAGCGGACGCTGCGCGGATGGTGCGCCTGGCGCGCGCCCGCAGATTAACGCTGATGGCAGCTCAGGTGATCCGCTTCTGGGCAGAGTTTGTCTACTTGCGCCAGGCGGTTCGGCAAAACTGCTATGGCAGGCTGCGCCAGCTATTCCTGACTCGTATTGGCGGCACTCCGCGTTGGTCTTGGGATAGCTGGTTTCTCGATCCGGCGCGCAGCGGAGCAGCGCCGTACGATCTGCATATCCATGACCTGGACTTTATCTATCATCTCTTAGGGAAGCCGCTGGCAGTGCAAAGTTTCAGGGTGCAGTCTGCGGATTGTTTTACCAGCTACATCAAAACCGGTTACGACTATGGAAATGATCTATTGGTGGAGGCTGAAAGTGGCTGGTATCATTCGTCCCACCCCTTTTCTGCTGGCTACCGGGCGGTTTTTGAGGGGGGAGTGCTGAGCTATCGGGACAATCAATTGGCTTTTTACCCGGCGGAGGGAGAACCACAAAAAATCCAACTGGATTCTGCGGCATTTTCGATTGACGCGGGGATCAACATCAGCGCTGCAGGTCCATATTTCAACGAAATCGATTATTTTGTCGACTGTGTTCGTTCCGGAAAACCAGTTGATATCGCTCTGCCAGAAGAATCAGTGGAGGTGCTGCGGGTGTTAAGGGCAGAGCTTTTATCTGCCGCACAAGGCAGGAAAATCAGGCTCTCTTCATAGCTAGTGTTGCCAGAGAAACAGTTTCAGCGCATGATCTGGTGAATTACTTTAAACACCAATTGAATGCCTTTTTGAGGATATCCAAACTGGTTCAGGCTGCCGATGATATAGGTATCGGTACCGGGGTGATAAAACAGAAATGACCCGGTTGAACCGGCATTTCCCCAGGCGGGATATTTGGCGGGGAGAATCAGAGGGATTGCCTTGAAGCTCATCAAACCGTAACCATAATCGATACCGATGAAAAAGGGATTGAAAAATTTCACCCAGTCCTTCATTCGCTCAAACGTGTTTTTCTTTACCAGCTGTCCATTCTTCAGCGCGGTCATGAATTTCAATTGGTCGCTCAAGGTCGAAATAATTCCACCTCCTGCATAGTCGATGGACAGGCTGCGGAAGTGAATAATATTCATGTTGCGGGCGTACAGGCTGGCAACCGGAAATTCGCTCTTCTGCAGCGGTTTCGAATGCCCTGCCAGATAGGAAAAGTTCATACCGAGTGGTCGAAAGATATAATCGCTTAAAGCCTGGTGAAACGGGACGGCAGCGACTTTCTCGATAATCAGTCCGAGGATATGATAGCCGGTGTCTGAGTAATGGAAGCCTTTTCCCGGTGGAAAATGAGCCTTCAGGTGGGTTTTTGACCATTGGATGACTTCTCTTGCCTGCCAGAATCGCTCCGGTTCAGCCAGGATCACATCCAGCATGGGGCGGGTATTTTTGGGTTTGTCGGAGAAGTAATCGTGCAAGCCGGACGTGTGATTCAATAAATGGTAAATACGGATGGTTTTGGAATACTCAGTTCCTTTTACAACATGCAGTCCCGCCAATAAGTCGTCATCGAGGAATTGCGCTATCTCATTGTCATAGGAAAGTTTTCCTTGATCGACGAGCATACCAATTAAGACAGAAGTGAAGAGTTTGCCGATGCTGGCAAGAAAATAGGGCTGCCGGGGATCGGCGGGCAACGAATCGGTTTTCCCCTCTGCTGCCTCGACGTGAAGATCAAGCCGGTCCGAATGAACCAGCAGGTATGCATTGTGGATTTGTTTGTCTTTTTTTACGCTGGAAGAAAATAGCTGTCCAATAGAGCGAACGAGTTCTTGTTTGTCCATCATTTGCCTCTCCTTAACATCGACGGCTCAAAAAATCTCTCATTAGCGTAGTAGATCGGTAAAAGTATATCGTAGATTGGTATATTTCAAGATATAATCGCCGAATGATTTCTCCTGATCGCATGGAAAATGTCAGCCAAAAGCGCTGGGGGCTGTTTTCTACTGCGCTTTATTCGTTATCCTTCCTGGTGATGGGAATAAGTTTTTCGATGTTGGGACCTACACTGCCTGCCCTGGCAGCCAACACGCGCACCAATCTGAGCGATATCAGTTTTTTATTCGTGGCGCGCTCCGCAGGCTCGATGCTGGGTTCAATTGGCGGCGGAAGGTTGCTCGACCGCTGCCGGGGGCATTGGGTGTTAGCGGGCAGCCTGCTCTTGTTGGCGCTGGTTTCTGGCGCGGTGCCGGGAATTTCTTTGCTCTGGGTGCTGACGGTGGTGATGTTCTTTTCCGGCGTGGTGCATGGTCTGCTGAACGTGAGTGGAAACGTGCTGTTAATCTGGTTGCACCGGCAGAAGGTTGCGCCTTATATGAATGCGCTGCATTTCTTCTTCGGGTTGGGTACGTTTATCGCTCCCGTTTTGGTGGCGCAAGTGGTGGTAGCGACGGGCAGAATGGAAGGATCGTACTGGCTGCTGGCGTTGATCACTTTACCACTGGCGTTTGCGCCGCTTTTCATACAAAGTCCAACGCCCGAAGCCCAGACGCGCCTGGAAGGAAAAACCCCGGTCAGCGCCTGGATGATTGCGGGATTTTTTATGATATTTTTTGGATATTCTGGAGCAGCCCAGGCATTTGGCGGGTGGATTTTTACTTACCTGAGCCGGTTGGAACTGGCAAATGAAACCACTGCTGCCTACCTGAACTCGATTTTTTGGGGGGCGCTGACTGCCGGCAGGCTGTTGTCGATCCCGCTGACTTTGCGTTTCAATCCGCGCGACCTGCTGCGCGCGGATCTGATCGGTGCCACCCTCAGCCTGGGGGTCATTGCGCTTTTTCCCACCTCGCTGACAGCGATTGCTGTGGGTTCTGCTGGATTGGGGTTTTGCCTGGCTACTATCTTTCCAACCAACATGTCGCTTGCAAGCCGGCATATCCCCATCACTGGCAAGATAGCTGGGGTGTTTTCAATTGGCAGCAGCTTGGGGGCGCTGGTCGTGCCGTGGTTGATCGGGCAGTTATTTGAGCAGATGGGAGCGCAGGTGGTGATTATGTTGAACCTGGTCAATCTGTTGGTAACGCTGGGGGCATATTTCGGGCTGATGCGCGCGTTGAAAGAAAAATGACGTCCGTTCGGATATCCGAAAATTGGCGATCGATTCGCCCGGAGTGCAGCAGCCAAAATGTTTCCGAATTTCCGTGCCTGCAAGATAAGCGCCTGCGCCTGCCACGACAACAACACAATATTTTTCGGAACGAATGTCCGGTCCTCAGGTCATTTTCTCCCAAAGCTGAATTAGAATAAAGATAAATCCTGGTTTAAGGAGCGCAGCATGACATCTTATCCTGTTGCAGACCTGGAGGGGATTGAAATCCAGGTGGATATTGAATATGGCAAGGCTGGTACAAATGGGCGGGCGCTTCGCCTGGATTTGCTGCGCCCGGCAGGAAGCCAGGATCAACGGCTGCCCTGCGTGGTGTTTATTCACGGTGGAGCGTGGCGCACCGGTTCGCGTTTGCATGGGAGAGAACTGCACATTGCGCAACTGGCGCGGCGCGGATTTGCTTTGGCGTGCGTGGAATACCGTTTGAGTCAAGAAGCGCTTTTCCCAGCCCAGATCCAGGATTGTAAATGTGCGGTGCGTTTCCTGCGCGCGCAGGCAAATGCGTTACACATTGATACACGCAGTCTTGGGGCGATTGGACCTTCGGCAGGTGGACATCTGGTCGCCTTGCTGGGCACCAGCGCCGGGATTAACGAGCTGGAAGGCGATGGCGGGTGGGCTGGGTTTGATAGCAGTGTCCAGGCGGTGGTGGATTTCTTCGGTCCGAGCAACTTTTTGGCAATGGGCGGCACACATAATGACGCCGATTCGCCTGAATCACAGCTGCTCGGCGGCAAGATCACCGACTTCCCGCTGCGGGTGCGGGCGGCAGATCCGATCACCTATATCCGTCCCGGCCATCTGCCGCCTTTCTTGATCATCCACGGTGACCAGGATTTTACCGTGCCGATCTATCAATCTGAATTGCTGCATGCGGCATTGAAAAAGGCGGGAGGGGATTCAACCTTCGTGCGGGTCCTGGGCGGCGGACATGGCAGATTCACCGAAGAGAATGATCCGCCAAACTCCCAGATTTTTGAAATGACCTATCAGTTTTTCGAACGTTGGGTGAAAGAGGGCTGAGTAACCGCTAAGGATGGTTATACACGGTCTTTCTGGAAACGTGGGTCAATGATAATATGATCATACTTAACAGGATTTGAGACGCCAGCCAATGATGACGAACCGATTCCATGCGATATGTGTCTATTGTGGATCTGCCGACAACCTGCACCAGGAATATCTTCAGTCTGCGCGCGAGATGGGAGCGCTGCTGGCAATTAACCAAATCCGCCTGGTGTATGGCGGAGGCAAGACAGGTCTGATGGGTGCAGTGGCAGACGGCTGCCTGGAGGCAGGCGGAAAGGTGGTTGGAATTGTGCCGCAAAACCTTTTTACCAGCGACCTGATCCATCAAAACCTGACTCAAACCGAGGTGCTGCCAGATATTCAGCGCCGTAAAGCACGCATGAGCGAACTGGCAGACGCCTTTATCGCCCTGCCCGGCGGCTTTGGCACTTTTGATGAACTTTTCGAAACCCTCACCTGGGCGCAGATTGGGCTGCACAACAAACCGATTGGATTGCTGAATGTGCGCCGTTATTTTGATCCATTGCTGAGCCTGGTAGATAACGCATTAAAAGAAGGTTTTATTTACGCTGAACACAAAGTGTTAATGGTTCACGACTCTACTCCAATGGGGTTATTGAAGCAATTAAATAATTTTTGTTTGCCTGCTGGGTTGGAGCGTTGGGTAAACCGAGCCCAAAATTAAAGGTGTTTTATGAGGAACTTATGCAATCTCAGATACAACTGTCTGGTTTGTTGAAAGAAATAACCATCCCAGCGAATATGCCGGATGTTTGGGGCGAGGGGGCGCTCTTTGCTTTTTCTGGGATGGATGGTGAAACCAGTGCGGTTTCAGGTTTCACTGCGACATTTGCCAGCGAACCGTATAACCTGTTGTTTCACCTGCCCAAGCGGCGGCTGCTTGAAATTCATCTCTCTCTTCCCAGCCAGCTGCGGGTGGTGACCAATGATCTGCTGCTCGTACAGGGTGAAATGGGCAACCTGGTAATGACTTACACTGCCTGGCATACTCTGGTCGGTGTTTTGCCATTTGCAACCGAAATGCGCCTGAAATGTGAAGACGGAACGTACAGCTATTTTCATCGTCCTTGTTGGGTCAGCCTGGATGAAGACAAAGGTGACGTGGTGGCGCTCAATCGACGGGAGGATCGCTTTGTGCTGGCTTATGGATCTTCTGTAGAAGAAGCGCTGGCGCGTATAGAAGAGGGATTCCTGCAGGATATTGCGGCAGCGGTTCAAGCGCGGTTGGATACATACCATCACCTGCCGCGCCTTGGCAGCCCGGCAAAGAACCGTTTGTTAAAAAAAGCCTGGAGTGTGATGCGGGTGAACACGCTTTCTGCTGAAGGAGTCATTCCCCAATCCTGGTCTACTCCTGACCGAGTCCCACATCGCTGGATGTGGCTGTGGGACTCGGTTTTTCACTCGCTGGCGATGAATCATTTCAACCCGCGTCTTTCGTGGGAATACCTGAAATCGGTGTTGGATTTGCAAAAACCAGACGGGATGATTGCACATTTCATGCAACCAGATGGAAAAACCAGCGGGATTACCCAGCCGCCGCTGTTAGCGTGGGGGGTGTGGGAGAACTACCGCATTTTCCGCGACAAACGGACGCTGGAATATGCATTACCGCGACTCGAACGCTATCTTGAATGGGATGTGCGCCATCGCGATCAAAACCAGAACGGTTTATTGGAGTGGTTGATCGAAGGGGATATCAACTGCCGTTCTGGAGAAAGTGGAATGGATAACTCGCCGCGCTTTGATCAGGCGTTGCTGCTGGACGCGGTAGATTTCTCAACCTTTGCTGCCCAGGATATGCTTTACGTGGGTATGATTGCGGCGGAATTGGGGCAGGCGGAAAAATCCCGCGCCTGGTTGGAACGGTCGAGCAAGCTCTCGGCGCACATTCACTCCGATTTGTGGGATGAATCCGATGGGTTTTATTACGACCGCATAGTAGATGGCGGGTGGTCGCGTGTACCAGCGGTGAGCGGTTTCTTTCCCTTGCTCCTGCCTGACCTGCTGCCCGGGCGGGTTGAGCGTCTGGTTAAGTGGCTGCAGGATGAAAATCACTTCAACGCGGTTTTTCCGGTGCCAAGCGTGTCGCTTTCTCATCGCGCCTGGAGCACGGATATGTGGCGTGGGGCTACCTGGATCAACACCAATTACCTGATCATCCTGGGATTGCGGCGTCACGGCAGGCAGAAAGAGGCACATGATCTGGCAAAAAAGACCATTGAGTTCGTGTCGAAGTATTACAACCAGTATGGAGTGCTGTTTGAATTTTTTGATGCGAGAGACCAGCTCCCGCCTGTGGCATGTGACCGCAAGGGAAGACGCAGAGAGCCGTATAACATCCGGTTAAAAATGGACTCAATCCGCGATTATCACTGGACAGCCGCCCTGGTTGCCTGTCTCCTGCTGGAAGAAAGGGTATAATCCGCATATCCTTTTCTGCGCTTTGAAGCGCAAATCCAATATTGGAGAAGCATGTGGACATCACCTTGTCTCCGTTGGTAGTTTCCCAAGAAGAAAAAGCGAAATTAACTATCTCTCACCTCCTGCCTGGTGCGTCATATCGTCTGGTACTGCGCCCGGTGCGTCAGTTTCGCGAACAGGTTGAACACGTCCTGGTAAGCGACCGCGCCGGGGTAATCCGTTGGGAGCAGCCGATTACCTGGAATGGGGAGACATTATGTGAGGTATTTGCTGGCGAAAACCCAATGCCGCTGAGTGTCTTGCGTTTCTATGCCGCGCCGCCAGCGTATCTGAATCGGCGTCCGGTGCGCTGTGACTTTCATATTCATACGACCTATTCGGATGGACACAACAGCGTGGCAGAGATGGTGCTGCGAGGGCGCGAGCTGGGATTGGATGCGTTGGCAATCACCGATCACAATTATTATCCCGGTTCTCTCGAGGCAGCCGAAATTGCGAAAACGCTTGGTATGAACCTGGTGTGCCTGCCAGGAGAAGAAGTTTCCCTCGAAGCTGCGCACCTGCTCTCGATTGGCGCGCGGGCTGGGGTTGGAAATTCGCCGCCGCGCAAGGGGTACGCGGGTTTGCGGGATGCCATCGATCAGATTCGTGCGTTAGGAGGAAAGGCGTTCATCTGCCATCCTTATTGGCTGCTGAACGATGGACACTTTCACCTGCCATCCCCAGAATACGACCGCTTGCTGCAAGAAGGAGGGTTTGATGGGGTTGAACTGCTCGGTGATGTGCTGTTAGAAGACAACCTGCGTTCGTTGCTGCGCTATTTTGAGCTGCTGCCCGATCAGCGTCCGCCCATCCTGGGTAACTCGGATACTCACCGCAATACCCACACCTACGGCGGATACTGGACGCTGGTTTTGGCAAAGGATTTATCGGCGCAGGGCATTCTGGATGCGATTGCTGAAGGCTATTCCGTCGCCTGTGTGCGCCTGACACTTGCGCCGCCAGGGCAAGATGTACTGCCGCGCTTGCTGCCATTTGGTGGTTTTGAATTAGGCGATTTTACGCTTTTTCTGGATAAGGTTTACTTCCCCACTCATGACCGCCTGTGCCGAGAGCAAGCCGGGTTGGGAAAGCGTGTCTTGGGTGGAGAAAGACAGCAAACAGATGTGATGGCGCAGTTGGAACTTGAATTGGAGCAATTTTATCTCTCTTCCTGGGGTAAATTGAGTGGATCCTGACAAACGACCTCTTTTAGCTATTACAATGGGAGACCCAGCGGGGATCGGCGCAGAGATTATCTTGAAAGCCCTGCAGCAGCGTGACATCTATCTAATCTGCCGTCCGCTGGTGGTAGGCGACCGGCGAATCTTGAGCCGCGCTTTATCCTGGCTGGGCAGCCCGGTCTTGGAGATGGAATCGGTTGGACAACCTTCTGAAGCCCATTTCCAGGCGGGGGTGATCAGTGTGCTGGATATTCGCAATGCCAACCCGCGGGATTGTCCGGTGGGTAAATTAAGCGCCGCTTCAGGTAAAGCCGCCGTAGAGTATGTTTTTAAAGCCTGCGATTTGGCGCTGGCTGGTGAAGTTGATGCGGTGGTGACTGCTCCTCTGAACAAAGAAGCCATGCATCTGGGCGGTTTCAACTATCCCGGTCATACCGAATTGCTGGCGGCGCGCACCGGCGCGGGCAAGGTGAGTATGCTGTTGATCGGTCCGAAATTACGGGTGGTGCATGTCAGCACGCATGTGTCCTTAGAAGAGGCGATCCGGCGCGTTACCCCTATGCGTGTAGAGGAAGTGATCGACCTGGCGCAGCGCGCCTGCCTGGCGTTGGGAATCCCTCATCCGCGCATCGCTGTGGCAGGACTTAATCCCCATGCTGGCGAGGCGGGATTGTTTGGCGACCAGGAAACCACCCAGATTATGCCCGCCGTTCTGGCAGCGCGCGCCAGGGGGCTGCAAGTCAGCGATCCCCAGCCGCCGGATACGGTCTTTTTGCGCACTGTAAAAGGTGAATTTGACATTGTGGTGGCGATGTATCATGACCAGGGGCACATTCCGATGAAGCTGCTGGCATTTGACGAAGGGGTCAATGTCAGTTTTGGCTTGCCGATCATCCGCACCTCGGTTGATCACGGCACGGCTTTTGATATCGCTGGCAAGGGCATCGCCCGCCCAGACAGCATGTTGGCTGCGATAAAAGTGGCGGTTCAGATGGCGGAGCACCGCGTGGTATGAACGAACTAATTGACTCACAACAGGCCACTTCGGGCGACAGACCTGTTTGGATTGATTTACCGTATGGAACGACTACCATTTCCTGCGTTGTTCCAGCCCGTAACCTGGCTGGAGTTTTCTCCCCGCGGGTGACAGGAAATTTGCCGGTGATGGAGCAAGAATTTCGGCGGGCGCTGGCTTCGCCCATTGGGGTGCCACCGCTGAGGCAGGCTGCGCGCGGAGCCCGGCGGGTTGTGATTGTTGCGGATGATCTGACCCGCGCTACGCCGGTTGATAGGATGATCCCGCTTGTATTGGATGAGCTAAATGCAGCGGAGATCAGCGATGACCAGGTCACCGTGTTGATTGCATTGGGCACCCACCGCCCGATGACCGATGGGGAGATTCAGGCGCGGTTTGGCGAATCTGTGACCCGTCGGGTGACGGTGATCAACAACCCCTGGCAGGATGCCCGGCAGATGGTTAAGTTGGGGGAAACATCAAACGGCACGCCAGTATCCATCAGCCGCTACGCATTGCAGGCAGATTACTTGATTGGGCTGGGCAGTATCGTGCCGCATCATATTCCGGGGTTTTCAGCGGGCGCAAAGATTATCCAGCCCGGCATAACCGGCGCGGAGACGACCGGCGCGACCCACTACTTAAGCACTCGCACCAGTGGGTCGTACCTGGGGCAGCTAGAAAACCCGGTGCGCGCCGAGATGGAAGATATCGCGCGTCGGGCAGGTTTAAAGGCAGTCTTCAATGTCGTTCTGAATCCGGGTGGTGAGGTTGTGCGGGCTGTTTTCGGCGATTTTCGCGATGCGTTTCGGCAGGGAGTGGCGGCTGCGCGTCAGGTGTATGGAATTGAAATAGCCAGAAAAGCCGATATCGTGATTGCCAACGCCCATCCCTGTGAGATCGAATTCTGGCAGTCGCATAAGGCACTCTACCCGGCGGAGATCGCGGTGAAACCTGGCGGCAGAATTATTATTACCACCCCCTGCCCAGAAGGAGTATCGGTGATGCATCCAGACATCCTGGACTTCACCGCGCTGTCTTCGCAGCAGATTGACGCCTGCCTGCAAGACGGGACCATCCGCGATATGGTCTCAGGCGCACTGGCGTTAGCATGGGCAAAAGTGCGTGAGAAAGCGCGGGTCAGCCTGGTGAGTGAAGGTATTTCAGCGGAAGAAACGCGGGCGTTGGGTTTTGATTATTTCTCCTCGCTGCAGGATGCGTTGGATGCGGCAATGGTGGAGATGGGTTCCAATGCTATGGTAACGGTTTTAACTCATGCGCCAGATATGCTGCCGACCATAGGCAATAGAAAATGACGCGTGTGTTGTTAGTGGCTGATGATTTGACCGGCGCAGCCGATAGCGCCGCCCCCTTTGTGAAACGGGGGTTTTCGACCTGCCTGATTTTCAATCCAAAAATTGTGTTGCAGGATGCAGAAGTTGTTGCTTTTTCGAGCGAGACGCGCAATCTTGACCCAGAGAGCGCGAAAGCCAGCTTGCGGGACTTTCTGCCCCGTTTGAAGGGGTACCAGCCCGACTGGTTGTTCTGCAAAATCGATTCGCAGCTTCGCGGATACCCTGGGGTGAACCTTGTGGAGATGATGACTGGCTGGGGAATCGATAAGGTGGTAATTGCCCCAGCGTTTCCAGGGCAGGGGCGCACTACCCGAAATGGTACGCAGTATATCCATGGAATACCCTTGTTGGAGACATCGGTGGGTACAGAAGTCGGGACATCCAGTGTGGCGGAGGTATTCTTGCGCGGCAGCAGGCTGAAAGCGGCGTCCCTCTCGCTTGCTGATGTGCGTTTGGAGCAGGCGCAATTCAACCGTTTCCTGGCGGATCTTTCACCAGCCTGTTATGTTGCGGATTCGGAACGAGACGAAGACTTAACCGCCCTGGTTACTGCTGCTGATCAGGCAGGCATTCGCCTGTTGTGCGGTTCTGCCGGGCTGGCAGATGCTTTAGCCAGACGGCTGCAGGAGGAACACAGTGCAATTCAATCCGCTCAATACGTAAAGATTGATGCAGCAAAAGGTGATGTGATCATCGTGGTGTCCAGCTATCATCCGGTGGCTCGCGCCCAGGTGGAATATCTTCGCGGGCGTGGAATCACAGTAATCGAGATTCCGCATGATGTGTTGGCGGGAATAATTGAGCCGGATGAGACGCTTGATCGGATTCAATGGTTACGATCTACGGGGCAAGGGTGCATTGTGCTGACGCTTCCTGTTTTCCCAATACTCGAAGGAGAAAGCCCAATCCTGGCGCAGGGATTGGCGAAGGTCGTAAAAACAGCCTGCCTGGAAAAACCAGCGCAGGGGTTGGTGTTGACCGGAGGTGATGCGGCAGCAGCAGTCTGTGCTGAGATGGATGTTTCAGCGCTGCGGTTGGGCGGTGAGGTGCAGATGGGTATTCCCTGGGGAGTTGTGGAGGGTGGCGTGCTTCCGGGGTTGAGGGTGGTTACCAAATCGGGCGGATTTGGTGAAAAACAGGCTTTATGGGATTGTTATCAATTTATAATTAACCTGAGTTCGGGATAGTGGAAAAGTACCGTTTTTTGAGGTGTTTTGCGCGGCAACGCCGCGCAAAACACCTCAAAAAACGACTTATCCCGAACTGACGTTATAATTACTCAAATAAAATCAGGGTGTTGAAGAAGGTAAATTGTGTGGCTCAATTAACAGTAGTTTTTGCGTCGTTTTTATGGTAATCCAATTGAAGGTGTTGTAATATTCCAGGTATATGCGCGTCCAACCGTATTCTTTTCGTTTAAATTGCCAAACTCAGGTCAGCTGATGATCCAGGATGATAATGCTCAATCCTCAGGGCAGGTGAGAGCCATGCTGCGAGCCTTGATCGTTGAAGATTCGCAGGATGACACTTTTTTCCTACTGCGGGAGTTGAAAAAAGGTGGATATGACGTATCATCTGTCCGTGTGGAAACTGAAGAAGCGATGCAGTTTCAACTGGAGACGAGGGAATGGGATATTATATTTTCGGATTATTCTATGCCGCATTTCAGCGGCATAGAAGCGCTTTCCTTGTTGAAAAAGAGTAAAAAAGATATCCCGCTGATTTTGGTATCAGGCGCAATTGGCGAAGAGGTCGCAGTGGAAGCGATGCGAAGCGGGGCAGACGATTATATTTTGAAATCGAATATGAGACGCCTGCTGCCTGCTGTTGCGCGCACCCTGCGCGAGGCGCGTGATCGACAAACCCGGCGGGAAATGGAATCGGCGCTAAAAGCCAGCGAAGAACGCTTTACCCGATTTGCTGAGAAAGCGCTCGATATCTTGTTTATCTATCGGGTCATTGATCCGATCGGGTTTGAATATATCAGTCCATCGGTAATGTATCTCACTGGATTTACCCCAAAAGAATTTTACGATCATCCCGGCTTAATATTTGAGATCATTCATCCGGAAGATGGAAATATCCTGGATTTATTTGATGATATTGAATCGGATATCCAATCCCGGTCTTTGAACCTACGGATTATTCGCAAAGGCGGCGGCGTTGTTTGGATTGAGGTTCGCACGGTCATCGTCAAAGATGTGGCGGGCAGGATCACATCTCTAGAAGGAATTGCCCGCGATGTTACCGATCTGAGGCGTTCTCAAATTGATCTGCAAGAAAGCGAAGAGAAGTTTCGCCAGGTGGCAGAAAATATCCGTCAGGTATTCTGGATTCGCGATTTTGCCACGCGGAAAATTCTCTATATCAGCCCGGCATATCAAGACCTTTGGGGTAAATCCTGTGAGAGTCTGTACAAGGATCCATTCTCATTTCTTGAGGATATTCATCCTGGCGACATTGAACATTTTCGTCAGGTGTTTGAAGAATCCCTGATCAGCGGAGTTATGAATGAAGAATTTCGTCTGCTCTTGAAAAACGGAATTGAGCGATGGATCTGGGCGCGGCAATTCCCGATTCGAGATGGGCTGGGTCGAATTGTGCGGACAGCGGGAATCGCAGAGGATATCACCTATCGCAAACAGCACGAGCGCGAATTGGCGGCGATCGCCAGCATCAGTTCAGCGCTGAGTCAAGCGGAACTGCGCCTGCAGATGATGCCGCTGGTGTTAGAGAAGGTTTGCGCTACGCTGGAATCGGATTGTGCCGTCGTTCTGGTACATGATCATCAGCAAAAGTGTTTCTACGTGGAACAGGGTTGGGGAGGATGGAAAAACCTGTCGCAGACGAGATTATATTATCAAACAGAACCTGCCAATTTGCTTCGTGATGATTTCAGGAAAAACCCACAGAACAGAAACGATCTGAAGGAATTTATAGAACTGGTTCACCAAAAAGGGATTTCGCGCAGCCAGGTCGTATGGGTGGATTTAACTGCCCAAAGCACGCAATTGGGGCTGTTGGTGGTGGGCAGAGGCAACGAGAACATTTCCATCCCATACACCGAAGAGGAGAAACAGCTTCTGGGCGCAATGGCTTCCATTACAGCAAATGCTCTCTTGCGGTCTTCTCTCTACGAACAAACGACGTTGCAGCTAAAATATCTGACAGCGCTGCATGAAATCGATTTGGAATTAAGCAGGTATCAAAGCCTGCAAGATGTATTCAGCACCATCGTTGATGAGACAAGCCGGATATCCGGCGCGGATGCGGTGGATATCCTGGTTTATTCTGCGGCGCAGCAGTGTCTGGTTTATTCAGCGGGCAGGGGGGTTGACCAGGAGTTTTCCCGTGAAGTGAAAATTCCATTGAATTTTCGGCTGCCTGGTAAGGCTGCCCAGGATAAGCGCATTCTGTATATCCCTGATTTGAACCAGGAAGAAAATCTACTTCGCATTCAATGGATCAGGGAGAAACGATTTCAGAGTTATTGTGCGGTTCCACTGGTTTTTAAAGATCAAGTAAAAGGGGTGTTGGAATTATTTTATCGCCGTCCTTTGGTGATGAGCGCGGAGTGGGAAAACTTCTTGCAATCAACAGCCATTCAAGCAGCGATGGCGATTGAAAACACCGAGTTATTTGAAGGATTGCGCCAGACGAATCTTGAACTGCAAGAAGCCTATGATAAGACGATTGTAGGATGGTCGCGGGCGCTGGAATTGCGGGATCATGAGACCCAGGGACATGCGGAACGGGTGGCGGACTTAACTGTGAAGCTTGCCCGGCGATTCAATATCGAGGAGAAAAAGCTCATTTACTATCGTTGGGGGGCGCTTTTGCATGACATTGGCAAAATGGGAATACCCGACAGCATTCTCTCGAAACCTGGAATGCTCAACGATCCGGAATGGGAAATCATGCGCATGCACCCCGTCTTTGGATATGAACTGCTGGAACCAATCGCCTTTTTGCGCCCGGCGCTGGATATTCCACGCTATCATCACGAGAAATGGGACGGCACTGGATATCCATCTGGCTTATCCGGCGCTGATATTCCCCTTCCTGCGCGTGTGTTTGCTCTGGTTGACGTATGGGATGCCCTGACTTCCCATCGCCCGTATCGGGCTGCCTGGTCAAAAGACAGAGCGCTGCGGTTAATCACCGAGCAGTCGGGCAAGCATTTTGATCCGGCAATTGTGAAAGAATTTCTTTCAATTAAAGACTCCCTCTTGTAAAATTTCATCTACACATAAAAATAACGAATACGGCATGACTGTTCAGGGTGATCCGATTGGTGTGATGCTCCCTGATCATGAAGCCGGGCGTCAATTGAAGCGAAGAATGCGCGGAGCGGCGATGCAGTTTAAGCGGGTTGAGTAGGAAGAAAGCGGAAATGATATGCACGAAAAATATCTTGCTTTAGCCGATTAGACCGAATCCCAGGTACAATAAGACCTTAATTTCGGGAAACGAGGGTTAGCAGCCATGACAATGTACGATGAATTCAGCGCAGACTACGACCGGTTTGTCAACTGGGAGAAGCGGTTAGCGTTTGAACTGCCATTTATCGAAGCGCAGTTAAGCCAATTGTCAAAAGACAACAACGTTGTGCAGGTGCTGGATGCCGCCACAGGCACCGGGATGCATGCGGTTGCGCTGGCAACGCGCGGATACCAGGTGGCGGGCGCGGACTTGAGCCATCGCATGATTGAGCGCGCCAGGTTGAACGCCATTTCTGCCGGTATGGCGGTGCGTTTTGAAGCCGTCGGATTCGGAAGTCTATCCGAGGTTTTTGGCGGGGAGTCGCAAGATGCTGTGTTATGCCTGGGAAACTCGCTTCCCCACTTGCTTACGATTAAGGAATTGGAAATGGCGCTGAAAGATTTCGCAGCCTGCCTGAAACCGGGGGGTCGATTGTTGCTGCAAAACCGCAATTTTGATAGCGTAATGCAAACCCGTGAGCGTTGGATGGACCCGCAAAGCCACCGCGAGGGGCGCGCGGAGTGGTTGTTTGTGCGGTTCTATGATTTTTTGCCAGATGGTTTAATTCAGTTTAATATCACCTCTTTATATCATGAGGGCGGCGGGGATTGGAAAATGAAAGTCTCCAGTTCCTTGCTGCGTCCTCTTCTCCAGGCTGAACTGGCAGAGTTGCTGCCAGTAGCGGGGTTTGGCGAGGTGGAATACTATGGTGGAATGCGCGGTGAGCCGTTTCGCAGCAATGAAAGCGGCAACCTGGTGGTTGCCGCTCGAAAAAAGTGATCCAGAGAAAAAATTGCCAGGTTAAGCAATTCCTGCCAGGCGCGCCAAGTTGCCGCCCAGGATTAATCGCCGTTCTTCTTCGTTGTGATCACGCAGTAAAGCTTTATACTTGGCAAGCTGTACGTGCATCAGGTTGAAGGGCATGTCGCTGCCAAAGCATAAGCGCTCTGCTCCAAGGGCTTTGACGGCTGAGAGTATGGCGCGTTCGTCGATTGCGCTGCCAATCAGGGTGATGTTGGGGTATTTTAGAGCCGTTTCTATGGCGGCGCGGTACAGGGTGGGCTTGCCTGCCCCGCCCATGTGTACCATGAGAAATCGAATTTCTGGAAAACGGGCAGCAATGTGTCCCATGCGGTAGGGGTGCGTGTTTTCATAAAAATCTGCGCCAATGTGAAAGGCGATCAATTTGCCGTATCTCGCTGCCTGTTCGATGAACGGGAGCACATTTTTTTCATCATCAATCAGGTATTCGTCCTGCGCGCCGTTGAACTTGATCCCGGTAAAGCCATATTCTTCAAAACACTGTTTAATGGTCCTCTCGGTAGCTGCTTTTCCCAACCTGGGATTTGCCCAGCCAAGTCCGATCAGGCGGTTTGGATAACGCTGAACCGCTTCATACACAGCGCGATTTTCAGGGTCGATGTTTTTATTGTATGGCGGTTTGAGCCACACCAGCGCCCGGTCAACTTCTGCTCGATCCATTTCAGCAATCAATTCAGGCGCGGTCATTGCCAGGGCATCCCATTTTGAGGAGGATATGTGACAATCGGCATCTATGATCATAATTTTCTCCACCAATATTATTCCAGCCAGAGTGGCTGACTGGACACGAATTGTATCCTAAACCCAATCACACCGCAAATGGGTTCAGGCAGCGTAGAATGTTGTTACAGACATGGGCGGCGCTTCATAGTGCAGCACATCTCCGGCAAGTGTGAATTCTCCCAAAGCCAGATAACGGTCTGTTTCTGAACTGCGGTAAGCGGTGAATTTTGCAGCGCTGCCGATGACCTGGATTGCGACCTGAGAAGGTTCTTCGGACACATTCGTTACAATAAAGGCATCTGGATTTTTGGTTCCGCTGCTGGCAAAGCCGATGAGGGTCATTTCGGGATCATTAGAACGCACACGCGCGACAGCCATGCCCGGTTGACCTGCCCGGCAGACCTGCTTGTAAAAGTTATAGCCTTTTTCGATGGTGAAGTGCCCATTGTCATCGATGCGGATGGCTGTGCCGGGGTTCGGGTCTCCCCCCACCCACTGGCTGGAACGCTGCACGGCTGCCCAGGGGATAATCGCGTTGACCTTTGCTGAGTAGATGTTATTGTGCATTTCCCATATGTTTTGGGCGTCCATTTTGCTCCAACTGGTGCTGGTGACCCAGGTGTGCAAGTCAGGGCGCTGCTCGCGCAGGGTATCGATGCCGACGCTGCGCCAGTCGCCGTACCAGCGACCCAACCCGCGACCAAAGAAACCGTGCGAGGTGATCAAGCCAAGGTTTTTGAGCGATTGGGGGTTGTCGATGATGGCTTCGGCATAGCCCATTTCAGAGAAACGGTACCAGTTGGTCGTCTCGCCTGGGGCAATACCTAAATCAGATAAGCCTAGTCGGTCGAGCATCTCGCGCATGAAAGCGATAAACTCTGCCACCTGTTCAGGTGACCAATACATGTTGTAGTCGTGATTCAGCGAATCCCAGGTGCTGCCATCGAGCGGCCAGCGTCGCCAATCTTCGCCTTCGTTATGAAGGGAAATGTATTTTACCGGGAAGCCTTCCACTTCTCTCAAATACTTCGCCCAGGAAATCAGGTACTTGGCAACCTCAAATTTCATCGCCGGATCCAAATCGCGCCCGCGCACAAATTTTTGTTTGGTCATCCAAGCGGGAGGACCGTAAAGGGTAGTGATGATCTCGATATCGTCACCGCGCGCGCGGGTTTTTTTCAAGCCTTCGCGCACAAAATAGCGCATCCATTTCGTCGTCGACGTATGGTCATAGGCTGCCATGTCGATCTGAAAAGGATCGAAACGATAGTTTGGACCGGGTTCGGGCTGGTGAAATGGATCCAGGAACATCTTGATCAAGCCGGGTTTCAAGCCCTCTGCGCCGAAGATCAATTCAATAATATCCTGGCGGTCGGCTTCGCTCAAGGTGCTGAAGCCGCCGTATTCTTGCGGGTCGGCAAAGTAATCGCGGGTTTGCGCAGTCTCAACGTAATTGACGCCGAAACCATCCCAGGTGCGCACTTTCTTAGTGAAATCTACTTGTGCTTTTCTCATGATTGATTAAGTCCTTTCAATAATGATTCAGGGTGAAATTGAGAGTTCATCAACTCCCACCACAGCGACGGCTCGGGGCGGTTGACAGAATCGATTGAGCGCAGCTCAGCCCCCTCGACAAAAGCCAGAAGCCCTTCAAGGATGGGCATGCGGAATCCGCGCTGATGCGCTTCCGCCAGATAATAAGACCATTCAGACACGAGCGGGGTGATGCGGTCGATCGTGCCAGCCCGGATGGCGCGGTAAAGCAGAGCATAGCGGTCGTTTGAGTCGGCGGTAATATCCAGAGCGCGCAGCAGGGTTTCGTCATCCAACCCGGCGCGCATGCCGAACATCAACACTTCCATGCGCGCCATGTCTGGCAGGCGCAGGGTCAACTGTTGGACTACTTTGGCGACCTGCCCCATCCCGGTTGCACCGCAGTAAACGATTTTATCCTTGCGACCGATGGCTTCGAAGAGCGGCCAGCAGGCTTCGACGGTTTCTGGGTCGCCGCCCACAAAGATCCGCAGCGTACCCGCATCAGCCCCCTGCCAGCCGCCGCTGGTGGGTGCATCCAGGTATTGAATACCTTTTGCCAGGAAGGCGCCAGCGATGCGGCGGGTCTCGGGGGCAGGCATGGTGCTGTGATCAATATAAATTTGCCCGGGACGCGCGGAAGGCAGCAGCACTTCATCTGCCAGGTGAATGGCGATTTTCCCCTCAACCACGATCAGCACGATATCGCATTGCTCGGCGATCTCGTTGTTGCTCTGTGCAGGGCTGCCACCCGCGCTGACGAGCCGCTGAACGCACGCTGGCAGCGGGTCGTAACCGCGCACGTGGTAACCAGCGCGCGCCAGGTTCACCGCGATACCCCCTCCCATCTGTCCTAATCCAATGACACCGATGTTTTTTTCGAAAAGAGACATAAAACAAATCCTGTTAACCCTTTAAGCCAGTCTTTGAAACACCCTCCACCAATTGCTGCTGAAGGGTGATGAAGATGACAAAGATTGGGATCAGCGAACAGACCGACATGGCAAAGAGGGGACCAAACGAGGAGCGGTCCTGCGAGTCGATAAAAGCGCGCAAGCCAAGCGGCACGGTGTACATGGTCACCTTGCTGAGGTACAGCAGGTGGCTGAAAAAGTTATCCCACGACCAGATGAAGGTGAAAATAGCGGTGGTCACCAGGGCTGGCACCGCCAGCGGCATGATGATCTGCAGGAAAATTTGCCATTCGCTGGCGCCGTCGATAGCCGCTGCATCGTCCAGGTCGCGCGGAAGACCGCGGATGAATTGCACAATTAAGAAGACGAAGAATGAATCAACCGCCAGAAAATGCGGCACAGTGAGGGGGAGGATGGTGTTGACCCAGCCCAGTTGGAAGAACATGATATAACGGGGAATCAGAGTCACATGGAAGGGCAGCATGATGGTGCCAAGCATCAGAGTAAACCAGAGGCGCTTGAGCTTGAAATCCAGCCGCGCAAAAGCAAACGCCGCCAGTGAACAACTGATCACCGTGCCGATGACGGTTAATCCAGATATGATAAAAGAATTGATGTAAAAACGGGTAAACGGAACGCCAATGGCATACCAGCCATTTTTATAGTTTTCCAGCGTAAATGGGTTAGGGATCAACCCCAGGTCGGTAAAAATATTTTGTTCGATTTTAAAGGAGCTGCTTAACATCCAGAGCAGCGGGTAGGTCATAACCAAAGCCCCGGCGATCAGCAAAATATGTCGCACCGCATTGGCTGGTCGGAAAACAGGTTTGTAAGATACTGAAGCTGTCATAGCGGCTCTCCCGTCCATTAGCTTTCGTAGTAAACCCAATATTTTGACGAGAGGAATGAAATCAGGGTCATCCCGCCGATTATTCCCAACAAGATCCACGCCATCGCCGAGGCGTACCCCATGCGGAAGGAAGTGAAACCTTGCTGGTAAAGGTAGAGGGTATAAAAGAGGGTCGAGTCGATCGGTCCTCCGCTGCCTCCGCTGATGATAAACGCCTGGGTGAAGGCTTGAAAAGCGGAGATGAACTGCATGATCAAATTGAAAAAGATAATGGGCGTTAAAAGAGGGATGGTGATGCGCAGGAAGCTGCTCCACGGGCTGGCGCCGTCGATTTCGGCTGCTTCATACAATTCGCGTGGAACTTGTTTAAGCCCTGCCAGGAAAATGATCATGGGCGAGCCAAATTGCCATACGCGCAGCAGAACCAGGGTGTACACGGCGGTGTCGGGTGTGCCGATCCAACTGATGCCCTGGATGCCAACCAGCGCCAGCACCTGGTTTAACATTCCGTTGAGTCCAAAGACCTGCCGCCACAAAATAGCGATGGCGATGCTGCCGCCGAGCAAAGAGGGCAGGTAGTATATAGCGCGGTACAGGCTGAGGGCGCGAATGCCGCGGTTGAGCACGGTGGCGAGTGCCAATGCCAGCACAAGCTGCAGCGGGACGGAAGTAAACACGTAGGTGGTGGTCACCCGCAGAGCGTTCATGTAGCGGGGATCTTTGGTCAGCATCACAACGTAATTGGTGATGCCGTTCCACTCGGGCGGTGTTAACAGGTCGTAGCGGGTGAAGGAGAGGTAAGCAGATGCCAGGATGGGACCCACTGAAAACACCAAAAACCCGATTAACCAAGGAGCCAGGAAGCTATAGGCGACCAGGTTTTTGCGCAATTCTTTGTTCATGCGCCCCGCGGGACGCCTGGGGGACACCAGGACGCCTCCAACTGGACCCGAATTTATATTAACGTTCATCAGCCTCCTCCGCTTAAGGAATGTGTAATCGTAATTGCTCAGGCAGATGGTGCGCTCGTAAACACCACCGACAGAGCAATTGTGGGTTATCCTACAACCTTGCAGGGTGCGTTTGCGCCGCACATTTTTCCAGGCGGTCTTATCTCTGCGGGTTGACAACGCACCCTGCGCATTGCTTGATGTGATTGCAGGGTGCGTTTGGAACCTGGATTATTTGGCGATTTATTTCGGCAGTTTCTGATGCCTCCTGCAATCTGGGTCGTATCACCCAATCAGGTGGTCAAAATCCGCGTGGCATCATCGAAGAACCGGTCGACGGCTTGCTTGAGCGTCAGACGACCAAACGCCATTTCATTATAGGCATTGGTCCAGGCAGTGGTGACCTGGGCAGACTGAGTTGGACGGTCAGGCGCAGGGATCATTCCTTCAGCGAGGTAGCTGACCAGCTCGACGCCCACCCTTGTGGAGGGGCTCATCGTGGGCAGCAGCAGCGCGGCAATCTTTTTGTTGCCCGGCAAGCCGTGTTCTGCCGCGAAGATCTTCTGCGGCTCTTCATCATTGATAAACCAGTTGATGAACACTGCCGCTTCGTCCGCCAGCTTGGTTTTCGAATAGATCGAGATCCAGGCAGTGCCGAGATGGTCGCCGGAGCGAGCGCCCGCTTTTACGGCGCGCGGCATGGGCACGGCGCTCAGCTCGTCTTTCATGAAGCCCTGGTAAATCTGGATCTGGTTGGCGTTCATCAGGTGCAGCGGAACGACCTTCTTGGCTAACATCGAGTCGGCATGGGTAGCTCTCGCATATTCTTGCGAAAGCGCGGCAGGCGGTAAGGCTCCGGTTTTCCTCAGGTCTTCCCACATTTGCCAGAAGTCAGCGACAACCTCTTTGGGATATCCCAGTTGATTGAGTTTTTCGCCTTTATACAACTCAAAACCGAGCTGGCGGATGTAGGTTTCGTAAGCCCCGCTCCAGGCGCCCTGGTCGGTGGAGGCGTATTGTTTCTCGGCGAGCTTGGGCTTGATATCCTTGACGAAAACCACGAAATCGTTCCAGGTCCAGGTCTTTTCTGGCGGTTTAATCCCCATTTCCTTGATCCAGGTGAGGTTGAAAATGGAGGAGGTAGTCGTTCCGCCGAGGGCGATCATCCAGTTTTTACCATTTCGTTTGCCCGAATCGACCGTGCCTTTTGGCCAGTCGGTCAGGTTGATTTTCTTGCTATCGATAAACGGATCTAACGGCAGCAGCGCGCCGCGGTTGGCATATTCACTGACCAGGTCCTGATGATTGTGAATCAGGTCCGGCGCGTTGCCGCTGGCGATCTGCGTATTGAGCTTCTCCCAATAAGGCGCCCAGTCCGCGAATTCACGCTCCATTGTGACGCCGGAATTTTTGGATTGATAGAGGTCGAGAATGGCATGATACTTTTTGTGGCGAGGTTCGCCGCCCCACCAGGCGATCCGCAGTGTGTAGGATTTCGGTTTCGGCGGCGCAGTTGGAGCGGCTGGCTGAGTTGCGGCTGGTTTTTGCGCCTGGGTCGGCACCGGTGTCGCCTGTGCGCAGGCGCTCAACGCCACAGCGCCCGATGTGATCGAAACGAGCTTAAGGAAATTTCGACGCGATATTTTTTCTTTCATTGGATAATTCTCCTTCCCGAATATTGGTTGATTTATGTTTGTTTGTTGATTGGAAACCCAAGACCAAATATCAACTCGCAGTAACCACCTCCTCTCTCGCCAGACTGGATCGCCTGGCGCTATCTGGCGTGGATGCCTGAACCTGCAGCATTCGTTTGGTTTCTTCGCAGACTTCGTTGTTGATCGTGCGATGCAGGTTGACCAGTTGCTCCACATCTCGCTGGTAAAGAGCATTCAGGATCATGCGGTGATCCTTTAAAACGCGCGGGATAACCTTTTCGGTATCGAATCGCCAGCGACGGGCGACCAAGACTTCCCACTGCCCCATGATTTGATCCCACCAGCTCAACAGGCGGGTGTTGTTGCTCTTGCGGACGATGAACTCGTGAAACGCTCGGTCGCTGTGCACCAGGTCGAGATACGCTTTGTTCTGGATGCTCCTTTCCTGGTCATTGATCAGATCGGTGAGCTGGACATAGTCAAACTCAGTCAACTGGCGTACAACCTGCTCGGAGGCGTAAATTTCGATCATATTGCGCAGGTTGACGATCTCATCCACATCCGCAGCGGTGGGGTCCCACACATAGGTACTGTAATTGAGCTGGCTGCGCACCAACCCCATTACCTCAAGGCGCTTCAGCGCTTCGCGCACCGGGCTGCGGCTGACGCCCAGGCGTTCCGCCATCGCCACTTCGGTCAGTTTTTCACCCGGAGCCAATTGCCCGGAGATGATGGCTGCGCGGAGCTGGGCGGTGACAATATCAGCGAGGGAATTTTGCGGGACGGGACTGAGGGAGTCGTTTTTAAACACGGATGTGCGCCTTTCGTTGAGAAAATGAAAGAGTTGAGTGATAAATGGCTGGCGGACGAAATTTGTATGGTGTGTTCTGTGTAGTGTGTTCTGTATACAAAATGATGATACACCGATTTTGTCAGAGAGTCAAGCCTCAATTTTGCTGAGTCTCGAAATTTTTTTTGTCATTGATTTTGAGAGTGAAAAACTGCTGGAAGATGTATAAGATTTCCGGTATGATTGATCTTGTAACTGACCGAAGAGAGATCATGTAAACTGATGTTTCCCATGAGCGTTTCCCTGATCAATATACCGGGTAATAAAGTAATTCCTGGTTTGATCCCGCGACAATTAACAGAGAATAAACGCGCTCAATAGTTGCCGGAAACCGTACCACAGAATAAGGGTGTGTCTGCTGCCTGGAATGATGCTGGTTACGCTTCCAGCAGCCAATTTTTCGCAAACGCGATTAATCTGCTGGGGATGACCCCGGCAGGGAGGGCAGAAAATGGAGATGAATTACACGATTGTTGACAGCCGTTTAGGACGAATGCTGGTTGCTGCCACGCCGCGTGGTATTTGCATGGTCAGCTTTGGGTCAGATGACGCGGTTTTATTGAATGCGCTGGAACAGGAGTACCCCAAGGCGCATATTGTACCTGGTGATCAGAGAATGACAGAATGGGTGGCGGCGATGCTGGCTTACCTGGAAGGCTCCTCCCCAATCCTCGATCTGCCGCTGGATGTGCAGGCGACTGCTTTTCAGCGGCGGGTATGGGAAGAACTGCGGCGTATTCCATATGGTGAAACGCGTACATACAGTCAGATTGCTCGTTCGATCGGCAGCCAGGCAGCTGTCCGCGCGGTAGGGCGCGCCTGCGCTACCAACCCGGTTTCCGTTGTTACGCCATGCCACCGCGTGTTGCGCTCCGATGGCAGCTTGGGCGGTTACCGCTGGGGGTTGGAGCGCAAAAAGCTGCTGCTGGAGATTGAAAAAGGGGAACACAGTCAGCGGTAAAAAGGCGATATGAACTTCGTAATATTTCAAGCCATGTTCACTCGAAGCTGGATTATGTGACCCTAATAATTCATTTTTTTTTTGGAATCACCGGAAAGCCAGATTTAACAAAGATTTGAGGGATTGGTTAAATAGGATGGGGTTGCCTTATCATTCCGCACACAAATTCAGACACGGTCATGCCGTATATGGAATAAAAAATTCAAAAGATATTGGGGATTTAAAAACAGTTAGTATGAACTTAATGCATTCAAATTTAAGTATAACTGATGGGGTCTATGGGGTGTTATCAACATTAGAGGTGTCAAAAAGAATACTCGAGTTAGGAAATCATACTTCCATTGAAACCATATCACAAATAGACATTGCAAATCAACTAATTAATTTGGGAAATGTTCTTAAAAAAAATCATGTTTAGAGATTTTTTTTTGCCGATTGAATTAATAATTTATAAGTGTCAAAAATTTCATCTGCAAGTTGATCAAGTTTATTGGTCAGCGTTATGAATTGAGTGCGATCTGGAAATTCATAATCATTGGGTATTTTACTCATTACTAGCTCGGGTTTGTCGATTGGAGAGCTATTTAATGCAAGTAAGTGCTTAAATTCTTTTGTAATATTTACCAATTTAATTCGAAAAGACTCCATTTTTTTGTCTAAAAAAATAATATCTGGATTTTTAGACTCTTCGTGGAATTTATCTAGTATTTCTATCAGGTTTATACTAAATGCCCCTCTGAAATCATGCTCAAATATGTATTTGACTGTTTCAAATGGAAGAAATTTAATAAATCTATCTAGTGTCTTCTGGTCTTTTTCTTTTCTCTTGTTATTGCGTTCGGTAATTCTACCTAATGAGTAAGTCATTCCAGCAAGTAACAACGACCCTATTACTTTCAACAATTCGATCCCATTTGTAGAAAGCCAATCAATAATTTCCTTCATTATTCCCCCTTTCTCCCACTTTGGAATTATTTAGGTTGTTAACAATACCTTAAAGATGTGAAAAATATGGGCCCGGCAGGATTCGAACCTGCGACCAAGCGGTTATGAGCCGCGCGCTCTGCCACTGAGCTACGGGCCCCCCTTCGGTGTATATTCTCATTTTACCACAAGTGAGCAGGGTTGCGGGAGTGGGGGTTGTTGGAGCTGTGTTCAACAACTGCTCTTTGTAATCTACAATCCTGGATATTGCTCTGTCAGTGCGATGACTTCGTCGATCAGCTCGATCAAAAGTTGGCGCTGCTGGGCATACCGGTCAGTCGTTATGGGGGGATAAAGCGCTTGAGTCATCCGAGCGGAAAAGTTAGCAGGTTTGCGCGCAAAGGTGTCGATATAAACCAGGTTACTGCCATCTCCGGTAAAGTACACCTCGTTGAGGGCAAACAGCACCTGCGCCATGTCGTGTGCCAGGCGGGCGCTTAGCCCCGCCAGGAAGATAGGGTCGCCGCGCTGCACCTTGTTGGCGTAGTGGTAATCCTGCCGCCAGTAGCGTAGCGATCTGAGGTGTTTTTCGAGCACGGCTTGCTTAAGCGAAGGGGGATAGACCGCGAGGAGATCCTTCCAACCGGCGATCACCCCGAATGGGTCTTCAACGACCATCTGATTGGCGATATCTGGCAGCAAGTAATACCCCCAGATGGTCCACACGCGCTCTTCGGGCTTGCCCTTTCCGTGAATCCAATTGGCGAGATCCGCCTCGATGGCAGCAATGCGGCGGACCCACACACCGTCGATTTCCACGCCTTGCACACGCCATTTTGCCATGATGCTCTGAAACTCAGACCGGAGGGTGGTTCTTTCTGGCGAATCGGGTAATTCATCATCGCAAAACAGGCGAAAATCGATGTCGGAGAAACGGTCGGCTAGTTTTTTGCCGTGAGAGCCGCCGATGGATACGGCATATTGTCCAACTGCCATTTTTCTGAAGAGGGGGACACATTCATCAATAACAGGTTGAATGGTGGATGAGGTCATGAAGTAGATTATACCCCGCTGAGGTAAAATTGTACCCATGCAGTCAATGCGGTGTTAACATCCATAATCCGGAAAATCAGAATAACCAGTGAGGGCTCATGGATCAATATTTTGCAAAGGACTATACCGGCGGAGCCTTTGAGCTGTTTGGAACTGCTCATTTGGCTTTTATTGCTTTCGTGGTGTTTTGTCTTGTGGTTCTCTTACCGCGCCTGCGCGGTAAAGACGAACGATATTTGCGCCGGTTTCGCATCACATATACGGTCATTATGGTGGTGAACGAGCTTGCCTGGCACATCTGGAAAGCCTGGATAGGCGAGTGGAGCGTGCAAACCATGCTGCCGCTGCACATGTGCAGTGTGTTTGTAATCCTTAACTCGATAATGTTATTGACACGCAATTACCGCATCTATGAATTTTCGTATTTTCTGGGTATTGGCGGCGCAATGCAGGCGGTGTTAACCCCCGATGCCGGAATCTACGGGCTTCCTCATTTTCGCGCCTGGCAGACCTTGATTGCCCATTCGATGATCATGTCGGCGGCGATTTATATGACGGTGGTCGAAGGGTATCGCCCCACCTGGCGTTCACTAGGGCGGGTTTTCCTGTGGGCGAATGTGTATATGCTGGTGATCACGGGAGTCAATTTACTGATCGGCAGTAATTACATGTATACCCTGCGCAAACCAGACACCGCCAGCCTGATCGATGTGTTGGGTCCCTGGCCGTTGTACCTGATATCGCTTGAATTGGTGGCATTGGTTGTATGTGTCATTTTGTATATACCGTTTGCTATCAAAGACTGGCGCGCTCGCGCGACGGTAGCAGCATAGCTGATTTCTTCTGGTAACCAGATACGTTCAGAAACAGGGTGGAACAAAAAGGCTTCCAGCCAAAATGGGGCAATACCCTTCTACTAGAAGTGCAGACCAACACCTGCCTGTATAATTGGCTGGCGTTGGTTTTGATGGGATGATCAGTTACAATATACTATATTTATTATGAAAATATTGATATCAGATCGATCATGAATCACGGGCAGCATAATATGTCGAATCCTGGAAAAATTCTGGTAATCGACCACGATCAAAAAATCATCTATCTCATGCGTGAACTATTCCATGTCGAGGGTTATCGGGTAATATCCGCGCTGGATGGTGAACTGGGGGTATTATTGGCAGCGCAGGAGCAGCCAGAGGCTATATTTTTGGAAATGTCGCTGACGGGTAAAATTGATGCTTTTGAGGTGATCCGGCGCGTGCGCGGGTTTTCAGATGCGCCGATTCTGGTGTTAACGGCTTTTCCCGAACAGGATCAGGTGCTGAGAGCATATTCGCTTGGCGCCGATGACTGCATTACCAAGCCTTTTAATCCAAAAATTCTCATTGCGCGCATGAAAGCCATCTTAAAACGCTGTCAGGCCCAGATATCTCCGACAGCCGAAATTGTGTGCCAGGATTTAACCATTCAAGTAGCCAGTCGTCAGGTGAAAATGGCTGGGGTGGAGGTACCCTTGTCTGAAAAAGAATTTGACTTGCTGCTGGTGCTTGCCCGCAATTGTGATAAGGTGTTATTGCATGAACAGCTATTAAGTGAAGTGTGGGGAAAAGAATTTTCTCAACAAGTGGATTATCTGCGCTCTTATATCCATATCCTGCGGCGCAAACTGGAAAAATCACCCGCCAACCCCACCTTGATTCTGAGTAAACCAGGTGTGGGATATATGATGGTCTCAGGAACATCTGAAGGTGAAGGAGGGTAACGTCTATGCTGAATGAAAAGCCTTATAACATATTTGAAATGGCGCAGCGGCAGTTTGACCAAACAGCCAGCGCGATGGGATTATCGCAGGCAGAACGTGAATATCTGCGTATTCCAGTGCGCGAGTACCAGTTCAGTTTGCCGGTGAGTATGGACAGTGGTGAAACGGTGATTTTCCGTGGATTTCGGGTGCAGCACAACGATGCGCGCGGACCGACGAAAGGCGGAATTCGCTTTCACCCGCAAGAAACCCTCGATACGATCCGCGCGCTGGCAATGTGGATGACCTGGAAATGTGCGGTGACGAACCTGCCACTAGGAGGCAGTAGCGGGGGGGTTGCATGCGACCCGCATGTATTGAGCCAAAAAGAGCAGGAGCGAATTTGCCGCGCCTACGTGCGGCAGACCGCCTATACCACTGGTCCGGAGTGGGATGTGTTGGGTCCGGATATTATGTCTGGTCCACAACACATGTTATGGATGCTGGATGAGTACGAAGTAATCCGGGGCGCCAAGAGCCCTGGTTACATCACTGGCAAGCCGGTCAGCCTGGCTGGTTCCAAGGGCAGAAAAGAAGCGCCTGGTTATGGAGTAATGATTACCGTGCGGGAAGCCCTAAAAGACATGGGAATCCGCATTGAGGAAACGACCGCCAGCATTCAGGGATTTGGAACGGTTGGTCAGCATGCGTTTCAACTGTACCAGCAGATGGGAGGAGTGGTGAAAACGGTTGCATGCTGGAACCATGCTGATCACCAGGCGTACACGTTTCGGAAAAAGGCAGGGATTCCGTTTGAAGAGCTGAAGTCGATCACGGATACTTTTGGAGAGATCAACAAGCCAAAAGCGGTCGATCTGGGATACGAAGTCCTGCCGGGCGACGCCTGGATCGAGCAGGATGTTGATATTTTAGTCCCGGCTGCACTGGAGAACCAGATTCGAGCTGACAATGTGGGAAACGTCAGCCGCCAGGTTAAAATTGTTGCGGAAGCAGCAAATGGACCGACCAATCCGGATGCGGATGTGGTTTTAAATCAGCGTGGAATCCTGGTAATTCCCGATATTTTGGCAAATGCGGGTGGCGTGATTTGCAGCTACTTTGAACAGGTGCAGAGCAATATGAATTATTTTTGGAGCAAGGACGAGGTGTTAGGAAAGTTGGATTCGATCATGACCTTGGCTTATGATGATGTCAGCGAGTTTGCCCGCTCGAATGATATGCCGATGCGCGATGCTTCGAGTTTTGTGGCAGTAGATCGGGTGTTGCGCGCCTGCAACGAACGCGGGTGGTTATGAGTGAAAAACCGGCATTTGCGGGTGAAACATCCTGGGTGCACCTGATATCTCTTAAACGGGGTTCATACGACCAGGATGATTTGATTGAGGCGCATGGAAGAGATGAATTGGGGGGGAAGGCTCATGGGTTGTTGTTTATCCGCAAAGTGCTGGCAGAGTTGGATCCTAGAGACTTTCCAGGAATCCGGGTGGATATTCCACCTATGACGGTTCTGGGTGCCAGTGTTTTTGACGCTTTCATCGAACGCAACGACCTCACAAAAATCGCATTGTCGGATCAATCGGATACCCGCATCGCACGCGCTTTTCAGCGGGCTGATATGCCTTTTGAGGTGTTAGGTGACCTGCGCCGTTTGATCCAAAGAGTGAAAACGCCTTTGGCAGTGCGTTCCTCTGGCTTGTTGGAAGATATTACTCATCGCCCGTTTGCGGGGGTGTATGCAACCAAGATGATCCCCAACAACCAGCTTGATCCAGAAGTACGATTAAACAAGCTGATCGAGGCGATTAAATTTGTCTGGGCGTCAACCTATTTTAAAACTGCCAAAGATTATTGCCGGGCGACCTGCCTGGGGATTGATTGTGAGAAGATGGCGGTCGTCATCCAAGAAATGGTAGGCAAGCGACACGGCGACCGCTTTTACCCGGAGCTTTCGGGAGTGGCGCGGTCTTATAATTATTATCCGGTCAAGCCTGCCCGTCCTGAAGATGGGGTGGTCAATTTGGCTTTGGGATTGGGTAAGACGATTGTTGACGGGGGAAAAACCTGGACTTATTCGCCAGCCTTTCCCCAGGCGCCGCCGCCTTTCAATTCGGTTGAACATCTGTTGGAAGAAACACAAACTGACATGTGGGTGGTGAACCTGGGAGAACCACCTGAGTATGATCCTATCAAAGAAACCGAATATATGCGGCGGGAAAATTTGATGGCTGCCGAAAAAGACAACAGCCTGCGCTACCTTGCGTCGACGTATCTCCCACAGTCGGATCGCCTGGTCATCGGCACAGGCGAAAAAGGTGCGCGGGCATTGACTTTTGCGCCTTTGCTGGTTTTGAATGACATTCCCTTCAACCGTTTAATTCGTCAGTTGCTGGCAAAATGCGAGCGGGCTTTGGAGTCACCGGTTGAGATTGAGTTTGCAATGACGTTTGACCCGCACTATTTCGGTTTCTTGCAGGTGCGCGCTATGGTCGCGCCGACCGGGGATCAATTTGTCAATCCAGAAGATTTCACCAGCCCGCGGGTTTTGGCGGCTTCTGAATCGGTTTTGGGAAATGGGGGAAGAGAAGACATTCAAGATGTGGTCTATGTCAGACCTGACCGTTTTCGCCTGGAGCATACCAAGCAAATTGCCAGCGAACTGGAATTGATGAACAGTGTGCTATTGAAATCGAGTCGTCCCTATTTGTTGATTGTGTTTGGAAGATTGGGTTCTTTCGATCCCTGGCTGGGGATTCCTGTGTCTTGGGGGCAGATCAGCGGGGCGAAAGTGATTGTGGAAGCCACGAAGGAGAATTTTCGGGTGGAGTTAAGCCAGGGATCGCATTATTTTCATAACATTATCAACCTGGGAGTCTTTTATTTTTCGATGCCATACTCCAATTCCCATTCGATTGATTGGAACTGGCTTGAGCAGCAAACGGTGGAGCATGAAACTGAGTTTGTCCGGCATGTGCGGTTGCCCGAAAAACTCACAGTGCGGGTTGATGGAAGAACCGGCAAAGGGCTGATCCTAAAATAGCCAGATGGATGAATTGAACTGCTCTTTTTTTATGATATTTTGATGTTCCAGCAAAAATCTTAATGAAATTTTGATGTTCATTCGAGTATACTTGCGCGAATTATTTCCAATCCACACTTTATCTGCATTTGGAGGAATGGATGTCTGTTATTGATGATGTAATTGCGCAAGTGCAAGAAAAAGATGCCGGTCAGCCTGAATTTTTACAGGCAGTCCGGGAGGTGATGACCTCACTAGAACCGACCGTTCAGAAACATCCTGATTTTGTTAAAGCCAAAATCTACCAGCGGATTGTGGTTCCCGATCGGGCGGTGTTGTTCCGGGTGCCTTGGGTAGATGATAACGGAGAAGTTCAGGTAAACCGCGGTTTCCGGGTGCAATACAACAATGCGATTGGTCCTTACAAAGGGGGGCTGCGGTTGCATCCATCGGTTAATCTATCGATCATCAAATTTTTAGGATTTGAGCAAACCTTCAAAAACTCACTGACTACATTGCCTATGGGTGGTGCCAAGGGCGGATCAGATTTTGATCCAAAGGGCAAATCAGATTACGAGGTGATGCGTTTCTGTCAGGCGTTTATGCGGGAGTTGTATCGCCACATCGGTCCTGATACCGATGTGCCAGCGGGGGATATTGGGGTTGGCGCGCGCGAGATTGGGTATCTGTACGGGTATTATCTGAAGATCGTCAACCGCAATGATGCGGTGCTGACTGGCAAAGGGCTGGAATATGGCGGCAGCCTGATCCGTCCCGAAGCGACTGGCTATGGCGCGGTGTATTTCGCCGCCGAAATGCTGGCAACGCGCGGGTTAGACATGGCGGGCAAGGTAGCGGTGGTGAGCGCATCGGGAAATGTGGCGCAATATACGGTCGAGAAATTGAACCAACTGGGCGCAAAAGCGATCACCCTGTCTGACTCAAACGGTACGGTTGTGGATGAAGCTGGTATCGATGCCAAAAAGCTGGAATTTGTGCTCGAACTGAAAAATATCCGCCGCGGCAGAATCAGCGAGTATGCTGAGAAATACAAAGTGCCATATTATCCGAATAAGAGCGTGTGGGATGTGGTACGCGAGCAGAAGATCAAGGTCGATCTGGCGTTTCCTTCTGCGCACGAAAATGAGATCAACGAGACCAACGCGGTTGCCCTGGTAGAAAACGGCTGCTACTGTGTTTCTGAAGGGGCAAATATGCCGTCAACTCTCGATGCGATCCGCGTGTATCATGATCACAATGTTCTCTATGCCCCTGCTAAGGCTGCAAATGCGGGTGGAGTGGCAGTATCGGGGCTTGAAATGTCGCAAAACAGTATGCGCATGTCGTGGTCGAGAGAAGAGGTTGACCAGAAGCTGCACACTATCATGAAGAACATCCACCGCGCATGCCTGGAAGCCTCGGAGGCTTATGGCAAAAAAGGCAATTATCTGGTTGGGGCTAATATCGCCGGTTTCTTAAAGGTAGCCAAAGCCATGCTGGCGTATGGAATAGTTTAAATTAACCTGAGTTCGATACTGTTGGCGAACTAAAGGAATACCCGAGCATTATAATGGGTAGACCCTATATGGGAAAGGAGAAAGCCTCAATGAGCGTGAAACCAGCCCCCATACCACCCATCCCCGAACA